>TARA_R110002167_G_scaffold228996_2_pt1 | contig 480232 bp, 358 predicted proteins | sample TARA_R110002167 | Tara Oceans TARA_R110002167 (sample SAMEA4398238) | marine metagenome | biome: Polar Biome; feature: [MES] marine water layer (ENVO:01000295) within the mesopelagic zone...; material: water (ENVO:00002006), including particulate matter (ENVO:01000060) such... | reverse complement strand
GGAACTTAGTTTCTCAAGGATACGGGAACGTGACCAGTAAAACTCTACATCTTCACTGAAAATGATGAAGATACTGGAGAAGCCAAATATGGAAGAACTCCTTATAGATTTTACGCCCGGTATACCCAATAGATATGTAGTCAATGGATAAGAAATCTGATCCTCAATATCCTGTGGAGACCGGCCTTGCCATTGGGTAAATACAATTTGCTGATTCTCCCCAATATCTGGTATGGCATCCACGGGGACGGGGTCGGAAGGCAATGCCCCTATTTGCCAGCCGAAAGGGGCGGTAACAATGCCCCAGGCAATAAAGCCAATTAATATGAGAACGGTAACCAACTTGTTCTCAAGAAAATATCTTATAATTTTATTAAGCATATTATTTACATTCAATTTTTAAATTGATTTAAAAGGCATAGAAATAATGCCTCCAGGCCTTAGCGAGCTATGCCCTTGATCACGATTAATTGAATGAAATGCTTAAATAAGGAAGGACTGAACGAGTATAGGTATATCGCGTTCAATCAAAGGAGGGGAATAGTTTTTATATTCTGTTTTGTCTGCTTCAGAAGAATATGTTATGCCGATAAAGGTTGCAAAAAATGCGGCTACAAATTCTAAGCTTAACGAACTACCAATAACCTGAGCTTGAAATTCATCTTCTACCTCAAGAGATTGATACTCATTTTCACAGCAGGGTTTTTTCTTGAATTGATTTTCTTTTGACGTTTCGGTTTCACAACCGCTTTCCATATCGGACATACCACAATGTAATTCTGTATGGCCAACTACTATTTGCGTTTCCATTGCCATTCCTCCACAATAGTGTGTTACCATTGCAAAGCCGGAATTGCCAGCCAGAAAAATTAAAAGTAGCGATATGGAAATTATTCTTTTCAAGAAATTATCTTCTTTAGTAATTTTGATATACGCAAAGTAAACCTAAATGATTCATGTTCCTGTTCAATATCTTGTTTTAAATGTATGAAATTTCGACTACCTAAAGTATTCAAATAAAAGGCACTCACTAAATTAAAACTAATCATTAAACTTACAAGTACTGTGTTTTTTGCAATTTGAGATGGAAATCCACTGAAACTGCGACTTTTACTTTTACTGCTCCAAACATTTTATGAGGAGGTTGCAGTCCAAAATCGGAAAAATAAAACATACTTGAACCTTTCAAATGTTTATAATAGCTACAAGTAGAATAAACACCATTAGTTTTTATTGATTAAACTGTTTCCTTTCTTAATAGTGCTTTGTCAAAACTCACTTTTTTAAGAATAACTTTACAATATTCAAGCTTATCCATAATTTAAATCAGCATTGAGAAAAGTGCAGGAAATAATATCCGGCACCTATTCTCCTGTTTAAAAACTTATTACTGCTTCTATGTTTATGCCATCAAATTCACCTCCATTGTATTTGGTGCCTGTCCAGCCTTCTCCTTCGTAATTTTGATTTACATATTCCAGCTTTGTCATTACATTTTTAGTAATGAACCAACCACCGCCTATATTAAGCCTGTTAATTTTCTGTGTAAGTGCATTTTCAACCATCTCTCCTGAAACAGTATTGTATCTTCCTCCTAAATAAAACTGTTTTGTGCTACCAAAACGATAAAGAAGCTCACTGGCTAGTTGAGTAAAAACCCCTCCTCCTTGATCGTCACTGTTTGAGGCAACTTCGTAAATCCCGAAAAACTCCAACCCTTTATAATTTATAAATGGATTGACCTGAATAGCTGTTAATTTCTTAAACCTTGGATTGAATCGACCCTCGAACGCATTCACTCCCTCCCCATCTAATGTTTGCATAACATTATAATACCGGGAACCTGCACGATCACCACCATAGATCCAAGTACCTGTAGTTGTACCTTTGTTAATGTACCAAGAGCTTGTCAAACGCAATCTAAAATCCTCAGTTAATTGATTATCATAACCGATTTTCCCAAAAAAGGAAGGCTTGTTGTCAGTATTCTCATTGATCACCACATTCTGGTTGAGCTTACCGTTAGTAATGCCTATTACACCCAAAAATCCATTTTTCATTACGGTAACCTCTCCGAAAGCTTCTGTTGAAAACGAATCCATGATGTAGTTTCCTACAAATGGGTTAAAAATGGCACGTGCATTATCACTTCTTCTAAAGTGGGCATCTCCATAATTGAATTCATCTAATCCTATAGTTACACGAGCCACGTCCATAAAATTCTGCAGGAAACCTGGCTTTATGAAGTCCAATTTGTCAATTTGAAGATATCCTCCTTTGACCCAGGTTTCCTGATGATTTTTCGATGAAAGATAAGTTCTCAGGTGCATTCTTAGCCCATCGTATAGCTGAACGTCTACATTAAGATTAGCCGCAGGAAGATTGAAATTTGAACCCAGGTCTACCAAATTATTCAGTGAATTGGTTTGATTGATACTTTGGAACTGCATGGCAAAATCACCTCCCACACGTACTTTGACCCCATCAAAATTTGAAGTGTCCTGTTTTGAAGACTCAAACACATTAAGACCAACTTTGTTATTGGGCCTGAAATATTGTAAGGCAGGTTGCTGCGCATACACTGCCCCTGAAATTAGAAAGGTCAGCGAAAGTAGGGTGGTTTTATACCAATTATTATTAGTTTTCATAATTATCTGAATTCTATTTTATTAACTTAAAAATTGTTTCAAAGGAAATTTGTAGTTTATCTCCCGTTTTAATAGTGCCAAACATTGCTTTTGGAGGATCCATTTTAAATTGCGTAAAATTGACAGGAAATGATCCTATAAATTGTATAGTATCTCCACTAATTTCATAATCCACTTTAAATGACATAAGGTGTGTATTACCTGCAATAGTAAGGTTTGCCATTGCCTGTAAGGACTGGTCTGTTAATGCCTTTACTTCTACAAGGCTGAATTGTATTTCGGGAAATTCCTTTGTATTGAGTGCTTCGTAAGCATTGTTATCCATGCTGCCTTTTCCACTTTTTAATGAAGTCGCTGGCAAATTGATAACCATTGAATTGATGCCTGTAATCTTATTCCCCTTTAATTCAATCTCAGCACTACCTTTAGCTTTATCCGATATCATTTCCCAATCATGGATAGTGGAAGTACCTTCCACTTTTAACTCCTGATCAGTCGAGAGCGTAAAGGAATTCTGTGCGACTGTTTCTACACCAGCCACTATAAATACAGCCAATAAAAGAGTCCACTTCATTTGAATTTTATGTTTTAACCGCCTCTTTAAATGCATATTTTCTCTTGCTTTAAATTATTTACAAATGTATTGAGGCCTACTGAGGAGATCAGTACATTATTATGGCTATTATGTATGAGTTTATGGTAAGAATATAGCTTAAACTTTATTTTCAGTGTTGATTTAAAATAGTAACCGGGAAAGGAATGGGAAAAGTAGGCTGTTGTATTCTTCCTAATAATACAAGTTGGGGCTTTAGTAAAAACTGGACATCAACGAATTGCAACAGCAATAATTAAATTAATTAATTTGAATTGGTCCTTTTCACATTTCAAACCAAGTAATTTCTTTTCATCACAATGGTTTTATAAAAAGTAAATCTTCCTGAAAGAAAGCCCTTATCAATTTAATATACTTAATAGGTTGCAATCGGATCGCAAACGAAGAAATTAGCTACAATACTCATGCATGGCAAGGGCTCAAAAGGTTCTCTTTTCAAATAATCATAATTTAGAAACTATAAAATTTTGTGTAATTGAAATGCCTGTTATCGAGATAAAGTAAAATCCTATCATCAAAACTGCCTCAGAAAACTTCGATAGGCTATATGCACCACCTCCCGAATCTTTCCTTTACAATTATTCAGCCTACCTCTATTCCATCAACTTTCTATTAATAAATGACATACGAGCCATCTATATTTACCTAAATGTAGAAAGTACTGCAATTTGGAATCGTAGAATCCGAGCCTATTTCAAGCCGACTTCGCATCCTCTGGTAATCTTATTCAACAAATCAAACTTGTTATTACTTTCTGCCTTTTTGAAAATATTCTGCATATGCTTATTCACAGTTCTTTCGGAGATAAACAAAGTATCAGCGATATCCTTGTATATATGACCTTCCCGGACCAATTCGCAGACTTCAATTTCCCGTTTTGTCAGGCCAAACTTGGTACAGCGAATGGTAAAAATTTCATCTTCATTTTTGGTTTGCAGAAGATTCAGCGTTTCCAAATCTTTTCTATTTTCCTCGACCATGTTCCGGATATACAGGACTGTGATTATCAGAAAGCCTCCATTTGTCAATAAAACTTCAGTAAGCTGTGTTACTTCCAAATAGGCCAACAAGGGCATCAATGTCCAGGGAGCTACAGCAACATAAGATAGAATAGCGTCGAAGGAGGCTTTACTTTTTTTGTAGCGTTGGCGAATTCCCCAAAGGATGTTGTATACCATGTAAAAAGCATAGGCAAACGGGATGATCATTCCCACGTAGATCACCGTCATTAGATCCAATCCTAAAGGATATAATATGCAAAAGAAAAGTACAAACGGTAAGATTAAAAATATTAGCACCCCGTATTTGGCATGAAATTCCAAATGGGTAATATTGAATGCCCTGTAAAAATAATAAGGGAAATAAGCTCCCATACCGAAACCGGCACCATAGGCAAGAATGTATTGTAATGTTACCGACAGAGATAAATCTTCATCTGGAAAAAGTCCTCCGGCCAAATTGTAAACAATCAGAAGAAAAAGCAAAATCAGGTAATATTTTCTCTTCTTCTCATTGGGTTTTTGGAGGTAAAAAACCAGTTGATGGGAAAACATCATCACCTCCAACAAAACAAATACTAAGGTTACAATGTGGATTTCGGTATTCAGAACAGTCATAGCGTTTTAGGCAGTTTTCAGGAAGTAAAAGGGAAACCCAAACTTTTCGGAAACGGTATAAATCTCCAAACCGTGTTTTCGATACCAGGGGAGGTTGCTCTCCGTAGATGTTTCCAGGTAAACAGGTCGGTCAAGTGTTTTGGAATAATCCAATACATGCCTCAGAATCTTAGTTCCAAAACCATTCTTTTGCTTTTCCGGGCTGACCCCAACAAACCATAAATAGGTGAAAGGCTCTTTGGGATAATGTTTTTTGATAAAGGATTCCCTGGACAGGGCTTTGGGAATATTTCCCAACCCAATGGTTTTTAAGATTAACTGTATATCCAGATAAGTACTTTTCCAAGAGAACTTTTTCTTATCCTGAAACTGGATCATCGCACAAGCATTGCCATCCTCCGAAATAAAAACTTCACCCATATCAATGCAGTTTTCAAAAGAATACTCCATCAAATAGCGAATTTTCTCTTCTTCTTTACCAGCGATGTAGTTGACACTTTTGTTTTTTTTGAATGCTTTCAACAGGATGGTCACGACCTTTTCCCTGTCATTTTGGGTTGCTTTTTTCATTTGATATTTTTTTTAAATCCGAGTTGCGAGGATTTTTCTTCTCCACTCCACATTACCCAACTGTCAAACAGGAAGGGAAATGGGAGGGGCAAGTTCGTTTTTGGCAGAAAAAAACCCAGTGGTTTTTGTCGGACAAAGACACAACTTGCAAGGACCGTGCACAGCGGAATTCTAGTGGCACCAGAGGAATAGTTTAACTCTGGTTGGTAAAATAAAGAACTGTTTTAATATAAATTAATAACTAAATATTACTAATAATATTGCTCAACTTATGTTTTTATCTAAATATATGCAAATAATTATTATATTTTATTGAGATATATGGATTACCACATATATGGTCATATGCGTATTGGGATTCCTGTATATGCATTTATTATTGGAACTCAACATTCCATATTTCCAAATAAAATCCCCTCCCTTTCAGCACATATCTATGTATAGAGTTATTTAAATAGGAGTGTTCACAGGTATTGGTATATCGGCATATCCGTATATTCAACAATTTGTAAGGCAAAGCCTTAAGTCTCCTCCAATCCACTAAACATTTTCTTCGTATTTCTGTAGTATCCTAAAAATCTTAATTTGTTCGGTTACCTTTTTACGCCTAAATTTTCCCTACTCATCCAATACTCGTTTAGATCTTTATGCGGATGGAATAATTCTGACTCGTCTCGGCAATGGGGTAGGCTATCCAATAATTTTCTGGCCGCCTCTTTTCCAGCCTTATCCCTGTCCAGAAATAATTTCACACGGCTGTACTTATTTATTTTCGAATAGAATCCCTGTAAATTGGCCAAAGAATTAAGCACCATAAAGTCCTCTCGGTAATGGTCCCCTTTTCTCATCTCCCTATAACTCAGCAGGTCAAATATTCCTTCAAAAAGGCAAAGATCAGCTGAATTGTTACAGTAGGTAGACACCCCCTGGGCAGTGCAGCCTTTCCAATATTTGTTACGAATTGCCCAACCATTTTCATGAGGATTGCCTAGACCAAAATACCTATTGTCACCAATGCGGTAATAGACTTCGCAGCAAAATTCTTTAGCTGTATCCAGAAGGATTCGCCTGGATTGAAGATAATCCGAAATGGCGCTATTGCTTCCAAGTGGTTTGGTTTTTATAATTTTGATTCCTTCAGCTGTCTCTTCGGATGGGTCCGGTCGGGGAATAGCAGGCTGATGAAGAAAAAAAGAAGATCCATTTACCGTTTCGATTTCCCTAATGGCATCAGGAACAGTATAAGCAGGATTCATTTTAAGAACCAGGTCAATCAGCGTCCCACCAGCATTTCCATCTCCAAAATCTACCCATAGATTTTTGCTCGGGCTTACCTTAAAAGAAGGGGTTGATTCCTCCCGGTAGGGAGAATAATAAAAGCAATAACCTGCTTTAACTTTACTTGGTCTGATTCCCATCTGGTCCAGATAGGTTATTATGGATATTTTATTTGCCTCTTTTGCATTCATTGTTCTTAAGTTTAATTTTTCTGAAAAACCACTTACTACAGCTACTACCTTACTACATTTCTATTTTAGTTTGTTGATTTTTAATACCTTATGACTTAAAGGAAATTGAATCCGTCTTACTACAAAACTTTTATTGTAGTGGGATGTAGTATTCTGATTTATCCCATCTTACTACCTATTAAAGCACTGTATTTCATTTATTTACAGCTTATTTGTAGTAAGTAGTAGCTTGGTTTTGTTTTATGTAATATCCTTTTTCAGGGAAGTTTTGACCTTCGTTTCTCCGCACCTGGGACTGAACATGGCCAAGCAGTTTCAATGCTTTTCCTATTTCCACAGGGCTAATTCTGAGATTGCCAGAAATATTTAAAGCCAGCTGATGGCAGATGTCGGTAGCAGTCATGAATTTGTCATGGTCCTCCTTAGTGCCGGGTGAAAAGAACTTTTGCACCAGCTCAACCTCTGGAGAAATGGTTTTGTACTGGTTGTTCATGATTTCATTTTCCCGGATTTCCTTCGCTGTCATTTCATAATGAAAATTCGTCAGGTATAGCTGATAAGCCTGTGCCCAAACCCTATCGATTTCAATTTCCTTTATGTAATTCCAATTAATTTCCCTTACCGTAAAGCAGAGCCAACGCACACTACCTGTTACATCCGTGAGAAACTCAGCCTTATTAGTGGATCCCCAAATGGAAGCCCTTCTCGGTTCCATTTTAGGCTTCTTATCATAAGGATGCCTAACTTTGACTTGTGATTTACTCATCAGCGTTTTCTGTGCGTTGATCTCTGTTTTGGAAAGTGTGGAAAGCTCATCCTGAATGATTCCGAAATTCTGACTCAAGGCGATTAGACTGTCCTTGTCCACAGAAATATTTTCAGCTTGGTAAGTCTTCAGCTGATCTGGAATCAGGAAACGTGTTAGTGTGGTTTTACCACTATTCTGTTGCTCCTGTACAAAGATCAAAGCTTGCTTATTGAAAAAGTCATCGCGGAGACAACAGGCCACACAGCGCACCAGCCATTTTTTAAACTGGACCTCAAAACGTTCTTGTCCTTGTACCTGAATATATCGAGTGAATTTGCGGATATAATCTCCATGGTTGACTTCACTCCAGGTCTCCCGTACCTGTTTAAAGTAATTCACGAAAGGGTTTGTTTTTGGGATAAAATCTGAAGACAGAAAGGTATTGATCTCTGCCACCGAGGTACGGTATCCCTCTTGTCGGCACTCTATGTAAAGCGTGTGGGGATTGACTGGGTGGTATTTCTTTCCATCTTTTTCTTTTGCAAAGACCTCGTTGAGTACCATGTTATTTTTAAACTCATATTTTGACATCAGGAATCTGATCATTCGAATGGTCGCACTCGAAGATTTCTCATCAATCTTTTTGATAGGGGTTTCATCGTCCATATTTCTGTAGATTTGGGTTGATATTTCCATACAGAAATGGTATATTTATCTCACTAAAAACGGGATACCATTTCCTAATGAAATTAATTAAGGCGGATCGGGCATGATCCGCTTTTATTTTTTCCGGCCGTTTTTCTGATGACCGGCATTGAGTATATCCGACTTTTTGAAATACACCCTGGTGTTAATCACCTGTTCCTTCAGGAAGCCTTCCCTCCTCCAGTTGTTGATCGTTGTGCGGGAGCGCCCAAGCAGTTTCATAGCTTCTGGGATCTGTATCAATTCATCGTCAGGAGTAGCTGGCTGCAACTCTGGGATTATCCTTGAAGCTACTTCTTCAGCTATCTCCTGGATAAGTTGTCTTTTGTCAATTGGTGAAAAGATCATGTCATTCATATTCAGTTTTCGTTTGGTTTGTTGGCCGAATATGGTCACAAGTTGGCAGGGGTAGTTAGCTGGGGTAGTACCCCAAGTTTATGGAAACAGGTATTTGTGGCTGGAATGGAGGGTTTTGAAGGAAAAAAAATTGCATGAAGGCAAGATGCTTATTGAACTGATAAGAAGGATCCTTCAAGCCATTGAAAGAGATGACTTCATTCTTGCACAGAACCATATCAAAAATTTGGAAATTGTAAGTTTGAAACTGGCCGTTGGAGGACATGGAGGAAACTGTACCCAATTTGAGCTTTGCAAAAGAGAAAAAATAACCGGTCCAACATTTCCTTTAATCGGTGACTTCTTTATTGCATTTTCATCAGGCAAAAAGTAAATGGTAAATTTAAAAATTACGTCCATTTCAATTTCCAGGTCACTCCACCCAATTGTTGTAATGAAAAAATATTTGATGTTGGAAACTATTAGGTCTCATTAAAAAAATTCGGCAAATTCTAGAAAATGACAAAACAGGAATACTTAATTTGAATTAAGCGGTTAGAGTGAAAATCAGGATAATTCGCCCCTGAATTCGCCCCTGATTAAAAAGAAAAAACCCTAACCTATTGAGTATCAATAAGCTAGGGTTTTGTTCAGTAGAGAGTGGGGGATTCGAACCCCCGGTACGCTATTAGGCGTACGACAGTTTAGCAAACTGCTGGTTTAAGCCACTCACCCAACTCTCTAAGTATTGGTGAAGCATGTAAACAAATTAATCTTGATTTTTTAAAGCCTGCTTATTGTATATAACAATCAACAAAAAATGCTTTCTCAAATCCACAACTAAATATCAATTCCGACCGCTTCCCGATCAGTGATGCAAATATAAACCAATATTCTTCAATTTAACAAAACCAAAACAAGAAAAAAGGGGACTTTTTTATCGCTTTAGCCGGAAACGAGGGCTAATTGATTTTAAGCCAGTAGGATAAATTCTAAAACAATTTCTAAACTTTTCCCCGATTAAATAAAGCCTCTTTTAAAATCGACCTAGAATTCCTTTCTTTGCAAGCCATACTATTATTTCTTTGAAGATGAAAATAATTGCCATAGGCCGAAATTATGCGGCACATATAGAAGAACTTAACAACGAAAGACCTGATTCACCTGTTGTATTTATGAAACCGGACACGGCTTTGCTAAAAGACAATGCCCCTTTTTATCATCCGGAATATTCCGACAATATTCATCATGAAGTGGAATTGGTCCTAAAAATAAATAAGGAAGGCAAATACATTCAACAGCAGTATGCCCACAAGTATTACAACGAAATTGGAATTGGCATAGACTTTACTGCCAGAGATTTGCAGCAAAAGTGCAAAGAAAAAGGCCTTCCATGGGAAATTGCCAAGGCTTTTAATGGCTCTGCCCCATTAGGTCAGTTTAAACCGATCAGCGATTTTCCAGATATTTCCAATATCAACTTTCACCTTGACATCAACGGGGAACGTCGCCAAACTGGTAACACTTCCCTTCTACTCTTTTCTTTTGATGTAATTATCGCTTATATATCCCAATTTTTCACCCTTAAAACCGGTGACTTGATCTATACCGGCACACCTGCAGGTGTGGGCAAAGTTAATATTGGTGACAGGTTGGAGGCTTATGTGGAAGATGAAAAATTGCTGGATTTTGAAATTAAATAAAGGCCTATACACTTTACTATTCGTATGCATTGCCCTTGTCTTTCTCTCTCAAACTCAGAAAGGCTATTACTTATTTCCCATCAAACCCGGCCAGCAAAACTTCCTGGCCGGAAATATGAGCGAAATAAGGAGCAATCATTTTCATACCGGACTTGACATCAAAACGGAAGGCAGACAAGGGTTACCTGTGCACGCTTCAGCCGATGGATATGTTGCTAAAATCAAGGTCTCCTCTTTTGGCTATGGCAACGTGCTTTACCTCAAACACCCCAACGGTACAAGCACCGTTTATGCCCACCTGAAAGGTTTTGCCTCTCCGATCGCGGAATTCATGCAACAGAAAATCTATGAAGCCCGAGAAAATGAATTGGAATACAATCCTAAACCTGGCGACTTGCCCATATCCCAAGGGGACACCATTGCTTATTCCGGAAATACAGGATCTTCAGGTGGCCCCCACCTGCATTTTGAAATCCGCGATTCCCTCAATCGGGCCATTGACCCTTTACACGCCGGATTCAGGGAAATCGTGGATAACACCTCCCCCATCGTACGAAGGGTGGCCATCAGTCCTTTGACTCCCGAAAGTAGAGTAAATGGCATGTATCGCAGGCAAGAATTCTCTTTAATTTACAGTTCCGGTGCTTTTCAAGTACAACCAACCATTAACATTTCCGGAAAGGTGGGCATAGAAATCCTTGCATATGACCAGTTGGATGAGATGTACAATAGAAACGGTTTCCCAATCTTTGAAATCTATGATGCTGAAAACAGAATATTTAGAGCCGAAGTGAATGAAATAGATTTCAACATAGGACGACATATTCTATTGCATACCTACCGTAACCGATATACTCGATTGTACAAAAAACCCAACAACAAGTTTTCATTTTATGAACCGGACAGTGTATTAAGTGGGGCTATTTCCGCTTTACCGGGAGAAGAGAAGTCTATTACGGTCCAACTTCTGGATGCCTATGCCAATGCATCCAAACTTAAAATTAATTTTTTAGGAGAATTGGCACCCACAACCCTGGATGGTACGAATTATACTTCCGGTAATCAACCAATAGAATATTTAGAGAATGTTTTAGTAATAAACAGCAGTGAAGCAAGTGCCGGTGATCTGGCTCAAGTTCATGTTCATGGGCTAAGTATGGAATTGCCTTATGCTTATGCAGGCAAAAATAAACGAACTTACCTTTGGGACATGGCCTTGGGTATTCCCGACTCCATTAACCTATGTTCCGAAACCATTTTCCCGAAAGTAATAGCCAAAATTCCTGCGGAAAAAGAAACGCTTATTGACAATGGAATGGTGAAAATTCTTTTTGAGGAAGAAAGCCTTCTTGAAGACTTGTATTTAAGGGTCAATACTTTTGAAGACAAAGGGATGAAAGGCTTGAGTTTAAACGATCAGTTTGATTACCTTTGGCAATCGATTTCTGTGAAAGCAAATATGGGTGATTTTATGGGAGACCAATCAAAAACCCATATGTACCAATTGTATAGAAATGGACACCGAAACTTTCTAGGTGGGAAATGGGAAGGGCCTTTTATCAATTTCAACACCCGGGTTTTGGGTGATTTTGTATTGGCTACCGATTCTATTCCACCTTCTATTCGTCCCACTCGGATCAATGGAAGAGAAATAAGGTTTGTAATAAAGGACAATTTATCGGGAATTAAGGATTTTGAAGCTTGGGTAGATGGAAGATGGACTCAGATGAAGTACGAACACAAACAAGCAGTAATTTGGTCTGCACCACTCCCCGGAACCACTTTAAAAGGCGAAGTAGTCTTAAAAGTAAGAGATCGAGCAAATAACGAGGCCATTTATAATGGAAAGATTTAATTTATTCCGATATTTAAGCCCTTAAATTAATAATCAAACAATAAAGCCACAACTATGTCATTAGAAGTAGGCCAAACGGCACCTGAATTTGAGTCCAAGGACCAAGATGGGAACCCTATCAAGTTGTCCGATTTTAGAGGTAAAAAAGTTGTTTTATACTTTTATCCCAAAGACAACACCCCCGGATGCACAGCTCAGGCCTGTAACTTGAGAGACAATTATGAAAGTCTTCAAAAAGCCGGCTATGTAGTCTTAGGGATAAGTTCAGATGCGGAGAAATCTCACAAAAAGTTTATTGAGAAATTCGATTTACCATTTCCATTGATCGCGGATGAGGACAAAAGCGTCCATGAAAAGTATGGTACTTGGGTGGAGAAAAACATGTATGGTAGAAAATACATGGGCACAGCCAGAACCACATTCATTATTGATGAGAATGGAGTAATTGAAGAAATTATTTCCAAAGTAAAAACAAAGGAACACACCAATCAAATTATTAAATAATTCCAAATCAATGGAAAAAAAATCAACTGAACAATTAGAAGCAATTGGCTCCCAGGTAAGAAGAGATATTTTACGAATGGTGCATGCCTGTCAGTCAGGTCATCCGGGAGCATCTTTGGGCTGTACTGAGTTTTTCGTCGCCCTGTATTTTGACCAAATGACCAACAATCCGGATTTTGACCTTGATGGAACCGGTGAAGATCTATTTTTCTTATCAAATGGACACATTTCCCCAGTATGGTACAGTGTTTTAGCCAGAAGCGGTTATTTCAATACAAGTGAACTGAAGACTTTCAGGAAATTAAATAGCAGGTTGCAAGGTCACCCGGCTACAGAAGAAGGCTTACCTGGTATCCGAGTAGCTTCAGGTTCGTTGGGACAAGGTTTATCAGTTGCCATTGGGGCAGCCTTGGCCAAAAAAATCAACAAAGATGACAAAAATGTCTATGTCCTTATGGGAGATGGTGAGCAACAAGAAGGGCAAATTTGGGAAGCTGCATTAAGTGCTCCTCATCATAAGTTGGACAATATCATTGCAACCATAGACCTTAATGGTCAGCAAATAGATGGCCCAACCAAGGACATCATGAATTTAGGAGATCTAAAAGCCAAATGGGAAGCTTTCGGTTGGGAAGTCATCGTAACCGAGAAAGGAAACGATATGGCAAGTGTGATCGAAGGACTGGAAAAAGCCAAAAGTTTGCTAGGTAATGGCAAACCTGTGTTAAACCTATTGCACACCGATATGGGCTACGGGGTAGATTTCATGGCCGGAACCCATAAATGGCATGGTGTAGCTCCGAATGATGAGCAGCTTGAAAATGCCCTTGGCCAGTTGAAAGAAACACTAGGAGATTATTGATTTCGGTGATAACAGATCTATAAATTTTGAATAATGGAAAATAAATTGGATACAAAATATACTTACACCGAAAAAAAGGACACCAGATCCGGATTTGGTGATGGCCTACTTGAGGCCGGTAAAAGGAATGAAAATGTAGTTGCACTTTGTGCAGACCTTATTGGCTCATTGAAAATGGGGGCTTTCCAAAAGGAATTCCCTGAACGATTCTTTCAAATGGGTATTTCAGAAGCTAACATGATTGGTGCCGCTGCAGGACTAACTATAGGAGGAAAAATCCCTTTTACCGGAACATTTGCCAACTTTTCCACGGGACGTGTTTATGATCAAATCAGACAGTCTGTGGCATATTCCGATAAAAATGTAAAGATCTGTGCTTCTCATGCCGGTCTTACACTTGGTGAAGATGGAGCAACCCACCAAATCTTGGAAGATGTGGGCATGATGAAAATGCTTCCCCATATGACTGTCATCAACCCTTGTGATTACAACCAAACCAAAGCAGCAACCATCGCCATAGCTGAACATGAAGGCCCTGTCTATTTGAGATTTGGGAGGCCAAAATGGCCAATTTTCACCCCTGAAGATCAGGAATTTGAAATTGGAAAAGCCTGGAAAATGATTGAAGGTACAGATGTAACCATCTTTGCTACCGGACATCTTGTTTGGGAGGCAGTGGAAGCAGAAGCTATACTTAGAGCTGAAGGCATATCAGTGGAACTTATCAACATCCACACCATCAAACCTTTGGACACAGAAGCTATTTTGGCTTCCGTAGCGAAAACAGGTTGTGCAGTGAGTGCAGAAGAACATCAATTCAACGGTGGTTTGAATGACAGTATTGCCCAAACCCTTGTTAGAAATCAACCTGCTCCATTAGAGTTCATAGGTGTAGACGATTCTTTTGGTGAGTCAGGAAAGCCTGAAGAATTATTAGAAAAATATGGATTGAATGCCAAGAATATTGTTGAAGCAGCAAAAAGAGCTATTTCAAGAAAATAAATTGTTCTTACAAAATTGAAGCGGGGAAAACTTGGAACTTTCCCCGCTTTTTTTGTTTAAGCTGAACTGATTGCTTCAAAAGGTGAATGCCCTATTGGAAAACATTCAAACCGCTAACATTCAGATAGAAAAACTAAAGCACCAATGCATGTCTTGAGCTTGCTAAGGGAATGTTGTTAATGCAGGAAAACCAAGCTTTTTAGAGATTTCACCATGTGATAGAAAGCCAATTGTATATTTCGAAACATTCCCCAACAATATAACTTTCTTCAGCCACTTATAAAATAGACACTTGGTTAGCCCAAGCTTATCATTTACTTTTATAAACAACTAACCAATTTCTACTCAAATGAAACCCCTATCTTTTAAACCAAGAGCACTTATCCTTTTAACTACAATATTTGTATTTGCCAAAGTAATCACTGCTTCCGCTCAAATCCTGACTTTTGAAGAAAAAGAGGATGGGGTATTATTGCTTTCAGACGGAAAACCTAGGTTGTTTTACCAAAAGGACGTGATTAGCCTAGACGGAGAATATCCAAGGGCCAACTACCTTCACCCTGTCTTTGACACTAAGGGGGAGATTGTAACAGAAGACTTCCCTGATGACCATTTACATCACAGAGGAATTTTTTGGACTTGGCACCAACTATGGGTTAATGATTTGAGAATTGGAGATCCCTGGATTAGTGATGGTGTTGAATGGGTTGTAAAAAAAGTCCACACAGATATTCATCCAAATAATTCAGCCACCATAGCTGTCAAGGTAATATGGAAGGCTAATAAAGTTTCAAAAAAGAAAATTATTGAAGAAAATACAACCATTACTTACCAGCCTATTGGAAATCAATCTTATAAAATCACTTTTGACATCACCCTAAAACCGCTTGTTTCCGGTGTACGCATAGGTGGATCAGAGGATGCAAAAGGTTATGGAGGATTCTCTCCCAGATTAAAATTATCAGAAACGGTAGGTTTTTATGATGAAAATGGTGAGGTAACTCCGAACAATTTACCCGTCTCTGCAGGTGACTGGATCAATATCACATCAAAAGAACCTAATGACCCTGGAGTGGTGATCATGGGTGAACCCGATAAACTCCCCTCCTATCAAGGTTGGATTCTTAGAAAAAGAAACAGCATGCAGAACATGGCTTTTCCAGGTAGAGAGCCTCTTTTACTAAATAAAAAAGAACCCTTGCACTTCAGAAACCAATTACTTGTTCACCAAGGGATGTCTATTAGGGAAATTAACAATCAGTACAGAATATTTAGAAACCAAAACACGGGTAATTAAGTAAGGAGATATTGGTTAACTATAGGAGAAATTAAAAAAGCAGAAGTCAATGACCTCTGCTTTTATTGTAATTAGGTTAGATATAATTGATTTTTTTTAAATCATTACTTGTTGACCGGTTCCAATGGGGCTTTCATTTTTAATATTTCCTTACCCATAGCATCAAATTTCTTTTTGATCTCTTCACCGGGTGTAGTGGATTCAAATTTCACCAGATAATTAACACTACCCTCTTCTGTCACTTGATGCGCTTCTGAAATTTTCAGGTCTTTCAACTCAAGATCATTTTGAATGGCCTCCTTAACTTTATCAGGAAGACTTTCAGGATCGATTTTGGTTGTCTCTTGGTACCATTCTTGCGAAACCGGAACTATGGCTGTACCGGCATTAGCAAAAGCAAAAACAGTCATTGCGGCGATACTTAAAATTAACTTTTTCATAATTTGGATATTTATGGTTTATAATAATAGTTAAATAAACAATACTATTCATGTATCATTTACAACTATTCTTAGCCAAAACTAATGCCAAATAAATATTATAAGATCATATTTTATTTAAAACCCACGTTAAAGTTGAAATAAGCCATATTTTTTAAAAAATAACTGAAACGATTTTTAAATGAATCTTATGGAATATGTAGAGCCAAAACCACAAACTGTAAATAACATTAACAATTTACACACAATTACACAAAAGGTTGTTTTCTTATATAAAAAGTATATTTTTAATTTGAATAGTGTAAATAATTCTGTTATTATCGGAAATAAGCTGAAAAATGATATAAAAATTGAGAAAAGAAGGGTTTATGATTGTTCGCATAAGTTTAACAGCTTCAATTACTATTTCCTTTGACCTGATTTGCTGTTTTTAATTCCTTCATCAAGTCCTCTAAATAATCCATTTGCACTTCCTGGACTTCAAGCATTTTCTTATTTTGATGAACCAATAGATGATCAATTTTCTCATTCAGCAGTTGGATTTCAAGTTCTGACTTAAGGTTGATTTTGTAATCAAGCTTAGCCCTCTGCCTGTCCTTATGTCCCTGCCGGTTTTGGCTCATCATAATAATCGGGGCCTGTATAGCAGCAATACAGGAAAGCATTAAATTCAACAATATAAATGGATAGGGATCAATAGTATTGCTGGCTAGCAACCAAATGTTTGCAACGATCCACAGAGTCAAGAATGAAAAGAAAGCAATAATAAAGGTCCAACTCCCTCCGAAAGAAGCGATTTTATCCGCCATCCTTTGACCTAAAGTTACAGCGGTATCGATGCCATCTTGTAAGTTTTCAGAAAGTATGGAATTGTTACGAACAGCATCCATAATATCCTTATCAATAGCCGCTAAATCACCTTTTTCTTGCTCGATCAGTTTGGTTAAATACAACCGCCGGTATTTATTTAGCTCTCCAATTGAAATATTGCTTTCTCTGGAAAAATCAGGGTATTGAGATTTAATAAATTCAAAAATTCCGTCTCGGATTTCATTCCCATTGACTACTTCCCCTCTATTGATTTCTTTTTTTGATAAATGGCTTTTGTTCATTTTAGTATAGGTTTATAAAACCCTCGTTACGCCATATTTTAACCCTGATGCATAATACGAGTTTAAAATCAATTTATGGATTTCCATCAATAGACCAAAGTAAGCATTGGTAAATTTATAATAACAGTCTATTTCTATCTTGGAGTAAATGCCATTGTTCCTTCCTTCATAGGATTATGAACACAATAAGACCTTTCCCAAAAAGGAAAATGCTACTTTCGCTAAACTAAAGGCTTGCTATATTCCTCGAATTAAAAATAATACCTTACGGCAAGGCTTGGCTGGTCCAGAAAACCATCCACTTCAAAATCCCAACCATTGTTCTGATAGTTATTGGTATTTTGAGCGCTAACGTTACTCTTATTATAAAAGCTAAAAAATTGCCCCTCTATAAATATTAATTCAAAGCTAAATTTTTCACTTGGGAAATAGGCCAATCCCAAGTTCCCAAAAAGGCCCAGTTGATTTATTTTTTGTTGGGAAGAATATAACCACTCTTCATTGGGAACAACTGATTCGACTAAATTATCAGTCCATAAATACTCTAATCCATAGGTAGCTAGCATAAATAATTTGGGGCTGATTTCAATGTATTTTCTCACCCCTACAAAAACCTCCAATTCTTTTCTTTCCCATCCAGAAGAATTGGGGTTTTGGTTGATCCTTTTATTATTCCTTTTATAAAAGCTCCCACCACCTATGACACTGAGTCGATCTTTTATAAAATAGGAATAACTAGGCATTAAAATAAAGTAATTATCCTGTTGAGTCCCTTCATCAAATAAATCTACGGACCTATCACTCCATCCAAATTCCAAGCCCACAGATTGATTTCCTTGCGAAATCTGAGCATTTACCTCTTGACACACGGAATAAATCCCCAAACAAACAAAAAGGATTAAGAACTTTTTCATTGGTCTTTTTGATTAATGAAATAAACGATCCCTATACTATTGGAGGTGATTAAATCAAAGGCAAATCGGGAATCATCATAACCCTGATTTGCCCCTGAAGAATTATAAGACTTATGATAAACCAGCCCTCCCAAAGCAGCTTCTACCATCCATTTGGGGCTAATTTTATAGGATGCGCCTGGGGATAGAGACAATCCAAATGATCTGGGTTTACTTTCCTCATCAAAGGATGAATTATAGGTGGCTTTGGGTTCTAAAAAAAAGTAAAAATTATCAACCACCGGAAAATATCTTCTGAAAAACAAGCCTATACCTCCTGAAACTGTATTAGAACTGATTTTTTCGTTATTTGATGTAATGTTTTTATTCCAATAAAAATTAACCTGAGGATTGATACCTAGGACAGATAAGTCACTAATAAAGTAACCCAAATTTGGACTGAGGTTTATAGCAAGATAGGTGGAACGGCCTGGGTTTGAGTTTTCACTGGTATTGATGGAGAAACCAAAATCCCCCCCAACATACCGATCTCCTTTTTCAAATTGCGCAAAAGCAGTAGAAATCCCGGAAATAAAAAAGAGCAATAAGAGACTGTGTTTCATATAAAAGACCTATGTTAAACTTTATGAATTTTATTACTTATTTAGTTAGGTAAAGGTAATCGCATTGTATTACGAAATACTTAGTCTAATAGTTGTGGGTTGTTACTAATAATTTATTTTTCACCCACATAATTCTTAAGAAGTGCTTAGTAAATCCTATTTCAAGTCTCATAATCCAATAAAATGAATTGGCATCACTTAGAAAATTTACACATTAGGAAGAATCGATTGGGGAATCTGCTGGTTATCAGATACATGGACTTTAGGTAAAAGAAATAACATTTCCTCCACTTACGCTATTGTTTCATTTCCGTTAATACAAGAAGCTACTGTCCAAGCTCCTTCTCATATAATTTAGGTCTAGCTCTCTCCTCTTTGAAAGGAAAACCTTATATTTGCGCCTCTATAATTAGGAAGTAATTGACAATATGGATATTCAAGAAAGCATTTTAAAGACAATAGCAGAGGCCTTTGAACAACTATTTAATCATAAGGTAGAAAGTGAAAACCTAAGCCTTCAAGCTACCAGAAAAGAATTTGAAGGTAGTTATACTTTTGTGCTTTTCCCTTTCCTGAGAGTCACCAAAAGTTCTCCGGAACAATCCGGAGAAAAAATCGGTAATTTTTTAAAAGATAACCACCCATCGGTTGCTGATTTTAATGTTGTAAAAGGCTTTCTAAATATCAGTCTTTCATCTGCTTTCTGGATAGAACTCTTGTCTAAATTGATGGAAGAAAAGACTCCCGGCCATTTTGAGCCAAGAAATCAGAAGGTAATGGTAGAATACAGTTCGCCCAATACCAACAAGCCACTTCATTTAGGACATTTAAGAAATAATTTTCTAGGTTTTTCTGTTTCTAACATCCTCAGTGCATATGGATATGAGGTAATCAAGACCAACCTGGTAAATGACCGAGGCATTCATATCTGTAAATCCATGGTGGCTTACCAAAAATTAGGCAATGAAGAAACCCCGGAGATGGCTGGAATGAAAGGTGATCACTTGGTAGGCAAATACTATGTATTGTTTGACAAAGCCTATAAAAAGCAAATGGAAGAGCTTGTGGCAAAGGGAATGACAGCTGATGAAGCCAAAAAAGAAGCCCCTTGGATGAAAGAAGCGCAGGATTTGTTGGTCAAATGGGAACAGGGAGATGAAGAAACAGTCAACCTTTGGAAAAAATTAAACAATTGGGTTTATGATGGTTTTAATGAAACTTACAAAAAAATGCAAGTGTCTTTTGACCAATATTATTATGAATCCGACACTTACTTACTTGGAAAAGATATTGTATCCGAAGGTTTAGAGAAAAAAGTTTTCTTCAAAAAAGAAAACGGGTCTGTATGGGCTGATTTGAGCGATCAAGGTTTAGACGAAAAACTGGTATTAAGAGATGACGGAACTTCAGTATACATGACTCAAGACATGGGAACTGCAGACCTTAAGTTCAAGGATCATGGTATAGACAAATCTGTATATGTAGTTGGCAATGAACAAGATTATCATTTTGAAGTTTTGTTTAAAATCATGCAGTTATTAGAGCGTCCGTATGCCAACAACTTACACCACCTTTCCTATGGCATGGTAGATTTACCTTCCGGAAAGATGAAGTCCAGAGAAGGGACAGTTGTAGATGCTGATGATTTGATCCAGGAAATGGTGGATACTGCTCGAACGCATACTCAAGAGCTGGGAAAAATAGATGGATTCTCGAAGGAGGAGGCTGAAAAGTTATATGAAATGCTAGGCCTTGGCGCCATCAAATACTTTTTATTAAAAGTGGATCCAAAAAAGAGAATGCTATTTAACCCTCAAGAATCCATAGAATTTCAAGGAAATACCGGGCCATTCATTCAATATACCCATGCCAGAATAGCAGCCATATTGAGAAAAGCAGACCAAATTGGGTTGGATTACAAAAGCAATAATTTTGAGGGTCTGAAAACCCTAGAAGCGGTAGAAAATCAATTGGTATATATGCTTTCAGACTATTCAAAGAAAATTGCTTTGGCAGCAGAGGAATTGTCACCTGCTGTAATTGCCCAGTATTTATTTGATTTAGCCAAAGAATACAACAGATTTTATGCAGAACTACCTATATTTAGTGAAACAAAAAATGAAGTACAGGCCTTTAGGGTATCCTTGTCTGCACAAGTTGCAAAAACAATTAGTGCAGGAATGAAGTTATTAGGCATTGATGTTCCACAAAAAATGTAACGATGAAATCAGTTTTCTTAGCCTTCGCTATTTCAGTGATTGCCTTTCCCTTTCCAATGGGAAATACAAGACCATACCTTTCCGTAAAAGCAAACAATGTGAAAAATTACAGCTTAGGATCTGTGGCGGAGAACAATAGTATCTATGATTTTACACTAAATGATATTGACGGTAAACCTGTAAAGCTTTCTACCTATAAAGGGAAAAAATTGTTGATTGTAAATGTAGCATCTAAATGTGGTTATACCCCTCAATACGCAGCCTTACAGGACTTGTATGAAACCTATAAAGACAAAATCACTATTTTAGCTTTTCCGGCAAATAACTTTGGAGGCCAAGAACCCGGCACAAGTGCAGATATCAAATCTTTCTGTTCAGAAAATTATGGCATCTCATTTCCCATATTTGAAAAAATTTCTGTTAAAGGAGTAGACAAACATCCTCTGTACAGGTGGCTTTCAGACAAAAAATTAAATGGTTGGAACAATGAAGAGCCTTCTTGGAATTTTTGCAAATACTTTATCAATGAAAATGGAGAATTGGTAAAGTTCTTTCCTTCAAAAGTTAAGCCAATGGATAAGGAGATCATTGAATTAATTGAAGCAGAAGACTCTTGAATACTCCATATATTCGTTATCATTGAAAACATCCAGATAAGTTGCTAAGAAACTTGATTGGATCCTTTACTATAGCCAAAACCAATTAAAATTGACCATTTTCACCAAAAAGCAAGCTTGGATTCACGCCCTTAGACTGAGAACACTTCCTTTAGCATTATCGAGTATATTTATGGGAAGTTTTATCGCATACCAGAAGTCCGGGTTTAGATGGTCGGTATTGATCATGGCAGCTATTACCACCACTCTTTTACAAATCTTGTCTAACCTGGCCAATGACTATGGTGACAGTATCAATGGCGCAGACCATGAAGGCAGGCAGGGTCCTATTAGAGCTGTGCAATCCGGGCTTATCAAACCGGCTGAAATGAAAGTAGCGGTTATCCTATTTTCTATTCTTTCTTTATTTAGTGGGTTGTTTCTCTTGTATCTTGCCTTAGAAGATATTTATTTATTTTTACTTTTTTTGGGTATAGGAATTTCAGCCATTATTGCTGCCATAGCCTATACATCCGGTAAAAGGCCTTATGGGTATGCAGGATTAGGAGACATTTCAGTGTTCTTGTTTTTTGGTTGTGTGGGTGTCATGGGGACCTATTATTTACACACCCTTAGTTTTAACCCAACTTTATGGTTGCCTGCAGCGGCTATAGGCTTATTGAGTACAGCCGTATTAAACATCAACAATATTAGAGACATCCAATCAGATAAAGCTGCAGGAAAGCTATCCATACCTGTTAGAATTGGTAAAAAAGCAGCAGAAAACTATCACTGGGGATTAATCATTAGTGCCTTGGTTTTATTGCTGCTTTTTGTAATCATAGAACATGCCTATGGAGCTTTGGCTTATCTATTGATGGCACCTTCCATATTAAAAACCGGATGGGCAGTGGCTAAATTTGAAGCTCCTGAAAAACTAGATCCTTATTTAAAAGTCATGGCAATGTCCACTTTATTTTGTGTTTTGTTTTTTGGTATTGGTTGGCTGATTTTTTAGTTCATCGATCTTTTTTGTCCTCATAATTGTTTATTTTTATATAGTTTAATTGTTTCTTAATTTAAACAGCATCATGTCTATGAAAAGTATCTTAGTACCTTATGATTTTTCAGAAGAGGCTAATTATGCCTTTGAACTTGCACAAGAAATAGCTACCAAAGCTGCTTGCAATCTCAAGCTTATACATATTCTAGAAATTCCAACTTCTCAGAATTTCAATACAATGGGTGAAGTAACCATGGGAGAAAACTTTATGGATAAAGTTTATATGGTTGATTTAACCAATAAAAGAAAAGAACAATTTAAGAAGTTGGAACAAGAACATGCCGGAAAGCCCTACCAATTCAGCACAAATTTGACTTTTGGAAATCCTTATGCCGGAATAGCCGGAGAAATAGCTGAGGTAAAAGCAGATTTGGTAATCATGGGTTCTAAGGGGTCAAGCGGTCTGGAAGAATTATTGATTGGATCAAATACAGAGAAGGTGGTTAGGCACTCAAATTGCCCTGTCATTACAGTAAAAGGGAAAGTCAGTGCTGATGACATCAAGAGGATTGTGTTCGCAAGTGATTTCAGCGACAATAGCAAAAAGGTAATCAAAAAACTGAAATATTTGCAAGAATTATTAGGTGCCCAAATTAGGCTTGTAAAAATCAATACACCTAATTCTTTTGAAAAAACCATTGTTTCAATGAATAACATCAATGAATTTATCAAAGAAAACAAGCTGGAAAATGCAGAAATAGATATTTTCAATGGAGATAGCGAAGAAGAAGGTATCAATGAATTTGCAGATTTTGTAAATGCAGACATGATTGCAATGGCTACACATGGTAGAACAGGTTTTTTACATCTTTTGGGAGGAAGTATAGCCGAGGATGTGGTCAACAGTTCAAAAAAGCCGGTTTGGACAATGAAATTCAAAAAATAAATTGACATTAAATGGGTAGAAAAAAAAGTAATGATTGGAAAAAAAGAGATGGAGTAGTTTATTCTACCGCTGACAACTTTGATTTTGATCTGGAAAACGACGGGGATGAAACTACTCTTCCACCCAAGCAGCAAAATTTGAAAGTAATGTTGGATAAAAAGTCCAGAGGTGGAAAGCAAGTAACCCTTGTAGCTGGATTTATAGGTCAGGAAGAAGATTTAAAATCTTTGGGTAAAGAATTAAAAGCCAAATGTGGCGTTGGAGGTAATACCAAAGATGGCGAAATCCTTATTCAAGGGGATCAAAGAGATAAAGTAATTGATTATTTGATTGGTATGGGCTATAAAGCCAAAAAGTCCGGAGGATAATTCCGGATTTTTTTTTTTTAAAATCGTGGTTCCTTAAAGCATTTCCACAAAATATTTCACCGACGAAATTGACAATTTAACCGACAATGTTTCTAGGTTAATCGACTATTTATTAGTCGCTTCTATATAATTTTTACATTTGAGTACAAACTTTTATTAGCCGGTAAATCCGGTGAATGTTAGAATTCGTAAGTTTTTTAACATTAAACAATTAATATAGAAAGGCATGATGGGACAGTTTAGATTAATGAGCTTTAGTACAAATTTATACAATTTAAAAAGCGACGCGTTTTATTTAGACTTCGAGGAAACAAAACAGTTGATGCTGGAGCTGAAGTCATGGCCGGAAATTCAAGAATCTTTTATTTTATCACTCCCCGAAAGGATAGAAATTTTATACTACAGTAATTTTGATTTGGAGGACAAAATTTTTGAAGCAGTAGCTGACTGTAAGGGGGGTAATGTACTACCCATCAAAAGTGAATTCAACCAGACATCAGATGAAGAAAAATTATTTATTCATCTATCCGAATTGTGTTTTGGGGTACAGGCATCAAACTATGGCACCACACCCCTATTTCCCCAATTTTCCAAAGCCTATGATTTTGCTGCTAAAAGTGGAATGATCGGTGAATATTTGGAGCAATGGTGGGATAACCTAATTAGTACCGATAAGCTCCTTAAAGAACAAGCGGATTATCAATTACCCAATTTTTCCATCTCCTATATTGTTTCCGATTTACTGACTGAATTGGTAAATAACGTAAGGGGACCTAAAATTGCAATAATTGGATTCAACGCATTGAGCAAAAGAATATACCGAAACCTTTCCAACCAAGGCTATGGGAACATCACAATAGTAGACAAAAGCATAACTTCATGCCTTAATTTTAAAGGAAAAGAATTGAACAATTTTACTTTTGAACCTTTGAATAAAGTTGAAAATGTAATAGGTGAGAATGATATTCTAATTTCTACTTTAGAGGATGCAGATCGATTTTTGCCATCATATTATTTTAAACATGATTTTCTTGACACCAAGATTTTTATTGATTTATCTATTAAGAGCACTATAACATCAGTTTTAAGTGATTATAACCAAGTTATACCATTTAACCTTACTGACATTTATAAAATTATTGAGCAAAAGATGGAAATCAATAAAAAATGGTTGAAAAAAGCCAAACCTCTAGTTATTAAAAAGAATCAAAAATTCTTTGACTGGATCGATAATAAGAAAGCGCAAAAAATGTTGGGGCTGATAAAAACATATCTTAAAGAAAACGTAAACCAAATTGAATATTCAAAGGTTTTAACTTCTAATGAGCCCTTATCAAATTTTGATTTGGTCCATCATAAAAGAAATAAAATTTTACTAAAAAAATCCATTGAAAAAATCAAACGGAATACTCAATACAAGGATATCATCAACTACGATAAAATTGTCAACGAGTTTTATCAATATAATTAATCCTTTTTAAATAATTTTTGGGCTTTGTAATTAAAGCTTTCGGCAATAATTCAAAAGAAATTTTCAACTTTTCACTGGTTAAGCCAAAACATAAATATTACTTTTTACCACGGGTTTATCCCGTGTTTTTTTTGAATTAAGCGCCAAGCTGCTTTGTCTATTAGCTTTCAAATTGGAAATGCTCGCCCTACTATCTCTGAAAAACCTATGCATTTTTTCATCTTAAAACTTAAAAATCTTAAGTAAAGTAAAGCATCCTTAAGCAGGTTGGATAAAGTTACGACAAATCTTTCTGTATTGGATCAAATTGGAAGCTTAAAGTAAGACTTTACTTTCCTCCTTACTAAACTTCTCAAAAAGAGGCTTTTTTTATCGCAGTAATCACCATTTTTTTTTGCAAGTTTGCAATAGCTGACTAAATTTGCAATACTATGATGACATCAGGAAGTTTCTTCAATAACACAATATTTTTATCTCCGGCGAATGCAATTATGCATCATGCAGGTCATCATTGCTCCTAATAGCAATTCCCCCTCCTTTTCATCCCTTACCCAGGGGGAAATAATCAAACGAAATATATTCTAGTATTTATTGTATACATTATTCCATGGAAAACATTATCAGGATTGCCGTTCAAAAAAGTGGTCGCCTAAGTGACGATTCTCTTAAACTTATAAAAGAGTGTGGCATTAAATTTCATAACGGCACAGGTAAATTAAAGTCTTCATCCACCAACTTTCCGATTGAATTTTTGTTCCTAAGAGATGACGACATCCCAGGATACGTAGCAGATGGCATTGCTGATTTGGGTATAGTAGGCGAAAATGAGCTGGTAGAGAAAGATAAAAATGTCAATGTGTTAAAGAAGTTAGGCTTTTCAAAATGTAGACTGTCATTGGCAATTCCAAAAGGAGAAGAATACTCGGGAATTAATTATTTTGAGGGTAAAAATATTGCCACCTCCTACCCTAAAATCCTTGGAAATTATTTGAAAAAGGTAAACATAAATGCTGACATCCATGAAATCAGTGGTTCTGTTGAAATCGCACCTAGCATAGGTCTTGCTGAAGGGATATGTGACATCGTGAGTTCAGGGTCCACTTTAATGATGAATGGCCTAAAAGAAGTAGAGGAAATTTTTCAATCTGAGGCTGTTCTTATTAGCAATAAAGACATCACTACTGAAAAACAAGCTACAGTTGAGAAATTACTCTTTAGGATGGGGGCTGTCCAAGAAGGCAAAAAGAACAAGTATGTTTTACTAAATGCGCCGAACGATTCTTTGGATAAAATCTTATCTCTAATCCCTGGAATGAGAAGTCCTACCATATTGCCTTTGGCTGAAGCCGGTTGGTCTTCTGTTCATTCGGTCATTAGTGAAGATCAATTTTGGGAGAATATTGAAGAATTAAGAAATGCAGGAGCCCAGGGTATATTGGTTGTTCCCATTGAGAAAATGCTAATATAGGAATCGATTGTAAACTGATAAACAAATTTCTTCCAATACAATATACAATACCTAGGAAGAACTTGTTCCCATTACAAATTTCAAAGCGTATGAAAATCCTGGTAAATCCTAGCAAGAAAAGCTGGAAAAAAGAACTGGCAAGGCCTGTTCAAAAAACAAAGGACATAGAAAAGATCGTGAAACCGATCATGAAAAAAGTAAAGCGGCAAGGAGACAAAGCCTTACGTAAATTTGCTTTCGAGTATGATCATGTGGAAATAGAATCGATAGTAGTAGATCCTTCGGAAATAGAAAATTCAGGAAAGCATGTCGACAAAACACTAAAGAGTGCCATAAAGACGGCTAAATCCAATATTGAAAAATTTCACAAGCTTCAGGAAACTCCGGACTTGAGTACTGAAATAATGGATGGGGTCACCTGTATGCGTAGAAGTGTTGCCATACAAAAAGTAGGCTTATATGTACCCGGAGGAACGGCTCCATTGTTTTCTACAGTATTGATGCTTGGCATACCTGCAAAACTGGCAGGATGTCAAGAGATTGTACTTTGTACACCTCCCGGCCCAAAAGGGCAAGTTCACCCGGCTATTTTATATGCTGCCAAACTGATTGGCATTACTAAGGTAATCAAAGCCGGGGGTGCTCAGGCCATTGCTGCACTAGCATATGGCACAGAATCCGTTCCCAATGTTGACAAAATATTTGGCCCCGGAAACCAGTATGTTACTGCGGCAAAACAATTGGCGGCCAAAAAGGGAGTAGCCATTGATATGCCTGCAGGCCCTTCCGAAGTGCTGGTTTATGCAGATAAAACTGCCATTCCAGCATTCGTTGCAGCAGATTTGCTTTCGCAAGCAGAGCACGGTGCAGACAGCCAAGTAGTGTTGGTTTGTCCTTCTGAGACCATTGTAAATAAAGTAATGGAACAGGTAGACCAACAGCTGAAGGAACTTCCAAGACAAAAAACTGCTGAAAAAGCATTGAAAAACAGCTTAGCGGTTGTCATTGATAAGATGGAAACAGCATTGGAGCTAATCAACGAATATGCTCCCGAACACTTAATTATCAATGTTGAAAATGAGGACAAAGCAGTGGCAGGAATTGTTAATGCCGGTTCTGTATTTATAGGCAATTTCACCCCTGAGTCTGCCGGAGATTATGCATCAGGCACCAACCACACCTTACCCACCAATGGCTACGCGAGAAGCTTTTCAGGAGTTTCCCTAGACAGTTTTGTAAAGAAGATTACCTATCAAAAAATCACCGAGCAAGGGTTAAAAGAATTGGGGCCTGTTATAGAAGTCATGGCTGAAAACGAACAACTTATGGCGCACAAACAAGCAGTAAGCATCCGTTTGAATTACCGAAAAAAAGACAAGTAAGAAATGGCATTTGATCTTCAGAAATTGCTAAGGCCACACATTGCTGCATTGAAGCCCTATTCCTCCGCCAGAGATGAATATACAGGTAAAGAAGGGATATTTCTTGATGCCAATGAAAATGCGATAGGCTCAGTATCTGAGCAAGCTTTTAACCGATACCCTGATCCTTATCAGTCAGAATTAAAGAAAAAAATAGGTGAGCTAAAACAAGTACTTCCGACCAATATATTTCTTGGTAATGGAAGTGACGAAGCAATAGATTTGCTATTTAGGGCTTTTTGCAGACCGGGATTAGATAATGTGATAATCATGCCCCCTACTTATGGGATGTATGAAGTAAGTGCAGGTATAAATGATATAGCAACTAAAAAAGTACCTCTTTCCACTTCTTTCGAGATTGAGGTGGGAGAGGTTTTGGCAGCTGTAGATGAATACACGAAAATTATTTTTATCTGCTCCCCAAATAATCCTAGTGGAAATAAAATTCCCCGCCAATCCATCTATCAAATCCTGACCAATTTTGATGGTTTGGTAGTGATTGACGAAGCATATATTGATTTTAGTGATGAACCTAGTTTCAGTTTAGAGCTAAACCATTATCCAAACATGCTTGTCATGCAAACACTTTCCAAAGCGTGGGGATTGGCAGCATTACGTTTGGGAATGGCTTATGCCTCGAAGGAGATAATTGGTATTCTGAATAAAATAAAGCCTCCTTATAATATTAGTGGATTGACACAAGAAACGGTGCTAAATGCCTTGAGTAACACCAAGCTGTTGGAAGACATGGTGAAGGAAATCTTGGTTCAAAAGGAGAAATTAATTTTGGCTTTGGAAGAGATTCCTGAAGTTGAAAAAGTTTATCCTTCAGCAGCTAATTTTCTTTTGGCAAAAGTACCACATGCCAGCCAAGTATATCAAAAATTGATCGAAGAAAAGATTATTGTAAGGGACCGATCAAAGGTTCAACGCTGTGAGGATTGTTTGCGTATAACGGTAGGAAATGAGGAGGAAAACAAGCAATTTATTCAGGCCTTAAAAGAGGTCCTACAAGTCCATACGAAAACCACTTGAACAAATTAAAGCATGAAAAAAAAGCTATTATTTATAGATAGGGATGGTACCATTATTAAAGAACCACCTACTGATTTTCAGGTAGACAGTCTGGAAAAACTTGAATTTATCCCTAGGGCAATCAGCAACTTGGTTAAAATTGCAGAAGATCTAGAATTTGAATTAATTTTGGTAACCAACCAAGATGGTTTGGGGACAGATTCATTTCCGGAAGAGACTTTCTGGCCGGCCCAGTTCAAAATGCTTAAAACACTAGAACAAGAGGGTGTGTTTTTCAAAGACATTCATATAGACAAGACTTTTGAGCATGAAAATGCCCCTACTAGAAAACCAGGGACTGCTTTACTTACTGCTTATCTTAACGGGGATTATGATTTGGAAAATTCCTTTGTAATTGGAGACCGAGAGACCGATGTAACCTTAGCCAAAAATCTAGGTACAAAATCTATCTTTTTTGGTAAAGAAGCGGTGAAAGCTGCGGATATATCGGTGGACAATTGGGATAAGATTTATGAATTCTTGAAGCTTCCTCCCCGGAAAGCAGAGGTGGTGAGAAAAACAGCCGAAACCAATATAGACATTAAATTGAACCTCGATGGCACAGGAAACAGCAGTATTAGTACCGGTCTTCCATTTTTTGACCATATGCTGGATCAACTCGCCAAGCACGGAGGTTGTGACCTAGAGATAAAGGTAGAGGGAGACTTACATATAGATGAACACCATACCATAGAAGATACAGGATTGGCTCTTGGCGAAGCTTATCTGAAAGCAATGGGAGATAAAAAAGGCATCTATAGATATGGGTTTTTACTCCCTATGGATGATTGTCTGGCTCAAGTTGCTGTTGACTTTGGAGGGCGTCCTTGGATTGTTTGGGAAGCCGAATTTAAGCGTGAAAAAATTGGTGATATGCCTACCGAAATGTTCTATCATTTCTTCAAATCTTTTAGTGATACTTCTAAATGTAATTTGAATATAAAGGCTGAAGGTGACAATGAACACCATAAAATAGAAGCCATATTTAAAGGCCTGGCAAGGGCAATTAAAATGGCAGTAAAGAAAGACCTTGATGCTTTGGATCAACTTCCAAGTACCAAAGGCACTTTATAATTACACTTTCCATTCTCAGTTAATACAAAAGCGGAAGGCCTCATGAAATTGAGGCCTTCTGCTTTTTAAATGAATACATTTCCGATCATCAATTAAAGTCCTCTTCCAAAGTCACCAAGAAACTAACCAAATCTCTGATTTCTCTTCTGCTTAAAAACTGTTTCATATCAGGCATACTGGAAGGCACATCTTTTCTCTCCAATATCTGATTTTTCATAATAAGAGTGTCAGGCTGATTTCCCATTTTCAAGGTTATGCTTTGCTCAGTTTCATCCATTTTTATTCCTGCAACCTTTTTTTCGTTATCTAAAGAAAGTGTGACCACCCCAAAACCCGGTGCAAGCCTTTTACTTGGATCAATCAATGCTTCAAGTAATTGTTCTCTGGTAAGTCTTGCCCCTACACCATTTAATTTAGGCCCTGCATTTCCACCAAAATCATCATAAGCATGACATTTGATACACTGCGCAGTGGCATGTTGAAAGAAAATTTTTCTCCCTTTCACAAGGTCTCCACCATACAAGCTTCCACTATATGAAGCCAATAAATCATCTTGAGACATGTTCTCATGCACTTTATTGTACCTCTCCTTCAATTGGGCATCTTCTCTGGTTTCCATGGCTTCAAAAAACTCCAACTCTATGGCTTGAGGCAATTTATTCGATTCATATTGAGTCAATAATTTTTCAAAAATATCTTTGGTACTTTTTTGATCAAGTCTGGACAATGTGTTAACTGCCGCCTGTTGCTCTTCAACCGTCCTTTTCTGTATTACTTCGTCCAATAGGGCCGCTTTTCTTTCATCCGGAATGGTCAATTCTTCCAATAAATCTAAACCAGCTACCCTCACACTTCTTTGGCTATCAGAAAGCGCCTTTTCCACGGCCTTGTCCATAGGTGAACCGGGGATTTTGGCCAAAGCCCGTAAACTCTCTGCTCTTACAGCTGCATCATTGTCATTTGATAATACGGTAAGTAAATGCTGGTTGGCAGCTTCAATCTTTAATTCCCCTAAGGCCAGAACTGCACCTTCCCTAATTTCCCTGCTTCCGTCTTTGCTCAGGTCCATCAAAATTTCAGCAGCTGAGGTTTGGAAAGCCATTATGTCTCTAGTGATTTCTCCTCTATACCATCCATCAACTCTATCAAGCACAGATGGCGAGGTCCAAGTGCTTAAGGCGGCTATGGCTTCCACACGCATGGCTTCAGGAGCCTGAGATGAATTTGCATAGCTCAATAAGTTGTTGAAGCCTTCCTCTGTTCCCCATCTCAAATTGGCATTAATAGCTCTTCTTAATAAAGGCTCAGAAGAAAAGTGAGTAGTGGTCAATATTTTCCCTAATTCCGGAATGGCTGCTTCAATCGAGAAATCATCATTGATTGCTCTGGCTACTTCTGCTACAATATATTCATTTTCGTCCTGTAAAAATGAGGTAATTTCCGGATCGCCCAATCTTCTTAGCGCAATAACAGCTCCTAGACGAACAGCCTCAGACGGATGCTTGGACAAATCAGCAATTGTAGAAGCTTCAGCCAATCTGGAAAGCGCCAGACTTGCTGCATGTCTAATATATAAATCTTCATTGTCATTGTCCTGTAACAATTTCACCATTGGTTCAAATGCTGCTTGATGCTTCAATTTCCCTAATGCTTCCGCAGCAAAAAATTGAACCCTCGGCGCCTCAGAATCAAGCAATGGCAGAATATTTCCTGCCGCTTTTGTATATTTTAAATCTCCAAGCCATTTACAAGCTTGGGCTATTATTTCAGGATCTTTGTCTGTCAAGTAAGGGATCAATGCCTCTGCATAACCAGAATTATCTCGGGCTAGTTGAGAAATGCCCCAAATGGAATGCACCCTAGCCAACTGATTGCCTGTATGGGCCAACGCTGCCTTAAATGCTTCCATTCCTTCAGCCCCTCTTTTGGCCAATTCAAATTGTGCCTTTTGCCTTACCCGTTGGTCTTCAAAGCCCAGCAAATCTTTTAATTCTTCAATCGATAATTCGGAATAGTTTTTACTTAAATGGGTTTCAGTTAGTTTTCTAATGGCTGAATTAGAAGTTTCATCTGTAAATTTCCAAATTCTTCCATACCCCTTATTCACCCAACCATCAATCCAATCTGAAAAATACAATGCTCCGTCCGGAGCAAAGTCCATACCTGTGGCCAAAATCCCTGTTAATATCTGTTGGGTCTCTCCCATCTCAAATCCGGCACCTTTTGGTTTCAGGTCAAAAGCATGGATTCCTGACCTGGCAGCATTCCCTCCAAACTCAGCAACGAAAAACTTATTTTTCCACTGTTCTCCTAAACCGGTACCGGGGTTATGTTGGAAACCGGTAGGTCCATTGATGTAATTAGCGATGGTTGGAATAAAATAGGCCGCTTGATCTTCATTTCTTGGCAAGTGCATTTTCTCATCCATCCACACTTTATACCCGTTATTTTTTGGATCACGGTATTTACCAAACTGCCAATTAATTCGCCAGCCAGTGTCTGAGCCCTCTACCAAATAAACAATGCGTTCACTTTCGCCTTTATGGTCACCATCATTGTCTACACTGATAAGGTTTCCGTATTCATCAAAATCAAATTCATGGGTATTTCTCACCCCATAAGCGAAAATTTCAAAATCTGATCCATCAGGATTTGCACGTGCGATCACTCCGCAATTGGGATAATCCAGAAGCTTCCCGTTATCATCTTTACCACTAAAACCAATGTCTCCAATTCCCCAATATATTTTACCTTCAGGCCCCACTTTCAGACCTGACATATTGTGTCCACCAAAGCCAATATGAACACCAAAACCATTCGCCAATGATTCTTTTTTGTCCATCAATCCATCACCATTGGTATCAGTCATTCTCCAAAGATCAGGGGCTACACCTACAAATAATGCGTCATCATACTTTAATACTGCCCCGGCAACATCTGAAGTTTCTTCATTAAAATCACTTGCTATTAAAAGAGACTGATCCGCTTTTCCATCCCCATCGGTATCTTTTACCTCAAACACATTCTCTTTTTCAATGGTAAGGTCCTTCCAGTCATGAGAGCCATCCCCATTGATATCAGGAAGCCATTCATTTTTTTCACTATTCTCAGGAGATAGTTCTTCACGGATAAAAGCTTTACGGTCTGCTACATTTTTAAAACCAATAGAGGCTATTTCCCAGTCTTGATGACTTCGAATATCAAACTCAGAAATTTTCCTTCTATTCGTCTTAGAATAGATGGCATTACCAAAATCATCGATCTGCAAAGAAATCGGATCTGCCACCAAAGAATCAACTGCCCATAAATCCAATTTTAAGTCTTGGTGAAATTCGGGATTTACCAAAGCTTCAATGGCTTTGGCTTGTTGATTTACCTCAGCTTTCGATAGTGATTTTACTTGTAGTGGAACCGCTTTTTCATCTGATTTACATGCGGTAAAGTATAAACCTATAATAAAACATAAAGGAAAAAAATTAAAAATTTTATAAGGCTTTTTCAATTTAATATTTCTCAACATGGACATTCATTATATATTAAGACGGGTATAGTTTTACTAATCGTGGCTGAAATAGGCTAGTGATCTTCTTTATCCAAAGTAACCAAAAAGCTAATTAAATCACGAATCTCTCGTTTGGTCAATAGCGCCTTCATATCCGGCATGGAAGACAAGGCATTGGTACGTTCTTTTATATTATCTTTGGATATTTTCTTTTCAGGTTCATTGCCTATTTTTAAAATAATATCGTTTTCACTTTCCTTGACTACTATACCTGAAACGCTTTTACCATCATTTAGTTTTAAGCTAACAGCACCATAACCATCGGCTATTTTGTTACTTGGAGCCACAAGAGCCTCCAATAATTCTTTTCTACTCAATCTTTTTGCGACACCATTTAATCGAGGCCCGGCACTACCTCCAAAATCATCGTAAGAATGACATCGCATGCATTGAGCACTCTGGTTTTGAAAGAAAATCTTTCTACCTTCTATTTTATCTCCTCCAAATAGACTACTATTATAACTTGCCATTACATCACCTTCGTACATTTCCGAGATAATGGAATTGTATTTTGTCAACAAAGCTTCATTCCCTAATGTCTCAAGTGCTTCACTTAATTCCAATTCAACGGCAGAAGGCAAACTTTTATTTTTCATGGCCTCTAGCAATCGGATAAAAACTGGAACAGCATAAGTTGAATCTACTTTTCCTAAAGCTGTTATAGCTGCTTGCCGTTCTTCTAATGTTTGGTTCAATGTAACTTTTTCCAACAAGTTGGCTGCAGTATTTCCGGAAAGGTCCAGCTCTCCCAAAATAGCCAAGCCGGCTATCCTAACACTTTTGTCTTGGTCTGTAGTTGCCAATTCCAATGCAACTTCTATTTCATCAGAATCAATATTGGACAAAGCCTTGATAGCAGCTTCTCGGACCGCAGCTACCTTGTCTGTTTTTAATAGACTTAACAATTTATCTGAAGCATCTGAAATTTTTAAGCTTCCGATAGCAGCCACTGCTGATTTTCGTATTTCAGAATTGGTATGGGCTGTTAATTTCATTAATGGATCGGAGGCCATAGCGCTAATGCCTTGAAGGTCTCGCTTCATTTCACCTCTAAACCTTCCCGTAACCCTGTCAAGCAATGATGGGCTGTCCCAAGTTGATAAAGCTTCGATGGCCTCAATCCTCATTTCTTCGGGAGCAGATTCCAAACCTATGAAATCTAACACTAAGCCTAAGGATTTTGCATTACCAACCCTCAAATTGGCATTGATTGCTCTTCGGAGTAATGGTTCAGAACTTAATCCTCTCCTATTTAAAACTTCCCCTAAATTAGGCAAAGCTTCTTCGATAGAAAAGTCATCATTAATTGCTCTGGCTGCTTCAGCCAATATGTATTCTTCCTGATCATCTAAAAATAATGCTACCTCCGGAGTTTGCATCCGTCGCAAAGCTACTACCGCAGCCACCCTCACAGCCCTAGAAGGGTGATTGTGCAAGGCTGCAATTGCTGAAAGATCTCCTATTCTTGCCAGGGCCAAGCTTCCGGCATGCCGAATATAAACATCTTCATCATTGTTGTTGGCTAAAAGACCTATGATTGGTTGAACAGCAGCTTGAGCTTTGATTCTTCCCAAAGCTTCCGCTGCAAAAAATTGTACACGTGGAGCCTTGTCTTTAAGAAGTGGAATTAATGCGTTTGTTGCAAGGGTATATCTTATGTCCCCTAACCATCTTGCCGCTTGTGCTCTGATTTCTGAGTCCGAATCTTCCAGTAAAGGAAGTAATAAATCGCCGGCATTTTCTTCCCCCGATCGAGCCAACTGAGCAATTCCCCAGATGGCATGAATTCTAGCTAACTCCTCATTATTTGCGGCTAGTTTTTCCTTAAAAATTTCCAACCCTTCGCCGCCCCTTTTGGCCAATTCGAACTGGGCTTTTTGGCGCACACGCTGATCAGGGTGGCCCAACCAATTTCCAAGGTCTTCCTTATCTTTATTTTTAAAATCAGCCCTGATCAAAATCTCTGTATCTTTCCTTATTTGGCTATTTACTCCTATTGCATCTTCAAGCTTCCATACTCTTCCATTGTCTTTGGTACCCCAACCATCAATCCAATCGGCAAAATAAAGGGCACCGTTCGGGCCAAAATCCATTCCGGTAGGCAGTAGTCCTCCTAAGATTTTTTTAGACTCCGTCATCTCAAAACCTGCCCCTTTGGGATTTAACTTAAATGCATAAATACCAGATCTGGCCGGATTACCTGAAAAACCGGCTACAAAAAAAGTATTCTTCCACCTTTCTCCTAATGCAGTTCCGGGATTGTATAACATACCTGTAGGACCATTGATATAGTTTTTTATGGGTGGAAGAAAGTAGGCCGCCTGTCCATCCTGTCTGGGTTTAGCCATATTTTCATCCATCCAAACCTTATACCCATTGTTTTTTGGATCTCTGTACTTACCAAATTGCCAATTGATCCTCCAGCCGGTATCAGAGCCTTCAACCAAATAAACAAGCCGTTCACTTTCACCACGATGATCACCATCATTGTCAACACTGATAAGGTTTCCATAGTCATCAAAAACGAACTCATGGGTATTTCTGACACCCATTGCAAAAATTTCGAAATCACTCCCGTCAGGATTAGAACGAGCGATTACTCCCCTATTCGGATACTTATGCTCAATCCCATTTTGATCCACTCCATTGAAACCTATATCCCCAATACCCCAATAAACTCTACCGTCAGGTCCCATTTCCAAACCTGACATTCCGTGTCCTCCAAAACCAATATGAAGTCCATAGCCATGAGAAATAGAAACTTTCTTGGATGCCAATCCTGTCTTTGGATCCTCACTCACCCGCCACATGTCAGGAGCAGCCCCTACAAATAATTCATCACCATGCTTCATTACTGCACCTGCCACATCTGTCACCTCCTCATATAACTCATCAAATACCAACTGATATTCATCTGCCAAACCATCTCCATCTGTATCTTCAACACGATAAATATGGTCTCTCTCCACCGCCATGTCTTTCCAGTCGTGAAATCCATCCCCATTGACATCTTTTAACCATTCATTTTTATGACTGTTCTCTGGGGACAATTCATCTCGGAGAAATGCACGCTTTTCTTCTATGGTTTGTAATTCGATGGACCTTATTTCCCAATCTTGATGTCTTCTAATATCATGCTCTGAATTTTTCTGTCTATTGGTTCGGCTGTAATACAACCTTCCTTGTTCATCGAAATCAATTGAAATGGGATCAAAAATCATGGAGTCTGATGCCCAAACCTTCACAAACAAACCTGAATCTATTTCAGGCTTCAATTGCTCTTCCAATTCTGCAGCCCACGTTTGGGTTTCTAAAGCGTTAAATTTGGTTATTTTTAGGTCTTGTTCTTCCTTTGAGCCACAACCAAGAAAAATAAAAAAACATCCTATGGAAAAGAAACGCAAAAAAAGAGGGTATTTAACTGTCAATTGCTTCATGGTTTACAATTAATAATTTAGGAAGTCTGCTTTTACTACAATAGAAAAAAACAGAAGGTAAAGGAAAACTATCTTCAAAAATTAAGAATTAGGTCTCCTTTGTTAAGGCATATATCCGATACTATTTTGCAATATATCTTTATATACCAGTCCAGAAATATAAGGAAAAGATTATAAGTGAAAAATTAAATTTTTACAAAGATTAGAATCTACTGTTAATGTCCATTCCTACCCTTTTTAATGGTCAAAGCAAGGTGTGAGGGGTCTCTGAGTTTCTGTTCACAATTATTTAAGGCCCTAAAGTTGTGATAAGCGGTTTTCCAAATTTGTCCCTTCCTAGCATTTTTTAAATCCGGTTGCTTATCTAAGCCACCGGGAAACCATTCTCCATTCTCATGGTCAATTAAATACCGCTGTATGTAACCCCATTGGATTTGGAATTTTTCAAAATAGTTCAATGAATCATCCGGGTAAAGGTCTGCCATAATCAAAAGGCTGTTTAGGCCTTCAGCTTGTGCCCACCAATTCTTTGTATCCTTCATCACTTCAGGCTTCGATTCACCGGGAAAATAATAACCTCCATCGTAAAAACCTCCCACTTCATTATCCCAACCATACCTGAGAGAATGATCTACCATTTTCTTTCCAATCTCCCAAGTTTCATAGTCCTCTTCCAGTCCTAAAACATGAGAGGCTTCCATCATCAAATAAGCCGTTTCTACATCATGTCCATAAGATACATGGTCTATGGAATGATGCTTTTCTATGACATCTCTTCCTTTATCTCTAAAACTTACCGGCTTCCAATCTGGAAATAAAAACAGTTGTAAATACCCCTCTTTTTGTACGATTTTATCCCTAATAATGGCAAGTAATTCTTTAGTTCTCTGTTTTAACAAGGGGTCTTTCCAAACTCCATACAATTCAGTAAAAGCTTCCAATAAATGAATACTACTGTTTTGATCCTTGTACCCAATAGTAGCGGTAGAGGCTGTGTAACTGTCTCGCTTCAAAACTGTACCGTCCAAAGCCAAGGATTGGAAATAACCTCCAAATTGTGGATCATAACTGTGCTCCTCTAGCCAATAAAAGGCCTTCTTAGCCAGTTCTAGTACCTCAGGGTTTGAAGTAACCTTATAATAAGCTGCCAATCCATATATGCCAAAGGCATTGCCATAGGCTGTTTTGGGACCAATTCCACTTGATTTCACTTTTCCTTCCCGACTAAGTAATGTATGAAAACCGCCATTTTCCTTGTCCCAAAACATATCCCTCAAAAACGAAAATCCAAGCTTTGCACCTTCATAATAATGTTTTGTATCGGGACTTCTTTCTATCATTTTAGACAAAGTCCACAAATGTCTGGCTTGTGAAACAATCATCTTGTCCTGATCTTCAGTAGGATTAAATGCAGCATCAAAAGAGCTAATATAACCTCCATATTGGGTATCATAGGCCTTGGGGTACCAGTGATTGATTAATTCATTATTGATGGAGTAAGCCATTTCATCTGCCAATTTAATTCTTTCGGATTTTTGGCCAAGAATTGGTTGTACAAGACAGGTAATCACAATAACTACAAGGGAGAGAAACTTCATGAAATTTTGGGTTTAAATAATTACTTAAATTTAATTTCATTCTTTGGGATTTCCAACAAAGTAAATTTTAAGGCGATAAAGGAAATAAATCTAAAATGGAAAGCCTATTTCAAAACAGTTCAAAGTTGAATAACTGGTTTTTATTTAACTATTTAGTTATTAAACTGGTAAAACAATTGGTAAACTGAAAAACCAGTTGTATATTTATATAAATTTATAATTCGAATCAGTATGGAAAAGTTAACCAAAAAAGAAGAAGAGCTAATGCAAATCCTTTGGCAACTTAAAAAAGCTTTTGTAAAAGACATTGTAGCCAAATACCCGGATCCTAAGCCACATTACAACACCGTTTCATCTCTTATAAGGGTCTTGCAGGAAAAAGGAATCGTTGGATTCAATGCCTATGGAAATACCTACGAATATTATCCTTTACTTAAGAAAGAAGCCTACCGTAAAATTTACATGAAAGAAATTGTTAGCCAATACTTTGACAATTCTTTTCCCAGTGCTGTTGCAGCCTTTGTGAAAGAGGAAGAGTTGGATGAAAAAGAAGTTGAAGAATTGATCAAATTAATACAATCTAAATAAGTTATGGAGGCTCTTTTTATATATTTATTGAAGGTATCGATCTCTACCATTGTAATGTACCTCTCCTACCATTTTTTGCTAAAGAGGTATAAACAATTTTCATTTAACCGCATTTACCTGCTACTTGTTCTCCCATTGTCACATATCATCCCATTGATACAAATACCTGTCAAGGAAGATTTTTCAACAAGCACTGTGCATATCAGCGGAATCAATTCAATTACTTCAAGTTCAAGTGAAATAATTCAGCAAACGAGTCATGATGAAACCTTTAATTGGCTTTTCCTATTGACTTTAATTTATAGTATTGGAATAATAATTGGTCTTGCAAGATTTGTTATAAGCTACTTTCAAGCATATAAGATTTACAAAGCAGCAGAAAGAAACCAAATAGAAGGTCAAACGGTCTATTTATCCGAAAAAAACATTCGCGCTTTTACCTTCATTAATAAGATCATTATTGGGAAAAACATCCTTCATCACCCGGACTTAAAAATGGTAATAGACCATGAAAAGGTGCACCTCAGGGAGAAACATTTCATTGATTTATTTATGATTGAATTGTTATCAGCCTTCCATTGGTATAATCCTGCAACCTATATGCTCAATAAAGCAACTAGATTAAACCTCGAATACCAAGTTGATGCCAAAGTAGTGGAAAAATCGAATATGAGGAAATACCAAATGGCATTGATTTCTATGGTCAGTGATCGAATGGCCTTACCTCAATTCACAGAACTCAATTCTAATAACCTCAAAAACCGTATACTAATGATGAAATCTCCAAACACATCGAAATTTTCAAAATTAAGGAAAATAGGGCTGCTACCTATCTTTCTAATCTTGTTGGCAGGCTTATCTGAAAAAACACCTACAATTGAAGCAAGTGATAGTCTGGAAAAAGACTTAATGGCAACAGAAACAAAATTAGCCAAAGCAAACTCATCAAATAATGAGATTACTACTATAGACGAAATGACTAGGTATTTTTCCAAATCACTAAGGTACCCCGAAGAGGCGAGAAAATTTGGGCAGGTTGGATCGGTGACTTTATATTTTAAAATAAATAACAATGGTAAATTGACAGGAGTTTATAAAGCGCAACCTTCCGGAGAGGTTTATTATTATCCCAATGGAAGCCTTAAACGTGACCCTTTTAAATATAAAGACATTGTAATCGTCGGCTTTGTGAGCAATCCATTAGAAAAACCCATACTAATTAATGAATCAAACCAGCATCCAAGATTGTATGAGGAATGCAAAAGGGTAATTAAGGATCTTCCGATCCTCAATATTGAAGAACTTAAAGGCAAAACGGTTGAAATTGAATTTAGATTTAAATTGAAATAAGATAGTTTATAAAAGATAATTTATCTATCCTCTTCCAAATCAACCAAAAGCATTTTCCTCGATTTTTGAACTTTATGTTAAAAAAAAACCTGCAAACAAATTAATAAACCCTTTTCATTCCTTCCTTTTATCAGGATGCCTTATATTTGCGCACGCATAATAAAAAGCCAAGTAGAATGAATGATTTTATAGCTGAATTAAAGTGGCGGGGCATGATACAGGACATGACCGCAGGATTGGAAGAACATATACAAAAAGGAACAGCAGCAGCCTATCTTGGTTTCGACCCCACTGCCGATTCACTTCATATAGGCCATTTGGTTGGGGTAATGACTTTACTCCATTTTCAGCGTTCAGGACATCAACCCGTTGCGCTTATAGGTGGTGCTACAGGTATGATTGGAGATCCATCCTTTAAATCAGCTGAAAGAAACCTATTGGACAAGGCTACCCTGGATCAAAACATTGCCGGGATCCGTAAGCAATTAGAGAAATTTTTAGATTTTGATGCAGAGGCATCAAATAAAGCCCTCTTGGTAAACAACTATGACTGGATGTCTGAATTTTCATTTTTGGAATTCATCCGGGATGTTGGTAAGTACATTACCGTCAATTATATGATGGCAAAAGATTCTGTAAAAAGACGGCTTGAAGATGGCAATGGATTGTCATTTACAGAGTTTACCTACCAACTGATTCAAGGGTATGATTTTTATTACCTATGGAAAAACAAAGGATGCAGCATACAGTTAGGCGGTTCTGATCAGTGGGGAAACATTGTGACAGGTACTGAATTGATTAGAAAAAAAGAAGGTGGAGAGGCTTATGCACTTACCGTTCCTCTGATTACGAAAGCTGATGGCACCAAATTTGGGAAAACTGAAGGTGGAAGTGTTTGGTTAGACCCAGAAAAAACTTCCCCTTATGCATTTTACCAGTTCTGGCTTAATGTTTCTGATGAAGACGCATCCAAGTACATCCGGATTTTCACCACCTTGGACCAAAAAACTGTTGAGGATTTAGAGAAAGAGCACCAAGAAGCGCCCCATCTTCGGGCTTTACAAAAAGCCTTGGCAAAAGACATCACCATTCTGGTTCACAGTGAAAAAGAATACGAGGTGGCCCTTAAAGCTTCTGGAATTCTTTTCGGAAAATCATCGCTCGAAGATTTGGCTACCTTAGATGAGCGTACTTTTCTTCAGGTTTTTGATGGTGTAGATGTGATTGAAATGGATCAAGCTACCTATGAAAATGCAGAAAGCGTTCTTGATTTATTGACCACGGACCAAACAATTTTTAAATCTAAAGGTGAAGCCCGGAAAATGATTCAAGGAGGAGGAGTATCTCTTAACAAGCAGAAAATAGAGGATCCAAACAATAAGGTGGAGACGACTTTACTCCAAGATAAATACCTTTTGGTACAAAAAGGAAAGAAAAATTATTATATAATCAAGGTGCTTTCATAAAAGTTAAAATAGGGATTGACGATTAATAGGCATAAAATAGCATATGGGCGTTTACGAAAGACAGCAAAAAGAGAAAAAAATCCTTGAATCCGCCATCGTTTTGTTTGGTGAAAAAGGTCTCCATGCCACCAAAGTAGAAGACGTAGCTAAAAAGGCTAAAATTAGTAAAGGTCTTGTTTATTTTTATTATAAAAGTAAGGAAGACCTTTACATGGCTATCACTAAAAAAGGGATCGAGGAATTAAAAGAGGTCTTCAATAAATCTTTCGGCAAAGGAAAAGACAAGACAGGCATAGAAGTAATGACTGACTTGGTCAATGGCTATTTTCTTTTTGTTCAAGAAAAGAAAGTATTTCATGATGCCATTCTCTACTTCCTATCAGTTTTGGAATTGTATCAGCAAGACCAGGATAAAGTAAACCCTTTGCTTTTGGAAAGTCAATATTTTAATAAATTGCTCCAAAGCCATAACGATTTGGCAAAAATTGGTATTAAAGCCATTTCACAAGGGATCAAAGATGGAAGTATGCGTCCTGATTTACAAGCAGACAGCACCTTCTATACCATTTGGAGCATGTTAATTGGGTATTGTAGGTTATCCGGGTCAGTAAATCTTGAACCAAATGACATTAAAATCAACGCAGAAAGTTGGAAAAATGGCTTCAACAAAATTCTATTTGAAATTCTGAAAGGAACAAATAGCCCGGTAAAATCTCAACCGGTGCAAGGTAATCTTTTCTAGGGGGGATATATTTTTTTAAGGTTAAAATCCCATTATCCGACTAATATTTACTTTAGGCATTGTTATTGTTCTATAATGTACAATAAACTAAAGAAAATACTATGGATTTATTAATTGGAGCTTTAACAATTGTAGCAATTGTAATTGCAATATTTTTACTTTACAATAAAATTTTCAAAACCAAAAAACTCAATGGTGATGCTGAACAAGAAATTTCAGCCAAAGAGGTTTTGGGTAAAGAGGTTACTAATATTGAAAAACAACAAGAGGGTGAAAATGTAAAGAGGGACTTGAAAAGCCGGCAAAACGATTCCTAAATAGGCTTTAAATCATTCAATAGGGTATTAAAAACTTTGTCTCTCAATTCAACGCTTTGAGTAAGACTTATTTATATTTCACATTTGTCCGGAGAGACAATAACACAATTGGTCTGATCTATAAGAAAAATTGAGGATTATTAACTAAAAATCAAGCTCAACTCTCCTTAATAGGAAACTAAGGAAATAAAATTCTGTTGGATAATTCGGCTTTAAATTTTAAATTTGACTAGACACAGTTTTGACTTCCTAAAACGAAATTTATATGGATTTAAGCTCACTATTTTCATTACATGGAAAAGTCGCTATAATTACGGGCGCAAGTAGTGGAATTGGTTTTTCAATTGCCCATTTTTTTGCTGCGGCAGGAGCCAAAGTGGTGATAAATAGTAGAAACCAAGAACGACTAGATGAGGCTATTGGCAAACTAAAGGAAAAGGGATACATAGCCATGGGCGTTGCCAATAACATAGGTTATGAAAATGACCGTAAAAACTTGATCGAAGAGACCGTAAATAAATATGGTCAGATCGATATACTTGTTAATAATGCAGCTACAAATCCGGTTTATGGGGCTATAGAGGATACAGACTTAGGCGTTTTTGACAAAATCTTGGACGTAAACCTTAAAGCACCTTATGAGCTGTCAAAATTAAGTCTTCCCTTTTTGAAACAATCTTCTGCAGCATCAATTATAAATATAAGCTCAATTAGCGCATTATCTCCAGAGAAAGGCTTAGGCCTTTATAGTGTGAGTAAAATGGCACTGGTATCCTTAACCAAAGCTTTTGCAAAAGAATGGGGAGCTTATAATATTCGAGTAAATGCCATCTGCCCGGGCTTGATTAAAACCAAGTTCTCGGAAGTGTTGTGGTCAAATCAAGCCCTTAGAGAAAAATTTCTAAGTGAACTCCCCCTCAAAAGAATTGGAGAAGAAGACGAAATCGGTTCCATGGCCCTATTTCTGGCCTCTCAAGCTTCTAGTTATACTACAGGAAGTGTATTTACTGTAGATGGAGGATTTCAAGCGTAATTTAATTCTATATAACTCTGCGAGAATATTATTGATCGAAATCTAAAGTACAGATTTCACCAAAGTTTTTAAAATTAAAGCCATAAAATCCTAATTTTATGGCTTTAATTTTACCTATACCTTTGAGTTTTTACCTGATTAAACCAGGATATTTTAGTAGGATTTCTCCGTCCTGTCAATGGACATGGGTGATACCTGTCCCGCGTTTACGAGAAGTGTTGCCATCTTGCAACAAGATAAGGCTGTTGGAAAGTTTTGGGATAGCACCGCTATTGTGAAATCAAAAGAAGCAACGAAGTGGTTGAATTTGAATCGAATCCAGCACCTAATACATTGTCTAATGCATATTTCGGATTAAATCTAGAATTGGACACATCCAGTATTTCAGTTTTCACTTTTATTTCTCAGAGGCTTCATTTTCTTCATCACTTTCTTCTTCTATTTCAATAATTTTGACTTTCACAGCCTCTTTTATGGGTGTAACATGCCCTCCAATATTTTCAGCAATATAGTAGGTCAATTGGGCCCCAAAAAGAAAAATAAGCACTGAATAATATACCCAAATCAATACCACTACCAGTGAACCTGCAGTACCGTAGTAACTGCCTACATCTGCATTACCTATGTACAGGCCAATTAAATATTTTCCCAAGCCAAAAAGCAACATCGTCACAAAAGCACCTAACCATACATCCTTCCACTTTACTTTGGCGTCGGGGAGGATCTTATACATTAATCCAAACACAAGAACAAATATGGATTGAGTAACTAAAAAATTGATTACCGAGGCCCACCTTAAGGTACTATTCTCAAAAATTCCGGAAAAATAATTTAACAAGATAACAATAAATGCATCTGCTAGAAGAGAAACCAATAACAGAAAGCCTATGGAAGCAACCATTGAAAAACTTAAGAAACGATTCATTAAAAATTTTAAAAATCCCTTTTCCGGTTTTGATCTGATGTGCCAAATATGATTGATACTATTTTGTAAACTGACAAAAACGGTGGTTGCAGAAAATACAAGAACTCCTATACCTATAATCCGTGCGTACATGGTTTGTCCGGTCACAGATACATTGGACATTACATCTTCCAGCGTTGCGGCACTTTCAGAACCCATCATTTTAGAGACCTGAGCCAATAATTCCTCCTTTACTGTCTCTTCATTTAAAATTACCGAGGCAATATTTAAAATAATGATCAATAAGGCAGGTAGTGAAAATATTGTATAAAAAGCAGTGGAAGCAGCAAAGGTAAAAGAATCATTTTTACCAAAATCTTTTACCCCATCTATTAATATTTCAAATACGGAATACTTTTTCAGCCGTTTTATTTTACTTTTTATCATATAATTATTGCCTACATTTTTTCGTGAGAATCGTACCAAAAACCATTCCTATTTTCCTACCTAAGCCCAAATAAACGGTAATCTTATTGAGCATACCGGTACATCCCAATGATACATTCACCATTGACCCCGAATCATGAAATAGGATTTGGAGTGAACATTTTCATCCAATGAAAATCAGGCCGTTGAGAGGTTTAGAAAAGCTTTTATTACGGTGTAAAAATAAAAACCACATAAAAGCTGATTCTGAAGATATTCCAGCACCTAATGGAAGGTTATTCTAAAACAGGTTAGTGAGGAAATGGTTTAACTTGCCAAAAAAAAGGCTAAAAAGTCGTGAAAGCATATGGTAGTATTAAATAAAACGTAAATCTTCATTTATCCCCCTTCAACAATTCCTGAAAATAAAGGGTAAAGATTGTTTAGGCTTACCTAATTCCTTGATCAGGATATTTTCCGGTAATTGTTCTTCCAAAGGCTTTCATTTCCTCCATTTGGTCTTGAAGATTTCCATTTGGTTGAATAACAGGGCCTATACCGGCTAATTTTCTTTTATAATCTAAAAAACCAACCACTACAGGTACTTTCGCACCAAGTGCAATATGATAAAACCCGGATTTCCATCTTGGGGCATAACTCCTGGTACCTTCAGGAGTAACCATCATCACCAATTCATCTGATTCATTAAGCATTTGAATCATGGCCTCGGTATAAGTTTGTTTCCGCTTTCCAATCACCTTTTTTCTATCAATAGGAATACCTCCCAAAGCTTTGATTAACCAGCCCAAAGGGCCCACCATGATTTCCTTTTTAATGGTAAACTTGACAGGAACTTCCATCAGATAAAAAGCGGAAAGCGCATAAATTAAATCCCAATTACTTGTATGGGGTATGGCTATCAGGACCGCTTTTTTTAAGCCTTCGGGCCATTTCCCAGAGATTTTCCAACCTGAAATCCAAAATATTAATCGGGCAAGTAATTTCATGATTTATTGATTGTTGCTATCTTGATTTTTTAAATCAAGTAAAGGTTGATTTTCTTTTAAATAATTTTTACAAAAAAGGTAACCTGTTTCAAAAATCTCTGCAGCTTTTTTCACTTCTAATACCCCAAACTGAGCCAAACCTGGAGGATCCATAAAGTAATCACATTGATTTTTTCTACTGTAAACATTATAGTTCAAGGACATTATTACCGACCGTTCTATCAGCCCTTTGATATTAGGCTCCCCTTTTAATATCGTCAAATTATTACAGTTCACACCAATAATGGTATCGCACAAGCCAATAAGTGGTTCTACCGGAAGATTATTAAGTACTCCCCCATCCACATATAGCATATCGTTGAGTAATATTGGCTCAAACATACCGGGTATACAAGAGGAAGCCATTAAGCGCTTGATCAATGGACCTTCCGAGAAATATTCGGTTCTACTATTTTGAAAGTTGGTAGCTGTAACAAAAATGGGAATATTTAATGCAGAGAAATCATCCTCCGGTAAATATTTAGCAAATAAATCTGCCAACAGATCCATTTTCAACAAAGCTTTAAAACTAATGGAAGGTTTAAAGAATTTGAAGTAATTAGTCTGAGTGATAATGTTAAAGATTGTTTCCGGCGGATATCCATGCGCATACAAAGCCGCAACAATGGCTCCTGCACTACTTCCTGAAATATAATCGGGAGATATTCCTTCTTCATTGAGCCCTTGCAAGATACCTAGGTGAGCGATTCCTCTCACCCCACCCCCGGACAAGGCAATGCCTATTTTATTCTTTTTTTTCAAAATAACAATTAATAGGAAATCAGTTTAAAATACACCCCTAATAATCTCTATAACTGATACATTACTCCTGAACGATGCCCATAGCACAAAATTTCTCTATTCTTTTTTCAATTCTTTTGTCCACTTTCATTTTGTCAAGTTCCACCAGAGCTTCCTTGATCTTGGCTTTAATTCTAGCAGCCATATCAGACATGTTTCGATGTGCCCCACCAAGTGGTTCTTCTATTATGGCATCAACCAAACCATTGTTTTTCATGTCAGTACCTGTAAGCTTTAGGGCTTCAGCAGCCTGTTCTTTGTGGTCCCAACTTCTCCAAAGAATTGTGGAGCAGTTTTCGGGAGAAATAACAGAATACCAAGAGTTTTCAAGCATCATTACTTTGTCTCCTATGGCAATGCCTAAAGCTCCACCAGATGCCCCCTCCCCTATGATGATACAAATCACAGGAACTTTTAATTTGAACATTTCCCGAAGATTTTTAGCAATGGCTTCACCCTGCCCTCTTTCTTCTGCTTCAATGCCCGGATAGGCACCGGGAGTATCTATTAAAGTAATGATAGGTTTATTAAATTTTTCGGCCATTTTCATAAGCCGCAATGCCTTCCTGTAGCCTTCCGGATTAGCCATCCCAAAATTCCTTTCCTGACGGAGTTTTGTATTTCTTCCTTTTTGCTGACCAATAAACATGACAGACCTTCCATCAATATCACCAAGGCCACCAATCATTGCTTTGTCATCCTTTACTGTCCTATCTCCATGCAATTCAATAAAATCATTGGTCATTTCATAGATATAGTCCAAGGCATAAGGTCTATCCGCATGTCGGGAAAGCTGTACTCTTTGCCAGCGGGTAAGGTTATGAAAAGTTTCTTTCTTTAATAATTGAAGCTTTTCTTCTAAAGATTGAATATCTGAAGACAAGTCTATGTTTTTTTCATTTGCCAACTGAATCATTTCTTGAAGTTTAAGTTCAAGGTCAGCTATAGGCTTTTCAAATTCTAATACCATAAAGTGAAGTTTTGAAGCATCAAAGATAAAAATTAATTTTTGATTACCTGACCAACTTTTATCAAAGATGGTTATTAATCATTTTATATCAGGATATAATTTTACCATCTTTCATGGTTAACATGCGGTCTGACATCCCAGCCAAAGATTGGTTATGCGTAACAATTACAAAAGACTGCCCCAACTCATCTCTAAGTTTAAAAAACAATTCATGTAAAGATTGGGCATTTTCTGTATCAAGATTCCCGCTAGGTTCATCTGCGAAAATAATATCAGGGTTATTCACCAATGCCCTTGCCACAGCCACTCTTTGCTGCTCTCCTCCGGATAATTGAGCAGGCTTATGCCCTAGACGTGAGGAGATTCCCAGCAGTGCTGCCAATTCTTTGGTTCTTTTCCTAAGTTTATCTTCTGATCTTTTACCGATTAGACCCGGAATCCAAATATTTTCTTCGGCAGTGAACTCCGGTAGCAGATTATGAAACTGGAAAATAAAACTAATTTTATCATTTCTGAAACTGGCGAGTTTATCTCCACTTAATTTCAAAACATCAATACCATCTACTGTCAAGGTTCCTTCATCAGGCTTATCCAAGGTTCCTAATATATGCAATAAGGTGCTTTTACCGGCGCCTGAAGCTCCGACTATGGAAACAATTTCTCCTTTTTGAATTGTTACATCTACCCCTTTCAGGACATGAAGGTCTCCATAATATTTTTGAACTGACTGCGCAACGAACATATATTTAAAGGTAATTTATGTGAGTGTTTGGGACAAACATAGGTGTATTTTAAAATTAATCAAAAATAATATTTCTTTGGGAGGTTAAATTTACAGCAAGCCCTTTACCCGCTATTGGCTTGATTTTTAATCCTATGAAAAGATAATAATACCATGACAGCAAACAAACATTAAAAGAATCAACAAAAAGCCTATGATAAATCTTGAATAATCGGACATTTGACATTAACTTCGGGCAAAAATTTGACCATAATGAATATACACGAATATCAAGCTAAAGAAGTATTAAAATCTTACGGAGTCAAAATTCAAGAAGGGATTGTCGCTGATAGCCCTGAAGCTGCACTAGAGGCAGCCAAGAAGCTTACAGCAGACACTGGAACTTCTTGGTATGTACTAAAGGCACAAATACATGCCGGAGGTAGAGGTAAAGGAGAAATTAAAGAAACCGGATCAAGAGGTGTGGTTTTGGCTAAATCGTTAGAAGATGTTCCTGAAAAAGCCAAAGATATATTGAATGGTACACTTGTGACCATCCAAACAGGTGAGGAAGGAAAATTGGTCAAAAAAATCCTAGTTGCCCAAGATGTTTACTATCCGGGCAATTCCGAACCAAAAGAATATTACCTTTCTATCCTATTGGACAGAGCCACCGGTAGCAATATTATCATGGCCTCTACAGAAGGTGGAGTTAATATTGAAGAGATCGCCGAAAGTACTCCTGAAAAGATCATAAAGGAATGGGTAGATCCAATGTTGGGCATTCAGCCTTACCAAGCAAGAAACGTGGCCTTTAAGTTAGGTTTAGAAGGCAATGCATTCAAAGAAATGGTGAAATTTATCATGGCTTTATATGCTGCTTATGATGCAAGTGATGCTTCTCAATTTGAGATCAACCCTGTTTTGAAGACATCAGATGATCAAATTTTGGCAGTAGATGCCAAGGTAAATCTAGATGACAATGCACTTTATAGAAACAAAGATCTTGCAGCCATGAGAGATCTTGATGAAGAGGATCCATTTGAAGTAGAAGCTGCAGAATCTGGCCTTAACTATGTGAAGCTTGACGGTAACGTAGGTTGTATGGTAAATGGAGCAGGATTAGCGATGGCCACTATGGACATGATCAAACTTTCCGGTGGAGAGCCTGCTAACTTCCTAGACGTAGGAGGTGGAGCCAATGCACAAACCGTTGAAGCAGGTTTTAGAATCATCCTTAAAGATCCTAAAGTAAAAGCTATCCTTATTAATGTTTTTGGAGGAATTGTTAGGTGTGATAGAATTGCATCAGGAGTAGTTGAAGCCTATAAGTCAATTGGAGACATTAGTGTACCTATCATCGTAAGATTGCAAGGTACAAACGCTGAAGAAGGTGCTAAAATCATCGATGAATCCGGACTTAAAGTAACTTCTGCTATTACTTTAAAAGAAGCTGCAGAAAAAGTACAAAATGTGCTTAGTGCTTAATAAATAAAATTCATTTGCGGCCCTAGTGGCCTGCATGCACCCGTAGTTCAACTGGATAGAATATCGGATTTCGGCTCCGAGGGTTGAGGGTTCGAATCCTTCCGGGTGTACAAAAAAGCCTTCTTATGTGGTTCATAAGAAGGCTTTTTTTGCTTACTATTTTCAGTCAGTTCTAGTGCTCCCATTAACTTTTTCAAGTAGGTGCATTGGGTCTTCTCTCCATATCCTTCGTTCAATACAAATAAAAACCTATCAAATAAGAATAAAATCTTATTTTCAGACAAGAAGCACAGCAAATTAGCAAACCATATTTTATTTTCTACATGGGTGGGAATTACCATTAATGTTATAACAAAAATAAATCAGATAATATATCAACACAATTCCTCCCCAATCTATGATATAAAAAATAGCACTTGGTAAGAACCAAGTGCTACATACTTTTATCTAAACAAACAAATAAGTTTGTGCAGAACTAAAAAGATTATATTAATACTAATTTATAAGGAATTATAAAATTATCTTTCAGCCCTACCTTCGGGCATCAAATAATCTAATTTCCTTATGACTCTTTAATCCATTTGAATAAAGTTTGATAAGTTACTCCTGTATCTTTACTGAAATCAGCTTTGGTTTTTCCTTCAGCTTCAGCTTTCTTCCATTCAGCAAGGATGCCTGCTTTTTCTTCAGCAGAATAAGTTCTCCTACCTCTTGTGGCTGGTTTTTCAGTTTTGGCATCAACCCCATAGATAAACTGTAAGATACCCATTAATTTAGAGGCCTCACCTTTTGAGCTTAAACCTAAACTATTTAAATCAGCAATAGCTGAATCTTTTAGATTTTTTGTTACAAAGGGATGTTTCCCCTTTTTGTGTGCTTCGTCAATGGAATGGAAAATATTCCCATCCGCATCTTCCATATAAACCACAGCGTTGGTTTTAGAAAGATCTGAATACTTGTTTAAAAATTCTTGAATAGACATAAAATAATTATTTAGATGATAAATTAAGCGAAGTTACGTTTTATTTCTATTTATTTTACAAAATCCGTACCGTAAAATCTATTTAATTTTTATATACTTAATCAAAACGCATTATAAATATAAATTGTTGTAAAAAATATCATAAAAAAGGAAAAAAGATATAACACAAGGCATCTAAAAATTGAAAATTAGAGAAATATCGTCTACGTTAACGCTATACTGATGAAGTTAAAAAAATTTGTATTATTAAAAGTCAAAAAATAAATGGATTAAAATTTATGATTTAATCATTTAGGTATTTTTCCAAGTTTATTAGGATTTCTGAAACTAAATCGATAAGTTTAATTGGCTTATTTGAGATAATCCAAATTATCACCCTGTTAATGAAATGAATAAGAAGGAAGTTTCATTAAAAATTCATTCTCAAAATTGAAGGAAATTTGAGATCCAATTAAGCTGATCACCTTAAGAGAATATAATGATTGTAAAAAAACAGAATTAATAATCCAATCTGCAAATTATTAAAAACTGAATATGGCTTCAATAATAAACTTCATCTGGCAGAGTATTATTTGCCTCTCTTTTTTCTACATTTTTTATTGGGTTTTCCTTAAAGATGAAAAAACATTTGTGTTTAATAGAGTTTACCTATTGGTCACTCCCTTCCTTGCTGTTGCATTCTCTTTAATTGAGATTCCTGTTTCCTTTGAAACACCCAGCATTTCGTTAGAAAATACTGCTTTTTTAAAGGCATTAGAATTGGACAGCCAAAGGGATATTGCAGGGGCTTATGGTCTTCCTGAAGTTACCGTAACGGATAGTAGGCTTCCCACATTATGGGGTTTTAAAGATTACTTGGTTTTTGGTTATCTTGTAGTTGTCTTGTTATTATTTGCCAGGTTTTACTGGCAATATCTTCAATTAAAAGAGATTCTAAGAAAAGGATGGTACCAAACTTCTTATATACTTAAGGAAAAATACTTCAAGGTTCCTAATTTTGGTCTAACCCCGGTGTTTTCTTATTTTGATAAAGTTTTTTGGGATGATTCTCTTCAACTAAGTAATAAAGAAAAAAAACAGATTCTTAATCATGAAATTGAACATGTTAAACAAAAGCATTCATACGATATAATTATCTATCAGGTTTTCAGCAATGTATTTTGGTTTAACCCAATCATTCATTTAATGAATCGAGCATTAGTTGACTTACATGAATTTCAAGCCGATGCCCGTGTCATTAAAGATGAAGAATTGAAGGACTCCTATCCAAAACTTGTTGCAAAAATGGCTTTCCAAGGATTGGATCTTCCGCTAGGTAGTAATTTTGTTAATTCAACAACCTTGAGAAGAATTAGGATGATGAAAGCCAACCGAAAAACAAATTGGTTTAAGGTAGCAATGCTGGTACCTTTAACTGTATTGGTTTTTGGCTTGATTTCAATGAAAAGCAACAATAGTATTATTTCTTTCAATAATTATTCTACACTTCCGGTTTCATTTCTCAAAAATCAAATAGAGGCGTTTCAAGACTCCATAGAGGTAGGCATAAAATTAAGGAATATAAAAAACCCTACTCACTATGAAAGCATTGGAAAGCTACATCAAGAGTCATTAAATGTTCAAGTGGGGGAATTATCTTATGAATTTACCGGAATTAAAAACCAGCAGGAATACATAAAAGTCCTAAACTTGGTGGAAACATTAAGACCAAATTCCAAACTAAATAAAAAATATGAGAATGCATTTTCCTACCAACTTGCAGATCAAAAACCCGAGCCTAAAGTAGGATGGAATGCTTGGGAGGAATATTTAAGGTCACAGATTCCCGCAAGACTCATTGAAGGAATTCATATGGATGGTGACTTAGTGGCCTTGGAATTTGTTATTGACAAAGAGGCAAACGTGGTAAATGCATCCATCAAGAAGAGTCTGGGAGAAGAGGTGGACCAATTGCTTCTCTCTGCCCTTACCAATGTAAAAAGCCCTACTTGGATACCCGGAAAAAAAGATGGTGAGACGGTAGCGGTAGTAGTAAACACCAATATTAAATTAAAAAAATCAAACAAGTTTAAAACCACCACCAACCAAGAATCATCGAATCAGCGTCAAACCAACCTTTCTAATGCATTTCCTGAAAACAGAGGTTTAGCAGTTAATGATGACTTAAAATCCGGAGCAATAACTTTAGGTCGTGCCTTCAAGACACACTTGCTTGAAAATCTGGTTTTCCCTGAAGACAATATTACTAAAGATATATCCGGAACAACAATTATCAACCTCAAAACAGATTCTTCAGGAAGTATAAAAGGAATTTCTTTTACTCAAAGGATAGATGCCAGTTTCGAAAAAGAAATCCTTGAAGTCCTGTCAAATGCACCAAACTTAAAACCAATTTTGCAGAAAAATGAATACCAACTGCTTTTGCCTATATCTTTCAAAATTACGGGTTCTGATAGTAATAATATAGTTCCAAGTTTGAATAATGATTATGGTGATGTCATTCAAATCGATGGTTACCATGTGCAAAGAGACGCGATAAAAACAACTATAGAAATCCCTGTTCAGGTTATAAAAGAAGGGTTGATTTCATTCAATGGTGTCATCATGCCCGTCAATTCAGGATTACCGAGATTAATAAAAGCATATACCAGCTTTCACTCCGTGGATCATCAATCTATTTTAGTTAATTTTTCAGCGGGAAAAGATATTAAAATGGGTGAAGTTCAAAATGTACAAGCTGCCCTAAGAGATGCCGGTATAACTAAGATTGTTTTTAAAGAAGAAGAAGCAAAAATTCTTAATATAGCTCAATCCCCTATTTATATGATTGATGGAATACTACATCAAGCTCCACCAATTAGCAACTTCCCCAAACCTGAAAACATAAAAACCCTCGATGTGGTAAGTCCTAACAAATTGGACGTATATGGTGAAAAAGCCAAAAACGGTGTTATAGTAATCACAACAAAGTAATTTACGACTGTAAATTTAAACGTTTAAAACCGCACTAAAACATGTCCATTGAAAATACAAACCTACCTTTTGGTAGGTTTTTTTATATATTGCAATTTTAACCATCAAATTAAATATTAAAATGACCTTCAGATATTTTCTTTCCATGTTAATCCTTTCAATGCTTCCGGTATTAACTTATGCCCAAAAAGACACTCATAATGACGAATCAAAAGTTCCTAATATTTCTTTGCCGGACTTATTCGTCAATTCAAAAGGACAAGAAATTAATACCATTCAGGAATGGGAATATAAGAGAAGGCCTGAAATAGTTAATCTTTTTGAAAACAATGTTTATGGCACTATGCCAAAAGCAATAGATGCGTTGAATTTCACTATAGTTAATGAAGATAAAATGGCCATGAATGGTATGGCCACTTTAAAAGAAATTGACATAGAAGTGATTTACAGGACCCAATCCGCAACAATGAGGCTTATATTATTTGTTCCTAATGAAAGAGATGAAGCAGCTCCTGTATTTTTATTGATTAACCATAGGGACCCGGAAAATATTGATCCAACTCGAACAATAAAAATGGGGTTTTGGCCTGCCGAAGAAATTGTAAGCCGTGGTTATGCCGCAGCTACTTTTCATGTAAAGGATGTTGCTGATGATGACAAAGTTACATTTACAGACGATATTTTAAGTAAATTATATCCAGAAGAATTAGAAAAGGAAAATGGTATGCGTGGTTTAGGTGCTTGGGCTTGGGGAGCCATGCGCGCCATGGATTATTTTGAAACTTGTCAAGATATTGACGCCAAAAAAGCAGCAGTAATTGGACACTCTAGAGGAGGAAAAGCTTCTCTTTGGACCGGTGCTTCAGATCCTAGATGGGCCATTACTATTTCTAATGAGTCAGGTGCCGGTGGTGCGGCCATATCTCGAAGGAAATTTGGAGAGACTGTCCAAAGAATCAACACTGTTTTCCCTTATTGGTTTACTGATAATTTCAATAAATACAATAATAATGAAGCCTTACTTCCAATTGATCAACATATGTTAATTGCTGCCATGGCCCCACGAGCCGTGTATGTGGCCAGTGCGTCTGAGGATTTATGGGCAGACCCTAAAGGAGAATACATGTCATTGCAACTTGGAACAAGGGTGCATCGAGAGATTTATAAGATGAAAGGAGATTTTCCTAAAGCAATTAACTCTCCGGGAAATCCTGTTCACCTACCCTATGCAGGTCACCATATCCGTGAAGGGAAACACAATCTGACCCCTTACGATTGGAATTTATTTATGGATTTTGCGGATAACTATTTCAGGTTTAATAATGAATAAAAACAGACGGCATTTCCTACAAAAATCTGTCAAACTCACAGGTATTCCCTTAGCCGGCCCTCTTTCATTCCCTTACATTTCCGAAACGTATGAACAAATTGAAAATTATACCAGAGATCTAGGCATTAAACTATGTCTTGCATATTTCTGGGGAATTGAACCCAGAAAGACAGCCCTATCACGTCAAATGGATGTGCTTGGGGCAGTTAGCCCTGTCAATTCCGGATTGGCTAATTTGCCTGGAGAAAAAGACAATTCAAGAACAGTAATTAAGGCCGTAAAAAATGCTTGGACACGTGAAGGGCTTACCTTAAGAGTCATAGAAGGTCCTCCTTACCTTGGAGAAAAAACAAAGCTTGGCTTACCCGGACGTGATGAAGAAATTGATAACTTTATCACTCTTATAAAGAATTTATCCCTTGAAGGGATTGATACCATATGCTATAATTGGATGCCTATAATTAGTTGGGCCAGAACTATTGTTGACAAATCAAGTAGAGGTGGTGCTTTAGTAAGTGGATTTGATGTGACGGCAATAAAAAATAAGCCGCCCATAAATGAATACGGCAACTTGACACCTGAAATTATGTGGGAAAATTTAAAGTATTTTTTAAAGGCTGTATGTCCGGAAGCTGAAAAACATGGGGTAAAATTAGCTTTACATCCTGATGATCCACCCATTGACAATATCCAGGGAATTCCACGCATCATGACATCCGTTCAGGCATTTAAAAAAATGTTGGAGATTTATCCAAGTGTATATAATGGAATTACTTTTTGCCAAGGAAGTTTTGCCTCTATGGGAGATAGTACTGAGCAAGTGAATATTCCTGAAGCCATAAAATATTTTGGAAAAAGGAATGTCATCCATTTTGTACATTTTAGGGATGTACTTGGAAACAAACATAACTTTGAAGAAACCTTTCATGATGCAGGGAAGACGGACATGTTTGCAGCAATGCAGGCTTATCGAGACATTGGATTTAAAGGCCCAATGCGACCTGACCATGTACCTACTATGGCCGGAGACAGTAATGATAAACCGGGTTACAGTACCATTGGAACCTTATTTGCCATTGGCTACATTAGAGGTCTTATGGAAGGCGTAGGAAAAGGTGAAAATTGATTGAATAATAAAATCAAACTTTCAAATAAACGATGTTATCAATAAAACTTCTTTAAGTTGATAAGGCTAACACAATACCGTCTTTCAACAGCTTCATCCTGTTGATAATCAGAAAGCTAATTTAATGGCCTTTTTCCAATTTTTTAAGTAATAAACTAAAACTGTTTTTATGAATCGTTGGTTAAAATATTCTCTTCTAATTTTAGCAGGAATTCTGGTATTTTTATTTGTCTTTGGATTGTATCAATTTCGGGATAGGCACAAAGGTTATGACCTAAACCTTTCCTTGCAAAATGAAGGCACTGCAGGGTTAAGCGCGGGTTTTGCTATTGCAGATATCAGCCCCGTGGGATATGATACCTGGCAAGATGTCAATGGAGATGCTGAATACAATGAAGAAGAGGGGGATTATTACAACGACCTCAATCAAAATGGTAAATTTGACCCTATTTGGCTGGCTGGATTTCAACAAAACAGGCCTGCATCAGGGATAAATGATCCATTATGGGCAAGGGCCATGGTATTGGATAATGGCCAAATAAAATTTGCACTTTGTGTCATTGACATGATTGGGTTTGGAAATGATGAAGTGGTTTCCTTAAGGAAAAAAATCCTTGAACAAACAGATCTAGACCACTTAATTATCACGAGTACACATGTGCATTCTTCTCCTGACATGATGGGAATGTGGGGTCCGGGACCATTTACTAGAGGAGTAGATGATCACTATAAATCCCTGGTGTTTGAGGGAATAACTGCTTCGGTATTAGAGGCCTATGAAAATAGAAAACCGGCTTATTTAAAATTTGCCATTAACGAAAGTGATGCAGCTCCATTGGTTGGGGACACCAGAGCACCCAAAGTATATGATGCAGCCATAAGATTGATGCAGGTAATGGAAATGGGAACTGACAAAACCCTAGGAACAATCATGAATTGGGGCAACCATCCAGAAACACTCTGGGCTGATAACACATTGGTAAGTTCAGATTTCCCCCATTATTGGAGAGAATATATGGAAAAAGGCATTGTTTACAACGATTCTATTTATCACAAAGGCCTCGGAGGTGTTTCCATATTTCTTAATGGTGCATTGGGTGGATTGATGACCACCAGACCTAGTGATCCAGTGATTCACCCCTATACCAAAGACACGCTAAAGGCTGCTACCGTAGAAAAAATAGATGCACAAGGATTGGCACTTGCCAAGATAAGTTTTGAGACCATGGCCAAAGGAATGGATACGGTTTACCAAAGTAACTTGGCTATCCGAGCCAAGACAGTACCTTTACCCATGAAAAATAAATTATTCAGGTTGGCCTCTTTTATAGGAGTATTTGACAGAGGTTTTATGTCATGGGGAAATGTAAGGTCTGAAGTAAATGTATGGAAACTTGGCCCTGCCACATTCGTACATATTCCGGGAGAATTGTACCCGGAAATCCTTAACGGTGGCGTGGAAGCACCGGAAGGAGCTGATTTTGGTATTGCACCAGTAGAAGTGCCCGCCATAAAAAGCGTGATGCCGGGCAAATATAAATTCTTTAGTGGAATGGCCAATGATATGATTGGTTATATTGTACCCAAAAGCCAATGGGATGAAAAACCTCCTTTCACCTATGGCCGAGAGACTGCCCCCTATGGTGAAGTTAATTCTTTAGGTCCCGAAACGGCCCCTATCCTTCACAGGGAGACTTTAAAACTACTGAATGATTTGTCTAAAACATCCGCTACCTTAGAGAAAAATTAACCTTACCCAATTCTATGAACAGCAAAGCCACCTCAGTTGAAGCCTATCTTGAAGAAATTCCTGACGAAAGAAAAGAAGCTTTTAATAAATTAAGGCAAACGATACTTTCAAACCTACCTGAAGGGTTTGAAGAGACCATGAGTTATGGCATGATTGGCTATGTAGTCCCTCACTCAGCATATCCTGCAGGTTACCATTGCAATCCAAAACTCCCCTTACCGTTTGTAAATATCGCCAATCAAAAAAACTACTTGGCTTTGTATCATTCCTGCATTTATGCTGACAGTGAACTAATGCGATGGTTTAAAGAGGAATTCCCAAAACACAGTAAGGCCAAATTAGATATGGGTAAAAGCTGTATCCGCTTAAAAAAAATGGATCAAATCCCCTTTGATTTGATAGGTGAATTAATTACAAAAGTGAGTATGCAAGAATGGATCAACACTTACGAAAATAGCATAAAAAAATAGGGTGGAAAAAATTCCAACCCTATTTCATCAATTATTATAGCCTAAGGCTTATTATTTTTTAGCGATGTATTCCAACAAGTCAACAACTTTATTAGAATAACCCCATTCGTTGTCATACCAAGCGACCAACTTAACAAACTTATCGTTCAATTGGATTCCGGCACCTGCATCGAAAATTGAAGTTCTTGCATCACCAATGAAATCATTAGAGACTACTGCATCTTCAGTATATCCCATAATTCCTTTTAACTCACCATCAGCTGCTTCCTTCATTTTAGCACAAATCTCTTCGTAAGTAGCGCCTTTTGAAAGCCTTACAGTAAGATCTACTACAGATACATCAGGAGTCGGAACCCTGAAAGACATACCTGTAAGTTTTCCGTTCAATTCAGGAATTACTTTACCTACGGCTTTAGCAGCTCCGGTAGAGGAAGGGATAATGTTTTGACCGGCTCCTCTTCCACCTCTCCAGTCCTTCATTGAAGGTCCATCAACAGTTTTTTGAGTAGCAGTGGTGGCATGAACAGTAGTCATTAGACCTTCTTCAATACCCCAGTTGTCATTCACAACTTTAGCTAAAGGTGCTAGACAGTTAGTGGTACAAGAAGCATTTGAAACAAATACCATATCAGAAGTGTAAGTACCTTCATTTACTCCCATAACGATCATTGGGGTATCGTCTTTTGAAGGAGCTGACATCACTACTTTCTTGGCACCGGCATCAATATGACCTTGAGCTTTTTCTTTGGTTAAAAATAAACCGGTAGATTCTACGACATACTCTGCGCCTATTTCAGACCATTTCAAATCCGCAGGATTTCTTTCAGAAGTTACTCTGATAGCATTCCCATTTACGACTAACTGGCCATCTTTAACTTCAACATCACCTTTGAAAGGGCCGTGAGTTGAATCATATTTTAGCATGTAGGCCATATAATCTACATCAATTAAGTCGTTGATGCCCACAATTTGAACATCTTCTCTTTCTTGTGCAGCACGGAATACGAGTCTTCCTATCCTACCGAATCCATTGATACCTACTTTAATTTTTTCCATAATGTTGATTGTCTATTCTATGGTTTAAAAGATTACTATTTTTTGCTGTTCACCGCTTTGGAAATAAAATGAAGTTCTAGTGCTGAACAATTCAAAATTAGCCAATTGGTCCATTTGAACTTTCCTTCCGAAATTTTCAATGGTCAAATTTATAAAAATTAAATTTATCATTGAAATTTTGGTTTTGAATAGTTTCAAAAACTTATCAATTACCTGACAAACCTACCGTTCTGAAAATTTATCTTAATTTTGAACTTCACTTCAATTGCTTTATGGAAGAATTAGATCAAATGCAGATCAATTTTGGAGAGGATTCTTTATTTCTAATGAACTTATCCTTAGCGGTAATCATGTTTGGCGTCGCTCTAGAAATTAAACTTACCGACTTCAAATACTTATGGTCACATCCCAAATCATTTATACTAGGCATTACCTCCCAATTTCTATTGCTCCCATTTCTAACCTGGGTTTTAATTCTGTTGATTCAACCAAGTCCCAGTGTAGCCCTAGGCATGTTTTTAGTGGCAGCTTGTCCCGGTGGAAACATTTCAAATTTTCTTACCAATTATGCACGTGGCAACAGCGCACTCTCGGTTAGTCTTACGGCTTTTGCCACATTAAGTTCTATAGTGCTCACTCCCTTTAATTTCGCATTATGGTCAGGACTTTATTCTCCTTCTGCCCTCTTACTAAAAAGTATCAGTTTAAATTACAGCGATGTCTTTGAAACCGTAGCACTTATCCTTGGCATTCCATTGATGTTAGGCATCTATGTGAATAAAAGAAAACCATTTCTTGCTGAAAAAATGGCAAGCTTACTAAAACCAATTAGCGTAGTAATCTTTATAAGCATTGTCATAATTGCATTTTATAGCAATTTCGATCTTTTTATTAGAGTAATTGGATGGGTTTTTGGATTGGTTTTGATGCATAACCTTGTAGCCTTAGGTTCAGGTTTTAGTTTGTCAAAAATTTTTGGTTTAAATCTAGAAGACACCAAAACCCTAACCATTGAAACAGGAATCCAGAATTCAGGATTAGCCCTGGTTTTAATTTTCAACTATTTCGACGGTTTAGGAGGAATGTCCATTATCGCAGGATGGTGGGGTATTTGGCACATCGTTTCAGGCCTGACTATCGCTAGCCTTTGGAAAAAATACAATTATGTGGCAAAGGTTGTTTAATACCCTACTCAACAGGTTGGTGAAAACAGCCTTATGGTTTTATTTTTCAGAAATTGAAGTGGTTGGAAATTGGAAGTCTTTAAAAGACAAACCCACTTTAATTATTTCAAATCACCAAAATGCCTTATTGGATGCTTTATTGATCGCAACCTACATCGACCTAAAGCCTTATTTTCTTGCAAGAGCCTCTGTATTTAAAAACCCTCTAATTGCCAAAATTTTGGCCTTTATAAGAATGGTGCCTGTTTATAGGATCAGAGATGGATTTGGAACAATAACAGGAAATAATAAAAGTTTTGCCTTATGTAGATCTATCCTCAAAGGAAATGGGAAAATATTAATTTTTCCTGAAGGAAACCATAGCCTTAAACGCCAGGTTAGACCCCTTAGTAAAGGTTTTACAAGGATAGTAACTGCTACTTTGAAAGATGACCCCTCATTTAATTTAAATATACTTCCTATAGGTATAAACTACCAAGCCCACCAAAAATCAGGTTCAAAGGTTTTGCTAGAAATAGGTGCTCCAATACCGGCAAAGAAATATCTCGGAGAGGAAAGAAAATTAGTGAATACATCAAAAGAGAAATTAAAATCCCTAACATTACATTTGCCCGAAAAAAATTACAACGATTCCATAAAGCATATTCTACAATCCGGTTTGGACATCACAAAGGTCAGAGGACAAGAGAGATTAAATTCTAAAGGAAAATTAAAATCGGGCTACAGGTGGAAAAACCGGTTATTTAAAGCTTTTCATTTTCCCCTTTGGCTGATTTGGAAATGGATAAAACTCAAAGTGAAAGACAGGGTGTTTTATGGAACGATTAAATTTTGTATTGGACTAGTTGGAATTCCACTTTATTACCTCGGTTTATTTATTTTATTTTCAAAGTTTTTATCAACAACTATTGCGTTTCTTGTCATCTTACTTTTGTTATTGGTTCTAAAAATTAATAGGAATTATTACAACATTAATGAAGAAAAACTGATAAAATATTGAGCTTCCCAACACCCCTCCAAAGCCATTTTTAACTCCTACCAATGAATAGGTTTTCGAGCTAAAATCACTTCAATTTTGCTTATATTGACAACAAATCGACTAAAAAAGGAAATACATTGGAAAGAATGGCTGCTTGACCACAACAAAGAAGTTTTTGCTATTTTCCATTTTATTGTACAACCTTCTTTAGAACCAATTGACAAATAGTTGCTTGTTCAGATAAAGAATAGAAGTATATTTGAGCGCTGCTGTATCTTTTTTGATTTAACTAAGTAATTTTAGCAGACCTATTAACAACTACATGGAATATAAGCGGCTATTAAAAAACAATAAAGACTGGGTTCAAAAAAAACTGGGGAATGATCCCGATTTTTTCAAGAAACTTACCAAGGAGCAAAAACCTCTTCATTTATTTATTGGATGCAGCGACAGTAGGGTGACAGCAGAAGAACTTTTAGGTGCAGATGCGGGAGAAGTGTTCGTACATAGAAACATTGCCAATTTAGTACCCAACAACGACAATAATTCAGCCTCAGTTATTGAATATGCCGTAGGACACTTGAAAGTAAAACATATTATTGTATGTGGGCATTACTTGTGTGGGGGCATTGCTGCAGCCCTGGAGTCAAAGGACTTGGGAATATTAAACCCCTGGCTAAGAAATATAAGAGATGTATACCGCCTACATTTTGATGAATTAAGCGCCATTACCGATGAAACCCAAAGATACAATCGCTTGGTGGAACTAAATGTACAAGAACAGTGCATCAATGTTGTCAAGATGGCCGTATGGCAAAAAAGCTTCCTAGATAATGGTGGCCCAATTATTCATGGAGTAGTCTTTGACATCAAGACTGGGAACTTAATAGATCTAAATATTGATGTAAATAAGATATTGAAAGACGTAAGAAATATTTATGATCTAGGATCATAAAAAGGATACCAGTACTTACCAAATAAAGAGTTCATGACTTTAAGGCCGAGAAAAAATTCCCTCGGGCAATAAAATTGTAAGGGTATATCCATCAACCAATTTCCCAAGGCATTTTGACCTTTGATTTTACCTTTGGAAATAACACATAATCAGCTTCCCCAAAAAGCGCAAATGAATAAACATCTTCAACCTTAATTCGTTTCTTGATCAGGGGAAGTTTATTGTCTGAAAGAGCAATAGCATCAACAATCAATATCCGATGGTGCCCATAAAATTCCAAACTCGGGTCTCCTTCCCCATCTTCAAATTGGGCCAAAGCATTGGATTCGAGAGTTTCGGAAAAGTCAATAATTTTTAAAGAAACACCTAACTGATGGGCAATCATCAAAGCAGGTGCTTTTCCTCCTTCTGAAAGGCCTAAAACCACATCGATTTCGGGGAAGTCAAAACTATGTAAAGCATCGCTAATTGCGCCAAACGTAATTTCTAAGGGTGCGTTCATAATAAATTTAAAGAATAAGTTGAAAATTAAACCATTTAAAAATCTGCTAACCCAAAAAAAAATAACTTTTGGCCGAATTTAATTATCTCAAATACCTTCAGCATTTTTTAATTAACAGGATTTTAAACAGCTCATTATTGATTTTATTAAAAAGAGAAACCAGAATAAAATACAATTACTAAAAGCTTAAAACTAATATCAACTCACTAAAAATCCATAACAATTGGGGTGAAAAAACTAAATATCACGGATATGAAGTTCAAATGCCGGACTAAAAGCAAGCCTAAAAACCTAGTGTTAGGTCAAAATCTATTTTATAATTTGTAAACATAAACAAACTTTTTTTAAATGACTAAATTACAATTACTTAAACAAAATAATTTTTTAGTGGTCTAATAATTGCTTACTATTTAAAAAAACAATTTGACTTTAAACATTAAAAGAACATATGCCGGTAATTGGTGAATTAATAAAAAAAGCAATCGAACTAGGGGGTAAATTAAGTAGTGAAGACAGCCCTGAAAAAGCACAAGCGAAAGTATTGAATCAACTTCTGGAATCGGCGAAAGACACTTCCTTTGGAAAGTATTATGGGTTTAAAAAAATCCTAGAAGAAAAAAACCCCTCTCATGCATTTCAAGAGAAGGTCCCTTATCATGATTATGACAAGATTTATAATGAATGGTGGAAAAAAATCAGAGAGGGACATGAAGACATCACTTGGCCGGGTATCAATCAGTACTTTGCTGTTAGCTCAGGAACCACTAGCAATAGCAAGTATATTCCCGTAACTGATGAAATGATTGACTCAATAAGAAACACAGGTATACAACAGGTTGTCAGTTTATCCAAATACGATTTACCTCCTGATTTTTTTGAGCGACAAATTATGATGTTGGGAAGTTCCACTGCCTTGAAAAAAAACAATGGCTTTTTAGAAGGCGAAATTAGTGGGATAAGTGCCAGTCAAATCCCATTTTGGTTCCAGCGTTTTTACAAACCCGGCCCTGAAATATCTGCCATTGAAGATTGGGATCAAAGAATTGAAGAAATTGCTAAAAATGCAAAAGATTGGGATATAGGAAGTATTTCAGGCATCCCTTCGTGGATTGAATTAATGATGAAGCGGGTTATTGCTTATCATGGGGTGTCCTCTATCCATGAAATCTGGCCAAACTTGGCCGTATACACACCCGGAGGTGTAGCTTTTGAACCACACAGAAAAAGTTTTGAAAAAAACTTAGCCCACCCATTGGTGTATATTGACACCTATTTGGCTTCTGAGGGTTTTTTGGCTTTTCAAAATCGACCCGACACTGAAGCCATGGCCTTGGTTTTAGACAATGGTATTTATTTTGAATTTGTCCCTTTTGAATCGGGAAATATGGATGAAAATGGGGCTGTCAAACCTGAAGCCAAAGCTTTGACCATTGGGGAAGTGGAAGAGAACAAAGACTACATACTTTTGATTTCTACAGTATCCGGCGCATGGCGCTATATGATTGGAGATACCATTGCCTTTACAGATAAAGAAAAAGGGGAAATTAAGATCACAGGGCGAACAAAGTTTTTCTTAAATGTGGTAGGTAGCCAATTGGGAGTTCACCAAATGGACAAAGCCATGGAGGCCATCCAAGAAAAATTTAACTTGACCATTCCTGAATATACAGTTGCGGCTATCGAAGAAAATGACGAGTACCTTCACCGCTGGTATCTGGGCAAAGACTCAGGAACTGCAGATGAAGGAACAGTTAGAGACTTTTTGGATGCTTTTCTTCGTGACAATAATAAAAACTATAATGTCGCTAGAAATAAGGCCCTAAAAAGTATTGATGTGAAAATTGTTCCCCTATCTACCTTCATTGCTTACAATGAAAAACAAAAGAAAAAAGGTGGGCAAGTTAAATTCCCACGGGTAATGAAAGCCAAACCTTTTAAAGAATGGGAGACTTTTGTCCAAAGCATTTAAACTTATTTGTGCATTTGAAACCAATTGACAGAATAATTGATTATTAGACATCAAGGGCTGAAAGGCGAAATGAATTAATACCGACTTCCCTTTTTCGACAATGTATGGATCAATGGATAAGTGCCCATTAAAATAATCCTGATTTCATTGCAAGAGGGAGGTAGTATTCGAAGCCTTTGGGCTCCTATTGGTAAAGAATTTTTCTAATTAATCATGCTGATTTTTAAATCCCTTTCTTCTTCCAACTACAGGTATTTCTTTGCAGGTCAGGCCTTCTCTAACCTAGGGAATATGATGAAGCAAGTGGTGGTAGGCTGGTTGGTTTATAGTCTTACAGGCTCTGCCTTACTCTTGGGAGTGATTTCCTTTTCGAGGGAAATCTCGGCTTTCCTAATATCAATTTTTGCCGGAGTATTTACTGACAAGTACAACAAACACAAACTCTTGATGGTTTGTCAGACAGTAATTGCTATCAATGCTTTGACCTTGGCAGTATTTACAATTACCGACAATATTACCTTTAATATCCTACTGGGTCTAGAAGTTGTTTTTGGCTTGGTCAGTGGACTGGAAATGCCATCCAGGCATGCTTTTGTCAATGATTTGGTAAAGGACAAGGCTTACCTCACCAATGCCATTGCCTTAAACTCTTCTCTCTTTAACACCGCCCGAATTGTAGGCCCTGCTCTGGCGGGAATTCTTATCCCAATAATTGGAGAAGGTTATTGTTTACTACTATATGCCTTTGCAAGCTTTTGCGTGGTAGGGCTCTTCACTTTCATTCAATACAAGCCTTTGGCCAACAATTCCTTAAATCAAAATTTTAAAAATGCATTTTCAGAAGGTGCTGTATTTGCATTTAAAACAAAGCACCTTCGGTTTATTATGTTGTTTGTGGCTGCCATTACTCTTATAGGTATGTCTTATATGGTCATTTTACCGGTATTTGCTGCGGAGATATTTAATGGAGATGCAGTAATTTTCGGATACATGACCAGTGCTGTTGGCTTAGGTTCCTTGATTGGTGCATTTTTTGTAGGTACTAAAAATAACATTTTAGGTTTAGATAAGTTAATATTGATAGGCACAATAGTCTTTGGTTTAGGCTTGGCTGTATTCTCATTCAGTTCTATTTTGTGGTTATCATTAATGGCGCTTCTGGCAACAGGGCTTGGTAGAGTGATCATCTTTACCGGATCAAATACTTTAATCCAATCTATCTCTCCGGAAGGCAAAAGAGGACGGGTTTTAAGTTTTTATATCATGCTGTTTATGGGATCACTTTCCTTAGGCAGTTTTCTAATAGGGTTTGTTACTGATTGGATTGGAGCCCCATTAACGCTTACTATCGGAAGCTTGGGAGTACTTATCATGGCTGTTTATTACGCCAAAAGCCTCCCATTGCTTAGAAAAAGGACTTATCGCGCCATAAAAAAATCTGAATTTCAGCTAACCTTACAACAAAACCCAAATTCAAAATGAAAGCATTACCACTATTGTTAACCAATACGATCACTTTTATTTTCACCTTATTTATCAATTATCTGGGAGGTTCAGGTGATTATTTTGGTAATTCAGTAGGTGATATCAGTGGTGATTTCACCACCTTAATTACCCCGGCAGGCTATGCATTTTCCATTTGGGGCTTAATTTATTTGGCCTTAATTGCCTACCTTATCTATCAATGGATGGGTTATTTTAAAAAGCAAAACCAAACCTCTTTATTGCCATCAGGTATTTGGTTTATCGTAGCCAATTTGAGTAATGCGCTTTGGATTTATGTGTGGGTGAATGAACAAATCCTTTGGTCTGTCTTGGTAATTCTGGTTTTGCTTTTTTCCTTGGTGCAGTTGGTGATTAGACTAAGATTAGAAACCTATGATGCATCATTAAAAACCATCTTTTTCGTATGGTGGCCCATTTGCTTCTATATTGGCTGGGTGATTCTGGCTACGGTTTTGACCCTTTCTGTGGGAATCAAAAATACTGGAATATTGGAGGGTATTTGGACAGAAACAGGCTGGGCTGCTATGGTACTTATCGTGGCCACTACTATCTATGGCTTGTTAACCTATTATAGAAACATGAGGGAAGCGGCATTGGTAGGTGCTTGGGGAATAACAGCAATTGCTGTCAAGCAATGGGAATTGAATGCCACCCTAAGTACTGTGGCTCTGGTATTGACAGGGGTCTTAATTGTAATTGCAGGTATACACGGCTATATCAATCGCAAGACATCCATTCCTGCAAAAATGGCTGACTGAGTATTTTAGCCAATATATGAAGATCTTTAGGTTTATATTTTAGCATCAAGAAAATACTTCTTCATAATTTTCTCTGCCAATTTATTTTGGGGAGTAAAATCAGGTTCGCGTACTCTGGGTTCAGGATACCATTTCCAAAAATACACCCCTTGCATCCATGGTTTATCCCAGACAGCTTCAAAGAAAGCCTCATAACATAAGGCTTGGACTTCCTCCGAAAGAGTAGCATTTCGCCTTTCATTGGGCCAAACCCATGGAGAATGTGCAGCATCTTCCGTATTGCAATAGCCTATTTCAGTGAATATCACCGGCTTTTGGAAGGTGATATTTGTTTGCTCTATTTCCGGGATTACTTTTTCCCAGCCTTTAATTAATTGGGTTAAATCAGGAGCATTTTGGTGTTCAACCAATGGAAAATAGGCCTGAATACCTATATAATCCAAAGCATCCCAAAAATTCACTTTTTGGTATTCTGTAAAATTCGCTGCATAAGTTAGCTTTCCGGTGTACACCTCACGTACGGCATGAATAATCTCCCGCCACTTTTTCTCTTTGTGACTGGCCTTTTCCAACTCAGTACCAATGCATAAAATAGGGATACCTTGCTTTTCGGCTATTCGAGCGTAATAAAGAATAAAGTCTTTATAATTGTCAAACCACAAGTTCCAGTCTTGTTCATTGCTCATGGCTATTTCTCCGGGCCAAGACCCACGTACCCAAATATGTGGTTTCAAAATATCGGTAATCCCCAAAGCCTTGGCCGTGTCAGAAGTAGACAAGAGTCCATTGCTACTCTCTCCCCACCAGGTTTTGTTGCGGTGTTTTTCCCAATTTAAGTCTGGCTCAGAAACAGACTTCTGCCAACCAAATGGTGTTTGAGAGAGATGGCTCACACCCAATTCCTTTAAGGATTGTAATTCCCCACCTGAAAGTGGATTTCTGGTACCTACCCAACAAACGCCTTTGTGTTTTTCTCCTTCATAGGAGGCCAGTTTTTTATTGCTTTCACAAGAAAAGTTAATCAATGCACAAATAATAAAGAACAAGAATAGAAGACCTTTACTTAAGTTACAATGCATCATGATTTTTCTTTTTGACTAATATATAAAGGAAACTTCCAATCATCAATAGGTAAACCCAACTAAAAGGTAGCGCGATAAGAATTAACAACTGGCTAACAGCCTGTAGCAACTGCTCTTTGCCAATAAATAAGGTGGCAATGGTGAAAACAGATAGGATTACTCCCCAGCCTAACAAATGCTTGTTGTTTGGTTCTCTATTTCCGTTGTCGGCAAACATTCCCAAAACATAGATGGCAGAGTCCAGAGAAGTGATAAGAAAAGTAAATACCAAGAGGAAGGCCAATATTTTCATTATACCACCAAAAGAAAAACTATCAAGAAATACGAAAATAGATCCGTATAAAGAATCAAATTGACCTTGGTAATTTTCCGGCTTTCCGATCAGCTCAAAAGCAGAGGAGCCAAAAACTGAAAACCAAAGAAAGGTGCCTAAGGAAGGTACAAGAATCACCCCAAAAATAAATGCGCGGAAAGACCTTCCTTTAGAAATCCTTGCTATAAATACACCTGTAAATGGTGCCCATGACAACCAAAAAGCCCAATAAAAAAAGGTCCAATCCATCAAAAACTCTTGAGAGACACTTTTGTCTCCGTAATTCAGACTCATGGGTATAAAATCATAAATATAGGCAGCGATTGATAAGCCGAAATTATTGATAATGCCTAAGATATCCCCTGAAAATAAGGTGGCCAACAACAAGAATAAGGAAACGGAAATATTAAATCTTGAAACATTTCTTATTCCCTTACTTAGCCCAGAAAAGGCGGATAGGGTGGCAAGACTACCCAAAAACAAAACCACAAAAGCATTGTTGCCATAGGTTATCTCAACATCCACGAACAATTGTTGAAAACCTACCAGAAGTTGCCTACTGCCCAGCCCAACAGCTCCTACCACGCCAAACAAAGTACTAATAATGGTAATCACATCCACAATGACGATCAAAACAGGCTTACGGTATCTCCCCACCAAAAGCGAAGAGCTGAGCATCAGCCTCCCCTTTCCATAAACCAAATAACCCACCATCAATCCAAAAAGCCCATAAAAGGCCCAAGGGGTAAAACCCCAATGAAAAAAAGTATATTCCAATGCAAATACCTCTGAAGATAAATCTGTGGTTCGGGGAGGTTTGGTAAAATAAAAAACCGGTTCCTGTACGGCCCGCAACATCAACCCGGCACCCATCCCTGTACTGTACAGCATGGCAATCCATGAAAACCAGCCATAGGCCACAGGCCCTTCTCCAATTTTTAATTTCCCCCATGGAGATATGGTTATGCCTAAAAGGAGTAAAACCATCAATAAGCCCAATACAAGGTAATAATTGCCAAATACAGCTAATGTGGATGTGGCGGCAACTGCCAGATTCTCCCTAATTCCCAAAGGAAAAGTAAAAGCCAGAACCAAAAAAAACAGGCAAATAGAAATGGCAACAACAAAAGTTGGTTGGCGGTAAAAGTTCACGATAGAAGGTTTATATTTCTTTCAATTTAACCATAATTCAGCTAGTTAACCAAAAAAAAATTTATGTTCAATTTTACCTTCCTAAGCACCGAATTTTCTTCCATCACTCAGGCTAACAAAATGTAGGTGGTAGGAAGCATCCGAGAGGAAAAAAGGCAGGGGCGAAATATATTCGTCGATCCATACGCCAGCTCAGGAAAATATCAAGTCCTTAAACCGCATAACCCCCGGCTTTAGTAAAAATGGTGAAAAGGTAAGGCCATAGAAGCCATTTTGAGTTGGCTAAAGCCAAGAATGCCAACAAAGAACCAGTTGCCTACAGCTAAAGCAGTAGGCGATTGATCAAAAATCTATAGCTGCTAAATACACTTGGTCGGCCATGTATTTTTTGTTCACGAAATTTTGAAATAGGGCCATTTAAATAGTCTGATAAACGGATCGCTAAAAGGAAACATTTTCCTAAAAATAGTAAGATTGGGGGTTTTAAGTAAACCAAAGGCAATAATTGTTGAACCCGAAATATGCAATAGACATTCTATTACGTGCTGAAATCGCTTTAAAATCAGCCACTTCGTTGCTTTTTTCAATTTCACCATAGCGGTGCTAAGCTAAAATCTCCAAACAGCCTGATTTTCTTGCGATTGCAACACTCATCGCAAATTCTATTACATAATCTTGATTGAAATTTTTACTGAGAAAACGAGGGAAATTATCAGAATGGAAGGAAAGGCAACAATGTGTTATTGCTGGTTCAAGAGAATTCCTCAACCTTTCAGGTAGACCGCAAGTTAATCTAACTTGTGATATCGGAGTCATATTTGTTAAGGCAACACGATTAAACTAATCTATATTTTTTTTGACTAATTTTTTATTAAAACACATATTTTGATGGCGTATTTAATTTTAACATGCTAATTTTAAATAGCAGATTTACTCCGAGGGGTTTATTATCGTCATACCATACCAGATAATAAATCAAAGCTTGCTATTCAAAAAGCAAAAATCATTTTAGAATAAATAATCGTTATTAAAACGAACAAAAAAATACTGCCCTTTCATCATTAATTAACCTGATTATGAGATACACAAATAAGGTTGTTGCCTTTATTGCCGTTGTACTTTTTTTGAGTGCTTCCTGGGACGGGTACGGACAGAGCGGTATCCGGGTAGGAATTACTGGCGGGGTTAACGCTGGTCAGCTTAAAAACAGTATTAACCTGACTGATAGGATATGGAAGTACAATGCAGGGCTTGCATTTGCAAAACCGCTTTCAGGAAATTTTTGCTTGGCAAGCGAACTGGTCTACAGCAAACAGGGTAGCAGTATAGACGGGTCCCAATCGAACAAATTACTTACCCATTTTGACTACATCGCGCTTCCTGTCCTGGTTCGTTTCAGTCCAGTTGGGAAAAATGTTTTCCTCCAGGCAGGTGGCAAGTTTGGCTATCTGCTAAAAGGTGAAAGGTTAAATACCAACAATAGTTCTCCAAATGACATACCGCATCTCCGCCATTGGGACGCCGGAGCATTAGCGGGTCTGGGCAAGCCATATTGTATTAGATGTCCGTTATTATCATGGATTGGCACCTTTGATTAAAGATCATTGGATATTGGATGGTGATTTAAATCCAATTTTATATGGGGCCGACCGGTTGGTTCACCGGGTTTGGTCGATGAATCTGACCTATTATCTCTGAGCAGAAAATATTCCGCCCCGACAGGGCTCAAAACAATTCGGGATTTATGTAAAATGGATGCCACCCTTTCCTCAGAATTTAAATATTTACCTATTGCCACAGGGCCGACACCCTGTGCTAAGTTACTATGCACTTTCAGGGCTAAAATAAAAAAATATCCCGTTTATAAGTTCATTTTCAACTAAAAACCCAAGGTGGTTAAGCACAAACTCCTACAAATCAATCCCAGCCCTGAAAGGGACAAATACAATAGCACAGGGTGAAGCCCTGTGTGGAAAATCAGTATTGAAACCTAAGCCCTGCAGGGGCGAAATATTTGAGCAATTCGGGATTTATAAGTATTGAATACTTGTCCAAAATTAAGTTTACCGATTATCATTCAAATACTGCTTTAGGTTTACATTTCACGTAAAAAAATCCCCTTTACCCTCCGCCGTGGCGGAGGGATTTGTAACGTTTGGATTAGCGAATACATTTTTACATTTCACTTTCTCAGACCAACCTAAAAGCCTAGGGCTATTTAAAATAAATTGGCACCTATCTCTGTAAAAAGCAATGGGATCTTTCCCAAATAGGGGTACTTCATAAGTCCCCCTATCCACCTAAAAAGTTACCTCCCCCACTTCATAAATAGGTAGGTGGACTTAAAACTGACAAGCTTGAGGTTCTGAACTCAAACGTTGGAGTTCAGAAGTGGGGCTTTTCACCTCAAAACTGAAAAATGACAACATTTTGATTAATAGATAAAAAGACTGACATTTTTACCGGAAAATGCTGATCTCGAAAACGATTTGGGGTACTTCGGAAGTGGGTAAGGGGACTTCGGAACTCCTCCTGTCAGGTTTTTATATGGAAGCGAGCGGTTCGGAAGTGGGGAATTGAGGTTAATAAGTTGAAATTTTCGGCTTTTTGGTTAAATATTGGTGTTTTTAGGTTCACACTTCTATTAAAAACTGACAAGGGTGAAGGAAATAATCGCAATGGTGAATTAAAAAGATGCTAGAAACCGTCTTTTAAGTAGAAGGTTGACAAGAGATATAGTATTTTTCAAGCAAAATAAGGCAAAAAAAATAGGTACAGCCTGAACTTTTTTCAGGACTGGTCTTTCAGGACTGGATTTATTGAATGAAGGCCTGCATTTCGTAAAATAAAAGGCACATTCATGCCTTTTATTTTTATACTATCTACTTTAGTTTAATCTGTTACTCCTCAGAAACACTAAACCCAAGCTTGTCCAAACCTTCTTGCACTTCTGGGGCAGCCATAAATAACTCCCATCCCAATCCTGTGCGATAATTCTCTATCATGGCTACAATGGGTCCCTGATCAATGGCCAAATACCGCTTTGGATACCAATCCTTTTCCGGGCTAAGGGCATCATAGAAACCATAGCGCCCAAAAACCTTTTCACCATAATTGTAATATAAATTCCGAATCACCGCCATGCTTTCCTCCGGGGTATAAGGTATGGAGGACAAGGCTGCAGTGGGAGAAATCACGCCCAAATCTGCTCCCGGCTTGTGGGCTGCATAGCCTGTTACCGTATAACTTGCCGTTAGGCCCCAAAGGTCTTCACCATAGCCCTTAAAGCCACCTTCATTTTCTACACACCATTGCCGATTGATCAAAGTATGGTTGCGGTTGTTTTCCCAATAGTTAGCATATTTATCTGCTAATCCTCTGGGGTCCAAACCCAAATAAGAATAATGAGACCAGAACAATGGGCCACCATACTCAGGCGATCCGTTGTGTTTGAGAGGCAGTTGGTGTCCATAGGCTTCGGTATTCCCTGCAATGTCACCATCCCTTGCCCAGCCTTTATGGTAGACCGAAGCCGGCACAGCATGGGTTGGAGAGGATGCCGCCAACACATAGGTAATCATGCATTCATCGTAGCCTTTTATGCCAAAATTCTTTTGCCAACCAAAATTAGGAGACCAGTGCCAATACAGTATATCTTGGCCTCCCTGGGTATACCAGGTCCAGTCCATTGATTTCCATAGCTCATCTATCCTATTGGCCAATGTTTTCTCTTGCTCATTGCCGTTTTTGTAATATTCCCTTACTGCCAAAAGCCCCTGCATCAAGAAGGCTGATTCAACCAGGTCTCCCCCATCATCATCCTTACCAAAAGGCTTCACTTTACCATTTTCTCCATGGATCCAATGGGACCAGACGCCATGAAACCTGTCTGCTTTGGCTAAAAAATCCACGATGCGCTGAAAACGTTTGAAACCTTCTTCTCTGCTCACCCAAGCTCTCTCAATTCCGGCAATCAGACCAAATAGTCCAAAACCTGTCCCTCCTGTGGTCACTACATTTTGGTCATTTTGGGGATAGTTGCCATTCATATGAATACGCTCTCTTGCCATTCCTGAATTGGGTTCTGCACCTTCCCAAAAATACCGAAATGTGTAATACTGCACCATGTCCAATAGTTCTTCATCCGTCATGGAACGGGTATTGACGGTAGTCTCCCCCAAACTCTCTGTATCGTTTTTTAACCGGGCTTCCACCTTATAAGAAAGTGTAAGCTCAGTTCCCAGGTCATTGACAAAATCAAGGTAAATGGTGTCCTTAATACTTACTCTTTCTGTATAATCGCTGTCTTCTTTTTTAACGAAAACAGTATAAGATTCAGCTCCTAGGACAGGCTCCCATTGCAATTCTACATGCCTGGCATAGCCTTTGGCAAGGATTCTATTAGATGAGACCTCTTTTTCGGAGCAGCCTAAAACAAGGAGTCCAATCCCGATAATAATAAAATATGCATTGAATATCTTCTTCATTTGATTTGTATTTTAATGGCCAGACCTTTTATATTTTAATAAGTAAAACCTAACTTATCCAGGCCTGCTTTCACTTGTTCATTTTTCATAAATTGATTCCATAATAATCCGCTTCTATGGTTTTCAATCATTATAATTATTGGCCCCTGGTCTATGGCTAAGTAGCTGTCAGCAAACCAATCATCGGTAAGGTTAAAGGCATCATAAAAACCATATTCTCCCCATAACTTATCCCCCAAACTATAATAATAAAATTTGAGTGCTTCCATAGAAGCTTCCGGGGTATAGGGCATGGCCGAAAGGGCCGCTGTTGGTGTCACAACACCTATGTCATTTGTTGGGGAATGCGCACCATAACCTGCTTGATTGTCGCTGGCTGTTAGTCCCCACATTTCCGCACTATACCCTACAAATCCCAAACTATTTTGTACTGCATAAGCCCTATGAATCTTACTGTGACTCACATTCTGATCCCAATAGTTTGCATATTGGTCTTGAAGTGATCTAGGGTCTAAGCCCAAAAATGAGTAATGCGAATAAAACAGTGGGCCTCCCTTCTCAGGGCCTAATGGCAGGACCTGATCGTAATAGCTATTGCCATTGACTATAGCTCCGGACCCGGCCCAACCCTGGTAGTACACCTCTGCGTCAATAGCATGGGTTGGAGAAGCTGCTGCCAAAACATATACAATCAAAGCCTCATTGTAGCCTGTCACTGGCAAATTCATATCCCAGCCATGATTGGGGGACCAATGCCAGAACAATTTGTTCTGACCTCCTCGGGTATACCATTCCCATTCAACTTCCTCCCACAGCTTGTTGATCTGCCCTATCATTTCATTTTCTTTTGGATTGTTGGGGTCCAAATATTCTTTTACCGTTAACAACCCTTGCACCAACAGTGCTGTTTCTACAAGATCTCCTCCATCATCTTTGGGACTGAAAGGAATCACTTTCCCTGTATTTCCATCCAACCAATGAGGCCACGCCCCATGAAACCGGTCAGCTTTAGACAAAAAATCTACGACTTTTCTCCACCTTTCCACACCTTCACTTCTACTGATAAAGCCTCTTTCTATTCCCACAATAAGTGCCATCATTCCAAAGCCCGTTCCCCCTGTGGTCACAAGATCTCCGGATGTATTTCTTTCCCTGATCATGCCACTGTTTGGATGAGCAAAATCCCAAAAGTATTTAAAGGTTTGTTCCTGAATAAATGTTAATAAGGCCGCATCATCCAAAGCCGGAAACTTATTTTCTTCAGATTTCCCGGTATAAAATTCCAAGGTAAACGCTTCCAGAACTTTAGGTTCAGCAGCTTGAGCAAGGTCCTTGATTGTAAAAGTATGCTTTTTGAAATCCTTTAGTTTATCTGCACTTTTTACAAACCAGGAGGCATCATCATCTCCTGCCTCTAATAGCAGTTCCTTGGCCACTCCATCTTGTGTTAATTCAAGGTGCTTCAATGTTAGGGCGGTAGGCTTAGAGAAGGTGAGCTTTAGGGAAAAGGAGACGGCCGCATTTGCCCAACGGCGATTTCCAATCCATTCAGCTCCTTGGATCTCAAAATCCACTAGGCTTGAAGCTGCTGATTGGGTGGTGTAATTTACACTATAGCCCAAAAAAAGTCCTTCCATGGCCCCATTTAGCCCCTCCTCGATTTCCAAGACATAGGTGGTACCGGGTTTCATCAAACCAATAACCTGGATCCTTACCTCCTTATTTTCACTGAAGAAGTTGAGATTAAAATTTACGGATTGACCCGACTCTTTTTCCTTTAGCTGAATAGATCCCTTCAAATTGATCTGATCAACTGCAGAAGAAAAATATATGGTAATGCTTTCATTGGTCTCTATTCCAGAATTTTGATCGTAATCCTGACTTAAGACCAGAGATCCTGCCATTACCTTTGTTACTTGCAAAATAGGCTGTTCGACTGTTTCCTCCTGACAGGAAAAGAATATAATAAGGAAAAAAAAGCAACACGTTATTCTAGGCATGGGGTAGAAAATAAAAAATGGTAGCCCGACCGATAATTCAGGCTACCATTCAGTGTACGGCTTAATTACTTTCAGTAGAAATAATCCCTTTTATTTCTTCTTGGCTCAATACGGAATCAAAAATCCTCAGCTCATCAATCAAGCCTGAAGTAGATAAATGACCCCAGCCTGCAAACCTGGGAGCTCCGGAGCCAACAGACAATAAGTCACACCCCGTCCAGTCTATACCCGGAAAACCGTTTTGACTAACTACTTCACCATCGATATAAACAGTAGCTTGATCCGGACCGATCGTAAAGGCAATATGACTCCATTCGCCCGTTGTTGGATCAATGTCAGCAGCAGCGCCGCCATCAAACCAACTTTCACCTGTGCCTGTTCCTATATTTAATTTTATCCGTTGCATGCCTCCGGCGTTTTCTCTAAACAGCCTAAAGCCTGAGGTTCTATTGTTCATTGCTGATGGATTGGCTTCATCCGGAGGTCCCATCACCAGAAGGCCTGCCCTGTCCGGATCGGCGTTAACCTTGTACCAGAAGACGGCACTAAATGAGTTGCTCTTCAAGCCTTCAATAGGGAATTTCAGATAGGAGTCGGTATTTCCGGCATAAGCTTTGGACACAATGCCATCGGCAAAGGCCGGCGCACCAGCAATATCGGGAGATAAAAGCTGAATCAATTCCACATAATCCCCATCAAATGGCAAGTAAAACACCTCATTGTCATAAATGGGTTGATAGGGCTCCGATTTTTCAAAAGTGATGGACTCAGTAGCAGATTTACCGGACATGTCTGTGGCCGTTACTTCAAGCAAATGTTGCTCATTGGTTAGGCCTTCGAAATTGTATACAGATAAAAACCTCCTATAATCGGGAAAATCATTGAAACTGGCAATTTCGCTTCCATCCATAACCAATGAGACCCTCTCGATTTCAATATCATCAATTACCTCCAAGTCTATATTTATGTCGGTCACATCCTCAACAACACGAATTTGAGTTCCTTCACTTGGGAAATTAACAGTGATTTCAGGAGCCTCATTATCCGAGCCCGGTGCCACATAGTCGATATCATCAATGTATCCATCTGTACATGAACCGATGATTATAGACATCAAAACAATAAAACTTAACCTATACTTTATCATTGGATTACATTTTATTTTTCTCATTAATTATTGTTTGCCGCCTCTTTGATTTGAGGTAAAATATCCTGCTGCTCAAGGGGATATGGTAAGAATCTATCTGAGCCGTCATCATAGGTTCTTCCCCCATAATTAAGGGCATCGGTTTTGTCATGGCGAACCAAATCATAATAACGTATACCCCATTCCATGCCAAATTCAGCAAATTTTTCATCCAAAACTGAATCAAGATCAACACCAGATAGGTTTCCTAGGCCTGATCTGTTTCGTACCAGATTTACGGCTTCATCTGCAGTAATCACCCCACCTGAGGCCCCACTTACCAACGCTTCAGCATGGATGAGTAGGATCTCAGCATATCTAATGCAGGTGAAATTTTTATTTTCTCCATAAGAGAACCTTCCAGGTGTAAGTTGGGTAGAAGGCAGGTAATGTTTTCCACTGAGGAAATTATACCTTGGATGATTGTTAAAAACATCCCCATCTTCACTGCTGTTGCTTACCCAATTGGGCAGGGTGGAATAGGCAGGATCCGCTTGAATTTCTGCGATACCATCCGGGGTAAATAGCACAGTTGTAGATAATCTTTCTTGCTCATTTCGGTCAAGCATGAATTTCACATACTTAAGAGATGGCTCCCAAAAGCCCCATCCTCCTCCGGCACCGGCAACAGTCGGTGTCCAATTGGCAGGGCCGAAAAAATCCCATAAATACCTGCTATTGGTTCCGCTTGCCTGACCAAAATCCGAATATTGCAACTCCAATAAATTCTCATCATTAAGTTTTCCGGGAAGTTTAAAGAGCTGGTAATAATCAGGCTCTAGGGTAAATAATCCACTTCCAATGATTTCATCTGTGGCATTTACTACTTCCGGGTAATTTTTCATTTCTAAATTGGCCAAAGCTTTCACTGCCAAAGCTGTATAGCGGGTTACTCCACCACGTACTTTTGACCGTTGATTGGGATGAACACTGGGAAGGTCGGGAATGGCTTCATCCATTTGTAAAGATATATGATCCATTACTGCGTCAAAATCTGAAAGCTCAACATTAAAAAGATGGCTTGGCTCTGATGAACTTGGGATCAATACTGAACCCCAAAGTTTAGCCAAATACATCAGTTCGTAAGCCCTCAACACCTTGATTTCAGCAATATATTGGCGAGCATCAGCTTCATTAGCTCCGGCCTCTCTGTATTTTTCAATTTCCTCCATGGCGCCATGCCAAAAAAGGAGGTCTGAGTAAAGGTTTAGCCAAGTAGAGTTGTACATCCAAAAACTCCTATTGTACTGAAAATTATCAGTTTCTGTCAAAGGAACTTGATCCCCTCCTGCATTTACATCATCTCCTCTAACACTTATGATAGGGAAACTTTCCCACTGAAGGGAATAAAATTCATTGTATGCCCCATAAAGCAGCAAATCCATATTTTCAAACTGCGTGTAATCAGTATTTTCGGCAATAAATTTATTTTCCAGAGGTTCATCCAACAAATCTGTACAGGATTGACCTCCCAATCCTAAAATCAAAGCCAAAAACAAAACGATTTTATATTTCTTATTTCTCATCTTTGTTTCGAGTTTAAAGTTTGATATTTAATCCAAGCGTATAAGTGCCCGGTATAGGATACACTTGGCGATCTATACCATCGGCGACTTCAGGATTAAAGCCATTGTAGTTAAAAAGGGTAAGTGGCCTATCCGCAGTAAGTGTGATTCTACTTTCCGGAAAGTTCAAACCAAATAGTTGCTTGTCTTTTAAAGCATAGGTCAATCGAACATTTTGAACCCTGAAATAGCTACCATCTTCCACAAAATAATTGCTTAGGTTTTGGTTCCAGCTCTTTCTAAGACCGGCTGCAGAAGGGTATTGGTTGGAAGTTCCCTCTCCCCTCCATAGGTTTTCTGCCAATTCAGCATCAATGTTGGTATCGTTAGTGAAAATTATTTCTCCCCTCTTCCGGTTAAGAATACTATTGCCAACCTGGCCTTGGATCAAAGCAGAGAATTCAAAATCCTTATAAGTAAAACCGGCATTGAATCCATAGGTATATTTGGGCAGAAATGAACCAAGTACTACCCTGTCTTCATCATTAATTAGCCCATCCTCATTTTGGTCTCTGAATATTAGGTCTCCCGGCTGTAAATTATTTTCTGAAATAAACTGAGAGGTATAACCATAATTGTTGATTTGTTCTTCCGTTTGAAAAACACCGTCCGTCTCATACCCATAAAATGCAAGATAAGGTTGACCTACGATAGATCGTTGCCTGAATTCAGCTGACCCTGCATCCAGACTTTCCGGTCCACCTAAACTTAAAACTGTGTTTTTCAGAGTACCAATGTTCCCTCCGAAATAATAAGAAAATTCAGGACTAACGATGTCTTCCCAATTTAGTGAAAGTTCTAGGCCTTCATTTCTAATCTCTCCCACACTCCTTCTTTCACTTGCTCTAATCACCGGCGGAATAATGCTAACTGCCAAATTTCTGGTGTCTCTGACAAAATAATCAGCATCGAGAGCCAATCGTTCACCAAAAAACCTGGCATTTAAGCCAACATTTAACTCTACTGTGGTTTCCCAACGGTCGATGAGGTCAAAAGTCGGATCCAACCTCCGGCCAATTACCAAAACACCATCATAGGCGCCCCTGTTTTCTACCAATTCGGGGGCACCAACTGAAGAATTGATTCCATCGTTTCCAAGTTGTCCCCAAGAGCCTCTGATTTTTAAGAAATCTATTGCCGAAACATTAAAAAATGATTCTTCTGAAAGCACCCATCCTGCTCCAAATGTGGCAAAGTTTCCCCACTTTTGCTGGAATTTATTGTTACCATCTCTTCTAAATGTTCCATACAAAAGGTATCGGTCTGCATAATTATAAGCCACTCTTGAAAAATAAGATTGGTAGAAAAGTCGGTTTCCACCATCACCTATGCCATTTAGGTCATAATCTGTAGCATTATTTAGATACCAAAACTCCTCTTCACCTCTTATAGGATCAGGATTGAGGTTTTCTCCACGAGCAAATAACACTTCATTCGTTTCACTCCTAAATGATTGACCTAAAACCACGGTTAGGTTATGTAGATCAAAATTATTTTGGTAGGTTAAAAAGTTGTCCCAAATCTGGTCAAACCTGCTAAATGAATTTCTTCGCAGGGAGGATTGTCTCTCCTCCCTACCGTCACTATAAGCAAACCCTACATTTCTGGAATTAACATTTTCCATACTGAAATTGTAAGAGGTTTTAAAAGTTAAGTTATTGGGAATAATCTCTATTTCAGAATAAAAATTACCCAATAATTTGGCCACTTTATTTCTGTTGTCTGAATAAAGTAAATTGTAAAAAGGATTTTGGTTGCTTCTGTATCCTAATTGTTGAGCATTGGACAAACGATAGGGTGTAGCATCTGTATTGCTCTCATCGTAAACAGGCAAGATAGGTACTGCAAAATAGGAACGGAACCAAGCCCCATTGTCTCCATTGAATTGTTCAGCCGTACTTAAATTTAAATTACCACCTACTGTCATCCATTCTTTTACATCTGTATCTAGCTTAACCCTAAAGTTCATTCGCTGATAACTATTGCGGGTCTCTTTCATTAAACCTTCTTGGTCAAAATAACTAGCACCTATGGAATACCTTGTCTTGGTACCTCCTCCGTTGAAAGAAAGATTGTGGTTTTGAATCGCTGCCGGGGCCATCATTTCCGAATACCAATCCGTATTTACTGCCGGTAAGGAGGGGTCTACATAACTTCTTCCATACCTCTGAATGGCATTTTGTACAAATGCCATATCAGCAGCCGATCCGGTTTCATTTACATATTGAACAAACTGCTGGGAATTGGCCATTTTCAAAACGTTTTGAGGATTTTGAATGCCGTAATAGCCATCGTATACGATTTCAGGTTCTTGGTTGTAGTTACCTCCTTTGGTTTCAATAACTACCACCCCATTGGCAGCACGAACCCCGTATATGGCAGACGCAGAGGCATCCTTTAATACAGAAATGGATTCGATGTCATTGGGATTGAGAAAATCAATATTCTCAAAAAACATCCCGTCTACAACATATAAAGGAGCTCCTCCTCCTTCAAACGACCCTACTCCACGAACCCTCACGGTGGGAGATGCTCCTGGAGCGCCATTACTTACAATTTGTACACCTGCAACCCTTCCTTGAAGGGCTTGCATGGCCTGGGAATTTGGAGTTTTAACAATGTCCTCTGATTTTACCGTGCTAATGGCCGAAGTTAGGTCTCGTTCTCTTTGAGTACCATAGCCAATGACAACCACTTCTTCAAGTCCTTGTGCATCTTCTTCAAAATTAACATTGATTGTACTTTGGTCACCAACAGTGATCTCCTGGGTTTCAAATCCTATAAATGAAAAAACCAGAACCGATTCTGAGGAGCTGACCTGCAATTCATAATTGCCATCAATATCTGTGACAGTTCCATTTCCTGTATTTTTCTCAAGGATATTAACCCCCGGAATGGACTCCCCTGAGGGGTCCTTGACGGTACCACTTACCGTTACCTCCTGTGCATACAATGCCTCGGATTTGGAGAAGAAAAGTCCGGTAAAAAGAATTGCTGAAATTAGTAATGAAAAAGGGATTTTGGGTTTAAAATTTCCTTTTTCAATAGTAAAGGGAAAATTCATAGGTTTTTGGGATTAGGTAATTTTAATAGTTTATGGTTAAAATCAAATCCAATTTGATTCGAGTATAAAAATAGAAACAATGAAAGGTCTGACTATAAAAAACAGGGAGTAAACACAATCAATTACCTTCAACACCTCCTTATTTTTACCAAAAAATACCGCATGGATATCAGTTAAAAACATCATTTAATCAAAATGAGAAGCTTTTTTAGAAATTTTGTATCGGATGAATAACAAGCTACTAAATCGGCTGTATTGTCCCCATCAAAAAGTAATTAATCCCATATTTTTCGTCTAATTCAGGTAGGGCATTTCTATTGGGTGTAAACCTAGCATTAAAAAAATACTCAACCATATTACCTTTTCCAGGGAGGTTAAGTAAGACTTTCAAGGAGTGAAAATTCCAAATGTTAGCCCTTTAATTTTTTTCCGGCTAAGCCTACTTTTTAAGGAAACTTTGAATTTATTTGGGTTAATAATCTACCATTTCTGAAAGTACAATTTCCTCCCAACCTCCATCAAAATCCGGTTCACTGTCGATCCTTGTTTGAATTTTTTTCCGGAATGCCCAAATTGTATTTCTTCTTAGATCAAGAATAGTTGCAAGTTGATCCAGAGTTAATTTTTCATCGGTGAGGTAGGAAGCGTAAATGATGTAAAAGGCCTTGTCCAATGGGAATTTTATCCCATGAAAAATTGTACCTGCTGTTACAGAATTAATGTGCCCACATTTGGTACACCTTCGGCTAAAAACTTTATTCGCCTTTCCATATTTGTTATTGCCACATTGACTACATTGAAATGTATCCGCCCACTTCAATTCTTCTAGATACCTGTAGCAAGCGGATGGATCCGGAAAAATCTCTCTAAACTCAGGAAGTGTTAAAGATTTCTGGGTCAATCTGGCTTTAAAAGAGGCTCTAATGGAGCTTTTTAATTTCCAATTGTCTTTGTCCAATAAGGCATTGATCCGTTTAATCTCCTCATCCTTTGCTTGAAGCTGACTATTGTAATTTTCCAGTAATTTATTTTTAGCCTGAAGTTCGGCAGTTCTAATGCTTACTTTGGATTCCAGTTCTTTGTTCACCTTTTCCTTCAAAGAAATATTTTCTTTGTATTGGGCAAGAGATCTTTTTAAAGCCTTGTCACGAATCTCTTTCATCAACCTTATCCTATCACCAAGTGCGAAGGACAGTAGCACCATCTCCAAAAGAAAGGCAATGTGCAGGCTATAATAAACTAGTGTGGTATGTGGAAGTATGGCATAATTTGCCAAGACTTTAATGCTAATGCCGAAAAACAAAACACCATAAGCCATGACAAAAAATCGAGCGGCTTTGTATTGTTTTATCAACAAATAAACGGCAGTAGTAAGAATCAATAAAAAAGGTAAACTGTCAAAATAAGTTAGTTCAAAATAATTGTGATCAACAAAAAGCCCCATACAAAATAGCATGAATTTACCTGTTAATGACAACCACAAAGCATAATGAAAGATTCGGGCTTTTCTCCTTGTGTTTAAAAATCGAACGGTAAACAGAATGGCCCAAAAGACGATTGAAAAACTAAAGACACCATTGACGATGGTATTCCATTGAGGGAAATTTGGCCAGAAATATTGAAAACCTATCCCATCAAGGCTCATGGCATACAAGCCTACACTCAAGAGATAAAGGATATAATAAACGTATTTCATTTCCTTTACAGCCAAGAAGATTAAAAAATTATAAAAGGCAATTATCAATATCATTCCATAAAATAAACCATAAAGGAAATACTCACTTAAAGCATAATGCATAAAGCGGTTCATAGACCTCAGGGCTATTCGAATATCTGCTTTTTGGGTAGAATTAATTTTAAAGTAAAAATTTGAAATACCTGCTGTATCATTTTCCAGTTGCAACTGAAAGTTTTTATGGTTGAAAAGGCGCTGCGAAAAAGGATAATTGTCTCCCAAGATCATCATTTCATAGCTCCCATCTGATGTGGGGATATAGGCCTCGATATGATCTATACTTTGATCATAAAATTCCAATAACCACCTTTTTTGACTTTCGGGGTTATTGTCAATGGAAAGCTTAACCCAATAGGTATAATTGGTATTGAACTTATTTTTGCTGAAATCCGGCCTAATTTTTATAAACTGTTGGAATTCTTCTTGACTTATATGCCCAAATGTCAAAGTATTGGTACTGTCTTCATAAAACTCAAGCTGATCGATGGCATATATCCTTTCATTCCAACTATCGTCAATTCTAAAGGTAGCCTCACCTGAAATCCTCTGCGCCCAGCTCAATGAAATAGGAAGCAAAAATAACATTCCAATTAGCCATACATGCTTATTCAATGATTTATCCATCATCATTCTTTTTATGTCCTATGCAGAAAAAACTCAATATCAAAACATTAAATAAAATGCCATGTTTCAAGAAGAATTAAACTTTTCGATGCTCTACTTATTATAAAGCCGCAGTAAAAACGTTTGGTTACCATTTTAAATCCGAATCACCGATAAGAATCCATACTCAAAGAAATAGGAGGCATAATGTATATCTTAGATTTAGCATTTACACAACTAAAACCTTGCCACATGTTAAACCCGAAATAGGCAATAGGCAATCTATTACGTGCGGAAATCGATTCACCTAAACACGGGACAGGCTATTACATCATCTGAATTTTAAGGAGGCAATACAACATAAGCATTCAGCCTTGGACATAATATGGCCTGAATTTCAAGTATTCACGTTATAAATATTTTGAAATATTTGGACTGATAAAATTCAAAAGTCCGACAAGTTTAAACTTGCCGGACCTCATTTTTTCCAAACTCTGTAAAATGGTGGCTAAAACCACCTGCTAAAAATACCAGACCTTAATCTTTTAGGTTTTATATGGTCAGCTTCCATCTCATAAGGAAGTTGCCAGACCTTACCTTTGCTGTCACCAAAATACATTTGGCTTTTGCTAAAATCATTGGGGTCACCATCTGCCCAAAAGTATAAAAATGGATCGGCACCATTTTCCACCCTACGGATATAATTATGGTTTCGTTTACTTCCTTTGGTTAGCTTTTTGGTTTTGCTCCATGTCTTTCCTTTGTCACCACTTTTCCACATTTCTACTTCACCCCCTGCACCATAAAGCTGAGGTGAATCCTTAGTGGGCCCTATGACCATCCACTCATCACCATCTATCCACAAACTACCCATATCATAATTTTGATCAGATTGAGTAATTATATGGTCCTGCCATTCACTTCCATCCCAATGGACTACGTGCCAATTTCTAGGGCCATATTTTGGGCCGGGTTGGTGCCCTTGACCTTCTACATAAAGTGCTATAGGATTTCCATTGGAGTCAAAATTTATATCTTTCAAATAAACGTTTCGCTTTTGACTGAAATACTCTTTGACCAAACCGGAAGATGCAATATCCTCCACAGGAAGGCTGACAACATTTCCATAAATATCGGTCCAAGTCTTTCCAAAATCTACGGTTTGGTAATAATACAAATTGGTTCTTAAATCCACATTTCCATTGGGATGCCAGTTACAAAAAAATGCGATTTTTTCACCGTTCTGCCCGGAGATTTGGTAGTGACCACTGTTTTTATCTCCAGGTCTTTTTATCCCCACAAGGTGCTGGTCTGAAGTCCAATTTTCACCATCACTACTTGTTTCAAAATACAATTGGCGAACTCCTGTATACTTGGTAAATAAATTTAGGAAGCCTTTTCCGGCTAGGTATTTTGGTTGAGGGTAAGTCATTTCTTCTTCTGAAACTTGCTCAAATGACGCGGTACTGTAGGGCAATGTACTTTTGTATTTAAAGCCCATTCTTTTACTTCCTCTTCCACTAACAAAAACCCATATATAACCTTGTTTATCAATCGCTAAACTTGGATTGTCATGAGGATCATCTACGCCTAATTTATCATAGACAATAACAGGTTTTGAAACCATGCCGGTGTTATGATCAAATTCACCTATCATGCATAACAAATATTTTTCATCTTCACTTCTAGTACCACCATATACGAAAAAAGTACGGTTGACTTCCGGTGAATAAATGGCAAGAGGTATATGTTTGGCGGTATAGGTTCCAAGGCCTCCCGAATACTTGTCTCCAAATTCAGACTTTTGGCCCAGTGTAAACCAAATCCCTTTGTATCCATCTACGGTAGGGTAATTTTCTTGGGAAAATACACTAGTGCAGGAAAAGTAAAAAAACACCAATAAACTTAAAACAAAACAGTTACGTGAAATCTTCATAGGGATCGGTTTTTGACGACCCAAACATATGCATTATAAGGAAAGAAAAAAAGCAAAATTATAAGTCCACAGCTTCATATGAAATTTAAATTTCACTGTCACCTTATTTTTCAGGAGTCTTTCTGTGGCTTTTAGAAAGTGAGAGGATAAAAAAATTATTCTTCTTAAATTATATAAAAAATTAAAGTATGGTTTGGTAAATAAGGCTTATGATTTCAAAATATAATTGTTGAGAAAATACACATTTGAATCAATAGCTACCCAAACCATATTTTTTTGGAGTATTACTATATATTAACTATTTCAACCCGAATTTAACTTTCAAATTAGTGAAATCCTGTAAACTGAAAGGTTTAATCCAAAAGTCAACAATCCTTTCATAGGTTTTGGCCTTTAAACGATCAGCATCTTCAATGGATGATGTGATGATAATAACCTCTAATTCAAAGTCTATGCTTATTTTTTCCAATTCATCCAATACTTCCCAACCGGACAATCCGGGCATATTAATATCTAAAAACATTAGATATTTACTTTCATTTGCATTAACGGTCAAAAATGACAAAGCATCCTCACCATTGTTAAATGAAATTATTTGATGCGAAATCCCAGCTTTCTGCATCAATTTTTTTTGTAACAATATGACGATTGGGTCATCGTCTACCAAAACTATTTCCACATTCTACTTATTTACTTGAAACAACTCAAATTTTCACCCAAGATTAATCTACATTAAAGAACCATATCTTAAACTAAATCAGATCAATATTTTAATATGCACTTTTATATATTTAAAATACATTTTTTCAAATGTAAACCAAGAATGATGAATTAAAAAAATAATCCAGTATTTTTTTCTTAAAATCATTCTTATTCCTAGTTATGTAATAAAAAATATCTAATCAGTTATAAAATTTAGCCACTTGAAAAATAAAAAGAGAACAGTTTAAAAATGGTTAAAGTTAAAATAAGCTTTATAAAAAATATTTTATGGCCTTACCAAACACTTAATGGTAGCTATTATTTTACTTATCCGGTTAACTTTTGCAACTTAGTAGCAAATATTTATAATCTTTCCTTCTAAGTTAATAAAAAAATTTATTTCTTAGGCATTAATATTGAATCACTTACCCAGTCCTATGCAAACTTAAATTAGGGAAAACAAATTAACATTTACCCAACAATTATAAACCATCAATAGGTGCTTGTATTTTAGGAAATAGACAATAGGTTTGATTTTAAATTTGACCAATACGATATTGCCTTACTTATGTTGTGGCAATACCGTATCAATCCTAATCATATTAGGAAAAAGGTCTTTAAACTAGAATAATTTTCCTTAATAAATTAATGTTCAAACATTTGTTCGTAATGAGGGATTGTGGCAAGAATCCCCCCACTTTGCTCATAAAAATCCTTTCCGGTGGGGTAAACACCATTTTTAGTTTTTACCCATTCTTCGTTGGCCATAGGGTGATAACTTACCATTTTGTCCCAATTCTTATAATACTGATGGCCATTTGTTTCTTGAAGGCCAAGTGGCATATCCGGAAATGAGTGCAATCTTGCAGCCACATTTTTATTCCAATCCACCAAAATTGGGTTTACTGTAAGATCTGCACAAAAACACGGTACGTTTTTTTCGTAGGCTGCCTGAGCAATCTTCATTGTCATACTCATTGTCTTGGCAATGGCTTTAAGTGCAATGGCTGAATAGCCCTGTTCAATTCTTTCTAAGGCATCTTCCACTGTATGGGCACTTTCATCCGCGGCTATCCTTACACCAAGGTCACCAACAAAAACCTTATTTTTTTCTCCAAAGGGTTCTTCAATGACTGCAATTTGGTCAAAAGCCCCAATTTTTTTTGCATGGTCAAGAAAACGCTCTAAGGTTTCTTTCTTTTCATACCTTTCATTGACATCAAAATAATAAGGTATTTTACCATTTTTAGTGTAAGGGGTTTCTCGATCACCCAAAGTTTTATGAACCGCCGTCAAAAATTCTATATCCTTGGCCAGCATTTCCTTTTGTGTACCTGCTGCCCCAGTTTTCAATTTCATGATAAAATGTCCCTCGTCTGCTGCAGCTTTTATGTCTTTTATTGAAGCCCCCACACTAAAAGAAGGAATACTTGCTACCTTGTCATGTTTTTGAGATAAGCCCGGACGATAAGCTTCGGGTATCATCTCATCAAAGTTTTTCATCCCATTTTCTTCTCCATACAAGAGCCAGATCGCATTGTCTACCGGAACCAATGAGTTTAGAGCAAAGGTAGTTTTAAGGTCAGGATTTCCGGTAATCTTTTGTCCATAGGCATACACCTCAGGTAAAACCTCATCAAGCAAAGTAATTGGATCGACAAAGCTATTGCCTTTAATAATTTGCAAAGCCCGCTCCGTCATGGCATACATCAATGCATTCCCTCCCGTAGTTGAATGATTTTGGAATACCGTCTTATCCGACCAAAGCGTTCCCTGTGTCCCTATTCCAATTTTATGCCTCCCACTTTCTGATTGCATCAGGGCAACAGCTTGCCAAGCCTGTGTGATGGCGCTGCCTTTAAAACGGTAAGGGTATAGTGGTTCTCTCTCGAAATTTGAATCTGTATGAGTAATTTTTATTTTTTTCATCTTTCTGCTTATTTTCTCAGACTTACCAAAACCAAAGGAAGGGCTCATGCCTAATCCACCGGCTGCCAAAGCAACCGTTGACCTGCTTAAAAATGCTCTTCTACTAAATCCATTATTGTCTTTCTTCTCCATGGGAATTTGTTAATTAGGAATTTTATTAAGGGTATACCAGGCCTCTGAAGACCACAACGCATTACCATTTGTACTTTTTAGGTCAACTGGTAAATTAAAATAGACCACATGGTTTTCTTTTAACCCATCAATTTTCAGGTCTATCTTCATCCCATCATCGGCCAACAACACTTCTTGGGGTTTTAATGTTACCAAATCCAATTTAGGCCCTCCATAGGCAGCCGTCGCTTCATACCTATATTGTTGTAGAACCATTTTATCTATTACAGTATCAAAATTTTTCTGATCTAAAGCTTCTGTAAACTCTATTTCAAATCCCTCCGGTTTGGCTTTAATGGACAACATTTCAAAAGTACTTTTACCATTGTAGCTAATTTTCTCCAAACCATATTGATTTTCTTTCCAACTCCAGCCACCTACCATTCCCACTTCACCTACATACAAAGCGCCATCGGGTCCCCAAACTAGTCGATTAACCCCGGCACTGAATCCTTGTGAAAATCTAAACACAGCTCCTTGGTATTGTCCATCCACCATTTCTAGGAAATCACGTTTGATACCTCCATTGCTAACATCTCCATGTAACAATTGGCCTTTATAAGGACCGTCTTTCATAAGTATGGGTTCAGAAGGTGAATTTCCTATCTCATTATCTGGTAACCAAATAGCTGGGGGACTGGCCTTAGGCGGATTTTCTTCTTCTTCCTCAGATAAACCCCAAGCCATTCCGTTATAGTTGCCCTTTTGAACATGTATTAATTTATTCGCAGGCAACCATTGTCCTTGATTATCAGTAAGAAACAATTGATCATTCGGTCCCACGCCTATTCCATTGGGGGTTCTTAAACCATAATCAAGTCTTTCAATGCTCCCATCCTTACTGATTTTCAGTGTTCTCCCTCGATCCGGAAGCTGCCTTTCGGTGGACAGTAGTCGCATGGCCATTGATAAAGTAATATAAAAATGTTCCTTTTGATAAACCAGGCCGAAAGCAAATTCGTGGAAATCGTCCCTCACTCCCCACCCATCACAGATAACCTTGTATTCATCCATTACCCCATCTCCATCATGGTCAATCAGCTTGGTGAGCTCATGTTTTTGAAGCACATAGATTTCTCCATCTACCACTTCCATTCCTAGGGGTTCGGCTAAGCCAGAAGCAATCCGTTGGATTTTAATCTTTTTTGGGTCAGGTCCCGTTACCCCTTCCATGGCATAAATTCCTCCGATAGAGTCCCAAGTACTTACAAGAAGTCTGCCGTCCGGTAAAAAAGCCAAACCTCCTACACGGGGCTGGAAATCATCATTATGTAAAACTGTTAAGTCATAACTTGGATGTACACCTTCTAATGGGGCGCCAAAACCGGGTTTTAAGGGCAAGGGATCCGCTTTAATTTTTCTAATTGATTTTGGCTTATTATTGGTAATAGATTTTTCTTCTCCCTTAGGTCTAAATGTAAAAACGTAATCTAGAATGGTTGTTATTTCTTTTTCCTTTAAATCCGGATGTGGATTCATAGGGGTATTTCCCCATACACCTGATCCGCCATTTATTATTTTTCTTGTAAGAAGGCTGATATTGGCGGCATTTTTCTCATATCGAGTCGCGATTTGCTTGAAAGATGGCCCTACCATTGCATGCTCCTCCTCATGGCAAGTATAACAATCGCTGTTTTCCATCCATAAAATGCCCAAATGATCGTAACCCTCGGCTATAGCGGGTTTCTCTTGTTTGGAAACAGGCTGGAAATGATCTATAATAACCTCTTGGTCAGCGATTGAAATAAAATTTTCAGCATTAGATTCTTGATGTAAAATAACCTCTAAATCCTTTGATTTATTATTGACGGTAAATTTCCGCATAAATTCAATGGAACCGTCTTCAGCCAGATTGAACTCAGGCTGTTCTTCAACATGAATTGTCTCACCGCTTGGCAATACCAAATCGAAGTTTAATGTAATTTGTTCATTTAAAATTACATAACCCTTATACTTAACTTTCATGGAAACCGGAGCTCCATTTTTTTTCACTTGCCATTGATTGAAAAGCTTACCTTCTTCAAAATAAGGCAATCCCCAACTTGTTGGCTGAATATTTTTCTTATTGGTAAATACTGTACCTTCCTTGATCACCCCACCATTCCAAACCTTATATAACTCCCCTTTACCCAGATCGTATGCAGCAAAGTTCGCAGTATCAAAGGCGAGAGTAAGCATTCGAGGTTTTTTATCCAATACAGAACGAAAAGCCCAAGGATCCATGGAACGCATTTTAGCTTTGGAACTGGTATCTTTGCAAGAAGTGCTTATCAAAGAAAAAAGTAAAAGTACATAAAGCAACCAAGCATTCTTACTTTTTGATATGGCGGGTTTAGTGTTCATTGTTTTTTCCTAAAACGGACCTTTTTCTGTAGTAATTAGTGCATTACTCCCCCCCGGCATTTCTCCTCTTTCTCTTTTTATGTCAAGTGCTTTGCCTGTTTCCGTATCGTACCAATCTTGAGTTAAGTTTTGGGGTACAGAATCATCTGTTTCAATGGACCATACTTCCAATGCTTTCCTCAATTGATCCAATGCTTTGTTTTCACCTATTGGGGTAGCCCTATTCAATAATTGAAATTCATCATCAACTATGGCATAAAACTCTTCGTATGGACGGGGAGAGATAAAAATATCTGCCTGTGCGGGATTTAATTTCCCTTGATCTCTAAGCTTTTTGAGGTCTGCATAGGAATTGCTGGAATTAGAGTCTGCAGGCCCGGGATTGGCATATTGAGCCCGGTTGTTTTTAATATAAAGATAATCTTTGGTCCGCACCATTCTTTCATGGGCTTCCTGATCATGCCAGTTGTGCTCAGCAAAAACGTAATTTCTAAAAGGTAAGTGAGGATTTTTCAGTACTGTTAAAAAGCTTTTTCCTTGAAAATTATCCGGAATATCTACACCTGCTAATTGCAAGAAAGTTGGGGCAAGATCTATACTACTAACCAATGCATCGGTAGTTAATCCCCCCTTCAATCCTTTAGGCCATTTAACCAATAAAGGAGATTTTATTCCTGAGTCAATTAATCTGGTTTTGCTTCTTGGAAAAGGCCTTCCATTATCAGACAAAATAAATAGTATGGTATTTTCTAATTGTCCCTGCCGTTCTAGTTCTTCCTCTACCAATCCAATAAAATGATCAAACCTTGTAATTTCATCATAATAATTGGCCAAGTCTTGCTTGGTGGCCTTACCATTTGCTAAATACGGTGGAACGATGACCTCTTCCGGATTATGTGCTCCTGAAAAATCATTTTCAGCCCAAGGTCTATGGGCATCCAAGGCCGCTAACCATAAGAAAAAAGGCTTGCCTTTGGGTCTTTCTTTTAAAAGGGGGACCCAGTAATCTTCTCCACCCAGACCTATTTGAGGTTTTTTATCATAAATAACGTCAAAACCTTTACGTGGCACGGAACCCATGTGCCATTTCCCTGACTGTCCCGTAAAATATCCTGCTTCCTTTAATAATTCAGGGAAGGTAAGTATTTGCTCAGGCATGGCTGTATGGAGTTCCGCTGCTCCGGTATTGTGTGGGTACCTTCCTGAAATAATGCTACTTCTACTTGGACTGCATGAACTAGTAGTTAGAAAAAAATTGGAAAATCTCACTCCTTCCGTGGCGATTCTATCGGTTATCGGGGTTACAGCAATTTCATTGCCATAGCTGCCTAAATCCTCATAACCAATATCATCGGCAATTATCATGATAATGTTGGGACGATTATCTTGGGCATAAATTGAAGTATTAGTGGCTAATAAAGCCATTAATACTAGGGTAAAGCTAACTGATTTCATTATTCCTCTTTAAAATCTTTCTCATAATCACTATCATTTACCCAACCTGTTTTAAAGGGCTCTCCTTTCATATAACGATTGTAAAAGTCTCTTTGACTATCTTGGGCATATTGATAATTATCGAAAATGGCGCCATTGCCGGACATCCTAGGGTCCTTTTGGGCTTTTAATTGTCGAAACAATTCATCCTTAAGTCCTTCCTTAATATTTTGATATTCAGGATGCAAAGCCAGATTATTCAAACCATAAGGGTCTTTCTTTCTATCATAGAGTTCTTCTGAGGGCCTTTTTCCAAAAGATAGGTTCCAATACTTGTACTCTCCTTCAATTCTTCTTTGATTAAGAATCACTGTTTTGGTAGGGCTTCCATCCGTATTAAGGTATCCCGTTTCAGGGTTTCCTGCCGGCCACCGCTCAGTTTCAAAATTATGGATATAGGTATATTCTTCATTGACAATTCCGCGAATCGGGTAACCTTGATCATCCGGTCTGCCGATATCATGCCTTTCCTTTCCTATTAAAACTGCATTCCTTTTTGGGTCAGTTTTACCTCCTTTTTCAGTTTCAAATATGGGTAATAGGCTTTCTCCCGCAAATGCAGCCATGCCCGAACTGTCAAAATTAACCCGGCCCACTTCAAGAAACGTAGGTGAAAAATCTAGAAAGCTTACAAAGTCATCAATCACCCTACCTGGGTTTTTAATACCCTCGCCCCACCTAATGGCCAGGGGAAGGTGGTTTGAATACTCATATCCTTGACCCTTCACCCTTGGAAAAGGCATTCCATTGTCTGCTGTAACCACAATCAAGGTGTTTTCAAGCATCCCTCTCTTTTCAAGTGTTGCCAGCATTTTCACCAAATGTTGGTCAAAATATTCAGTTTCATAAGCATAATCTAAAAGGTCATTTCTGATAGAATCAGTATCCGGCCAAAAAGGTGGTACTTGATCAATCATATCTATGGTTTTTCCTCCAAGGGATACTCCTGTTCCATAAGTATAAGCCCTATGGGGCTCAAATGATCCATACCAAAAATAAAATGGCTCTTCTTCCGGCTTCTCATCCAGAAACATCTCAAAATTAGCCGCATAATCTATCGGACTAATAGAAGGAGTTGGTGCCTCCATTTTAAGATCACTAAACCTTTTACCCGTAAGCTCTCTTTCACCGGCATCTCCGGGAGCCCATCCTTTTCCAGTATACCCGGTGAAATAACCATTGTTTCCCAAAACTTCTACATGGGATAAGAATTTTTCGGGGAAAAAAGGCACATGGTTGGCAGCCTCTTCCAATTGCCAGGAATTTCTTCCTGTAATGATGATGGAGCGGGAAGGAGAGCATTTGGCATTGGGAGTATATGCCCTCGTAAACAATAAGCCTTCCTTTGCCACCCTGTCAAATCCGGGCGTTTTAATCCAATCTGTACCGTAAGCCCCTGTATGTGGATAAGACAAATCATCTGCTATTACAAATAAGATATTGGGAACTGGTTTTTCCTCTTCTTGCTGTTTACAAGAAAAAAAACAAGTACAAATAAACACTACTACCAAAAACCTAATACTTATGTGTATAGACATATTTTTTTGTTTATTTTGAGCTAACGCACCTAAAACCGGTATGTTCTAAGCCTGTATCTGCTGAAGATTTCATTTTACCACTTACCCTATAGCCTTCGCAATAGGACACATTACATAAAAAGGAGCCACCTTTCACTACCTTTTTAGGAACAGTTGGTTCTTGTGGGTCATAACTATCCTTTGGACCTTGAGGGTTAATAGCTACTTCATCAGTAATTCTTTCATAATAATCCTCCCTGTACCAGTCATTGGTCCACTCCCATACGTTACCCGCCATGTCATACAATCCATAACCATTTGGTTCAAAAGATTTAACTGGAGCCAATCCTTGGAAACCATCTTCTGCTTTATCCGTCACAGGAAAATCCCCTTGCCATATATTGGCCATAAAGCCATTCTTTTCTACAGGATCATTTCCCCAAGGGAAAGATTTGTCTTCTAATCCACCTTTGGCAGCATACTCCCATTCTGCTTCAGTTGGCAATCTTTTTCCGGCCCATTTTGCATAAGCCACTGCATCATCCCAAGCAACATGTACCACCGGGTAGTTTTCTTTTCCTTCTATACTACTTCCAGGTCCTTGAGGCATTCTCCAATTGGCACCGGGGGTCCACTCCCACCATTGGGCAGCATTATTTAGTGGAACCGGTTGATTAGGTGATCGAAATGTCAAAGAGGCCGCCACAAGGACTTCATCCGGCGGTTTGGGAGTTCCCGGAGGCAATTGTTTTTTAATTTCTTCCCAGTCTGGTTTCTTTTCAGCAATGGTAACATATCCGGTAGCCGCTACAAAAGCTGCAAACTGGGCATTGGTCACTTCAGTCTCATCTATCCAAAAACCATCTACCTTGGCCTTATGAGCTGGTAATTCATCTCTTCTACCTCGGTCGTCCGTGGAACCTCGGGTAAATTCTCCTCCCTCAATCCAAACCATGCCTTCATGAGAAACAGGTGCATCTCGCTCTTCTATACTACTCTCCGCTGTATTCGCTCCTGAGGTGCTAAATCTATCCGGAATATTTTCATGACATGAAGCAATTTCATCAACTTTATCCTCCACTACTTCTTTGTTGTTGGAGGAAGTACATGCGTATTGACTTAAGATCACTAGTCCTATTAAGGACATAAATTTTAATCGATTGAACATTTTTTGGTAATTAAATTAAATCAACTTACAATTTAAAGAAGTTAGGTACAAACACCTATTCTTGGTCATAAAATTTGATGAATGCACTATTTATCATTTAGGAAGTGTTCACCAGGTTCCATCAAGGTACTTTAACCTACGAATGACCTCTTCATTTTCCGCCAAAAGCTGTAAGTTATCTGAATTAAAGTTGGTTCCATAAAGGGTGTGATCCTTAAAGTACACCAAGGTATTCAAGGCAATCAAATTTGCTACAGGATCTTTTGATTGATTTAGCCATTCGATCAACGCAGGCATGGGGTTAGTTGCCCCTACTCTGCCCGAAAGTGTAATGGCACTCAATTGGACGATGGGAACAGCTTCGTTTTTAAAATCCGGAAACTTATGGTAATCCGGCTCTACTTCTTCGCCAAATGTACATGCCACGGAATATGCCCAATACTTTTCCAATTCGTCCCCATCCTGAACCATTTCAAGAACATTATCCTTTACTTTCATCCAATCCTCTGTGGCCCAATCGGCTATTTCAATAAGCTGCTTAATTTTATCATGATGCTTTATTCCAAAGGCAACCGGATCACCCAAGGCGCGATTCACCAAAATATTTTCCGGAAAAAATCCAAGATCATTTTTTTCCATCATCCATGTGTTGAGTCGATCTCGGAGTTCTTTTAAAACCTCCTTCTCTTCACCGGCCAAATTATTGATTTCATAAGGATCGTCTTCCAAATTGTATAACCTCTCTACAGGCTTTTCTCTAAAAAATGCAGCTTGTTCAGTATTCAATTGTCCTTCTTTATAAAGATCTTTCCAAGAGGCAAAAGCCATCATTTTATAGCGATAATTGTTTTGCAAACCGTCAGGATAATAAGGCTGGTAACTACGAATATACTTCCATTTCCCTTTTCTAATCGATCGTAGCATCTCATATTTTTCATCAAAGCGATCTGCATGCCCATAGGTCTCGTCTCTGCTTTCTAGGTTAGCTTTCTTTAGCCCCTGACCCAGAAAGGGACTACCATCCATTTGTCCTGGAACTTCTAGCCCTGCTAAATGCAATACTGTGGGCGCAAAATCTATGAAACTTACAAATGCCTGTGGCTTTTCCTTTGATTTATAAGGAGACAAATGTTTATAATTTTCAGGAATTCTCACCACCAAAGGAACGTTTAAACCTGTTTCAAAGAGGTACCCTTTACTTCCTGGTAAAACGCCTCCATGATCACCAAAATAGAAAATAAAAGTATTTTCAAGCTCTCCTGAAACTGCCAATTCATCAATTTTCTTTCCTATCCAAGCATCAATTTCTCTGATTTTATCTCGATGATAAGCAACTGTATACCTGAACAAAGGGGTATTCGGAAACTGGGGAAAAAGAAATACTTGCGCAGGATCATCCGTAACTTTATGATTTGCCATTACATCATTAGAAAAATGCAGCCTACTTTCATGGCTTTCATGGAATGTTTCCTGATGAAAAAATGGTTGATTTTTTTCCGGTCTATTTTGCCATGTGGCTTTGTTTGAGGAATTGTCCCAAACATTCTCATTTTCTACTGCATTGTAATCTTTCTTATAATTATTGGTGGTATAATAACCCGCCTTCCTAAGATATGCCGGGAACATTTCCAAGCCTTCAGGCATTGGGGCCAGTTTAATTTTCCGGTGTAGGTACATTCCTGTTCTAGTGGTAAGCGTCCCCGAAATAAGTGTGCTTCGTGCTACTGAACAAACCGGGGCATTAGAAAATGCATTGGGATAAAGCAGCCCTGATTGAAGCATCTTTTCAATATTTGGCGTTTCCACACCATTGGGATCAAATAGCTTCATAAAGTGCTTGGAATTGTCTTCGGAAATAAGGAAGACAATGTTAGGTTTGTCCCTCTTTGCTTTAACCTGGCCTAAGACTTCCCCAGCAACACTAAACATAACAATAGAACAACAAATCACAAAGCGGCCTATACTTACAGTGTTCTTCTTTAAACAATTCAATATAATCATCATGTTCGTATTAAGAGATTTTTATGGAATGGTGAAAAGGAGTTGTGCCTGTCAAAAAGGCCGTAGGTTCATCCATTTTAGGCAAAGCCCCCCTTATGTTTACCCATTTGTGTTGGTATAAACCCGGCCCAAACATTATAGAAGCCCCATTCCCTGAATACTTTCCCATTCCATCTTTTAAAAATACGGTCTCTTTCATTCCTTCATGGGGAACAGTACCGGAAAAAGATCCTCCGGGCCTAAATATTAACTCAAGCGCAACCGGAACATTGTCTGTCCCTGTGATCGCAATATCAATCGAAAATCCTTTCGCCACCTCCTGAATGGTAACAGTACTGTAAAGCTTTTGAACTTCTGATTGGTTTCGCTGGCTTCTTGGCATTTTAGACCATACCCCATCACCGGGAATGTTTTCTTTTGGAAAGGGCTGGTAATAAGGGCCTGTCAACTCTCTAAAGAGAATGTATTTGCCATTTTCTACCTTATAGGAATCAGCGGAGAATTGACCTTTCCCAAAAAAAGCACTGGCAAACCTCATTCCTTGTAGGGCCAATTCTTTTTTATGAAAAGTAAAAAAAACAGTACTTCCGGAAAGTATTGAAGCATCATAATCCTCTCTTCTCACCCTAATTAAATTTGAGTTCCGAAACTCTTTGGCATAATTGACCGGCAATGCTTTTGAAGCAGGCAATTCCTCCCAAAGTGAGGGATCCTCTAGGAAATAATATAGAAAACCAGTTGTCTTCCTGAAACAAGTTTCTTCAATTAACTTACAAGCAGTAGCAAATTGCCCATCTCCAGTTTTTAGGGCCATGTAGCGGAATGGATAATAATAGTTTTCTAAGGTCCCTATTCTGGAGTTATCCTGTCTTCCGGAGGCTTCCGTTACAATTTCCCCATTGGGATGCAGGTAATAAAGGTTCATTTTGAGATTTTTTGCTACATAATCCAGCAATTCCGGCTTATTGAATCCTCTTGCAATACTAATCAGCACCCTATCACTTAAAGAAGAGTAGATATAGCTACTTTTTTCTTCAAATTGCCCATCTTCATCCAAATCAATTTGTTCTGATAACCATTCTTCAGCTCTTAATCGATAAGCTTCATCCGGCTTAATTTTATAGAGTTCAGCAAGGGCCGAGCTTACCACCCATCGGTGGTTGGGTGTATGAATACCTCCAATTTTTAAGGCTTCTCCTGCATGGATAAGGAATTTTTTGAGAGGATCCAAAATCAGTTGTTTTTGAGACACCTCTGAGTGAGCTAAAAGCCTCCAAACCGGAGCCAACCATTTTACAATAAAACCAGTATCAGGAGTGGAATGAAAATTGGTAGACACCAAATCTATGGTGCCATCCTCATTTTGAAGGCCTAGAAAAAAATGACAGGATAACGCTAATTTCTCTCTTAACTTTTCGTCATTATAAAACTCTGATTCTGGACTTACCAAGGCACAAATGCCCGTCTTCAAAAAAGAAGTGATAGAATGTGCCGTTGCCATTTCGTTTCCATCTAAAACAGCCCCATAAGTGATCGCACTCTTGTCTCCCACAAACCTGAGAAGGATATTATGAAGGGACAAATCATTATTAGAAATCATTTGTTTTAACCATTCTGGTTTGTTGATTTCTATTTTATTATTTGAAGGTTCGAAAGAGGCAATTGGCAAACTAGAAAATGGAGCAAAAAGGGTTAATGTTCCATTTTTTTTGATGAAAGCTCTACGCTTCATAAATTGTATCGGATTTAGTTTATTTTGGGACTTATTAAAAGCTAAATATACAATTTTTTTAAGACTGAAAAAGCCATGGTATAACTTAATCAATAAGTTACATTAACCTTTTATAGGATTAATAATCCACAAGCATTTAATTCTTCTTTCATTGAGGGTGTAAAAAAAGCATCAAAATTCCCACAAGACTCTTCAAAGCTATCCTTAAAAGCAATATAAGAAAGAGGTCTTGAAGAAGCTTTCATCTCCTCCAGTATATTCATCAACCAATCCGCATGATTTTTTGTTAGGCTTAGGTCCACTATGGCTGAAGGAGTGTGAAAGGTCAATAATACCCTTGGGAAAGACTTCTTTTTTTTGCGAACGATTTTTTCTTCCACAATTGGGGCGTTTCCTATCCAAACCACCTTGGCGGTATCCTTTGGCGTTTTATGGTCTGCATTTTCAAGACAGGAAGCAATGTAATCCGGACCTATGGTAGGCCTTGGAATTTTAAATTCAAACCAGTCCTGCAAGGGAAAGTCGAAACCTATGCCATGCATAAAATTAAAAAGTGACTTCTTTAAACCAAAGCTAAATTGGGAATGATCTACCCCGGTTGGATCTGAGAATGCAATGTCATTGTTTGCAAAAGTGACTGTATTCTGCTTGGATATAATATGAAATTCTTCTGGTGCCAAACCAATAGGGCTATGAGCTGTAAGGGCAAATTGATGCCAAAAACCCGAACGTAACACACCTTGCTCAAACAACTGACGAACCATTTCAAGGCTATAAATGGTCTCTTGAATTGTTTGGGTAGGATAACCGTACATAAGGTAGGCATGAACCATAATACCTGCCTCTGTAAAGTTTCTGGTAACTTGAGCCACTTGCTCCACAGTCACACCTTTATCAATAAGCTTAAGCAATCTATCCGAAGCTACTTCTAACCCACCGGATACTGCGATACAACCGGAAGCTGCCAATAATAAGCATAAGTCAAGTGAAAAACTTTTTTCAAAACGAATATTTGTCCACCAAGTGAGGCTAAGTTTTCGTTTAATAATTTCCAGAGCAACAGCACGCATAAGGGATGGTGGTGCAGCTTCATCGACAAAATGAAAACCGCCCTCACCGGTTTCTTTTATCAATTGCTCCATCCTATCAACCAAAATCCCTGCAGTTAGAGGTTCGTAGATTTTTATATAATCCAGAGATATGTCACAAAATGTACATTTTCCCCAATAACAGCCATGGGCCATGGTTAATTTATTCCACCTTCCATCACTCCATAAACTATGCATGGGGTTGGCAATTTCTATGACAGAAATGTATTTATTCAGATCCAAATCCGAATAATCGGGAGTGCCTAATTCATTTTGTTTATAATCCTTCTCTTCGGAATCATTCTTATAAATAACATTCTCACCATAGCGAAAAAAAGTACGCTTCAATTTCGTATTTGAATCAAATGGAAATTGCTTTTTTTCTATTAGTCTCAATAGAATCTCTATGGGTTTTTCGCCATCATCAAGGCAAATAAAATCAACAAAATCAAATACCCTTTGGTCAGAAACACTTCTCAATTCAGTATTTGGGAACCCTCCTCCCATTACAATTTTAACCTCTGGGTAATTGTGTTTAATAAACTGCCCACAGCGAAAGGCACTGTACAAATTCCCGGGAAAAGGAACAGATAAACCAACCATTTTAGGTTGGATGGTTTTCATTTGAATATCCAGCAACTTAATACTTATTCGATCGATATAAGTAAGTTCTCTGTTTAACTTACCATAAAGTTCGTCAAAACTGTTGGCACTTTTTCCTAGCGACTCTGCATACCTACTGAAGCCAAAATTTGAATCTACACATTCAATAATAAAGTCAGACAAGTCTTCCAAATAGAGGGTAGCCAAATGTTTGGCCCTATCCTGCATTCCCATATTTCCAAAAGCATAATCCAAGTCATCCAAATGTTCGAATCTAGCAGCCTTTGGCAAAAAATTATCTGCACAAATCTTTCTGGCTAAGGTCGCGTTCTTCCCTTGTAGGAAAAGGATTACAGGTTCAATTGAAAGGAGGTATACCTCTTTTAGCGCAAATATTCTACCTGCGTTTTCACTTTTAATGATCTGGTTATGCTCCGCAAATAAAAAAATCTCTTCCAATCCTTTTTTAGAAAACATGGCCAGAATAACATCCATGCCCAAATCCATTTGAAAACTACTGATCCCTTTGGTGTTCAAAAAACCTTTTAAATAGGCTGTGCCGGGATAAGGCGTATTCAACTGGGTAAATGGAGGAGTAATTAAAAGTAAATCTTTCAAAGAGTATGCATTTAGGATGATACAAAAGTAAACTAAAACCTTTTACTCGGCTATATTTATTGAAATAAAGGTTGCAATCCCAAACCTAAAGCCACCTGAGCTGTATTTCTCATTTTCAAATCCTGCCCCCATCTCCAACCTAAACAACCTAAACAGGTTATCCAAAGAATAACCCAGCTCCCAATAGTGAGGGGAGTTTTCTGTTTTCAAATAATTAAAGAAAAGATTTTCCCTAATTCCTGAAAATCTCAATCCCGGTAACTGAGTGAAAATAAATTTTCTGAATTGGTAATGAATCAAACCTCCAAAATAGCGATCCAAGGTACTAAAGGAATAATAATCCAAAAACCTATAGTTACTGGCTGCACCCATATTGCTAAAGACCGTTCTATTGCCTCCCAAATGTTTGAAATCCATAAAATAGGCATTCGCACCATCAAAAAAATCACCAACAAATAAATTAAATGCCAACCTTCCACTCACGCCAAAGGGAACAGAATGTTTCAATCCCAATTCCGCATGTTGATATTCACTCACTTCAGCCCCTTTAAAAACAATTGGAGCTGCTTGCTTGTACCTGAACATTATTAGAGGAGCAGTAGTCATTAGTGGAATTTTTCGATTATTCCTCATATGGTATTTTAACCCCGGCCTCCAATCAAGGCTTAAATCGATTATGGCTGCTTGATTTGAATCAAAATAACTTTCGTTAAGGCCTTTTTGAAATGGCTTATTTGAAGTGTATTCTTTGCTATCTTTATAAAACAAGCTATAATAACTTTGGTTGGATAATGGACTTCTATCTTCCAAACTAAAGCTTGCCCTATAAGTAAATTGATCTCCCAACCTTTGAGCCCAATAAAGTTTGGCAAAGGACTTTTCATAAAGCTTCATATAATTTTCTCTAAAAAATAGGGAATACAAGGCATTTACTTGTTCACTTATAGGAGCTTCCTCATTGTATTGGTAAATAAATTTTCCACCATCCATTCCCCAAGAATACCCTTCCCTTCCTTTGGTTACAGACCTACGGAAATTCAAAGTCATGTAGGCCTTTTTGCTCGCAAATCCATACCTAAACTCCGGCTTAAAGTTCCATGATCTTACCTCATTGGTCACACTATCTGCCATTTTGGTGATTTTCTCCTTCCTATAAAATCCGGAAAAACCCAATTTAAAGCCTTCCACAGTATTAAAGGACATTTTTGTCCAATTGGTATAAAACCCAGCAGACTTACCTTTTCCAAAATTGTATCTCCCTCCGGTAAGTAGATCAAAAGGATTAAACTTTCTTTTGGCTTTTTGAGCGATACTATCAACCTCACTGTTTTTAGCTTTGGCTACAAGCGCCAAACTATCGTCTCTAGCATAACCTAAAATCTCTTTTTTAGTTAGAGGTGTCGGTCGGATACTGTCCCAGTAAGCCATGCTTCTTTGGGTCGCCAGCGAATCAATCACTTGACTTCTTACTGACACTATTTCTTGCTCTTCTCGTGCTTTAACTTGCTCTTTTTCATAGGCAGTGATTAGTTTCCGGAATTGTTTTCTACTCAACTGTTCAGCTTCCTCCAATTGCAAAAGTGGGGCTTCCTTATTGGTTAAACTTTTCACTTCTTCAGGAATATCTGTGACTTTTTCATCTAGAATTTCAGTATCAAACTGTAGCTCCGGGTTGAGGGTTAGCTCGTAATCTCTCGTGGAAGCCAAATACTGAAACTGCCCTTCAAAACCGAAAAATTTCCCTCCAAAAATATAGGTATGGGTGATGGGCATCCATACTTTTTTTTCTATGGGAGCATATTGTTGGCGAACACTAATCTCAAAACCTAAAAGAGAAGTATTAAGATCCAAACTATGAATAGACCATAAATCTTCTACAATGTAAATATAACCATCAAAGACCTTTTCCCCTTTAGACCGAGGAATGACCCTTATTTTGTTCACAAGTACCTCATCTTCCAGAAAGGTACCCTCCAGGCGAAACCTATAATAGGCAAAAGCTGACCTTGATAAGGGGCTTATGATTTCATTTACCTTGTCATCATAAAAACTCGCCCCAATATATGGAGCAGGAGAAGTTTGGTTATTGTCTCCACTTGTCCGTATGCTTATGACCTCTTCTTTGATTTGATTCGGTTGTGTAAAATTAACCCTAGAAACCGATTCTGAAGTATAGGCTTCATTTAAGCTAACACCTTCTTTCGCTAACTTCTTCTTAAGGAAAAAAGGAGCATCGCTTAGCTCTCCGGTACCCTTGATGTATACCATCATGGTATAAGCTTCTACTTGAAGTTTATGGTATTTGGCTTTAGCTATGGCTTTCCTGATAACTGTTAATGCGGGATCCTCAGCACCTTCTTTTACCTCTACTTCAGTCAATCCATAGGTTTGCATTTCCAAGGAAATGTTGACTTCTACCCAATCCTCTTTAACTTCTACCGCCTTTAGCTGTGTAGTATACCCCAAATGCTGAAAAAGCAAATCATAATTACCTTTAGGAAGTTTCCATTCAAAATAACCGTTTTGATTGGTCGGGATACCATCATTTAGGTTTCTGGCAAAAACAGTGGCAAAAGCCAAGGGTTTGCCATCTTCCCCTGATACAAAACCTTTAATCCCTTGACCAAACAAAGGAATTGATGCCAGACCAATTAAGGTAAACAATAAGCTTGTTTTACAAATTCTATTTATAGTACCAATCATAGGTTTGCCAAAACACGCTTCAGAACCAATCATTTCACCTGAATCAAACCCTTAATTTACCGATCTGTAAATCAACTGTTTAGCTTACTAATTAAGTCACCAAAAAGGTAATGTGCCAATTTACTTTATTGCGCTTCATAAGCCCATTTGACTTGCTCCCAAACTTTAGGCCCATCATTGACAAGTGCTGGACCGGGTGTACTTCTTCCTTCTTTAATTAAGCTTATCATTTCCTTTTTCAAGTTTAAGGCTACTTGTGGAAAATCATTGATCAAATTGATTTGTTCTCCCGGATCCTTTGAAAGATCAAAAAGTTGCATGGCCGGTAAACCGGCAAGTTCCTTTGCAGACCGTGGGGCCGTCCAACCACCAGACCCCGGCCAGGCAACCAGTTTCCAATTGTCCTTTCTTATGGCAAATCTTCCTTCAATGGAATGGTGAATTATGGAAGGTCTTACTTCGCTATCCATGGATCCATTAAGCACCTTCAGAAAGCTGAAACTGTCTTCTCCGGCATTTTCAGGCATTTTTTCATTCAGAATATCTGCTACAGTGGCCATAAAATCAGTGGTACATATCACTTGGTCAGCTGTTTCTCCTCCTTTTATTTTATCCGGCCATTGAACAATAAAAGGGACGCGATGGCCTCCTTCGTAAATATCTGCTTTATGCCCTCTAAAACCCATGCTTGGATCATGACCTACTTTGGCCAATTCGGAGAAATTGGCTTTTGGGGAGCAGCCATTGTCTGAGGTAAAAATCAAAAGGGTATTGTCGATAATTCCCTTTCTTTCAAGTTCAGCTACAATTTGCCCCACCAGGTCATCCACTTGCAAAACAAAATCTCCATACATGTTGGTATTGCTTTTACCCATAAACTCCGTAGTGGGCAAAATAGGGGTATGAGGTGCAGGAAGGGGGAAATATAAGAAAAAAGGCTCTTCTTGGTTGGCATTTTGGTCGATAAACTCAACTGCTTTTTGTGTTAAGTTGGACATCACCTCTACATGTTTAAAATCAGCTCCTGTAGGACCTTTTCTCCAAAATCCCTTATCGTCCACATTAACTGTCATCTTTTCAGGAAGTGCTGTAACCTTATCATTTTCAATGTAAACATATGGCGGAATATCCAGGGAACTGCTGAAACCATACGCATAAGTAAAACCCACTTGATTGGGACCATTTTTTATTGACTGAGTATAGTCAACCTCTAAAATGGTATTCAAATTGTCAATATTTTCATACTTCTCTTTGAATGCCCAGTCCCATCCCAGGTGCCATTTGCCAATAAATCCGGTATGGTATCCGGCCTTTTGCAAAAGCTTTCCAACAGTAAATCGATCGTTGCTGATCAATGGTGCTGAATACCCTCCTAAAACGCCATTCTTAAGTGTAGACCGCCAATTGTATCTACCTGTTAGGATTCCATATCGAGTAGGTGTGCACACTGAAGAGCTGGTATGTGCATCTGTAAATTTCATCCCATTTTCGGCCATTTTATCGAGATGAATGGTTTTAATTTTACCATCAGGATTGTAGCAGGAGGCATCACCAATCCCCATATCATCTGCAAGAATATATATTATATTTGGTGATTCACTTGTTTGTGCCAGGCCAAGGCCCAAAAAGCAAAATAAAAGTGAGGAAGAGAGCAAAAACTTTTTCATGCAAAAGGTATTTATTGGTTTAAAGCAATTCCGATAACAATTTACCGAATTCAAAAATAACAGCAATATGCAATATTTGTTAATTATTAATGGTTAATTGCTAGTTATTAATTGTTAATGGGTAAATGTTAACTGTTAATTTCATTCTATATCAGCAAAATCCAAATAATAGAACGAGAAAAAACAAATCACTACACCACACCACCCCATCACCAAATCACCTGCTCACCACATCATTACATCACCCGATCACTATATCACGAGCTCACCACATCACCCCATCCTTCTCGTAAAATGGTTAAATATTAATGGTTAATTGTTAATTTCGTTCTACATCAATGAAACCCAAAATGTTAAACCCCATGAAAAACACATCCCAAACTCACTCGATCACCCAATCACCACATCACCCTATCACCAAATCACCCCATCACCTTCGTCAAATATCCTCTATCCTATTTAGTCTAGTTGTCCTGATTTGTACGAGCGCGCAGACCATTGCCCAAACCAACCCTACTGATCAAGCTATTGCAAAGCATAGAAAAGGCAAGCTGATTGTCAAGGCAAAACCCGGAACCAAGGTCTCCATCGAGCAGCTTTCCCATGAATTCTGGTTTGGGGCAGCCATTGCCAATGGACTGGGATCCGGGAACATGAACCCTGATGACCTAAGACAGTACAAAAACTATTTCCTGAAAAACTTCAACAGTGCCGTCACCGAAAATGCCCTCAAGTGGGCCAATATGGAAAGGGAAAAAGGACAAGTGAATCACTTAACCGTAGAAGGCATTTTGAATTGGACAGAGGAAAACGATATTCCCCTGCGGGGACATAACTTATTTTGGGGCATAGAAAAATTTGTTCAGCCTTGGATAATGGAGTTGAGTGACGCCGAACTGGAGGCAACCATAAAAGATCGTGCCATTAGCATTGCTCGAAAGTACAAAGGGCGCTTTTTAGAATACGATCTGAACAATGAAATGATCCATGGCAATTATTATGAAGATCGGTTGGGGCCGGACATAACCGCGAAAATGGCCAAATGGGTGCTTGAAGGGGATCCTGACGCACAACTTTATCTAAACGATTACGATATCCTAACAGGAAACAGATTGGCAGACTATTTGGCCCAAATTAGGGATCTAATGGCCCATAATGTTCCGATTGCCGGAATAGGTGTGCAGGGTCACTTGCATGGCAGTACCTTTACCAGAAAGGAACTGAAACGTAGCCTTGACTCCCTGGCTCAATTTGGTTTACCCATTCGTATCACCGAATTCAATATGCCCGGTCAACGATCCAAATTCCATAAAGACACGCAATTGGTCATGAGTCCTGAAGAAGAAAAACAAAACGCCATTGAATTGGTGGATTATTATAGCATTTGTTTTGCCCACCCGGCAGTGGAAGGTATCTTAATGTGGGGTTTTTGGGAAGGTGCCAATTGGATTCCTGCCTCCTCCTTATATACCAGAGACTGGCAACCCAAACCTACAGCTAAAGCTTACCAAAAATTGATTTTTGACACTTGGTGGACGGAGAGGACCGGTACAGCAGATGCTGAAGGTCAATTTTCAGCCGATGCATTTTATGGGGAATACCAACTAACCATTGATGGGCAAACGAGAATAATTTCCCATAAAAAAAAGAATAGAGCAACCACCATTGATTGCTCCACTCCTTGATCCATTTATTTATTGATAATCCTTTCCGATCAAACTCTCTAAGACGGATTGTTGCCAATCATGTAAAGTATTTTCCATTTTCTCAGCAATTTCCGGGTGATCTGATAGTATGTTATTTTCCTCTGCCGGATCTGCATTGATATCAAAGAGTTCTTTTTCGGCTGCATCACCAGTACCTCCATGGATCACCAACTTGTATTGATTACCCAATAAAGTCCGAGGACCGGAATAATCCTCTCCTTGGATATCGGTTTGCTTGAAATTTTTAAAGTTTCTGGTGGGTATCCCATTCATCAACTTTACTAGAGGTGAGGTACCTTTTTGTAATTCCGGGTCTATATAATCGGCCAAACCTTCGCCATTGTTTCTTGGTCTACCATTCCAAAAGGCGATAGGCTCTGGTCTTTTATCCATTTTTCCTTCCAGCATAGGCAAGAGACTGATGCCATCAATGGGTCGGTCAGGAAGTGCTTGACCTGTAATTTCACAAAGGGTAGGAAATACATCACTGGAAACACCATGAACCTCGGTAATAAAAGGATTCTTTATTTTTTCAGGCCATTCCAAAACTGAAGGAACTCGCACCCCCCCTTCATATACCCGTCCTTTTTGACCTCTGAAAGGAACTGTTGCATTTCCCTCCTGAGGTGTTCCATTGTCGCCAAAGTACCATAGCAAGGTATTGTCTCGAATTCCCTCCCCGTCAAGATAGGTTCTTAATTGCCCTATAGACCTATCCATGGCTGTGATTTCAGCGAATCGTTCCCTTAAGACTTCACGTTGCAGCCGTTCTACCGGTCCACCGGTTTCGTTGGAAGTCAACTTAACCATCCGATTTCCGAAATCCTCCGGTAAATTGTCATACAAGGCCAAGTCTTCGGGTTTTGCACTATAGGGCTCATGAGGAGAGCCATACCAGATCACAATAAAAAAGGGTTGATTTTTTTCTTTGGAACGTTCGATAAAATCGATGGCCTCTGCAATCAAAATTTCAGAACTCTCCCCTTCAAAAACAACCGGTTCGGCTCCATTTCTTGACAAATGAGGATTCATTTCAAAGAAATTATCGTGAGAAAGGTATTCATCAAACCCAAAATGCTTTGGATTGGTAGGTGAAGCCTCTTTGACAGGGCCCAGGTGCCATTTCCCCAAGTGAGAAGTAACATAACCTGCATTTTTCATGAGTTCTGCTATACTAATTTCTTCCGGACGTATAGAATACCCTGGGGTAAAAGTGCCATACCTATTGGGATGTCTCCCGGTAATGATACTACCCCTGGTAGGGGAGCAAACCGGAGATGCCGAATAAAATCGATCCATTCGTACACCGGATTTAGCCATTTCATCCAATACAGGCGTGTGGAGAAATGGATGTCCATTGTATCCGGTTTCATCCCAGCCATGGTCATCGCCAAGCAGAAGTACTATATTGGGGAGGCTTTCTTGAATTTCAGCCTTTTCATTACATGAGGCTAAAAGCCCTAATGTAAGAACCAAAAGAAGATAATGTTTCAAGTATTTAGAAGTCAGGTCATTCATTGGGTTTGTCATTAATTATCATTTTTATTTAGCCGGTTTTGCCGGTAAATCATTGTTTCTAATGGCCACTAACTTCCTATTAACCTCCTCCTTTAACTGAGTAACAATATCTTGGTAGGCTGGAAAGCTTGCCAGATTATTAAATTGTTTGGGATCATGTTCCATGTCAAATAATTCAATGCCATCGCTTCCATCTTCATTGTAAAGGGTAAAGGCCCACTTGTCATTCCTTAGTAAAAAGGCATGCTTCCCTCCCCACCTATTGACAGAAAATGCCATGTCTCTGGTTTTAAAATCTGGGTCATCTAAGGTAGGCACAAAACTTATTCCTTGAATTTGATCTTTCACATCCACTCCTGCCAACTCAGCTATGGTTGGATACAAGTCAATTAACTCCACAAAACTATTGGAAACCTGGGCTTTTTGACCGGGGATTTTCACGATCAAAGGCACCCTTACAGATTCCTCTTTCAAGCTTACTTTCATCCAAAAATCATGTTCTCCTAAATGAAAACCATGGTCAGAAGTAAAGATTACTATGGTATTGTCTTCAAGGCCTTCTTCTTTTAATGTGGTAAGAATTTTACCTACCTGAGCATCCATATAGCTTACAGAAGCATAATAAGCAGCAATGGCTTTCTTTTGCTGCTCCTCAGTCATTTTAGCATTTTTTGTGGTAACATAATTTATCCCTCGGACAGGAATATCATCCCAATCACCATCTACTTTGGGAGGAAGGACTACCTGCTCATAGGGAAACCTCTCAAAGTAAGGCTTGGGGGCAACAAAGGGCACATGGGGCCTTACCAGACCTACGGCTAAAAAGAAAGGCTCGTTTTTGTGAGAACGAATCAATTCTGAAGCTTTTTCAGCTGTTTTACCATCCGAGTGTACCAAGTCATCACCTTCAGCTTTGACGATCGTCATCACATTTCCTCCTTTTCTTGGCAAAAGGCCATAGGGATTGTTTTGTACCAATTCCGCTTCACCATCAGCTGTCCACTCCGGACCCTGGCTATTGTACCTTTCATTCCATGAGGCTTCATCATCAGTCCCATTAGACCCTTTCTCAATATCTATAGGAACGCCCATGTGATAAATCTTGCTTACCCTGGCTGTAAACCAACCATTCTCTTTGAACAATTGTGGCCACATTTTTTTATCCGGACCAATATTCTCTCTTCCACTCACATATCCGAAAGTCCCTGTAGCATGAGGATAATATCCTGACATCATAGATGCCCTTGAAGGACCACATACGGGATACTGACAATAAGCCCTGGTAAATCTGGTTCCTTCTTCCGCCAGCTGATCGATATTTGGTGTATATCCGGCAGCATTTTCGTAGGAAGAAACTGCTGTAGTAGTAAGGTCATCTGAAATTATAAAAAGAATATTCGGCTTCTTTGACTTTTGAGCCATCGTTTCCACTGATAGCGATAAACACAAAAGGTAGGTCGCAAATAATGCTATTCGTCTTAGCTGGGTATTCATGAATTTAATTTTTATTGGAGGAATAGGGTGTCAATCGCTCACGTTCCAAATCACTCTTAATCTCCGCTTCTGTTAATTTAAATGGTTCTTCTAATTTTTTCACCAAATCGGGCCTTTTCTCAGCAAGATCATTGGTTTCTCCAATATCTTCCTGAAGGTTAAAAAGCTTCCAGGGCTCTTCATTACTTTCTCTAAAGATCTTATAATCTCCCCATATCAATGCCTCCTGCCCCTTGTATTTAAAAAACATGGAGGCATGGGGAGAATGTTTAGTTGCTCCTGTTAATACTGGCAGTGGGTTTCTTCCATCGTAATACCTGTCTTGTGGCAACTCTGCCTCAGCCAAATTAGCGGCAGCCTGCATCAAGTCCAAGGACCAAAGTCTGGTATCAATGGTTTCATTTGCTTTTACCTTACCGGGCCATCTCACCAAGGCAGGAACACGGATTCCGCCTTCCCAAAGGGTTACCCCTGCACCGTTTAAAGGCGCGTTGGACTGAATATCCAAGTAGGGATAAAATGCGCCGTTGTCGGAGTAGAAAAATACAAAGGTATTGTCAGCTATACCCAATTCTTCCAATGAATCCATTAACCTACCTACAGCCATGTCAATTGCAGTAACAATGGCATTGAATCTCTTTTTGGGATCTCTTTCATCAGGGCTCAAACCGTAAGGTTTAAAAGCATAATCCGGCGCTTTCCAAATATTCTCTTCCCCCGGTGCAATATTCCTGTCTCCCGGATGATGGGGTGCGTCGAAGGGTAAATAAACCATCCATGGCTTATTCTCTGAAGTTTTCTCATTAATAAAATCTATGGCTGCATTGGCAAACAAGTCGGTACTGTATTCGCCATGTCTATTGATGGAGGTGGTATTGTGATAAAGATCATGTCTACCGGCATATACATGTGAAAAGTGGTCAACATTTCCCGATGCAATCCCAAGAAATTCATCGAAACCTCTTTCTGTAGGCCTGGAGCCCGGGGCAAAGCCAATATTCCATTTTCCAAAAGCACCTGTCTGGTATCCATGAGGACTGCTTTTCAATACCTTTGGAATAATAATTTCAGTCTGTGGAAGACCAATGCCATAATTTCCTGCCAGGCCTCCAAGTTGATAGTCCAGTTTGTTTCTTTGTGGAATCCTACCGGTAAGTAAACTGGCCCTGGAGGCTGTACAAGTAGGTGATCCGGTATAGAAATTGGTTAATACAGCTCCTTGTTTGGCCAATTTATTCAAATTTGGCGTTATTATTGGTGAATCTTTATTAAGGAATTTAAAATCTCCATAACCAATATTGTCAACAGTAATGATAAGAATATTGGGAGGAGCACTTGAATTGGAATTTTGTCTTCCGTAGGAAGAAATACTGTTTAGGAAACAAACTCCTATAAAAATAAAGGGGATACTTTTAAGCTTAATATAAGGTCTTTGCATGGGTGGTGGTTGTAAGCAATCAATAGATGGAATTAAATGGTAAAATCAAGTTTATCTTTTTGATAAGGGATATTAGTCAAAATTCCTGAAGCCTACAAGACTAATCTAGTTAAGGTATTGATTTGATGCCATGAAAGGATTTATCGCTTACCAATGGCAGCACCATTTTCAAAATATGCCCCTGTTTATCACTTGATAAAGACTCCTTAAGTTTTGTTATCCTTTTACAAAATGGATAAAAAAATAAGCACTCCCGGAAAATCCGGGAGTGCTTACCATTACCAACCTGTGTTTTGGGTCAGTGCTGTATTCAATTCTCTTTCCCTGTTTGGGATAGGCCACAGGTAATCTCTTTCAGGATCAAAAGACCTATCAAAGCCATCAAGGGATATTTGAACCAAATTGCCATCGCCATCTACGTATTGCATCCCAAGTGGAACACCGGGCATCACATTTTCAGCGATTTTCCACCTTCGAATATCAAATAAGCGGAAGCCTTCAAAAGCCAACTCAATCTGACGTTCATTTCTAACAACTTCCCGCATACTTTCTTGGGTGGCTGCTTGTTCAGGAGTAACAGAAGGAAGCATAACGCTCTCTCTTTGTCTCACCTCATTAATGGCAGCATACACCGTTTCATCCAGCTCGCCCAGTTCGATTTTGGCTTCAGCATAAGTCAATAATACTTCAGCATATCGAATCAACATGATATTTAAACCCGAATTTGAAGGGTTGCTATAATCTGCGGCATCCACATACTTTCTCACATTATAGCCCGAAGCAGTGGAATAAACAGTTATTTGAACTGCATCAGAGCCATCTGTGCCGGGAATCGTTCCATAAGTCCCACCATCAGGCAAAGGGGTAATTCCGGTTAAAAATACTGATTGGGCCAACCTTGGGTCTCTGTTTTCATGAGGATTGTATGGATCATAGCCACTTTCCGGATCATCTATAGGCAATCCATTGGCCATTGGATAAGCATCAATGATGGCTTTGGTGGGCACATACAAACTCCCACTACTTCCTGAAGTTTGACTCCATGGTGCTACGCTCGAATAAATATTATGGGCGTTTACATCCACTGCAAATTCTCTAGCGAGAATAACCTCAGAATTATTTTCTCCTTCATATTGAAACAAGTTGAAGTAATCAGGGTATAAACTAAAGACTCCGCTATCCATAATTTCTTTGGCGGCCTCTGCAGCTTCATTGAATTTCCCGGAATAAAGCATCGCTCTGGCTTTGAGTGCCAAGGCTGCACCTTTCCCTATCCTACCATTGTTTTCATAAGGCAACCATTCTGCTGCTTGGGTAAGTTCTTCTTCTATAAAGTCCCAAATCTCAGAAATTGGTGTCCTGGTAACCGTACGGCCTTCTTCTATGTCTATGCCCGTAGTAATCAATGGAACATCTCCATACAACATAATCAATTTAAGGTAAATGTAAGCCCTAAGGGTCATTACTTCGCCCTTAAACCTATTTATAGCCTCTTGATCATCCTCTTCTACAAGGTCTACATTATCCATAAAATCATTGGCTCTTCGTATTCCTTGGTAGGCATTTTCCCATTCTGAATAAAATTTTCCTGAAGCAATGGTGCCAAATCCTCGTTGGATATCTGTATTTGAATTGAAAGGATGGTTGGTCATCAATTGATCTGTGATTCCATCATAGTAGAAAATATTAGTCCCATCTAGAGCAGGATATACTGCATTTGAGGCGTATTCAACATCTTCGAGGGTTTTCCAAAAGATCTCTTTTGAAATCCTATCGTTTGGAATTGTTTCCAATAGATCTTCCTGACATGCCACCAGTGATACGATGGTGAAGCATAGCAATATATATTTAAAATTCTTCATTTTATCAGCGATTCAATCTTAAAACTTAACATTTGCTCCGAGGGAATACATACTCACTTGTGGGTAGTACTGTCCCCTTCCCGAAGATATTTCAGGATCCAAATCCCATCTGTTTAACTCTGAAAAGGTTAACACGTTAGTAGCCCCTACAAAAACACGAATACTACTTACAGAGATTTTTTCGATTATAGATTCAGGCAGGGTATAACCTAATACTATATTTTTTAGCCTTAAATACGAGGCATCAATCAACTGGGTGTCTGAGGTTTGAAAGTTCCTAGGATCCCCTTTAATTGGTCTCGGAAATTCTGCTTCTGTGTTTTCCGGAGTCCAATAGTTGTCGGTATAAATGGCGTGGGTAAAAGTTTCATAGGTAGCGATTTGCTGAAAAGCACCATCTAATCTGGTTTTATGTCCTGCGGCCCCCTGAAATTGGTAAAACAAGTCAAAATTACCATAAGTGAAAGTACCGTTGGTTCCAAAGTCAAATTTAGGAAAAGACAAACCCAGGTATTGATGGTCATTTTCATTGATGATTCCATCCTCGTTAACATCTACATATTTCACATCACCCGGAGCACTATTAGGCCTTAAGGTAGGATAATTATCCACCTCTTCTTGGGTCTGAAAAATTCCATCTGTGATATACCCCCAATGAGAATTGATAGGCATTCCTTCTTGTATAATAAATCGAGGAGCTGTAGTACCTCCGGAAATATAAGGTCCTGAATTAACCAGATCAATCACCTCATTTTTATTTTGACTGAAATTAAGTCCCAGGTCATAGCTTAGTTTATTACCCCCACGGAAATTCAATCCAATTTCATATCCCCTGTTATTTACAACCCCGGCATTCTGCACAGGTGCTCCCAAGCCAATTAAAGCAGGAATAGGCAACTGAAGTAATATTCCATCTGTGGTTTTATCATAATAGTCAAAAGTCAAAGAAATTCTATCATCCAATACCCCCATATCAAAACCTAAATTGGTTTGGTAGGTGGTCTCCCAGGTCAAATTCTGATTGGCAAGATTGGTTTGTGTAAAACCTTGAACCGGTGCTTCATTGAATGAATAATTGATCGCACTTAGGGTTTCGTAGAAAGAATATAATCCTACTGCTTGATTACCTGTACCACCATAAGAACCTCTTAACTTAAATTCATTGATCAAATCTTTCCATTCCATCCAGAAAGTTTCTTCAGAAAGCCTCCACCCGGCAGAAAAAGAAGGGAAAAAACTGTACCTATTGTCTTTATTAAATCGGGAAGAACCATCATACCTGGCATTTACTTCAACGAAATACCGATCATTGTAATTGTAATTTAATCTTGCAAAATAAGACCTTAAACCCCACTCACTGTCAACTCCTGTAGCATCACGATTTTCATTAGAACCTTGACTCAAAGACTGTACATCATTGTTATAAAACTCTTGACGGTATCCTGTAATGAAGTTGGTCTCATGCTCAATAGTGGAATAACCTAACAAGCCCGTAAATTTATGATTGTCCAAAACCTTGTTGTAAGTCAATAGACTGTTTAAGGTTCCTTCGCGAGTATTGGATCTGTATTCGTTTAGACTATTGAAAGCACGCTGAGCCACCCTGCCGGTAAGCGGATCTTCATTCCTGTATTTATTTAGGAAAGTTTTCACCTGAACATGCGTATTTCTAACGGCATACTGGGTAGAAAAATTTAATCCAGGAAGGATTTCATAATCAAACTTCACACTTCCTGTCAGGTAATCATTAATTGTTTTGCTATCTCCGGTAAGTTCTGCAAACAATAGTGGGTTATTAACCTGTGGCCCAAGCCCATATTCACCTGATTCAAATTGTGGCCATGAGAACTTACTTGCATGAAGCATGTATTGAAATACCAGTGACTCTCCATTTCCTGAGGTAGACCTTCCTGCTGGTTGCATTGACTCTTTGGTACGGTAATTTAAATCCCCTGAAAATTTAATTTTTTCAGATGCTTTAAGGTCCAGATTCATTCTGAATTCATTCAGTTTATCACTGAAATTAGGTGCTACCCCATCAATTGCCTGGTGCCTAACACTAAATCTGCCTGAAAAATCTTCTCCACCCCCACTAACAGAAAGTGTATGATTTTGCTGTGGAGCTGTTTTTAACATGCCAAGTTCGTCTTTTCTCCAGTAAGGAAAAGGAAGGGGATATTCTGGACTCGGTGCATTGGCTACATAATTGGCAATGTACTCATCCGTATAAGGAATACTTCTTCCGGCATTGGCATAAGCGTCATTTTCTAGGTAAAAATAGCTCTCTAAATCCATATGTTCCGGTCGGTTGGTTACCTCTTGCAGAGCAAAGTACCCATCATAACTTACCGCAATTTTTCCTTCTGAACCACGTTTGGTGGTAACCAAAATAACACCATTTGCCGCTCTTGACCCATAGATTGCTGCAGAAGAAGCATCTTTAAGTACTGTCACAGAAGCGATATCATTCGGATTGATATCATTGAGCCTTTGCTCAATCCCATCTACAATTATCAAGGGGTTATTGTTGCCAAGGGTAGTGATTCCCCGAATTCGGATATTAATATTACTGTTGCCCGGTCTGCCACCTTGATCTACCACGGTTACTCCCGGTGCAAGTCCTTGTAGGGATTGTTGAAAATCCGCAACCGGTCTTCTTTCTAACTTTTCTCCGTCAACTTGTGCCAATGAGTTGGTAACAGATAATTTCTCTTGAACACCGTATCCTACCACTACTACTTCATCTAGAGAAGTCTGGTCTTCTTCCAATACGATGGAAAGTTGGGTCTGTGAGCCGGGTACAATACGCTGAGATTCGTAACCTATAAAACTAATGAGAAGGGCTTTGCCTTCCGGAACATCAATGCTAAAATTTCCATCTAGATCAGACACTGTTCCTTTGGTAGTTCCTTCTACAACTACAGTGGCTCCCGGTATGGGAGCTCCATTGACATCCTTGACCACCCCCTTAATTGGAGCCATTAATTCGACCTCTTCTTCAGGCGAAATTTTTGATTCAGGCATTTTACCAACATAGATGGTATTGTTTACCTGTTTAAATTTGAGTGCTGTTTTGGCTGAAATTTCATACAGAATCTCATAAACAGACTTTCTGCCCGGCTTTAATACAATCTTGCTGTCAGCATTCAGCTGATCATCTGCAAAAACCAACCTGTACTCAGTCTGATTTTCAACCAAATCGATAATTTTTATTATTTGCCATTCTGATTGGTCGACCTGAAGGTAAGTTTCATCTATTGGCTTAATTTGTGCATTTGTATCATTCGCAAGTAAGGTACTTAGGAAGATCACCTGCAACAGCAAACCATATAAGATATGACGTGATACCATTTTAATTAGGTGAAGTATTTTTGTTTTCATATTTTAGTATGTTTTTATAGGATAAAATTTTATAAGAACGGACAGGGTAAACCCGGACATTTGGCGATGGAGGGTTTATCCTGTAATTTTTTAACTCATAGGCTAATTAGAATTAAGTTTCACATATTTATTATCAATCGTGTGGTTGAAGTTCATGGTAAAGCCTAATCCGGATAGTAAATTATCCAAATTATCATTTTGAAAGGTTCCTGTGACAGTTCTGTCTAAATTGATATTTTTTTCGTGTTCAAATTTCACCCCATACCAATCCTCCAGCTGCTGTAAGATAGCTTTAAGCGGTTTTTTTCGGAATTTTATATGACCGTCTTTCCATCCCATTTCCTTGGCATATATAAATGATGTTACTTCCAATTTTCCGGAGCCATTGAAGCCATCATCCACCATTTCACCCGGTGATAAAAAAGCCTCTTCAGTACCATTTTTCACCTTTACTTTGCCTTCCAATAAAGCTATTTTGGTACGCTCTAATCGACTATTAATATTAAAGCTTGTTCCCAACACCTCCGTAGTAAGTTCTCCGGAAAAAACAAAAAATGGTCTGTCACTATCCTTCTTCACTTCAAAAAATGCTTCACCTTCTAAATAGACCTCTCTTGAATTTTTTTCAAATGATGTGGGGAATTTAATTTTAGAGTTACTGTTCACCAATACCTTGCTTTTATCTGGTAAGGTTAAAAGTAATTTTTCTCCGGATGGAACAGATTTTTCAACCCATTCCGATAGGACCACCTGCTCACCTTCTTCTTTGTTGTTTTCCCAAACAACCTTGGCAGATAACACTAAGAAGCCTGCTAATAGTAACCAAACGGCAGCTGATTTTAAAAATGAAAATTTACGTTGACCCTTCTTGACATTGGTTTTGTTTCCGGTCTTTTGATCAATTTTTTCCCATAGGTGCTTTTTGCTTGTATCAGCATGGATGGTATTTCCCGACTCTTCCCAAGAGTCCTCAAATATTGTATTGATTTCTTTATTTGAATTGTTCTCTTCTAACCATTTGGCTATTTCTAATTCTTCCTCTTTAGAAGATAAACCATTCAGGAAACGTTTTATTTTTTCTTTGTCCAATTGCTTTGCCTTTTTTTATAATACACAGGCAAAAGCAAAATCACGTACTCATTATTTAAAAAATGTTAAAAAATCATTAAAGATAGGTTAAAAAAAGCAACAGGTTTAATGATCATAACAAAATTTCATTAAAAATAAGTATAATAACCCCAAATTTTTCAAAATTATTAACTTTAAAAGACTTTTTTGCTTTATAAATATGATGTTCTACCGTACGCGTAGAAATTGTTAATTTTTCTGCAATTTCCGAATTAGAAAAACCATCTACCTTACTTAAAATAAAAACCTTTTGCTGAATTTTGGGCATTTTGCTAACAATTGCTAATGCTTCCCGAGTGGTTTCCTTTAGGCAAATTTCTCTTTCTATATCAAGTCCATAGAGTGATTTTTCTTCCGAAACATTAGATAAATCACACATTTTTTTTTGATCCCTTATTCGATTCAATAATCTATTTTTGATAGACCTAAATAGGTATGCAGAGAAAGGCTTACTGGGATCTAGATTCTTCCTGTTATCCCACACCGCTATAAATACAATTTGCACAACTTCTTCTGCTTCCAGAGGGTTACAAAGAAAGGAGGAGGCAAAGGTCAACATTCTGTCTATATACCTATGATATAGCTCTTCAAATGCTGACTTATCTCCCTGTTTTAACAGAAGAACTAACTCAGCTTCTTTATGTTGACTTGGCTTCCTCACCCTAACTTTTTTATCGATTTAATTTTGTGTTGCTTTAATTGACAGGTCTAAAATTAAAAATAATATCCATTTATTCTTTATCCGGTAAAGGATTCCTCATGCAAAATTTCCCCCTTTACATCTCGATGAATGAAACTAATTTTAGGATTACCTGTTTTTCGATCTACTTGGATAGACAAGAAACCTCCTATCAAATTAAGGTATTGGTGTTCAGGGCGAACGTCATCAGCATCCCATCCTTGGACGTGGAAATCACTTACCGGTCCGGAGCCAAATTCCATCAATCCCGTCTCTAAATCCTTGGAAACGTACTGCCAATGCCTGTCTCCATTGACTACAAACATATTTTTCTTTGCGGACAAATAACGCCTTAACCAATCTCCTTCATATTTAAAATTACTATTGGCATGGTTGTCTTTCTTTCCATCTCTATCCGGCCCCACTACAGGGGTTGCTGTAAACAGCAATTTGAAAGTAGCATCAGATGCATCAACAGATTTTATAAACCAATCAATCTGTTCTTCCCCCCAGATACTTTTATCTTTTCCGTCTTCCATATCATTCCTAGACCTGTATTCTCTTCCTTCTACCATCCATAATTGTAGGTCCTTTCCCCACCTAAGGGTTCGGTAAGGTTTGTCTTCAATTGGAACATTTTCATACCAAAGCTTTATCCCCTCCTCAAAGGTCAAATCCCCATAAGGACCTTTACCTCTATAGGCATCGTCTTTCAAAACATCATGATCATCCTTTATCATGAAAATAGGTACTTTCTTAAAAAAGTCCCTTAAGGAAGGCCATCCATTCATCGCATGCCATTTGTGGCGGGCTTTCTCCATATTCTTAGCCAAAGGCCCCGGTTTGTCATAATATAAATAATCACCCGTATGAACAAAAAAGTCAGGTTTTAGCTTGGCCATGCTGTCATAAGTATGGAAACCTCTATTTTTGTCATCAAAACTCCAAAAATATTGACAAGTAGATGTGGTTAAAAGTACTGGGACCGCTTTACTATCGGCAGGGGCAGTCGAAAAGGAGCCTTTTTCTTTGGTCACCTTCCCTTCATCCAATTCCTTGGCTTCCCATATAATTGAATAATCGTTATTTTCTTTAAGTCCTGTAACACGAATTTTAACGGTAAAATCATTGTCCGATGTGGCTTTCTCCCAAGGTGAAGTGAAAATAGTTTTCCCTTTTTTATCTTTTATTATTACCCTTGCTTCACCTTCTACTCCTGCCACGGCCCCATCCATTTTACTCACTTCCTGATTTTCATCAAAATCAATGGGGTGTCTAAAGACTTTCTCTATTCGTTCATGTCTCACCGGGTTCGGAGTAGCTTGAGCACACAATCTCGTCCATAACATGCATTGGTTTTTCCCAACTTCTGAGACTTTAAACCCATTGGTAAAGTAAGGTCCTTTGGTATTAAAATTAAAAGTTGTAGGACCTGCCTTGGTAACAACTTTTGGGCTTAAAGTAAAAGTCACAAGCCCGGCAAGGACTTTTTTGACAAAACTTCGTCTTCTATTAAAATTCATATTTTAATGATTATTTTTTTGGATTGCAACCTATTGATAAACTTTAGCTCTAAATTATTAATGAGTTGGCTGATCTAAACATTCCTTAATTATGCGAACGATAGGCTATGAACCATTTTTTACTTAATAGAACTAATCTTAACTCAACACTTCCCTGCCATTTTCTATGCTACCTAAAGTATCGATAGGAATGACTCCCATTGTCTTTTTTCAAACTCAAAGAAACATTGTGCGCTATTGAATTTCTATTCCCATCATATGACAAGGGTATATGGAAGGGTCAGTTAAACCCGAAATATGCAATAGACATTCTATTACGTGCTGAAATCGCTTTAAAATCAGCCACTTCGTTGCTGTTTTCAATTTCACCATAGCGGTGCTATGCTAAAATCTCCAAACAGTCTGATTTTCTTGCGATTGCAACACTCATTACGAATCCTATTTCATAATCCAGGTTAAAAATAGCTTATTTCTAATAAAGAAAAAAAGCCTCTCGCTTAATCTACGAGAGGCTTTTTTTCAAGTAGATCAATACCCGGGATTTTGCACAAACTCATCAGGATTACTAGCCCGATCTATCTGTGTTTGAGGAATTGGCCTCACCAAATGCATTTCTTTTATATTTGGACTTGCATCGAGGTTATATTGCCTAACCCTTTCGAGCAAAGTACCTGTCCTTTTCAGGTCGTACCAGCGGTGCTTCTCACCTACCAATTCTCTTGCCCGTTCTTCCAATATAAAATCCAGATTAATGTCATTAGCATCAACCAACATTTCAGCTTCCTTGCCGGGTAGAGCTGCCCTGGATCTTAATACATTCATATAATCAGCCGCAGTACCTGCATCTCCTTGTCTCCAGGCAGCCTCACTGGCAATCAGATACATTTCTGCCAACCTGACCACAGGAAAATCTCTACGTCCTGCAGTTTCATTGGTACTGGGACGCAGTGGATCTAAAAACTTCAATAAAGAAGGGTAATTCCTTCTCTGATTTGTTCCAATCTCTTGGTAAGCATTCACATCTCCAATCCAATTTCCCTTGTAATCAATGATCCAATAGGGAGCAGCCATTTTGACTTCATCAGGAACAGGTTCCATGACTATATGGATTGCTGTATCTCCGGGATTTACTTGGTGTCCATTGATTTCAGCTGAGATATTGGCATACCAAACCGTTTTAAATGAGCCGTTCCACCTGGCATCAATGTCTCTATCGTAAAGGCTAAACAAGTAATTGGTCGGTAAAAACCGCTGAAATGGTCGACCATTTTCGACATCTCTAACCATGGCAGGATTGAAAGTATAATCAAAGATAAAATACAAATGCCCCGAATTTCCCGGACCATTCAATAGCGGATCTTCAGTAAATTGCACGGACCATATAAATTCCTTATTGCTATCATTATTGATATCCCACAAGTCAGCATAAGGAGTTACCAGTTCAAAATCATAATTCTGAATCACACTAGAAGCCAAGGCTTCGGCAGCTGCCCAATTACCCAAGGTCAAGTGAACTCTTGCTAAAATGGCTTCAGCAGCTCCTTTAAAAGCCCTACCTTGTTCCGCAGCACTTGGTGGTAAATTATCTACAGCAAATTCAAGATCCGGGAGTATCCCATTATCATAAATAGTGGATGCAGGTGTTTTGTTGGCTTCTGTTTCCACACCTTTTGTCTCCTCCAAAGTAAAATGCACATCCCCCCACTGCTGTACCAAATGAAAATAATAAAGCGCGCGGAGAAATCGAGCCTCTGCTTCTACCTCTTTCCTTCGCTCTTCAGAAATGCCCGTGACATCAGGGATTTTACTCACTACGGTATTGCATTGGTTTACCCCCACATAAAGGGCATTCCAAACATTGGTTACCGTGGAATTTGTACCTAGAAAATTTGAAGAATAGTTATTAATATCCGGATTATTGGCAATCCCTCCAAAACCATTGGTGAAAATATCGGTTCCTGTTACGGTTAGGAAAAACCCATTTTGCTGGCCGTAAAAATCCCTGAGCGTCGTATAGGACGCCTTGAGGCCATCCTCAATTCCTCTCTCTGTTACATAATAACTATCAGAGGTTGCCAAACTTACAGGGTCTTCCGTCAAAATCTCATTACACGAACTTATTGACAAGCCCAAAATGAAACAAATAATAATATGAAAATATTTCATGTTTTCGTCAATTTAAAATTTCAAATTAATTCCAAAAATATAAGAGGCAGTAGTGAGTGGGCTACCTCCACCTACACTGCCGTTGGAAGTTTCGGGATCCACTGTTTTATAAGGAGAAAATATAAACGCATTGTTAACAGTAGAATAAACCCTTGCTGAGTTTAAACCTAATTTTTTGATCAAACCGGAATTAAAATTATAACCCAGGGCAATGTTTCTTATTTTAATATAAGAACCATCAAAATACCTAACGGCAGAGGCATACAATGGAGCCTCACCGGCATTTGGTCTAGGAATCGCATTGGTAGGATTATCAGCTGTCCAGTAATCCATTGTAATGGCATTGTATCTACCTTGCCAGTTGTTTCCTCCTAAATTATGATAGCCGCTATTCAGCATTTGGCCCATTCTGGCGTGCACGAGCACAGATAAATCAAAGCCTTTATAGCTAAATCTATTGGTCAAGCCACCAGACCAGCTAGGCACGGTGGAGCCTAAAACCTTTCTGTCATCTGAATTAATATTCCCATCGGGTTGCTTGTTAAGTTCACCATCTTCACCTCTTCCATTTACATCATTGATACGGATATCACCCGGTTGTTGCCCATAATCTGCAGCTAAATCTGCCTCATCTAATTGCCAGATTCCCCCTTGCTTAAAATCATAAAACACATTAACAGGCTCACCTATAAACCAGCTGTTTCCTACATCATCACTGTCTCCATCAAAAAGCTCTGTAATTTGTTCCTTGTTTGAAAAAACATTCATGTTTACATCCCATCTAAGCCCTGTAGGTTGATTGATGATATTTGCATTCACGGATAATTCCCAACCTGAATTCCTAGTACTCCCTATATTTTGCAGTACAGAGTTATAACCTGAAGTGATGGGCAGTAATCTGTTTAACAATAAATTACTGGTATTTGTAATATAATATTCTAGACTACCGTTAATACGGTCCTCAAATAAACCATAATCAAGACCTAAATTCATGGTTTTTGAAATCTCCCACTTCAAATCAGGGTTTGGGATTAAGTTATTGGCATAACCAAAGGCAGCAGTAGACCCAAAAACATATGTGGTTCTTTCCAGTCCACCGAGGGTCTGATAAGCAGAAATGGCAGTATTGCCCACTTCACCATATCCACCTCTAACCTTTAAAAAGGAAATTTTAGACCCCTGCATTAATTCTTCTTCAGATAAAATATAACCTGCAGAAAATGCGGGGAAAAAGGCCCACTTATTGCCTTCTGCTAACCTTGAAGACCCATCAGCTCTACCTGTAAGGGTAAACAGAAATTTGTCATCAAAGCGGTAATTAGCCCTTCCCATATAGGAGGTAAGTCCCCATTCACCTAGAGAGCTACCAATTCCAGTGATTGTAGAAGAGCTTCCCAAATCATAAAACAAGGATTTTTCTATAGGAATGTCTTGACCTGAGAGTGAGGATGTTTCAAATCGACTTGACTGTACTGAAAATAAGCCAACCAAGTTAAGGTCATGTTTACCAAAACTTTTGTCATAGGAAAGGATGTTCTCCTGAGTATAAGCAAAATCCATTTGATTGTTTATCTCCCCTTGGTTAATGTTGCCATCTAGCATACCTCCATAGGTCCCTCTTCTGGTTAGATTGAAATCAGGGCCATAATTTACCCTAAGTTTTAAATGATCATTGAATTGGTATTCTGCATATAAATTGGCAAAGATTCTATGCCCTCTTGTTTCATCAACATATTGGTAAGGTTGATAATTTAACAAAGGGTTGGACAATAGTCCTTCCCTAGGGTTGGGAAAAGCCAAGAAGTTTCCTTCTTCATCATAAGGACCTACTAGCGGTGAATATCCCAAAGAATTTGAAAAGGGAGCGCTAGACATTTGATTTCTTTCACTTAGGCTAACCGTAGCACTAAGCCCCATTTTAAGCTTATCCGTTAATTTAGATTCAAGGTTAACCCTTATGGCTGTTCTTTCGAAATCAGTACCCGGTATATAACCATCTTCTTTGAAAAAAGAGCCAGAAACATAATAATTTACTTTATCGGTTCCACCACTAACGGAAACTTGGTGGTCTTGTTGACTGCCCGTCTGTATGGCTAAATCCAACCAATTTGTAAATCTTCCCGCTTGCAAATTCTCAATTTCTAAAGGTGCAAGAAAATTACTGTCGAATGATGAATCATCTCCATCATGCCCTCTGGCAATTCTGGAATAGGCCGCAAATGCATTCCCATCCATAAGATTGAGGTTTTCTATGGGTTGTTTTACCCCATAATAGCCATCGTAGCTAATAACTGCCTTCCCTGTTTTTCCTCTTTTGGTCGTAATCAAAACCACGCCATTGGCTCCTCTGGAACCATAGATAGCTACAGAACTTGCATCCTTTAAAACCTCCATTGACTCAATATCATTGGGGTTAAAATCATTGATATTTGCATTGGTAGGAATCCCATCAATTACATAGAGCGGTTCATTACTTGCATTAATCGATCGATTGCCTCGAATTCTAATTTGAACTGGAGAACCGGGAGAACCATTTGATCTAACGATATCTACACCCGCAAGTCTACCTTGAGATTGTTCCAAAAAATTGCCTGCGGGAGTTTCTTTTAGATCTTCACTAGTAACAGAAGAGATGGCTCCCGTCAAATCACTTTTTCGCTGGGTTCCATACCCCACAACCACCACTTCTTCAAGGGAGGAGGTGTCCTCTATTAGGGAAATATTTAACTGTGTTTGATTACCAATAGTTACTTCTGCAGATTCAAAACCGATGAAAGATATGCGGATCACTTGACCGGGGCTTGCATCCACGGTGAATTTACCATCGATATCCGTCACTGTTCCGGTATTGGTTCCAACCACAATAACGGTGGCCCCGGGAATGGGAGTGTTGTCCTGATCTACTACAGTTCCACTGATTGAGGCAGGAATAGATAGTTTATTAATGGTGGTCTCAAGTTTATGGGATGAATTAAGACCTGGGATTGTTGCATATGCACTTGACTGAAAATGTGTGTACAAAAAAGACACAGCAAATACAGGCAGCCATACCAACCGGTAGCTTGTAATTTTTTTTCTCATGGGTTTATTGTTTTGAGTGAATAACTAAATGGTTTTTAAAGAGAATTTGTACCTACTCCTTTTTAAAAACCAATAAATTTGACTTTACATTTTTCGATGATATTTGAATTTTTAGTTAATAAAATTAATTTTTAACTTCGTAATTTATAAAAAAATAAATATATTATTACACTTAATCCTGTCAATGGTTATTATAATTAATTAAATGGAAATATCCCATACCTATAGCAGGAGCGATTCTATACAGTATAGGGTCAACTAGAGAAACTTTTGTTTAATTAGGAAGGAGCCTCAAGGTGTCAATTCACTTTTATGAATGGTTTTTTCATAGATAATATTGCCTGCTTCTCCCACCAAGCGAAAAACTACGGCAGGGTCTTGTTCAGCATGAAGGTAAGTAAATTCTCCAAACGCAAATTGTCCATCAGTCCCATAGAGTTGGGTATCCCAAGATGGATCTATGGCGGGTGGACCAATTCTCGCCCCCAAACTTGCGGCTTCAAATTCATAAAAACCGAAATCAGATTTTCTAGGTATGGTAAACCCCCTGGCTCCATGCCTGTCTCCCGAAATAAGCAAGACACCACTGATATTATTTTCTTCGATAAAACTAAACAACTCGTCCCTTCCTTCCGGGTCGTTTACTCCCCATGAATCTTTACCATTGGACACAAAATCACTCCACATAGATCCACAGGACAGGACAATAAATGGCCCTTCACAATCCAATAATTGTTCTTTTAACCAATTCATCTGTTGAGGGCCTAAAAATGAGCCTTTTTCTCCGGTCCTAAAATACCGATTGTCTGTCATAAGGATATCAAATGGGCCTATTCTATCTCTTGTAAAAATCCCCTCCTGATTGGCTTCATCCCCATAGGAATGATTGACCCATGAATGCTTGAATACTTCCCTGACACCATTTCGACCCTTTTCTGAGTATCCTTCAGGTATCCCGGCTTTGTCATTATCAAAATAGTCATGATCATCCCAAGAAGCATAAACAGGAGTCTGTGCAGCAAAGTTTTGCCAGGCAGGCAAAAAATCTCTTAACAAGTAATCAGCCCTATGCATGCCCAAATGATCATTCCTATCTTGAACAGCAATATCACCTAAAAACAGCATCGCTTGATTTCCTCTCTCTTGAATTTGCTCCAGCAAAGTATGGTTTCCTAATCCCCAACGGTGAGGACAGGAACCAAATGCTATTTTTACCTCTTCATATTGGTTGTCTTCTGGCAAGGTTTTGATGATTTGTTCAACGCTTGGCGAAAGGGTTATACCGTTTACAATGATCTTATAAGGATAGCTTGTAGAAGGTTTTAAATCATCAATTTTTACAACAGCTGATAACTCGGTTTTTTCATCAGTAAATACTGGCCCATAGATTTTCCCTTCTCCAGTTTTCTCAATCCACACTTCTACTTTTGCAGGTTCTAAAGTCCTTAGCCAGACTGAAGCACCATTGGATTTAATTTGTCCAAGCATGGGGCCGGCAAGAATTTCGCGGTTTTGCTGAATAAGCAGGTCTTTAAATGAAGAATTTTTTATTAAATCAGCATAGGAGGCATTTTTTTCGGCTGATAGAATTTTATAAGCCGATTCATAAAGGTTTATTTCACCATAAGGTGTTGTGCCCCAGTATTTCAAAATCTCCCGACTATCTGTGCTCTTGTTCATGGGGTGCCCTTTTTCACCAAAATTCTGCGCATTCAAAGTAGAAGACAAAAGGAGAAATAGAAAAAGACAATTTGACATTGCTTTTATTTGTAGGCTTATATTCATATGGTTTACAAAGGTTTGGATAGTAAATCTTGACATTTAATTTATTATTTATGTAATCTAATTCTCGAATTCTTCTTGATTCATGACATTTCCTTTAACATCATAATGGGTGAAATTAATTTTAGGATTGTTGGATTCAAGAAACACTTTGATACCCAAAAAACCACCATTTACTCTTAAATACTGATGTTCCGGCCTTTTATCATCTTGAGACCAGCCTCCGGATTGTGCATCTGATACAGGACCCGCACCAAACTCTCTCAAACCTGTTGCTTCATCTATAGAATAATACTGCCAATGCCTGTCTCCATTGACTACAAAAACCCCCTTATTATCGGACAAAAACCCTCTTAACCAATTGCCTTCTTCTTCAAATAGATTATTGGCATGGTTGTCTCGTTTTTTCTCTCTATCCGGACCAACTACGGGGGTGGGAGAAAACAAAATTTTAAAAGTGGCATCTGATTCTTCAAAGGTTTCCATGAACCAATTCTTTTGCTCTTCACCCCAAATCGTTCTGGGCTGGGCTGCAGGTATCTCTTTAGGACTTCGGTATTCCCTCCCCTCCACAAGCCACACCTGTAAATCTTTACCCCATCTAAAAGTCCTGTAAGGTTTGTCTTTTAAGGGAACATTTTCTCTCCAAACCTTTAAACCATTTTCCAAAGTTAACTCACCCAAGGGACTGGAATCCGGATATACATCATCTTTTAGCAAATCATGATCATCTTTAAGCATATAAATAGGCACATGTTTATAGAAGTCTTTCAATGAAGGCCAACCGTCCATTGCATGCCATTTGTGCCTGGCCTTTTCGAAATTCGTAGCCAAAGGACCTATTCTATCATAATACACATAATCACCTGTATGGACGAAAAAATCCGGCTTTAACTTTGCCATGGCATCATAGGTCTGGAAACCCCGCTTGGCATCATCATAATTCCAGAAGTATTGGCAGGTGGAAGTGGTTAAGTTTACCGACTTAATCTCCGTTGGGTCAGAAGCAGTATTAAAACTACCTGACACAGATGAATGAACCTGTCCATCCGCTGACATGGCCTCCAATTCAAAGGAATAATGTTCACCTGATTTTAGATTTGTCAAAGGTATTTGGGCAGTAAAATCATTGACCGATTCAGTTTTATACCAATCTGTTACTACAGTTTTCCCCTTTGCCTTGTATTTAATTCTTACTTTTCCTTTAGCCCCAACAATGGCACCATCCATATTTTTCACCGGCTGATTTTCATCAAAATCTACCGGGTAATAATTGTTGGCTTTAGGCTTTGTTTTGGCCTTTTTATGAATAATCGGTTTAGGCTTTTTACTATGACTAAGCCTGGTCCATACGACTGCCTCAGTTGTAGATACTTCGGTTACTTTAAAGCCATTCGGGAAATACAACTTTCCGGTGTTATTAGGCAAGCCAAAGAGATTTTTCATGGCCAACAAGGGTTTCACCCTCCCCACAAAAAATGAAATTAAAAAGAAACTAAACTTTCCTAAAAAGGATCTTCTTTTGGACACTTTCACTTCCATTTTTATCTAATTATTTGTTACAACATCAGCATTTTATTGCAATTCAAAATCAGCCCTTCACTACTGTTATCAACCTTACTATTGGGTAGGCAGGTTCAACATCGACTACCTAAACTAGATTCTCCAATCAGTTTGAATTTCTTGCGGTCACTAAATTCTCTGAGAAAGCTCAGAAAATTCTATTACATAAACTAACTTTAGTTGTATGACTGCAAATGGTATAGCCGGTATTATTCCTTGATTCGAGAATAATACCGGCTTATTAATGAATACTGCTATTTCAATCTCGATAAATTTGATCAATAGCCGGGATTTTGCCCTAAATCTGCTTCAATATTCTTTTCAATTTCGTTGAAAGGTATAGGCCATAAATTGTTGTGAGCTTGATACAGTTCTCCGACCCATGGATTCTTGGCTTTGGTCCATTCCACCAATTTCCCTAATCTAGTAAGGGTTAACAAGCGAAAGGATTCATAATGCAATTCACGCAAGCGCTCATCCAATAAATAATCAATGTCTAAATCTGCCGGGTTGATGACCGGGGCCTGAGCCCTATTCCTTACCGTATTTACATCTGCAGCAGCATTATCCTTATCCCCCATTCCAAGGTAAGCTTCTGCCCTTAATAAATAAGTTTCTGCCAAGCGTATAGCGTATCTATCTCTAAATGTTCGTTGAGCTGAATTGGTAAGTGAGCCTGGAACAGTCTGATCATTATGGTACAATTCCGTTGGGTGTTGGCCGACGACGGAAGCTTTTGCAAATACAGGAAAGAAATTCCGAGTTGTATCATTTACTGAACTTAGGGCAATGGGTACATTGTCTTTGAAAACCCATTTGCCGTTGTGATCCGAACTTGGGTTATTGACTATAAAATCCCTTACGATATTGTACTCAGAATTTCTCATGTCTTGATCATAACCACTTTTCCTCCAAATATTGTCATACAAATACCGAGTAGGGCTCATAAATCCTGATCCTCTGCCGTAATAATTGGTATTTGGATAAGGGATCAATGGGTGAACTGACCCATCATTATTGGCAATTTTTGCTTGCCAAAGCCTTGGAATTACAGTCCTTTCCAATTGAAAACCATCATTCCCCCCGGGAACATTAAATTCGTACTGCAATACCCATATGGCCTCCGTATTTCCGGACATTCTGTTTTGGTTTCCTTGTCTGAATAAGTCCCAATATACATCACCTCCAAATGTAGGATGGTCCACCATTGAGCCAAACCTTTCGGTCATTAATGCAGTCTGAGGATGATCAATAACCTGGGAAGCCGCGTTTACCGCCTCCTGCCATTTACCTAAAGAAATATAAACCTCAGATAATAAATGGTAAGCTGCCAGTTTATTGATTCTCGAATTGTCAACATCGTCCACATCAGGTAATTCCTGGGCTGCCAACAATAAATCAGCTGCACTTTGCCGGTATACTTCTTCTCTGCTGGAGCGAACAAAATCTCTCCTAGGGGAAGTTACTTCTTCCAACACTATGGGTACATCTCCATAAAGGTTGGCTAACATCTTGTACATAAAGCCTCTAAAAAAAGCGGCTTCAGCCTGCACACGTTTCTTTTGTTCAGCTGTCAATTGACTCTGTGGGCCTTCAGATCTACCTATGATCACATTGACATCATAGATGATGCGATAGGCAGGTCTCCACATGGCTTCATAAACAAGACTTGTATTGGTAGGTAAAAGCAATGAACCTCCCCAATCAGGTCTCGTTCCAAAATTCTTGTGCGCATAAACCATGTCCGTTCCATCCCATGAAATGGCCGGAAAACTGTTTTGGTTATCGCTTGTATAAAATTCGTTTCTTACCTGAGCGTATAGGTTTAACACAGCAGCATCAAAATCATTGACTGTCACATAAGCAATTTCAGGAGAAAGAAAATCCTTAGGAATCTCTTCCAAAAAACTATCCTCATTACAGCCGAGAATAAGAAAGCATGCGATTAATATCAGGAATTTATTTTTTATCGTTTTCATGTATTTATAGTTTAACGGCCAAAAAATCATTAAAAACCAAGATTTAATCCGACAGAGTATCCCTTGAGTACAGGTCTTCCGGTACGGTTAATATTTTGGCCGGTTTCAGGATCCCATCCGGGCCATTTGGTAAGAGTGTACAAGTTTTTGCCACCCACAAATACCTTAAGGTTTTGAATTTTTAATTTGGTTAACAATTCCCTTTGGAAATTATAAGCCAAGGAAACATCCTGAAGTCTAACAAAACTCCTTGGAATATACCTTGTGCCTGCTATTCCACTGGAAATATTAATATTTGGGCGTTCATAAATTGCATCGGTATTCTCCGGTGTCCAATAATCCAAGCCCAATGGAAAATCATTATTAAAGTGATTTTCTTGGTTAATGATTTGCCAACTATTGATATTGTCCATCCCTAAATACCTTGAATTGCCACCTTGAATAGAATTAATAAACAACCTAAAGGTCCAATTTTTATAAGTTAGGGTATTGTTGATACTAAAACGGTAAGAAGGCTCTTCATAGCCAATGATGCTACGATCTGCCGGATCAATCTCTCCATCTCCATTGATGTCCACTACTTTGTAGGCCCCCAAGTCCGAATAGACTGGAATTTCATCATTAATTTGCCATAAACCATTGATGGAATAATCGAAAATAGCATCCAAGGGATACCCGATAAACAAACCTTCGGAAACCAAATCATCCTCTACCCCATCTCCATCAAGATCAAAACCTAACAATTCTCTAAGTTCGTTCCTATTTCTTGAAAACATAAAAGTACTTTCCCAAGTCAAATCATTTTTCCTAATATTAGCAGTTGTAATGGCTATATCCAATCCTTGATTATGAATTCGGCCAAGGTTATCAGGAAAAGTTTCATACCTACTGATTCCCGGAATGTCTACTTGGTACAATAAGTCGGTGGTCTCGTTGTTGTAATAATCGATAGATCCACTGATCCTATTTCCGAGAATTGCAAAATCAACCCCTAGGTTGATCCCCGTAGTGGTTTCCCATTTTAGATTTGGGCTAGCCAATTTATTTATTGCTTGGGTATAAAGTGGAGTTCCATCTGCGGTTATATAATTAAACCCACCTGCCACTGTGGCCAATGTTTGGTACCTACCTACCGTTCTGTTACCATTAGAACCATAGGAAATTCTTAGCTTAAGATTGTTTAGCCAATCTGTATTATCTGCAATAAATCTTTCTTCACTGGCAGCCCAAGCTAAAGATAGGGAGGGGAAAATGCCAAATTTATTGGTAGCTCCAAAACCGGAAAAGCCATCCCTCCTAATGGTCCCTGTAAACAAATACCTATGATCATATCCATAAAATAATCTTGCCATTTGATAAAGGCTGGACTCATCCCAGGCCCCTGAACTGGTACGCTGTTGGTCTGCACTTCCTGATTGGAGGCTATTGTACCCTAGGGCTGTATTGGCATAGATAAATGAGCTGGCTTGGGTGTATTCAGATTCACGGCTTTCAGAGCCGTAAAGCAAGGTTAGAAATACATTGTGAACATCCTTAAAGGTTTTATTATACGTTAGAATATGGTCACTAGACCAATTGTAATTCAATTGATACATCTTTTGACCTCCACCTTGAAAATTACTTGCATATTCTCTAAAGTAGTAATCTTGATTGGTTGTATAATTGTTGAGATAATTAACCTTATAACTTAGGCCTTCCAAAAAGGGAAAGTCAATCTGAGCATAAAAGTTTCCAAAGAAATTAAGCCTTTTATCTACCAGATCTGCTTCCAATTGCACCATAGGATTTATCGTGTTTCCCCCGGTAATTTGAATGTACTCTCCATTTTCATCCCTTACCGTCGCAAAGGGAGATAGATACCTGTTCCCTAAGCTTGGTGTAGGCCCCAAATAATTGCTCCTGGTAAAGGCGGATTGTAGCCCAAAGGTTAGCCAGTCAGTTACATTGGTTTCCAAGTTAACCCTTGCATTGATCCTATTGTAACCTTCGTTCACCATATGACCTTTTTGATCTGTATGACCCAGTGATATGTAATAATTGGATCTTTCGGTAGCATTTGCCAAGGACAAGTTATGATTTTGAATATAGGGGTTGTCATTGGTCATCAAATCATACCAATTGTCTGATCGACCTTGATTATAAGCCAATATTTCATCACTTGTTTTAAAATTGGAGGAAGGTTCCCAGTTAGGGTTGGGCTCCAAATATCCTGATGGTTCCGTACGGCTATTGTACAAATCAGATTCCTCAGTTTTCTTTAAATAATCGGCTGCCGTACCTGTTCTAAATTCTTTAATCGGCTTTTGAAAGGTAAAGCTATTGGAATAGTTAATGGTGGGCTTACCTAAATCCACCCCTTTCTTAGTGGTAAGAATAATGACACCATTAGAAGCTTGGGAACCATAGATGGCGGCTGCACTTGCATCTTTGAGTACATCAATCGATTTGATATCATTCGGATTTAAATCATTGATATTGCCCCTATAAATGACCCCATCTATAACAATCAAAGGGCTTTGTTCACCTGAAAGTGAGGTTCGTCCACGAATCTGAATATCAGGTTCACCACCGGCTTGGTTCACTTGTCCCACATTTAAACCGGCAACTGAACCTTGCAGCGATTGCATAATAGAGACATTTGGAGATTCCTGAAAAGCCTCGATGTCAGCTCTTACCACAGCCCCGGTTAGGTCAGATTTTTTTTGCACACCGTAGCCTACAACAACAACCTCTTCAAGGGAGGCCATATCTTCTTGTAAAATGACATTGATTACTGTTTGATTAGCAATTATTACTTCCTCGGTCTCGAAGCCAATGAAAGAAATTTTAAGCACCTGTCCGGAACCGGCTTCAATACTAAATTTACCATCAATATCAGTAACAGTTCCGATGCTTGTTCCTACCACAATTACTGTAGCACCGGGAATGGGAACATTATTTTGATCGACTACCGTCCCACTAATAGAAGCAGGAAGATCAGTTTTGGAGTTGGCATGATCAATTTCTGATGTTGAATTGAAGATCGTTGTCCCTGCGTGAGTTCTTATTTGCACTTGAAAACAAAAAAAGAATACAGCAAACACAGACAGCCATACCAACCGGGAGGTTGTAGACTTTTTTCTCATGGGTTTATTGTTTTGGGTTATTGAATAATTGATAAATGCCCTGCAATAATTAATACAAGATATTTGGGATTATTTGGCTGCATACAATTTTATTGAAATTGAATATAACCTTTAAATTTACAGGTCAACAATATATAAAATAAAAGATATTTTTTTGATTATTTCATATACAAAAGATATTACTAAACATTTAATCATGATTTAATATTCATCTAAAGAGCCATTGACACCTTTTATGAAACTACCTAGTTAATCAAATAAAAAATCATTAATTTTTCGCTCCTAGTAACTGTTACAGGTTACTGCCTTGGAACCTATTAGGTAAAAAGATTAGCGAATTAGTTTGCCTATAAAGAGTGATGATTTAAATACTAACCTAACTAAACGATCTGAATCCATTCTAGCAGCTTCAACCCGGATATGTAATAGGATTTCCCGTGTTTACGGGAAGTGTTGCAATCGCAAGAAAATCAGGTCTGTTTGGAGATCTTAGCATAACACCGCTATGGTGAAATTGAAAACAGCAACGAAGTGGCTGATTTTGAAGCGATTTCAGCAAGAAATAGATTGTTTATTACATATTTCGGATATAAATACTTAGCAGCTACAGGTATTTTTGGGGCAGTATGGGTATGCTTATTGAAGAAACTGACAAAATTCCATCTACAATTGGAAATAAAAAAAGCAACACCCAAAAGGGTATTGCTTTTTAGAAATTCTAGTTTTATACGAGTAAGTAATTACTCCAATGCACCTTCATTCGCTTGGAGTGACCATCCCGGATTTTGGTAAATAACTGAATTTGAAGGATCTCCACTTGTGGAAGTGATAATAAAATGCTGAATGGCTATTGGTTCCAAGTAATGAGCGGTAGCCCATTTGTAACCATCCTTCACCAAATTGGTACCTCCAAGCATAATTCTGTAAGGAAGTAGGTAATCACTTTCATCAGGATTAGAAACATTTGGAGTCGCTGAATCATCTGTTCCTGCAGGAATCAATAATGTTTCATTGGTCTCTTCATCCACATACCAACTTTGCATAGGTCCCCACAATTTGAAACCTTTTGCGATATAAGGATCCGATTTAAGTTGATCCAAAGCTCTCCAACGTTTCAGGTCAAAGAACCGCATGCCCTCGGCAATCAACTCATTTCTTCTTTCTCTTCTGATATTGTACAAAATTGGATCTGAAAGCATTTCTCCGGAAGAATATGCGCCCATATCCCCTTCAGCTTCTTTGCTAATAATGGTATTGGCAATGGTAAGGTTAAAGTCAGGACTAACGCCGGCTCTCACCCTTAAGGCTTCCCAATAAGCGGCAGCTTTTGCGTCAATGCTTCCATTGGCTAGGTAAGAAGCTTCAATATAGTTCAGGTATGCTTCTGCTGCTCTAAACACTATTGAACCAACGGTGCCTGCTTCACCTACTGTCTGAGATGGCAAATAACTAAACCCTTTCTTTATACCGTATCCGGTTACATATTTGGTTTCTTGGTTACCAATAATTTCCGGCTCCGTTATAAGAACAGGAGATCCATCTGCATTGGTTTGGCCTATTAACCTAACTTCACCTGCATCCTTCATAAATAATTGAAGCCTGTTGTCCCTATCAGCCTTTACATCGGCAATAAAATCGTCTCCATGATATCCTGAACCCGCTGCATAGATTGGTAGTCCATTGGCCATCAAGAAGCTTTCAACAAGTCCTTTAGTGTAACCTGTATTCCCACCGTTTGAATTGATATAAGCATTGATATTGTGACGAATACCTAAGGTATGGTCATATTGTCTCCAAAGTAATACTTCATCATACTGACTCATGTCCAAGTCTCCAAACATTTTATGGTATGGATTTTCAGAGGAATCATAGCCATTATCCAGGGTATTGGTGGTCAATGAAACCTGATCAGCAACCAATTCAGCAGCTTCCATGGCTTCACCAAGAAAATAATCAATTTCTTGGTCTATATCAAGGCTGAAATTAGGGTTATCACCTTCTCCAGGCCATCCGGGACCACCAGGAACATGAGCTGTACCTTTATGGTAAAGCAACCATGTGGCTTCATGCAAAGCAACCCTAGACTTGAAAGTCAATGCTGCCATTTGATTGATTCTGTTCTTTCCTCCCGGAGGGCTTACCAATAATAGGTTGATGGCAGAATCAAGGTCAGAAATAATAAACCTCGCTACTTCATTTCTTGGTTTACGTTTTGAAACTTCAGTTAAGGTTTCTAAATCATCAGGTAGTGTGTATTTAACTATTGGATAATCACCTAAACTTTGCACCTTATTGAAATATTCATAGGCCCTAAGAAAATAGCCTTCCCCGATATAATGCTCCACATTGGAAGTATTGCCAGAAATCCCATCGGCTTTCCAACGAGGGACAACAGTTTCCAAGAAATAATTCATGTCCCTTATTTGTCCAAAATTCCATGAACCACCTGTCTGACTAATTCTATATTCACCAGGTATCCATCTATTACTGGCATTGGTGGTGGCTTGGTTATCTGTATGGTTGTCATAGCCAAAGGTACCTACATTCCAACCTGAATGCGTAGGAAAAGCATAATTAGCAATGGTATAAGCCGCCAAATCGGCTTCTGAGTGCAGGTAAGCTTCAGGTGTTACTACGGATAAAGGCTCTCTTTCCAGAAACTCATTACAAGACATGTTCAACAATGGCAATACCATCGCTAAGGCTATATATAATTTAGATTTTATATGTATTCTCATCACAAATTCTCTTTAGAAGTTAACATTTAGACCCAATGAATAAACAGTGGAGAAAGGATAGGTTTTACCATCATTCCAACCGGATAATCCTACTGATTCAGGATCAAATATTTTAGACATTTTAGAGAAGGTCAAAAGATTTTCTCCCGATACATAAAAGCGGGCGTTTCCTACACCAATTCTGGAAACAATTTCAGATGGGAGGCTGTAACCAATTTGCAAGTTTTTCAGTCTCATATAGGCTGCACTTTGCAAAAACCTTGTCTGGGTCTGGTTGTTTTTACTATTATCAAATACAGGTCTCGGAAAATAGGAATCAAGATTCACATCTGCCAGTCCTGCTTGTACCATTGGCGAGTTCTCGTCTCTGTAAAAATCCATGTGCTCCATAAATCCAGCTGCCTGCCACATATTTTGACCTCCGGTACCCCAGAAATAGGGTCCGTTTGGCATCCAGTCTCTTTTACCCACACCTTGGATAAAGATTCTGAAATCCCAATTTCTATATTGTCCGGAAAGATCCAGGCTATATCTAAATCGAGGAGTAGAGTTACCTATTATTTTTCGATCTCCTGAATCCCCAAGGGTATTGCTTCCGGCGTTAACTGTTCCATCCCCATTCAAGTCTTTGTACATGATATCTCCGGCCATCCAATTGGTACCCATTTGGTTTTGGTTGGTGGTTTCCAGGTGCTGATCCATTTCTGCCTGATCTTTTGCAATCCCCACTGTCTCATAACCCCAGATATTGCCACTCAATTCACCTTCGTACCACTGACTAAGGTTATAAGTATCGTTTGGATACTTTGTCACTTTCATTTGATCGTCTGAAAGAACACCTCTCACAGTATAATTAAAGTCACCTATATTATCTCTCCAGGTAGACTCAAATTCAAATCCCCAAGATTTTAAATCAGCATTATTGATCAGAGGAACACCTGTTCCCAAAATTGCAGGTAATTCCTGTGCCGGGCCCACCATGTCCAAAGTCAATCGGGTAAAGTAATCAAAATTCATGGTCAGGCGATTGTCAAACATCCCCATATCCAAACCTATATTGTAACTTCTTACTCTTTCCCAAGTCATGAACCTACTGATTAAACCGGGTGCAGTAGCAGTATTTGGCTTTACACCATTTACTAACCAACTTCCGGAATTAACTGAGAAAGGCTGCGTAAGGTAAAATGGGTACCAGCTTGAAGTATTCTGATTGCCCAGTTCTCCATAAGAACCCCTGATTTTAAACATCTGAATTTTGTCATCCCAAGTCCAAAAGTCTTCTCGAGCTAAATTATAACCTACTGATGCAGAGTTAAACAAATTCCATCTCAAGTCCTGAATAAACCTTGAAGAGCCATCATACCTTGAATTGAATTCAAAAAGGTATTTTTCTTTGTAGTTATAGTTCAATCTTCCAAAGAAACCGGCGGTAGCCCAATGATTAAGGGCACCTGCATTTTGAAAATTGTCAGTAGCCGTATTGATAGAAATTACAGTAGGAGTAATTAAACCCGTTCTACTAGCACTGATGTTTCTGTATTTATTCAATTCAGAATTGAAACCTGCCATTACTTTAAAGTTATGGCCTTCACCAATCTCAAAGCTGTAATCAGAATAGATATTTGTGGTAAAGAAATCCTCTTTCTGGTTGAATTGACTTACTGCAGTATGTCCTGCGGCATTCCAGAATACAGGTGCAGGATAAGCTTCTCCATCAACATCATAAGCAAAGGCAGGTAAAACGTTGGTGTCATTATTGGTATTGATCAACCTGTAGTTAATGCTGGCAATGATATTCCAGTTATCTTTTGGGGTATAAGTCAATTGACCCTGCATATAATAGAAGTCTTTCAGATTGTTTACCCTACCTCCTGTTTTCATCTGATTGATTTCAGAAGGGTAAGAATAATAGCCATTGGGATCTTTTACCGGCACAGTTGGCCATCTTCTGGCAACATTGTGATAAAACAAGTTGTTCAAATGCATCGCTTTTGTGAAATTTTCTCTCACAAACCTATTGTTGTATAAAAAGGAAAGCTTATCGTTAATTTTAAGGTCAACTTTCGCAGTGATGCCATACCTGTTGAAATTATCGTCTGCATGTCTGGTAAGTCCACCCTGGTCCAGGTAATTGGCCGAAACGTAGTATTTGGCATTTTCACTCCCACCATTCACACTCAAATTGTGTTCTTGACTAAAAGTCATTGATTTATATTGCTCTGCAAACCAATCCGTATTTCCATTGGATGCAGAATAATATTGCCAACGTTCTCCATTATTATCAGGAATGGTAGAAGTTTCTAGCGTACCATTTTGGTATTGAACAATGCGATCTATGGTTTCATCGTCAAATATGGGGCTTCTTCCCGCATGGTATGCCGCTTCATTGTAATACAAAGCAAAAGTATGTGAATCCATCATCTCAGGCAAACCCCTAGGCTGTCCAAAACGGAAGTTATTGTTGTAATTTACTTTGGCCTTTCCTTCTTTACCACTTTTAGTCGTTACTAAGATCACACCAAATGCCGCTCTTGACCCATAAACAGATGCAGCAGCTGCATCTTTTAGCACCGTAATATTTTCAATATCCTGAGGATTAAGGGCATTCAGATCTCCGTCCATCCCATCGATTAATACCAAAGGGGAAGAGGTAGAGCCTTGTCCTATAGTACCGGCACCTCTAATATTGAAGTTTAAAGATTGATCCAATTCGCCTCCAAGACCACCGGTTTGCAAATTTAGCCCCGGGATAACACCTTGAAGCATTTGCCCCACATTTTGTACCGGCCTCTCTGCAATTACTGCTGCGTCTATGGTAGTTACCGCTCCAGTTAAGTTAGCCTTTTTCTGCTCTCCAAAACCAACAACTACCACTTCATTTAGTGAAGAAATTTCTTCAACAAGGGTAACATTTATTACGCTTTGGGATCCTACCTTAATCTGTTGAGCTTCGTAACCTATAAATGAAAAAACCAATTCAGAACCTTCAGGTACACTGATGGAGTATTTGCCATCCAAATCCGTGGCCGTACCTATGGAAGTTCCCGGTATAGAAACTGTGACCCCTGGTATAGGGGCGCCGCTTTCGTCAACAACCGTACCCCTAATATCTATAGCAAATTTTTCAATTTTATTTTTTGCTAAAACCGGTGACAGTTTATTAACCTTTGACTTTTTTATTACGTATATATTCTCGTTAACCCTTTTAAAGTCATAAGGGACTATGGTCGCTAACCTTTCAAGTGCCTCTTTCAGGTTACTGGAAACACTAAGCTTAACTTTGGTTTTATCTGTCAATACGGATTGATTGTAAGCAAAAATGAAATCAGTTTGCTTTTCTAACTTACTTAGAACATCAACCAACGATTCTCCGTTGGCATACAATTGAACCTGATAATCTTCCAAACTCTGGCTGGTAGAAGGCTCTGCCACCAAGGTCTGGATTCCCAACAACATGGGTAAGAAGAGTTTTAAAGTTTGTTTTGAAATACGCACAATTATCCTCAGTAAATAATTTTTCATACTTTTATAAGGTTAAATTAATAAATGTAGGTTTTAGCCGGACTCGGATAATTCCTTTTGATTTAATCCCGGAACTGTTGCAGCAGTTCCGGATCTTTTTTGTTTAAAGTTTTAAAGCTTACATAGGCAGTTTCATTTAATTGATGCAACTTTTATAGTTTAGAATAATCTTTCTTTCATCTACCTTTTCCCAGTCAAAATCAACTATGTTTTTTAATCCATAAAGGATTGAATAGAGGCTTTTATTGGAATAAGTAGAACGAATGGTACAGGATTCATCAACGTCCCCTCTAATTTCGATTTCAATGTGGTACATGGATCCAATAGTGGCTATAACATCTTCGAATGGAACAAAGTCGAATGACATCTTTTCAGCTTTCCAAGCTAGTTCTTCTTCTATGTCAATTTCTTCCACATGAACTTCCTTGTTGATTCGATTGATGGTTGCTTTCTGATTTGGATCTATTAAATTTAAACTTGCTCCTTTCGTGAGATCATTTGTCACGCCAACCTTTCCACTTGCAACCACCACTTCAACCAACTCCTCATTGGCAGCATTTATATTAAAGGAAGTTCCCAATACCCGCGTTAAAACACCATTGGTAACCACTTCAAACGGCTTTTCCTTATTTTTAACTACATTAAAAAACCCTTCTCCTTCCAAGATCACCTCTCTTTTGTCCCCGGAGAAATTTATTGGAAATCGGATACGAGAATTGGTATTCAAAAATACTGTCGAACCATCAGGTAAGGTAAATGTTCCTTTCTGGGTTTGACTGGTCACTTTTTCTACCCATTCCTGATCAGCTTTACTTCCAAGGCCGTAAGAAAACAAAAAATAAGTCAGGGAAAAACCTATCAATAAAACGGCCGCCCATTTGAAAATGATCAAAGGATTAAACGAAACCTGATTACCCTTTTTCCTTTCATCAATCTTTCGCTTGACATTGTTTTTCAATGCCAATTCCTCAGCCGGAGATAGCGGCCAATCTATTTCTCTCCTCTGAATCAGATCAAAAATCTGTTTTATTTGATCTAGTTCTTCGGGACTAGCTTTTCCATTGGCCTGCTTCTTTAATAAAGCTATAAATATTTCTTTGTTCATTGATTTCATGCTTGTCATAATAAAAGTAACATGAAACCCGTTTTACACTTAGAAAGTAAAAAATTTATTTAAACAATTACCTACTTTTAATAATTTATTAATCAAACTAATTTAATATTTTTAAATTATAATTTTACATATTGGATAAACTAAAAAATTTATTAAATTAAATAGGTGAAAAATTGGTAAAAACAAAAAAATATTCCGTTCACATTTTTTTTAATAAATTTTAAGGCTTTATTCAAATGGGCTTCAACTGTGCGGATTGAAATATTCAATTGGCTTGCAATTTCTTTATTTGAAAGTTGTTCTTCCCTACTTAGAATGAAAACTTCTCGACACTTCGCAGGTAATTGATTTATTATAATTTTTAAATTAGAGGCCATCTCTTTTTCTTCCAAGAGCAAGTCAACCCCCAAATTATCCGGCAGATGATTAAAAAACTGATCAAGATCAGTTGTCGGTTTTAAATCCCTAATAGCGTTCATCGCCTGAAATTTAACCGCCCTAAACAGGTAGCTCTCTAATTTTTCAATTTTATTGGACTTAGCTCTTTCCCATAATTTCACAAATACCTCTTGCACAATATCTTCACAAACAATCTGATCTTCAAAGATTTTATAGGCATATACAAAAAGCTGCTTCCAATACTTTTCGTAAATAGCATTGAATGCCTCCTCTTTTCCTTTATAAAGGAGTCGACTAAGATCTTTATCAGTTAAGTTCAATTAGCTTTATAGGATATTTTGACCGCTAAATAAAGCTATTTTTTATTTATCAAAAAAATTAAAATTTCATGAAATAAATGAAATAAAATGACTAAGTAAATGCATATCCCACCCCTTATATAATGAAAAATATGGTCTTTAATACCTGATTTCAAATAAATTACTTCCTTCAATAAAAATACGGTCTAAGCTATTTGTAAATCTAATTTATCATCAATTTCGGGAAAAATTAATCGCCTATATCCTTACTTTTTGCCTTTACGATTGATAAACCATTCCTTTTCACCAAAAAAAATATTGTATATCAATTAATTTATTATTGAAGGTTTTACCGATGTACTATAACTGGGAACCACGGGTTTGATTCCAAATTCATCGGCATGTTTCATGGCTGTTACAATATCATTGACCAAAGGGAATTCTATTCCCAAATCAAACAATTGCTTCATAATCTCAGGATCATCAGTTCCGAAATAATTGATACCTATACCTTTTTCATGAAGGCTTTTGGTATAATTTTGAAATTCCGGCGTAATAGGGCCTTTCAATTGAATAAAATTCGCTTTCATTGCAATGGTCCCTTCCACATAGTCCAATCCTCCGGATTGTCTCTCCATATTACAGATCAAAATTTTATCTGAAACAGACCTTGCCCCCTTTGCTGCACCTTCTCGTACAGCCATTACTGCCTGGTGGGTTTTTTCCATTTCCAGAATAACCTCAGCAACTTTTTTACCTAGCTCATATCCACCCTTCAAATGAACATTTAACCAAATATTAGCCGGCATCATTTCCAAAACCTCTCTTAAAACAGGCACCTGGGTACCGGCAAAAGCCTTGTCTTTCCAGCTCCCGGCATCCAAGCTTCTTATTACTTTCGAATCGGTTAAGGCCACTTCCCCACTTCCGTTGGTGGTTCTGTCCAATGTCCCATCATGCATGATAATCAATGCAGAATCCCTGCTAAACTGAACATCAAATTCAATCATCTGCGCTCCTGAAGCAATGGATTGTTCAAATGCCGGAATGGTATTTTCGGGATGACTAGTCATCGCTCCCCTGTGCGCACAAAAGCCTTTGCTCGGCATTTCTACATTTTGAGCCATGGTATTTTGTAGCAGAGTTACACTCATCAATAATAATAGAATGATAAGTGCTGAAACACCTTTTCCACTAACTACATTAATAGAAATCCTGTTTTTAATTGAATTTTGTAAGGGCATGTTTTCTTCTGATGAATTTAATCAAATTTATTGTTTGCGATCGATTAACAAGGTAATTCCCTTTACCGAAAATTTCAAACCATTAGTCCTAGTAATAAAGCCCCAAATCAAATTGATAACAAGGATTTGACAATTATTTAATCAGGAGTGAGGAATTTGAGCTTGATTTATAATTTGAACCTAAATGGAGCGGAATTATCAGTATTGTTGCATAAAAAGGCAACAATACTGATAAATCCGTGATATTTGTTAATTCCCCAAATGGCTATAAGCCATGAGTATGTTATTACGACCCGTTGGATCTAATGATCCAAAAAAATAAATAAGCAGGGTTTTAAATTAATTCCGGCACATAACCGAAGCGCTAATGCAAATCTCAAGTTTAATTTAAAAAAAACTACCTATCCAAACCTTTTTCTAACCCCCTCAGCTCTGCCAAGCCTTTTAATCGTCCTATTGCAGAATAACCTGGGTTTGTTTGCTTGTCGAGGTCATCTAAAAGCTGATGACCATGGTCAGGTCTGTAAATGATAGAGGTATTTCGCTTTTTATTCAACCTAATTAATTGTTGCATAATAGAAACCATATCTACATCTCCATCCAAATGTTCCGCTTCATAAAAATCTCCCCTATTGTTCCTTTTGACATTTCTAAGGTGTGCAAAATGAACCCTTTCTCCAACCTTAGCCAAAATATCCGGTAGATCGTTGTGTGCTCCCGCACCTAGAGATCCGGTACAAAAACAGACCCCGTTGAAAGATTCCGGAACTTTATCCAGAATGTACAATAGGTCCTCATCATTAGAAGCAATCCTTGGTAAACCCAATATTGGAAATGGAGGATCATCAGGATGAATGGTCATGGTAATCCCTTCTTCTTCACAGGTCTGCTGAATGGATTTAAGAAAGTAAACCAGGTTATCCCTAAGTCCATCTTTCCCAATATCTTTATAAATAGCAATACTATTCATAAGGTCTTCTTTTGTCATGCTCTTTTCAGTGGGCACACCCATGAGAATGATATCGGAAAGCTCCTTTTTCCTTTCTTCATTCATGTCAACCCACCTTTGCTTTGCTAACTCGACTACTTCATCGGAGTAGAAGGCGAAAGCATTTTTTCTTTCCAATATATACTGGTCAAAACTTGCCAAATCTGCCCAATCAAAATAAAGTGCTTTGGCCCCATTTTGAAGACCATAAGAAAGGTCGGTTCTAGTCCAATCTAAAACGGGCATGAAATTATAGCACACAAGTTTAAGACCTGCCTTAGAAAGATTTTTTAATGTTGTCCTATAATTATCAAGGTAATTTTCGCTTGCATCACTCCTTGTTTTTATGGCTTCATGAACAGGAACAGATTCTACTATGGACCATTTTAATCCTGAAGCTTCTATCAAGGATTTCCTTTCTAAAATCTCTTCCAATGGCCAGACTTCTCCATGTGGTATATAATGCAAGGCAGAAACTACATCTGTAGCTCCTGCCTGCTGAATATCTCTAAGACTTACGGGATCATTGGGTCCAAACCAACGCCAGCTTTGAATCAATGTCATACTATATCTAATGATTTAATCATATAACATTAGTTGTTCCGTAAGGGTATCTTTGTGGCCGAGAAAGCATTGCATTGGCCTCGTCATCATTTTTAAACTTTTCCCTTACAGGATCCCAGTAAAGTTTCCTAGGCAGCTTCATGGCAATATGAGAAACCAGACAAGCACTACAAGACCTGTGAGCGACTTCTACTGGAGCGATTGGCTGCTCCCTTGAAACTATACAGTCAAGCCAGTTTTTATGTTGTTCTTCACTTTCATAAAGATGGACTTCATCAGGACCAATTTCAGAAGTAAGTATTTTTTGATCGCTTGCTTTAAACGCATCACTTGCTTTACCTCCGGGAACGGGATCGCTGGCAGTCACACCAACATTTCCTCTGGCAACAAAAATCCATCCTTCAGTTCCTTCAAATCGTACACCATTCGGGTAATCTCCGCTCACTTCCATGATCACGTCATTGTCATACTTGGCCTTCACGTGAAAATCACCATGAACAGTCCATAAGCCTTCAGTAGGAAATGAAGCTGTCGCTTCAACCTCAATAGGACCAGAATATTCTTTACCCATCGCCCAATGTGCAATGTCTAAATGGTGGGCTCCCCAACCTGTAATCATCCCGGCGCCAAACTGCTCACAACGCAACCATCCGGGTCTTGAAGTAATGTCATCTTGAGAATGAACCCGATCGAGGGTGTAAGGTACCCAAGGGGTTGATCCTAACCACATTTCATAGTTGAGGTTTTTTGGTATTGGCATTTCTGTCGCTACACCTCCTGCCGGATCACCAGGCAAACCGATAAAGATTTTTTTAACCTTTCCAATACGGCCATTCCGAACCAATTCACATGCCCTTTTAAATTGAGGCCATGGATTTTGAGAACGTTGCTGACTACCCATTTGGAAAATAGCGCCCGTTCTATGAACTGTATCACTCAGCATTCTACCCTCTTCAATGGTTAAAGATGTGGGTTTTTGTAAATAAATGTCTTTACCTGCAAGCGCTGCTTCCATTGCCGGTTGTGCATGCCAATGATCCGGAGTACTGATAATCACCGCATCTAAATCTTTGCGCTGAATCATTTCCTTGAAATTGTCGTAAACACTTACGTCAACATACTTGGCTTTACCGGTTTTTTTCTCGTAAACTCCTTCAATCCATTTTTTACCCTGTGCACCACGATTGCTGTCCACATCTGCCACAGCTATTACCCTTGCAATGTCATTCTTTAATGTTTCAGGCAAATCATGGGTCATGGCAATCCTTCCAAAGCCAATTTGACCAATATTGATCTTATTGCTTGGAGCATTTTTTCCTAAAACTGAAGCGGGAACAATGGTTGGAAACCCTGTGGCGGCCAAAGATGCTGCTAAAGCACCTTTACCGGTAGATTTTATAAAGTTCCTTCTGGATTCACTGTTATTTTTGAGGTTTTTCATAGAAACATTTTTGTTATCGTTCTATTGAGTTATAGCTATTTATTGAATAGTTTTATTTATTTGAATTGTACCGGACTATCCCAAGCTTTAGCATAGGCTTTGGAATAGTCCTTCTTGGTTACACGTTCAGCCACATAGTTCATCCCTTGGTAAATATGTTTTAAAAATACAGGATCTTCGTAATCATCTTTATGGTGGCCTAAAGCCGTTACCCAGGCAACGCCTCCATCAAAGTCTTGGTGCCAAACCGCTGGATAATACCTGTGAAAAGAGGCAGTTAGTTCTTTTACCCTGTCATTCTGATCTCCATTTAAAGAAGTCAAATCATGAGCCATCACTACTTTAATTCCCGGATATAGTTCTTTCATTAAGTAACATTCATCTTCCTTTTCCCAAATATTAGGTAATCCTTCCATAGAGACATGGCTAGGATCAATTTTGGTGATGGCCAGTTTTTGGAATTTTGGATGCCACACAAATCTTCCACCAATGAGCATTTTAAACCACTCCCAATTTCGCTCAGTACCAACAGCAGAATGGATGCCTACTATTCCTCCTCCCGATTGAATGTACCTTCTAAAAGCCAATCTCTGGTTATTATCGGTAAAGACCTCATTGTTGGTACTAGGAAAGACCATTAAATCTACTGTTTTGAGGTTCTCTTCGGTGAAATAAGCCGCGTCATCCGTCACCGTAACATTAAAATTATACTTCACCGCCAATTTCTCAAGACTTGCAACAGCAAAAGGAATATTATCATGGACAAAGCCTTCTCCATTTTTGAAAAAAACCAAGACGTTTTTATTCTTTAAGTGATTTTTAGGTGGCTTGGCTTCAGCTGAAAAATTGCTAAACAAGACAATAATTGCCATAAAAACGGCGAATTGAACTTGTTTTTTTAAGATTGATTTACTTGTACTACTTAACATTATTTTTGGTTGATTTAGAACGAATTGTAATTGGATACTATAATTTATTTATGGTAATTTTTGGAGGTTTAGCAAACTGATTCCAAGCTGCTTCCGCCTCTTCAGGACTAATTTTCTTTGAAGATACTAAAAACCTATAATTTAGCTGATAGGCCTTTCCTGCCTCCAACACCCAGTTTTTGTTTTTTGTAGGTGCAAAATTGGCATACATATCCCCTTTGTCATAAATGTCTTCCGGCCAAATCCTTAAAGGTTCAGGGTGGTTGAAATTTGCAGGAAAAGACATCATCACCACAGCCCCATAGTCATCGCCTAATTCACCTTGAACGATACACCATCTTGCTAGACTTCCGTCTGCCGATTTTCTATCTAAACCTTCCGAGGTAATCACTTCGCTATTGTATCGATTCCACAATTCAGTAGCTCGCCAACCCAAGCTCCCATATCTGTATTCTAGTAATACAATTGAATCATCAGGGTTTGTATTTAGCACAATACTAATATCGGCTAAATAATATTCGTCATTCTCTTTTTCTGCGAAAATCCTTACTCCTTGTACCTCAGAAAAAGCTACTTCCGGTTCTGTTCTATCTTTCAAAACCACATGTTCATGCAAAACTTTATAATCTGCATAAACCGGACCTGAAGTTCTATTGACATAGTTGGCAAACCTTACAGTCCCCTGTTTATCATTCAAGTTCCAAAAATCAATCGTATCATTTTTATAACCTACCCGTGTCCAGGGATTCCATAATCCATAATGGTGGTAATGATCCGAAGGTTGTATTCTTGTTAAGGACAGCCCTTCAGGGGTACGCATTGGATGCACAAACCCACTTCTAGCATATGCAGGCGCCACACCCTCAGGTGGCATGGTCAACCCATGGTTGTATTGCCACAAATCCAATCCTTCTTTTTTGACGACAAGGGCTGTCTCATTAAGATCCAAAGAGAAAAACACATCGGAAACTCCCTTTCTATTTTTTTTGCGAAGTTCAAAGGAATAGCTGGTTTGTCCTTCTTTTGGTTTTACCATCCAGGTCAACTTCCGGCCATTTAAATTGTCTAATTGAAAAGGTACCTCATAGGGCTTTTCTTCACTTATATTTACCATTATCAAAAGTGAATCCTGCAATTCTGTAATGGAATTGAGATCTATAGTAACAGGGTAAGCAAATTTTGAAGGCTCCACTTCCTCCAATGATATCTTCGCAATGGTTTGTCCTACTCCAACCAATGGAAGCAAACAAGCTATCAAAGCGCAGATGAGTAGATTAAATTTCATATTGAAGTGTTATTGGGATATTGCATTAAACGTCTCTTTCCGTAAACATATCAATATATTTAATTCAATACAACCGATTTCATAAATTATTTTATCTGTTTTAATGTATAAAAACCATTAAAAAAGCAATTTATTACGCCCAATATCTATTGAAACATTGAATAAAAGAAAGAATAATGATTTAACAGTCAGTAAATGGATAGATAAAATTTTATTTTTATACTTATTTTAAAATATTACCTTTATTTACAAAAAGGAAATCTTTCCACAGAAATAGTACACTTAAATTCCTGACAATTGAAATCGGTTGCATTATTCTATTTTTTTAAGTAGTATTATGTTTAATTACCGCCAAGTAACCTAATAAATGGATAAAGAAATAACGATTTACGACATTGCCAAAGAAGTTGGATTGTCCCCTACCACTGTGAGTAGGGCTCTCAGTAACCACCCTAGAGTCAAAGAAAACACGAAGGAGAAAATTCTTACTGCCGCAAAAAAAATGGGATATCAATCCAATATTTTCGCATCCAGTCTTCGTAAAAAAAGGTCAAAAAGTATAGGCGTAATTATTCCCAAATTAAATAGTCCATTCCAATCATCAGTAATGGCAGGAATGGAAGAAATAGCAACTCAGGCAGGGTATAACTTGGTGATCAGTCAATCCACCGAGTCTTTGGAAAAAGAAATCACCAACGCTACAACGATGTTTAACAGCAGAGTAGATGGCCTTTTGGTATCAAAAGCAGGAACTACTGATGATATCGAACATTTCTCTCCGTTTTTTAAAAAGCATATTCCTGTCTTATTTTTTGATAGGGTGCCCGAAAACAATAACTGTACCGGAGTAGTGATCAACAATACCCAAGCCATTTATGATGCAACCAGTCATTTAATAAAAGAAGGCTGTAAGCGAATTGTCCATGTATTAGGCAACCTAAAAATAAATGTTTATGCCGACCGATTAAAAGGATACAAATATGCACTTTTAGATCACGGTATTGTGTTTGAAGAAAAAAACGTAATCAACAGTGACTTGGGAGAAGAGTCAGGTGATAGGATTGTCGAACAAATACTTACATTAAACCCAAAACCGGATGGTCTTCTCGTGTCAAATGATGCATGTGCAGCCAGTTGCCTAATGGCTTTGAAAAGGAAGAATATTAGAATCCCTGAGGATATCGCTATTGTTGGTTTCAACAATGACCTAATATCTAGAATGGTAGAGCCCAACCTTAGCACAATTAACTATCCAAGCTACCACATGGGCGAAGTAGCCATGAAAAACCTAATCAACCACCTGGATGATGAGGACCATGAAATCCTTCAAAAAACCAATACCATTACCCTTAGGCATGAATTAATAATCCGTGGCTCTTCAAAAAGGCAATAAATAATTTTCAATCCTTTTTAAAAAGAGCACTAATGATTTATCCAAGAGGCCTACTATTCCTCACTTAATTCATATTTTAAAGTTTTGCCTTTTTCAATGGCCGGAATCCCTTCGGTCATCCATAAAGGAGCTTTTGCTCCTTTCAGGTAGTGATCAAAAAACTGTGACAAGCGGATACTCAAGTCCTTTTTATTTTTTCTTTCTTTAAGGTTATGATCCTCGCCATTGTAAACCAATAACCATGAAGGGACATTATTTCTTTTTAAGGCCATAAAAAACTCAATTCCTTGATCCCAGGGAACCGCTCCATCTTGATCGTTGTGCATGATTAAGGTTGGTGTTTTTACTCGATCTGTAAAAAACAAAGGCGAATTTTCAATATAATGAGACGGTTTTTCCCACAATGTCCCCCCTATCCTTGACTGTGTTTGCTCATATTGAAACATTCTACTCATCCCCGATCCCCAGCGAATCCCACCGTAAGCTGAGGTCATATTGACGACAGGCGCTCCTGCTCCTGCGGCTTTAAACAAATTGGTCCGAGTAATTACATAAGCCACTTGATATCCACCCCAACTTTGTCCTTGTATGCCTATATTCTCTTTGTCAACAAATCCTTTTCCAATCATTGCTTGAACTCCCGGAACAATACAGTCGTATGCACTTGGTCCAGGCAACCCTATTTTGTACTTTATATCCGGAACAAAAACCAAATAGTCATTGCTTACAAAATAAGGAATATTAATTATGGAGGCTGATGGTACCGGAGAATAATAATGGTGTAAAGCATCGGATCTACGCTCATAAAAATATACCATCATGGGGTATTTCTTTTGAGGATCAAAATTTTCAGGTTTAAATAGTAAGCCTTTCATCTCATCTCCATCATTTGACAGAAAGTCAACCAATTCTACATCCCCCCATTTAATACTACTCTGTTGAGTATTTATTTCACTTAGTTGTTCATGTTTTCGGAAGGTAGCATTCGTATAATATACATTAGGGCTATTTTTAAAGGTAGACTTTTGGTAGATGAAATGACTTTTGTCTTTCGAAACTTTCAATCCACTATAGTTGGCATCTCCAAAAACCAATTTCTTAGGTAAATTTACTCCTTTCCAGTCTCCTAGGAAATAACCGCTACTTTTAGTGTTTTGATCCACCCCCCTCAGCACCATTTCTTCATTTAACTCGAAATAATCTTTTTTAGTATCTAAATTTACAAATCGATAGATCATGTGAACCTTTTCAGCTCCACCCTTTGTAAGATTTTGAGCTTTTTGCGTCTGCAATGGATCCACTTTCCATATGTGGTACTGGCCATAAACTAGAAAATACTCATCTGCTGTGGTCCAACCAGCATTCCCATAACTTCCTGGTAAAGCCGGACTGTCGTGCAATTGATTGTAAAATAAATCATCAATCTCTGCGGTAAGTTTAATTTCCATCTTACTTTCCAAATCTATTGCCCTCCAAGAACTGTCCGGAGCATTGTACCAATAAACATAATTACCTGCAGGTGAAACCCTTGGACTTCCAATTAAATTTTCCTTTAATAATTCGACCTCTCCGGTTTTTATATTAATCTTACTAAGGTCTTCTCCGGATTGAATGTCCCAACTGTAATTCCTCCTGTAAGGGCTATTGTCACGTTTGATGGCCCAGTCTCCCCTTTTAAATCTATTGAAATGTACTTGAGAACTATTAGACTCACCGAGATCAACGATTTCATCAGTTTCCATATGGTAAACTGCTAGCTTGCTTTCTTTTTCTTTATCCTTTAGATTCTTTATTTGCATGGGCTGAATCTCAGCATCTTGCCAGCCCCAAATATCAATTTCTACCCTTTCTTCCTTCAGAATGGTAGTATCTTCTAAATAAGGATAATCTTTTGGCAAAGGTTGCCATCCAAATACCAAGTATTTGCCTGATTCTGAGAATGAAGGAGAGTAGTGTTCACTTATGTTATGGGCAGGCACATTGGGAACCTCCTTTAAAACTTTCAGGTTACCCTGGTCATCCACTATTAACAATTGATACATTTTTAACTCTTCCTCCAGAACAGTTTTACTAGCCAAAATGGCAAATTGATCCCCTTTGAATGAAAAAACAGGGAATTTATATGAAGTAAAATTTTCAATGGGTTTTGATGTATCACCGGTTTCTAAATCAAGAATGGTCACAGATTTTGTGGTGGCTACTGAGTCTAGTTCTTTTCTTACCACAAACAGGCGCTCACCATTGTCAGAAAAACCATAATCCAATACTTCACTAAAGTTATAAGCCCTTTCAGTCCCAAATTCATGAACCTTTAAATCAAAAGTTTTTTCTTCGTTGGATTCTTTATTATTGGCACTTGAATCAAGCTCTACACTGATGGTTTGATGGTAAGCATACCATCCTTTTTCTTCCTTAGGTAATTTAACACCATTGATTTCAGGAATTTTTACTTTTTCACCACTCTTTAGCTCAAGTAGAAATAAGCTATCCTTTGGAAAATCATCTTTCTTTAATTTTTGCAGTTTAAGTTGCCGTAGGCTGTCCTTTTCCGGCTTGATCAGCCCGATCAACCACTCACTATTGGAAGAAAAAGAAGCATTAGTAAGTCGGGGGAAGGACACTTTATTTTTATTAGAACCTTCCTTTAGTAGTTCAAGCCTTCCATCTCCATCTTGTAAAGAAATTTCAATTGTGACCCAATTTCCATCATTTGATATTTGCTTATCACCAATGGACTCCCAATCATCGTAATCTTGATGACTCAGCGAGCGTTTTTCTTGAGCATTTAAATTATGAAATAATAAAAGGAAAACAAGGATAAAGGAGAATCTCAATTTTTAAAGAAATTTAGGGTTATACAATTTGGACCTAAGATAATCTATTCCTTATTTGTTTCCATAAAAACTAAGAATTTTAGGATAAAATCAGCCTAACCATTCCTTAAATGATGAAGCTTGCTTAGCAGAATAAACCCTACCATGGAAGCAAGCAGTGAAATTACCTTTTAAGAAGAAATTTCTAAAAATAATTATCATTTGTGTTTATTTAAAACTTAAATAGTAGTAATTTATTTGGCAATGGCGGCCCTCTAAAGTTCTACCTTGTGAAATTAAAGGTCAAAAAATAGCCGTTTATTATTTTAAAAACAGGAATTCTTATTCGTAAAAACAAAAATAGTTATTAAATTCTTTGACAATTTAATAATTTAAGCAGATCTTTATTTTGGAATTAACAATTAACTTAATAAAAAATGGACAAAATTTTAGATATTGACAATGTAGACCTGAAAATTATTTCACTACTTAACAAAGATGCTAAAACCCCATATACCGAGATCGCAAAAAAGGTTTTCGTTTCTTCCGGAACTGTTCATGTAAGAATGAGAAAGTTGGAAGACCTTGGTGTCGTAAAGAGTGCAACTTTGAACATTGACTATTCTAAACTAGGTTACGATATTTCGGCTTTCCTTGGGATTTATTTAGAAAAAAGCTCCTTATACGATACGGTTATAGAAAAACTAAAAGACATTTCTGAAGTAATTAATGCTTATTATACTACCGGTAATTACAGCATATTCGCCAAAATCATTTGTAAAGACACCAATCATTTAAGAGACGTACTTAACAAAATTCAATTGGTCGAAGGAATTGATAGAACTGAAACCCTCATTGTTCTTGAAGAAAGTATCAATAGGCCTATTCATTTAATAACGGATAAAAAATAACTTCAAATTAATTATTAAGATTAAATCTAAATAAAAAATTTATTTAGATTTTCATATATAGTATATGGTTTTTTCAATATTTACTATTGTAAACAATGGTATTTTTCAGAATTTTAACTACTTGACAATCAATTAATTGCATCCCGTAGTAAAAGTTATTTTAGATTATTCAACCACATTTAGAACAATAAAAAATAGATTAATGTTGTATATTTGTGGTTCAAAATATAATTAGTCTAAATAACTCTTTTTTATGAGCAAGGACAATGAAATCTTAGAAGAATTAACATCCAAAGAATATGAGCATGGCTGGTCAGTTGATTATGAAACTGATGAGGCTCCTATTGGTTTAAATGAAAACATCATTCGATGGATTTCTTCAAAAAAGGAAGAGCCCAAATGGCTCTTGGATTGGCGCCTTAAAGCTTTTGAACAATGGAGTAAGATGGAAGAACCTACTTGGGCAAATGTTCAATACCCTAAAGTAGACCTTCAATCATTAAGGTTTTATTCAGCTCCAAAACAAAAAAGCAAGCCAAAAAGTATCAGTGAAGTAGATCCTGAACTTTTGAAAATATATGAAAGACTTGGTATTTCATTAAATGAACAAAAAAGACTTCAAGGAGTAGCTGTTGATGTGGTGTTGGATTCAGTTTCCGTAGGTACTACTTTTAAAGAGACGCTTTCAAAACTTGGCGTAATCTTTTGTTCATTCAGTGAGGCTGTAAAAGAGCATCCGGAATTGGTTAAAAAATACCTAGGTTCCGTTGTGCCTGCTACTGACAACTATTATGCTGCCTTAAATGCAGCAGTATTTTCAGATGGTTCATTTTGTTATATACCCAAAGGTGTGCGTTGCCCAATGGAGCTGTCCACCTATTTCAGAATCAATGCAGCTAACACCGGTCAATTTGAAAGAACGTTAATTGTTGCAGAAGATAAGTCTTATGTATCCTATTTGGAGGGTTGTACTGCGCCCCAAAGAGACGAAAACCAACTTCATGCAGCGGTGGTAGAAATTTATGCTGCAGAGAATGCAGAGGTGAAATACTCTACAGTTCAAAATTGGTATCCGGGAGACAAAGAAGGAAAAGGTGGCATTTACAATTTTGTTACTAAAAGAGGTATATGTGCCGGCGACAACTCTAAAATATCATGGACTCAAGTTGAAACAGGTTCTGCAGTTACTTGGAAATACCCGTCCTGTATATTGAAGGGAAACAATTCGATAGGAGAATTTTACTCTGTTGCTGTTACGAATAATTACCAACAAGCTGATACAGGCACTAAAATGATTCATATTGGAAAAAATACACGTTCCAGAATCGTTTCAAAAGGAATTTCCGCAGGTAAGTCTCAAAATTCTTACAGGGGTCAGGTGCAGGTTATGAAACGTGCCAGCAACGCACGTAATTTCTCTCAGTGTGACTCACTATTGATGGGCGATAAATGTGGTGCCCATACTTTCCCATATATAGACATTCAAAATTCTTCCGCCAAGGTAGAGCACGAAGCTACTACTTCAAAAATTGGAGAGGATCAAATCTTCTATTGTAACCAAAGAGGAATAAGTTCTGAAGATGCGGTGGCATTAATTGTGAATGGTTATGCAAAAGAAGTACTCAATCAACTTCCAATGGAGTTTGCCGTTGAGGCCCAAAAACTATTGGCCCTTACTTTGGAAGGAAGCGTAGGTTAAAAAATTAGAAAAATGTTATCAATAAAAAATTTACATGCTGCAATAGAAGGCAGCCCAATACTGAATGGTATAAACCTTGAAATCAAACCGGGGGAAGTACATGCCATTATGGGGCCAAATGGTTCTGGAAAATCAACTTTGGCTTCTGTTTTAGCCGGACGTGAAGAATATGAGGTTACCGAAGGTTCTGTAACTTTCAAAGGAAAGGACATATTGGAACTTAGTCCTGAAGACAGGGCTAGAGAAGGAGTGTTTTTAGCATTTCAATACCCTGTAGAAATCCCAGGTGTAAGTTCTACTAATTTCCTTAGAACTGCTGTAAATCAAGTCAGAGAATATAGGGGTGAAAGCCCATTGGATGCAGTAAAATTTCTTTCTTTGATGAAAGAAAAGATGAAATTGGTTGAAATTGATCAGAAGTTATTGAGCAGGGCTTTGAATGAAGGTTTTTCCGGGGGTGAGAAGAAAAAGAATGAAATTTTTCAGATGGCTATGCTGGAACCTTCCCTTTCTATTCTTGATGAAACTGATTCCGGTCTGGATATTGATGCCCTAAAGGTGGTAGCCAATGGAGTCAACCAACTAAAATCAAAGGACAATGCAACGATAGTTGTTACACACTATCAGCGTTTGTTGGATTATATTGTACCGGATTATGTTCATGTATTGTACAAAGGCAAAATTGTAAAATCCGGAACTAAAGAATTGGCCTTAGAACTTGAAGCCAAAGGTTACGACTGGATCAAAGATGAATTATCAGGAGCAACGGTTTAGTTTTAATCCAAGATTATAATTTCTAATGACATTATCGACAAAGAAAGATCATAAACTGGTAGAATTATTCCTTTCTAAGCAGACGGATTCAAATGATTCAAACCCTTTCAAGGATTTGAAGACTGTTGCGAAATCATCGCTTGAAGCTACCGGTTTTCCTACTTTGAAAGAAGAGGAGTATAAATATACTAATATCACCAAGCGGATCATTGATAAGATAGAAAACTATTCTTCTCCTCAATCAATTGATAACCTTGCTGAAATAATCAAAGGCAATTCATTGATCAACATACTTGATGGGTATAGGCTAGTCAGGAACAATGGAGTATTTGACCCTGAATTATCCAATTATAAAGATGCTGGATTTTCAGTTAAGCCATTTTCTGAATTGGATGAAGAACAAGCGAGTGAAATAGGATCCATCGAATCAGTTGACAAAGACGCTTTCGCTGCATTAAACGCTTACTCCTTTGAGTCCGGGATTCGAATTGACATTCCTGATGGATTAATAGTGGAGCAGCCCATTGTTTTGGTAGACTTTATCAATCCAGATGCTAACGGCCAATGTGTTCAACCAAGAACCTATTACCATGCAGGCAAAAATAGCCAAGCTACTGTCATCGAAATAACCGTTTATTTGAATGAATCAACCGTCTTTCTCAATGAAGTAGCTGAATGGAATGTAGAAGACAATGCTCATATCAGGCATTATAAACTTCAGGATGGTCACAACGCAGAACTTGGCGTAAGCAATACCGGGTCGGAAATCGCTCGGGACGCTACCTTCACCTCTGTTTTGTTGAGTTTAAGTGGAGCAATGCTAAGAAATAATCTAAGTCTGAATATCAACGCAAGTAATTGTATAGGTAATATGTACGGACTTTATTTACTGAATGGAAAAACGCACGTTGACAACCATACTAATGTGGATCATAAAATGCCTCATTCGGAATCAAATGAACTTTACAAAGGCATTTTAGCAGACCAATCCAGAGGAGTTTTCAACGGAAAGATATTTGTAAGGCAGGATGCCCAAAAAACAAATGCATTTCAGCAAAACAACAATATATTATTGTCAGAGGATGCGACCTTAAACACCAAGCCGCAACTTGAAATATGGGCAGATGATGTAAAATGTTCTCATGGTTGTACTACGGGCCAATTAGATGAAGAGGCCCTCTTTTACCTTAGAGCAAGGGGAATAGGTAAGAAAAGCGCAAAATCATTGTTGCTTTATGCATTTGCGGGAGAAGTGCTGGACCATATCACCAATGAATCCTTTAAAAATTACTGTGAAAAAATAGTACATGAACGACTTGGAGGCGGCCATTAAAAATAACTCAGGAATACTAGTTGAAGATAAGATCAGAGAATTTTTCCCAATACTTCATCAAGAAGTAAATGGAAAACCTTTGGCTTATTTTGACAATGCTGCAACCACGCAAAAGCCCATTCAAGTGATTGAAGCTTTGCGAAAGTACTATGAATTAGACAATTCAAATATACACAGAGGAGCACATACTTTGGCTTCTAGGTCTACAGACTATTTTGAAAACACACGTCGATTAGTCAAGGAATTTATCAATGCTCCTTCTTCTGAAGAAGTAATTATTACCAAGGGAACAACAGAAAGCATCAACTTGGTAGCCAGTACTTTTGGTAGGAAATTTATTGCAAAGGGAGATGAAATTATCATTTCTACTTTAGAGCACCACTCCAATATTGTGCCTTGGCAACTCTTATGTGAAGAAAAAGGTGCAATTTTAAAGGTAATCCCAATTCACGACACTGGTGAGTTGGACTTAGTTGCTTACAGGCAATTGCTTTCTGAAAAAACAAAGCTAGTGGCTGTAGTTCATGCATCCAATGCATTGGGAACTATCAACCCGATCAAAGAAATGATCCAGCAAGCCCATAAATATGGAGCAAAATTTCTTATGGATGGGGCACAAAGTACTGCCCATTTGGACATAGATGTTCAGGGTTTGGATTGCGATTTTTTCGCTTTCTCTGCACACAAAGTTTATGGTCCTACCGGGGTAGGCTTTTTATATGGAAAGCGAGAACTTTTGGAAGCCATGCCTCCTTATCAAGGAGGAGGAGAAATGATCAAGGAGGTCAGCTTTGAAAAAACGACATTCAATGATTTGCCCTATAAATTCGAGGCAGGAACACCTAATATTGGGGATGTAATTGCATTTGGTGAGGCCATCAAATTTGTAAACAATATCGGAAAAGAAACCATTAGGAATCATGAAAATCACCTGTTGAAGCATGCAGTTGAGAGAAGCGCCGAAATAAAAGGCTTTATTCCTATAGGTACGGCTAAAGCAAAAGTTAGTGTTCTAAGTTTTGGAATCAACAATATCCACCCTTTTGATGTGGGCTTAATGTTGGATGCTTCAGGTATAGCTGTTAGAACCGGTCACCATTGCACCCAGCCACTTATGGATAGGTTACAAGTTGAGGGAACTGTCAGGGCTTCCTTTGCTGTTTACAATACCATAGAAGAAATTGACAGGCTAATTGAGAGCTTAAAAAGAATCTCAAAAAGGAAAAATTAATGGCAGAAATAAACAGTATTCAGGAAGAAATAATTGGTGAATTTGAAATTCTAGGCGATGACAAGGAATCCACAATTTATTACATTATGGAACTTGGAGACCAATTGCCTGAATTTCCTGAAAAAGATAAAGTAGAGGACAATATTATCAAAGGTTGTCAATCAAAGGTTTGGCTAACAAGTAGTTTAGAAGAGGGAAAGGTTCATTTCCAGGCTGACTCCAATACCGATATCACGAAAGGATTAATCAGTCTTTTGATTAGGGTTCTATCAGGGCAACCTGCCAATGAAATAATCAATGCAGACCTATACTTTATTGAAAAGATCGGCATGGGTAATATCATCGGTTCACAGCGTTCCAATGGTCTTACTGCGATGATCAAACAAATGAAATTATTTGCAATAGCTTACAAAGCCAAAATTAATGCATAACCCAGCTATGGAAAATAAAGAGCAATCAACGGACGATCAAGAAGCCCTAAAAGGAAAGGTGATCAACGCCATAAAAGATGTTTATGATCCGGAAATCCCTGTAGACGTATATGAGCTCGGCCTTATTTATGAAATTACGGTTTACCCGGTAAACAATGTATATATTTTAATGACCCTTACATCCCCCAATTGTCCAGCAGCTGAATCTATCCCTTCAGAGGTAAAAGAGAGTGTTGGCAATATTGAGGGAGTAAATAATGTGGAAGTAGAACTCACTTTTGACCCACCCTATTCTCAAGACATGATGTCGGAAGTAGCAAAGTTGGAACTGGGATTTTTATAAAAATACAATAAAACAAAAGTAATATGTATCCAGAAGAATTGATTGCACCTATGCGTGCAGAGCTTACAGAAGCAGGTTTTAAGGAATTCAAGTCCGCTCAGGATGTAGAAGATCACCTTAGCGAGCATAAAGGAACTACGTTTATCGTGGTTAATTCAGTGTGTGGATGTGCAGCAGGAGCTGCCCGGCCGGGTGTTAGGGCTGCATTGGAAAAAGCTTCCAAGCAACCTGATGTTTTGGCCACAGTTTTCGCCGGTAACGATGCAGATGCTGTAGCCAAATTTAGGGAATTGGTACTTCCTTATCCTCCTTCTTCCCCAGCCATGGCATTATTCAAAGATGGAGAGTTGGTTCATTTCATTGAGAGGCATCACATTGAAGGAAGAAATGCCCAAATGATCGGAGATCACTTGGTTGAGGTTTTCGAACATTTTTGTTAAAGTGTGCCCTTTTAGGGCATTTTTCATTTGAGTAGAAAACAATAATGAACTCTTAAAATAAATTTGGTCAATTCAACCGATAATAAATTTGAATTGCTGAATTTTTGAATATAATAATTGCTATAATTAGGAAGGTATTACTTTTTTCCAAATATAATTTTAATTGTGAAAGCACTTTCCTACAGCATTTACGCCATATTTTTAAAAAATATTGCGTAAATTTTACTAAATTGTATTCAAATTTATTTTAACTGAATAAGTTAGGAACTTTATAAAATCATTTAATAATAAACACATGTCGGATATTGCTAAACTATCCTTTAAAGGTAAAGAATATGATCTTCCAGTCACCGAAGGTACAGAAAATGAAATTGCGGTTGATATTGCAAAATTACGAGGCCAATCAGGGTTAATTACCATTGATCCGGGTTTTAAAAATACTGGATCGACCAAAAGTGCCATTACGTTTTTAGATGGGGAGAAAGGTATTTTAAGGTATAGAGGCTATAATATTGAAGACTTAGCAGAGAATTCTAATTTCTTAGAAGTTTCTTATTTGTTGATAAATGGTGAATTACCAACTACTGAGCAATACAATGACTTTGCTGGGAGAATCACAAACCACACTTTGGTGCATGAAGACATCAAGAAAATTCTTGATGGATTTCCATCTGTAGCGCATCCCATGGGAGTTCTTTCTTCATTGATTTGTTCTCTTACCGCATTTTATCCAAATTCTTTGGATCCAAACAATACTGATGAAGAGATCAAACTAAGTATGGTGAGGTTATTGGCTAAAATGCCAACCTTTGCTGCTTGGGCGTATAAAAACAAAATGGGGCATCCTGTAAATTACCCCGACAATAGCCTTGATTATTGTGGTAATTTCATGAAAATGATGTTCTCCTTACCTTCAGAGAAATACGAAATAGACCCGGTTATTTCTAAAGCCTTAGATAAATTATTAATTCTACATGCAGACCATGAACAAAACTGTTCTACTTCTACAGTAAGAATTGTTGGATCTTCGCAAGCCAGCATATATGCTTCTATTTCTGCAGGTATCAATGCACTTTGGGGTCCTCTCCATGGAGGTGCCAACCAATCTGTAATTGAAATGCTTGAAGCTATTAAAGCAGATGGTGGTGATTCTAAGAAATATTTAGAAAAAGCAAAAGACAAAAATGATCCTTTCAGATTAATGGGTTTTGGACACAGGGTTTACAAAAACTTTGATCCAAGAGCCAAAATAATCAAGAAGGCTGCTGATGATGTACTAGAGAAATTAGGTATCAACGACCCGGTTTTAGACATCGCAAAAGAACTTGAAAGTGCTGCCCTTAATGATCAGTACTTTGTAGATAGAAAACTTTACCCTAATGTTGATTTCTACTCAGGAATCATTTATAGGGCTTTGGGTATTCCTACCGATATGTTTACAGTAATGTTTGCCTTGGGAAGACTTCCAGGTTGGATCGCACAATGGAAAGAAATGCGTGAGAACAATGAGCCAATTGGTCGACCAAGACAAGTATATGTAGGCAGTACAGAAAGACCTTTCGTACCGATCGACAAAAGGTAATCCAAAATCTATAAATTAAATAAAAAAAGGGTCGAAAGACCCTTTTTTTATTTATATGCAAAATATAATTTAGCGAAATCAGCTGAAAATTAGAATATATTTCATAAACTGCTCAACAATAGTTGTAAGCTAAGCTATTTTTTTATACCTTTGCAACTTATTTAAAATATACATTTTTCTCCTACGCCGTGGGGTTCCTTATTGTTGATCGACACTGGGATATTTGGGAATACCGTGGCTTTGAGAAGTAAGGAACATTTCATGGAAAAAGAAATATTATTTTCAGACCTTGGGGTTTCGGAAGAAATCTTAAGGGCAGTGGAAGATATGGGCTATACCCAACCTTCCCCAATTCAAGCTCAAACCATTCCTTTATTATTGCAAGGAGCTGATGTCATCGGCCAAGCTCAAACGGGTACAGGGAAGACCGCTGCATTTGGCATCCCGATTATTGACAGTATTGATCCTAATAGCAAGAAGCCGCAAGCCCTAATTTTGTGTCCTACTAGGGAACTTGCTGTACAAGTTGAAGGTGAGATCGTTAAACTAACCAAATACAATAGAAAAATATCTTCTACCTGTATATATGGTGGCGAATCAATTGACAGACAAATTAGAAGCTTAAAAAAAGGTGTTCAAATTGTGGTGGGTACTCCCGGCAGAATTATGGACCATATGGATAGAAGAACCTTAGACTTAAGTCAAGTTGGCATCATTGTGTTGGATGAAGCTGATGAAATGCTGGACATGGGTTTTAGGGATGATATTGAAAAAATACTTAGTTCTATGCCAATCGAAAGGCAAACGGTATTCTTTTCTGCCACCATGCCTAAGCCAATTCTAGAACTTACTAGAAAATATCAAACAGATCCGGAGATCATCAAGGTTTTAAGAAAAGAGCTTACCGTTGAAAACATATCTCAATTGTATTTTGACGTAAGATCGGGATTAAAAACAGATTTGATAAGCAGACTTATTAATCTTCACCAATATAAGCTTAGTGTAATTTTCTGTAATACTAAAAGGGTTACAGATGAAGTAACCGAAGAGTTAACAGCTAAAGGTATCCCTGCTGAAGCATTGCATGGAGATTTGTCTCAAGCACAAAGAACTAAAGTTATGAACAAGTTCCGTAAAGGACATTGTTCAGTTTTAGTAGCTACAGACGTAGCTGCAAGGGGTATAGATGTAGAAAACGTTGAAGCTGTTTTCAATTATGACCTTCCCCTTGATGAGGAAAATTATGTACATAGAATTGGTAGAACAGGTAGAGCCGGAAGGTCAGGAACTGCCATTAGTTTTGTGTCTGGAAGAAGAGATTCAGGAAGGCTAAGAGATCTTGAAAGGTTTATCAAAACCACCATTGAGAAAGCTGCCCCTCCATCCGTAGACCAGCTGATTCAAATGAAAAAAGATCAGTTGACCAAAGATATTCACAGGCAACTGGCAAAAGAAGAAGACAATAGCATATACGAGCAGGCAGTAGAAAGCCTTCTTGCAGAAGGAATTTCTATTGAGCAAGTCGCCTTAAGTTTGGTGAAAATGCAATTGGGTGAAGCCATTGATAAGTTTAAAGAAATGAATTTCACCCCTGATAAGGATCGAGGTGGTAGAGACGATAGAAGAAAAAGAGACCGCAACGATAGAGGATCATCTAGAGGTCGTAATGGAGAAAGAGGCGATCGCAGCGGAAGAAGGGGTAATAAAAAAGAAAGAGAACCAAATATGGCTCGTCTCTTTTTAAATTTAGGAAAGAAAGACCGAATTCGTCCTAATGATATCGTTGGTGCTATCGCAGGAGAAACTGGAGTATCAGGTGGTAGTATAGGTGAAATTGATATTTATGATAGCTTCTCTTTTGTGGACATCCCTAAAAAAGATGCAAGTCATGTCATTAATGTTATGAATACCAATACCATCAAAGGAAAGTCAGTAAATTTTGAAATATCTAAACCTTAAGAATAGGTATTTAATCATAACTTAATCAATATTAATAACAAGCCTTCCATAATTGGAAGGCTTGTTTTGTTTAACCCGGATTCGGTTATGCGCCTCGCAATGCATACCATGAGTCATCTCATGGATTGTTTCTATCAAAAGAAAATCACGCTGTTTACAATTTCAGTACATAATTGATTGTCTAATGCCTATTACTTGCTTAATACCTTTAAGAGCCTTAATTCACTAGCCATTGCTTTTGATTATATTTGGTAATTGGAAACTTTATAACCAAATTTTTATGAAAAGATATAGTGAAATAGTAGCTTCAATTATCATCTGGTTTACAGTTATTTCTCAGTTCTATTTAATGATTATGAATAGACAAACTGAATTTTTAGAAACAACGGTAAGATTCTTTAGTTTTTTCACTATTTTAACCAACACCTTGGTTGCCTTGTATTTTTCAACCAAGGCCTTTAAATTAAAGACATTTCCATTTACAATTTTTAACAAGGCGGGAGCACTTACTGCCATAACCACATTTATACTTATAGTAGGTTTGGTCTATCAAATTGCTTTGAGAGGAATATGGCAACCTACCGGCTTTCAATATATTGTTGATGAATTATTACACAGCATTATTCCCCTTTTGGTTTTAATTTATTGGTATTTCTATGTTTCTAAATTAGACTTAAAATTTGAATCTGTATCCAAGTGGATATTATATCCGATTTTCTATTTACTATTTGTTTTATTAAGAGGACATTTCTCAGGATTTTATCCTTATCCTTTTTTAAACATCTCGAATATTGGTTATTTGAATGCCTTTAAGAATATTGGTCTAATAGTTCTTTTGTGCCTATCCATCCTAATCCTACTGGTTTTCTTGGGTAAGAAATTACCAAGAATTCAAAATGTTGAACATACCTACAATTAAAACAAGCAGGTTGGGGCTGATTATCAGTAGTACATTTACTAATTTTTTGCTAATTTCTTAATAATCTCGCTTTCCAATTCCCTGTAGTGGGTACAGTTCAAACCATAGTTTTTTGAATGAGTAATAACATCATCAACCAATGTCTTTTTTTCTCCAATATGTCCACTTTCAATATCTAGTTGAAAGGAAGATTTGGCATTATGAGGAAAATTTGAAATCATAGTCAATGCATTATTTATAGCCGCATCATCAAGCAAAACTTCCTGTTTTTGTGCCAACTGAGCCAATTCCTCCATTAAGCCTATCCATAATTTTTTCAAATCCTCATTTGTATTAATTTCTCCAAAAGTGACATTTTTTGCTGCAGTTAATGTCCCAAGACTAGAAATAAACAAAAACTTTTTCCAAAGATGTAATTTCGCATCAGCTACCAATTCAAGTGGTACTCCACACAGATTTAAAAATTTAAAAATATCATCATAGATATCTGTCGTTGGTGAACCAACAATCACTTTTCCTGGCCCCCCAAGATGTTTGATATGCCCTGGTTCTTGAACGTTTGAAATCAGATAAATACATGCATCCAAAACCGTAGCCTTTCCAACCAATGAGCGAATAGTGTCTGCAGCATTTACCATATTTTGCAAAGGTAAAACCAAAGTCCTTTCACCAAAAATTTTAGAATTTTCTAAAACAGCTTTCTCTATGGATTGGGATTTGGTAGCCAAAATTACCAAGTCATAGGTATTTTCACACTCTCCACTTAAAACAAGTCCATCGGGTTGTAAAACCTGCTCCGAATCAGGATTACTAAAGATCAAGCCTTTTGATTTAATATTATTGTAGGTGGCTCCTCTCGAAATGAGGTCAAGTTTAACTGAATCATCCGGTCGATTTGCTAATATTTTAGCCCCTACAAAACCACCTACTCCTCCTACCCCAAGGATAGCTATTGATTTACCTTTCATTATCTTTTTTTTAACATATAATTTTCCAATAAATAGACCAAGAGGCCTTCCGATTCAATTTCCGCCTATTAATTGGAAAAATCAATTAATTTTAAAAGTAGAAAACACAACTTAAACTGCTTTTAAATTCGGATATTTACCTTAAAAATTAATGATACCCACAGAAACAACCTCCAATTCAAAATAATATGAACACTATATGGCTTTACAACGAATTTCAACAAACCGGAAAAGATTACTCATTGCAAGAGGAAGTGGAAGTTTACGATCCCTCACATAATGATTTCAGGGATTTAGTCAAAGAAATCGGAGTTGTAATAGAATGGTTTAGGCCAAATAAGGGATCGAAGGTATTAGACATAGGTTGCGGTACAGGCAACTTCTCTATAGCAATGGCAAGAATTTGCGAAAAAGTTTATTCAATAGATATTTCAAAAGCAATGTTAAAATATGCTCAAGAAAAAGCGATTTCCAAGCAAATCAAAAACATATCTTTTACCCACAGCGGTTACTTAAATTTTAATCTTCCTGACCAAAGCATTGATGGGGTAATCAGTTCACTATCTTTACATCACCTTCCCGACTTTTGGAAAAGTATTGCCTTGGAAAGAATATTCAATGTTTTGAAACCCAAAGGTAGGTTTTATTTATATGATGTAGTTATTCCAGATCACCAACCAAGCGATGCCATCAATGCCTTCATCGCCAACCAAGGGATAAAAGGTGGTGATTTTATGAGAGAGGATACCATTATCCATTTTAAGGAGGAGTTTTCAACTTTGGATTGGATCATGAAAAAATTACTTATCAATGCGGGTTTTATTATCAAAAAAGAAGAAACTCAAGATGGATTGCTTAAAAAATTTTATTGTGAAAAATCCGGACAATCAAATTAATCTGTTTTAGCTGATACCTGAATGACTCCCAAGATTAATGCAAAGTATTACCAATTGAAATTGAAAAACCTTTTATTTTCAATTTTTAATCCTTAAAAATTCACGGAAAAGGGTTCAGCACTATTTCATATAAAGGTTCCAAAAAAAGGTAAGCATAGAATTTCAGCCCTTAAATTAAACTTTATTTGCTACATGACCTATTTGACACAGAAACCATCAATCTGTTAAATAAAATCCATTATTTGCCATCAAACTTATCTCCAAAATACCGGAAATATCGGTATATTTAGCATATGCAAATGATTCCAAAGATAACCGGTATTCTTGTCATATGGCTGTCATTTTCCTGTAGTAGTCTAATACCTGTGCAAAATTTGTCTAGGGAAGCCCTTAATGGAATTGGCATGTTCAAGGAAATCGGGTATAATTTCCATACTGCATGTCTAGAGGAGTGCACTTTTAGTAAAGTAAGTCAATTTGAAATTGAAAGAGAAGAAAATTGTGCCTGTGATACTTACTTAATGGCAGATGAAGAGGTAAATAACCTATATTTCGCTCTAATGGATTATTGGGAAGGGCTTTATCAATTGTCATCTATGGAAATGAATCAATACAATTTAAATAGGCCGGCTTCAACACTAGCAGCGTCTAATTTAATTGCGTTCAAGGAGGACCAATTATTAGCCTTTCAAAAATTATCTGAATTAAGTCTAAAAGCGGTTACAGGTCAATATAGAAAAAATAGGATTAAAAGCTATATGAAAGAAGCAGATCCTTACCAACAAATTATTAGTGAAAAGCTAGTTTTTGTATTAAAAGAAAATCTTTTGGGCCTGATGGAGATTCAAAACGAAGCTTGGTATTCTTTTTACAAATCCATGAGCTATGACCCAACTTTAAACACCATAAACAAAGCCTCTGCGGCTAGGGAATACTATAATATATTAGGGGAACATAAAGCTCAAGCTAACCAAATAAAGGTATTAATAGAAGCTATAGCGCTTATTTCTGAAGAACACCATAGTTTGGTCGCCTCTGATTTTAAATTCAATAGTACGAATTTCAAAGCGGAAATTGGGAGAATGTCCAAAGATTTACGTACACTACATCATGCTTATGAGCAATTTAAAAAATGAAAGATAGATTCGACAGTGAACAAATAAGCCAATTGGCAGATGAATTTTTAGAGATAGCAAAAAAATTCAATGACTATCGGTTCGAAAAAATAAGTCAACAAAAAATCAGCCATGACACTTTTCTAGAAATGGGCAAGAAGTCAAATCAACTGATGAAAACTGCAAGAGAAATGAAGCTTTTGTCTACCTTAATTGTGGGAGAAGAGACAGCAACAGCCCTATCGAAGCTGAGCAGTATTAATCAGGAGATTAAGGGCAGCATAAATTCATTGATAGATATTCAAAAGGCCTTTGATTTTATCGGAGCCTTGGGTGATATAGGTTTAGCAATTGTAGAAAAAAATCCTGCTGCCATCGGCAATAATATTTCTTACATTGGTGAGCTATTGAAAGAAACAACCAGTTGAAAATGGCAGATCAAAAAAAGAAAAATGCAAACCTCCCTGTAAATTCTTCGCCAGTATGTTATCAAAATGAGCCTGACATACAAGAGGATTACCTTTTGCCCAATCCTAAAATTAAAAAATCAAAAAAGACCATTCACGTAGATACAAAAAAAGAAGACCAATAATTATTGGTCTTTTCCATTGATTAATGGTAATATAAGTTAGGGAAAGGTATATTTTAATGCCACATATTGTATTATATAAAGGGGGCTTTTCAAAATCTATTTTTCTATATAAAAAAACAAGAAACTTTCGTCAATTTTTAATATTTTAGACCTTTATAATAATTTAAAAAATTACCAATGAAAGATATCAGTAAATCCACAAAACACAATTCCAGAAGGAATTTTATGAAAGCCTCTGCTATGGCAGCAGCCGGGTTCTACATTGTACCTAGACATGTACTTGGAGGGCCGGGTTTTAAGGCACCGAGTGACAAACTTAGAATTGCAGGTATAGGTGCCGGCGGTAAAGGTGGAAGTGATATTAGGAGCTTCTACGAAAGTGGAAATGCAGATATAGTTGCGCTATGCGACGTGGATCCAAATAGGGCCGCCGGAAGGATCAAAGCTCATCCTAAAGCAAAGTTCTATGAAGATTATAGAGAAATGCTGGAAAAGGAAAATAACAATATAGATGCTGTTTCTGTTTCCACACCAGATCATAATCATGCTGTTCAGGCTTTAACGGCTATGAAAATGGGCAAACATGTATATGTTCAGAAGCCATTGACACATACCATACACGAAGCACGAGTACTTACTCAGGCAGCAGAAAAATACAAGTTAGTAACCCAAATGGGTAATCAAGGGGCTTCAGGAGACGGGGTTCGGAAAATGCGTGAGTGGTATGCTGCAGGGCTAATAGGCGAGGCGACTAAAGTCCAAGTATGGACCAACCGCCCCGTTTGGCCTCAAGGTGTTCCTTGGCCGGGGGAATCAGGAAAAAAAGCGCCTAAAAATCTTAATTGGGACCTTTGGTTAGGAACGGCAAGGCAAATGGGATATGTGGAAAATTTACACCCTTTTAACTGGCGAGGCTGGTGGGAATTTGGTACAGGTGCCTTAGGAGATATGGCATGTCACTTGATGGAACCTGCTTTCCGTACCTTAGACTTAGGATACCCTACCGGTGCAGAATGTAGTGTTGGCTCCGTATATACAGGAGAATTTACAAAAGGCTATTTCCCTGAAAGCTGTCCTCCTTCCTCTCATATCACCTTGGGTTTTGACAGGCCTAATGGAGGTAATATTGAATTTCACTGGATGGACGGTGGTATCCAACCTAGCAGGCCTGAAGAGCTTGGTCCTAATGAAGAAATGGGTGATGGTGGAAATGGCGTTATAATTGAAGGAACAAGGGGTAAAATGATGTGTTCTACCTATGGTATGAATCCTAAGTTATTACCTTCTTCAATCAATGATAGCGTAAATGTAGCTCCCACTTTACCACGTGTAGAAGGTGGCGTGGGAGGTCACTATGCACAGTGGGTTAATGCATGTATTGCAGGTCATGGAAGTAAAGAATACAATGAGCTAAGTTCTCCTTTTTCTATTGCGGGTCCTTTGACTGAATCCGTACTTATGGGCAATTTGGCCATAAAGAGTTATGACTTGAGAACACCTAAAGCCGATGGTAAGGGCTTTGATTATCCTGGTAGAGGCATTAAACTATTGTGGGATGGTGAAAACATGAAGGTTACCAATTTTGAACCTGCCAATCAGTTTGTATCGAAAGAATACAGAGAAGGTTTTGAACTTCCAAAAATATAAACCTAACCTTTATTAGATATAGCACTTAAGCATTTAAAATGAACACTAGTGCTTAGTGGTGGTATTTTAAATAGAATTAAATTGTTTTTGCCCCGGAATTCCGCTTCCGGGGCTTTTCTATTTTAATCATTTCAACAACATTAATAACCCTCTAATGAGGTTACTAATAGATTTAATCAAAAAAAATTTGATTAAATATCACGATGATTTTTCTCGAAGCTACCCATTTCATTATTTTTTAAGAAAGAATTTACCCATCTTTTAAATTTGAATCCCTTCTATATTAAAACGATTTTTCACTCCATATTCATCTCCGGATTGGCCTTAGGTATAGTAAAATAAAATTTAGCCCCTTCACCTTTTACCGAATTTACCCAAACTTCTCCTCCCAAGTTGTCTATGATTTTCTTTACAATGGCCAATCCCATCCCGGTGCCCTCATATTTACCTTTTCCATGAAGACGTTTAAAAATAGTGAAAATTCTTTCGTGGTGGATTGGATCTATTCCAATTCCATTGTCTTCGACAGAAAATTGCCAAAACCCATCCTTTTCTTCAAAACTAATATCTATTACTGGTTCTTCATTTTCATTCTTGTACTTTAAAGCATTTCCAATAAGGTTATAAAAAACCTGAAATAGTGGTGTTTTATAAGAAACAATTCGAGGAAGTTTATTGAAGTTTACAATTGCCTTGGATTCTTTAATCCTCTTTTTTTGTAGCACACAGACCTCATCAACTAACTCATTAATATTTAATATTTTCAGCTTGTCTTCATGTTTTCCTATTCTTGAAAACTCCAATAAATCTAAAATAATTTGGCGCATCCGCATAGCTCCGTCTACAGCAAACCCTATGTACTGGTGCGCTTTTTCATCCAATTCATCTCGGTATTTCCTTTCTAACAATCCCATAAAATTGCTCACCATTCTCAGAGGTTCTTGTAAATCATGAGAAGCCACATAGGCAAATTGTTCAAGTTCTTTATTTGACCTTTCCAGCTCAATGGCATGCTGAGCCATTTGATCATTCATAGCTTGAAGGGATTCTTCATACTCTTTTCTATAGGTAATATCAGTTATGGCACCTACCACCCGAGTAACTTTATTGCTTTTATTTCTAATAAAAATTGCCCTGTCAATTACGAAGGCGTAATGTCCTTCTTTACATAATAAACGATATTCTTCGAACCAATTGGTAAGAACATCACTATTAATAAATTCTTTAAATTTCACCGTGATTCTTTCCCTATCTTCTGGATGAATCAATTCTTGTAAGGCTACTATATCCGGAGAGCTATCCTTCAAATCGTATCCAAAGAGGGTGTGAAATCCCACCCCTCGAAAAACTTCATTGTTTTCAATATCATAATCCCAAATAGCATCATTGGTGGCTTCAGCTATTTTCTCAAACCGCTCATTAGAAAGTTGAATTTTTTCTGATATTAATTTTTCTTGGGTTATGTCTTTAATAAAAACACTAATGCCATCTTCAGAAGGGTAACCATTTACATTCAACCATATTTTTCTTCGATCGGAAAACATCTCAAAATGAACATTCACCTGATTTTGTAGAGCGAAAAATAGCTGTTTTTGAACTTTGGAATTTTTTATTCGCGGAATCACCTCCCAAATCACATTATTGAGTGCTCGTTCTTTACTTATGCCGATAATTTCTTCTGAACGCTGATTCCAATAGAGGATTTTAAAATCATTATCCAAAGCAAAGAATGCCTCTCCTATACTCTCCAAAATGGCATTCTTTTCTTTAAAGGATTGCAAAAGGGCCTTTTGGCTATTGGTTCGCTGTATCGCTGAAGATAAGTTAGAAGAAATGGTTTGTAAAAATGAAATCTCACTCTCGCTCCAATTTCGTTCTGTATGACAGGTTTTGAAACTTAAAAATCCATAAAATTTATTTTTAATTGTGATCGGAATTGAAACATTAGAATAAACCCCTAGCTTTTCAAAATTCTCTTTCAATTTACAATGGGGTAATTCACTTGTATTTACGATAAACAATTCTCCTCTTTTCAAGACATCCATTATCTCAGGAAAATCATCAACAGCTAGCTTTTGGACAGCAACATTTTCTGTAAAGTTTATATCCTCCCCTACCGTCCATTCAATCATCTTTGTAACATACTCTTCCCCATCATCTCCAACTTCATTTTTTTGAAAGTAATTAATTTTATCAATTTCAACTGCTTCACTCGTAAGTTGAAAAACCTTCTCTATGGCATCCTTCCAATCTTCAACTAACAGAAATTTTTCAATTACTCTAGAAATTATTTCGAGAAGTTGATTGTTTTTCGCTAATTCAATTTCGCTTATCTTTTGATTGTGGATGTCCTGAAGTGATCCGGAAATACGAACACATTTACCATTGCTAAATTCAGGCTTACCAATACTTCTTATCCAAGTTTCACTTCCATTCAAATGCTTTAATAGAATCTGATAATCCCAAGACTTTCCCTTACTTACTGCCTGCTTAAGTGCATTTTCGATTGTATCCTTTGTGTTAATATCATAAAATGCCGAAATTTCTTCTAGGGAAGGAGAACTATCTTGAGGAAGACCGTAAATTTCCTTGGACGTGGAGGATAAAAAAAGTTCATTATTTACCAAGTCAATTTCCCAACTACCCATTCTTGAGAGTTTAGAAGCATTGTCAAGTAAGGTTTGTAAAGATACTAATTCCGTAATGTCATGGCCAAAAATAAATACCAAACCTTCTTCTCCAAACTTATCGGAAGTATTCCAAGAAATCCATCTGTGTTGACCTGATTTGGTTTGGTATCTATTAATTAGGTTTTTTACTTCCCCCCCCTTTTCTAAAGAAAACTTCCTCATTGATAAACTTTTATCCTCAGGATGAATAAAGTCCTCAAATTTTTTGTTTAAAACCTCCTCTTCTCTATATCCAAATACCTTGCAAAATGAGGGGTTAACTTTTACAAAATATCCACTTGTATCAATTACAATCAACACTTCAGGAGCGCTTTCAAAAAGAAGCCTCATTTCTTCTTCCTGCTGTTTCCGTTTAATTTCTCCTCCTAATAAGACGCCAATTGGTTCAAAAAACTGTTGGCAATCCTTAGGCAATGTAACTATGTCATTGACATATAATACCAACACCCCAACCTGAATGTTATTTTGAAACAATGGTATTCCTATAACTTCCTTAATAAATTGGTGTATATCAGAATTTATCCCTGCAAAAGTAGGCTCCATTTCCAGTTCATTGAACTTTAAAAATGAACCGGAATTTAAAGCATGATTAGCTAAACCTTTATTTATCTTCTTTATATCATTCAAATTCGGGTTTTTAATAGCCCAATAATCTTGAAGTAAATTTATTCCAACTTCCTTTCTATTTAATAGCCAAATTTCACACCCTGAAAAGTCTGATATAGAAGAAATATATTTCAAGACCACTTTTAAAATTACTTTCAATGCTGAATCATCCTTGAAGTATTCAGCAATTTGTTGCTGTACTTCTTTTTGGAAAAAATTCTCCTTTTCATCAGTTTTATCTCGTAAGACACCAATCATTCTTAAAGGTTTACCTTGGCTGTCTCTAATCATATAACTAATCTCCTCTGTATGAAGAAATTGACCGGATTTATGTCGAAATCTATATTCCTTATGCCATCTATTACTTTTAGAATCAGAAACAAAATCATCCCACACTTTGTCGGTTTCTATGGAATCTACCGGATGCATAAAAGAAGCCCATTCTGAAATTTTATTGATCTCCTCACCTTTTTGGTAGCCAAAAATCCTATAAAATCCCTCTCCCCAGTGGAACTCGTCCTTATTAAAATCCCAGTCAAAAATGGCATCATTGGTAACCATATTGACATAGGTAAAGCGCTCATTACTTTTATGTAAGTTTTCAAAATATTCAAATTTCATTAACAATACAGGGAAAATTCTTTGGCTCCTTCGAATAGCATAATATTCATAACCGCTAGGCTTTCTTGCATATTCAAAAAAGTTTATTAAAACTGCATCTAACCTCTCACTTGAGTTCTTAATTGGTAATAACCAGCAAGATCGAATTTTTTCTTCTTTCGAAAAGTTCATCAATCCTTTCCATCTATTGTCTTTTCTAATTTCAGGTATAAAAACTTCCTTATTTAATAAATCTGAAAAATTTTCTTGGCTAGTTAACTCATTCAAATACAATTCAAAATCTTTGACGCTAACTTTATTTAAATCAAGAAAAGAAGGTGTGGCCAAATTCAATAAACGGTTGTCTGAAACCTTCAAAATTGCCATTTTCATGGAGGGAAACAGTCTTTCTAAATTGGAAAGAAAACTGATCAATAAATCGGGTAGGTTTGCGTCCTTTTCCATGCTCATCTCCATCAGCTCTTTTTCAATGGTTTCAAGTTCACCATAAAAATGTTCCAAAGTAATGTCCCTTATAGCACCGACCACCCTATAAGCTTTCCCATTTTGATCTCTTAGAATAACTGCTTTCTCTTTTACATAGGCCCATTCCCCATTCTCTTTAATAAGGCGATATGCTGTTTCTAATTGATTCTCTAAGCTGTTAAATATAATTTGCCTTACTTTTTCCCTGTATGAGTCGAGATCATCAGGATGGATGCTATTGGAAAAAACTTCGTAATTATTTGATAGAGATTGAATTTTGATACCGAAGTTTAAAGCAAACCCTTCCCCTAAAAACATATCACCAGTACTGGGATCAAAATCCCATATACTTCCGGAGTCTGTTTGCATAACCAACTCAAAGCGCTCATTACTCTTTTTAAGTTCTTCTTCAAAAGCAATTCGTTCGGAAATATCTATTCCATTGCATTGAATTTCTTGGGGTTTTCCATCAACCCCAAGTATACCAACAAAGTCCCATATTGTGGTATAAGTACCTTTTTTAGGGTTTAATTTGTGAAGTTCTACTTTGTGTGCTTTTTCAGGTTCTTGTATGCATTTATTAATAATTTGCTTTAATTTGATTTTTTCTTCATCCGGGACAGTATTGATAACATTAATTTTTTCATTGTCAGAAAAGAGCCAATTGAAAGTCTCAATGTATTTGGTATTAGCAAAGCTAATGTAACCTTCAAGATCAATCCGGATGACAAATGTGGTTTGGGAGTCAAGAAAGCTTTTATACCTGGATTCACTAGTAATTAGTTTTCCTTGAGCCTCTATTAATTTACTAATATCCATGCTATTCACAACAACCCCTCCAAGACTAGGGTCATCCGATAAATCTGTAGCTACTGTTAGTAGCCAGCAGTAAGAGCCATCCTTACGTTTGTATCGGTAAGGGTGGCCTTTGGTTCTTTGCCTTAGAGGAAGGTTACTAAACTCTTTTATAACTCGATCTCTGTCTTCCGGGTGAAAATAATTGACAGGATAATCGCCGATTAGTTCCTCTTCTTTGTACCCTAAAATTTGGGGATAATTTGGACTTACGTACAAATACTCTCCTGTCCGCGAGATAATAGCTGTCAAGTCAGAACCTTCTTTAACCAGAGACCGGAATCTTTTTTCCCTTTTCTCCATTTGGTTATTAAGCTTTACTTTCTCAGTTATATCCCTGAAGTTATCAACCAATCCATTAATGTCAGGATCATCTAAAAAATTTGTAATCGTAGATTCTACCCATCTCCACGTACCATCCTTATGTTTCGTTCTTATAATCCCCCCTTCAATTGGTAGCCCTGGTGAAGCCATAGCCCTTTGAATTTTTGCCAAAGACAGTGCCATATCTTCCGGATGAATGGTTTCATTCAATTGCAATCCATACGCTTCTTCTTCACTGTAACCGAGAACTTGTGTAATTGAAGGTGAAACATACTTCTGGACACCTTCAGCATCAAAAATAACAATGGCATCTCTACCATTTTCTACAAGCGCTTTAAATCTCTTCTCATTTTTTTTAAGGGCTATTTCTGCTTCTTTCCTTTTGGTAATATCTACCATAAGGCCCCTGTACATTATTCCATTTTTTTCATCAACAATTACTTTAATCATATCACTGACCCATACAATGGAACCGTTATTTTTTATAAACCGATATTCGATTGTGAAGTCATTATTAGTTTTGGAGTTTTCCGAAATTATTTTAAGAACTTTTTCTTTATCATCACTATAAATATGATTCACCCAAAATTCCGAATCCTCACACCATTCTTCCGGCATGTAACCTAAAATATCTTTTACTTGAGGACTCACATAACAAAGTTTAAAACTATTCGCATGAGACTCCCAAAATACTCCGGGAATGGTTTGAATAAGCGTTCCTATTCTTTCATTCGATATCCGTAATGCTTCTTGGCTACTTAACTGGTCTAAATAAGCACCTAAATGATACATTAGGTTATCAATTAGCCTGGATTCATTTTTTAAATTGCTAGATCTATTTTCACCAAAGGTGTTTTTGGGAAGTACTAATTCAAGTTCCAAAGATTTACCATCGTGTAAGATATATTCAGATTTTAATGAATATTTTGAAGGTTTATATCCTGAACTTAAATACACTTTGTCTTGAAACGTGATCTTTGCATGAGTTTCCTCAGGGGTTGGCCAAGCCAAAGGAAAAATATTGCTTGCATTTTGAAACAAAGAATCAATTTGATCCCAAGAATAGTCTAGTCTACTAATATTGAATATACATTCTTGTTCTTTAATTTTATTTTGTAAAAAAAACAAAGTCTCACCTAACTTTTCTTCTATTTTCTTCCTTTTGGTAACATCCATGATGATGGAATCCCACACAATACTACCATCTTCTAATTTGTGAGGAGTACCGGCACCTTTATGCCAGCGCAAGGAACCGTCTGAATGTAGATACCTGTACTCTTTTAACCAAAAGGTTAAACTTTCAGCGGATTTATCTATAGATTCGCTAAGGCTTTTCACATCCTCCTGATATACACTATCCCAAACCAAATTGCTATTTTCCATAACTTGATTAGGAGAAAATCCGAAAATTTGATTGGCACCATTACTTACCCATTCAAAGCGATTTTTACCTGATGGTAGCTTTTTATATCGGTAAACTACTCCTGGAATATTATCAGACACTGTCTGAAACTGAATCTCATTAATTTTCCTATTCGTAATATCCGCATGAGTACCTGACATTTGTAATGGTTTGCCGGTAGGTGACCACTTGGTCACCCTTCCTTTATCATTGACCCAAACCTCATGGCCATCCTTATGAATCAGCCGGCATTCTATGTCATAAAAATCCAACTCCCTATTGAAACAAGCTTTTAAAACGCTGTCAGAATTCCCTCTATCTTCAGGGTGTAAAATTTTATACCAGTCATCCATTGTAAATGGTGACAACTCCTCAAGCTCATACCCTATCATAGATGCAAATCGGTGATTAATTGAGACAATATTCTTTTCCATATCCCACTCCCAAGCACCTAATTGGGTTGCCTCTAATATATTATTCAACCTATCTGATTCACTTTTTAGCTTTTCTTTTGTTATTGCTAATTCACTATTACTTTGCTCTATCTCAAATAATTTGGTTGTTTGTGTCGCTAAAAGTTTAAGCGCTTTAATTTTCTTCTCATCTAATTCCCTTGGCTCAAAATCAATGACACACAACATGCCCCAAATTTCACCTGATGAGGTTTTTAGTGGTACTCCTGCATAGAAATACATTTCCGGAAAAGAAATTTGTGAAAGTTCCGGATCTTTTTTGCAATCATTCACTACATGCACCTCTTCAGAGAAATGGCTAACTAATTCCATTAAGCCTATTTCTTCTAGAGACTTAGAATCATCTAATCCAATACAAGAAACTATAGCGGTATTACCTTTATTAATTTTAAATAGAAAACTAACAGGAGCACCGGTCAAAATCCCAGCTAAATCAGTTATTGAATCCAATTCATCTGTGATTCCATTATCTACTATTCCACGATCTTCATCTGTCCTTTTTTCTTCCATGGTATTATAAATACTTGATCAGCCCTCTCCCAAATTCTCCAATCTATCTAAAAATAATCAAATAAAATTAAACCTATTCTAAAAACTAAGTTTATGTTTAAAATTGGAACATTTACATTAGCGTTTCATCAATTAATTTAGGTAACCAACGAAATAGAAAAACGATCAGATGCTCCCCAAAAAAACCCGGAAAGGACCACCTCTTAAAGTTCAGAAATTAAAAAAATCAATATCAATAATAATAAGGTAGACAGAGTTTGATTTGGCTTTTTTAGGCAATAAATAAGTACAACTTGCCTCATTCTGGTTCTCGATTCCTTCTTAAAAAATTTAACAGTAGTATAAAGGTAAATTCTAGAAAAAAATCTCTTAAAAGCGAACAATTTTATTATAATTATTCGGTTTTAAGAGATCTATAAACTATCCTCTGATTGAGGGGATTTACATCTACACGGTCTATTTCTAAACCATAAAATATTTACAAACTTACTTTCTTATTTTCTGCTGAGGATGCATACACCCCTAAAATTAAGGCGAGTGATCTTTTGGCATCTTGCCCGGTTACCACCGGATTAGTATCTTTTCTAATGGCCTCTACCATGTCTTCAATCTGCACTTGGTGTAGCTTAAAATCTATGGCCATAGGGTCTGAAGCACCACTTCCTCCAATATCCGAACCGGGAATCAACTTATCTTCCTCACCTTTAATATTCCAAGCGATAATTTTTCCTCCTTCTAATATTATGTTTCCATTCTCTCCATAAATCTCCAACCTTTCAGGATTCCCCGGGTAAAGTGAAGTGCCACCGGTAATTGTTCCAAGTGCACCACTTTTGAAATTCACAATTGCCGAAGCTAGGTCCTCTCCTTCAATCTTATGAACCATGGTTCTAACTTGTCCATAAACAGCTTCAGCATCTCCCATAATATCCAAAAGCAAATCAATGGTATGCACACCCTGGTTGATTAATGCTGCTCCTCCATCACCCTCTTTAGTACCTTTCCAATCACTTGAGCTATAATAGGACGGATCTCTGTACCAATTAATAGCTGCTGTACCCATTAATAATTTCCCTATTTTCCCTGACTTCACAGCTTCTTTTAACTTTAGATAGCCCGGTTTAAGTCGATTTTGAAAAATGACTCCTAATTTCACCCCTGCCTCTTCACAAGCTTTAATCAGTAAATCGGCTCTTTCAATACTTACCTCAATAGGTTTCTCCAACAATATATGTTTACCTGCTTTTGCTGCGGCAAGTGCAGGTTCTAGGTGGTTACCGCTATGAGTGCAGATACAAACTACATCCAATTCACTTGTACTTAAAAATTTATCTATTTCAAAGTAGGCAGGAACTTTAAACTTTTCCTCAGCCAACTTTGCTCTTTCTTCGGTTGAACTTAAAACAGCAATAAGCTCACTTTCTTCACTGGCATTGATGGCTGCCGCATGCATTCCGGCTATTGCTCCTGTTCCTATAATTCCAAACTTCAATGGCTTTTGTTTAGACATTTTTAAAGTATTTAATCAATTAAAATTTTTAGTCATTTGTTCCATAGCCCAGTTGGTCCTTGCAGCAGAAACTCCGGTGCTTGGGCAATTTCCTCCCTTTTCAAGCAACTCATTTACAATGGACTGTATTAAATAAAATTGGATATTTTCGGGCATTTCAAATTCAAAAACCTCATCGGGCATTCCATCTTTTTTTAGTGTGACCGAAGTACCCCAAAAACAAGGAAATCTAATTTCTCCCTTATTCCCAATAATGACGATTTCATCTTTTTGTGAGGTTTCACCAGTAGTAAAACACCAATTACCACTTCCTAATACACCGTTTTCAAAAGTAATATTTCCCAATACAATATCTTCAGCAGGATAATCTCCTGATTGGTTTGCTGCCACCCCATTAACCTCTTTCATCGGGCCAAAAAGGAAGTCCAAGTAATCCAATTGATGGGAGCCCAAATCATAAAAATATCCGCCTCCTGCTACTTCCGGATCTATTCTCCAATTGGATTCATCTTTGATTACATCTGGGTGCTTGGATTGATTAATTGTAATATGTACATACCTTGGATCACCAATAGCCCCTTCTTCAATTAGACTTTTAACTTTCAAGAAATTGGGGAGGGTCCGGCGATAATAAGCAACATACAATGGCAGGCCCGCATCCTCACAAACTTTTATCATTTCTAAACACTCAGCATGATTTCTAGCCATTGGCTTTTCAACATACACAGGCTTTCCAGCCTCAACAGCTTTTTTTGTTAGTTCCAAGTGGGAATTGGGAGGAGTAGCAATATATACTGCATTTACCTCCGGGTCGTTGATTAATTCATCTGCATCTGCATACCATTTTGGTATTCCATGCCTCTCTGCGTAATCTTTTGCCTTTTCAGCATTCCTACGCATCACGGCAACTACTGATGAATCAGTTACTTTATTCATTGCAGGGGCACTTTTTTTCTCACATACACTCCCTGCTCCAATCACTCCCCAACGTACATTACTTGAGTTAAATCTCTTCATATATAATAATTCGCCTTAATTATTAATTGTTGCTAAATTTATAAAAATCCTATTTTCTACTTATTACTTAAAGTGTCCCTCTATTTTGACGGTGTTTTGATTTCTCGGGTCATATTCAAAATTAGTTTTTTTTTGACAAAAGCCGTGGTGTGAATGCTAAACCTTATCTATTTTTTGGTCAAGTTACCCTATTCAAGTAAGAACGGTATTGATTTTTCACCTGCAATTGCTTGAACCTGAAATTTGTAATTAACATCTATACCATTTACTTGGTGAAACTAACCTAAAAGATACCCTTACTTCAACCTTGTCCTGATTCTACCATAGAAATGGAGAGTACTTCAACCCTATAATTACGGTTATAATCCAAATTTATACCATTCGGTGGTTCATGATCTTTTATTGTTAAAAAAATATAGTTAAAACCCTTTGTTTCAAATACATTCTTACGTTCAATAGTTAACCTTTGGAAGGTTATTTAAAATAAAAAATATTCACATCCCTTCAATTAAGAATGTGCATTTCAATACTTAAGTTACTTGTTGCATGCTTTTATAGGCCTAAATTCCCTTTAAGCGCCCACCATTTGTAAGGTGAAACTCAACCAAATTGAGGTAAATTTAGATTTGGATCAATACTTTCATTGGAGTTTTGCATAGCTTCCCAAGAAACAGGCTCACCTTTTTCAGCTGCCATCCTACCCAAAATTGCAGTATAGGTAGAAGTCGCACCTGAGGCTGATTCATTTAAGAATTTACCTGAATTTATACTTCCTATGAAACTTTTGACTTTATTTTCATTGGAATCATGCAAAGAGGAAGTAAAAACTCCAGCCGCTCGTTGGCTTCGATCTTCGTTGGCACTTTCATGTCGAATCACTCCAGAATCCCAAGCCTGCTCTCCATCTATAAATACACCTCCGCTATAATGGGCCGTTGCTATTCCTTTGCTACCAATAAAACGAACGCAAACATCTCCAAAAGTAGGTCCCAACTGCGTTGAATGAAAACTCACCCTGATATTGTCTGGATATTTATAAATCACTTGATAATTGTTCCAAGCATCACCAAAAGCATCGTTGTGATCTCTACCTCCAGAACCCATGGCCATAATAGGTTTTCTTTGCAAGGCCCAACTGCAAACATCAAGCATATGGATTCCTTGGTCCAATAGAATCCCTCCAGACAGGGATCTAAAATGAAACTGGTTACGAATCATTGCCTCTGATTTAGACATATTGTCTATAGGTTTAAGTGGAAGTCCTGAAGCAAGGTAATACAATTGAGCCGTTACCACATCTCCTATAGCCCCCTCCTGGACTCTCTTAACCATCTCTTGGTAGGCAGTGGCATGTCGGATTTGGAAACCCACGACCATACTCAATTTCCCGTTAATGGTACTTCCAGCTTTCTCTATTCGCTTTACCCCTGCTACATCTATAGCTACAGGTTTTTCACAGTAAATGTGTTTTCCTGCTGCAATAGCAGCTTCTACAAATTCAGGATGGGTATAGGCTGGTGACGAGATTAATACCGCTTCCACCTCATTATTGTTTAAAAGCTCCATATAAGCTTTCGACCCTTGGTAAATGTTTTTTGGATCAATTTCCCCAAATCCCTTGTCCTTATTTAGTCCGTCCAGTTTTTCTTTGGCCACTTTAAGCTGGTCATCAAACAGATCAGCCATCGCCATGATATTAACATTTGTATGTTTTGACATTGCAGTGATTACAGATGTCCCTCTATTTCCACAACCGATTATACCAAGCTGAATGGCAGAATTGGCTTTTGTGCCAAAAACCGTACTTGGTTTCAAAATTGTAATGGCAGATACTGCTGCCGCGCCTTTAATAAAAGACCTTCTTTCTATTTTCGTCATTTGGTGGTTTGTTTATCTTGTTTTTGTAAAAATCTAGAGATTAACTGATAATATCATGAACGACATGCCCACTTACATCTGTAAGCCTAAATCGCCTCCCTTGGTGTTTGAAAATTAATTTTTCATGGTCCACTCCCAGCAAGTGGAGCACACTATTCATAATACATTATACTTTTAAATAAACATTCTAAGAAATAATTTTACGTATTTTATTCAAATGAACAAAGGAAAGTTAATCAATTTCAATTTTTTATTCTAAACTAAAAAAACTTAATAAATTAAGATAAGCATGGCCCCTAATAAACTCCCCCCTCTAAAAAATTAATCAATTTGGGCTTTAATAATTATTTGACCGCTTTAAGAGCTAATGTGAATTATTATTTTACAAGTAAAACTAACTTGTTCATTTTAATAAGGTTTGAAAATTTCTAAAATCCCCCATCCAAAATTCACTTTCATTTCTGATTGTATACCCGTATATTTTCACGCAATATTAAACTCAAAATAACCTATGAATTCATTCCTCTTGTCTCTGAAAATTTTTGCTTTTTCATTATTGTTAGGGAACAACAGTTTTGCTCAACCTACTGAGGTCACATCTGACTTGGTTTATCCAACTACTTTTATTCACCCGGGAATCTTACAGAACCAAGCAGATTTGGATTATATGAAATCACAAATCCTTAAAGGAGAAGAACCTTGGAAAACAGCCTTTGAAAATCTTCAAAAAGAGGCAAATTTCAATTTTAAAGTACAAGCGTTCACCCATGTTGTAAGAGGTTCTTATGGACGCCAAGGGCAAGGGCATAAGGAGCTTTCAGCAAGCGCAAAAGAGGCGTATAGGCAAGCCTTACTTTGGTATGTGAAAGGTGAAGCGTCTCATGCGGAAAAAGCCATTCAAATCATTAATGCTTGGTCTGAGCGATTATGGGACTTCGATGACAACGATGCGAAACTAATAGCAGCACTAACCGGTCAACACTTCTTAAACGCTGCAGAGATTTTAAGGCATAGCAATTCGGGTTGGGCTCCGGAAGAAATTCAAAAATTTGAACAATTAATGCTTACCGTATTTTATCCTTATATCAGGGACTTTTTCACAGAGGCCAACGGAAACTGGGATGCTGCCATGATCAATACCATGTTAGGAATAGGTATTTTCACAGACCGACCAGATATATTTAAAAGGGCCGTCGATCGTTATTTCTGGGGACCTAATAATGGCGGTATTACCAAATACATATACCCCAATGGCCAAATTCAAGAAACCACCAGAGACTGGCCCCATGTTCAATTGGGTTTAGGTGAGTTTGCAAAAGCAGCACAAATTGCATGGACCCAAGGGGTAGATTTATATGGAGTGGCGGATAACCGACTAGCTCTGGGTTTTGAATACACAGCAAAATATATGCTTGGTGAGGAAGTACCTGTTTACGGAGACATTTCTACGAGAGGAAGAGGTGAATTCAGAGACATTTATGAGTCCGTTTTTTCGCATTACACCAACGTGAAAAAAATAGCCATGCCTTATACCAAAGAAGCCGTTGCTTTAACACGGACAAACTCTACTTGGGGATTTTTAGTAGCTCAAAGAGCGCCGGTTCAACTATCTGCAATACCCGAAAATGTAAATGGCCCTTTGGAAAATGCCCGAGAACAAACTGGTGCAAGGAATAGTCTAAATCAATTGAATGAAGATGAATTCATAAAGGTAAAACCAGGACAATCCATTCAGAAAGCTATTGATAATGGAAGCAAAACTGGGAAAAAGATCTTACTCGAAAAAGGCCAACATCTTTTAAAGGAATCCTTAAAATTACCGAGCAACATCCATTTGGAAGGCTTCGGTTTAGCAACCATTCTTTTACTTGAAGAGAAAGTAAGTGGCCTTACCGTGGGTAACCTAAACCCTGTGGCTGAAAACATTACATTGAAGAATTTTGTAATTGAAGGAAGGGAAAGTGCCCAACCAGAATATGACCCTAACCAGGGAAGAAGGACGCGAGCCAGGCAATCAGCTCCTCGAAGAGAAGGCCTGGTTTTGGCTGCTGATTTAATAAACCAAATCCGAAACATTCACCTTGAAAACCTAACGGTAAGAAACTTCACCAAAAATGGTGTATCACTCCGCGGAGCTCAAAGAGTGACTATCGTTAATTGTGATTTTAGCGATAATGGTTCTAATGTCGTTCCGGGTAAAGGACTTCATCATAACTTGCATCTTTTTCAATCGAGCAATGTCAATATTTCCAAAAGCCGATTTAGTAATTCACCTTGGGGCTCAGGTATTATGGCGAGCCTTTGTGAAAACATCAAAATCGTCAACAACGAAAGTAGCCGTAACAAACGCGATGGAATCCAAGTTAATGAATCTCATTCTGTGGAAATTAATTACAACCTCTTGGAAGGCAATGACCGCAACGGTTTGCACTTCGAAAATCTTTTTAAGGGAAATAGTCAATTAACCATCGCTCAAAATACCATTCGAACAAATGGGGAAATGGGAGTCAATTCTCCTAATAACCAAACACAACAGAGAAATTATAATTTTATTCAACACAATAAAATTCATGCTTCTACCTCCCTTCCGAATGACCATTTTCTGAGCAAATGGAAGAAGGTCTCAGAAAAACTGAACCTTCCTCAAGAAGTACAAGTCAATGGTGCAAACCCTTTACTAGCTGCTAGGTATTTACTGGAATATTTTAGGCATAGAAAAGGGTTAGCTCATCCTTCAGACAACAACAATTATAATGAAATCCCTTCTTCCAAGGATTATACCTATGCCGAAAATGCATTAAAACATGTGATGGTAGGTCAACCTGCCTATCCCTCCTTTTTCGTAGGTAGGGATATCAATTGGGAAAGCCAACCGGTAAAAGATAAAGAATGGGTATGGCAACTTAACAGAATGGTGTTTTGGCAAAGTATGGGAAAAGTATACAAAGACCAGGGAGATGAAAAGTATGCCAGGGAATGGAACAAACAACTTATAGACTGGGTAATTAAAAATCCAAGAGACGATAGGCATCAACTGGCTTGGCGGTCTATAGAAGCCGGTATTAGGGGAAACCGATGGACTCATCTATTCAATTATTTTCTTCATTCTCCAAATTTCAGTCCTGAGGCACTATTATTTTACCTCAGCAGCATATTTGATCATGCTGACTACTTAATGACCAAATATAGTTCAGGTAGCAATTGGGCTTTGATGGAGGCTGAAGGAATGGCTTTTATCGCCATGACATTCCCTGAATTTAAAGATTCAGACTTATGGCTAACAGAAGCGATTAAACGTTTTAACAAGGAGATTCATGAACAGGTATATCCTGATGGTCACCAAAGGGAATTGGCATTCGGATATCATATGGGAAGCATCAGTTGGTTTTTAAGAACCTATGAGTTGGCCCAAATGAATAATAAAGCCGATCTTTTTTCTGAAGATTACTTGAAAATGATTGAGAAAATGACTGAAGTGCCAATGAAGCTTGCATTTCCGAATGGTACCACCCCTCAATTTGGAGATGCATGGACTGGAGAGCCCGGTCAATATTACAATAAATTGGAAACTTGGGCAAAACTCTTTGACAGAGAAGATTTCCTTTATGTGGCAACAGAAGGAAAAAAAGGAATTAAACCCAATCAGACAGCTTATGCCTTCCCCCAGAGTGGTTTGTATTCCGTTCGAAGCTCTTGGGACCCTGAAGCCATAGCCATGGTAATAAAGTGTGGACCCAATGGAGGTGGTCATAGCCAACCTGACAACAATACCTTCTCTCTATATGCCGGAGGGAGAAATTTAACGCCTGATTCAGGGAGTTTTATTTATAGTGGTGATCCTGAAGGAAGAGCTTGGTTCAGGCAAAGCAAAGTACATCAAACCTTAACTTTGGACGGGAAAAATATAAATTATGCCCCCAAATTATTACTATGGAAACCCGGAGAAAAGCACGATATTTTAGTAGTAGAAAACCAAAATTATGAGGGAATGGCCCACCGTAGAGCTGTAATTTTCTACAACAAATCATTTTTTATTCTAGTGGATGAGGCCATTGGAAATGAGAAAGGTTTACTCGATTTAAATTTTCAACTCGCCCCCGGTAAGGTATCAATTGACAAAGAAAACCTTGCGGTCCAAACTTTATTTGAAGAGGGTTATAACCTTTCTATTAAAGCACATGAAATGTCAAAACTGGACTTGGAAAGGCAAGAAGGACAAGTTTCTTTTGTTTACACAGTTAAAGTGCCTCGTCCGGCATTTTCATTTAGTAAAGAATGGGATGGTAAAAAAAATGGAATGCGATTTATTACGAGCTTGGTGCCTTTTCAAGGGAAAACACCCCCACAACTAGATATTAAATTGGGATCAAAGACAAAAATTGGTAGTAATAAGGTAACGTTAGAAATATTTATAAATGGAGAAAAAGAAACCCTTAGCTACCACTTCTAATAAATATTGGAGCCATTAATAGACATTAACGTTGTTAGCGTTTTTCTCTACCATCCACTTGACGATACTTATTATTAGCTGATGTTTCTGTTTAATCGATAATCCCAAAATATGCAATAGCCAATCTTTTAGGTGGAGAAATCTTATTACCATAATCCAGGTTAAAAAAAATGCCCCTTTGGCTTTTATTAAGACAAGGGGCATTTTTATACTAACGAAGGAATTTTAAATCACATTTCAAACACTATTATGATCAAATCCCTACCGACTAAAATTATTAATATCCATCATTTTGAGGGAATTCATTTTTTGTCCTGTCAATTTGACTTTGAGGAATTGGTCGTAGATTATGGTACTCTTTGATATTAGCCGCTCCATTTGGATTGTACATTTTAACCCTTTCTACAAGTTTTCCTGTTCTTTTCAAATCAGGCCATCTATGCAATTCTCCGGCGAGTTCTCTTCCTCTTTCATCAAGAATCATATCAATATCCAATTCATCAGGAGTGATCAAAGGAATTTCTTCCCCACCCGGAAATTCCGCTCTTTTTCTCAAAATATTGAAATAGTAGGTGGCTTCATCCAGCTTGCCCTGCATCATCAAAGCCTCAGCTGCGATTAAGTAAGTTTCACCCAAACGCATGTACATATAATCTCTACCATTGTTTCGTAGATAAGGGTAACGGTGTTTTTGAACAGTTGGAGAATAAACGTCATTCCTATCTTCAATAATTACCAAAGTATAAGGAGCTGCATCAATTTGTTCTTGGGTAAATTCCCTTCGAATAGGGTCATTGGTAAACCAAGCCGCAGTGTCGCCTATAGAAAATCCTTCAGGAACATTAGGCTCATCATTGTAAAGCCAAGCTTCCTTGAAAGTCACACTATAACGAGAATCATTTCTGATATGCAAGCCTTCATTCCTGTAATCATTCCCAAATAAGGTGGTCAAGGTAAAATCAGTTGGCCAGAATCGGGCAATCCCAACATGGTACATATCATCACCAATTAAACCTGGAAGTAACCATTGTCTTGGACCCAAGAACCTTTGAAGCTCATTTCCCGGATTGTTTACTTCTGTGTCATCACCCCATTGTACCGACCAAATCACTTCCTCATGTCTTTGATTAAAAGGATCGAATACATCAGCGTAGTTGTCCAACAATCGATGTCTTCCACCTTCAATAACCTGAATTGCTAACTCAGATGCTTTCTCCCAATTACCTATGGTAAGATAAACTTTAGCCAAATGATTGGTAGCTGCATCATAGGTAGGTCTACCATACTGTACTTGTTCTAAAGGAAGGTGCTCCATTCCATATTCCAAATCCGCAATAATGGCTGCATACACTTCTTCTTCTGAGGTTCTGTAGGCTTCCAATTCTACTCCTGTTGTTTCCTCTAAGGTTAAATGAATGGGGCCAAAATGTTGTACTAAAACAAAATAATAGTGAGCACGTAAAAATTTTGCCTCAGCTATTTTTTCCAATTTAGTCGTTTCATTCATCCCTTCTATTCCATCTGCTCTGGATATTACTGTGTTGGCATAGTTGATACCTGCATAGAAATGCTCCCAAACCAACACATCACCTGAAGGAGAAAGTACTGTAGAGGGATTTAAACCCGGTCCATAATTATCCCACTCAGAGTTATAACTTTGCCCTTCCATGAACATATCCGTTCCAAAAAGGTTCATTAATAGTCCGGGTTCACGTCCATAATACCATCTTAAAGGCACATATGCTCCAACCAAAGCTTCATCTAATCCTTCTGCTGTCGAAAATTGAACATCAGCAACAGTATCTGTAATCATATTTTCTGTCAAGTCAGCACAACTTATGCAAGTACTGAAGACAGCCAATCCAAGTATATATTTTATTATTGATTTCATCTTTTAGACATTAGTGGTTTTAAAATCCAAGTTCAATACCGAACAAAATGGTTCTGTAATTTGGCATATCAAGATCTCTTGCCCCTTCAGGATCAAGTCCCGGAAATGAGGTGAAAGTAAAAGGATTCTGTACTCCGGAATAAATTCTGGATTTACGTAAACCCCATCGATCCAAAAGCTTATCAGGAAGACTATAACCTAGTGTTATGTTTCTCACCCTAACAAAACTTGCATCAAAATACCCCATAGGTGTAGAATAATCATGGCCTCTTACCCGAGGTTGAGGGTATTCATCACTTGGATTATCCGGTGTCCAATAATCCACGTCTCTAGAATTCAGGTTATACCCTCGACGAAGGTTAAGCATACCTCCGAGAGAAGTTCCACCAGCCTCACTGAAAATATTTATCCCCTGAGTGGTATAAATGAAAAAAGCAAAATCAAAATTATTATAAGTAATTCTATTGTTTAAACTACCTGTCCAACTAGGAACATCAGACCCTAATAAGATCCTATCGTCAGCACCTATTCTACCATCATTGTTGATGTCATTCAATTTCATATCACCTGGGCTGGCACCATATGAAGTGGCTAAATCTCTTTCGGACTCCTGCCAAATACCGATAAATTCCCAGTCATAATACACATTGATAGGTTGTCCAATAAACCATAAGTTACCCGGATCATCTTCTTTTCCACCATATAATTCAGTAATTTCATTTTTATTGGCATGGAAAACAAAATCTGTGGTCCACCTAAATCCACCCGGTCTTTTGGCTTCAACATTCACTACCGAGACATTAAATTCAATCCCTCTGTTTCGGGTTGCACCAACATTTTCTAAGGTACTTGCAAAACCTGAGGTTGGAGGCAATTGTCTGTTCATAAGCAAATCAATTGTTCTTTGCTGATAAACCCCGAATGTACCCATCACACGGCTGTTCCATAGAGAGAAATCTACCCCTATATCTATTTGTCTGGTCCTTTCCCATCTCAATTCAGAGTTGGCCAATTCCGCACTTTGAAATCCATAAACAGATTGGTCTCCAAATGCATAACCGGCTCTTTGCACCCTTCCTTGAGTTTGGTATGGATCAATACCTGTGTTACCTACATCACCATAACTTCCACGAAGTTTTAATTCATCAAATGTTGAATTGTTTGCCATAAAACCTTCCTTATCCAACAGCCAAGCCAAGGCCATGGATGGAAAAAGACCATATTTATTTCCTTCAGCTAATCTAGAGGAACCATCTACCCTTCCTGTCATGGTCACGATGTACTTATCCTTCATTGAATAATTCAAACGAAGCATATATGACTCAAGTGCCCACTCACTTAGATAGGAGCTTCTAGAAGTTGTTTCTTCAGCTGTTCCAATATTATGATAACGTTGTTGTTCGAAAGGTAACCCCCTTACAGAAACGCCAGAACCTGTTTCTCTAAAGTTCTGAACACTGTACAATCCAGTTGCTCTAATTTTATGATCTGTACCTATGTCTTTGGAATAGTTAACAATGTTTTCATACAGAATATTACTTGTTTTGCTATTGGCAACACTAGCAGTAGAAGTTTGCCAAGTATGGGTTCCCCTGTCATAGTAGGTCAAATCCGGCGCAAAATTAAATCGATAACTCAAACCTTCGATTATATCCGCTTCAGCATATATATTGGTAATAATACGTGTTCTGTCTCTTCTATCAATGTATACATCTCTATCCAATGCTAAAGTTGGAAAACTCTCTCCTACTGCAAATTCACTAGTTAAAGCTCCTTCCGCTCTTGCCGGCCAATCCAAAGGACTTCTCAGAATAATACTTCCAAAATCACCACCTTGGTATTCTTCACTAGTTGTTACTTGAGCAGATACTCCGGCCCTGAACCTATCACTGACTTCTTGATCTAAGTTTAGTCTTCCCACGAAACGAGAAAAATCATTGTTTGAAACAATAGATTTATGGTCCAAATAGGTACCTGATATAGCATATTTGGTATCTTCTGTTCCACCCCTTACGCTTAACTGATGATTTTGTTGAAAACCTGTCTTAAACGCTTCTTCCTGCCAGTCTGTATCTACACCATTTCGGATACCTTCTAATTCCCAATCCAAAAACAAAGCTTCATCCGTGGTATAAGACCCTTGTTGTCTGGCCGCATCTCGCTGCATCTCAGTAAAAGTCTCCGCATCCATCAAATCTACCTTATTTGCAATATTTTGAATCCCTGCAAAAGCACTGTATTCAATTTGTGTTCCTCCTGAATAACCTCTTCTAGTAGTGATCAAAACAACTCCATTCGAACCCCTAGATCCATAAATAGCAGTAGCGGAGGCATCTTTAAGAATTTCTATGGATTCAATATCAGATGGGTTGATGTCCATTAAGTTACCGGCAATTGGAATTCCATCCATAACGATCAAAGGATCATTTCCTGCAACCAAAGATCGTGCACCCCTAATCCTTACCGTGGCGCCGGCTCCAGGTCTATAACTATCTGCCACCACATCTACACCTGCAGCCCTACCCTGTAGCAAGCTTTCGAAAGAATAAGTGGGTTCGCTTACAATATCTTGTCTACCAATAGAAGCAATAGAACCGGTGATCTCCCTTCGTTCTACTGAACCATAACCAACCACAACGAACTCTTCCAAAGCAGACTCATCTTCCGACAAGGTGATATTTAATTTGGTTTGGTTTCCTACCTCTACCTTTAGCGACTCATAGCCAATAAATGAAACTAATAAAACCGCACCAGAAGGTGCATCAATGGAAAAATTACCATCTAAATCTGTAGCAGTACCAATCCCTGTTCCTTCCACCAAAATGGTGGCTCCTGGTATTGGACTTCCATTTTCATCAACAATGGTACCGGTGATAATTTTCATAACATCAGCTACCTCCGCAGAATGATCTGCCGGCGTCTTATCGGCAACAGTAATGGTGTGATTTATCTGTTTGAATACTAGGTTGCTATTCCTTGAAATTTCTTCAAGTATAGCTTCAACATTCGATTTTCCCAGATCAATATTCAAAACATCATCCTTCCTTAGCGCATTTTCATACACAAAGTTAAAATCAGTTTGGCGTTCTATCTGATCGAAAATGTCAACCAAAGTTTCGGCTTCAGGAGAAAGAACGACCTTGGCCTCTTTCATTATTTGGGCATCTGAATTATATGCCCAACCTACCCCTAAGCCTAAATAAAATAGGCAAGCAATGGAAAATATCCGCATAGTAATCCTCATAAAAAGGATGAGTAACTTTTTTTTCATAATTTTGTAATGGTTAAATGTAATTCATTTTTAAATGAATTGCTTTTCTATAGTGGCGCTACTTCGACCTAGCGCCACTTTTAGCAATTCCCTTTTTTCACTTTTAATTGTTTTCCGTTTATCTCATAGGCAATTCCTGTAGCGTATTTAATTGATTCCATAATATCTTCTAGGGTCATTCGGGTATAACTGCCGGTTACCTGACAGTTCATATTTTCATCATTTAATTCAACAGATTCTAAACCATACCATTCAGATAACACTGAAAACACTTCATTGATAGGAGTTTTGTCAAAAATTATTTTGCCATTGATCCATGCAAACTTTTTATCAGGATTAATGCGCTGTTTCTTACCTAAACCTATCCCCTCCTTATAAGTCAACTGCTCATTGGCAATTAAAAAATCACTTTCTGTAGCTTTTTCTTTATTGGCTTCTGACACTTTAACCTTACCTTCTTTTACAGCTACGGTCTGTAGTTTACCCTCGTATGCGCTAACGGTGAAAGCTGTCCCCAATACCCTTGTTTCTAACCCCTCTGTAACCACCACAAAAGGGTTTGCTGAATCTTTCTCCACATCAAAAAATGCCTCTCCTTTTAAAAATACTTTTCTATTGGCTGAAAATTGCTTGCTTATTTTTACTTTACTATTCCCATTTAAAAAAATTTTAGATCCATCCGGCAACGTAAGTTGGCGCCTTACCCCTCGTGGATTTACAAATTCTTCAAAACGTTCTTCCACCACAGTTTCCATTACTGGCTCAGTAAGATTTTTGTTGTTATAAACCTCAAACATTCCGATAAAGACAATTACAACTGCAGCTGCCCATCCAATCCAACTGAAATCAACTTTATACCTTGGCTTTGGTGCAATAGCAGCTCTTAATTTGTCTAAATTTTTCTCTTTTCTGGAATCAAAATCTATCTCCTCTGAGGTTTCAAGATTTTCATACCATTCATTCAAGATCAATCTTTCCTCAGGACTTAGATCTCCTTCTAGTTCCTTCTTGATAAGCCGCAAAATATGATTTGGGAAATTCATAATATCTCTTCTATATATACTAAGTGTCAATAAACTTAAAACACTACCTAAAAAAATGGAAGTTTTTTAAAATTTTATTAAAAATACTTATTGGGGCTAACATTATAATGGATAATACCTGAAAATTTTACAGATATCGAAAGAATAAAACTAAAAAAATTCAAAATTTTATATTGAATTTTTAATTAACCAAAAAGATAATTCTTAATTTCTGCCCTGATAAAAAGTAAGGACATGTGAATTTTATTGTGCACTGTTTGTGGAGCGATCTGTAATTTTGAAGCTATTTCTTTTGTCGAAAGCTGATTAATCCTACTAAGTTTAAAAGTTTCTCTTTGCCCTTTGGGTAATTTATTAATGGCAACCTCAATTTTTTCGTATAATTCTTCAAATTCCAAGATACTGGGGGCTTCGGATTTAATTTGAACCTCATCAATCCCTGCAATATCACATAATACCTTCCTTTTATAAATAACCCGGTAAACTTTGTATTTTACAGCTGTGAGCAAATACACTTTGAGGTCTTTTTGAATGGAAAGGGATTTTCTGTTATTCCATAGGGTTAAAAAAATATCTTGCACCAAATCTTCCGCTTCTGAAGAGTCCCCTAGTTTGGCATATGCTTGCCTTACTAATAGCTCCCAATATTTATTGTATATGGCTTCGAATGCTTTCACATTGTCCATGGCCATAGCTTTTAACAACAGTACATCGGAATCTTTCATTTTATTATTTAGCAGGATAAATAACACTACACCCTTCGAATTTATGGGAACATTTTCTAGTTTCCAATTAAGCATTCCATTTCAAAGGAGAAATTTTAATAATTTAATGGTTTTTTAACAATAAAATTATCTAGTATTTTCTTAAAAACATCCCCCTACCCGGCCAATTATATAACTAAACCTCTTAATAATAAAATTATTTTTATTCACTATAAATTATAAGGTTAGTAAGTGATGTTAGGACCGCTATTCCAATTAAGTTTAAGGTTTTACAAGCAGACAAACTTATTGATTGCTATTGATTTACAGGTGACAATTCTTTTTTCTTTTAGCTAAAAGAAGTAGTAGGCAATATTTGGGTAGGTTATGAATTAACTTCTTAAGTCGAAATTAATCTCATTTAAGTAGTAAATTCTCTAAAATGCTTCAGTAAGTTTGCTTAATGTAAATTAGGGAAAAATAATAGAAAGTTCACAGAAGCTATGGAAAAAGAAGTGAAGGAAATCGGAAAAAAAAATAAAATTGAGAAGGAATTGGTGATAAAAGTTTCTAAAATGAAACCTGTTATTAAGCCAACTATACCTCATCGACATGAGGGGTACCATGAACTGATATTTTTAAGCAAGGGATCCGGTTACCACGTAGTAGATGACATCAAGCATGAAGTCCGCCCTCCTGTTGGATTTTATTTAAATCTTGGACAAGTCCACTGTTGGGACTTTTCTAAAATCCCTGAAGGTTTTGTGGTGATGTTTAAAGAAGAAGCACTCGCCAACTATCCTTCTGCTTTGGACAACTTATTTCGTCTACATAATAAGTTTAATCTTCCAAGGCAGGAATTTAATTTAATGGACCAACTTAACCTATTTTATAGAGATTTTAAAGCCAATGAACCCTTGGAGCTGCTGTCGGCTCACCTCAATACACTTATTTTAAAAACACTCTACCTCCCAGCGGTAAAAGACCAAGTCCACCCAAGCTTTGTGAGTGAATTTAGTAGGTTAAAAAAACTTCTGAATGAAAATTTTTTAAAATTGAGAACGGTAGAAGAGTATGCTAATCTTATGAAAATAAGTAGTAGAAAATTAAATCAAATTTGTCAGGCAGCTGCCGGTTGTAATGCCATTGAAATCATTAAAGAAAAACTCTTAATTGAATCCAAAAACTTGCTAACACATACCAATCTCCCTGTTACAGAAGTTGCTTATCAATTGAATTTTTCTGACGCTTCCAACTTCATAAAGTTCTTTAAATCTCAAACTACTTTGACCCCATTAGAGTATCGTTCCCGATTATTGGCCTAAATTCACCATTATTGGTAAAAATCTACCGCAGTATTGGCTATTTTCCTTACTTATTTTGCATCTTAACAAAATAAGAAAATGAAAAAAGCCCATCTAATCGTATTTTATTTATTCTTTTTCAATGTTTCATTTGCACAGACCCTGATAAAAGGGACCTTGAATGATGCCAATGAAAACACGTCCATAGAGTATGGAAGCATCGGCCTCTATAATCCTAAAGATTCAAGTCTTGTGACTGGCACTATCACCGAACCAGACGGCACATTTGTTTTGGAGGAATTGAAAGCAGGTGAATATTATTTAAGTGCCCAATTTATGGGTTATAAAAATTTAATTATTAGCCCTGTGAATGTGGAGAAAGGTAAGGCTTTAAATTTAGGCACCTTGTTGATCTCCCCTGATGAGCAATTATTGGCCATGGTGGAAGTTTCAGGTTCTCGGTTTACAACCATGCACAAAATAGACCGCCAGGTTTTTGCATCCTCAGATTTTTTATCAGGAAAAGGAGGCAACGCTATAGATCTTATTAGGAATCTACCCTCAGTTTCAATTAATGCAGAAGGAGAACTTTCTGTTCGGGGTGCAACGGGTTTTGTGGTCATGATCAATGGAAAACCTGTGCAATCTGACCCCTCGATAATTCTCAGTCAATTGCCGGCCAATGCCATAAAAAACATAGAACTGGTAACCGCCCCATCAGCTAAATACGATCCGGAAGGAAAGGCCGGTATAATTAATATAACTACTGAAAAAGGAGCAACTGATGGCACCTATATCCAAGTGAATACAAGACTTGGACTCCCTAGTATTCAAGACTATAACAACAAAGAAAAACCGCAAAGATACGGTGCAGATTTCACTATCAATCACAAAAAAGATGCTTGGGACCTGTCTTTTGGTGCGAGCTATTTAAGAAACGACATTAATGGGCGCAGGGAAGGAGAAGTTTACACTATAATTGATGGTGTTACAACTTATTTTCCTTCAGATGGTGAAAGAGGGTTTGATGAAGAGGCCTACTCAGGAAGGCTAACATTAGGATTTACTCCTAACAACAAGAACAATTTCAGCCTTGGCTTTTATGGAGGTATAAGAAGTAAAGACCGTACTGCTGATATTCTTTATTATGACAACCATGCTGAAGTTGATGGTGAGCGACTGTACACCATGCAATATTTCAATGAGAATTTGAGGATCCGTAAAAGTGATTTTGCTTTGGGCAGTTTTGATTACACCCACACATTTGATAATGAGGCAACGATTTCTTCTTCCTTTCTCTATGAATATACCATGCTGGGAGGCCCAACCACAAATAGAAACCTTGGCTACTTCAACCCAGATGTTATCTACCAAGATGAGTACAATACCAATGATAACCCTTTGCATGGAATTCGTTGGAAAATCGATTATAAGGCAAAACCCAAGTCTTGGGGAATATTTGAAGGAGGGTATCAATTTAGAAGCCTAAACCATTTGGGGGACTTTGTCTACGAAAGAAAAAATACTGAAGGAGAATTTGAGTTGGTTCCGGAGTTCTCTTCAAATGTAGATTTAAAAAGACTGATCCATTCCGTATACGGTCAGGTCAATGGCCACAAAGGAAAGTGGAATTATTCTGCAGGATTAAGGTTTGAATACATGGACCGTTCACTACACCTGAAAGACAAAGGCAATTCTGTTGACAGCACCTATACCTACGATTTTTTAAAACCATACCCTTCAGCTAATATTCAATACAGTGTAAATGAAGGGTTAGATTTTAAAGCTGCCTACAGCAGAAGAGTGGACCGTACCACAACGTTTAAAATGAATCCTTTTCCTGAAAGAGAGCATTCTGAAACTTTGGAACAAGGAGACCCTACATTATTGCCTGAATTTATCGACCTTATTGAAGCGGGTTTAGTTAAAAACTATGGGGAAAATAGTTTCTATGCCACGGCTTACTTTAGAAATGTCCAAAACCTAGTAAATAGAGTAAACACCATTTATAACGACACCATATTGAATCGCATTTATTCTAATGTGGGCACAGGAAGATCTCTTGGACTGGAAGCGGGACTTGAGATCAACCCCAACAGCAAATGGAAATTATTTGCAGGTGGTAACTTATACCAATATCAAATTACCGGAGAGTTTGATGATCGCCCGATTGATAATTCAGCATGGGTTTACTCCATCAATGCCAATACAAGTTATGCTTTCTCTTCCACCTTTAGCCTACAATGGTCCCTAAACTACTTGTCTAAAAGGATCACTGCCCAAGGAGAGGATTCAAGGTTTTTATCCCCGAATCTGGTAGCCAAAAAAACATTTTTGGGAGACAGACTCACCGCCAGTTTACAATGGTTAAATATGGACATGGGGCTATTACCGACAAACGAACAAAGAATTACTACTTGGAGAAAAGATGCTTTCTACACAACTACCAACTATGTGTTGGAAGTTGATATGATTCTATTGAATCTTAGCTACACCATTAATCCTGGTAAAAACAAATCTCGATTTGTAAAAAGTGAATTTGGAGAAAAAGAATTTTAGCACCTTTTGGGCAGGTTTTAAAATGATTTACTCTTTTAGAATCTGCCCAAGTAATTTTAGTTCCTGTTCCAACTTTTCCGTCCAGGGCAGCCCATAATTTAACCTGAGACAATTGTGAAACTGACTTTGCAAGGTAAACATCCTACCCGGAGCAATGCTTATCCCTCTGGACAAGACCTTATCAAATAGTTTTCCAGTATCCCATTTTTTATCCAATTCTACCCATAGCACAAAACCACCTTGAGGCCTACTTATTTTAGTACCTTTGGGAAAATAGTCTGCAATTGCCCGAATAAAATGCAAGGAATTGCTATATAATCTGGCCCTTAATTGTCGGAGATGCTTTTCATAGTAATCATTTTCTAAAAACAAACCAATGGCTTCTTGGGTTATCGTTGTTCCTGATACGGAGTGAAATAGTTTAAGCTTCAAAATAGCCTTCATAAATTTCCCTGGAGCCATCCAACCAACCCTGTAGCCCGGAGCAAGGGTTTTGGAAACTGAGCCACACCACAAAACTATACCTTCTGTATCGAATGCTTTGCATGGCTTTGGACGAGATGGCCCAAAATACACATCTCCATACAAATCATCTTCAATGAGTGGAACATTATGCTTGGTCAAGAGCTTTACTACTTCCTTTTTATTTTTATCCGGCATACAACTACCTAAAGGATTATTAAAATTACTAACCAGCAAACAAATGTCTATTTTATCGACCAGTTCTTCTAAATCTTTGGGTAGAACCCCATATTCCGGATCTGTTGGAAGTTCAATTACTTTAAGCCCCATATTTTTGGCCAACTGTAGAATACCAAAGTAAACAGGACTTTCTACTCCTATTCGATCACCGGGCTTGGTTAAAGCCATAAATGCCAAAGAAATGGCGTGCATGGCACCGGAAGTTGTCACCAATTCATCTACCCCCAAGTTCCCTCCCCATGTAAATGACCATTTGGAAACATTTTTTCGTAATCTCATATTCCCTTGGATATCATCGTAAGCTGTTCCCCCTGCACCTAAGGTTTTGGTAGCCGTCTGGATACATTTATTCAATCGGGCTACTGGAAAAAAGGATTCATCAGGTACACTTAAAGACATCTGCGTGATGTCTTTGTTTACAAAATGCGAAAAAACTTTACCGATTAAGCCATCTTCTTTTCCCACCATTCCATTGATATTGGGGCTACTTGCCATGGGCATGGGCAAGATTTGGTCTTCTCTCTGGCAAACAAAAAACCCCACCTGTGGCCTGGAAACAATAAAGGATCTGCTCTCCAAAAGTAAATAGGCTTGAATTACTGTGTTTTTACTGACTCCATATTCCTTACTAACCGTTCGAATAGAAGGCATTTTATCACCCAATTTTAAAGTCTTTTTTGTAATCAGGTTTTCGAAATTCTCAGCCAATTCTTCGAATAAAGTCATTGAAGTAATATTGTAAACTGCACCCTTATTTAAACTGTACCCTTCAAAATTAAATAAATTGTATCTGTAACCAATCAAAGATTCTTATTTATTTTGCAATCACAATCAATTGATTTTGTAGAACAATCGTATAGCCTATTAAATTATAGGTAAAAAAATTACTAAGGGAAAATCAGGAACCAGCAGTCTTTATCAGTACCTAAACAAACAATTGGTATTCAATACATTAAAAAGTACTACTCTTTTCTTATAAGAAAAAAGTTTCAATAAATTATAATTACCCATGATGAACGAAACGATAACTCAGAAGCCTGATTTTGATTTTGATAATTTCACCTTCGGATTACAAGCAACTGACCGAATGTTGGTAGCTCGCTATGAAAATGGAACATGGTCTGATTTTAAAATTGGACCGGTTCAAAACATTTCCTTATCACCTTTAGCCATGTGCTTACACTATGGCCAAACTGTCTTTGAAGGCTTAAAAGCTTTTAGAACAGTGGATGGCAAAATCAATATTTTCCGTTTGGAAAGCCACCATAAGCGAATGAACCGTTCGTTAGAAAGAATGGCAATGCCACCCTTGCCTGCCTCCTGCTTTATCGATGGAATACGTGAACTGCTTAGTAAAGAAAGTAAATGGGTTATTGACGACCCCGAATACGCCCTTTATATTCGGCCATTTGCCATAGCAACTGAAAGCAAATTAGGAGTGGATGCCTCCCGAGAGTATCTATTTATGGTCGTACTCTCCCCCTTGAAAGCCTATTATTCTCGACCTTTAAGGGTAAAAGTGGAAACAGATTATATCCGTTCATCAAGAGGTGGTGCAGGCTCAGCAAAAAATGGGGGGAATTATGGCGCTTCCCTTTTACCACAACGAAAAGCCAAGGAAAATGGATTTGATCAAATAATATGGTTGGATGCCAAGGAGCGAAAGTTTATTGAAGAGTCCGGCACCATGAATATCATGTTTATTCTCAATGGAAAAACCCTGCTTACCCCTTCTTTGAGCGACAGTATATTGGATGGAATTACTCGTGACTCTATCCTTAATATTGCTCCGGAATTGGGGCTTGAAGTTGAAGAAAGGGCCATTGAAGTTGCAGAGATTCTTGAAAGAATTCGTTCAGGAGAAAAAGTAGAGGCCTTTGGGGTTGGAACTGCAGCTGTAATTTCGCCTATTAAAGAAATCTCATATAAAGATGAAATCTTTGAAACATATGTCAACGAAAATGCCGACATGTATCGTATAAAAAATAAACTTGCTGACATCCGTAGAGGTCTGAGTCCAGACAAATTCGGCTGGTCTGATCTGGTTTAGTTCACGGCAGTTATAATTTCTCAAAATAGGCCTAAATCCAATAGTTTTAGGCCTATTTTTTTAAAGTATTTATTCATGATAAAGGCGGAGTAAAGCCATCAATAATTAGAAATCTTTACTTCGCATAGCTTTTTTTTCTGAACGAACACGTTTGGCCTTCAATCGTTTTTCTTTAGCGGCTTTACTGGGGCGAGTGGCTTTTCTTTTCTTTTTCTTTTCAAATGCTTTTTCGAGAAATTCATAAAACTTTCTTTGTACAGTTTTTTTATTATCCAGTTGAGACCTAGAAGATTGGGCATCAAATTGAAAATTACCTTCCTTGTCCATTTAATTAAAATACTTGGCCATCAATAGTTCTTTTTCTTCATCAGATAAGAACTGAGAAATGGGTACATTAAAAAACAAAGTAACTCTTGAATTTACTTTGTTCACATTCTGTCCTCCCGGCCCACTACTTCTTGAGGCCTGAAAGTTAAACTCAGAATGAAAAATTTCATTTTTTATTTTATCTTTAATTGTCATGGAACAGAAGTGGGTTCAATACAAAAGTAAGAAAAATTAACCCTTTCGATACCAATAAGTAAAACCCAATATTGTACTGGTATCCGGTTAATATTTTATGATTTTAAGAGAATGAGGTGATTTTCTCACCTAAGCATTGAAGGCTAAGATTAAAGCTCTCTACTGGCAGGCTTGGTCAAAAAACCGAAATAAAAGCTGTTAACTTTATATTTTGGGGTTTATTTGAATAAAAAAACAGAGGCAAAAAAATTACCTTCCATAATACCTGAAATTAAGGTTTAGTTATAAAAGGCAATTTAACTTTTAATTATTTTCTATTCATTAACAGCAGCCTCCTCCGGGAGTACATGTCCCGGCAGATTCAGCTGAAACCATTTTCAAAGTAGGTTTTTTTTCAGGAATACCACAACGATCTTTGGCCAAACAATCAGTTTGTTTACTTGTAAGTAAAAACCGATTATTACTAAATGCTAAACCAAATTTCTGGATGGTCTGGCCCTGATATTCTACTTCTATTTCTGAATCAGATAGTTTTAAAACTTTTTCTGACAATTCAATAATATGAAGCAACTTTTCTGGGTGTAAACGATGGTTGTAATCATCTGCAGACCAAAGTTGGAAATTTATCACTTCTTCTTTTCGTTCTGTACCCCCACAATCAATGAAATGTTTAACTACCTTTCCTACTTCTGTCACATGAAAATGCTCCGGAACCAGAGATCCATCAGGTAATTGAAATAATAATTCTTGCTGTTCTGTCAATAGGGGCTTAATTTCTGAAAGTTTCATATCCTTATTTTTTAAATAAAAACGATTGTACCACGATGTTTTACTAATAAAAAGGGAGATTTTTAAATCACTCCTTGAATTGAATCATCGTTTCATTGCAATATTACGATTAATTAATTAAAAGTAAAAGACGTAGTTTAATTATTTATGTTTTAAAGGTAAAATCTCATGCAAAACCATTCTTCTCAACGCTTATTCAAAATTTAACAAGTCCTAATTAAATAGAATTCACTAAAAGGAATGTTTTTGGTGAAAATTTGTTTATAATTCGACCACTCTAATAGAAAATCTATGGCAAAAAATAAAAGTAATGTTAGTTTAAATAGTGTTTTTAAAACCATTATTTGGCCAAGGCGAAAATACATTTTCATTGGACTTGTTTTAATTATTATCAGTAGGCTTTCCGGATTAGTCTTACCATGGGCGAGTAAATATTTAGTGGATGATGTAATCCCGTCCAGCAATTTTGAATTACTGAAATGGCTAATTGTTGCAGTGGTAATAGCTGTAACAGTACAAGCTGTAACCTCCTTTGGCTTGACCCAAATATTAAGTGTTGAAGCCCAAAACCTTATTGCAAAACTAAGAGTTGAAGTTCAAGCCCACATTATAAGATTGCCGATTCGATTTTTTGACAATGCCAAAACCGGCGAATTGGTATCCAGAGTAATGACAGATGTGGAAGGGGTACGTAATTTGGTAGGGACAGGGCTTGCTCAAATGGTAGGGGGACTATTAACATCGCTAATAAGTCTTGTGCTATTGATATACATCAGTCCAAAAATGACTTTATATGTATTGGTTCCAGTCATAATATTTGGTGTAATTTCATTAAAAGCATTTGGTAAAATCCGTCCCATATTCAGGGAGCGAGGTAAAATAAATGCTGATGTTACAGGCAGATTAACAGAAACCTTAGGAGGAATTAGGGTTATCAAAGGCTTTAATGCAGAAGATCAAGAAACCAAGATATTTGAATCAGGCGTAAAAAAACTGTTTTTAAATGTGAAAAGCAGCTTAACCGCCACGAGTTTCGTTACAAGTGCCGCAACTTTTTTACTCGGTTTAGCCTCAGCAGGGATAATGGGAATTGGAGGGTACATGATCATGGAGGACCAATTGACTTTCGGAGATTTTCTAGCCTTTACCTTATTATTGGGTTTTATGATCGCACCAATTCTTCAAATGAGTAATATAGGCAGCCAGCTTACAGAAGCTTTTGCGGGATTGGACAGAACGCAAGAATTGATGAATATTCCTCTGGAGGCCGACCCTGCCAATCGGAATATATTGCTACCGGAAATAAAAGGTAGGGTATCCTTTGACAATGTTCATTTTGAATATGAACCTGGAGCAGAAATAATAAAAGGTGTAGATTTTGTTGCCGAACCTGGAAGTGTTACTGCTTTGGTAGGTAGTTCCGGTTCAGGAAAAACAACCATCTCAGGGCTGGTTGCATCATTTCTTATTCCTACCGAAGGCACGGTTAGCATAGACGGACAGGACTTGAGTAAAGTAGATTTGAATTCCTTTAGGAAACACCTGGGAGTAGTTCTTCAGGATGACTTTCTTTTTGAAGGTACAATTAGGGAAAACATCATGTTTCCTAGACCGAATGCCACTGAGAAGATGCTTCAGGAAGCAGTAAAGTCAGCATACGTGAATCAATTTACTGATCAATTTGAAGAGGGCCTAGAAACAGTAATAGGTGAAAGAGGGGTAAAACTTTCCGGGGGACAAAGACAAAGATTAGCCATAGCTAGGGCAATATTGGCTGATCCACGCATATTAATATTGGATGAAGCCACCAGTAACCTTGATGCAGAAAGTGAACATTTTATTCAATCAAGCTTAAAAAGTCTAATGGCCGGAAGAACTACATTTGTTATCGCACATAGGCTAAGCACCATACGACAGGCTGATCAAATATTGGTTATAGAGAAAGGTCAGATAGTAGAGCGAGGGAAACATGATGAGCTGATCCAATCCAAGGGGCGATACCATGATTTGTACACATTCCAAGCAAGAATTTAAGGCCAATTTAACACAAAGTTCCTAACAGGTCTTTTAATATTTGAGGCAATCAGTTCAGAATCAATCACTACGAAACTGAATGAACCCATACGGATTTAACCAATTCTTTTTTGGTTGTTTATATATTATATTTTAAACAAGATCAACTAGGAGTCATTGGCCATTAAGGTTTTTGCGGCAAGCCTTCCCGAAGTCATGGCTGCATTTATCGAACCATTCAATAAATGATCCCCTGCCAAATAAACATTGTCATACAATTTAACATGTTGTAGTGGGAGGGTGTTTTTAACTTCTGAAAGTATGGGCAATGCTTTGTCAATTGAAAAGGTTTTAACGTGCTCAAAATGATTGGCATTTATACCTGTTAAGGCTTCCAATTCCTTAGCAATCATATTTTCAAGAGAATCAATGCCCTCAACATCCTTGATGATAGAAACAGAAAGTAGTGCTCGACCATCACTAGAATAGCTCTTACTTACATCTGTCATAAAAACAAAGTTATTAATCAAGTATTGCTCATCAGGAACAAGTCCAATCATTGGCTTACCAATAAAGGATTGTTGCAAAGTAAAATACAGATTTGTCACTTTGTTGTATTTCAATATTTCTTTGCCAACGATTTCATTTGGAGCTGTTGCTATAATAATTTGGTCTGCGGTCAATTGGTTACCGGACTCCAAGTGTATGGTATTTTTTTCTATGGAACTTACCTTTGTTTGAAACCTTACCTGAGTATGCTCAAGTTGCGAGTAAAGTTGTTGGCTTATCTCTCCCATCCCTTTTTGGGGAATAGCAGCATAACCTTCTCCGAACATTTTAAACACAAACTCAAACATTGCCGAAGAGGTAGATAATTTATCTTCAAGAAAAATCCCACTAAAGAAAGGCTTGAAAAAATTGTGTACAATGCGTTTTGAAAAGCCATATCCCTCTAAATAGGCTAAAGTTGTTTGCTGGGGACTGTCAAAGATTTCTTCAATTGACTTTTCCTTAAGTTCTTTGGTGAGGGCATACATTTTATATTTGTCCCATACTGTACCCACTTTAGAAAAAGCCATAGAAAACAGCTTTAATGGGTTTCGGAGTGGATCATGCACAGCAAAAGAACCTTCCCCTCCTTCAAATATGATTGCCCCGGGTTTAAATTTCTTTAAATTTAGTTTATCTAGGTCGAGGTATCTGCTTAATTCAGGGTATGCCGTTAGTAACACCTGAAAACCTTGATCGAGTAAATACCCGTATGCTTCAACTGTTTTAACTCTTCCTCCTATACCATCTGAAGCCTCAAGAATAACCGGGAAATAACCGACTTTTTCTAATTCAATTGCAGCCACTAACCCGGATATTCCAGCGCCAATTATATAAACAGATTTTTCAGATGCAAACATAGGTATGAATTAATTTAACATTCAATTAATCAAGCCCATCTTTAATGTTTTTACGTTCACGAAACTTCCCTTTTTCAGCTGAGGGTTTGGCTTTTGCCTTGGTTTCCTGACTTTCACTTTCAGGGCTATTTGAATTTCTATTTTCTTTAGGTTTAGACTGTTTTCTAAAAGGCTTTTTCTTTTTGTAATTTGAAGAAGACTTTTTATTTCCACCGGAAGTTTTCTTAGCATGCTTTTTATTTAAATCAGGACCTGAACCGATTTCTTCCGGATTAGGCAATACCTCAATTTCCATGCCGATAAGGTTCTCAATATTTCTATACTTGTACCTATCTTTTTCATTAACAAAGGTCACAGCCTTTCCTTTCTTCTCTGCCCTAGCTGTTCTTCCTACTCGGTGAACATAATCTTCCGGGTCATTTGGACTATCAAAATTGATTACTAATTCAATATCCTCCACATCTATACCTCTGGACAAGATGTCTGTAGCGACCAAGATTTTAAGCGATTTATTTTTAAAAGCTGACATAATTTTTTCCCGCTCATTTTGATCTAAATCAGCATGAAAAGCCTCAACCATAAAAGATTTTTTTAAGGCTTTAAATAAGGATTTCACCTTATCTTTTGTAGAGCAAAATATGATGACAGCCTGATAGTCCTGAGATTTGAGAATATGGTTAGCCAGAGCTTCTTTTTGTCCGTCATAAACATGGTAAACGTATTGACTTACTCCTTTTGCAGTTTTACCAAGCGCAATAGATATTTGCTCAGGCTTGTTCAAAATTTGCTGCGAAAACTGTCTGATTTTCGGAGGCATAGTGGCAGAAAACAACAGGGTTTGTCTTTTTTGAGGTAGATGTTTGACGATGGTTAAAATATCATCTGAAAACCCCATATCTAGCATTCTATCTGCTTCATCCAAAATCAAATTTTCCAGACTATCAAATTTGACCTTCCCTCCTGCCAACAGAGCAATGAGTCTTCCGGGTGTAGCAACAACTATATCCGCTCCCATTTCCAAAGCTTTCCTTTGTTGTTCCCACACTTTTCCATCACCTCCACCATAAATAGGGATTGAACTTATTCCTAAAAAATAAGCTAAACCTTGAATTTGTTGATCAATCTGAATGGCCAATTCTCGAGTCGGGGCAATGATCAAAACTTTCACCCCTTTTCCGTGGCTATTACTTATTTTATTAAGTACCGGCAAAATAAAAGCAGCCGTCTTACCCGTGCCTGTTTGTGCGGTGGCAATGATATCTTTGCCTTCCAAAATAATTGGTATTGCCTGTTCTTGTATTGGGGTTGCTTTTTCAAAACCCATTGCATCCAAACCTTCTTGCAGTTCGGGAACAAAATTAAATTCACTAAAAGTCAATTTTCTCTAATTTAAGTGTACATATATGCCCAACCAATTAATACCAATTGTATCGGTAGTCTTATCAACAACAACCACTTTGGAATACCTAAATGCTTTTTTTGATACATGTATAGATTGGCTGGAAATACTGCAATTAACAAAAGGATGATTCCATAGGCAGCTTCAGTACGACTTGTTTCAAAAAACAAGCCAATCCCTAATCCCAGCTCAATACTCCCTACTAATATATTAATCAATTTGGGTACAGGAATAAAGGGCGGAATAATACTTGTAAACAAACGGTGTTTTACAAAATGCATCACACCCATTGTTAAATAAAAAATTGCCATTGCATAAAGAAATGCTTCATCCATAAAAATCAATTGCAATAATTTCTTTATCCTCTAAAATTAGAACATCAAAGTTGCATATCAAATATTTTGAGCCTTAATAGCTTAAATAATTTCCTTTTTAGGAAAAACATGATGGTTAGACCCTCTGAATAAATAATTTTCGAATATTTCCATAACTTTAAAAATAGAGCTAGCCACAATTAATAAACCTTAGGTTTTATATAGTTGCCTCACATAATGCCAAATGCTTCGGAGCAAGGCATGTCCATTATTTAGGTTGGATTCTCAAATGGCCTAATTCAAAGTATATTGTAGCGATGTCAATTAATTATTCTATAGGAGTTAGGGCTAAATTTCAGCTGCTTGAACATGCATCCAGTCATAATTTCTTCTTCTTCCGAGACTAACCCAACCTTCTTCTTCCCAGCATCTCCACCAATCATTGTATACCGGGTGGGCAAATGCCGCTTGATTTCTACCCCATTTCAATTGGTTTCTAGCCGGATCAAAATCCAATGCCACCCCCCAAGAGTGTGTAGACCATTGGGTCCCTCCTCGCATCAACCTATTATTGAAACAGCCCCCAAACCTATTCAGTGCCAACCTGTCAATTTCATTTTCCCCATAAATTTTAAGGACATTTTCCAGAACCAAATATAAACTTTCAGCCACTTTTTTATGACAAGTAATTTTCCTTGCTCTGTACCTCATGTCCCAGGCAATTTTCATTTCGTAAGGCACGGGCATGGTTACTAGGTTTTTAGTTCTAAGCCCATAAAACTCATGAAAAGCAGCGGAATTCTGCCTTGGCCATCGGTTCATGGGGTTAATATCTTCAGGCCTCCAAGGATCACTTGCCCTACCAAATTTTTGCAAGTAAACCAATTCTTCATAGGCAAATTGGGTTTGTGGTCCCCACATTCCATCAATTGCCCCTGAATTGAAGCCCTTCTCCCTTGCCCCTAACTGTATCATCATGGTTATCTTTCTAACTTGTGGGAGGTTTTGAGGTATACCTGCTACTTTGTCCATGGCAGCTAGGGTTTTAGGTCCAAAATCACCGTCAATTGCTCCATTGTACAAGCCTTTTTCTGCCAAGAGCTGTTGAACTACTTTTATTTTTTCTTTCATTGTGGTTGTTGGTTACACTTCTAATAAACTTTGGGTAAAATGGCAATCAATGTATTTTACCCTCCTTCTGAATTTCGTATCGAATACATTGGATCAATAAATCTTCATTGATTTGATTTTGCTTGCCTGCCAATGTTTTCAATCCCAATTGTTGAATAATATTCACAATATTGGCCCCGGTCAATTGGTATTTACGTGCCAAATCTTCTAAGACTATTTTGTTTTCTAGCTGTATGTTTTTGGGTAAATACTGTCTCCATAATGCCAACCGCTCTGTAACACCCGGAGGCTCAAAGTCAATAATCGTTTGAAACCTCCTAATAAAAGCAGTATCTAAATTACTTTTATAATTGGATGCAAGAATTACCATTTCCGGATAGGCTTCAATTCGTTGTAGCAAATAAGCCACTTCTTGATTGGAATGCTTGTCTTTAGCATCTTTAAGGTTGGTTCTTTTCCCAAAAAGTGCATCAGCTTCATCAAAAAACAAGATCCATCCTTTACCAGATGCCTTTAGAAAAAGTCTGGAAAGATTTTTCTCTGTTTCTCCAATGTATTTTGAAACTACCAAAGATAAGTCAACCCTGTACACCTCTTTGCCGGTGTGTTTTCCCAATAAACCCGCTGCTAAGGTTTTACCAGTTCCCGGTGGACCAAAAAACATAACTCTATAGCCCGGTTTCACACTTTTTTTCAAACCCCATTCTTCCATTAGCTGATCATTATAAGTCAGCCAATCTTCTAGAGCCCTAATTTGAGTGAGTGTTTTCTCAGACAAAACCAAATCATTCCATTCAAGGTCGGTTTGAATCCTCTCAGCCGGAAAATTTGGGCTTGGCTTTGGTGGTCTAATACTTTCCATTAAAATTTTATCCGCAAATTCCGGATCAGGATACAAAGGGGCTGCAAAAAAGGGTTCTTCTTCAAGTGCCTCCCCAAGAATAATATGCCCCTTTTTTAACAATGTAGAATCTCTAAATATAGAAAAATACTTCTTTCTGGAGACAGGATCAGTCCCCGCCAAAAGATACATGAGGGTTTCTCCAGTAGGAATGATTCCCCTATGGTATTTCGTTTTATATCCTCCAAACTCCGGAAGGGAAGTCCCATCAGGGAAATATTCCTGAACCATTTTACTTAAAAATCCCGGATTAATATAAGGCACCATCGCCAATGACAAAAGCAACAACTCCTGATTCTTAATATCAAGAGCTTTAATCATTTTTCCTAAATAATTATTTTGATCAAAGAATAAATCCAGATTCGGTTTTACCAGGGTTTCGGTTTTCCCTAGCTCATGGTCCATTCTGCTTTTAATCACCATTTCCAAAAAATTCAACAATTGTTTCATAAATCTTGAGAAGTATTTACTTTTTTCAATTTTGTTTTTGTTGAGCAGAATTTATTTGGGACTTGTAATACAAGGCTTTTTTAAAATCCGGAGCAATATTCAATGCCTTTTTGAGATAATTTGAGGCTGTTTCTACATCTCCTTTACTTAAATAAACTATACCTATATCTGTTAATATGGCAGGATTTTCCGGAGCTAGGCGTTCATTTTTTTTCAATTGATCCAATCCATCCTCCACATTCCCCATACCAAGGTAAGTAATGGCCAAATAATGTCGAAAGCTAGTATTATCTGGTTCTTCCGCTAACGCGGATTTAAAATATTTTAGGGCCAATCCGAAATTTTTCAACTGCAATTCACATTGTCCCACTAAAAACCATAACTCCCCTTCCCCACCATCAAAATCCAAGGTATTTAACAATTGGATGGCTTTTTCCCAAGCCTTCATTTTCATATAAACCTTTACCAGCTGAACCTTATGCTTTTCACTTGGATTGGATTCTAAAATGCTTTGATATAGATGAACCGCTTGATCCAATTTACCTATATGTGTGGCCAATTTGGCCATACTAACCTTTGCATTTTCATGTTCAGGAAAACGCTCACTGGCTTCTAAGTACTTTTTCCAAGCCAGCTCATAATTGCCATCCATGGACAGGGCATTCCCTAGATTAACTAAAAAATGAGGTTTTACAGTTATTGCTATTGCTTTTTCAAAATAGTTTATGGCTTTGCTTATGGATTTTTGTTGCTGATAAAATAGCCCCATGTTATTTAATAAAGAGATATTGTCGGGGTCTATAGCGTAGGCTTTTAGGTAGCATTCCTCTGCTTTCACGAAGGACTGATTTAAAAAATGCCTGGCACCCTCATTGTTTAAAGCTACTGCCTTCTCTTTTTCCATAATACTCATTTAATCGAATAAATCATTTTTTATATCTCGGGCGAGTCCTTTTCCCATATTGGCGATATCCAAGTCAGGATAAATCACTTCAATGTCATCAAAAGACATGTCAAAAGCTTCCCCTTCCCGATAATTGACAGGAAAAACCAATCCAAATTGAATGTCAGGCCCCCATTCAAAACCAGCTAAATTATGACGCCAAGTTTCCGACACGGACAAGAGCCCTACCCCAAGACTTGCTCTTGCAAAAGCATTCACTTCAAAGATAAACTTAGGATTTACGGTTATCCTCCCGGTGGCATCTAAAGACAAGCCTGTTTGGGGTCCCCAATTTAAATCTACTTCTGCTGCCGCTTCTCCCTCTAAACCTAGCTCCCCTGTTAATTCTATCCCACCGGTAAGGCTAGCAATGGCTACGCTGACACCTAAGCCCAAGTCGCCTCTTAAAGTAAGTCCTGCATCTGCCGGGATGGCAAACTCCCCATGTCCGCTAATGGTAGTTTCGTCTTCCCTTTCAGGATTATAGGTAATTTCCGCTGATATCTCTCTGAGTTCTCCCGGACCAAAGCCCGCGGTAAAATCCAACCCCCCACCAATTTGAGCTACCAACCCTATACTCCTTGGGCCAATAGGTATAGCAAACAAAGGGATTTCGATGGTTGGCGCTCTAAACAAATTTCTATTGAACTCTTTTCTTGGAAATACTTCATAACTTTCAGAAGCAAGCCTTGCTGTTACCTCTATTTCCCCATTGGGTAACAGCTTTACACCTGCTGTAGCTGCGAGCCAGGGAGTAAGTTGAAGGGTTAACTCCCCTCCGCCATACACACGCATGGTTTCATCCGGATCGCCTGCGGGTTGGCCATCTTCACCAATGGCACGGTTGGTTGCCCCAACTTCTATGCTTCCACTAAGCATACCACGGCTATAAGCAGCTGAGCCTTCAATGGTCAAGGCTCCATTTTCATAAGTAACCGAAAGGGTGGTTGAAATTCCCGGGATATCCGGATTGGCAGTACCAGATACCATTATTTCATAATTCTCTGCACCTGCAGGCTTGGCAACCCTAGCAGCTATATTCCCTCCGGTGATGCCAGGTATATCACTGTTTAGGTTAAAATCACCACTGAAAGAAAAACCATCTTCCCCAAAGTTAAAGGCCATATTACCACGCTCTACCCCCGGAACATCCAATTGTGCTTCTCCTGTGGCTGAAAAATTATTCTCACTATAACTGGCAGTAATGTTGGCAGATTTTATCCCCCTTAATTTGCCCTCCGGAATTCCTATCTCTCCACCAATAGTCCAGATATTTTCCTTGTATTCCATATTGATCTCCGCCGGATCAAACAATTCAGAATCAAAATTAAAAGCCCCTTCCAATGCAAACCCTGAGGCTGTAGAAGCTGTAGCACTAATATGACCTTCGCCTACCTGATTGATAGCAAAATTTGTTTGACCGGTCAACCCTAAGCCATTTCTGGAACTTGCAAAAATTGTCAATGAACTATCACTGATCTCAAAAGGGGCAGGAACATTTATTTCCTCAATGGCAAAGGTTTTAGAAACGCGAATCTCTCCATTGGAAATAAAGAGTTCAATAGGGCTGCCCTCGAAAATAGGAATACTGGGCAATATTTGACCATAAGCCTCTATCCCTGTTGGCAATAAGTCCAACTCAAGGATTTCCACAGGACTTGCCTTCTTAATTCGTAACCCATACAAACCTGACTTAATCGATTGTTTAGTAAGGTATCCTGCATATTTAGAACCGGGATAGCGTTTGACTGGAAAAACTTTGTCTTCTGCCCACGGAGCCCACGTTTTGTCTGAAGAAGGTATGTTTACAGAAATACTTCCAAGATTTTCTGTATTCTCTACATTTTCACCCTCAGTAACAAATTGTTTGGCAGTAATTCTGAAAGGATTACCTAACCAGGTCTTTTCAGAACTGCCCAACCTGCTACCCTCTCCGGTCCAAACAAACTTTTTACTTATCCCACCGGATTGATTGGGGAAAATACGCACTTCTCCATCTTTTCCTATGTCCGCTAAATTCCCAACTTCAATGGGCTCCAGATGATCTCCGCTTTCTATTTGGGTTTTGGTCCAAAATTCGTTTTCGGTGGCATTCCCATCTCCTCCAGCTAAGGCCTCTGCCCGGTTAAAAACCAAGGTATAATTATTTTTAAAGGTGGCATCACCACCGGGATATTGAGCGCCGTGTCTTTCTCTAAATACATTAAGTTTTTCCGTTATTTGACCCTTAATTACGGAGCCACTTGATGTGTTTTTACTGGCATCCAATAATTCCATGTTTTCAAGGGTATTTGGCCAAGTTGCTGTATTCCAGTTAGCCAATTGTAATTCTACTATGTGATCTACATGAAAGTTTCTATAATTTTTATCTTTCCCCCATCCAGGAGTAGTCAACTCTTTAGAAATTACATCTGCACTTCCAATATATGTTGGTTTTACTCCTCTCCCATTTGTGTTAGCTTTAAACACATGTGTTGTATCGGCTGTAGGAGGGGTTTTGTGATGATTTTCATATAGTGTATTAAGCCTATTGGTAATGTTCTCTGTATTGATTTCTGTCTGCCATACCCCTTCTCTTTGATTGGTATTACCTCGTAAATAATTGTTTTTCCTCTTTAGGGGGGCCTTACCACTAAACAAAGTTCCCCTATGTTCCTGAAGCTTAAACCCTGGAATTGGTATACTGTCGAAAGTTATGGTCTTTGCACTTTCATCCAAAATCCCTGTTTCTCCTTCCATTTCGGGAGCTGCTTCCTCATCGCCTTCCTTTTGAATCGTCCTGTTCTGTATGGCCGGACTACTACCTTGTTGAATCGTATGGGTCAACTCATGGGCTAAAAGATGCTTCCCGGAGTGCTCATTGGGCTGGTATTGATTTTCATTGAAATAAATATCATTTCCATGCGTAAAGGCATGCGCACCAACTGCTTGACTCATTTGGACTGCTTTGCTATCTGTATGAACCCTTACATCCTTAAAATCAGCACCAAATGACCCCTCCATTCCTGAAAGTATCTCCTGATCCATTGATTCACCACCGTTATTCTGCTCCAGCTCTTTTTCAAACCCAGGAGGTGGAGCAGCCGATTCTTCTTGTTTCATTTGAACAACTTCCTCACTTTCGCCCTCTATCGCTTCCTTAGAAAGTTGTTCTTCTCCGTCTTCATTGGCCTGAACTTGATGATTAATAGAACTTTTTTGAACAAATGGTGTCACCTTTTCTGCAATTGGCTGTGTTTGAATATTCGTTTTTTCTTGAGACTGAATATTATCTTCTTGAGCCTTTTCTTGCACCACCTTGTCCGCCATGGCGTCAGCTTCTTGCTCATACTGATCACCGGGCTGTCCAACCGTTAATTTGGCCTGAAAAAATCGGTCAGGCTGACTTTGAGAGGTATGCCCTCTGCTGGTTTTAGATTTGGAACTAAAGTGGCTCATACAACTGCTTACATCAATTCATTTTTTGACTACATTTCAAAAATTATTCGAAACCCTTTGCATCTCAAGTCATGCCATGAGGGCATGAAGACCAATTGTTTGCTTTGGCATGCTTTCTAATTTTATTAATCATTGGCATTGCGATTTTTTTACCTTCCCTATATGCAGGACCAGTTCCCTTAGGGTCTCCATGGTCATTTTTTATAAGGCTAATAAATTGATCTGTCCAAGCAATTTCTGCTTCAAAAACTGCCTCTTCAAACCTTTTATCCAATCTTAACATCACTTCAGCAATCTGTTCACTGAATGCCAAGCTACTTTTTTGAAATGCCAAATCAGTTATTGACTTTTCTAAAGGTTTAATTACAAGTGGTGAAATTAAAGCACTTCGTATTTTAGAGGCATGAAATCTTTCATGGGCTAAAACCACATCTTCCATAAACCAATCTACCTTTGAAAGTGCCATACTATTTAAATCCTTAATTTGAGCACAATAATTTTCTTCTGTTGTGTTTCCTCCAGGCCCTGTGACTTCCTTCATTCCCGGAAGCAACCGTGTTTGAACCGAATAATGACCTGTTAATCCGATAATTATCGGGTGCCACATTAGCCCGTCATCTACCAATTTTAATCTAACCTCAATATTTTCAGGAAATACTCTCCCCATATCTACGGGGCTTAATGAGGTAGAGGGAATTGCTCCTGCTTGTGCAATTACATTGTTTAAGTTGATTTTTGTATCAATGGTAATCGGTAATTCAGGCACTGCTACTTCCACTCCTCTATCAAGCCTATCAAGGTATCTAATTGTATTTCTTCCAACAATTCCATCCACTGTTAAACCCATATCTGCTTGAAAAGCTTTTACAGCTCTGCTTGTTTCTCCACCAAAAGAGCCATCTGCACCAAATGTAGGTAAACGATAATCTAAGCCAATTAAGGCATGTTGCAATAACATCACTGCAGTACCGCTAGAGCCTATTTTCAAAACTGCATTATTATCAAAAATATCTTCAAGCATTTCATTCGCAGAAAATCTACTTGTGGGATGAAAATCGTGTCCATCATTTAATTTTGATTGTATTGCCTTCTTTACTTTACCTTTCTGCTGTATGGTATGCGTAAGCTCATGGGCCAATAAATGTTTTCCTGCCTTGGTATCCGGACGGTATTGACCCTGACCGAAAAACAGATCAAATCCATGGGTAAAGGCTTTTGCTTGGATCTTTTCACACATCATTTGAGCTTTTTTTCCTGTGTGAATTCTAACTTTGCTGAAATCAGAATCAAAACTATTCTCCATCTTTTGTTTGATATCGGGAGCCATGCCCATGCCTTTACCTTTTTCTTGGTATAGTGTGCTTTCTATGCTATCCGCCTGACTTTGTCTCGTATTAATCACCTTCGATTCTTCTTCCTTTGCTTGAATGCCTTCTTCATCGTTTTTTGCTTGTAAAGCACCTTCTTCTTCTGTTTTGGACTGGACCGCTGCTTCCTCTTCCGACATTTGTTGGACAGCCTCTTCTTCTTCACTCGAAGCACTTACTTGTTCTTCTTCTGCTACTTTTTGCAAACCCTCCTCCTCTTTGGTTTTGGATTGAACAGCTTCTTCCTCTTCAACCTTTTGCACCGAATCTTCTTCCGAGACTTCTTGTTTTTTTATTTCTTCCTCGGTATTTTCCTTCTTGTTTACCTTATTCTCATCCTCACCCTTTTTCTGTACCGCTTCCGCTGATTCTTTTTCTTCAGTTGCGCTTTGTAAAATGGGATCAAAAAAATGTTCATTGGCTACATTTGGAATTAATGCCTCCTTTCTATCCCCTTGTCGACGAAAAAAACCATTGCCTTCTTTGCTTTGAAATGTGGGATTTATCAAACCTACCGATGACTTTCTAAAACCATGTCTTTTCATAAGAATGTTGTTACCAGTCTACAAACAAATGTCTATGTTGCCAAGGAAGTTTTACCAAAGAAATATTCCAAGGAATACTGTCCAGCAAAATATCTTGTACTTTTCTTTCCACAAATAAGCGATTTGAATGTTCTTCAATCACCAGTTTACCATCCCTTTTAATGAATTCATTTCGAATGGTATCTATACCTGTATTCCCTAACCTTTTCCAGTTTTCTTTCAAGGCCAAAATTAGTTTTTCGGTTTTTTCTTTAATCTCATTGGAGATTTTTACCTCCCTAGCTACAGTTATCTCCGGGGTTAAACCTATCAGGTATTTTTCAAATACTAATTCAAAATCAAATGCTCTTTCCTCTTTTGTAGATAGAAAATGCAACGTGTGGACTGCCAAATCTTTATCAACTATATTGGCATTCTCATCCATCAATTGGCAATCAATAAAAAATGCCTTTAAAAAGGGATGCAGTAAAATAAGACCTGCATTGCTTATATAGTAGGCATCTATAGAATCCTCGGGTGTAACCTCCCTCTCTTTTTTCATAGCCGGTAACTCACCGGTGAAAACATTGTTTCCTTCTAAAAATTCGTACACCACAGGTGTTACTTTTTTTCTACCTTTAATATCATCAAATTTTATGACTTCTCTGAAGATTTTCTCTACTATTTCCCTCTTTGACGTAATGACTTTAGAATAATAAACTTGAAATACAATATATTCTCTATCATTCAATATTTTTTTCAAACTTAATCCTAGGATCAACCTAAAGAAACTAATCTTTAGTTCATTGTCCAATCTTTCTAAAATTTGACCATATTTTGATTTATCTATTAAAGCATTTTTCTCTATTAACATCCAAATCAGTTGACTGATATCCTCGTTTGAATATTGGCTAAGTACTCTTTCAAAAAAGGAAGAATGTTGGAACCTTTTAAGCAACCCTTCCTTATCTAAAGGGTTATTTAATAAGGTGCTGATTCTTTTCCAAGTGAAATTTTCTTTTGCTTGGTTTACACTATACCACCAAGGAAGACTTCCATATTCCAAAAAGTAGATCCACGATTTCAACGTGTTTTCAGCTGAATTAAAAGTCAGGTTTCCTTCACGACTAACTTTTGACAAAGATTCCTCCACCCAACTTTGTTGCATGGGATCACCATCCTGTTTACCTTTGAACTCATTTTGGGCATTGGTGGAGATTGCTTCTGATATTGCTTTTTTAAATTGATTTATAAATGCCTGTTGAACAAATTTGAGATCTGAAAAATCCTCTTCCATAAGATCCAATGAGATACTAATATTGGGAATTTGAATGGAAGCGTAATGCAATTCCTTTTCCAGTTCATCAAGGTATTTTTCGACAGAGGGAATTATATATTCCGTTATAAAAGCGTCAATATTTTGTTCTATGGACTTGGCATTCTCCACAGATTTGGAATATATATCGACAGAAATTTTTTCTATAAAATGATCGCCGATTTCCTTCATGAATTTTTTTTATTTCAATTATTTTATTATATTTCTAATCGCTAAGTCGCAAGACAAAGTTGATTTTACTGGCAATAAGTATGGAATAGGAAGCAGTCGATTAAGTCAAAATGTTTAGAAGTTTGCGTTCGTTACGTGTTGTTTACATCACTTTTGAGTCGCTTATACTACTAGATTAGAGATTAAAGTTTGTGGAATAGGAAAGAAGCCCATAAAGGACCAATCATCATCCGGAATTTGTATGATTGGTCCTTTTTCATGTCCTATAGTTTAAGCTTAATAACTGTGTCTATGGTTCGTGGCTGATTTCTTACAGCTGGAACCTCAATGTAAACATCTACCAACTCCGTAAAAGGACTAAGTGTTGTTACCATTCTCTCCCTATCTATCTCCCTATCCAAAACCACGACAAGCGATGCTTTTGTAGCCTGGTCTTTTTTGTGAAGACTACTCCTCAAATTTAAAAACCTAAAAATTGTATCATTGGTGTTGGTAGAATCTTTGTATTCATTAATCATTTCTATACTGGCCCAACTTCCATTTACCCAATCACCTGTTAAATAAAGATCGTGAGGGATTTGAGACCCTTCTAGACTTCGCTGTACTCGAGCGATAATTCTCGAAACTGAACTGGGAAGATCTTCTATACTTTGCGGAATCCTTGGTTTATTTTCTCCAGTAAACCTCGAATCCGTCATCAAATCATCTATCAATTCATACCAAAGTTTCCACTTGCCGGTATAAGCTCCATAATCATCATCTTTTTCTATGGGAGCAAATTCGTTTTGCAGTTGTACATAAGTACTTTCTCTGTATTTTTTTAACTCTTCACAGCGGATTGAATCAATTCTATAGGTCTTATCCGATTTCTCCATACCTTCCTGAGTGTAGGTATAGGAAGGAGAGTTTATACTTAAAGTGTTGTCAGAAAAACTAATCTTGAATTCGTCATCATAAGGACGAGTAATAACCAATCGCTTTAAAGACTCATCAAAATCAAACACCAAACCTTTGGGAAACCTTTCATTCAAGGCTTCAGTGATTGCATGCATTCTTCTTTTATGGATTTCTTCAAATGGAATTTCAAGAGTTACCGCACCTGTAATTAGTGGATTTTCATTAATACTATAGCTGTTAACAACCAAACGATAATTTCTGGGTTGGATACCCGATCTTCTAACTGAGCCTTTTATGCTCCTAGATAAGTTGTTGAGATATTTTAAAGAACTGATCCAAGGATAACTACAAGCTGCTACTTTAATGTGACTGGACCCAATCAGCCCGCTTTCATCCACTATTCGATAAGGCAATGAAAGGTCAGCAAATACTTTGTTCTCTTGACTCAGCAAGATATAGGTACCGGCTTTCGAAACACCTCCAGTGGAAGTACAAGCAGGGTGATCTTTAAAAAGCTTTTTAAGCTCATTCTGATTTACTGATAGATCAAAATGATAGACTTTGAATTCCAACCCAAACTGACTTACCATTGATTGAATGGCTTGAAAGGTATCTTCCCCTTCCATGCCCAAATGCCCACCTATCAAATAACTATCGACCCCATCATATTCTAGCAGCAATGGGTTATTTCCCATCCCGTAATAAAAACTAATAACTTCCGCTGCTAAGCCCCAATTTTGTATTAAAACCTCGTTGTTAACATAGTAGAATGGTATGGAAGGAAAAATATCATTGTGCTTCCGCTTTCCATTCGGTATAATCCTCAAACCTTGGTCTACTTTAATTTCAAAAGATCTTAATAAAGCAATCAATTTTTTAATTAAAGAATTGATGCCTTTTTTTCCCTTTTCAAAGCTGCCCAATGCAGGTGATCTATAAAAATTATGGCGAAATCCTGAACCATCCAATTTCCCTAGAAGTAGGTGCTTTGGAAATGGCGTTATTTTTGGATTAGGAAAATAATCAAACTTTTTTATTGCTATTATTAGCTCATTGTAGGTGTTTACAAGGTCTTTGGCCAACTGATATCGGTATTGAAAGAAGTTGTAATCCTCTGAAGGATTTTTAAAAATTTCTTCAACATGTTCATTATATATTTCAATTAAGTTTATTGTATCCTCATCTTGTTCCAGGATTGAGCCAAAACCTTCAATAATAAGATGTAGTCCTTTACCCAAATCCTCCAAAGTATTGCCATTTTCTAAAGCCGCGCTGTATAGTTTGTCAATTTGTGATAAACTTGTTGTATTTTGGCCATTGTGAACCACCTTCATCAATTGGATTGGAGACAATTCTCCAATAAGCTGCTGAATCCCCAAACTTTTAGATAAAATCTCATCTTGGTTTACCAAACCTTGGATCCTTTCATTTTCTAACATTAAAAAACGTAATTTGGAAACCTGTTCTATTCCTTGATTATCACAATTGATATCGCCGCAAATATCTTCACTTTTGGGGTAGCTCTCCAGGTAAACCAAAAAATTCATGTTCTCCCAATTTTCCTGTTCAGCCAATGGTAGGGCATCATTATCTTCTTCATTGCAAAATTCCCAGATAGGTATTTGTTCCTCATCCTCATAGAAATAAGGAGAATATTTTGCTTTTTCGTCAGAAAATACCCTAAAATGGGTAAATGACAATTCCTCTATAGAGATAATATTCTCTTTAGGCTGCTCTTCTGACAGTTGCTTGTGAAGTACGGTCAAATCACCATCTGTGGTTATCCCTACTCCTTGGTGGACCACAAATTGGTCCCCTGTTTCAGTAGCCCGCTTGGCTATAGTCAAACCATGAATGATGCCCACCCCGGTAAGGGCCACCCGAGACAACCTATTTTGGTCTTCAAAATAAGCAATGGTCTCATTTAGCTGGGTATGTGTAAGCACCTGATCAGGCTTATAATTTCTGTATTGGTAGGTTACGGAACTTAGTTTATTTGACATGGCCTACGGGATTAAATGGTTCCTAAATTAGATCTTCCTAAAATTATGGTATCCCTCATTGCATTACTTTCGTCTTCATCCTCACAGTTATACAGTGTACCAGTTGGATATATAGAATGCAATTCAGATAATATTTTTATAAATTCTTCGTGGTATTGGAAATCTCCAGCTGAAAGACCGGAAAGAAAATTGGCATATGCTTGCTCGAAAGGGCTCATTTGATCTTCCTGCCCTAAGTCCCCGATGTTGGCCCTTCCTATCCAGCAAATTTTGGCTAAAATATGGGCAGGCAATTCTTCCCTGATTAAATTTTCAAGAAAATCCCTAAAATCCCTATCTGCGAACCTAAAGGAATTGCCCGGAAGCACAATAGTGAGTCTATAAGAATAAGGGTCCAAGCAATTTCCTTCTCCACAATCGTCTTTGCAAAAAGGAAGAAAGTGCAGGTTTTCAGGGTTTTTCTCATTGAAATCGGGTCTTAACAAAATATTCTCGACTACAAACATTCCTTCATCATCCATGTGCTCAGTCATAAATGTTTTAAAGTTCACCAGTGCATTCTTGAAATTAGGAAAGGTAAAGAATTTCTGTTGACTTGCAATTATATAGTCCGGACTATCCAAATCATCAATTTCGGGATCAGTTATACCAAATGAAAATCTTCCTGAAGCTGTAATATTCACTTGAAAACAAGCGAAATAAAAACCTTCATCAGGTATATCTTCAAATTGACCAAGCGCTGTGACAATCATTTCGAGAGAAACAGCATTAACTTGTTGAATCACAAGGTAGATATCTTTGTGAGCAGCAGTTCTACCCTTGTATGATTTGTTGGAATTTAAAAGGACATTATTATCAATATCAAAAATTCTCCATTTAAAAACTGACTCTCCTTCTGAGTTAGTTGTAGGGAAAATCTCAACAAAAGACTTGGAAAGGTTTTTTCTCAAATAATTCTTTATCCCTACCAATAAAGCTACCCTTTTTTCAAAGCCTGAAACATTAGTAGTATTCCACAAATTTTTTGGTGATTGCCTATAATAGTTCATGGCTGTGGCACGCTCAGCACTAATGTTTCCGTACTCTTTTAAGAAATAGGATTTTGTTTCCAACACTTGTTCATCCACACCAGAGCCATAAATTTTTTTCATTAGAAAGGCATAGTCTGAAAATTTTTCTCCAAATCGCGCCAAAAGGTGGTCTTTAAGTTGTTGGCTTCTTTTATTACGTTCATCAAAGGGAGCCATAAGGTCTTCATACAAGTTTCCTGCATCATAAAACTCACCTAAAAACTCTTGATGATCTCCTATGTCGGCTACTTTACCAGTAAAATAAGTTCTCTCCTGGCTGTCAAAAACAGATAAAAGATTTTTGACTTGGCCTAAATGCTTAAAATAGCTTACCAAAATCTGATCGAAAAAAGTTAAGTAAGCCTTCAATTGATTGGCTTTCTCTTGGCGTCCAATACCTTTGGCACTCTCGGGGATTCCTAAAGGGCCTACACCATATACTTCAGGGAAATCATTCCTTATACTGGTATAATTTTCAAGTGAGTAATCATAAGGTTCAGGTAATGAAAAACCTTTCTCCTTGGTCTCATATTGTTCTTCCCTATTTTGATTAACAATGTCTTTTTTGTAACTCGATACAGTTCCCTGGTTAACATTAAGAGGTAGCAATCCTTTATAAAAATTAAACTTACTTTTATTACATAGCACCGGTTTTTTACCTTCCTGGATCTCAATTACCCAGCCATTGAAAGAATGAGATTCGTCACAATGGTTGATGCTTAAATCCCTTATGGATTCCACGCCATCACAATCCATAATCAATTGAATAATATCAGATTGGCTGATTGTATTTCTAAGTTTAGCAGCCCGCATTTCTTTCGGATCCAAATAGCCGTGTTTTAAATAAGGCCCCTCCAATATTTCATCAGCAGAATACCCCTTATCCAGCATATTTTCAAAAGAGTAAAAATGTAGATTCGGCGAAAAATATTGCTCTATTTTCCATTCAATTGTTGCAGCAATCAACTCTTCATTTGCATCAAGGCTCAAATCAATTATGGCGCAAACCTGAATTGGATGAGCTTCAACAGGAACCACTTCTACCAAGTCTTCGCATAAATTTCTATTCTGATGATATGCCCGAATCACCCCCTTTCTAATTTGTTCAAATGGAATTTCGTCTGAGGCATCAACCAATATTTTATGGAGACCTTTTAACTCAAATGACTTTTTATCCCGCTCCGGAATCCCCTGCCATATTGTTGGTTCAAAAGCCATCTTTAGGTTTTTGCAATCCATAAAAACTTCTTTCTCATAAGGCTCAAGCCAACTATTTTTGACACCTTCTATGTCCATAAATAGCATACGGTAATCCAATTCAGTCAAGGACTTGCATGGCATAACATCTGAGGCCAAATGAAAATGGTTATTAAGATAATTGGATTTATCATTTCCAAGCAATAAATCTTCTACAGGCAGGGTAATCCTATAACCAAGGTCTGTAATTGCATAGGCTAAAATTTCTAAAATAGTAATACCTGGATCGTGAGTATTGTAATCCGTCCAAAGTTTATTTCCTAATCGCTGAATAACCTTTATCCCCTCTTCTTTGAGAAAATGAAAGTCCAGGTCATCTTTCGAATGAACATCTTTGGAAATGGGACGATATGTGTTTTGATCCATCATTTGTCAATCACTAATAGGGGCATAAACTGAAATATCATGAGACTTTGCTGCCACCAATACATGCATGGGGCTACTTGGTAGAATGTTTTTGCCCATCTCTACATTGTTTCTAAATATTCTTGGTTCTTGAATAAAGTCAACATAACTCAACTTCTCAATAAAGTAAACCAAGCTACTTTTATTGAAATGACTGTTGAAATCTATAGCGAGCTTCTCTCCACTTGTCCATGGTGAAAGGTAATTTATGATATCCTCCTCTAACTGATTCATAAAGAAAGCCTTATCTAACCCCGGGTAAAAGGTTACTTGAAGCCTAACCCTTACCTCTTCATAAAGTGGATTAACCACTTTAATTGCAAGTCTTGGTGCAGCTTTCTCCGCTAAAAAACTTGCTATCTCATTGAGTTTGGCTGCGCTAAAAGTAGGTTTAAAGATATCATAAACATTTTTATTGATGGTGTCAGGGATTACCAAAACCATCAAATGACCGGGGGATAAAAAAGAACTTGAACAGGTATGGTTAAGACATTTGACTTTATATACTTGAGGGAAGGTTTGTAATACAAGATGCTCTATATCCCACAACGAAACTGCTCTGTTTTTGTGCCGTAACCTTTCGCTCACTCTTATATAAAATTGATTATCTTGTTCAGCTGCTTTTCCTCCAAAAGAATTGTAAGGTTGGCTTACACCTTTAACTCCTGCTTTTCTTGTTATCATTTTATTGATGCTTTGGGCAGGCAAGCCTTCCTTTAAATGACTCAATTCATTTTCATTGTCGACCAAAACTACCTCAATGGCCTGGGCATAAACCCCCATTACACGACTGGTAGCATTGAATACTTTTGTTGAGCTTACCTTAATCCAAACCAATGCCTTATCCATTCTCTCGTGCGAGGAAAATGATTCTTCAGGTAAAGAGAAAGTGATGATTCCTGATTTGAGCAAGTTATCTGTCTGGTCTGAAATAATATGTTCCCTTTTTAGCTCCAGCCAATAATTACCGGCTAACACCGACCATTTTAACCCCTCTTCTTCACCTCCCATATTTTGAGAGGGGTTTTCACTACCTTCTAGCACCTGAATTAACAACGAAAGCTGTTCGAATGGAAATAGGCCTGAAATTCCAATAAACATTTCACCGGCTGATTGTGAGACAGGAAAAGCATACAATTCATTGTCAGGTGTGTGCGTCAAAGCTGTTTTACTATTTTTATTTTCTTCGTACCAACCAAAATCATCCCTAACAAATAATTGTAAATCTAATTCATTGGAGCTGTTAAAGTTAAATTGTTCCTCAGTCTCGTACGATACCAACATATTTTCCAATAGAGGAATATAAGGTTCATTGGGGATTGGGGTCTCAGGTTGATCACTGGACATAGCCAAGGCATAAATCCTAGGATACATTTCAGAGAGAAAAGATTGCAATAAGGTTATTTTAATTCCTTCCTTAAGCTCTAGATGAGAGCTTCCTCCTTCGGGTAATATATCAAAACTGGTTTTGAACCCATCTCCATCCTCTTCAAATAAAACCTCTTCCGCCAACTTGGCCTTCCACCCTTGGTCTTCCTTTAATGAAAGGCTGGCTTTGAAGTGATTATTGCTTTTGACAATTAGGTTATCCGGATCAGGATTGACAATGATTTTACTTTCAAGTAAGGGGGCTCTAAAACCTGTAGGTTGTAGTAAAAAGGATTTGATTGGTTGATCCAAACTTGCATTGGCGACAAAATGTTGTGAAAAATAATTGTCTTTACTAAGGTATTGGTTGCCCATGTCTCTATAGCTATAATACCATTCTTTGAAGTCTTCAGGAGTATTTGCCCATTTCCCACTAAGGGTCACCTTTTTAGGGTTTTTCTTTTCCCATTCCGGATACTTGACATAGAAACTGCTTCCTTTTTTAGGAATACTTCCAAAGGGTTGAAAAGGTTTTTCAGGGTTTAAGACACCTAAATCTGACTCTATTATTGGTGTATTAATATTACTGTAACTAGTGTGAATACTAAGGTTTTGAAGCGGTGTCTCTCCAATTCCCTTTATCCATTGAAAGGCTTTGGTAGAATTGCATAATATATCAAACCATATCAATGGGGCACCTTTCCCTTTAATATTGCCATGAATCTTCTCTTCTTGATCTACTATAGCAGGTTGGGACTTACCCACAAAAAAGACAATTTTCAGTTGCTTTCCCGATATACTTGATTTAAAGTTGTCTTTTTCCGGATGAGCACTTGGAGAAAGGGAAACCCAACCTTTCTCCCCAGTATATTCTACGGAGAAAAGCTGATGAATATCAGAAGCGGTACCTGAAAATGGTAAGTTTTTTTTAAATGTAAACAAAAAACTTAAATACTTATCTGAGTCAGCCGAAGCCCACAATGATGCCAAAGAAATCCCAAATCCGAATGAAGCATCTTGTAATTCAGGATAATTAGCATTTGCTAGAGGGTGTCCAAAAGGCCACCAACCATGCTTTTCATCTATAAATCTTTCCCCTCTTCCATCAAGAGAATTGGCAATCTGGCTCACCTTTATTTTCTTCCGGTTGAAGTCAATGTATCGATTTTTTAATTGACTAACTTGAGCAAGGTTGGGGATAAAGTCATATTCTAAGCTATAGGTTCGTTTTTTCCCATTGGCATCTACCCCCCCGTCAAATGTGGTCCCTTTAGTCAAAATTGGTTTTGTCCCCTTGCCACTTTCTATGACAAGAAAGGCGGAATCAGGTACTGCCGCTAATTTTGAGAAGCGCAAAATCTTCTTATAATAAAAGTCTAAGTGTCTTTTTGTAAGATTATTCAGGCTATGACTAGAATTTTCTAAAAGCTTCAGAAAAGCTACTAGCAAGGTCAACTGAGGCTTTAAGCTTCCCTGTTGTTCAAAAAATTCCAGTTTATCATGAATCGATTGCAATAATTTTGCATAGGCAAAACTTCCTTTCTCTGGCAAATTTCCTTCTTCCAATAAATCATTAAAAAAAAGCTGCCAATTGTCAATGGTAACCTTTGAAGTGTCTGCCGGAAAAAAGGGAATGAATCTAGCAAAATTATTGGCAAAGAGCAGCCAGTCACCCAGCTCCAAATCCATTAACTTTAATGTTGATGGATCAAGTGCAGGATTGATTCTCATTGCTTGGGAGGTGCCTTTCCTCCACAAAACTTTTAATATGTTTAGATTATCCGGCTGCATATATACTAAATTGATGTTCCTTCATTCAAGTAGTAAGGATAGACCATATTCATTCTTGAATTGGTACTTCTAACCAAATAATTTAACTTTATCAACACTTTTCCAGAAACCATTTCTTCTTCAAAGATTTCAATCTTTTCTACTTCTATTCTTGGTTCATGATATAAAATAGCTGTCCGAATCAGCTCGGATATATAGGTTATGGTAGTACGGTTTAAGTTTTCAAACTGCAACTCATCTAGCTGACAACCATATTTAGGTTGCATTACCCTTTCTCCCAATCTGGTCGACAACAGGATCCATAAACTTTCCTGGATATCTATAAGCCCAGAACTCATCTTTACTGAAGCTGAATCTTTATCAAAAGTTGGTGGAAAACTCCAACCTTTCCCTAAGAAATCTAAATCATCTTCCATAACTTTATTCTTTATCAACCAATAAGTACTGTAGGCAAACCTGCCACAATAGACCCGCCGTGGGTGGTACTATCTCCCATTCTAGCGGCTGGCATTCCGCCGATTAATACAGTGGACGATCCTGCTACAATAGTATCCGGAGGACCGGTACAAGTTGCCATATCTCCTACCCTGGCGGCTGGCATTCCACCAATCAAAACGGTAGCTTCTCCGGGAGGTAAGATTGGCCCTCCCACATGTGGTACGCCTCCCGGACTTACCATCGGACAAACATGCATATCTGTAATTCTTGCTGCCGGCATTCCCATACTATTGTTAGTTAATTTGTATCAATGATCCTTTAATAGTGGTGGTACCACTACTTGACAATGTAGCAGCAGCACTTGCTTCAGCTTTTAATTCAGCTTGAGATTTAATATTTATATTAACTCCTTCAATATTGATATCACCTGTACTTTTGATGGTCATATCCGACCCGCTTTCCATCACAATCCCCTCTCCATTCATGGTAATGGAATTACCATGATCATCCGTAATGTTTATGGAATCTCCATCTTCGTCCATCACAATTTTCTTTCCTGCAGGAGTCTCCATCTCCAACTTTTTCAAATCATCGTCAAACATCACCTTTATGCCTGATCGAGAAACATAACCTTTTTGATGATTGTCATCAGAAAGCTCCAAATGGCTAGGGTGGCTACTACTGTGCAACATCCCCAAAACCACCCCTTGATTGGGATCTTCATTGATAAATCCTATGATTACCTCGTCTCCGATTTCAGGTCGAAATGCAAAGCCACGTTCCTTCCCTGCATCTAGGGAACTTAATCTGCACCATACCCCCTGCTCATCTGCATTGATCACAGGAAACTTCACCATGATCCTATCCTCCCCATCAGGGTCACCTTCCAACTGTGAAACTAGACCTACTTGCAAACCTTTTACTGCTGCCAGTAACCCTGAAGCAGGTTGGGAGTCAATGGAAAATTGCTCAGTAAACCATTCCGGATCCATCCCAAATTGCACATCCATGGTCCAATTGCCTTCGGCAATCTGATGCCTCACACCTGAAACAAAAGTATTACCTGAAAATCGATTCCCAACCCCGGACAGGGACAGACATTGGCCTGGAACTGGTTCTGAATTTCCTTGAATTTTCACCCTCCCTCTGGTTTTGGCAAGCTGCTGAAACATCCATTTGCTATCTGCCCAATCTTGTAATAGAGCATCGGCTATTTTTCCTCCATTTTTGAGGTCAACGGGGTCTAGTGCCATCATGTCTGCCAACTCATCCGGAGAAAGGTTTCCATTGAGATTAAAGCCTGGTTTATTGGCTTCAACTTTTATCATTTCTTGATCAGTAGGATTCCAACCAAAAGATGTAACTCCTGGAACTTGATTCCTTCCATCCATTTCGGCATCAAACTCCATAATATCCAATCCGTACTGTACAGTCCTGATACTACTCTGTTCAGGATCAGGTTTGGTTACATGAATTTTTCCATTCTCTACATTTACCACCATGCCATTGGCTTGTGCTCTGGCAACAAGAAAATCCCAATCAGAACACTGATATTGTATTACCTCAGGATGAGTATAATTGCTGGTAGAGACTGATGCTTCAAGACCATTTCTGCTTATTAATTCCTCTATTAAATCACTGTCTTTTAAATCATAGAAGTAACCGGATTTTCGATTACTTGCCATCTTAAAAGCCTTATCCTTACAGTCAATTACCAAAACTGCTCCCCTATCCCTAATCTTAATTTTGTGATTCAATATTGATCCTTTAAAAATCGTTACCATTTCAGCATTGTATCCTGCTAATATCTCAATTTCGCTGCCGGGAAGTAAGGTGGCCTCATTGCTAAGAGGAAAATTACCTGAAGAAGGATCTCCATCCAACATCACTATTTTCGCATACGGAATTCTATTAAATTCTCTATGAACTAGCACATTAATTATTTGAACTGTATCAGGCAATTCACTCCCTGAAACCTTAACAGTAACCGTAACTATATCTCCAATATCTATCATTTGTATCTTTTAATTTGAGGGAGAACCCTGCTTTTCAATGGGCGGAAAATAAATGGCTTGTCCGGGCTTCAAGTCTCTGAAATTAACCATATTATTAACCCTAGCCACTTCTAAATAATATTTAGGATCCCCATAAATTTTTTGCGTCATCAAAGGCAAATTATCTCCTGCCTTAACTATTCTATAATGGGTTAAATCCGGAGAACTTCTGTTTTCCTTTGCCACCCTTAAATCATCCTCAACAAAACCTTTAAACTTTGCCTTGGCTACCGCCCTCAGTGGAGTGCCATCAGGCCTAAAAAGTTTGAACTCCACTGTCATTTCCACTAAACTGCCTTTAAATAAAAGACTACCCCAAGAAATCATTACATAATTCGGCTTATGTTCCTCACCATTGTAGTTAAGAACCACCTTTTTAAAATGTTCGATATCATCGATTATCCCATCTTCAGCTTTCTCCTTTCCTTTGACTATTCCTGTTCTGTCAAAAAGAAATTCTAAATCGAGTTCCTCAGGAAGCTTTTTATTAAATTTGATGGGAGCAGCACTGGTGCCTGGTGCTTGATCCTCATTTTGCTCAATTTTATATTGATAGGCATATTTTTCCGGATTAAGCAAAGTGGAAAACTCTCCATCAGCTACTTTTTCACTGAATTCAGGATCGCTATAAGCGATCAACTTAAGTTTTTCTAATTTCCCTTCACTCATAATATTTACCTTTCTTTATTGGATTTAAGGATTTCCATCACCTGTTCAACGCATTCTGCCACAACCTTTTCTTTGTCCACACCTTCACTTTTTTTTGCTTTCCCTGCTTCTTCCACATGGAATTTGATATGCATCTCTTTGATATTAATTGCCATTAGTTGATTCTTGTAAAATATTGGTAAGAAAATTCCATGCTTTCTATGGCCATTTTGCTCTCCATCGAATTGAAGGGCTCAATGGCTAATTTTACCGGAAATGCATTGACTACATTCCACGTAATCAAAGGTTCATGTTTCTCATTTAACAAATCTATGGTGATGGTCTTCAACTCAAAATTGAAATTCTCCATAGATTCCTTGAACCAGTCGGTTAAGCCAGTAGAACCGGCTAAGCCTTTTTTTAAAATCAAGTTGGAGTATTTGGTTTTTACAGGTAGTTTATGCCTGAACCTATTTTCTCCACCTTCTGCATATTCCTCAGTATCCATACTTACATCCAAGCCTGACACAGATTGAAAATAGCTGTCTTCTGTATCCTCCAATCCTGCAATAGAGACTTTAAAATGAAAGCTAACATACGGATAGTTATCAGCCATTGTTAATCATTTTGTATGCTTAAGCCTTCATGCACCAACTCCATGGTCTGGATAGCCACTTCATTGCCATCTGCTTTCAAATCGGTAGATTGGATCTTGGTTGGCCAAGCATTTTTAACCTTCCATGTGACGACCGGTTCATGCTCTTCGTTTAATAACTTAATGGTGATGTCTCTACGTTCTATTTGATTCAAACTAACCGTATTCCACCACTCATAAAACTCATTATCCCCGGCGAAAGTCCCGCTTTTCAGAGTAATATTGCTGTACTTCTGAAGTCCGGGCATTTTTATCTTACTGTATTCAGGGCTAGCACCATGCCTGTATTCTATTACTTCCGTTTCCACATCAAGACCAGAAACTTCTGTAAAACCTATTATTGTTCCTCCCCAATCAACGGAGAAATGAAACTTAGATAATGGATAACTCATGATATTATTACATTTAAAAGGTTAAAACAATTAATTAGGATTCCTGCATTTTATGTGAAAATTTCAAAATGATAAATTCTGCAGGACGAACAACAGCCATGCCTATCTCAACAATCATTTTTCCTTCCAGAACATCCATTGCTGTCATGGTTTGTCCCAATCCTACTCGGACATAAAAAGCCTGTTCAGGTTTGGCCCCAGCTAAGGCCCCTGCCCTCCATTGAAGAATTAGGAAGTTCTCAATCATGGCTCGAACTTTAACCCACGTATTGGCATCGTTGGGATCAAACACGAACTGTTGGGTAGCATTTTTTACCGATTCTTCAACCATATTGAAAAATCTGGTCACTGAAACAAAACGCCATTCATTGTCATTTCCGGCAAGAGTTCTGGCTCCCCAAACTAAGGTTCCTTTACCCGTAAAGGATCGAATGGCATTTATTGACTTACCGGCAATGGTATCCACATTCAACCTATCCTGCATATCATTGGTGATTTTAACAGTTGGTTTGACCACATAATTTAACGAGATATTGGCAGGAGCTTTCCATACTCCAATATTGCTATCTACCTTGGCATAGACCCCAGCTATAAGGGAGGATGGGGGTAAGATCACTTTAACTTTATTAATTTCTGCCTTAATCTTATTGTATGTAGCACTGTCAATGGCTTCCACCTCACTAAGTGCTAGTCCATTCAGTGCACCGTCTGATTCCATATCCAATTCTTCGATATCTAACATTGCATCCAAAATAGCAGGATCAATTAAATCCAAAACAGACTGGAGCAATACACTTACATCTGTACCGTTTAGCGCTGTGCTTGCATCCCCTGAAGCCTGCTTTACAGCTGTTCCATCAATATCTTGATTTAATACATCCAGGTGCCCTTGTAGTGAGGCAATAAAAGCTGGGACATCTCCCCCTTCTTCAAGTTCGGCGTTTAGAGCATCGGCTGCTTCAGTAGCCGTATTGGCAAGAGATTCATCTTGCTCCTGTGCCATGGCTGCCACATTATTGGTATCTTCTACAATTTCAGCCATAAGGCCTACAAATTCATTCAATGCCTCCACTATTGCATTCAATGGGTCAACAACCGTACTTTTATTGGTCACTGCTTCTTCATCTGTACCTCCTTGGATCCCCGAATCAGCAGCCGTTAATCCTGATACCTCTGTAGGTAAGTCTGTCATGATACCTTCTGCTTCCACCAAAATATCATCCACTTCTTCCAAGATATCGGAAACAGGAGAGGTGTCTGTGATAAGGTGTGAAACCTCGGTTTGTTCCGGATCATAACTGTAATTTAAGATGGTCTCCAAATAAGGGAAATATACAGCACCATATTTTTTTTCTTCAATATCTGAAGTTATTAACTCCCTGATTCCTGACTCTAAGGAAATCTCTGTTTCCATATTATTGGTGTAAGTATCGATGATAGTAAACCTGTCTCTCATCTTCCTACACAAAGCCATGGCATTGTTATAGATCGCATAAAATTCTGCAGCCTCAGGTAGAGAAGTGGCATCAGGAAACAAAATTAATGTTGGTTCATCCTCCTTTTCCAACTCCTGCAAACCTGTATTCAAAGCAGCCATGGTTACAGGTGTCGCCAGATCGGCATCATCATAAACCCCAACTGAAATCACATAGCAAGGGCCACCACCATTAGCAAAATATGCCTGCATTGCATAATACATCAGAAAAGGAGATTTGTCTTCCGGGTCTGGAGCCTCAACCAAAATTGATTTCTCTCCTGCTTCTTCAGTTACTTGAACCTTTAAACCGGTCTCCGGCTCCGGTCCTCCAAAAAATGTTTCATATTCCAACAATGAAACAATGCGTTTGGGCTCCAAAAACAATGTCTCGCTAGTATCTGCCTCCTTTTCTCTAGCTTTTTCTGTATAGCCTATGAAAGCCGGAATTGCGGTTTCTACTTGGGCTACGGATGGGGGAAATTTCGATATTTCCTCAATGTATACACCTGGGGTTCTATAATTTGCTGCCATGGTTCAACCTGTTAAATATAAATTTCTGAATAATAATTGTTTTCTTCTATCTTGATACGCTCAACACTTGGGTTGGGAAATTGTAATTCACTCAAATCATCATTGGGTTCATCAAAATCTGAATCCGGGTGGATCTGAACGAAACCGTTTTTAGTCAGTGGCTTTGGAGAGTTGGTTGTTACACTGGTATTGATTGCTTGCTGGTGGTAAGTCCAAAAAGTACTCCTATTATCAAAATTAACTTTGAAAACCGTTGGGTTAATTTTGAGGGTACCATTTACATTCGTAATATTTAAGTTTCCATTTTCCCCTTGCATTCTAAACAATAGGAGCCCTTTTGCCAAATTACTTTCTCCGGGATTTAGGCCGTCAGCAAAATAAGAGTCTATACTTTCTCTGGAAACAACAAAGGAATCTGAAAAAATGGCGTTATCACTTTCTATAGGCATTAAATTAAAACTCTCCTCTTGAAAATGCACCGGTAGAAAATTTGAAAGTAAAATCTTCTCATTCGATAAGGGTCCAATGGCAGTATAGTTTTCAAAATAGGGATCCTTATAAGCAATAAGAAAAGACAACACCAAATCTTGATCTAAACTGATAAAGCTTTCTTGAACGTTCTCTTCCATGACCCGAGAAAAAATGATTATTCCTTCGCTGGTATTTCTAAAAAGTAATTGATACTTCTTGAAGTTTTTTAAGGTTGCTTGAGTTGGTGTTATCTTAAAAAAATCCTGCCAGTTGTATTTTCTTAAATTAGTCCGCTTTTCATTTTCATCTAAATCCTCAAAGGAGACCATTCCACTATTGAGGAAGTATGCATGATACACCTTTAGAAAAAACAGTTTTTTATATTGGGCAGCTACCATGGTCAGTTTTTCTTTTTGACTTCTGAGTACACACTTTCTATCAAAGGTCCTTCACTATGTGTCAAATCCCTGTCTATCGAAAGTATATTGAGTTGGTATAAAACTGAAGGCAATTGTTTACCTCCCAATGTTCCCCATATAAAATTCATCTCTTCAAAGGTGGGAGTATATAACTCCAAGGTAAAATCAAAGTCACTAACATTCTCCATTGCCTCCAATTCTCTGTTAAATACAGTATTGTATTGATTAAATCTTTTCTTTCCCTGAAAAAACTTAATTACTGCAGACAGGTCCTTTAAAGAGTTGCTATAAAGATTTCTATTGGCAGAGAAAAGCAAGAATAAATGAAGATTGATTACCCTATTTTTGTACTGCACCTTCCCATCATTAAATTGATGGTTAGGAAAGTTTTTTAAGGCACCTTCCTCGTGCAAATTTACAAGTGTCAAAACCATTTTGTCTCGCATTGCATCAGCCGCATCAGAGGTTCCTTCGGCCATAGCGATATTGTCTATCACCACATCAGAATTCTCCAACCCTTCTTCCTCAAAATAATGGTTAATCTGTTCTTTTAATATTTGAAAAACTTCAAAAATCATCAGTCAGTAAAACAGAAATGAAATAATATTCAAAAGGAATTAAAAAATCCCCCAATTGTCAGATTGAAATAATAATAGTTAGTTTAAAAGTATTTATAAAGGCTTGGGAAAAATATTGAATTAACCCGAACTAAGGTTAATTGTTACAGTTGGCTATCTCAAAACCTTATTTTTAACTCTTCTCCAATTTGCGTGAAATTTATAATAATTCCAAACCTTTAAGAGTAAAAATTCAATTAAAAAAATAGGTATTAACACACTATTGAATTATTTATTTGATTATAATAAGTAATATTATAAATAATTTAATTTTATATAAAAAATTGAGAAATACATACTATTTGACTCCTACTATAAAGATAAAGCAAGACATCTTTTTTCAAATAATATTTTAACTTTCAAATTAGAACTATCGGTCTCGTTTTTGTGTCATGCAATATTTAAAAATCCGCCCCTTTTAGGTTCCAATCTCTTTTATTTCTTGAGTACTTTCATCCAATCTTTGAATAATTCTCGGATTTCTGAATTAATCAAATAGTAGCTGATTTCAAATTAAATACTTGTCCGTTACAGGTAAAGCTTTCCTAATCTATGCAAAAAAATAACTAGCTTTGTCTATAATAAACTTTCTTTAGGCCATAATTAACTACTATCAGTTTACAAGATGGCCATCGAAAAGATTGGTGGAAGCTATGATTATGGCATCCATCCTAATCTTGTAAGATTAGTTCCCAAACAAAACCAGCCCATTGACTTGGAAACTTTCACTGAATGCAATTAATTCAGATTCCTAAAATGTTGTTTTTCCTTATTTAAATAGAATATGAAAAATATATTGGTCCTTATAGCCCACCCCAAATTGGAACATTCAAAGGTAATCGCTAACCTTCTGGCTTCCATTAAGGATTTGGAGAATGTCCAAATTACAGATCTATACGAGCGCTATCCGGATTTTAATATTGATGTTCAGCACGAGCAAGAATCTCTCTTTGGGGCCGACATTATCGTTTGGATGCATCCATTTTATTGGTATGCAGCACCTCCATTGTTGAAACATTGGATGGACTTGGTCTTGGAATACAATTGGGCTTATGGTCACAATGGTATCTACCTCAAAGGAAAATACCTATTCAATACCATTAGTACAGGAGGCTCCCCGGACGCATATAGTGACAAAGGTCATCATGGCTATCCTCTAAAGGATTTTCTGCTACCTTATAAGCAAACAGCAAGCCTTTGTAACATGACCTACTTGCCACCATTTCACGTTGCTGGAACACATAACCTAAGCATACTTAATTTGCAAAAAGAAGCTGACGACTTTAAGTCCCTTATCCTTCACCTAAGGGATAAGAATGAAATAGAAAGTTTAGTGAAGCTTAACTTTTTAAACGATTTCAACCAATAGTATCATGGAAAACGGATTTTTATTTCAGGCCATTATTTATCTCTCTGCGGCAGTAATATGTGTACCCCTAGCCAAAAAAGTAGGGATGGGTTCAGTCTTGGGTTATTTGCTAGCCGGCATTATCATTGGTCCTTATGTTTTTGGTTTTATTGGGGAGGAAGGAGAAGACATAATGCACTTTGCTGAATTTGGAGTCGTCATGATGTTATTTCTTATAGGCCTAGAACTAGAGCCTTCCAAACTATGGAAGATGAGACAGATGATTACCAAGGTAGGGCTTTCTCAAGTTTTGTTAACCACCCTAATATTTTTTGGTATCCTGTATTTAATTGGTACCGGTTGGAGACAATCCCTAGCCATAAGTACTTCATTAGCCCTTTCTTCTACAGCCATTACATTGCAATCCCTGAAAGAAAAAGATCAAATGAATACTGCTGCAGGAAGAAATTCTTTTGCGGTGCTTTTGATGCAAGACATTGCTGTGATTCCAATTCTGGCCATCTTACCATTAATTGCTCTGGCTGCAAGTTCTGATGGAGACATGGGGCACATGAGTCCAATCTCTCAATTTCCCGGTTGGTTGCAAACAATTTTGGTTTTCGGCGCAGTAATATTAATTGTAGTGGCGGGACGCTATGTGATTATCCCCATGCTAAGTTTAGTTGCAAAAACCAGACTTAGAGAGCTTTTCGTGGGAGGGGCTTTGCTGGTAGTGTTGGGCATTGCTTTCCTTATGGAAATGGTGGGCCTAAGTCCAGCCTTAGGTACTTTTCTTGGTGGGGTGGTTTTGGCCAATTCCCAATTCAAACATGAACTTGAAAGTGATCTAGAGCCTTTTAAAGGTTTACTATTAGGATTATTTTTTATCGCTGTAGGCGCCTCCATTAACTTTGGGTTGATAAGTGAAAATGCATTGATGGTTTTTGCGATCGCCCTTTCTGTATTATTAATTAAGAGTCTTGTACTTTTTGGTATTGGTAAGGTGAATAAAATTAGTACGGATCAAAACCTAATTTTTGCTTTAGGTCTAAGTCAAGTAGGTGAATTTGCCTTTGTTACTTTTTCCTTTGCCACTGAATTACATATCATGAATGCCAAAACGACGGAGATTTTTATGGCAGTGACTGCCATAAGCATGACATTTACTCCTTTGCTATTGTTGTTCAATGAGCGGCTCTTACTCCCCTATATCGGCACCAAAGAGAAAGATGATAAACCGCATGATGAAATGGATGAAACCAACAAGGTAATTCTAGCAGGTTTTTCTAATTATGGCAGTACAGTAGGAAGGTTTTTAAGAGCAAATGGAATAAAAGCTACCATATTGGACAACGATTCAGACCGAGTAGACCTGTTAAGGAAAATGGGCTTTGAGGTATATTATGGGAATGTTACTCGGGTTGATCTTCTGGAAATGGCAGGTGCAGGAGAAGCAAAAATTCTTATTTCCGCCATCAGGAATCCTGAAACCAATTACCGGTTGGTGTCATTAGTCAAGAAGCATTTCCCAAACTTGGAACTAATGGTACGAGCCAAAGACAAGAAGGAAGCCGTAGAGTTAAAAGAGTTAGAGGTCTCCCACGTTTATGTACAAAATCTGGAAAGTGCAGTAAAAATGGGAAAAGATGTTTTGGTGAAACTTGGTTTTCGTGCCCACACAGTACATGTGTTAGGACAGAATTTTATTAAATATGACGAAGATTCTTTGGAAGAATTGGTCAAGGTAAAACATGACAAAAATGCCTTTATCACCACAATGAAAAGGTCTATAGAAATGCAAGAAAACCTCCTTTCTTTTGAGCTAAACCGGCGCTTCAGTATCAACGATCATGCATGGGATTCGGAAGGAAAAAAGAATGGAGAAAAGAATAAAGAGTAGTTCAAATATGAAGCTGAGGTTTTTAAAAGCCCGACGTCAACCGGAAAATCCTCCTGTTGGTGAGGGAAGCATTGGTCCAGTTTTAACAATCGCTTAAATAGAAAGGCAAGGGTTTATGGGTTTAGGAACAATTAAATAAAACAAGCCTTTAGTTATCTCTGTCTTCAAAGTCTTCCCTTTCTTTGATATTGATCCGCCTAAAAATCAGATAAATGAAGATTATTAGAAAAACAACCCAAAAAAATGACTGAATACCCATGTTATTTTAAAAATAAGGTTTTTGATTAAGTAAATTTCACAGCCGTTCCATAAGCTAAAATTTCTGATGCTCCTTCCATTACCATAGAGGTTGAGAGTCTAACGCTAACAATTGCATCTGCACCAAGGAGCTGTGCATCATGGACCATTCTTTGCATAGCCTGTTCCCTTGAATGAGCCTGTAATTTGGTATACTCCTCAATTTCCCCGCCAATAATATTTTTCAGTCCTGCAAAAATATCTCGGCCTATATTTCTAGATCTAACAGTGCTACCTCTGGCAATTCCTAAAATTTCGGATATTTCTTTTCCCGGAACTGTGTCTGTGGTGGTAATAATTATTTTATTCATTTTCTTTATTGTATTTTGGATCTTCAATATCAACTTTAATTATAGACTTCGATTAAGCTGCTACCTGTATTTTCTAATATTTATACTTTTCCCTAAGGTGTCCTTCTTTTGACTGTTTTCTTATGCAGTTGGGAAATAAGTTAACCTAACAACAGCAGTTAAGGTCGTATGCTAGTATAATCTCTAATAATGAATCAATTCAAAGCTATCTCAATTGGAAAAAAATGCATTCATATCATTTTCAACTTAATTCACCAATTTAAATTTAAAAGGTAAATCTATCCAAACTTTTACAGTTTCTCCTGCTTTCATTGCAGGAGTAAATCGAAGATTTTTCACCTCAAGATCTACCGGATCACTCAGCAAAGGGTGTGCATGTGTGATAATCTTATGCTTTAAATATTCGCCATTTTCCCCCACGAGGACGCTGACAACTACACTGCCTTCAATTCCTGCTTCTTTGGCTTTGGAAGGGTAGCCAATAGCTTGATAAATTTCGCCTAAATTTAATGGTTTTGGATCTTCATCTACCAAAATAATAGCACTTATTGAAGGCTCAACGTCCAAGGTATCTTTAGAGGCTTCTTTATCTATTAACACATTTGTGTCTAGCATATCTTTAGTAGAGGCAGTATCAATATTTGTATCAGCAATTGCATCAACCTCTTCATCTTTATTCGGTTCAGTATGCTCACTATTTTGTGGATTTGAGGAGCAAGATATAATAATTAATCCCAGTACAAGCACAATAAAAAAATGGGTGATTTTCATTGAAAGAACTATTTATTTGATTGTTTAAACTAAATTATTTATAGTTCCTGAATGTCAACAACTACTTTATATTCCAATTTAACCAAATCTTCTATAAATCTAAGACTTATCGAACATTTGCATGAGAAAAGTTAATATTAATGTATTAATCGCTGACCTACCTGAAAATAGATTTACTCATTTACAAAAGAAAAAAAATGCCAAGGTACTCAGGAACGGACAGAAATTCACAAAGGAAATACCCATAAAACCTCAAATTAAGTCAAGAGATTTTATGGGATAAGATGAATTTCAGGTTTTGATAATCTTTATAAAAATAGCAGCCTTAATAATAAAATTCTTTTAATATTATAAGGCTACATAAAAAGTTAACTTCAGGGCAATAGAAGATCCCGGCTAATTTTACTTCGGATCAAGTACAGCGCTGAAATCTGAAAATAAGCTTGTATGAATAGGCTCAAATATGTCTAGAAGCAAACTTACAATTTTGTATTGTATGTCTTAGTCTTTATATATTTTTTCCCTAATTTCATCCCAGGTAATCAATTGAATATTTTGTTCTTTGAGTTTTGATTGGGCCTCCTCAGAAGTAAAAAAATCAAAGTCAATCTGCCTCCATTCTGAACCAAAATTAGGGTGATTTATAGTTATTCCTTTCATCTCATCATCATCAAAAGCAGGGTGAATTAAAATCAAGTTTAACCCTCCCTCCATTTTATCCAAGGCAGTAGCATAAAAATTTGCTAATTCTCCTTTTTCAAAATACTTAAACTCTCCCATAAATACATTATCGATCAATAACTCGTCTTTAAAATCGGAAAGATCCATTTCTAAACCTACCATTTCAAATAACTGTTGATTAAGCACCAGAGGCAGTTTGTATTTTTTTGCTATCCTTCGATAGACATTTAGAAATTCAGGCTTTGCACCAACACTATACATATGGGAATCTATATGGGTAGGTTTAATTCCAAATTTCAAGGCTCTTTCTATTTGTGCGGTAAGTTCTTTTTCAACGTGTTCAGCCTTTGCATTTTGGGCTAACTTATCCCTTTTTTTGAAGAAATAGCCATTTTCATCCACTAAACTTGGAACTTCTGAAATAGGCAGAACCGGTCCAAACCGATAATTTTCCCATTCACAGGTTAAGGTCAGGTGTACCCCATTGTCATATTGATTGTTGTTCTTTGCAAAAATAGCCATTTCATAAAACCATGGACAAGGCACCATAATACTGTACGAATTTACAATCCCTTTTTGTAAGGATTGAATGGTTGCTCTGTTTTCAGCATGAGCAAGTCCTGCATCATCTGCATGGATAATTAATAGCTTAGTAGATTCTGTAAAACCTAATTTTTGTGCTGCATTCATTTTAAATAAGTTCTGTTGGATTAAGGTTTCATTTATTGAATCAGGAAAAAACCTCAGGGTTTTGGCTCCTAATTGGCTTCATATTACCACCTATTCGCAGTGACATCAGCCATAGAATTTTATTGGTGATTTCCCTATTCTTAGAAAATGGTTATTGGGTGATTATGGATTTAATTGGCTACAAGTTAATTTCAATCCCTTGCAACTAAAAAAAGAATAATTGTGCTAAAATAGCCAAAATCCGCACTTAAACCATAGAAAACCCCTGAAAAGGATCTTTTAAAAACAATAGACAGACCGAGATATCATGTATATAGACAAATGGTATAAAGAATGAATATGAAATAACATTCTGTTTAGAGTACGCTCTAACTTAAGAAAAAAAGTAGAGGTGAAAATTATTAGAATTTTTTCCTGCCCTCACACATTATTTATGAATTATGAATAGGTAATAGGATTTCTCTGCCGTGACAATAGCCATGGCACGAAAGAAAATCAGCCTAAGTATTAATCTCACATAGCTTCTTTATTGTAAGATTAGCAACAGCAATGAAGTGACTGGTTAAGAAAGGGATGCTATAATACTAGGTATTTCGGGTAAAATAAGGAGATTTAAATTAGAAATAAATACAGCATTGCCATATGACCATATTTTATATAATAGACAAATAAGTGGATTGATGAATTAACCATCAACCACTTATTGCCATAAAAAGTTAATGCTTATGCTTTTTGAGTTATTTTAATGTTTAAACATTTTCAGGGTTATAATTCACCATCCAATTGATGCCAAATTTATCAGTAAAACTCCCAAAATAATCTCCCCAAAATTGATCTTCCATTGGCATTTCGATTTCCCCTCCCTCTGATAGTCCATTAAAGAGTCGGTCTGCCTCTTCTTTGCTTGTCGGATGTATGGAAATATAATTGGTATTTCCTTTTTTAAGGGTCTGTCCCATGGAAGGCATGATATCAGAAGCCATCAGAATAGTATCCTTTCCAATTGGCAGAGAAATATGCATTATTCGGTTTTGCTCTTGTTTGGGCAATTTTTCAGCTTCAGGGGCCTCACTCATTTTCATTAGGGCGATAAATTCACCACCAAAAACAGATTTGTAAAAATTGAATGCCACTTCAGCATCTCCGTCGAAATTTAAATAAGGATTGATTTTCATGATGTAGTATATTTATATTTAGTAAAATTAAAGAAGCATTTTTATTTCAAGGTATACAAGTCAATAACATCCACTTCATTATCATTTAACATAGGATCAATTCCGAGATTAACAATACGAAATCTAGTTTTAAAGTTTTTCATTTTCTTTCATTTCAAGCCAATTTTCTTCTCAAGTAAAATCTTTACTTGAAAATTATATCCCAGAACTACTTCCCTATGGATGAGCTTTATCCACTTTCACTATAGCTTTATTCAAAGTTACCTGAATAGATTCATTAAAATGATGGTAGAATCCGTCAATCTAACGGGTTGATTGCGACATATTCTTTGTTTATCTTTCTAATAAGAAAACCGGGACAAAATTTATTATTTTTAAGAGAGACAAGATGAAACATGTATCCATCCTTATTCCAAGAGGTCATACAAGCATGGTAAATATTAGCGGCAGTCATCAAATGTTAAATTGGGTGAACGAATTCTTTATACAAAGTGGAAGAAAGCCGCTATTTACAATTCAATTGGTAGGGCTTGAAAAACAAACCAAACAAACCCATGGGCTTTTCATTGTCAATCCAGAAATATTAATTGATCAAGTAAGCAAAACAGACCTTATTATCATCCCTGCAATCCATGGGGATTTTAATCAAAACCTTAAAATTAACAGCCCTTTTCTTCCTTGGATTATCGACCAACATAACCATGGCGCAGAAGTAGTCAGCCTTTGCGTGGCTTCATTTTTTTTGGCCGAAACCGGACTATTGGATGGTCGACAATGTTCGACACACTGGCAATTCGCCAATGAGTTTAGAAAACGATACCCCAAAGCAACATTAAAAGACGATAAAATAATGACTGAAGCCGATGGTATCTATACCAGTGGTGGGGCGTATTCTTTTACCAACCTTATTTTATATCTAATAGAAAAATTTGCGGGAAGGGACACAGCTGTTGCGGCTGCCAAAGGGTTTATGATTGATATAGACAGAAACAGTCAGTCTCCTTTTATGGTCTTTTCCGGACAAAAATCGCATCAAGACAAGGAGATATTAAAGGCACAAGAGCATATAGAGAAACACTTTAATGAGAAATTGGTGGTAAACGAGCTCTGTAAAGAATTGGCAATTAGCAGGCGTACTTTCGAAAGGAGATTCAAAAAAGCTACAGGCAATACAGTTGTTGAGTACCACCAAAGGGTGAAAGTGGAGGCAGCAAAAAGAGCATTGGAAACAGGTAGAAAGCACATCAACGAGGTAATGTATGATGTTGGATACAATGACCCTAAAGCCTTTCGAGATGTATTTAGAAAAATCACCGATATGACTCCATTAAACTATATGACCAAATACAGTAAACAAGCAATATAAGATAAAGTCCGTTTAAAATATCGGTATTAAAATAAGTGGTTTTCATTTCAGTTTAGCAGCCTTTTATCATAATTGTCAATGGTGTGATTTGCCATTTGAACCATAGGGAAAGTTAATAAAAATAAACCCAAATTTTGAAATAGGATCAGCAACGAATGTTGTGAATCAGTAGGTTTAAAGCTATGACTATAGCATAGCTCATGTAAACCTATCTGCCGACAGGCGGTGTTGAGAACAGCAAAGAAATGGTTGATTTAGAAATGAATTCAGCAAGTATAAAAATTAGCCTATATCATGGTTCGGGTTACATTCCCCTAATTTTAGCCCAAGGACATGCATCCAAAAAACCATAGTCCTCTAATGTTGGGCTTTCCCCTTTTCCTTATTATATTCAATCAAAAATATTTTATTTATGAACTTTGCATTTAAAAACCTTTGCTTTATTTTTTGCTTGCTTACAATTACTTTTATTAAGGCAGATGCACAAGAAGGTTGGGAGAAAGAAGGTGAAATTTTAACAGGGGCCGATCAAACTGAAGAATACCTACCCTATCTGCAAGGGAAAAAAGTAGCCATTATGGCCAATCCCACAAGTATTATTGGGCAGAAGCACTTAGTAGACAGTTTGCAATCCCTAGGTGTAGATATAATTAAAGTTTTTGGGCCTGAGCATGGTTTCCGAAGTAATGTGGGGGCAGGAGTTCATGTAAAAGATGAAATAGACAGTAAAACAGGCATTCCTATAGTATCGCTCTATGGTGCCAAAAGAAAGCCTTCCAAAGAGGATTTAAAAGAAGTTGACCTACTTATTTATGACTTGCAGGACGTTGGCTGCAGATTTTATACCAATATCAATGTTCTGGCACGACTAATGGAAGCCTGTGAGGAGAATGATTTGGAATTGCTTATCCTTGACCGGCCTAACCCCAATGGTTATTTGATAGATGGTCCGGTTTTAGATATGAAGTACAAATCCGGTATAGGACAGTTTCCTCTGCCCATGTCTCATGGATTAACTGTGGCCGAGTTTGCTTTGATGGCGAATGGAGAAGGTTGGTTAAAAAATAAGGTGCAATGCAAATTGAAAATTATTCCTGTAGCCAATTATTCCCATGATATGTCTTACACCTTACCTGTTTCTCCCTCTCCTAATCTAAATACTCAACAGGCGGTGCTATTGTATCCATCCACTTGTATGTTTGAGGGCACCTATATCAACCATGGTAGGGGTACTTATTTTCCGTTTACAGTTTTTGGTAGTCCGGCCTATAAAGGTATTTATTCGTTTTCTTTTACCCCCAAGAGCATCAAAGGTATGTCCCTGGCTCCATTGTTTATGGATCAAAAATGTTTTGGTCTTGATCTACGTGACTACGATACAGACTTATTGAGGAAAACAGGACAAATTAATTTAAAATGGATCATGGAACTTTATAAAAACAGCCCTGAGAAGGAAAAGTTCTTTGATGGAAGTCTTAGCAATCAAATGAATAATATTGAGATCCAAATAGGCTCAGGGCTATTCAGACAACAAATTATTGATGGGGTACCTGAAAGTGAAATTAGGGCAAGTTGGGAACCGGGTTTATCAAATTATAAATCTATGAGAAAGCAATACCTGCTTTATCCATAAGGCATCTCTAGGAAAATATGTCTTAATAAAAAAGTCAAGATGGCATTGATATTGATAGGTGACCCTTGAAAGTAATAATATTACTTATTATTAGATATTAAGCATTAATAATATTTTATTTTAAAAAATTTAGGTCATGAAAATTGATTGGTTAAAAACACTTCTTTTCAGTATTGCTGTGATTATTGCAGGTTTTTTTATTGGAAATATGCACAAAATAGGCAAGCAATATGACAGATCAGTTCAAGTCAAAGGCTTGTCAGAAAGAGAAGTTGATGCCGATTTAGCAGTATGGCCTATTAATATTTCTTTAGCGGCAAACGACCTTAACATTTTAAGTGGAGACATCGAAAGACAAAATAAGGAGGTTTATGACTTTTTTATTGCCCAAGGTTTTACTGAAGAAGAATTGACCAAAGGGAGCACCAATATTAGCGATGTTCAAACAGACAGGTACAATTCTAATGCACAATACAGTCCTTTTCGCTATTTAGCAAAATCCGAATTTACCGTCAGAACAAATGACTTGCCGAAACTGCAAAAAGCCCTTTCTGAATCCTTAACCCTAATGTCTAAGGGGATACTTTTGGAATCAAAAAACACTTGGAGACCCATTGAATATATTTTTACCGGGCTAAATGACCTAAAACCGTCAATGATCGAAGAAGCAACAAAAAATGCTAGAGAAGTAGCTGAGAAATTTGCGCGGGACTCTGATGCCAGTGTTGGAAAAATCAGAACTGCAAGACAAGGGTTGTTCACAATCAACGACCGTGACGAAAACACACCTCAAATAAAAACGGTGAGGGTGGTAACTACCATTGATTTTCAATTGGAGGACTAAACTTCTGCTATTTTTTCAAGTATTTTATAGGTGATCAAATAGGCAGGTCGGACCCCATCCATTCCCAAGGCACCCGATGCCAAAGTACTTCCTGTCTCCAAAGGATTGTCTGAGGCATAATAGGCATACATCACTTTAACGTTCTTGCGGATGCTGTTTCTAATTTTGCTGGCAGATTGAATGGCTTTTTGGTAATGGGCACCTTCCATTTCCAAGCCCGCGGCTTTCCATGAAGACTCCATAAAATAGCCCAATACCTCCTTATTCTGAAGGGAGGTCCCCAGTACCGTTATCATTGGCCCATCATAAACACCAAGTCCATAACCTTCAAAATCGCTGGCACTTAATTCGTTCTTAAATGGATAATTATCAGCTGTTCCCTCGAAAACGTGAGCATTTGGGATCATTATATCTCCTTTTTTTCCTTCCAATATCCCTGCTTTACCCATTATTGAGGTACTGATAATATTTAAAGGAACCTTTTTCTCACCCACTTCATATGGTTTCAATAATTCATCAAAACATTCATAGGCTTGTTCTCCAAAAGCATAGTCCATCACAATTAAAACCGGCTTCTTCTTTTTATTTTCAGGAAGTTTCACTCCAGGTATCAGCGCATCGGAAACCATCTTATCTGTATCTATAATTTGAACGCCAATATTGGTACCTGAAGAATCAGGTAATTGTGTCAACCCGTGCTTTAGGGCATAAGCTAAAACTTCCTTTCCCTTATTGCCCTTTCCATTGACACTAATTTTTAAAGCCATTTCCTCTATGGTTTCATAATCCTCTAGCCCGAAAGCTTGGTAACCATAGATGGTATTGAGTACACTGTGTAAATTGGCACTTATCACATGTATAGGCCTTGCCAATAAATCTTGTTCCTGCAAAACTGTTTTAATAGTGTTGGCCCACGACTCACCATACACATGATGACCTACCCTCTCTCTCAAGGTGGCTGAAAAAGAAATCTCTCTGTCCCGGTCTTCTATCAATTCCTCCATAGATAACCTCCCCATGTGATAAATAATAGAAAAAAGACTGTTGCTATTTTGGGAATTGCCAAACTTTTGTACAGCCATCTTTGTCTCTTCAAATGTTCTTCCAGTGATGTGACTTAAATAAGAACAAGCAGCTTCCCTATTGTACTCTTCTCCTTTAATTTCCTTTTCTACAACTTCCTTCAATTTTTTCCAATTGAGGTTAATTCTTCCCTTGGGGTCTGTACTGTTTTTTCGGATTTTTTCCGACTCAATGTATAAAAAAGTTAGGTGTGTAAGGATGTCGTAAATATCACTCTTCCCGCGAGTCATCTCCACATACATCTGTTCCTCATCCACCCTATAACAATTGCGTTTACGCTTGGATGGCACCAAAGGTAAGAACCCTGAGTCTTCATAACCTTCTCGACTAATTAGCCGAATGTACCTACATTCTTCAATTCCTTGAGGAAGGCGCTCCATCACATACAACAGGCCCTCTAATTCAAGTTTTTCAGGGTCGTTAACCAAACCATAAATCTCAGGGCTAAGGGTAAGCAAAGCATCCACCAAGGATTCCCCTGAAACCCCGGTTGGTTTGTAATTGCCGCGCATAAAAAGGTGTCGCATGGTGATGTACAAACGTTCTATGGCTGCTCTGGATTCCTGTGCTTTGGTCCTTTTCATATTGTCATGATTTAAAAATTAGGGTAAAGCTACAAAATTATATGATGCTTATAAAAAGCTTTGGGTATAGCGTTAAATATATCCATTCTCTAATCTGAGAAAATGAATCAGGACCTTATAATAAAAAAGAAAATTAAACCTAAAGCCCAATGTTATTCACACCAAGTTTGATTTTATTTCCTCCTTCCATTGCACTTTTACTTAAACTGGCTCCTTCATCTTCTAAGGCAATACAACCTCTTTCATGCAACCAATTGACTGCCTTATACTCTTCATCAATGAAACTTTGCCAGTCGGTTGGATAAATCCATTTCAGTACATCAGTAGGGCAAAATGCGTTTCCCCTTTTTCTTTTCGCCATTTCCATAGTGGCCTGTACCAATATTCCATTCTCAAGATAGTCCATACTAAAAAAGTTTTGTTTGTCCATTACCTATAAATTGACTAAAGTCAAAAGCAGGCATTTTTGCGTCTTTAGGGAGATGTTTCCTGATGGAAATCTGGACCAGATCTGAAATTGTTTGAGCCAACACCCCTTCACCTTTAAGCCTCCTCCCCCAATCAGAATCATTTACATTCCCACCGTGCAGCGCTTCTATTTGGTGCATAACCTTTTCTGCCCTGTCAGGAAAATGTTCCAATAACCAATTGTGAAACAAATCTTTTACTTGCCCATTTAACCTAACTACGGTATAACCCACTTTTTTGGCGCCTGCTTTAGCTGCCGACTTAATTATTTCCGGAATAGCATCTGTATTAATTCCGGGAATAATTGGTGCAACCATTATGCCAATAGGAATGCCTGCTGTAGAAAATTTCCGAATGATTTCAATTTTTTTCCCTGCAATTGCAGTTCTAGGTTCTAAAAGCAGTTTTAATTCATTATCTAAATGATTAATAGAAAGATAGACGTGCACTAGATTTTTACTTGCTAATTTTTTCAACAGTTCAAAATCTCTTTCTATCAAACTATTCTTTGTGATAATGCTTACGGGATGTTTGTATTCTAGGCATGTCTCAAGAACTTTTTTCGTCAGCTTAAATTTACTTTCTGCCGGTTGATAACAATCAGTGTTTCCGGAAAGCATGATTGCTTGGGCTTGGTAAGTTGGCTTTTCAAATTGTCTTTTAAGCTGTTCAATAATATTGGCTTTTACCAATATATTAGTTTCAAATCCTAAACCGGAATCATATCCCCAATATTGGTGTGAATTTCTTGCATAGCAGTAGATACAGCCATGTTCACAACCTTGGTAAGGATTTATGGAGTAGCTAAGTGGTAAATCGGGACTATCATTTACACTAAGTGCTGACTTAGTATTGATTTTAATAAACTTTGTTCGAGGATTTTCTTCATATATAGGAAGGTCTACTCCCTCAATATGTTCTTGAACAAAGTCATTTTTTTCGTATACATTACCCGGCTGTTGACTAGTGCCTCTTCCCTTAAAACTCGCTCCTTTCATCAGAAGCAATTTATAAAATTAAGTGGAAAAAACCTTATCAGCTATTACAGACCATTATGAAAGCCGGAGGAAAATTCTTTAAGGTAAAGGCTGTCTTTATGGTGCTAAAATGACTAGCAAATTGGAAACGCAATAGGTAGGAATAACAAATTTGGATAAAATATCCACTTGGCTTCAGCATCAGGCTGCTTTTTTCATAAATAGCAGTTCTGGACTCTTTGGCAATAAGACTAAAAGGCAGAGAAGATAAGATCAAATCAACAGGCTCCCCTTTCAGGTGTTTGTCCATATTTTCTGCAGAATCACAAATAATTACAACGTTGTCTGAAGCAAATTCTTTTTTAAGGTTTTCACAAAAGTGCTCACTAATTTCAAAAACATACAGCGTGGCATCCTTGTCCATCCTTTCAATGATTCCTTTGGTAATACTACCATCTCCTCCACCAAGTTCTACAATGACCTTTGCACCTTTAAACTCGGCAAAAGATAACATTTTATTCACAAGAGACTTTGAACTAAATGTTACTGCGCCAGTAGTTTTAATATTGACAAACAATTCTTTAAAAAGCGAACTTTTACTCATTAGTTAATTGAATTAAACCAGGGTTTAGCTTTAAAACCTTCTGTGACTGAATTTTATAAATATTTAATTACCATCACAAATTTCAAAGTTACTAAAATCAACTTCATATAATTCATTTTTATTCAAAAAAAGAAAAATTCATTTTGATAAACCGGCAATTGTGAAAGAAAAGCTATTCAATATAGGATGCTAATATTTAACGAACATCTATTCTTAAATTGAGTTTAAAAGCTTAATTTTAGCTTTTAGTTCAGTACAAATTCTTAAAAATGAAGTCAAAAAATCAACTCATTTTACCCTATTTTACTGCCATTCTTCTAGGTTTGCTTATAAATACCAGCCTATCACAGGCCCAGAGTGACAATAATGGATCCAAGAGGGTAACGACAAGTTATTTCCTTTCAGGGGCCACAATAATCCCCTATCCTGGTAAAATACTTAGCGAATATGACATTCTTTTTAAGAATGGAGTTATTGTGAAAATTGGAAAAAATCTTCAACCTCCTTCAAATGCAAAAGAGATCAATGGCAAGTCCCTCTTTGTATATCCCGGATTTATAGATTTCGGAAATAAAACCGGGGTTCAAGCACCTGAACTTCCCGAGAAACCCAGTAATTTTGATACCTCCAATCCAAGTCCGGAAATTGCTGGCATCCACCCACATTTTTCATCAACTAAACATTATAAATTTGATGAAAACCTTGAAGAAGAGTGGAGAAAGCTTGGTTTTAGTATGGGGCAAAAACTTCCCGAAGGTCAAGGAATGTTGCCCGGTTCAACGGCAGTTGTAATTTATGGCAATGCAGAAAACAACAACCTACTGTCATCCGTGCAATCACAATATTTCCAATTCAGCACCATCAGGGGGCTTTATCCTCACACCAAACTTGCCGTAATGGCAAAGTGGCGTGACTTGTATCAAAACACTGTGTTGTACCAGGAAAGCCTTAAGCTTTATGAGAAAAATAAGCACATTGGGCGGATAAAGGAAGATCCTGTATTGGATGCGCTGATTCCTGTAACACAAAACAGCAAATCTTTATTGGTTTTGGTAAATAGTGAATTGGATCAAAGAAGGGCCATCAAAATGAAAGATGAAAACAATCTTAAGCTTATCTTACTTGGTGTAAATGAAGGAAGTTCAGTAATCCCTTTAATAAAATCTAAAGAAATTGGTGTTGTTTTAAGCTTGGATCTTCCCAAGGATAATTTTACAGATTCCCTACCCAAAACCGAGCAAGGTGAAGATTACGATGCCCTCATCAAACGTGGCAAAAACGCCTATCAAGAAGCGCTAAGCCTAGCTTCTAAGTATGAAAAAGAAAATATTCCCTTTGCCTTTAGCAGCCTTGGGGTTGACAAAAAAGACTTATTTAAAAACATAAGTTTAATGATAGAAAATGGTCTATCTAAAGAGGCTGCACTAGCTGCTTTGACTACCAACCCGGCAAAACTTTTGGGAATAGATGAAATTAGTGGTAGCATTTCTCCCGGAAAAATGGCCAATATGGTAGTGATGACTGATAGTCTTTTCACGGAGGAAGGAAAGGTGAAAATGGTCATTAGTGATGGTTACCTTTTTGATTACAGTGAAGATACTAAGTTAAGCGATGCTAAAAGCCAAGTTTGGAATTATGCAGCAGAAACTCCTGTGGGACAATCTAAAGGAACATGGGAATTTTTTCAAAAAGACAACAAATGGGAAGGGACCGTTTCTTATGACAGTCCTAAAGGAACCGGAAATAAAAAATCCGAAATGAAGGACTTGGTGAAAACGGAAGAAGGTTTGTCTTTTTCATTTACAGTTGAGACGAACGAGGAAGTCCTTGAGGTAACGGTATCCGGAGACATTGATCAAAATAAGTTCGATGGCAAGATGAATATTAAAGGCTATAGTCAGTTTATTGTAAAAGCTTCAAAAGAAGAAAAACCGAATAAAAACCATGAATAAGAAAATACTACTACTGGCTGGTTTATTAATTTGGTTGGGCAGCCAGGGCTTCGCTCAGGAAAACCCTGTTGCTGATGTTTTGATAAAAAACGCCCAAGTCCTTACCATTACGAATGGCACATTAGAAAATACGGACGTACTCATTCAAAAAGGTATAATAACAGAAATCGGAGCCGATCTTAAAGCAAAAAAAAGCATCCCTATTATAGATGCTGAAGGTCAATATTTAATGCCGGGGATTATAGACGCACATTCCCATCTGGCCCTTGAAATCATCAATGAGGCCAGTAGTCCAATCACCTCAGAAGTTCAAATGAGGGATGTAATTGACCCATTTGATATTTCTATCTACAGGGCATTGGCCGGAGGAACCACCATCTCCCATGCCATGCATGGATCTGCCAATGTAATCGGAGGTCAAAATGTAACTTTGAAACACCGTTATGGAACAGCTGATCCCGGGAAACTGATCATGGATGAGGCACCACGTACCATTAAATTTGCATTAGGAGAAAACCCGACTAGGGTGCATGGAATTAGCAAAAACCTACAACCTAGGTCTAGAATGGGCGTAGAGGCCGTAATTCGTAATGGATTTGAAGAAGCACTACAATATAAAAGAGCCTGGGAAAAATGGGAAAGGGATAAAAAAGACAAAAAAATTGTTTCAGCCCCACCAAAGTACAATTCCAGGTTGCAAACGCTTGTTGACATATTGGAGGGTGAAATTATTATTCACTGTCACTCTTATAGAGCAGATGAAATTTATATGCTTATACAGGTTTGTCAGGAATATGGCATAGAGAATATTGTCTTTTCACATGTAAATGAAGGGTTTAAAGTGGCTCCGGAGCTGGCAAAATACACTATGGGAGCTTCAGTATTTTCGGATTGGTGGGCTTACAAGTTTGAGGTATATTACTCTACGGCTTATAATGCGGCCATACTAACCAAAAACGGCGTAGTGACATCCATTAATTCAGACTCAGATGAGCTGATTCGCCACCTTTATCATGAGGCTGCCAAGACCCAAAGATACGGAGGGCTTTCTGATGAAGAAGCCTTGGCTTTGATAACCATTAATCCTGCAAAACAATTGGGCATTGACCAATTTGTAGGATCCATTGAGGTGGGGAAACAGGCTGATTTGGTATTGTTCGACAAGCACCCACTTTCCATATATGCCATCCCACAAATGACATGGGTAGATGGAGTAAAATATTTCGATAGAGCATCTGATGATGCCGACCAAAGATTAAAGATCAACGTTAATAGATCCCTTGATCCGTTTCGTTTAAGTACAGGTACACATAATTGCATGCAGGATGTTGACATGTTGTTTACTGAAAACCAACACTATTAATTGCTTAAAATGAAAAGACTGCTCAATTTCTTCTGCAAAAATAGAATTTCAATGAAAGAGTTTAAGTTGTTATTAGGGATCTGTTTTTTATTCCTAAATCAAAGCCTTATGGCCCAAATTGAAGGAGAAGTTATCAAACCATTCAAGGCCAATTTCTTGCTAACCAACGCAACAATCCATACGGTTACAAACGGAATTTTAGAAAACCATGACTTACTAATAGAAAATGGACTTATAAAAGCCATAGGAATAGATCTTCCTGAGCAAAATCATACTGTCATTGACTGCACTGGCAAATTTATTTACCCGGGATTTATTGATGGCGGTACGAGTTTAGGAATAGTAGAAATAAACTCTTTGCGTGAGACACAAGATTATATGGAATTGGGTAAAGTGACCCCACAAATGCAAGCACTTACCGCGGTAAACCCAAATGGGGTAGCCATTCCGGTTACTCGAGTTAGTGGAGTCACTACAGTACTAACCCAACCTAGAGGTGGTTACTTCCCCGGGACTGCGGCACTTATCAATTTAAACGGATACACTCCTGAACAAATGTATGGAGGATTTAAGGGATTAAATATGAACTTCCCCTCAGCAGCAAGGTCCGGAAATTATGACAACCGATCCTTGTCAGATTTGGAAAAGGCAGCCGAAAAATCACTAAAAGAAATCGACGAACTTTGGGAAAAAGCCTCCACTTATCTTGCCATAAAGAATAGAGGTGGTGAATTGGAATATTACCCTGAGATGGAGCAACTTTCACAAGTAGTGGCTAATGAATTGCCCTTACTTATTGAAGTCAATGCTGCCAAAGATATCATTTCAGCCCTCGCTTGGGCAAAAGAAAAGCAGATCACACCAATTCTAACAGGAGTAGCTGAAGGGTGGAAAGTGGCTGATAAAATTGCTGCTGCCGGGATTCCAGTCATAACAGGACCGGTATTGGCCTTACCTACTAGAAATTCAGACAACTACGATGCCCCTTACAATAACCCTGCATTACTCCAAAAAGCAGGAGTAAAAGTGGCCTTAAGAACAATGGAGGCTGAAAATGTCAGGAACCTACCCTTTCATGCCGGTTTTGCTGCTGCCTATGGAATGGGTACAGAGGAGGCTTTAAAAGCCATTACCATAAATTCCGCTGAAATATTTGGTTTGAGTGAGCAAATAGGTTCTCTTGAGGAAGGAAAAAATGCCACGCTCTTTATTTCAGATGGAGATCCCTTTGAACCCAAAACTCAGATTCAGCAAGTATTTATAAAAGGTTATAGAATACCTATGACCAATAGGCACATTCGGCTTTATCAAGAATTTTTGAATAGGGAAATGCAACCCTAAATCGAGAACTCTTCCTAATTATTTGATTTTAACCTTTCTCTGTGCTAGAGATAACAAGCGTATTTGACTATGAAATACCCATTTTATATCTATTTATTTTTGATGACTTCGTTCTTTGCTTGTAACAGTGAAGACCAGAAATTAGAAATTGACAATGCCATTGCCGAAGTAAAAGAAAATTTTGCTCCGGATAAGCGCGTGGCCTTATTTGAGGTGCAATGGGAAGATGGTAAGTTATTAGGAGAAACCAATCTACCTGAAGCCCATGATGCTTTGCTATCAAAGTTAAAAGCTAATAATATTGAATTCAGTGACTCTATCCAACTTCTGCCTAGCCCCGAACTTGGATCCAAGCATTTAGCTTTGGTTACCAATTCTGTAGCCAATATAAGAAGTGCACCCAAACATTCTGCAGAATTAGCCACTCAAGCTTTAATGGGCACCCCCTTAAAGGTTTTAAAATCAAATGGGAGTTGGTATCTAGTTCAGACTCCTGACGATTATATCTCATGGGTAGATGCTGCAGCCATTGTATTGGTGGACCAAGCCACCTTGAATGAATGGTTTGAAAAAGAAAAAGTTGTGGTCACAGAAATGATAAGCAGTGTTTATACCAATGACAATTTTGAGGATATTGTAAGCGATATCACTGCAGGAAATGTATTGGAGGTTAATGGCTATGAAAATGGGAATTACTTGGTGACCCTTCCGGATCAAAGGAAAGGTGTTATTCAAGGAGACCATGCCATTAATTATGAGGTCTGGAAAAACAGCAGAAATACCAGTGATGCTAACCTTATTCAAACCGCACGAAAAATGATGGGATCACCTTACCTATGGGGAGGGACTTCCCCAAAGGGTATAGATTGTAGTGGGTTTACAAAAACCATTTATTTTCTTAATGGCATGGTCATCCCAAGAGATGCTTCACAACAAGTAAATGAAGGTGAACTGATAGATGAGGATAAAAACTGGGAAAATTTACAAGTGGGAGATTTATTGTTTTTTGGTGTTCCCGCCACAGAAACAAGTAAAGAGCGCGTCGTCCATGTAGGCATGTGGATAGGTGATGGAAAATTCATTCACTCAAGAGGAAGAGTTAGAATCAGCAGTTTTGATCCGGAAGATGAGCACTTTGATGCTGCTGAACTCAATAGATATTTACGAACCAAACGTATCAGAAATCAACCAAGTGAGAATATTCTAACGGTTGAACAGGTGCTACAATAATTTAAACATGAAAAAAATACTTTTAATTTATTTATTTCTAGGATTGATTTTTAAGCTGCAGGCCCAAAGCCCACTGGATGGCTATTCAGAAAGTGGAAGCAGAACACAGACCGACCTAGAAGAGCTGTTCCTAAAGATGGTGGATTTCCCAAGCTTTAAAAGCCACCTTAAAACCATTACCTCCAACCCTCACACCGCAGGCTCTAAAGCCAATGAAGAGGTAAGAGATTACCTTGTTGAGGTGATGACCAAAGCCAACTTAGAGACCAAGCTATACCCTTATGATGTTTATATTCCTAAAAGTCCCGGTACCTCAATCGTAGAAATTGTCACGCCCAAAAGGAAACCATTGAATCAGATGGAGGATGTGATACCTGAAAATCCTTACTCATCCCACCCAAACCTTGACAAAGGATGGAATGCTTATTCAGGTTCGGGAGATGTTATTTCCGAGGTCGTCTATGCAAACTATGGAACCAAAGAAGATTTCGAAAAACTGGAAGAGCTTGGCATTAACATCCAGGGAAAAGTAGTAATGGCCAGGTATGGAAAGAACTTCCGCGGTTTTAAGGCAAAATATGCAGAACAATATGGAGCCGCCGGAGTACTCATCTACACAGACCCGAAAGATTATGGATATAGCAGAGGGTTAGTTTATCCGGAGGGTAATAATTACAGCGAGAGTGCTATTCAAAGAGGCTCTGTATTAACTGAAACCTTTACAGGAGATCCTTTGACACCCTTTGAACCTGCTCTTCCTCTGGATGGTAAAATTAAGGTAAAGCGTCTCGATCCCAAAGAAACAAATTTACATTCAATTCCTGTAACCCCGATCGGCTATGGAGCTGCCAAAGAAATTATGGAGTTAATGAAAGGTAAACCCGTGCCGGGCGGATGGCAGGGTGGTCTGCCTTTTACCTACCGACTAGAGGGAGGAACTGAATTAAAGGTAAGGTTAGCCGTTTCTCAACCAAAGGAAATTGTCCGAATTAATAATGTAATAGGTACAGTAAAAGGCAGTATGTATCCGGATGAATGGATCATTTTAGGTTGTCACTACGATGCTTGGGCATTTGGTACCACCGACCCGGGGAGCGGAACCGCCATGCTATTAACCTTGTCTGAGGCATTGGGTAAATTGGTAGAAGAAGGGTTAAGTCCTAAAAGGTCTATAATGATTGCGCACTGGGATGGTGAAGAATATGGTGTTATCGGTTCCACAGAATGGGTAGAACAGATGAAAGAAGAGTTAGGCAGTAAGGCTGTCGCTTACCTCAACTTTGATGCTGGTGTTTCCGGAAGAAATTTTGGGGGAGCTGCTGCTCCTACCTTAAAGAAAATAATGCAAGATGCTGCCAAAAGAGTAACCTACCCTGACTCGTCCAAAACAGTCTTTGACATGTGGTCCAAAAATGGTGAAAATATTTCTATTGGAAATCTAGGAGGAGGATCAGATCATATCGGTTTTTATATGCATACAGGCATCCCTTCATTAAGTGGAGGGACAGGGGGTAAAACACTTTATCATACCAATTACGATGATTTTAATTTCTATGAGAAATTTATTGATCCAAGTTTAAAGATGGGTGGTGCTGTTGCTCAATGGGCCGGAATAATGGCCTTGAAATTGGCTAATGCCACATTCATACCTTATGATATACCTAGGTACGCTGAAGATCTAAGTAAACATTTCGCCACTTCCACAAAAAAAATAAAAACCTATTTCCCTGATTTTTCCGGCTTTCAGCATGCTGAAGATGCCATCCAATCCTTAGCTGAATCCACCAATTTACTCAGCGAATTAATGCCCCAAGTATTGGAACACAGAAATTTCAATAAAAAAGAAATAAAGGAAATCAATTTAGCATTGATCCAACTTGAAAAAAGTTTTATTTATCAAGAAGGAATGCCATATGGCCCTTGGTATCTCTCATTATATGCTTCTTCTGATCCTTATAGTGGCTATGCATCTTGGATTCTTCCTGCCATAGAATATCAGATAGAAAACAGCAAAACGGAAAATTTGGACCATTGGGATGAAGTATATGCAAAAGCCATTCTAGATCTGAACCAAAAAGTCATCAACATCAGTCAAAAGTTAAAAAATCTTTAAGCGAATTTGAGTACGGGTAATTTTTAAGGCTTGTTTTCTATTAGTCCTAATTATGCGTCGGTTTACCCGAGGTTAAAAATAAAAAAAAGACGGGGTTGTAGCTATCTATGCCAACAACTCCGTCTTTATTTGTGAGAAACTGGAACAAAAGATCCATTTCCATAAAACTCAATTATTCATCATAATCCACTTTTACACCGTACTTGACCGTAAATCCCCGGCCAATTTGAGTAAGCCAACCTTCAAAGCAGCTTTATTGTAGACAGTCGTTAAGATAAACTAACTATTTTTCTCAGGGCTCTTGTAGGACACCGTTTTAGATCCTTTATACAATTCAAAAACCAGAAGTCTACAGTCGATGGTCCCATTATAAAAAGGAATCCTTCTTTTAGGCTTTAGCCCTATCCGTTTACCCAAATCTAGATTCCCTGTAAAAACCAGGCCTGTATATCCTGCACAACTTTTTTTCATAAAATCACCGATTTCTCTGTAGGTCAATTCAAGCTCATCTTCCTCTCCCAACCTTTCGCCATATTCAGGGTTAAAAAACACCGCTCCTTTATCCGCTTCCGGTATAGTAGCTTCTCTAAAATCACAAACTTCAAACTGAATGTATTCTGCTACTCCTGCTTGCCTAGCATTAGCTTTACTTGCATTTATGGCTCTTTCACTTATATCTGAAGCAATGATAGGGAAATCAGGACTTGGTTTAATTTTCGCCTCTAAATCCTTTTTTAAGCGATAATAAACACCTGCATCATAACCATTGATGTACATAAAAGCATAATCATCTCTAAATAATCCGGGATACCTGTTAGTCGCCATTAAAGTCGCTTCAATGGCAACTGTCCCTGAACCACACATAGGGTTGACAAAGGGGCTATTTTGGTCCCAACCGGAGGCTATTAAGGAAGCAGCCGCAAGAGACTCCATCATGGGAGCACTTCCCGGTATTTTTCTGTATCCATGTTTGATTAGGGTGTCCCCGGAAGTATTGATATAAATGCTTGCTTGATCTCCTTTCCAAAAAAACTGAAAAACTGCCTCATTTAAATCTGATCCGGAATCCGGTCTTTCACCGAATTTATCTCTAAACCTATCGGCAATAGCATCTTTTATTTTAACATTGACAAACAATGGGTTGTCAACCGTTTCATGCTTTACATTACTGATAACTGAGAAATACCCATCAGTTTCTATATATTCTTCCCAAGGTAATTCATTGATAACCTTGTAAAGGTCCTTAATGTGATCTAAAGAAAAGCTATGAATTTCGTACAGCACATGACTGGCAGTCCTTAAATGCATGTTCAAAAAAATACAATCATTTAGGCTACCTCTCAACGCCACATGGGTACGAAAAACCCCATCGATTTTAAAGTCTAAAGCCTCTAATTCTGCTTCTAAAAATGGCGCATTCCTATCGTAACAAGTAATGACTATTTTTCCTTCCTTAGTAAAATCTTTCATGCTACAAATATACCTTAAAAAATTGGCTTGGAACGCAAAACGAAACCAGCCTTACCTTTCATATCTTTTCTTTTTTTATTGTTTTTATGGCAGACGCATAGGCCTCAGGATCATTTATATTTTGAAATTCTTGCACATCCGGTGCTTTCAAAACCTCCACATCTGAATTGATCAAAACCTTTCTAGGGCAACTATACCCCTGACTCAAATATCTTAATAATACCGGATAAGCCCTGGGCTCCCATATTGTAATCAGGGGCTCAGGGAACTTGCCTTCTGAATCCAAAAACACGGTAGCTAATTTTGAGGGGTTTCTATTTGTCAACAAGTAGGCGATAGTTTCTTCAGATAAAAAGGGTAAATCACAAGCGACTGAAAGCCATGCTGCATCCGGATTTTCCATGAATGCAGATATAATACCACCCATTGGACCTAAACCCGTAATTTTATCTTTGATCATTAAGTAATTTCCATTGAATTTTTCATGCTGTTCTTGATTACAAGACAAGAATACATCCTTGCAATATTTTTGCAACATGTCGTTTACATGGTCTTTCTGGCTTTTTTCATGATAAGTCAATCCGGATTTATCCCGGTCCATCCTACTGCTTTTACCACCTATCAAAACCAATCCATTAACTATTGCTCGGTTTGAATCTATAAATTCTTTTATAAAATCCATCATTTTATCCACCTCTGAAATGTTAATCACAGGTAATTGATCCCAATCGGGGATATGGTCCTTAATATATTCCGGAATATCAGATTGTCCTTTTTGCAAAACCAGTAATCGTACATGTGTAATTTTACTGAGTTTTTTATCCATTGGCTTTTTCGGATCAATAACCAATATTTGATCTTTCGCTTTAAAATGATTGGCATTGATTAACACCAATTCTTGATTATTGAGCCATTCGCGTTGTTCAAAAACAGAGACTTCTTCCTGTCTTCTATCAATACGCTTAAATACAATCTTATCCCTCAACTCAACTGTATTGGGGAATTCCATTAAGCTTTCTTTATCTCCCTTACCGGCCATCAAGGCATCACCTTCTTTATGGTCAGCATCAACATATGCTATTTTGTAAGTTAAAGACAATCGTTCGATGACCAGTTGGGCTAATTTTTGGATGTTCCCGCAAGAAGTTCCTAGGAATCCCAATTCAATCCGACCATAATCCCCCATATCGGGCTTGGCCAGATGAACATGTTTTTGGTGTTTATCTTTTGAAGTCACGTTTACCTCCAGTTTTTTCTTCAAGTTTCACTTCCTTAATTAAAATATCATGAGAAAAACCTTTGCACATGTCATAGATGGTCAAAGCCGCTACAGAAGCTCCGGTCATGGCTTCCATTTCCACTCCGGTTTTCCCAGTGACCTTCGTAGTACAGGTGATTAAAATCTCCTCTTCCCCAATGGCTTCTATGGTCACTTTACAATCATCCATACCCAAGGGATGGCAAAGCGGAATTAGCTCAGCTGTTTTTTTTGCTCCCATGGTTCCTGCGATAATCGCAGTTTGAAAAACAGGTCCTTTTTTCGTAATCAGCTCTGAATTATCATTAAGAGATTGCATTATTTCTTTTCCAAGAACCACTTTACAGGAAGCTTTAGCAAAGCGCTGTGTTAATTTCTTTTCTCCTACATCCACCATTGCAGGATTACCGGTAGCCTTATCTAGGTGGGTAAAGTCTTTCTTTGTCATAATAATAAATTAAGATGCTAGCGTTCGCAAATCCTTTACAACACCACTGATGTATTCAATAGCAAATTCTATATCAGGGGCAGTAGTAAATCGGCCAAGAGACACGCGTAAAGTGGCCATAGCTGTTGCTTGATCCAAGCCCATAGCAGTTAATACATGGGAGGGTTTGTCCGAGATACTACTACAAGCAGCCCCCGAACTTATCGCTATTTTTTTATTCACCCTTATCATCAAGGATTTTCCAGATATATTATTGAATGAGACGTTGCATACATGCGGCAGACGTTGGCTGCTACCATTCAATTGACTTCCCTTTATTTGAAGTAAAGCTTTTTCTATTTGATTTCTTAAATTTAGAAGCCTTTGACCTTCCTCCTGCAAATCGTCTAGGCAACGCACGGCAGCTTCCCCTAATCCCACAATTCCAGGAACATTTAGAGTACCACTTCTACGGCCTCTTTCCTGTCCGCCACCTGTTATCTGAGCTTTTAATTTGATTTTAGGCAGCCCTTTTCTTATATACAATGCCCCTACACCTTTTGGGGCATACATTTTATGACCTGAAAGTGCCAATAAATCCACTCCCAACTCCTTGACATCTACCGGAATCTTTCCTACTGCTTGAACCGCATCCGTTAAAAAGATAGCTCCATGATTTTTAGCCAAGGCAGCCATTGCATTGATAGGGTGCAAATTGCCCGTTTCGTTGTTGGCCAGCATCGCAACCACCAACAAAGTGTTCTCTCTAAAACTTGATTTTAATTGGTCAAGAGAAACCTCACCCTCAGCATTTACCGGCAAACAGGTCAGCTCAAAACCTTGATCTGTCAAACCTTCCAAAGTGTCTTGAACAGCCTTGTGCTCAGTAGCTATTGTAATCAGGTGATTTTTACCGGAATCTGCCATCTGAGCAATTCCTTTTATTCCAAGGTTTATTGCTTCCGTGGCTCCACTCGTAAATACAATTTCACTAGCCTCTGCTCCTATCAATGTTGCCACTCGCTCTCTAGCCGTTTCAACAGCTTCTTCAGCCAACCATCCATATGGATGGTGGATACTAGATGCGTTGCCAAAAGCCGAGGTAAAGTAGGGTAAAATTGCCTCTACTACCTCCGGAAAGCAAGGTGTGCTTGCATTGTAATCAAAATAAATGGGTAAATCCATCTATGAGGCTTTTGCGTACTGACTATTGTGCCAATTCTTCTGCCATTTTAATGGCTTGATAAGCATTTACAATCCCACCGGTTTGGCTCAAATCTCCAAAACCAACCAATTCTTCATTTCCCGGTTGATGAACTTTATCGTCTCCAACTTTATAAACAGAGCTAGTTAGAATTTTTCTTACTTCTTTAGGTTTAAGGTCCGGATAATAAGCCAGCAAAAGCGCTGCTACTCCTGCCACAGTAGGGGCTGCCATGCTCGTACCGCTATTGTTTTCATACCCCGAATCAGGAATTGTAGAATAAATATCTACACCAGGTGCAAATAAATCCACACCTTCCTTACTGAAATTTGAAAATTCAGCAGCAAGATTTTCATCTTCTCTAGGTCCGGAAGCGCCTACTTCAATCCAAGCATCTGATACTCCTCTTTTAGCAAACCATCTATTAGGGAAATTATTTCCGGGAGTAACTTCTTTGGAGCTATTCCCTGCTGCATGAATCAATAATACACCTTTTCTTTCTGCATACTTGACAGCTTTGTCTACGTATTTCTTGCCTGGAGAATAAGATTTCCCAAAACTCATATTGATTACATGAGCACCATTATCTACAGCATACCTGATGGAGTTGGCAATATCCTTATCTCTTTCATCACCGTTTGGTACTGCCCGTATAGGCATGATTAATACATGATCGGCAATACCTTCAATTCCTAAATCATTTCCTCTATTGGCTGCTATTATACCTGCTACATGTGTGCCATGAGAAGGGTCAGGACCTGTTGGGTCATTGTTACCATAATACTTTTCCTTATAATTATCCGGATCATCTCCTACAATTCCTCTAGGGTCAAAATCTGTATTATACGCATACTTTGCCTGCACTTCAAAATGTTTGACTGCTTTCCCAAGCTCAGCAAGGATGGTATTGATGCTTGCGTCTTCAAGTCTGATCATGCCAAACATTTGCTTTAGCATGTCAATGGCTGCAGTGATTTTTTCATCCTCGGACTCAAAATTTGCTAAGTCCTCCAAGCTAAAATCTGCAACCTCAAACTCTTCTTTAACCAAGTCTGCCATGCTAGAGAAGCCTTCCATCATATTATTGTACATATTGTAATTCGATGCAGCTTTTTCCTTGGCCTCTTCAAAGTTTTTGCTTACATTTTCCCAATATTCAAATTCTTCCCGATTACGGCGCTTCACATCTTCCTTTTTCATGTCTCCATAAAGGGCCTTTAATCTTACATATTCTCTTGTCAATTCATGAGAATCATTATCTACCTGCGAACCATCCGCTCCTCCAATAAAATTCCAACCGTGTACATCATCAATATAGCCGTTATTATCATCGTCAATCCCATTTCCGGCTATTTCATCCTCATTGGTCCATATTTTTCCCTGGAGATCTTCATGTTCTATGTCTATTCCTGAATCAATAACTGCTACCACTATGGTAGCTTTAGGAGACTTTCCCTGAAGTAATTTTTCATAGGCTTTTTCAGTACCGGTACCCATAATCCCATCATCTATAGGATCCAATAAAAACCAATTGTCAGGAGTTTTAAGACTATCTTTTAAATAAGCCTCTCCTGAAAATGCATAACTAGACCCATAGCCACTGAGAAAAATCCCCAGTAAAAAAGCGTAAAAATACTTTTTGAAATTTCTTTCCATAGATTTGAATGTATATAAAATAAAATGGCATTCATCAATACCAGCCACTCTAAAAACCAAGATTGAAAGGTACCAAAGATTAAGTTTATAACAAATTTCAAAAACTTTTACGGTAAGATTATCCTTTTGTTGGTTTATTTTGAAGTTGGTCATTGAAACCAAGCAATATACTTGGCAATTCATGCAACGAAAGAAGGCTAGAATCGTTTGTTAAAAAACTTTAAAACCTGTAAATAATAGGTTAAAAGATAAATTAAACAATCAATGCATTATTTATTACTGAAAGCAGAAATGGATAAAAGCATTTATACCTACTTGAGCCCGTTGTTATAGTATTCGTTTAACTTCAGTCAAAATACCAAATTTCAAGTACTGTTAACTCATTGATTATTTGACTCATTTACATTTTAACAGAAAAAAACATTGACATCTATTGGAAAATTTGACAATGTGGCTTTATTTTGTACAATCCTTTTACTTTTTCTAAAGTAGTTAGGATTTATATAGAAGAGGCAAGAGACAGGCTCGGTGACCCTCTGGCAACCTGGAAAATCCAAGGTGCCAATTCCTGCCAGATGAAATAGGTTACATCTGGGAATATAAATTCAAAACTTATATGAGCTTCATACACCATTCAATAAAGGATAACAACCCCGAAAATTTTCAACAATTATTTGATTTCTATTTAAATGGAAATACAAACCGGCAAAATTGCGTTTAGCTTATGCTGATTTCTCCTACAGGAAAAAATCAAACAGAATTGATAACAAACCTAAAACATAAAAAACATGTCTAAAAATTATCGTTTCGAAACATTACAGGTTCATGGAGGGCAGGAAGTAGACCCAACAACCAATTCAAGAGCTGTTCCTATTTATCAGACCTCCTCTTACGTTTTCAATTCTGCAGAACATGGTGCCAATTTATTTGCCCTAAAAGAATTTGGAAATATTTATACCAGGATAATGAATCCTACCTCGGATGTATTTGAGAAAAGGATGGCAGCTTTGGAAGGTGGTGTTGCAGCTGTGGCTACAGCCTCCGGACAAGCAGCACAGTTCCTAGCATTAAATAACTTCCTAAGTGTAGGAGATAACTTTGTCACCTCTCCGTTTCTGTATGGTGGATCTTACAATCAATTCAAGGTGTCTTTCAAAAGGATAGGTATAGAAGCTAGATTTGCAAAATCTGACAAGGTAGATGACTTGGCAGCAGAAATAAATGATAAAACCAAAGCCATTTATGTAGAGACTATTGGAAACCCTGAGTTCAATGTCCCTGATTTTGAAGCCATCGCAGCATTGGCTAAAAAACATGACATCCCATTGGTAGTTGACAACACTTTTGGTGCCGGAGGGTACCTGTGTCAACCAATTAAACATGGAGCTAACATAGTAACCTCATCTGCCACAAAGTGGATAGGTGGACATGGAACTTCAATTGGTGGTATAATAGTAGACGGTGGAAATTACAATTGGGGCAATGGCAAATTTCCTCAATTCTCTGAACCTTCTGAAGGATACCATGGACTTAATTTCTGGGAGACCTTTGGTGATAATAATCCTTTAGGATTACCAAATATTGCCTTCGCTATTCGCGCAAGAGTAGAAGGGCTTAGAGATTTTGGCCCCGCAATCAGTCCTTTCAACTCTTTCTTATTGTTACAAGGATTGGAAACCCTCTCTCTACGTGTACAACGAACAGTAGACAATGCATTAGAATTGGCAAAGTGGTTGGAAGCACACCCTAAAGTAAAGTCCGTGAACTATCCGGGCTTAACAAATAGCCCATATTATGCTACGGCAAAAAAATACCTAACGCATGGATTTGGAGGGGTTTTAAGCTTTGAAATTGAAGGCGATAAAGAAACAGCTTCTAATTTCATTAATAACTTAGAGTTAATCTCCCATTTGGCCAATGTTGGTGATGCCAAAACATTAATTATTCAACCTTCTGCCACCACCCATCAGCAGTTATCTGATGAAGCTCAAATTGCAGCCGGAGTGACTCCATCTTTATTAAGAATTTCTTCAGGAATAGAACATATTGAGGATTTGAAAGCAGACTTAACCGCCGCTTTCGATAAAATATAAAACAATTAAAATGAACCTTCAATCGCCGCATTTGACTATTGAAATGACGCAGGAGATTTTCTATTGCCAAGAAGCATTATCATTGGAATCCGGAGAATCATTTCCGGAATTCCAATTGAGCTTTACAACACAAGGCCAATTAAACGCAAATAAAGACAATGTCATATGGGTCCTGCATGCCTTAACTGGAGATGCCAACCCACATGAATGGTGGTCCGGATTAATTGGAGAGGACAAATTTTTTGACCCCTCCAAATATTTCATTGTTTGTGCAAATTTCCTTGGTTCTTGCTATGGCTCTACCCAACCCTTGAGCAATAACCCTAATAATGGGAAGCCCTATTACTATGACTTTCCCAATATAACAACGAGGGATATTGCTTCGGCATTGGATAAGTTGAGAATTCATCTGGGATTAGAAAAAATCAATACGGTTATTGGAGGTTCTTTAGGTGGTCAAGTTGGTTTAGAATGGGCTGTTTCTTTAGGGGAAAAGCTTGAAAATGCAATAATTGTAGCGTCCAATGCGAAGGCTTCCCCTTGGATTATTGGTTTCAATGAAACCCAAAGGATGGCGATCGAATCGGATAGCACTTGGGGAAAAACGCAGCCCGAAGCAGGCAAGAAAGGACTTGAAACTGCTAGAGCCATTGGCATGTTGAGTTATAGGCATCCCATGACTTTCCTTCAAAACCAAAGCGAAACAGAAGAAAAAAGAGACGACTTTAAAATAAGTAGTTACCTAAGGTATCAAGGACTAAAATTGGCCAATCGATTCAATGCAATGTCTTATTGGATTCTTTCCAAAGCCATGGACAGCCACGATATCGGGAGAGGAAGAGGCGGAACACCTGTAGCCTTATCTAATATAAAATGCAAAGTACTTTCAATTGGGGTCGATACCGACATCCTATTTACAAGTGAAGAATCAAGGTATATCAGCAAACATGTTCCAAAAGGAACCTACAGAGAAATATCCTCTATTTATGGGCATGATGCTTTCCTTATTGAATACGAACAGTTGCAATACATTTTAAAATCGTTTTATTTGGAGAACAACGGTTAACCCTAGAAATCCCCTAGAATGATCCCATACACTAGGATAAAAGAAACATGCCTGTACATAGATGATTTGGATATAGCAGAAAGATTCTATCATCATGTTTTAGAAATGCCATTAATTTCTAAGGAGGATCAGAGGCATGTTTTTTTTAGATGTGGAGACAGTGTTTTGCTTTGCTTCTTACCTGAAGTAACCAAGCATGATAGCAATTTGCCTCCACATTATGCCTATGGAAAGCAGCACATAGCTTTTGAAGTGGAGCATAAAGATTATTCCGAGATTAAGAAAAAATTAAATGATAAAGGAATCTCCATCACTCACCAACAGGATTGGAAAAAGAATATCAGCAGTTTTTATTTTGAAGATCCTTTTGGAAATGTCCTAGAAATTGTCCCCACAGGTATGTGGGAATAATTATTTTTTTGCTAAATTAATTTTGCACCAACTTTTTATTGCAAACGCCATATTATTTTAATGATAAATTTTATTTAGGAGTTGTGGATTGCATTAACTTTTAGAATATTGCAATAAAACCAATAATTACACTTAGATGTCGAAACAATTTCTGTTAATAGTAGGCCTTTGCGCATGCCTTTTTTCTTGCTCAAATCAAAATATGAATTTTAATAATAACCAAGTAATCGCCCATAGAGGGGCTTGGAAAACCAAACCTCATCCCCAAAATTCTTTGGCCTCATTGCAAGAAGCTTTTGACTTGGGTTGCACAGGATCAGAGTTCGATGTTTGGATGACATTAGATGGCATCCTTGTAGTCAATCATGATGCTGATCATCATGGAATGGTCATTGAAGAAACCAATTATGCAGACCTACTCAAAGAGCCCTTGTCAAATGGGGAGAAAATACCTACTGTAGAAGAATATTTAACTTATGGAATGAAACAAAATAAGACTAAACTTATTTTTGAAATAAAGCCTTCAAGTATATCCAAGGAAAGAGGAATCGAACTTGCAGAGAAATCTGTAGCTGCCGTGAAAAAACTAGGTGCCGAAAATTGGGTAGATTATATCACTTTTGGTTATGAAATGGGACTTAAAGTAATTTCTTTAGACCCGGACGCTAATGTTGCCTACCTAATGGGCGACAAAACACCCCAAGAATTAAAAGACAATGGTTTTTTTGGCTTTGATTACAATATCAAAAAAGTGAAAGAAAATCCTCAATGGATCAAGGAGGCTCATGACCTGGGTTTAACTGTTAATGTTTGGACAGTTAATAAAGAAGAGGATATGAAATGGTTAATGGATCAAAAAGTAGAATTCATCTCTACTGACGAACCAGAATTATTATTTTCACTTATCAATCAATAGATGAAATCGATCAGTAGAATAGGTTGTGTTTTTTTCTTGTTTACAATTGCTGCATTTATAGCCATTTCCTGTAATGAACCTCCAAAGTCTACTAAGAAAGTTAATCATATTATCTTAATAGGATTAGATGCTTTTGGAACGAGAGGCTTTCAAAAAGCCTCCACTCCCTATATGAATAATATGACAGAAAACGGAGCCATGGCTCCGTTTTCTCGTTGTTTGCTCCCAACAAACAGTTCTCCAAACTGGACGGCAATGCTTACAGGAGTAGGGCCTTTGCAACATGGCGTTTATGACAACGATTGGGAAAGAGATAAAATAAAGTGGCCTCCTGTATTAACTACGAAAGAAGCTGTTTACCCAAGTTTAATTAACTGGGTAAAGGAACAAATTCCATCTTCCAAGGTTCATTTTTTTTATGAATGGGAAGGCTTGGCAAGATTATTTGACCTCAGTGAGGTCGACAAAATTTACCATGGAAAAAAAGGAGATATTGTTTTTGAAAAAGCAGTAGATGCTTTTTTTGAAGAGAAACCGGATTTTCTATTTCTAAACATCGATGAAATTGACCATCATGGGCACCACGATGGCCATGATTCCAAAGCTTATTTCAATGCCATCACGCATTATGATAGTCTAATTGGAAATTTCACCCAAAGACTTGAAGAGGAAGGGCTTTTAAATGAAACTTTAATTATGATAACGGGTGACCACGGAGGTATCAATAAAGGACATGGAGGCACCACTTTAAATGAATTAGAAATACCTATAATCCTTTATGGGGCCGGGGTAAAAAAAGGGTTAATCATCGACAAGCCATGCTATATTTATGACGTTCCGGTTACCTTAGCCTATGCTCTAGGCATTACTCCTCCCCTCGCAGGGATTGGTAGACCCATTCTTGAGGCTTTTGACACCAATAGTATCTCTGCTCCATATGTTCCAATGCCTTTGGTTTCTCCGGTTTCCGGTTTGTTTCCACAATCCCCTCTTTCGGTAGAAATAAATGTAGATGATGCTGAAGCCGAAATATTTTATTCTTTAGACGGATCCATACCTAGCAAAGAATCAGGAATACCCTATGACAAGCCCATTCAAATTTTGAAAAACTCTATTGTAACTGCCGTAACCTATAAAAATGGAGCTTATAGCCGTGCAGAAGTGAACCATTATCGTATAGGGAACGGTAAAGACGGTAAAATTTCTTGGGAATACTTTGAAGGGAATTTTACTAAAATTCCAGATTTCACACGTTTGAAAGTTTTAAAATCGGGGAAAAGTAAAGAATTGAGTCTAACACATATCCCTCATCGACCAGATCATTTTGCGATTAGGTTTAAATGTACTTTGGATCTTCCTGTTTCAGGTACCTATAGATTTTATACCCAATCAGATGATGGAAGTAAAATCTTAATAGATAATAAGGTCCTCGTGGACAACGATGGCTCTCATTCAAGTACCTCAAAAAGCAACCCTATTGAATTGCAAAAAGGCCTACATTCTATTGAGGTTTGGTACTTTGAAGACAATGCCGGTGAAGAACTTGAAATATATATCGAAGGACCAAATATTTCCAAACAAATCATTACGGATGAGTTTATCCAATGATTTACTTTTTAGGCAAACCTATTTGATAACTGATCGGGGAATAGCAGCAGGAAGGCGACTTAACATTTCATTGTTTAAAAGCTGTGTGGCATTGGTGAAACTTGAAACATTGATTACATTGTTTTTTTGTCTTCCTATCAAAACCACTTCATCCCCTACTTCCACATTCTTAATATGCGTGATGTCTACCATAAATAAATTCATGTTTATTAGGCCTACAATTGGAGCTTTTTTCCCATGAATCAGTACTTGCCCCCTATTGGATAGTGCCCTGGGATACCCATTGGAATATCCCAATGGAAGTACAGCAATCTTCATATTTTGAGTTGCCTGAAAGGCAGTACCATAACCAATAAATTCACCTTGATCAACTGTTCTTATATCCATGATATCTGTTTTCCAGTTAAAAACTCTTTTCATCGTAGAGTCTGAGCTTTTATTGGTTTGGTGCAGGTGAGCATAATAAATATCAGGGCTAGGCCAAAACCCATATTGAGCCACTCCAATCCGTACCATATCATAAACCGTATCCTTCATGGCCAAGGCAGCAGCTGAGCAGGCGATATGTCGAATTTCAGGCAGTACTTTTTTCTCTTTACATGTTTTTAAAAACGCTTTGTATCTCTTGTGTTGCTGGTCAATTTTAAATTGATTGGAGACACTTTCGGCACCACCAAAATGGGTACATAGTCCTTCAAATTTTAACCATTCAGCATGCTGTTTTAAAAAAGCCAGGGCCTTTGGGAATTCTTGGGCATGCATCCCTGTTCGGTTGGCACCGGTTTCTACTTCCAAATGTACTAAAGCACGCTTACCCACCTTTCTGGCTTCCTCCAAAACTTTAGCAAGTCGATTAAAATTATAAACGAAAAAAGAAATCCCATTAGATATGGCCCACCCCAAATCTTCTTCATAGATAATTCCCATGATCAGTACCTGACTTTCTGCTTTGCATACACTCATAACTTGTTCCGCCTCAAAGGAAGAAGCTACACAAAAATGATTGATTCCACATCTTTCAGCCATAGGGACGAATGCTTCAATCCCATGTCCATAAGCATTGGCTTTAACCACTGATGAGAGTATGGGCTTGTCTCCAATCTTCTTTTTGATAAAATTGATATTGCCTTTATAGGCAACTTGATTTAATTCTATTCTTGAGGAATGTTTTACCATTGTTTTTTTATTTCCAGCCAGGTATAGGATTTTCCCCAACTATTCTTAGCAAGTTCTTTTACTTTATCCACCTCATTTTGAGGTACCTCTTCCATTTTTGCGGTAGCATCAAGTGTGTTGTAATGAAAAGCGTAAATCCTCCCGGCAAATTCATGAATAGGAAGAGAAGATTCACCGTGATTTTCTCCATTACCATAAACTGATGGGCAAATTCCCTGCCCCCAATTTTGTCGTCCTTCATTGTTAGGATTCAAGAAGTAAGCCCTTGTTATTCCTTGGGGGTCTTTTTCTACTCGAAGTAAAGAGATCGCATGAAACCCCAGCATCTCTCCTTTGGCAGAGGTAATAAAAATCCCCACGGGATTTGGATATACGAGGCGGTGCCCTCCATTGTACTCAGGATGACACATTGCATAAAAAATCTTGACAAATCCTTCGAAATCAACGATTGCATTGGACAGATAATCATAGGCAGATGCAAAACCAATTTGAATCCACTGCCCATATAAGCCAGGATTTACCCATTTGTGTGGATCCTCACCCCTACCTGAAGCCCTTCTCATCATTTCATTGTAGATTTTATCCAACATAGGCACCAAGGTTACAGATACCGCATCCAACTGATGATCCAAGTTTTGAACCAACCCTAAAGCTGTTTCCGAATACTTTATCTCTTTGCCTTCAAACCGAAAACTCAAATCATTATGGACTGCAGCAGCATGTACCATATGAATCAATTTCGCCGGTGCATGTTGACTCCACATGCTGATTCCTCTGGCACTTTGACAAGTGGGATTATTCCCTTGGCCAACCCCAAGCGGCTGACCTAGAATTCTTAGCAAAGCCCCAATTAAAAATTGTTTTGGGCTTACCTCTGCCTTTGCACTCCCAACAGATTTTATAATTCGTTCTTTAACATTTGGATGTAAGGAAATGGTCTGAAGATTATGCAAACCGGCCCTGACAGCTGATCGGGACAAAACGCCATTTTCCAGACTTTTGGCCAAGCCATAGATACATTGGGCATTGCTGGGATGGATTACATCTACAATTAAGGTGCAAACAAACTCTTGATACTCACTAAACAAAGCCAATCCGGATTCATTGAGTCCCAAGCATCTGCCTACCACTTCATAATGCTTATTTTTTACTAAAAATAAAAGAAGACTGGCATGATAGCTACTCACCAATCCATTGGAAAGCATCCCCTCGCTCATCTGATCTGCTTCAACGATGAGCTGAGCTTCAGACAAAATTTTTAAATAATCCTCATACTCCTGATAGGTTTTTCCTTCTGTACCAATTGATGGGCGATATATAGACCGCTGAAAAGCCAATAAGTCTTCATCAGCAGGGTCATTGGGATCAAGGTCTATTTTCTCTTTGACTAAGGCTATGATTCGCCTTTGCTTTTCCGTAACAACAGGCCGTTGTTCGCAAATCAACACAAGTTCATCCACTAAAGAAGCCTTCACTTTTGACAATTGGATTTGGTCTGAAATAAAGCCAAACAAGGAATGCACCTTGTTTAGCTCATGTTCACTCATCAATAGTCGGGTTTCTTCCTGGGGTTCGTTAAAAACAAACTCAAGGTTCAATACCAACACCTCTTGCAAATAAATCTCAGCCTCTTCCATTAAATTTTCGGAAGCCTGAATTTCACCACGTGCAATGGCAAGCATCCTGAGTTCACTAAGCAGTTCATAGGTAGAATTAGGATGTCCACTCTTAAATGTACCGTTCACCAATTGCGGTACCAACTTCGAGGGGTTTTCCCAAGGCGTTCCTTTAAATATCCCGGCTTGGTTTAGGGCTGCTATTCGTTTGTAAATTTGAAGAATACCTTCTTTGTTTCCACACCAAGCGTCAAGTTGTCCAACTACTTTCTTTACTTTCTCTTCCCTTGTCAGCACTGTGGCTGATTGATAGCTCTCAAACAACTCATCAAAGGATTCAAGTTTATTTTTTGAGATTATATTATCTTGCATACAATTCATTAATGGTAAAAATCTACATTTTCGTAATGTAACAATAGTTCTGCCATACGATCCGGGTCATCCCCTTTAAAGTTCACAGTACCAAAATGGTTGCCAAAACCATCTCTTGAATTAACTTTTTGACTTGTTAATGGAGGGACCAAATTATGGTCTAAGAAGAAAGATTCTTCTTTAAGTTCTTCAGGAATCACCAAACGTGAAATCTGATTTTTGTGGGGATAAATCATTACATTTCCATAAAATGTTTTTGGTCTTGCATCTAATGGAGGTAACAGTTCATTAAGCTCTTCCTCGGTTAGCTCAGGGTCATGGCAACAAACAAATGCAGCCAATGCATCAAACCCGTAAGCCTGACTGCAAAGTTCCAAAATATGTCCGCCGGGAATTCTGCAGGCCACCTCACCAAAGCTTAATTCATCATTTTCAGTTAAAAACCATTCCGGATGAATCATTCCATATTGAATGCCAAAGAGATCCACCAACTTCTGCATCTCCTTCATAATCTTCTCCCTTTTGGTATGAAGGTAATTCCCCTCCGGAATAAAATTAGAATAACCCAATTTCACATACTCTGTGATATTTAAGAATCTGATTTTACCTCCATGAACAAAAGCCTCACAAGAGAATTCTTTTCCAGGCAAGTGACTCTCTGCCAAGCAAGGGAAATCATCGTCTTGACATTTCTCTTCAATATCTGCCTTAGATTTTAGAAGGCGGTGCCCTACGGTTCCAGCTGAGGCAAAAGGCTTGATATGGACCCAACTATCTTCTTCACCGTCTACTTGCAAATTGGCCTGGTTAAGCCTATTCATAAAATTCACAACACCTTCTTTATTGTAAACCTCTTCAAAAAGACCAACTCTTAAACCCCCAATTAAGGCTTTCCTCTTCATCATTGCCTTGTTTCTAAAGAGAAATGCCCTATTCAAAACTTTAGGATCATCTCTGTACAATGAGTTCAATGCACCGGCCCATTCCACTGTTTCTTCAAAAAGAGGAACCGCCACATCCACATGATAAGGTTCAAGTTTGTCCTTTAAATCCAAAGAATTTGATGAATCACTCCATTCGTCAAACTGGTACGGAACAAAAGGTATATTATTTTCTTGGGCATAATTTTCAAAGTCCGGAAATGAAACAACCACAAAAGATTTGTTGAGTTTTTGCATACTTTCTATAACAGGTAAACTCCAACCCATTAGTGCAAAACATTTTGCCATTTTTATTGTTATTTGGTTCAATTTCAATAGGCAACAAAAAATAGGCTAAAGTCAATTTATTTTCAGATATAAATAAAATATCCTATTAAACTTCATTAAAATCTTTAAATAATCAATTTGTAACGGAAAAGGTCAAATTTAATACCAAATACAACGGCACCTCAACTTCCAATAAATAAGAGGTAGGTTAAAAATTTTAGTCTAATGATCAAATCGTTCTCAACCCAAATCGCAATTCATTCACATTATATCCTTATTTTACTTGTATTTCTGATAAAATAAATAAATATTTGCACGGTTTAGCATGAAGAAAGAAGTTAACATATCAAAAAAAAATTATCCGGCTCATAATTACCTTTTTGAGTATCGGATACTGTGTCCTATTAAAACCTACAGGACCTTATTTAGGGCTTAGTCCCTACACTCTTTCATTATATCCTATGTGGATATTTCTATTTCCAGAAGCATTTCAATCATTTATTTCAACTAATTCTCTTAAGGCTGACACTGTCAATTGCAATTTGATGGGAGATGACGGGCGGCCAAAAAAATGCTACAATGTTTGACCAAAAATTTATAATAAAACCTGCGGGAGAGGAGCATTGCCAATATGCAGAAACCATTACAGATGAAATGGAGCGATCTGCACAGGCCAGAGGCACCGGAATAGCCAAACGATCCCCCGAATACATAAAAACTAAAATGCGGGAAGGTAAAGCTGTTATTGCGCTTACCAAAACCGGGGACTGGGCAGGTTTTTGTTACATTGAAGCTTGGGGCCATGGGAAATTTGTTGCCAATTCCGGCTTAATAGTGTCTCCCGACTATAGAAAATTCGGCTTGGCCAGAGAAATTAAAAAGGAAGTTTTCAAATTAAGTCGCAAAAAATACCCTGAGTCCAAGATATTTGGGTTGACAACTGGAGCTGCCGTAATGAAAATAAATTCAGAATTAGGGTATTATCCGGTTAGCTATTCCGACCTCACCACAGATGAGGAATTTTGGAAGGGATGCCAAAGCTGCGTTAATTATCCCATACTTATGAGCAAGAACAGGTCTAATTGTTTGTGTACGGCCATGCTCTACGAACCCAAAAATGTAAAGAAAGCAGAGCAAAAGAAACGTTCTTCCGAATTCAAAAAGAATCTGAGTCTTTTTGAGCGATTAATCAATATCAAACGGGCCATGTTTCTTAATTTTGCAAAAGGGAAAAAGGCAATTGAAAAAGTTAAAGATAAAGTAAACTAAAAATAATAAATGTGTTTCCTCTGGGCAACACATTTTAATTAAGACAATTTTATAATATGAAAAAAGTAGTTTTAGCATATAGCGGAGGCTTAGACACCACTTTCTGCGCCATTCACCTTAGCAAAGAAAAAGGCTATGAAGTACATGCAGTATTGGTCAACACCGGAGGATTTGAACAGGAGGAGTTAGACAATATAGGTGAAAGGGCAAAAAAACTAGGTGTTGCTTCATTTAAGGTGCTTGATGTGGTTTCTACTTATTACAATGAAGTCATAAAGTTTTTGATTTTTGGAAATGTATTAAAAAACCAAACCTATCCTTTGTCGGTAAGTGCTGAAAGAATTTTACAGGCCAAAGCCTTGGCTGAATACAGTAAAAGCATAGGGGCAACTTCCATTGCTCATGGTAGCACAGGCGCAGGAAACGATCAGGTAAGGTTTGATATGATTTTCCAAACCATCATTCCTGATGTTGAAATTATCACTCCAATTAGAGATTTAAAATTAAGTAGAGAAGAAGAAATTTCATTCTTGAAAAAACATGGAGTAAGCATGAATTTTGAAAAAGCTGCTTACTCAATAAATAAAGGGATTTGGGGAACATCTGTCGGTGGTAAGGAAACACTTACCTCTGATCAAGCCTTGCCGGAAAGTGCTTACCCAACTCAAGTAAGCGCAACGCAACCAGAGTCCATAACACTGACCTTTAATAAGGGTGAATTGGTAGCTGTAAATGGAGAGAAATTTGCTCACCCTGTCCAAGCTATTTTGAAAGTTCAGGAATTGGCAAGTCCATTCGGCATTGGTAGAGACATCCATGTTGGAGACACCATCATAGGCATAAAAGGACGCGTTGGCTTCGAAGCAGCAGGTCCTTTGGTAATAATTAAAGCACATCAGCTATTAGAAAAACACACCCTAACCAAGTGGCAAAGCTATTGGAAAAACCAAATCTCTGAGTTTTATGGAAATCATTTGCATGAAGGTCATTATCTGGATCCTGTCATGCGAAACCTAGAAGCATTTATGACGGACACTCAAACTTATGTAAGTGGTGAAGTGAAAGTTTTACTTGCCCCATACAGATTCAGCATGATAGGCGTTTCTTCAAAACATGACCTAATGTCTTCCAAGTTTGGTAGCTATGGTGAAATGAACAAAGGTTATACTGCTGAGGATGTAAAAGGTTTTACAAAAATATTGGGTAATCAAACTGCTATTTTCCATAAAGTAAATGAAAGTTTAGGCCATGAAAATGATTAAAACAGCTGTAGTTGGTGCTGCGGGATATACAGGAGGAGAACTGTTACGTTTATTGGTACATCACCCAAATGTGGACTTGCTATGGATTCATAGCAACAGCCAAAAAGGTAAAAAATTAGAAGAGGTTCATCCGGATTTAATTGGGGATGCTTCCCTTACCTTTACTGATGAGATTGACCCCAATAATCTTGACCTTGTTTTTTTATGCTTACCACATGGACAGGCCAAACCGTTTTTAGAAAAACATGCTTTTGTTGAGGAAACAAAAATCATTGACCTGAGTACGGATTATAGGAATGAAAGCAATGGTTTTATATATGGTTTACCCGAAGTAAACCGGGAAAAAATTAAAGGTGCTCAGAAAATAGCCAATCCCGGTTGTTTTGCTACCGGAGTTCAACTGGCTCTAGTACCTGCTATTCAGCAGCAGTGGATAAAAAGCTCACTGCATGTCACAGGAATTACGGGAAGCACCGGTGCCGGTAAAAAGCTTTCAGAAACCACTCATTTTAGTCAAAGAAACCAAAATGTCTCGGTTTATAAATTATTTACCCATCAGCACCTGAAAGAGATCAACCAAACTTTCAAACAGCTGACTCCAGGATTTGACCAGCAGGTATTATTTGTACCTTACAGGGGTAACTTTTCTCGTGGTATTTGGGTTACAGCGTACTTCCCGTTTGATGGAAGTTTGGAAGAAGCTTATGAAGCCTATTCTAAATTTTACCAAGATGCAGCTTATACCTATGTTAGCAAAAATGACATTGACTTAAAGCAAGTGATTAACACCAACAAGTGTTTGGTGCATCTGAAAAAGGAAGCAGGCCAACTTGTTATTTATTCCGCCATAGACAACCTTTTAAAAGGAGCATCAGGGCAAGCTGTACAGAACATGAATCTGGCCTTTGGTCTGGATGAAAAAACAGGTTTACAACTAAAAAGTACAGCTTTTTAAATAAAACGATTATCTGGCAACCAGAACCGGCTGCCTACAAATTACATACAATATGCAATTGTTTGACGTCTATCCTCTAATGAATGTCACCCCTGAAAAAGCAAGTGGTGTTCACTTATGGGACAATACAGGGCAGAAGTACCTGGATTTATATGGTGGGCATGCTGTAATTTCAATAGGACATTCACATCCTCACTATGTCAAAAGAATAAGTGACCAACTGAACAAGATAGGTTTCTATTCCAATTCTGTTCAAATCCCTTTACAAAGGGAGATGGCAAGCAAACTAGGAGAGCTTTCAGGCTATGATGCTTATAAATTATTTCTTTGCAATTCAGGAGCTGAAGCCAATGAGAATGCTTTAAAATTGGCCTCCTTTGAAACAGGGAAAGCGGGTGTTATTGCCTTTCACGGTGCATTCCATGGCCGAACTTCCGGAGCCGTTGCTATTACGGATAACCAAAAGATTGTGGCCCCTTTTAATAGTGGTCATAAAGTTTTCTTTGAAGCATTGGGGGATTTAGATGCGGTAGAACAGAGGCTGAAGGATGGAGAAATAGCAGCGGTGATCATAGAAGGAATTCAAGGTGTAAATGGTATACAGGTCGCTGAACCCGGATTCCTCAGTGGACTATCCACACTCACCAAAAAATACGGTGCCAAATTGATTCTTGATGAAGTGCAGTCGGGCTATGGGCGGACAGGTAAGTTTTTCGCTCATCAATGGACAGCAGAATTGGCCCCTGATCTGATTACAATAGCTAAAGGTATGGGAAATGGTTTTCCCATTGGGGGCGTATTGATACATCCGGATATTGAAGCTAAATTTGGCCTCTTGGGCACCACCTTTGGTGGAAATCACCTGGCATGTGCTGCGGGTCTTGCAGTATTGGAAATTTTGGAAGAAGAAAACCTAATGGCCAATGCTGAACAATTGGGAGATTTTCTTATTCAAGAATTAAATGAAGGCTTTCCTGAAATTCTTGCTGTTAGGGGAAAAGGGTTAATGATAGGATTAGACCTAAAAAATGAAGCTGCCCCCTACCGGTCTGAGTTAATCAAAAGTCATCACATTTTTACCGGAAGTGCCGCTTCAAAGAATACCATTCGCATCCTTCCCCCTCTCTGTGTGAAGAAGGAAGAGTTGCAGCTTTTTCTTAAGAGTTTAAGAGAGGTAATTAATCGAATGAATCCATAAAACAGTCATGAAAAATTTCACAAAATTTGAAAATATTGACCTTGCCAATAAATTGATTGACAAAGCATTGGCTTTCAAAAAAGACCCACTGGTAAACGCAGTCAAAGGTAATGGCAAGCGTATTGGATTGATTTTCTTAAACCCGAGCCTTAGAACAAGAATGAGCACCCAACTCGCTGCATCCAATCTCGGCGTAGAGAGTTTTGTCTTGAATATGGACAAAGAAAGTTGGGCCTTAGAAATGCAGGATGGGGCTGTCATGAACCAGAACAAGGTGGAACATATAAAGGATGCTGCAGCTGTTTTGGGTGGATATTTTGACATTTTAGCCATCAGGGCCTTCCCTACCCTTACCAATAAGGATGAGGACACCAATGATTTCGTTATCAATCAATTTATAAAATACTCAGGTGTGCCCGTTGTTAGTCTGGAAAGCGCCATCAGGCACCCCTTGCAGAGTTTGGCAGACATGGTGACCATCAAGGAAAATTTTAAAGAAAAAAGGAAACCTAAAGTTGTACTTACTTGGGCACCACATATCAAAGCAATTCCACATGCTGTGGCAAATTCTTTTTCTGAATGGTCCATTGGCTGCGGACATGACTTGACAATCACACATCCTCATGGATACGAATTGGACAGCAAATTTACAAAAGGAGCTAAAATCGAGTATGATCAAAACAAAGCGCTTGCGGAGGCAGATTTTGTTTATGTAAAAAATTGGAGTGCTTTTAGCCCTTACGGTAAAATTTTAAGCATACCAGGAGACTGGCTGCTCAATGACGCCAAATTTGGTGACAATAAACATGCAAAAGTTATGCATTGCTTACCGGTTAGAAGAAACTTGGAACTAAGTGATGAAATTTTGGATAGTGAGCGTAGCCTTGTTCAAAATCAAGCTAAAAACAGAATTTTCGCTGCTCAATCAGTAATCGACAGCATGCTTTAATACTATTTCTTAATGGATATCAGCGTAATTAAAATCGGGGGAAATGTAATTGACCATCAGGAAAACTGTTCAGCATTTCTTAAGTTATTTGCTCATTTCCCCGGAGTAAAAATACTTGTACATGGAGGCGGTGTATTGGCTAGCCGTTTGGGTAGTTCATTGGGCATCAAACCTAATATGCACAATGGCAGAAGGATTACAGACAAGGAAACCTTGGACGTTGTGACCATGGTATATGCTGGACTGATCAATAAAAACTTGGTAGCTGAACTTCAATCCTATGGTCAAAATGCCATCGGACTTACCGGAGCCGATGGCAATGCCATCACTTCTATTAAAAGGCCTATTAAGGAAGTCGACTTTGGTTTTGTTGGGGATGTTACAAAAGTAAACACCTCATTATTAGAAACCTTATTGGAACAAAATATCGCACCGGTATTTTCCGCCATCACCCATGACAACAAAGGGCAATTGCTAAACACCAATGCAGATACCATCGCCTCTGAATTGGCTACAGCATTGGCTACCAAACACAAGGTTGGGCTCTACTTTTGCTTTGATAAAAAAGGGGTACTTATGGATGCTGACAAACCTGAATCTTTGGTCCCGTTGATCAATGAAGATATTTTTAAAAAATTACTTGAAGAAAAGGTGATCCATTCCGGAATGATTCCAAAATTGGAAAATGCTCTCAATGCATTGAACAAAGGTGTGGCCAATGTTTGGATGGGTTTACCCGAAAACTTATTGTTGGCTGCCAAAGGAGAAGAGGCCGGAACCATCATCAAACCTTTGTAAATTAATCTTGGAACAGCCTTTACCCCTTTATTAATAAAAAAATTGGAAGATTTAGCAAAATTAAAACTTGAGGCGATTGAATTACTTAAGGGCCTTATCAGTACCCCATCGCTAAGTAAAGCAGAGGATAAAACCGCTGAACTCATCGCAGAATTTTTCTTTAAAAAAGGAATTGAAACGCATAGAAAAGGGAACAATATATGGGCCTATAATAAGCAATTTGATGATTCCTTGCCAACAATTTTGCTGAATTCGCATCATGACACCGTAAAACCCAACCGTGGTTATACCATTGACCCACACACACCTTTAGTAAAGGAGGGAAAGTTATTTGGTTTGGGATCGAATGATGCAGGTGGTTGCTTGGTTAGCCTAATGGCTACTTTTGCATTTTACTATGATCAAACTATACCTGTAAACCTTGTGCTTGTGGCTTCTGCAGAAGAAGAAATAAGTGGTCGAGGAGGTATTGAATCTGTTCTCAGTGAACTTCCAGATTTAGAAGTTGCCATTGTAGGTGAACCAACCTTACTAAAGATGGCCGTTGCAGAAAAGGGGCTAATGGTTATAGATGCCGTGATCAGTGGTGTAGCAGGCCATGCTGCCCGTGAAGAAGGTACCAATGCAATCTATGAAAGTCTTGAAGATTTATTAACGATTAGAGATTTCAAATTCAAAAAAGAGTCCCCATTCTTAGGGCCAAATAAGGTTTCGGCCACCATCATCACGGCCGGAAGTCAACACAATGTGGTTCCCGACAAGTGCACCTATACGCTCGATGTTCGGGTAACTGATGCCTATACTTTGGAAGAAGCTTTTGCTGAATTAAAAAGCAATTTAAAAGCCGAACTAACCCCTAGGTCACTACGATTAAATTCTTCTTCCATTAAGGAGGACCATCCTATGGTAAGCACTGCAAAAGAGATGGGGTTAGAATTATACGGTAGCCCCACATTATCGGATCAGGCATTAATTCCTTTTCCTTCCGTAAAAATCGGACCCGGTGATTCTGCAAGGTCTCATACAGCAGATGAGTTTATTTTCGTCGAGGAAATTAAGGAGGGAATATCATTATATGTATCACTCTTGAAAAACTATTTTTCAAATACCAAAAGAAACACCCAATGAAACTTTGGCAAAAAGATAAAACCAGTAAAAAAGAAGTAGAAACTTTTACCATAGGCCGAGATCCTGAATTTGATATTTTACTTGCCCCATTTGATGTTACAGGATCCATGGCTCATGCCACCATGTTGGCATCCATTGGGTTGCTAACCCAAAATGAGTTGGAAGTATTGAAAAAAGGCTTAACAGAAATCCGTGATGAGATTGCAGAAGGAAAGTTTAGCATAGCTCCCGGGGTAGAAGATGTACACAGTCAAGTGGAGTTTTTGCTTACAGAGCGGTATGGAGATGTAGGGAAAAAATTACATAGCGGAAGATCCAGAAATGACCAAGTTTTGGTGGATTTAAAGCTTTATTATAGAAAGGCAATAAAAGAGACAGTAACCGAAATAGAAAATCTATTCAACTTACTAACCCAGCTAGCCGAAAAACACAAAGATGACTTAATGCCGGGTTATACCCATACCCAATTGGCTATGCCTTCCTCTTTTGGATTATGGTTTGGCTCATTGGCTGAAGGTTTGGCAGAAGATATGGAACTATGGCAAACGGCTTATCGCCTGTCTAACAGAAACCCCTTAGGTTCAGCTGCAGGGTACGGGAGTTCTTTTCCTCTTAACAGAACAATGACCACAGAACTTCTAGGTTTTGGGGACATGCATTACAATGTGATCAATGCTCAAAATAGTAGAGGGAAAACAGAAAAAACATTATCATTTGCAATGGCAGGTACTGCCGGCACTCTCAACCGCTTGGCTACAGATGCGATTATGTTTATGAACCAACATTTTGGATTCATAAGTTTTCCTGATGAGCTAACCACAGGTTCTAGCATTATGCCACATAAAAAGAACCCTGATGTATTTGAATTAATCCGTGCAAAGACCAATCAAATCCAAAGTTACCCTCAGCAAATCATGATGTTGCTTACAAACCTGAGTACCGGTTACCACAGAGACTTACAATTGCTCAAGGAGACCACCTTTCCAGCTTTTGAACAACTGAATGATTGTTTGAAAATAACTCAATTGATGCTTGAAAACATCAGCATCAAAAAGGATCTTTTGGATGATAAATTTTATGCATATTTATTTAGTGTAGAAGAAGTCAACAGGTTGGTATTGGAAGGTATGCCATTTAGAGATGCCTACAAAAAAGTGGGAATGGATATTGAAAAAGGGGATTTTACTCCGGGTAAAAAAATCAAACACAGCCATGAAGGCAGCATTGGACAACTTTGTTTGCCTGCTATCAAAAATAAAATGGAAAAATCAAAGGTAAACTTTGAAGAAGCGGAAAAAGCTGAAGAAAAGCTTTGGACAATATAAGAATCAAATAGAGTCTTGAATGATGTAAACCATCATTGAAGCAAGTAGGTACCCTCCAAGAAAAGAGAAAAAATAAGGCCATGTCAAATCATATTGTTTGTACATGGCATTTTTCGTTTTATGGGTAAAATTACTAATTCTTTTAAGTGGTTTTACAGGAAAAAAGGAAAGGAATAACAAACCATAACAAATGGTGAAGATTAACAAGGTGACAAGTGTCTGCATAACTCACTGGATTAAATGCAAATATAAAGTCTTAAATATAGCCTACAAACGATCATGCAGATTAATTTTAAGCAATTTACTCGGAGAAAATGGGTAATTAAAATTTTAAAACAGGATTAACGTTTCAGCGTAAAAATATTAAAAAAATCGAATCTCCTATCACGTTTTTTAAATTTATATTTCATTTTTGCATAGGTATAATTAGGGATAATTCGAAAGGAAAGTAAAATGGCTACTGTCATCAATATTCCTGAGCTAATGAAAACATACTGGAAATCATATCCTGCATCTACGATAACACCATAAATAGCCGGTCCTATGGCTGAACTTAGCACCATTATAGAGGCAAATATGCTTCTTACCTTACCTATATAAGTTGTGCCAAAAAGTTCCACTTGCAAAGCAGACATGATAGAATTACCTACACCTGCAGAAGCTCCCATCAAAATCATATAGGGGAAAATCACCAATGGATTGTCCACCTTCCAAATAAAAATAATGGCGATTAGAAAAGGGATAAGATAATAAGGAAAAAAAGTCCTTGCTGAATACTTGTCGATCAAAGGTCCTGAAAACAAAATTGCAATAGACCCTGCGATGGCATAAAATGTAAGCCCTACAGCCATCCATTCCAGATTCCATCCCTTATAGTCTGCAATTGCAAATTGATAGAAGAACAGGCCGGTTACAATAAAAGCCAAGACAAATAAATTGGGAGCCAAGATCCAAAAACTTTTAGATTTCATAATTTCCCACTGAGAGATTTCCTTCTTTGGCTCAGAATCATTGCTTCCCACTGATTCTTCATAAATTACGAGCTTTTTCTCATCAATAAAAAAGTACAAATACAAAGGCACCAGAATAAGCACAATCAGCGCATTGACCAAAAGAGATTGTCTCCATCCGAAAACATTAATTAGTGCCACCACAATGATAGGAAGTGCAGCTTGACCAAAAGGATGCCCTAAAGAGGCCATGCTTATGGCTTTTCCCCTTCCTTTAACAAAGTATTTGGACATGGAAGTTATCGCGATATGACTAAACAATCCTTGCCCTGCTATCCTTAAACCAAAAAAAGCTACCGGCAATAAATACCAATACTGATTGTAACTCATCAAAATCATGGATAGAATAAATACCACTGTGGTAAGCAAGGTATACTTCACCAGGCTTACTTTATCTATGTACTTGCCTACCTGTGGCAGAATAAAGGCACTAGCGATTGTGGCAATCATATAATAAACACTTATTTGTGCATTTTGAAGAGAAAACTCTTCTATCAAATAAGGTACATAAAGCGCCAATAAGTAGGTTTGACCATACCCTGAAAGACAAGTCATCAGCAAGCCAAAAATCAATAACTTTTTGTTCTCAAATACAAAACTCCAATAACTCATCTCAGGCAATTATTTTAAAGTAGAAAAATTCAAGCGGTCGGGTGTGCAAGCATGCTTATGAATCCCAAAATTAAGTAATTAATTAGGTTTTAAAACCAATGAACCGAATGAAAATAAGATATATGCAAAATATAAATTTATAATAACCCAAATTGTTGGCAAAAAGGTAATATTATCCAAGTTTTAAAATTGTATAGCTCAACTAAGGGTAAGAGAATAATTAGCACAAAGCCACATAAAACTAATGGAATAATCGCTTTTTTTTACTTATTTAGCCTTTTTAAACAAAGAAAATCAAAAGCATCATGACTACCGGATTTCAGCATCTTCATTCATTTCTGGCCTACATCGTTTTGGCAGGTATAATATTCAGTTTTATTTCTGCACTTATCGGTGCATTGAGTGGCAAAGAGTTTACTGAAAAAGACCGTAAATTTGGATTAATAGGAATGATTTTAGCTCACATTCAATTATTGGTAGGTATAGGAGTTTATTTTTTAAGCCCCCTCGGATTATCGAATCTAAGTGGTGAAACCATGGGTGATTCCATAAGCAGATTGTACGCCCTTGAACACCCACTAATCAATATTATTGCCATAGCACTAATTACAATAGGCTATAGCAGGGCTAAGAAATTAACAGAAAGTAAGAGTAGGTTTAGAAGCATTTATATGTTTTATGGAATAGCTTTCGTAATGATATTAAGTAGAATCCCCTGGGATGCTTGGTTAAATTAATTGACTAGCCCAATGGATAAAAATATACTTTTAGATCTCGTATCTAAAAAAATGCCCTTTGGAAAGTACAAAGACAGGTTAATTTGTGATGTGCCTGAACATTATTTAATCTGGTTTAAAAGGAACGGCTTTCCAAAGGGCAAATTAGGAATGTGGCTAGAAACAATGTATGAAATCCGTGTCAATGGACTTGAATACCTTCTAGACCCGCTCAAAAAATCCTAACTAAGAATAAGTCAATCTTTGCCATTATGTTGCAATTATTGTTTGATAAGGATACCTTTGTTGTGAAAAAGTATTCCAATCATTCAATATACAATAGTGAGATTTATTTTTCTCCCAATTTTCGTACTGCTAACCTTTGGCGATTCCTTCCTCTTTGCACAAGCTAGCCCAAGATTTACTATCAGTGGTTACATTACAGATCCCTCCGGAGAAGCTTTGATGGCTACCATCCTTATTCATGAACTTGGATCAGGGGACTATGCCGATGAAAATGGACATTTTGAATTGAACAACCTAAATCCGGGTAATTACCACCTTCATATTTCCCATTTAGGATACAAATCTATTACCCAAACCGTACACTTGGAAAACAAGGATTTGGAATTTAACTGGGTAATGGAACCTTCAGCCATTACTCTTCAATCCCTGACCATTGAGGCCAACCCCTTTAAAAACGGACCTGTGGAACAGTCTCAAACAATCGATGTAATTGATAGAAATTTCATTGAAAAGAACAACTCCGGTACCTTTTCTAATGCGTTGGCAAAGTTGCCGGGTATCAGCACCATAAATACAGGGGTTGGAATTAGTAAGCCTGTGATTAGGGGTATGAGTTCCAATAGAATTCAAGTAAACGACAGGGGAATCAAACAAGAGGGCCAACAATGGGGTGCCGATCATGGCTTAGAAATAGATCCATTTGATGTGGACCGAGTTGAAATAGTAAAAGGCCCGGCCTCATTGATATATGGATCAGATGGAATGTCAGGAGTAATTAACATTTCTCCGGCACCTTTACCTATGGAAGGCGAAATTAGAGGGCATTTGATCAATAGTTATCAAACAAATAATGCCATGAGAAGCCATTCTGCCATGGTAGAAGGAAATGAAGATGGCTTCATATTTAAAGGAAGGGTAACATTTCAAGATTATCAAGATTATAGGGTTCCTGCTGATGAATTTACTTATGCCGGGTATGTTTTGCCCGTCTATGATAATCGACTGAAAAATACAGCTGGAAAGGAGCGACACTTTTCTTTTATGACCGGGATACGGAAAAATTGGGGGAAATCCACCCTTACAGTAAGTAGGTTTGGCCAACAAGCGGGTCTATTTACAGGAGCAGTAGGAATACCAAGTAGCTATAATTTAAGGCACAATGGAGATTATAGCAATATAGAATTACCAAACCAAGATAACTCCCATCTTAAAATAATTTCTAATACAACAATTCAACTGAATAAAAATTGGTTGGAAATCGACTTGGCCTATCAGCGGAATGTTCGACAAGAAAATTCCTTACCCCATGCACATGGAATTAACTCCTCAGAATATGGAAATCTTGCTTTAGGCCTTTATCTGGATACTTATACCGCAAACTTGAGGTATAACCGACAGGTAAATGAAAAACAACAGGTGATAATTGGCTTTCAATCCAGCCTGATGAACAATGATTTTAGTGGTTTTGAATTTCTTTTGCCTGAATTTCAATCAAAATCTGCCGGGATTTTTTATTTCCATGAATACCGTGTGAAAGAAAATTTCATTCTCAATGCAGGGCTTAGGCTAGACATTGCTCAACATCAAATTGAATCGCACTCTCAACCTATCTATAACAGTTCCGGAGAAGCTACGGGGAATGAAATTCTGAGAAATCCGGAAATTGACCGCAACTATTCTAACCTTAGTGGTTCCACCGGTTTTTCATGGATCTTCAGTAGAAAAAGTAACTTGAAATTTAACCTAGGCAGTAGTTACAGAATTCCAACGCCTATAGAATTGGCAACCAACGGGATTCACCATGGGAATTTTAGACATGAATTAGGAAATAGCTCTTTAGAAAGTGAACGTAGTTTTCAAGGGGATTTAAACTACACCTATTCCAAAGAGAATATATTGATTGGGATCAGCCCTTATTTCGCCTATTATAATAATTACATTTACCTTTCCCCTACTGCCGAATTTTCCACCTTACCGGGCGCCGGCACACTCTGGGAATACAGACAAAACAATGCGATTTTTGCAGGAGGAGAAATTAAATTTCACTGGTCTATATCCCCTGCTTTACAATCCACAATTGCTGCAGAATACGTTTATAACCAAAACCTAGATACAAGTTTGCCCCTTCCTCTTACTCCTCCTGCAAGTATATTAACCGGTATTGAGTGGAAATTACCCTTAGAGACCTTTTGGTTGGATAACAATACTTTATATGTTGAGTACCGCCAAGTAGCTGCACAAAACAGGGTAGACAGAAATGAGAGAGTTACTGAGGGATATGGGCTACTAGAGGCCGGTCTAGGTTTAGAATTTCAGCTTGGGAAGCAAATGCTTAAACTACGCATAAGTGGACAAAATTTACTCAATGAATATTACTTTAATCATTTGAGCAGATACAGATTATTAAACTTACCGGAACAAGGGAGAAATTTTAATATCAACCTTAAAATCCCTTTTCAAATAAAAAATCAGTAAGATTGAACCCCTATCCACGTTAATCCGTTATTAACCATATACAATTGCAACACTCGTGCAATTACAATATTATTGTATCTTAAAATATTATAGATGAAATCAACCAACATTCTAATAGCATGCATTTTAGCTATTGGTATTTCCTCGTGTGAAAACACCTCTGAAGATCCCCAAGACTTAGAAGCACCAATCATTGACCATGCATCATCAACGGATGAAATCAGTCCTGACCATGGTGAAGTTTTTACAGAAATGATGAACCATATCCCAGTAAGCTTTTCTGTTGAAGACCCTTCAGGTATAGGGCAAATAAAGGTCAATGTTCATGCGAATTTTGATGGCCACAGCCATGCAAGGGTCCTGACGAATTTTGAAACACTAGCCATCGATGATATATATGCAGTAGATGCAAGTAACCCTGATTTTCAATTTCCTGAAAATTCAACCAGGGTAGAGGTAGGAACTGAAGCAACAGATATATATTGGTCGGGAGATAACTCTAGACTTGGCGGTCCAGTTTTGGCAGGTATGTATGATTTTTCTATCACAGCAACTGATATTTATGGAAACCAAACCACTTTTGCAGATGGATCAAGTTATTTGACCACAATTCACATTAGAACTGAATACGCACCAAAGGTTACTGTAAGCAATCTTAATGATGGAGAATTAGTTGGAACATTGGGAGAGTCCCTTACTGTAACCGGTGAAATTAGTAAACCTGATCACGAACTTAGTGGAGATCTGGCATTTATCTGGATTAAACTAGGAGAAGAAGATGAGGACCACGATCATGATCACGATGAAGAAAATAGCAGAATCAGTAATGATGAATATGTTTTTGATAAAATGTGGGGAAGTTCACAGTGGATTGCAGAGGGTACTGGAGCAGATTTGCCGGACACACAAAATATAGACCTGTCTACCCTCCTTTCAGGTGATAATAAAATTATACTTCCTGAAAGTGGTGATCATTTGGATTTGACAATAAGAGCAGAAGATGTCAATGGAAATACCATTGAAAAAACATATGAGGTACATATGGATTAATTAAAAAAATCAAGACATTGACAGGAAAGCATATTGGCAACAATATGCTTTTTTGTTTATTCAATTGAAATCAATTATAAACATAAATAAAATTGATCATCAAAATATAAATTAGCATCACCCTATACCATAAACTTACTTCAATTCAAGTCTCACTTGATCAACCAGCAAATTTTGGGCTTGAATAAAAAGATTTTCGATCTTTTTAATTTTTTCATCACTTCTATCTCCACTATTAAAAAGCGAATCATTGAAGCTCAGAATACAGAAAAATAAAATAATTGCGATATATTTAAAAGAAAGTTTCATACTTATAGTGTTTAATATATACCCAACAAAAGTTAAACATATTTGTTTTGGTAACTAAACAAAAACGATGCAAAAAATTCAATTCGGCGAAAAATAATTGCAAAAAAACCATTTGAGTTAACATTGATTATCGATAGCGCACTTATCAACCCGAGAAAGGCTTTGAAATACCGGTCACTTACAGTCTCTATTGAAAAATAAAAAGTGTGAGGTAATTTTGATAGGTCATTTCCAAATTTACCGGCAATAGGTCATTCCTTTTAAAATTTATTTTATCACTCAGATTTTAACCAGTGGATTTTTTTTAATTACCTATTTCTTCCATAGATATCTCATTATATATAGTATTTTTATCCTTTGGACCATTCTAACTAATTTCCAATGAAAGCACTGACCCTAGAGAAATATGGTTTACCCGAAGAAGTCTTAAGGTTCACAAATCAGAAAATCCCAACCTATCAGAAAAATGAAGTATTGGTAAAAATTCATTTTACAGCTATTAATGATTATGATTGGAGTTTGGTTAGGGGAAAGCCATTAATTTACAGGCTGATGTTTGGATTAGTAAAGCCAAAATCAAAAAACCTGGGAATGGAATTATCGGGAACTGTGGAAGCAGTGGGGTCCGAAGTTACTGAATTTGATATTGGGGATGAGGTTTATGGTGATACCTCTGCTTACGGTTTTGGAACATTTTCAGAATATATAGCATTGCCTGCAAATGCATTGGTTCATAAACCAAAAAATATGTCGTTTGAGGAAGCTGCGGCCTTACCTCATGCTGCTCTTTTGGCACTACAAGGATTGAAAGACATTGGAGGCATAAAGAATGGAATGAAGGTCCTTATCAATGGTGCCGGAGGAGGTGTAGGAACCCTAGCTTTACAATTGGCAAAAACCCATCATTGTGAAGTTACAGGAGTTGATCTTCAGGAAAAATTCGAGGCTTTATCTAATTTAGGATATGATCATCTTATCAACTATCAACATGAAAATTTTACGGAAAATGGTATTCAATACGATTTAATTCTAGATTGTAAGACAGATAAATCACCTTTCTCTTACTCAAGATCCCTCACAGCCAATGGGGTTTACGTTAGCATCGGCGGTAAAATCACCTACTTGCTTTCAACACTCATAATAGGAAAGGCTTTATCTGCATTTTCTTCTAAAAGGTTCGAAATTTTAAGTTTAAAACCCAATCAAGGCCTAAAAGAGATTGAGGAGATGTATGTAAATAACCAGATAAAACCTGTGATAGATGGTCCCTACCCTCTATCATTAGGACCAGAAAAACTCCAAGAATTTGGAAATGGCTACCATATAGGTAAAATAATATTATCATTGGGTACCTAATCATGGTGTCAGGATAATTTTTTATAAATATTATTATATTTTAATTTATAATTATTCATTATGTTTACATTATAATACAAATTTTAAATATTTAATTTATAATTAAACCCAAAAATAATGAATATCAATCTCAATCAAGCTGAAAAGATCATTGTAGCTGCTAAAAGTAAAGCCCAGGCTCTTGACACCAAAATGAATATTGCCGTAGTGGATGCCGGAGCCAACCTTCTTGCCTTTGCCCGAATGGATGGGGCTTGGTTGGGCTCATTAGACATATCGATAAAAAAAGCGAAAACCGCACGTTATTTTGATATGAATACCGGGGTTATAGGCGAGCTGTCCCAGCCCGGGGGATCTTTATACAATATCGAACATTCTAATAATGGCTTAATTACTTTCCCCGGAGGAGTTCCCATCAAAAATAGCTCAGGGGAAATTGTTGGGGCTATAGGAGTCAGTGGCAGTTCTGTAGAAAACGATCATGCGGTTGCTGAGGCCGGAGCTATTGCATTAAAATAAAATTTCTGGTGGCTGGCAAATTCAATGGGTTAGCCGGCCACCTTTTGACATTTAGAACGCAACCTAAAATGAATATTAACCAACTATTGATCAAATCTAGGTTGAAAGTCTCTTTTATACACTTTAGGAGTTACTCCCATTTTGTTTTTAAACTGCCGATTAAAATTTGAAAGCGTATTGAAACCACTTTCATAGCTTATCTCACTAATATTTAAATTTTCCGTATGCAACAATTTACAGGCATGGCTTATCCTAACTTCTGAAAGAAAATCGGAAAAGGATTTGTTCATGCGAGATTTAAAATACCTGGAAAAAGAGGTACTGGTCATGTTGATTAACTCAGCAACTTTTTCTTGTTTAATATCTTGTTGAAAATGATCCATAACAAATGCATGCACCTTGCTCATTCTATCTTTTTCTGATTCCTTATTGGCATTTATATAACCAGCCTGAACAATTGTTTTGACCTCGGTAGACCTAGAAATTAAAAGTAAAATTTCAAGCAAACCAATAATCCTATCCATTCCTTTTTTTTGTACCAACCGAATAAGTTTATCTTTAAGTATCCGGTTGGTTTTACCTATGATTTGAAGTCCCAGTGCAGCCCTTTTCAGTAAGGTTCTAAATTCTTCAAACTCCTCCTTCTCCAACATTTTTTCACCTAAAAAATCTTCAGGAAAATAAACGACAATTCCACGAGTCATCAGCACGCTATCCTTTTCAAAATATGCTTGATCATTTCTCCATAAATGAGGCAAATTAGGCCCTGTAAGTACCATATCATTTGGCTGAAAAGGTCGCATATCGTCCCCTACAAATCTGGTTCCATGTCCTTCCAGTACTAAAAATAATTGGTATTCAGGATGAAAATGCCAGTTTTTATCAAAACTCGGTGCCACCAACTCCTTTATTATATAGGCATTGTGTTCAGGTATTCGAGATTTTTGAAAAGCTTTTTTCATTAGTAATTAAATAATGTTAAATAAATCGATAAAAGTAGATAAAAATGACAATAAACAGTCATTATCAGGCAAAAAACAGTAAGCATGGAGATTATAAAACCTTCAATTTAGTATTTTGATAGAATTTAAATAACAATACCCCAATTAGCAACAATGAAAAACCTAGGAATATTTGCCGTTCTTATCCTGTTTTGGATGGCATGTGGCACAAAAAACAAGGAAATTGAATTATTTGATGGTCCTAGAAGGGCAGAAATATTATTTCTTGGCCATGACAATACTCACCATGATTCAGAAAAATTAATGCCTATTCTTGCCAAGCATCTATTCCAGAAAGGTATCAATCTTACTTACACCTCTGACCTTAAAGATCTTAACGAAGAAAAATTAAGACTTTATGATGGGCTTATCATCTATGCCAATCATGAGGCTATTTCAGCAGAACAAGAAGTAGCGCTTAAAAATTATGTTGAAGGTGGTAAGGCTTTGATCCCTATTCACAGTGCCTCATTTTGTTTTCAAAATTCTGATTGGTTTATAGAGACTGTGGGAGGTCAATTTTCTTCTCATGGAACGGGTGAATTTAGTACGACTATTACAGATCCTTCCCATCCTGTGATGGAGGGGATATCTTCTTTCACCACTTGGGATGAAACCTATGTGCACAGTCAATTAAACGAAGATATGACCATCTTGATGGAAAGGACTGAGGGAGATAGAAAAGAACCCTATACCTGGGTAAGAGAACAAGGAAAAGGACGTGTTTTTTATACTGCTTATGGTCATGACGAAAGGACATGGAATCAACCTGAATTTCAAAAATTAGTTGCCAATGGTGTATTATGGGCCATTGGAGACAAGGTGGCTAAACAGGTGGCTGAGTTTGATATACCTCAACCTCAATTTGAGGATGCGGAAATCCCCAACTATGAAAACAATGAACCTGCCCCCAGATACCAACTTCCACTTTCACCTGAAGAATCAATGAAATTGGTGCAGGTCCCTGTAGGTTTTGAATTGCAGCTTTTTGCTTCAGAACCGGACATTGTCAACCCAATGGCCATTACCTGGGATGATAAAGGACGGCTCTATGCCATTGAAACATCAGACTATCCCAATGAGGTAAGAAAAGAGGGGGGCAATGATAAAATCAAAATTTTAGAAGATACCGATGGAGATGGAAAAGCCGACAAAATTACTGTTTTTGCAGATGGCCTAAATATTCCTACTAGCATGGTCTATGTCAATGGAGGTATATTGCTTTCCATGGCTCCAGATTTCCTATTTCTAAAAGACACCGATGGGGACGATAAGGCAGATATTAGGGAAACCATCATTACAGGTTGGGGAAAAAGTGACACTCATGCTGGTCCTTCGAATTTAAAATATGGTTTTGACAATAAAATTTGGGGTGTTTTAGGTTACTCCGGTTTTAAAGGAGAAACAGAGGGCAAAGCCTTGTCCTTTAGTCAGGGAGTTTACCGATTTTCTCCTGACGGCAGCAACCTTGAGTTCCTCGGCAATACCAGCAACAATACCTGGGGTTTAGGTTTCACTGAAGAATTTAACACCTTTATTTCCACTGCAAATGGCCAGCACAGCGCTTATCTTGCCATGCCCAATAAGTTTGTAAAACGACCAGTAAATGGAGGCTCTGTCGATGCTGTTCATGGTATAGACAGCCATTACGACATGCCACACCTTACACCTTTTTTACGTCAGGTAGATTGGCATGGCAGTTATACGGCCGCTGCCGGACACAATTTTTACACCGCTAGAAGCTTCCCAAAAACATACTGGAACAAAGTCGCTTTTGTAGCAGAACCTACGGGTAGGGTTTTACACAATGCTATTATAACTCCTGAAGGGTCTGGTTTTAAGGAGAAAAATGGCTTTAACCTGTTGGCAAGTTCGGATGAATGGTTTTCTCCTGTTCATGCCGAAGTGGGACCTGATGGCGCAGTATGGATCGCCGATTGGTACAACTTTATCATTCAACACAACCCTACGCCTAAGGGATTTGAAAACGGCGAAGGCAATGCCTATATTAATCCACTCCGAGATTCCAAACACGGCAGAATATACCGCCTAATCTATCAAGGAGGAGATTACAAAACCATGAACATCGATCCTTCGAATAACAAAGACCTTATAAGTGGCTTGAAAAGCGGTAATATGTTCTGGAGAATGACCGCTCAGAAGCTTATTGTAGAAAACCAAAATACCTCGATAATAGACGATTTACTTCAACTCATAGCTGACCAATCAGTAGATGAAATCGGATTAAATTCACCAGCCATACATGCTTTATGGACCTTACATGGAATAGGTGCTTTGGATGGAAGTAATGCTAAAGCTATGGAAGGAGCAACAAAGGCGCTGAAACACCCTGCTGCCGGAGTTAGAAAAAATGCCATTCGGGTATTACCTAAGAGCAAAGAGGCCTTAAAAGCCATTTTAGGTGCCAATCTGATTAAGGATAAAGATCTTAACACCCGAAAAGAAGCAATACTTGCCCTTGCAGAAATGCCTTCTTCATCTGATGTTTCAGATTTACTTTTAACTGCCTGTCAAGATGATGAAAATGCTGTTGATGAATATATTCCTCAAGCCTTATTCGCTGCAACGATCACCCACCCTTCTGCATTTGATGCTTCTTCAACTGCACTTCAGCAGATTGACAAAGCCGATTCATTATTGACTTTAGAAGAGCGAGTAGCCAAGAGCCTTCTCGAAGAACAATACAGTTTAGATAGAAGATCCGGAGTTCCGTTCCCCCCCCAAATAGCCGCAAAGGAAATTAGAATTCAGGCCACCTTAAGCAAAACAGATAAACCTTTGGAAGGGATAATCGTGGCACAAGGTAACAAGACAAATGGTTATAGTTTGTATATTCAAAACAATTCAATATACTGGTTGGTAAAACAAAATGGAAAAACCTACCAAGCTGTTTCAAGAGGAAAAATACCCAATCAACAATTTGTATTGAAAGCAAGCCTGAAGAAGGGTGGAACAATGGAAATAAGCATTGATGACATTGCACTTGCAAAAAGCAATGCCCAAGGCCTTTTTACTGAAAATTTTGACCAAGATAGGGTTAGAATTGGGCATGATAACATGGGTTCTTCTCAGGTAGGAGAATACAAGGATCGTTTTTACTTTAATGGGAGAATGAATTCAAGGTCATCTTACCTCAACCTTAAAGTACCAATATTAGGGGATGAACTTAAATCCCTTGGATCAGAACAAACTCAGATTCCAACAAGCAGTGGTAATCCAGTAACTATCAAGATGGGAGTAATCGCCCATGAAATGAAATTTGATAAAGCCAGCTTTAAGGTGAAAGCAGGTCAACAGGTAACCATTGATTTCGTGAACAATGATTTTATGCAGCATAATCTATTGATAGGAAAAGTCGGAAGTTTGGAGGTCATAGGCAAAGCAGCAGATGAATTGGCGAGGGATCCCAAGGGCATCGACATAAATTTTATCCCAAAGATACCAGAGATAATTGCTGCTACTCCATTAGTGAATCCAGACAGCAATGAAAGCTTGGTATTCATTGCTCCAAGAACCCCGGGAGAATACCCATTTTTATGTACTGTTCCGGGGCACTGGAGAATAATGAATGGAATAATGATTGTAGAATAAGCGCAAAAATATAAATAAGATATGGCTTTAAACATTAAATTAGGGGTAAGCACTTGGCTTTGGACCTCTCCATTTGACACAGCAACTGTTTCTCTATTCCCTAAAATCAAGGAAATGGGTTTTGACACTGTAGAAATACCGGTAGAAGATCCCTACTTAATAGACACCAAAATAGTAAGCAAGGCTTTAAAAGACAATGGCCTCTCTCCTATCATTTGTGCTGCTTTCGGCACAAATAGAGACCTAACCCATGATGACCCTTCATTTCATCAAACCAGTTTAGATTATATTCAGGCCTGTTTCGATACCAGTGCAGCCCTAGGAGCTAAATTTGTAGCCGGACCAATGTATTCAGCTGTAGGTAAAGCTCGCTTGGTATCTCCTGAGCAAAAAAAAATTGAATGGCAGAGAGCCGTATCCAATTTGGAGAAGGTTTGTCGGATGGCTGAGAATTCAGGTCAAAAAATTGCTCTAGAACCTTTAAATAGGTTTGAAACCGACCTGATCAACACTACCTCTGATTTGATGAAGTTGATAGCAGACATCAATCATCCTGCTGCCGGAGTACTGCTTGATGGATTTCATATGAATATTGAAGAACCAAGCATCGAAGCAGCAATTTTACAGGCAGGTGAAAAACTCATCCATGTGCAGGTGTCTGAAAATCACCGAGGAACTCCGGGAACCGGGCAAACTCGGTGGGAAGAATTTAGGACAGGACTCGAAAAAATCAATTATCAAGGAGCAGTAACGATAGAAAGTTTCACACCTGAAATAAAAGAATTGGCCGGGGCGGTATGCATATGGCGTAATTTTGCAGAGAGCCAGGACAAATTTGCAGCTGAGGGCTATAAATTTTTAAAGAATTGGTCTAATCAATAAACCAAAATTAATCATAAGTATAAACCCAAAATTTGTGGAAATGAATAAAAAACTAAACATTGCAATCATAGGACTGGGATTTGGTGCAGAATTTATCCCTATCTATCAAAAACATCCTGAAGCAAATATATATGCCATTTGCCAAAGGAATAAAGAAAAATTGAATGAGATAGGTAATGCATTTGGGATAGAAAAAAGATATTCTGACTATGATGAATTGCTAAAAGACCCTGAAATCGATGCGGTTCACATTAACACACCAATACAAGCACATGCAGAACAATCCCTTAAAGCTTTACGGGCCGGCAAACATGTAGCTTGTACTGTTCCCATGGCTACAACAGTGGAAGAGTGTCGTCAAATCGTGGAAGAAACCGAGCGAACGGGTCTTACTTATATGATGATGGAGACAGTAATTTATAGTCGGGAGTTCTTATTTGTTAAGGAGATGTATGAAAGTGGGGCCATGGGAAAACTTCAATTTTTGCGAGCAAGTCATCAACAAGAAATGGCAGGTTGGCCAGGCTACTGGGAAGGCCTGCCTCCCATGCATTATGCCACCCATTGTGTAGGGCCGGTATTGGCTTTACCTAAGGCAGAGGCCGAATATATATCATGCTTTGGTTCAGGAAGGATAGATGATAAGCTGATAGAAAAATACGGCTCTCCTTTTGCCATTGAGAGTTGCCATATCAAATTAAAAGACAGTGACCTTTCTGCAGAAGTAACTCGCTCTCTTTTCAATACTGCCCGGCAGTACAGAGAGAGCTTTGATGCCTACGGATCAGAAAAATCTTTTGAATGGACATTGATTGAACACGAGGACAGCGTAGTGCATACCGGAGAAGTCCCTGAAAAAATTAAAATCCCTGATTATGCGCATTTACTACCTGAAGAAATTGCTCCATTCACTACTTCTGGAGTATATGATGAAGAGGACAATCAACACTTATCCTTTATTCAAGGGGCAGGCCATGGAGGATCGCACCCCCACTTGGTACATGAGTTTATCAGTGCTTTGCAAGAAAAGCGGGATCCTTATCCGAATGCCAGACAATCTGCCAACATTACTTGTGTAGGTATTTTAGCGCATGAATCGGCCATGAAAGGTGGAGAAAAAATCAAACTTCCATCCTTCACTTTTAATAGATAAAGGAATTATTAAAAAAGGGCTTGAACAGATGATGTCCGAGCCCTTTTCATGCCAAACATTTTCAAACATCCTTTAAATAAATGATATTTTATGATTAAGATCAATTCATCCATTAGCTTGGATTAATATAGTTGTATTCAAGGTTACACCAGAAGTTTAAACTATTTTTTAAAGTATTTAAAAGAAACCATCAAGATTTCTTTAATTTTGCAAAACAGCACTAAATATTACGCCAAATTTATCAGGGTAAAGGTATTTTTTCACCTATTCAAATAACTAAACAAAATTGAATGAACATAACAATTGAGAATATCATATTGATAGGCTCTGTGCTATTATTTATTAGCATCATTGTCGGAAAGCCAAGTTACCGTTTTGGGATACCAACTTTATTGCTTTTCCTAACCATAGGAATGTTAGCCGGCTCAGATGGTATTGGTGGTATCTATTTTGACAATCCTGAAGTTGCTCAATTTATAGGTATTGTTTCTCTCAATTTCATCCTTTTTTCTGGTGGCTTAGACACCAAATGGCCTTCGGTCAAACCGGTTCTAAAGGAAGGCATAGTACTTTCCACACTTGGAGTCTTTTTAACAGCCCTAGGGCTGGGATATTTCGTTTATTGGATCACTGATTTCACTTTATTTGAGAGTCTGCTTTTGGGGGCGATAGTCTCTTCCACTGATGCTGCAGCAGTATTTTCGATATTAAGGGGGAAAAATCTAGCCTTGAAAAAGAATTTAAGGCCCACATTGGAATTGGAAAGTGGAAGTAATGATCCCATGGCCTATGTATTGACCATCGCATTTTTATCATTGGTACAGGAGCCTGATAAAGGTATTGCCTCAATCCTACCACTTTTTATCTTACAAATGCTTATAGGTGGTGTTTCAGGACTTCTTTTTGGGAAACTTAGCAAATGGATTATTAATAATATTAAACTTGATTTTGAAGGGCTTTATCCTGCATTGACCATTGCCTTGATGTTCATAACTTTTTCTGCTACAAATACAGTTTATGGTAATGGGTTTCTGGCCATTTATATATGTTCAGTCTACCTAGGCAACCAAAACATTATTCATAAAAACACCATACTAAGAATGTTTGATGGCTTGGCTTGGTTGATGCAAATTGTATTGTTCCTCACTCTGGGCTTACTGGTCTTCCCCACACAGATAATTCCATATATAGGCATTGGACTAATCATTTCATTATTCTTGATATTTATTGCTCGTCCGCTAGCAGTATTTATCTCTCTCATACCATTTAAAATGAAACTTCGGCGCAGGTTTTATATTTCTTGGGTGGGATTAAGGGGAGCTGTTCCTATTGTTTTTGCTACTTATCCATTACTCGCAGGTATTGAAAAAGCCAATGTAATTTTCAACATCGTCTTCTTTGTGGCGCTTAGCTCTGTTTTGATTCAAGGCACCACCATTTCTCTGGTAGCAAAATGGCTCAAAGTAGGTCTTCCGGAAAGCGCAAAAAAACCTAAACTCACTGATGAGTTCATGGAAGAACATCCCAAGACCATTTTGAGAGAGATAAAAATCAAAAAAAATACGGAGGCAATAGGGAAACAAATTGTAGATTTAAATTTCCCTAAAAACGCCATCATTGCAATGATAGAACGGGACGACAACTACCTCATGCCTAATGGATCTACCATATTGGAAGTAAATGATAAATTAGTGGTTTTAACCGATAAAATAGAAAATATAAAAGATGTATACGCTTGCCTAAATATTGATGAAGGGTAGGAAAGTAGGATACTGACAGACCATTTATTATCTTAGTATAACTACAAAATCATCATATTTTGTTTAGTAAATTTTATTTTTTTGATTGTGAATCAACCCTTTACGTTCATATTTCAATAAAAACAAATTTCAACAATTGAATATTGACATATTTATTTATCTTTAAAAATTGAATGAAAAGTGATAGTGAGATTAGAACCATAATTTAACAGCTTATAGCAATCTTATTGTCAGGAAATCCGAATTAACTAGGTTTCTTTATACCTAAAATAGTTTTAAAATTTATTATTGCTAAAATCACCCAAAAAGGTTTTTGACCTTTTCACTTTAGCAGTCATAATAATTATTCTGTAGGCCTTAGCAGAATTTGAGAATGGTTTTATTTATAGTTTAGCAGACGTAGATAATACCTTGTTAATACGATCCCTTAGTAAATTGTAAATGAATAATGCTTGCATAATGTCTCCATTCTTAGGTTCGATTGCAACAACATAATTCCTACATGACCGAAAAATAAATAAGTTACACACCTTATTTATTTTATTATATCAATTATTAATATATTTATATTTATTTTAGATTTTCAGGTTTCATTTAATAGAATGAATAAACAAAATCCATAATGCAAACTATTTTATAGAATTACTGTTATTTAATTTAAAGCTTATTGAATAAAATTAAGGATGATAATTAGCCAATCGACTATATAATTAATCGAATACCCTTATCTTATGGTATCTATTAGTACATTTAAACTCGAAGGACGCATATTTAGCAAAGTTGTGGTTGCTTTATGTTTCCTTATTAGCATATCGGTAATCTTAGGTTGGATTTTAGAACTGGCTGGTATATTGAGTATTATACCTCAGGCTGCCACGATGAAATTCAATACAGCATTAATCTTTCTTTTTTCGGGAATCATTTTACTCCTATCTGAAAAAAACAATTTCGGATCAAAACCCCTTTATAAGACATTGTCCTATCTAATAATTTTTATTGGGGCATTTACTTTGGCTGAGCATTTGGGTTTGTCATTTGTATCCATAGACAACCTGATTATTCCGGATGAATTGACAGCAAAAAACCCCGGAAGAATGTCTCCGGCTACCGCCATGTGTTCAATTTTAATCGGTGTTGGTTTTTTAGCTGGTTTATCTACGGAAAAGAACACCAACAAAGTGGGCTTGTATGCAATCAAGTTTACTGCTATAATTTCTCTCATAGCCATCATTTCCTATATCCTTTTAATACCACTTTCTAGCAAATCTTCATTCTATAAATCAATGGCCATTCACACTTCCGGGCTATTTCTTTTGATTTCAACCTTACAATTATTTAACAACCCAAATTCTTCTTTTCACCAGATAGTAAATGAGGATTACGAAGGAAGTAAGTTAACTAGAAAAATTCTCCCGGTAATAATTCTGTTTCCTATACTTTCTAGTTTTATACTCATTCTAGCTATTAATCAGGAAGTCATTTCAACTGAATTTGGCTTGGTAGCTTATGCAGCTGTTTTTATTCCCTTAAGTATAATTTATGTATCCTATATCGCTGTAGGTCTTAATAAATCTGAGAAAGTAAGACGAAAACTTGCCAAGGAACTGGAGGAAAGCAATAAGTATTACCTCAAACGATTCCAGCAGGGAGTGGATCAGGTATCACTCATTGGTACATTAGACACCAACCTAAACTTTACTTACGTAAATGATCTATTCTGCGAGGTATTGAAATATAATAAAGATGAAATATTAAATAAAAATATTTCCATTCTACGGTCAGGTCATCATAACGTCGAATTCTATACTGATTTATGGAAAAAAGTTGAATCAGGAGAAATTTGGGTTGATGAAATTAAAAACAAAGCTAAGGATGGCTCCTATCATTGGACATTAACGGCAATTATCCCTTTTAAAAATGAGAAAGGCGAAATTTTTGAATACATGTCTTTGAGTCAAAATATTACTGATAGAAAAACCGCCGAAGAGTCAAAAGGTGAATATCTCAAAAAGTTAGAATATAAAAACAAAGAACTTGAGCAATTTGCTTATGTAGCAAGTCACGATCTCCAAGAACCTTTACGGACCGTAAACAATTTTACGGAATTACTTGCAAAAAGGCGAACCGATTACTTTGATGAATTGGGGTTGAAAAGCTTACAATTCATTCAAGACGCTACGAGCAGGATGAGTGAGCTTATCAAAAATTTATTAGATTATAACCGGTTGGACAAAGACAATATCTTGACTAAAATCGATTGCAACCAATTGGTTAAAGATGTAAAAAAAGACCTTAGCATGAATATCAAAGATGCTGAGGCTACCATAATTTACAATAATTTACCTATTTTATTGGGTTATGAAATCCCACTGCGTTTGCTGTTCCAGAACCTCATCAACAACGCAATAAAGTTCAGAAAAAAAGACACCAAACCAATTATTGAAATTAATGCCAAACTTAATGGCGATGAATGGCTTTTTTCTATTCAGGACAATGGCATTGGCATTCCTACTAAATATAAGGATAAAATTTTCGTAATTTTCCAAAGACTCCACAACAAAAACGAGTACGAAGGCTCAGGTATTGGACTTGCTCATTGTAGAAAAATTGTAGATCTGCATCAAGGTCAAATTTGGGTAGATTCGATAGATGATGAAGGTAGCACCTTCTATTTTACCATAAAAATTAAAGAACATGACTAAGAAAGTTAAATGCATACTATTGATTGATGATGATGAACCAACAAATTTTTTACATAAAATAATAATAAATGATTCAGGTCGGGCTGAAAAAGTAGTTGCCGTTCATAGTGGTTTTGAGGCGCTGGAATATTTAGAAAAAATGGAAGGCGGAAAATACCCTCAGCCAGAATTAATCTTTCTTGATATAAATATGCCGGCAATGAATGGATGGGAATTCCTCGAAGAGTATGATCAACTGGACGAAGGAAAAAAAGGTAAAATTGTAGTAGTCATGTTAACCACATCAATTAACCCCGATGATAAAGAAAAAGCATTAAGCAAAGGCTTTATTAACGGATTTTTTAATAAACCACTTACAGTTGAAATGATAGAAAAAGTTATTGATGAAAACTTCTAGTTTACTTCTATTTTAAATAAATAATAAACTAATCTGAGACCTGCTAATGAATAGATTGGCAGGTCTACTTTTATCTAGATCATAAACCGGTAAGTCTCCTAAATATTTAAATAAAAGCAAATTTAGTATTGGTTTATTTTCCTTTTCAGTTTTTTACCAAATAAATAATCAATTTTAATTAATAATCCATATATTATTAACTAATTTAGGTTAATATTAAGTAGATATCACCACTCTATTAACCTGTGAATTACAGTAATTGAACATTTAGTTTCTTTCGAAGATTCCTTATTTTAACTTATAAAAACTCCTTTTATTTCAACTAATTAACTTATTTATTGAACAAAAATTTAATTTAACCGTAACCCATACCATTACATTATCGACTATTTTTTTAATTTAAATAGTAAATTTATTTATCTTTATATATTTTCAAAATTTATTCAGCAATTCATTTAGCCAGATCTATACCCATAATTCATGAAAAAATCTGTTACAAATGACAGTTTAAACCCAGAACTATCTGAATCAATAATTAAAAGTATTGAAGGTTTGGCAATAATTATTAGTTTATTTTTAAGCTTCACTGTATTGCTAGGTTGGTATTTTGAGGAAAAACAAATATTAAGTATAATTCCCGGCAGTGCCACAATGAAATTTAACACGGCTTTGGTTTTTCTACTGGCAGGCATATTATTAGTTATCCAAAAAACAAAAAAAACAGCAATTCTATTTATTTATTACTCATTGGCTCTAATCATTGTCATTATAGGAGTATTTACCCTATTAGAATATACCGGGTGGTCAGTATTTTCAATTGACAATTTATTTGTATCAGATAAATTTTCTTCAAAGTATCCCGGAAGAATGTCTCCGGCCACAGCAGTTTGTTCAGTATTTCTTGGGTTAGGGTTTATCGCAGAAATTTCAGCTAACAATTTCTTTAAGAAGGCAGCGGGATTTTTAAATGCCTTGATCGTCTTTATTTCTATCCTTGCCATTACCGCTTACATTTTATTTATTCCAATGGGGCATAAAGGAATACTTTTTCAATCTATGGCCATTCATACTTCTCTACTGTTCTTTTTAATTTCCATTTTAAAAATTTTAAAAAATACAAAACATGAGCTTCTCCCGTTGATTTGGGGAAATTTTGCAGGTAGCAAATTGATTCGAAAGGTATTGCCATTGATGATACTCTTTCCAATTATTTTCAATTACCTTTTGGTAATTGCAATTGAAAAAGAATTATTTTCGTTCGATTTTGGCTTGATTGCCTACGCTACGATTTTTATACCGTTAAGCATATTTTATATCACTTACATTGCTCTGGGATTAAATAAAACTGATATAGAAAAGCAATTGGTAGAAAATGACTTTAGAAAGAGCAATAGGTATTTAAAACAATTTAAAAATGGAATAGATAAAGCTTTTATTTTGGCAATAACCGATAAATATGGAGTGATCACTGAAGTAAACGAAACTTTCTGTAAAATTTCAAAATATGGCGAAAATGAATTGATTGGTAAAACCCATTCCATCCTAAACTCGGGTCACCATGATAAACAATTTTTTACCAAAATGTGGAAAACCATAAGGTCCGGAGAAATTTGGATTGATGAAATTAAAAATAAAGCCAAGGATGGTTCATATTATTGGGTATTAACAGCCATTGTTCCCTTTAAGAATGAAGACAATCAAATAACAGAATTTATGGCTTTAAGGCAAGATATTACTGATAGAAAAAATGCCGAGGAGGATCGGTTACAATACTTAAAAAAGCTAGAGTACAAAAACAAAGAATTAGAACAATTCGCCTTTGTCGCCAGCCATGATCTTCAAGAACCCTTGCGTACAGTTATTAATTTCACAGATCTTCTTGCCAGAAAGCAAAAACATCATTTTGATGACATTGGTATTAAAAGTCTAGATTTCATTCAAGAAGCAACAGTAAGAATGAGTCAACTAATCAAAAGCCTCTTGGACTATAACAGAATAGATAAAAACAGCAAACTTTCACGGATCGCGTGTAATGAACTCATTGAAGAAATCAAAATTGACCTTGATAAAAAAATTGCAGATGCCGATGCAACTGTTATTGTTAACACCTTACCTACAATAATAGGTTATGAAACTCCATTAAGGTTGTTATTTCAAAATTTAATTTCGAATGGGATTAAATTTAGAAGTAAAGAAGTTAAACCTTATATAGAAATAACTGCCAGACCTATGGCAGATGGTTTTTTATTTATGGTTAAAGACAATGGCATTGGAATATCTGCTAATCATCAAGAGAAAATCTTTGAAATTTTTAAGCGACTCCATAGTAAAGATGAATATGATGGCTCTGGAATAGGCCTGGCTCATTGCAGGAAAATAGTAGATTTGCATGGTGGCAAAATATGGGTAGATTCAACTCCAGGTAGCGGAAGTACTTTTAGTTTTACGATAAAAACAGTTTATAATGAGAAAAAAGATCAATTGCATCCTATTGATTGATGATGATAAAGCAACTAATTTCCTTCATAATGAAATTATTATGGAAACAAATTTGGTGGAAAGGGTAGTTGAAGTACTAAGTGGATATGAAGCATTAGAGTATTTAGAAAAGATGGAAGACGGAAAATACCCTCAACCTGACATTATTTTTCTAGACATCAATATGCCTGCCATGAGCGGATGGGAATTCCTTGAGGAATATGATAAATTGGATGAAGGGAAAAAAGCTAAAATTGTGGTTGTCATGTTGACCACATCAGTCAACCCGGATGACAAAGATAAAGCAAAAAGCAAAGGATTAATCAATGGTTTTTTTAATAAACCTTTGACATTTGAAATGATAGAAAGAGTGATTGATGAAAATTTCTAAAAAATCTTTGCCTATTAAGTTCTCTAGATTTTAAGTATTTAAAATGAATAAAAGATTGAGGACTAAACCTCAATCTTTTATTGAAACAAGGATGGGTATAATTTAAGCTTATCTTATTTATTAATAATCCAATCCACTTTTGCTATTCTGGACAGACCTATGCCATTCAACTAGTTCTGCCTCTAAGGTATGGGCAACCTCCGGAAACACATCAATGACATTGTTCTTTTCGGAGGGATCTTTCAACAAATCATAGAGTTCAAATGATTGAAGATCCTCATTGCCGATAAGTTTATATTGATGTGTTACCCAAGAAGTATGTGGTTTACAAATAAACCCCATAGGTTTTTGTCTTATGGTTTCTTCCCCCTGAATGGCCTTCAAAATACTAACTCCATCAAGTGGCCTGGTATCGGGATAGTCAAGTTCCAATACATCCAGAATGGTTGCAAGGTAATCGCTTGTAAATGCGGGAAAATCTATCTTTCTGCCACCTTTAATATTATTTCTCCAAATCATAAATGCAGGAACCCTTACTCCTCCTTCATATAAACTTCTTTTTTGACCACGAAAAGGCCCTGCACTTCCCGGGGTTCGTTCTTCAGGACCATTGTCGCTGCAAAAGAAAATAATGGTTTCCTCAGCAATTCCGGCCTTCTCCAATGCTTCCCAGAGCCTGCCAATTTGCTGGTCCATGGCGGTAATAGAGCCATAATACAATTGCTCAGGCAATTTCATATCCGGATAATCATTCCTAAATGAACTATCAGTAACAACCGGTAAATGAGGGGTATGAAACCAAATTGTTGAAAAGAAAGGTTGATTCTTTTCCTGCGCTCCGTTTATAAAAGGGATAACCCTATCTATTATAACACGTGAATCATCACCGGTTAAATTGATTGTTTCTCTCTGGTTTTCACCTTTCCAATAGAACGTGCCATAATCACTCGTACTATCATTTTGTTCCACTGCCCTCCAACCAAAACGCATACTTTCTCCTTCAATAAACTCCTTAGGATAAACCATAGGATCATAAGTGGGCACTTTTGATTCCGTACTAAAAAATGTGGTATATCCATGTTCTGAAGGAATTGAATAATCTTTAAGAAACGTTGCTTTTCCTCCCCGATTAGCGTCAGGAACATCTTTTGACAATGTTCCTAAATGCCATTTTCCAAAATGCCCTGTTGCATATCCTTCTTCTTCAAGTAACTCTGAGATGGTTATTTCTTCAGGTTTCATATGACCTGTATTTGCATAAGGAATATCCATTCTTAATGGATTCCTTCCTGTAATCAAACTTGCTCTAGTGGGTGAGCACACTGCTGATGCTGAGTAAAATCTATTAAAAACAACTCCATTGGATGCCAATAGATCAAGGTTTGGCGTCTTTATCAGGGTATTTCCATTAAACCCCGCATCATACCATCCTTGGTCATCTGTCATAATTAAAATAATGTTGGGATTCTTTCGAGGGCTTTGACAAGATGAAAAAAGCACCATAAAACAAAACAAAAGACTAGTTAACTTATTCATGGAGTTAATTTTTGCTTTTCAAAGGTTAATCAATCAAAGGTTGAATATACTTGTTTTTGTTTAAATTAAAATCTACACTTCCTTTCACACTACTGGTAGATTTATCACCCAAACCCAAATGTCACTTTATCAAAAAGGCCCCGACCAAAGAATTTTGATCAGGGTCTTCAATGGTTGAAGCTTGGTTTATCTGTTTATCCAACCAGGGTTTTGCTCCATAACCACATCTTTATTTCTATCAATCACACTTTGTGGTATTGGCCACAAGTTATAATCAAAGTTCAGTGTCAAAGGTGTAATTTCGTGCATCGCATATTTTCTTATGCGATCCACCGCCACAGTACCACCCATGCGTAATAAGGTATTCCACCTGCACTCTTCGCCAAATAGCTCTCTGGCTCTTTCATCAAGAATAAAATCAATATTAACCTCACCAGCAGAAATCAACACATCACACTGGGCCCTAGACCTAATGCTATTGATGTCATTGGCTGCGCTTTGGTTATCACCTTTTCTATGATAGGCCTCTGCACGTAGCAATATGGTTTCTGCCAGACGTATGGCATAATCATCCCTAAATAAATTACTCCTATTTTCACCTTGATCCAATCCAACAAATTGATCCGTAGTAAGCTTAAAAATTATAGGATAAACCCAACCACGCCCTGCATTTGTTTCATCAATTACATCTTGAGGAACTACTGTACCAAACAATTCTGGAAAATTAGGGTCATTGTATATAATTGTCCGAATGATATTGTGTTCAGCTCCTCTTTGGTCATTGGCTGAAATCGGATCCTCCCAAATCAAATCCCCGGCATAGGGAGTTTGTTTATAAAAAGCAACACCTCTACCTCCTGCATCTTCTGCCACCCCGTCAAATCCAAGAATGGCCCTGTAAACCGGCATATAGTACCTTGGGTAATTTAAAACCGATTGCCTATCTTCTGTCAAATAGGCATCAAAATCTACCTGAAAAGTCCAAATACTTTCCATATTCCCATCATTATAATTGATGTTGTTTATCCGGAACAAATCCCAATAAACATCTTTCCCCGGTTCATTCATTCGTTCACCGAAGCGTTCTGTCATTAAGGCATAGGTTCCTCCATCTATCACATTAGAAGCATGTTTTATTGCCTGATCATAAGCTGATGCATCAGTGGATGTTATCCCTAACCCAAGGTAAAACTCAGCAAGGTAATGCTGAGCGGCTCCTTTTACAATCCTACCATCCTGAACAGTAATTTCAGGCAGGTCAACTAATATAGCTTCTAACTCATCTATTGCAAACTGATAAGTGGCTTCCCTTGTTGCCCTTTGGTAATCATACTTTGGTTCTGTGGCGATTTCAGTAACAATAGGCACACCACCAAATAATTCTGCGAGCATACCATGAGCATAAGCCCTGAAAAACCTTGCTTGGGCAATGGTATAAGCTCTCTTTTCGTCTGACTCAAAGGTAATTTCATCTAAATTTGCAGCATAAATTGCCGTATTGGCTGTAGCAATCAACTGATAATAGAAAGTATAGGTATTCCTGAACTCTCCCCTTTCCGGATTGATTCTGCTGTAATCACCAAAGGTTGTGGAAAGCCTAAATTCCGGGGCATCCATAACATCTGTGCTAAAACCCTTAGCCTGATAATTGGTGGTCCTAAAGTTTCTTACCCTGGAATACATGGTTATCAAAAGCTGATCTACTTGAGATTCCGAAGAGAATATATTCTCAAACGTATAAAAGGTTTTTGGTTCCTCAAGTAAGAATTCCTCATCGTTACACCCTATTGTTAAAAACAATAGCGCGAAAAATTGAATTTTATATTTGAATATTTTCATGATATCTGTCTTTATTTTTTAAAACCCTACTTGCAAACCCATTGAATAGGTTGTTGGTACAGGGTAGGCATTGTCTCCCGGCCTAATACCAGATTCTGCATCACCACCTCCGTACCAGTCTGTGAAGGAGTATAAGTTGTAAATACTGCCGTAGACTTTTACTGAAGATACACTAATGCCGCTAAGCATACCTTTAGGAAGCTCATAAGACAAATTAATGTCCTGAATCCTTAAAAAGCCTCTTGACATTAGACCTAAATACCGGTTTCCATTGAAATCAGGCCTTAAATAATATTCGCTTTGATTTTCCGGTGTCCACCAATCATGATCAATTTCATTGGTATCAAATCTATTATTGAAAGAATTATGTCTGGGATTTTCTCTTTGATAGTAATTGTCTTTACCTCCACCAAAAATACCGGAAAGCATAACGTAAAAGCTAAAGTTCTTGTATTTAAGGGTATTGGATAGACTCAATCTAAAATTCTCTTGCCTATACCCAAGGATTTGGCGATCATAATCTGCAGTAATAATCCCATCGGGAACTCCTTCCGGCCCACTTAGGTCTTTAAATTTAGCATCCCCGGGTACAGCTCCTGTGTTTTCGATATACTCTGTATCAGCCTCCTGAACAACTCCATCATATACATAGCCATAAATACCATTCAGTGGTTTGCCTATAAACAGTCCGTTGGACAAATCATCATCTTCTACACCATCACCGTCATTATCGTCTCCATAGAGCTCAACTAGTTTATTCCTGTTTTTCCAAAACATTAAACCGGAAGTCCAGGTGAAATTTTTATTTGAGATATTAGTAGTACGAAGACTTATTTCAATTCCTCTATTGTCAACTTGACCAAGACTCGAGATAATAGAGCTGAAGCCTGTCATGATGGGAATTTGGCGGACAAATATTTGGTCTGTAGTACTAGAAAAATAAAAATCAAGATCGAAGAGCACATTTCCATTCAACCAAGCAGACTGGAACCCACCATTAAAAGCTGTGGTTGTTTCCCAACCTAAATTTGGATTACCCAACCCACTTTGAGAAATTCCATATAAAATTGTGGAAGGAGCATCTCCAAACTCATAGCGTATTCCACCGCCACTTCCACTAGCAAAAGGTGCCAATGTTCCATAAGGAGAAACACCTTGGTTCCCATTCTGACCATAGGATGCTTTCACTTTTAGATAATCTAGGTATTGGTCCCCCTTAAGGAATTCCTCTTCAGAAATTGTCCATGAAACTCCAATAGAAGGGAAATTACCCCATTTCTTTTCAGCTCCAAAAACTGATGATCCATCTCTTCGAACAGTTGCGGTTAAATTATACCTGTCTCTATAACTATAGCCAATCCTACCAACATAGCCTATATTCGCTCTTTCTACTATCGTCAAATTATTTCTTTGAACAGTAGCTTTATGAATACAATTCACTCCCAACAAGGTATTGCCATTATCAGAAAAATCATTCCCACTTGCTTCCACAGTTTTGGTGTATGAAAAATCCCTTGTGGCCACTAAGGTGGCATCCAAGTAATGTTCCCCGAGTTGTTTGTTATAATTGATGATATTATCCATTACATAGGTATGGTAATTTGTACGGCGATTATACCCATTTGCCTGCGCCAAAGTCTTGGCGACCTCTGTAGGGGAATACCTCTGTATAAATGGCTCAACTAGTTGCTCTTGAATATAATAATTCTCATGATAGAACCTGTCTTGCACATTATTATTGGCATTGATAGAGTAATTAAACCTATAAGTAAGGCCTTCAATTTTGGGCACTTTTACCAAGGCGTAGGTGGCAAGACGATAAAAATTCCGCTTATCAATATCATCCACTCCTTCTGATAAATCCCATAGAGGACTTGGTATAGAAGATCCTGTAGGATATCTTTCTAACAAAGTACCTGTATTCGACTCCGGGTTTTCAGGCATGGCATCCCATCTGTAGGGATAACTCATTGGAGCCATTTGGTAGGCTCTGGCTACATTGGCCCCAATACCGGAATAGTCATTGTTATTGTAAGCACCGTCAATCCCAACTTTTAACCAGCTTGTTACATCAGCATCCAATTTGGATCGGATTGAAATCCGCTGATAATCGTCTCCTACTATGGCTCCTTCATTGGTGTTGTATCCACCAGAAAAATAATAATTGATTTTATCGGACTTCCCGGATACAGACACTTGATGGTTTTGAATGGCACCATTTCTTGAAATAAGATCCATCCAATCGGTATCCACTCCTTGAGCAAAAAGCCTGGTTCTGGTTACATCATCAAATACGATTTCGGATGGCGATTCTATGGAAGGTGTTTGGGCAACATATTTCTCTGTCCACCTTTCCAAATTCATCATGTCAAATTGATTTTGCCAGCGATTTATCCCAAAGGAGCCATCATATTTTATAATCGGCTTATTGGATTTTCCGCTTTTGGTCGTAATTACAATTACTCCATTAGCAGACCTGGATCCATATACAGCAGCTGCTGAAGCATCTTTTAAAACATCAATAACAGCAATATCATCAGGATTTATATCTGTTAAACTTCCCAGATAAATAATACCATCCAATACAATTAAAGGTGAATTTGAGCCATTAATTGAATTTTGCCCTCTAACTAAGATTCCGGGAGTGGATCCCGGAGAAGTTTGTGGCGCAACATTTACACCGGCCACTGTGCCTTGCAAGGATTGTAAAGCATTACTGGAGGCCGACAAAGCCAATTCAGAATCTTCCAGTTTAACCGTACCCACTGCACCACTAATGTCTTTCCTTCTGGCAGTACCATAACCGACAACCACTACTTCTTCTAAAGATGCAATATCTGCCGTCAGCACCAAGTCAATCACCGACCTGTTCCCTACTTCTACTTCTTGGGGAGCATAACCCAAATAGCTAAAAATCAGTATAGAGTTTTCATCTGGAACTTGAATTGTATACTTACCATCAAGATCTGAAACTGCTCCGATAGCGGTCCCTTTAACAATGACATTGACTCCGGGAATTGTTTCCCCGTCTTCACCTGTAACTGTACCTGATATAACTTTTTCCTCCTGGGCCAAAATGTTGTTACCCGAAATTTCATTGGTTGTCAAAATTATGTAACGATCCCTTACCGCATGCTCCACATTAGTTCCGGAAAACATTTTATCCAACACCACATCAATTGATTCATTTTTTGCATCGATGGATATCTTTCTTTTTACATCCACGATTTTTTCACTGAACATAAAGTAGTACTCACTTTGTGCTTCTATGTCATGAAGCACCTCCCTAATTTCATAATTATTAAAAGCCAAATTTAGCTTTTCGGTCTGGGAATAGGTTTTGTCGGCAAGAACGGTTATCACAGAAAAGACCAGCAAAAACATGGTTAATTTCATGACCCTAAATGCCCTATTTATGCCGGGCTTATCCTTTTCTTTATTATTTTGGTTATTGTTTTTCATACTCTTAAAGTATTAGGATTTAAAATTACCCAAGGTAATTTTAAATGGTTTATCAATAATTAATTTTATGCTAGCATGCTAGCTTATTAGTAATAGGTCTTCATCATAGGCATCTGTTTTTTTCATTTATAGCTAGTTTTATAATTATATTTCATCGCTTTTCAATGCTTATTTTTTGTTTGGAAAAGCTGCCGTCAGCTGCTTTTTTTCTGGGGTAAATGGTATAACGAATAGCAGTAACCTCCTTCATAAGATCTAGAATAACTTCCAATGGGTCGTCCTCAAGTGTTACTGTATAGGTTAAGTCTTTAATCTCCTCAGAAATATCAAAGACTACATTAAACTTCCTACCGAGCTTATCTGCAATGCTTCCTATAGTGGCATTTTCAAATACCATTTTCCCCTCTTTCCAAGCATAATACCGTTCTATATTGCCTTTGGAACATGTCAATCTACCCGTAGCCTTATCCAACCTTACGTGCTGGCCCGGCACCATCTTCCCAAGAATGAGGTCTTCCTTTTGCTTACTATTTTTTTCAAGGACAACCTTTCCCTCTTTTAGTGTAGCGGAGACAAAATTATCATTGGGGTAAGCAGATACATTGAAGGAAGTTCCCAAAGCTTTAATAGAAAGATTGGAAGTGTGGACTATAAATGGGTTTTCCGGGTCGTGGGCGACATTAAAAAACCCTTCTCCTTTCAGACTAACTGTTCTTTTATCCCCTGTAAAAATTCTGGGATATTTTAGGCTACTCCCATAATTTAAATGAACCTCCGTTCCGTCTGACAATTGAACAACAACTCGAGCTCCTATCGGTGCAATTATCTCTATTTCGTCGGGTTTTACTTTAAAATAATTCTGTTCCTGATAAAAATCCTTAATCAATAATACACCAAGAGTTCCAATAAGTGGAAGCAATAAAGTAGCAGCCATTTTTCTGTACCATCCCTTGATTTTATTTATTTTATTATCCTTGGTCTCTTGAGGTAGGTTTTTAAGATTTATTTCATGATGAACCTTATCCAGAATCGCCTGAAAATCAACTGAAGGTTCCATACTATCCTCTACAGCTAAATTTTGCCAACTTTCTCGTAACCAACCTTTAATCTTCTCCTTATCTTTGCCCGAAATTATCCACTTAGAGATAACTTCATACTCCTCTTCAGTACACTTATTGTCTATGTAATTATTAAATATCTTTCTATCCATTCAACCGAAGCTAATACCAAAGTGAAGTAAGTAACCTATTCTATTTTAAGAACAAAATAAAATTTAATTTTACATCCGCTCATAATAGTAATACGCATGACTGAATTTCAGGGACTAGAGAGAACAAAAATACTTTATAACCTATTATTTTAAAGTCATATATTTGAGTAGAACTGAGAAAAAATAATATTGTCCAAGTTACCATGACTGGCAATATACCTACTTGTCTTTATCGTGGAATGGGCAGAGTAAACTAATCTTTTTAATTTACAGGGGCTAAAGAAAAAAGCAAATAAAAAAAATATTAAGGGTTAAATCATTGTTTAATTTAGCTCTCAGAAATTTTAAAACAGATACCAAATGGTTTTTTACTGTATTACATGAAATCCCTAATTTTTGCGCAATTTCTGCGTGATTGAATCCATTCTCCCTGCTTAATCGATAAATTTCCTGTTGCCTCGGCGTTAATTGACTCAATAATTGCTCTACATTGGCCTTAAGTTCTTTGTAATGAATTTCATTAATGATATAATCTGAGCTGCTTATTTCCTGATCATTCATCAGAAACTCCTTGGACTTGGAAACGGTCATTCTTTTTCGAAGAAGACTTATGGTAGCATTGTAGGCAATTGTAAAAAGAAAAGAATCAAATGATTGGTAAAGGTCTATTTTTTCTCTTGTCTCCCAAACTTTAATAAACACTTCCTGAACTATTCCCTCTGCATCTTCTTTTTGCTTCAAATACCGAAACACAAATCTGTAGAGTTTTTGACAATACCTATTGTAGATGGCATCGAAAGCTACCATATCACCTTTCTTCAAAAGTGCCAGAAGTTCAGTCTTGTGGGTATAATTATTCAATATTTCGGGTCTATTAAGCCCTTCAAAAATACTCAATCTATAATTAAATCCAACACTTTATCCATTTATCAGGATAAAAAACCTTTTAAACCTGTGTTAAACCTATTTTCAACAACTCACAATTCTCGCTAATAATAAAAAAAGAACTACTTTAGAGATAATACTGTTTGAATAAAGTTATACAAAACCTTATTAATGGCTCCTGAACCAATTCAGAGACTAGGTAATGAAGGATAAAATATTTGACCAAGAAATGAAGCTTAACATTCAAGATACTTTTACAAGTGAATTACCTGAAGACCCTATTATGGGGAAACAACGGCGACAGGTTACAGATGCATGTTTTTCTTATGTAGATCCAAGTCCAACCGCAGCACCTAAACTGATACATGTTTCAAAGGAAATGTTGGATAATCTGGGATTAACAATAGAAGACAGTAAATCCACTGAATTTCTAAAAGTTTTTACAGGCAATTCTGTTCTGGATAAAACCAAACCATATGCCATGTGCTATGGTGGTCATCAGTTTGGAAATTGGGCAGGGCAATTGGGTGATGGAAGAGCTATCAATTTATTTGAAGTAGTGCATAAGGAAAAGAAATGGGTGGTACAGCTTAAAGGTGCGGGAGCGACACCTTATTCGAGAACAGCAGACGGACTTGCTGTTTTGCGCTCTTCCATTCGCGAATACCTTTGCAGTGAAGCAATGCATCACTTGGGAGTACCTACCACTAGGGCTTTGTCTCTAGCCTTAACCGGTGACAAAGTGATGCGAGATGTGTTGTACAATGGAAATCCCGCCTATGAAAAAGGAGCCATCGTCAGTCGAGTCTCACCAAGTTTTTTACGTTTTGGAAATTATGAACTTTTTGCCTCCCGCCAAGACACCAGCACACTTAAAACCCTTGTAGACTTTACCATAAAACATCATTTCTCGCACTTAGGGACTCCTTCTAAAGAGACTTATATAGCTTTTTTCAATGAGGTGGTGCAAAGTACGTTAGCCCTAATTGTGCATTGGCAAAGGGTGGGTTTTGTTCACGGTGTAATGAATACAGACAACATGTCAATTTTAGGCTTGACTATAGATTATGGTCCTTACGGTTGGCTAGAGGGTTTCGAAGAAGGCTGGACACCCAATACTACAGACCTACACCAAAAGAGATACCGATATGGAAACCAACCCAATATTGGTCTATGGAATTTATATCAATTGGCCAATGCATTGTACCCTTTGATTGAAGAAGTAGCACCTTTGGAAGATGCTCTGGATCAATACAGATCAGGTTTTCCAAAAGCAATGGTTCAAATGATGCGGGAGAAAATTGGTTTAACCACAGAAAAAGGGAAAGACATTGCTTTAATTCAAGAATTGGAAAGGCTATTGCAGGAAGCAGAAACAGATATGACAATATTTTTCAGGTTACTAAGTAAAATAGAGAAAGCCGACACCTCAAATGGTTTAGAACAGGTAATGGAATCCTTCTACACTCCTTCTGAGTTATCATCGAGCCTGCGAGAAGATTGGCAAGCTTGGTTCCAATTTTATGGAAACCGTTTGCAAGAAGAATCTTTATCTGACATCGAGCGAAAGAAAAACATGAACCTAGTTAACCCGAAATATGTACTTCGGAATTACATGGCTCAATTGGTGATTGATGATGCAGAAAATGGAAATTATGGCCTATTGGAGGAATTGTTTGACCTATTGAAAAACCCTTATTCAGAACAAGCCGATCAGGAAAAATGGTTTGCCAAACGACCTGAATGGGCGAGGCATAAAGTAGGTTGTTCCATGCTTTCCTGCAGTTCATAATTATGTTGTTGGATCGTATATATAAATTACCAATCGGGTATTCGCAGGTAATTTATGAAAATAAAAAATATGGGCTAACAAGAGCCGATTTCAATAGGGGTAACAGCATTAAAATTTATGCCAGAGAATTGGGAGGAAAGAATTTTATTAGCTTAAATTATTATATAACCAACAAGCAAGATTTGTTAAAGCCCTGCGAAATGTCTGACAAAAAGGTAATACACTTTCTAAAAAACTTTATGATTTTAGAATAATTAATTTTGTTATATTTCTCTTCGGCTTCAAGATTATAGATTTACTCCGCTTTTTTTAAAGATCTCCTGTAAGCTTTTCTCGATTGGAAATGATTTTAAAGCAGGAACATTTGCGCCACCGGGATTACCTAAAGGAACTTTTCCCACAAAAGATTTTACTCCTCCGAATACCAAACGGGGGATTTGACCGATTATCTCCTTTTTACTTTTAATTCTTATCCCAAACAAAAGCATTTCCCAATGGACAGAGGAGTGAGAATAAGGATACCTTTGGCCTATTATGTGGGCATTTTCCAGATGTTTCCAGGCTTTGCCAAGATGACCGGCTGCAAATTCCATTCTGTAACTTTCAAGTGCTTCATTAAAATAAGGCGTTAAATCTGAAGGCATAGAAGTGTAAAATTTCATATCATACATAGGTGGTTACAAATTTCAAACGGCAATAAAACCTTAATAGTTTTTAATTTTACTTAACATGGCCATATCCTAAGGTAATGCCATTTACTCCATTTAACTCATATCGGTCTACCAATAAAATAAGGTAAACCAAAAAAATAGGAAAGGGTATGATTCCCTTTCCTAATGACAATTATTTGTTCCACCATTTATTCAGTGAAGCAGTAAGTTTTGCCACCACCTCAGGATGTTTCTCCTCCAGGTTATTTTCTTCAAGAGGGTCCTTTAAGATATTGTACAACATTACTTCTTGGGTGTCCTCATTGGCTACTCCCGGTACAATAATTTTCCAAGGACTGGTGATAAGAATTCTACTTTCCAAAGTTTTTTCCGGTACCTCAACACCTTTCATATCATGAGCAAAATCCATGCTGTAGATTTCCTTTCTATTTTTCAAGGCTTTTTTATCCATTATATTAATTCCTTGCATATTAGGAAGCGGATCCAGCCCTACAGCCGCCATCGTGGTTACCGCCATATCGATGCTACTTGCCAAATTAGAATGATCCATCTTAGGCTTTATTTTTTTCGGCCATTTATAAATAATAGGAGTTCTTATTCCCATGTCTTGGGGAGCCTGCTTGGACCCCTTCACAAATTTATTAGGAGTATCAGGATCTTGAATCCATCCATTGTCAGTAACAAATACTACTAAGGTATTCTCTGAAAGCCCCTTTTCTTCTACCCTATCCAAAAGCTGACCAATGGTGATGTCAAACCATTCACACATTGCCCAATATGAAGCTACAGATTTACTTGGAGCCAATGGCAAGTATTTTTGAAGCAAAGAATCCGGTGGATTATGGGGAGAATGAGGCAAAAATGGTGCATACCATACAAAGAAGGGCTTGTCTTCATCGATTGCTTGATCCATAAAATCAAATATAGGATACATTCCTTCACGTCCAATTTTTAGGCCTACATCTCCATGTCTTCCACCTCGGCTTGGATCACCGTGGGTCATACCATGTGTAAACCCTCCTTCTTTATAGTTTCCACCCCACCATTTTCCGGCTTGAAATGATAAATATCCTAATTTTTTAAGAATCATTGGGATGGTAGGGTGTTTTTGAAATTCATCTAAATAGTCTTTATAAAGTCGAGACCTGGCGATTTGCCAATCATTGCTGTATCGCTTACCCTCAAAATTAAATTCTGGATCATTCCCGGTGATCCCATGTTGATAAGGATAAAGACCAGTTATTATACTTGCCAATGAAGGACTGCATAGTGGGGCGGTCACATAACCCCGAGTGAAGGTATGGCCTTCATCAGCCAATTTGTCAATATTCGGTGTTTCAATATGTGGGTGACCAGTAAAACCATAATCATTCCACGCTTGATCATCGGATAAGATATAAATTATATTGGGTTTTTCTTCTTGGGCATAGGATGTCAATTTTGTAACTGACATCAAAATGAACATTATAAATGCCCACTTTAAAGGACGAGTCCTACTTGTTTTTTTCATTGTTAATTATTTTGGTTTTTCTAAAATTAATAACCTGAATTCTGTTCCAGCCGGTTGATTAAGATTTGTTCTGCCGGTATAGGAGCCAACAGCTTATAGTTAGCCACATCAAAGGATGCATCAAAAAGGAAAGACTTCATTTCTTTTTCCCTTTGGCCATGTGCAGCCATTACTTCCAAAGCTTTGCCCGTTCTCTTAAGGTCATACCACCTTTGGTTTTCAAAACAGAATTCTACCTGACGTTCTTTCAATATCAAGTCCTGCAAACTCTCTTGGTTATATCCCTGTAGCGGTTCGGTTAAACCTGCCCTGTTCCTTACCATTTCTACAAAAGGAATGGCTTCACCAGTTCTACCTTGAGCATTTAAGGCCTCTGCATACATCAATAATACATCCGAATAACGTAACACCGGCATATTGTCCCCACAGCGATCATCAGGAGCTGAAACAGGTGGTTTAAACTTTCCAATATATGACAATTCTCTTATTTCTCCATCCCAATCCGGCCCCGTCCAGGTATTAATTGATACTGCTTTCCTATTATCTCCTTCTTCAAACGCCATGATAAGGTCGCGGGTGGGGATATTCCAACCTGCAGATACCATACTTATATTAGGTCTATTGGTGATTTCACCTTCAGAGCTCCAAGGAGCAAACATAAAGATAAACCTATTGGATAGCTCTCTGTTATTCTCTGAATATTGTATTGAAAATAGAGTTTCAGTGAAGTCGGGATTAGACGGATCATATAGATCAGCATAATTTGGAAGTAAGCTATATTGGTTGGCATCTATTACCGCCTTTAAGCTACTTTCTGCGGCACCATAATTTTTTAAAGTGAGCTGCACTTTACCTAATAAAGCTTGAGCTGCATATTTATTCGCTCTGCCATCCTCATCCACAGAAGTAGCATTGGAGAAGTGGTTCACAGCACTTTCAAGGTCATTTATGATTTGTTGATAAACTTGTTCCTCGGTAGCCCGATCAATATTAACTGCTTCTTGTGCAGTAATAGGTGTTGTCACCAAAGGTACGCCACCAAACTGCCTTACAAGGTTAAAGTAGTATAGCCCACGTAAAAACAAGGCTTCGGCTGTGGACCTTTCTTTATAAGCTTGATCGGTCCAGGTGACACCTTCCCTATCGATTTCAGCCAACAATTTATTACATCTGGTAATTCCATTATATGAACCATCCCAAAATTGAGCATATCCTCTATTGTCTGAAGTAATAATAAATTGATCAATAACTCCTCTTACCGCTTCTCCGGTCCTGATATTGTACTGAAAACTCGTATTGTCTGATATCAATTCTGCCAATACCCAATGTAAATCCTTCTCATAATCCCTCATTGGTACATAGCATCCATTGGCAAGAAGTATAAATTCCTCTTGGGTCTGATAGAAGTTGCCCTCATTTAAAGTGGTCTCCGGGAAAATCTCCAGAAAATCCTCTGAACAGGCACTCATTCCCAAAAAGACAAGTATATATAATAGCTTTTTCATGTCTGATTATTTTTTTGTGACGCTGAATTTTAATTAGAATTGCGTTTAAAAAGATAGATTGATGCCTATCGATGTGGTTCTCGACAGTGGATAGGATGTCATGTCAAATCCTGGGACTAAGGTATTGTTCTGGTTGGCTGCTTGCCCTTCAGGATTTGCCCCTTTATAGTTGGTAAACATGGCCAAATTTTGAACGGTCATGTATATCCTCGAACCCTTCACTACCTTCAAACGCTCCATTATTTTACTTGGCAAGGTATACCCTAATGTTAGGTTTGAAATCCTTAGGTAAGATGCATCTTCAACCCAAAGTGTGGAAACCCTATGCCCCCAACTTGGCCTCACTTGTGGTATGCCGGAATGAATTCCATCCCCCGGATTTTCAGTACTTCTCCAACGGTTTACCCAATCTTCATCCACATTAAAAAAACCTTGAAGGTTATCTGTCGTTTGGCGCAATCCATTCATTACCTGACCTCCACTCTGCCCATTAATAATCAAACCTAGGTCAATATTTTTATAAGCAAAATTGTTCGTAAAACCGAAAATAAAATCCGGATGGGGATTACCGATAATGGTATAATCCAACACATCATTGATCAAACCATCTCCGTTAACATCTCGGTATTTAACATTCCCTTCATAGACTTGTGGCGTTTTAACAATGTCAGGATTCTCCATATCTTCCGGTGTATACACACCTTCCAATACAAATCCATAAAACTGCCCAATAGGCTTACCCACTACAGACACATGTGTAGGGTTTCCATCATTATTACCTGCCAATATTCGTACTGTATTGTCATTCAAAGAAATAACCTTGTTTCTATTGAAGGCAATATTTGCATTGATGTCCCAGTTAAATGCCCCAACAAAAGGGGATCCACCCAAGGCAATTTCCAGCCCCATATTTCTTACATTTCCTTGATTAATTGTTTGAGAATTAAAGCCTGTTATGGTAGGAATAACATCATTGAGAAGCATATTATTACTTTCTCTTCTGTACAAGTCTACCAATAGACTTAACCTACTGTCTAAAAATTGAAAGTCAAGTCCTAGGTCAAACTGATTGGATTCTTCCCAGGTTAGGAAAGGATTAGACAAGCCTACAGAGGAAGCTGTCACCTGATTGTTGCCAAAAACATAAGAGCCTGCGCTTATCGAGGCAAGATGGGCATAATTACCTATATTATTGTTCCCACTTTTACCATAACTTGCTCGAATCTTAAATTCATCCATCCAATTGATATTCTGAAAAAAGTCTTCTTCAGAAACCCTCCAAGCTGCCGCAAGGGAAGGGAACATGGCAAATCGATTTTCATCTCCAAAGCGTGATGATCCATCTGACCTAAAAGTAGCTGTCAATAAATATTTGTCTCTAAACGCATAATTGACCCTTCCCAAATAGGATATCATGCTCCACTCATTGATGGCTTCCCCCCAATTGGTAATACTTTGTGCAGCATTGATCGTAGTAATTAAGTCGTTTGGAAAAGGACTTGCTCCCAAAGAAATAGTATTGGAGGTAAACTTTTGAGTAGTATAACCCACCAGGGCATTAATTCTGTGATCACCTTTATTTAAGTCATAATTCAATGTATTCTCAATCAGCCAATCAAAGCTATTGCTTCGAGAATTGCTTGACGCACCGGTACCGGCTGTTGGAGGCCTATTTGAAGCGCCTATTGTACTAGGAATGTATTGTTCGTATTTTGATACTTCAAAAATTGTATTAAGTGACGACCTGAACCTTAAATTTGGCAATATCTCAAGTTCAGCAAATGCCAAACCAAGGTTTTGAAAAGTGTTTTGCTGCATTTTGATCTCCTGCAAAGCAAACAAAGGATTTACAAAGCTCCAAGCAGAATGAAACCGACTCTGAGGGGCGACGATATAAGGTTTCAAATTTCCATTTGCGTCATAAGGGGTAGAAATTGGATTTGCCCAAATACTCACTCCCAAAATATCATTCCTATTTAGATTAGTACTGGCCCGATCCTGTTTGATAAAGGTCGGTTGAATAGTAGCACCAATCTTGAGCTTATTGGTCACATTACTTTCAATTCCTAAATTACTGCTAAACCTTTCTATACCGGTATGTTTTAGCACACCCTCCTGCTTGAAATATCCCAAGCTAAAGTTTATTTTAGAATCTTTGGTACCCTTCTGCATACTGAAGTTATGGTCTTGAATTTTCGCAGTTTGCAAGACTAAGTCATACCAATCTGTTCCCCGGCCCGACAAAGCTTCCAAATCTCTATATTCTTCCGGGTAATCGGACAAGGTGGGTTCTCTGCCTTCTGTTTGCCTAACCCCTATATCTATTCTGTTTCTCTGAAATTCCGCAAATTCCCGTTGATCCAATAACTGAGGCCGTCCTTTTTGGGGAACTTGCTGAACCCCTACCATAGAAGAGAAGTTTATATTGGTCTGTTCAAATTCTCCCTTTTTAGTGGTGATCATAATCACTCCATTGGCACCTCTTGAACCATAGATGGCTGTTGATGAGGCATCTTTTAAAATGGTAATGGACTCAATATTATTAGGATCGATAAACATCAATGGATTGAGGGTTTGGTTCATCCCTGAAGAGTAAGGCATCCCATCTATAACATACAGAGGCTCATTACCTGCTCCAAGAGAACCACTTCCTCGAATTTTAACTGAGGTTCCTGCGCCAGGAGCACCGGAAACTTGCTGGATTTGAACCCCGGCTACCTGGCCTACCATTTTTTGGTCCAAGGATGACACAGGTAAATTTTTAATCGCTTCTTGATTAACAGATGACACAGCACCGGTTACATCTTCTTTCTTTTGGGTACCATATCCCACCACTACCACTTCTTCAAGTGCCGCTTGATCTCCAATTAAGGTGATTTCGTATACCGTTTGGTTACCAACAGTGATGGATTGACTCTTGTAACCGATAAAGGAAACCTTGATTACGTTTCCCTGCCCTACATCAAGAATAAATTTACCGTCAATATCTGTAACAGTCCCATTAGTTGTTCCTTCTATGATTACTGTGGCGCCGGGTATAGGATTCCCCTCTTCATCAACTACAGTACCTTCTATAGGAATGTATGCATCCACAGCATCATTTACTGCCGCAGGTTGATGTGAAAGTTCTACCACCTTATTTTCCGGAGAAAGTCCAGGCTTTACATAGATGGTATTGTTTACCCTTTTGAATTCAAATGCCGTAAGCTGTGCAAGGTGTTGTAGTACTTCCTTTAGATTACTTTCCTGAAAGGAAAAGGTAAACTGGTTTTCTACACTACCCACCTTCTGATTATAAGTAAAGTTAAATAGGGTTTTTTCTTGGATTATACCCAATACCTCTTCAAAGGTTTTGGACTGAACGCTTATGCTTAACCCTACATCTTCCAAATTTTGACTCTTTGAAGGGGTAGCCATAATAAATTGCATTGCAATCACCTGAACAAGGAAGGCATACAGAAGCCTCTTTGATGCCATGATCAATAGTTTTAGTAAATTAATTTCCATAATTTTAAATGCTTAAAATTCTTTTCGGGTTAGTTAATTGATGAGTGTTTTAAGTATGATCCAGGACTGTTCCAGCAGTTTCTGGATCATTTTTTTTTCTTTTATTCCATAGTTATTATTTACATTTATTCATGTTTATTATTATCGTTTTGGTTTCAATATCCGTTTGATAACTAAAATCTAAAATATGTCGAAATCCCAATAGTATTGTCTCTATTCGCTCTCCGGAATAGGCACCTGTGATCGCACAGTCAATATCCCCATCCGGCATTATTAATTCGATATTTACACCATAGGCCCGTTCCAAAATCGAAAAGACCGAAGCAATAGATTCTTCCTCAAACTCTAATTTTCGTGTATGCCACCCTATATAATAATCGGGGTTGACTTCCTTTACCTGAATTTCTGATGCCCTCAATAAAGCTTGCTGCCCTTGATCTAATACCACGTCTTTATTGGAAATTTTATCCTGTACCTTCACCCTACCACTTGCGACAGTTACCTCAGTATTTTTATGGGTATTTATATTGAATGATGTCCCTAATACTGTAATCTCAGAAGAATCCATCACCACTTTAAATGGTTTATTGGTATTGGGCGTTACCTTAAAAAATGCTTCTCCTGTTAAATACACCACTCGATTATCATCCGCAAAATCTTTAGGGTACTCAAGCTTGCTGTTTTCATTGAGTCTAACAGTGCTTCCATCTACCAAAGTCACCATGGACCGCATACCTTCTCCTGTGTTTTTCACTAAAAAAATAGGTTGCTCAACTTTGTCCATTGTGTGATAAATGAGCAAACCAAGCATAGAAAAGAGTAAAAATATTGCCGCTACTTTTCTTAAAACAAGAATTAATTGCCTTACAGACCTTTCGTTTTGGCTTTCCTTTTTTAAATTTTCCCAAACCCTCGTTTTAGATTTTTCCAAATCTATTGGATTAGGATCCTTTCCCAGCTTTGCCAAATCATCCAAAAACGAATCAAATGCTTTCCTTTCCTTGGTCGAAGGTTTAGCTTTACTATACTTATTTGCCCAGTTAAATAATTGCCTAATTTGCATAAAATACCAAAGGGTTATACAGTAGAGTACCTCAAACCCAAAAGATCAGCTAGTGTGGTGGTAAAAAAATCTATTTTTTATTCTATAGGACAATTAAAATTATTCAAGCTGAAAGAAAAAGTAAATTTACGACCAGCTAAAAATAAGTATAACTACAAGCTCTAAGGATTGTCTTAAATGATACAATGCTTTTTTAATGTGGTTTTCAACAGTAAAAACTGAAATTCCCAGCTTCTTTGCAATTTGTTTGTTACTTAGATAACCAAACCTGCTTAGCTCGAAAACATTTCTACACTTCTTTGGTAGTTTCTCGACTGCATTTTCCAATAGTGAACGGGTATCTTTTTCTTCTAAATATTCATCCGTGGAACATATTCCTATACTATTTTCAATATAGTCTAGTTGCTCCCGGTTCCATTTGTTTTTTCGTATTTCTTTGGAAATCTGATTTCTTGCTGCTCCAAATAAGTAAGGAAGTAGGCTAGTATATGTTAAGGTTGGTGGTTTTTTCCAAAGCGAAATAAAAATATTCTGAGCGACGTCCTCAGCTGTCTCCCGATCTTGCATTACTTTGAATACATACCGATAAATGGAATCAAAATGCCGTTGATAGAGAACTTCAAAAGCACCGTGGTTTTGATGTTCCATTATCAACCGCAGAAGTTCTCGGTCATTATAGAATGTTATTTTGGTCAATTTTGGGTTATGATAACTTGTAATACGCTAATTAAAAGAATTTAATGCATAATTCAAATAAAGATTTTTATATTACTGAATTTCAAACAATTGGAGAACAACGAGTACAAACAAAACCTCGTTCCGAAATTTAATACACCCTTGAATACCTGAAAGATAGTATTCCAACAAAACCTTTTAGGCTACTGATCATTTTAAAAACACACCTCCAAAACCACTGCAAATTTCAAAGTAAGCTACTTATAATTGGGTTAAACAGATGGAAGTTCCCATCCCCCATGATATTCAGATTGAATCAAGGAATTCCCTTTACTATTTCCTTTAAAATTGCCTAATTTAGTGTTCCACTCTAGCACATTCTCACCTGTTCTCACAGCTATATTACCCATATGCGCATAAAGGGCAACATTTCTACCAATTTCAACAGGACAGTTTGTAGCAATTCTTTCTTTTACTCCTCTTAAAAAATTTAACACATGTATTTCCATTGCGCTTTTTCCGGTGAAATTAAAATTTGCCTTAGCCAGTTTGCTTGCCTCTTCACTTTCATCCTTATTCCCATTTAAGATTTTCCAGTCCCCCCTATCAGCAATAATTGCACCTTTGTCACCGATGAATTCTACACCATACGGCTTTTCATAAGGCCCAATGGCAAGGCCGGCAGTATGCGTCCAATGAATGAAATAATCCTCCATTGGGTAACTAACATCCATTATTTCATAGGTTTCTCGGCAATAGGATGCAAGATTATAATTGGCACCGGAAGCAATTACGGACATTGGTTCCTGTTGTATATTTTTGGCCCAAAGTGCCATATCCAAAAGGTGCACTCCTCAATCTGTCATCAAACCACCACCATAATCCCAAAAATGTCTCCAATTCCCATGCACCCGATTGGGATTATAGGTTCTTTTTGATGCAGGACCCAGCCAAAAATCATAATCCAAACCTTTTGGAATGGTTTCATTAGGAACTTTAGATGCACCCATACCATAAGGAAAATTAGCCCATACATTGACTCGCTTGATTACTCCGATTCCACCGGAATGAATATGAGCCATTGCGCTGTTCCAAACCTCACCACTCCTCTGCTGCTGCCCCACCTGAACCACCCTGTTGTATTTCCTAGCGGCTGCAAGCATTAAATTGCACTCCTCAATGCTATTTGCCAGTGGTTTCTCCACATAAATGTCTTTCCCTGCCTGACAGGCAAGTACCATGATCAAGCAATGCCAATGATCGGGCGTACCAATAATTACAGCGTCAATTGCATCATCTTCCAGTAATCTCCTAAAATCACCGTATCCTTTTGGAATTTGCCCGAAAGACTTCTTTACATCCTCTATTCTTTTTTCCAGTATATTCCGATCCACATCACAGATACCAAGGCAGTTTACCTGCCCAGTTTCCATCATATGACTCAAAATATTATACCCCTTATTCCTGGCCCCAATTAAACCTATGTTCACTTTTTCATTGGGAGAAATTTTACGAAAAAATGAAAAATCAGGTATTATTAAACCCAAACCTGCTGCCGAGGCACTGCTCTTTTTTAAAAAATCTCTTCTTGATTGTCTCATACCTATCGTGTTAAAAATTTATTACCTTGTAAAACCTGAACTAACCGACATTATGATTGAATATATAAATAATTTCACATATTTATTTTGTTACACACCTATTTTATAAAACAATCCAACAAAAAACATCCACTCTTTCCACCTTGATTGATATATTTTGCTTTTTATTAACTCCTTATTTTTTATTGATTTAAAGACTTACAAATGCATTTACTCCAAAAAAGAAGTTTAGAATAAAAATAAATTTTTACATTCAATATCTCATCGATAAAATGAATGAAACCAATAACAATAACTCAAAATGAAAACAATTATAAGCTCAGTATTATTTCTTTTTATAACTACCGGCATTTTTGCTAGTAACCTACCAAGGAACCAAAAGGCTAACCCATTTCTTGGAAAGTGGGGACTTCAGATTGAAGGCGGAGGAGTGGGATGGCTTTATGTAAATGAGGACCAAGGATTTCTAGATGCTGAATTGTTGTGGATAGGCGGTAGTGTATTGCCGGTATCTCATGTGTATTTAGCCAACGAAAACACTTTGGTGGTTACGAGAACAAATCAATCCAAAAAAACTGATCATAGAACGCATACAATTACCCATACTTTAAGGATTGAAAAAAATGGGGATGAATTAAAAGGAACCATGTCAGGTCCTAGGAGAGACAGTGAATATATCGCTAATTTCACAGGAAAAAGAATGCCTGAAATGCCTGCTAAACCGGATCTTTCCAAGGTGAAATATGGCAAGCCCATAGCCTTATTTAATGGGAAAGACTTGAGTGGGTGGGTGTTAATGAATCCCAAACAAAAAAACGGATTCAAGGTGGAGGATGGCATCTTGGTCAATAACCCCGTTCAACCCGAAAATGGCAAACATATATCCTATGGTAATATTAGGACAAGTGAAGAATTTAATGATTTTAACTTGAAACTTGAGGTAAATGTCCCCAAAGGGAATAACAGCGGAGTTTACCTGAGAGGAATTTATGAAATTCAGGTGGTTGATTCTTATGGAAAGCCTTTAGATTCTCATAATATGGGGGCTCTTTACAGCCGCATCCAACCAAGCCAAGCTGCTGAGAAACCAGCTGGGGAATGGCAGTCCATGGACATCACCCTTGTGGATCGACATGTAACAGTTGTTTTAAATGGAAAAACAATCATAGACAATCAGCCTGCTTGGGGCCCAACAGGTGGAGCCATGAGTGCAGATGTTCTTGCTCCCGGACCTATATATTTACAAGGTGACCATGGTAATGTAAGCTATAAAAACATTGTTTTAACCCCGGTTCATAAATAGACCATAACATTTCCTTTTTTCTTTATTCTCTTAAGAATATTTCTAAATTAAATGTTCGGATTGCCCATAATTTGGTCAATCCGGACTTTTACCTCATTATACACACCTAAACACAAAAATTTTATAAATATTTTTTCTACATTTAATGCTAGTAATGTAATCACCTATTTTATAAAATTTCCATCAATGCCAATCAGAAAATTCCTCGCCAAAATACACCTAATAATTGGCTTAGGGACAGGATTTCTTTTCTTCATCATAGCCCTCTCCGGTGCACTATATACCTGGGAACCTGAAATCAGCAGGGTCATCTACAAACATAAAGTAGCGGTCCAAGAAAAGCCTTTTATCTCCATCTCGGACATAAAGAAAAGTTTACAATCCTCATTTCCGGAAGGAGATTTTCGTACGGCTCTATACCGAGATAGTGGCAGCAGTATTGAGGTTTTGCTTTATGTTCCCGGCACATACTATTTAGCTCAACTTAATCCATATAATGCAGAAATTATCCACTTGCAAGACATGAAGAAAGGTTGGTTAAATCATCTAAAAAACTTGCATAGAAATTTGCTCTTAGGGGATTTTGGAAGGAAAATTGTACACTGGGTTACTTTATTGGCACTGCCTATGTTAATTTCCGGTTTGGTCATGTGGTGGCCAATTAAGGGTTTGCCTAAAAAAGATAAATTCAAAATAAAATGGGCTGTTTCTCCCAAAAAACTCAACTATGACTTGCACAATATCCTCGGATTTTATGCTACATGGATCCTAATTTTCAGTGTGTTGACCGGTGTTTTTTGGGGATTTGAATCAGTAAAGGAAGTAACAAAAGCAGTTAGTGGAGAAAGTAATATTACCTACGAAAGCCCTAAATCCACCCTACCCGAAAAAACCGAACAATTAAATAAGGATGATATTTTAAATTCCTTAATTGCTCAATACCACAAACGTTTCCCTAAATCTTATGTTCGCATCGGTATCCCTCATAAAAAAGATGAGGCTATAAACCTTACGGTGATTCAACCTAATGAAGGCTTAAATGCAATTGATCATTATTTCCATGACCAATACAGTGGCCAACCAATTCAGGGTAATTTTCAGAATGGTTTATCTAAGGACAATAGTACTTTCCAAACAATCAATGGGATGGTTTATGACATTCATTTTGGCAGTATTCTAGGCCTCCCCGGAAGAATTTTGGTATTCCTAGCTTCTTTGATCGGGGCTTCACTACCGATAACCGGGTTTATTTTCTGGTATGGTAAAAATAAAAAAGGAAAGAAATCTTTTTGAACAAGAATTAAAATCAATCTCTGAAAAAATATATTGGTGTTATTAATTAGATAATCCACCAATTACCCCCCTTTTTATTACCCATATTTACATGTATTACTTGTCAATGCAAAGGATATTTAACCGGAAATACGGTTCAGCTCTTCTATTACTTGAAGAATTTACTTCAATACACGTCGCTCTACTTTAATTTTCGACTTCAAATTACCAATGCCATAATTAAGTCTCCAAAAAACCTGATTTTTCTTTAGATATTACCACTCCCTACGGACCCGAATGAAAAAATTCGGCATTAAAAATTAATGAAATGACTATTTTTTTGACTTATAACCTAGATTAGATTTTATTTAAATTGCCTACACGGGGACCAATTTGTAAGCCTTCACGATCACCTGTTCAAAAAATTTTCCTTATTTGCGCTGAAACTATAATTAATAAAAAATGTCACAATTCCCACCATGCCCTAAATGTCAATCTGAATTTGTTTATTCCACCGGGGGGCCGCTCCTAACTTGTCCCGAATGTGGACATGAATGGAACCCTGAAGAAACCCAAGTTGAGGATTCAGGTACTGAAGTTAAAGATGCCAATGGAAATATTCTCGTGGATGGAGACACTGTAATTGTATTGAAAAACTTACCTGTGAAAGGTTATCCTCAACCCATAAAAGCTGGCACCAAAGTAAAAAACATTCGTTTAACGGATGGAGACCATAATATTGATTGTAAGATTACAGGATTTGGAGCCATGGCTTTAAAATCTGAATTTGTGAAAAAAGGATAAGCAATGCTACAACTTTGAGTTTTTAATATAGAGACATTTACTTATTAAGATTCAATGGATTGTTGACCCAATTAATCCACTTTAAATTCTCTAAGGTTTAGGTTTTAATCCCTTCAGATAATCCATTTTTTAATTGACATCATTTTCGGGATATTTAGCAATGATAAACAATGCTAAATATCCCGAACTTTAATTTTTCATAGAATTATCTCTCTATATTAGCTCAAACAGACCTTGGGTTACTTTAAAAAAAACAAAAAATGCTTGATTTTTGCTTTAACAAGAATGTTCCCTCCGGGAAACAAATACTTTTAGATTGAGTTTATATTAAATGGTAAATTTCCTAAGACTTAACAGGAAGGAATTATCGTTAAATTCTTAAAGCCGAATTATGCAATAGACTTTCTTCAGGTTCTAAAATCATTTAAAACCCTAGTACTATTTCATAACCCGGTTTAAAATGAATGAAGACAATCAACATTTTTATAAATTCTTATTTTCCGGTGTTTAACATATGAACAATGATTGGGTAAATAATTGGTATACTTTTAAAAACAGAAAACCTTATGACTTCCAAAAGGATTGTTTAAAAAGTTATCTTGAAGGGAAAAGCGGCCTTTTAAATGCTCCTACCGGGAGTGGGAAAACCATGGCCTTATGGATACCCATATTAAAAGAGTATGTCAATCAATACCCGGACAGCTGGAAAAAAAAGAGAAAAAATGGTTTACAAGTGATATGGATTACCCCATTACGGGCTCTTGCGCAAGACCTATGTCAAGCCATGCAAGAGGTATGTCTTGAAACAGGATTACCTTGGCGAATTGCTGTTAGAAATGGTGACACCACGGCATCCCAGAGGCAGCAACAAAAAAGAGCCATGCCTGAATGCTTGATAACCACTCCTGAAAGTTTACATTTATTAATCGCTCAAAAAGAAAATCAAAAGCTTTTCCGTAACCTAAAAGCTGTCGTTGTAGATGAATGGCATGAACTTTTGGCCAATAAACGTGGTGTGCAGGTACAGTTAGCCATTGAATATTTAAAGACCATTGCCAGCTTAAAATTTAAAGTTTGGGGAATTTCTGCAACTATCGGTAACCTGTCTCAGGCACATGGTGTTTTATTAGGCCCTAGCACTCCAAAATTAATTATAAGAAGTAAAATTAAAAAGAAAATAAAGGTAGCCTCAATCCTTCCTGATGAAGTGGAAAAATACCCTTGGGCTGGTCATCTAGGTATAAAATTATTACCCAAAATTATTCCCATTATTGAAAAAAGTCAAAGTTTATTGCTCTTTACCAACACAAGGTCTCAAACAGAAATCTGGTACCAAAAAATTCTGGAAACCAAGCCGGAATGGGCTGGAACTATGGCCATGCACCATGGATCATTAGACCCTCAAGTCCGAGAATGGGTAGAGGCGGCATTGCACGAAAAAAAGTTAAAACTTGTGGTGTGTACAAGCAGTTTAGATCTTGGAGTAGATTTTAGGCCTGTAGACACGGTGATACAGGTAGGAAGTCCAAAGGGAGTTACCAGATTTGTCCAACGGGCTGGCCGTTCAGGCCATTCTCCGGGGGCTGTAAGTAAGGTGTATTTTGTTCCTACCCATTCCTTGGAATTGATAGAAGCAAGCGCATTGAGAAAGGCCATAAATAATGAAGCGTTTGAAGACCAAATCCCCATGGAAGCCTGTTATGATGTTGGTCTTCAGTTTTTGGTCACACTCGCACTGGGTGAGGGCTTCAAGCCGGAGAAAGCCTACCTTATTCTAAGAAATTGCTATGCTTTCCGAAACCTATCGCGAGAGGAATTTCAGTGGATGTTAGATTTCGTAACAGTGGGTGGAAAGGCCCTTGGCAGTTATAAAGAATTTTCGAAAATAAACTTAATGACGGATGGACTTTATCGCGTCACTGATAAAAAAATTGCCATGCGTCACCGATTGTCTATGGGCACCATTGTAAGTGACCCTATGATTCAGGTTAAATTTATTACAGGTGGGTACATAGGTTCAGTAGAGGAAAGCTTTATTGCCAAGTTAAAGCCTGGAGATGCTTTTTGGTTTGCGGGTCGTAACCTAGAATTTGTAAAAATCAAGGAAATGAAAGCATTGGTAAGGAGGTCAAAAAAGAAGACAGGAACCATTCCTCGCTGGATGGGAGGAAGAATGCCCCTATCATCAAGGTTATCGGAAATGATCAGAGATGAATTGCAAAATGCATCCAAAAACAATTTGGATGCCATTGAATTAAAAACCATTCAGCCCATTTTAAAGCTACAAAGTGCTTTATCGAGGATACCGGATCAAGATTCACTTCTCATAGAAGAATGTAAAAGTAGAGAAGGGTATCATGTTTTTATTTTTCCTTTTGAGGGACGTTTTGTCCATGAAGTATTAGCGGCCTTAGTCGCTTACAGAATTAGTGTCAGTAATCCTATAAGCCTTAGCATCGCCATGAACGATTATGGTTTTGAGTTGCTCTCGGATAGCCCGATACCAATTGAGGAAAGCTTGGAGGAAGATTTATTCGGAACAGAAAATCTAATGGATGATTTGTTTGCTAGCATCAATGAAACGGAAATGGGCAAGAGACGCTTTAGAGAAATTGCAGCCATTGCCGGATTGGTTTTTCAGGGGTACCCTGGGAAAAATATACCCACAAGGCACCTACAAGCCAGTTCCGGGATTTTGTATGGAGTATTTGAGACTTATGATGCTGACAATTTACTTTTGGCCCAAGCCAGAGAAGAAGTAATACAAATTCAAATGGAAAAAAACAGGCTTTTTAAGGTAATAGACCGGATCAATAAAAGTGAGATTCACCTAATTAAAACAAAAAAAATAACTCCTTTTGCCTTTCCTATTATGGTTGACCGCCTTAGTAGAAACACTATAAGTTCGGAAAATCTCACCGATAGAATACTAAAATTACAGATTGAACTGCTGGATTAAAACTTGTTTTGGAGCATTATTAAATTTAAATTCGCTACAATATTCCAATTAAATTAATTATATCCCATTATTTATTTAGCCTTTATGAAATCTTTATTAGTTACCTTTTTGGTGATCAGTTCATTTATGACCTGCTTGGGTCAAACACCACCCAATGGCCCCGAAGTAACGGATCCGGAATGGAATGCCTACGACATTGAAACAGTTGTTGAAGGCTTTAATATCCCATGGGGATTGGCAGTTTTATCGGATGGAAGCATGCTTATTACAGAAAAATCCGGTGAATTGATCCATTTTAAAAATGGTCAAAAAACGAAAATCGGAGGCTTGCCTGAAATTTCATCAAAAGGCCAAGGTGGATTATTGGATGTTGTATTGCACCCTAATTTCAAAAATAACAAATTGGTTTACATCTCCTATGCTTCTGCAAGGGGTACCGGAAAAGGTTCTCATACTGCCATTGGTCGAGGCAAATTAGAAGGCAGCCAGTTGGTTAACTTTGAAAAGCTTTATAAAGCCAGTCCAAATTCTGAAGCTGGTCAGCATTTTGGCTCAAGAATAGCCTTTGATAAAGATGGTTACTTGTTTTTTACCATTGGAGAAAGAGGGGCTAAATTTGAAAACCCGCAAAATATTACTCGTGATGGCGGAAAAGTTTACAGGCTGTATGATGACGGAAGAGTACCTGAAGACAATCCCTTTTACAATGAATCCGGAGCAAAGAAAGCCATTTACTCTTATGGTCATAGAAACCCACAGGGAATGTTTTTACATCTAAAAACCGGGAAAATCTGGGTAAATGAGCATGGCCCACAAGGAGGTGATGAAATCAATATCGTAAAGGAAGGCGCCAATTATGGTTGGCCTGAAATCACCTATGGTATCAATTATGACGGAACAATATTGTCCGAAGAAACAGCAAAACCGGGAATGGAACAACCATTTTATTACTGGGTTCCATCCATTGCTCCAAGTGGTTTTGCCTATGTGACGAATAGTAAATACCCTGCTTGGGAGGGAGACCTTTTGGTAGGTTCCTTGAAGTTTAGTCGTTTAGAAAAACTCACAATTAAAAACAATAAAGTTACCAAAAGAGAAAAAATCATTGATGGTTTAGGACGCGTAAGAAATGTTGTTTTAGGCCCTGATGGTATCATATATGCCGGCATAGACGGCAAAGGAATTGTAAAGATCGTTCCCAAAGGGAAGTAAAATTAAATTGTTAGAAACTTTGTAATTGCTGCTAAAAGAATAATTTGGCAGCAATTACTTTTTTAGACAAGTCAACTGTCCTAAAATAAAGAATGTCAAAAGTAAAATATGATTACATAATCATTGGCGGTGGTTCTGCTGGCAGTGTTCTTGCCAACAGATTAAGTAAAGACCCTTCCAATAAGGTGCTGGTAATTGAAGCAGGCAGGCCTGACCATGGTTGGGATTTTAGGATTCAAATGCCTGCTGCCCTCACCTATCCACTTACCAATGATTTTTACAATTGGGGTTATGAATCAGAACCGGAGCCATTTATGCACAACCGGAAAATCTTTCAACCACGTGGCAAAGTTTTGGGTGGTTCTAGTGTAATCAATGGAATGATTTTTATCCGTGGCAATGCCATGGATTATGAAAAATGGGCCAACGTAAAAGGCCTGGAAAACTGGAGCTATGCACATTGCTTGCCCTATTTCAAGCGCTTAGAAAATCGTCTGATTGGGGGAGACAGCTACAGAGGCAACAAAGGACCTCTCTATTTGACAACACCCAAGTGTGACAACCCCTTGTTCAAGGCTTTCTTTGAATCTGTTCAAGAAGCAGGTTATCCGCTGACATCCGATGTCAATGGCTATCAACAAGAAGGTTTTGGGAAGTTTGATGCAACCATTTACAAAGGTAAAAGATGGAATGCTGCTAGAGCATACGTACATCCGATAAAAGACCGTAAAAACCTTACCATTCATCTGAAATCTACCGTAAGCAAAATCTTATTTGAGGGCAACACCGCTACAGGAGTGGCTTATTTAAAAAGTGGTAAAAAGGAAGTGGCAAATGGCGGGCAAATCATTTGTTGCGGAGGTGCCATCAATACGCCGCAAATTTTGCAACTTTCCGGTATTGGTAATGCCAATGATTTGAAAAAACATGGCATACCGGTAGTGGCTGACCTAAAGGGAGTTGGAGAAAACCTACAAGATCATCTTGAGGTATACGTGCAATGGGCAGCAACAAAACCGGTAAGTCTTTACCCTTCTCTAAAATTCTATAACCAACCTAAAATTGGATTAGAATGGCTCATTAAGGGCACCGGTGTGGGAGCAAGCAATCATTTTGAGGCCGGTGGTTTTATCAGGGGAAATAATGAAGTGGCTTACCCTAATTTGCAGTACCACTTTCTGCCGATCGCTATCCGTTACGATGGTTCTGCTCCAAACGAAGGACATGGATTCCAATTGCATGTGGGGCCAATGAATACGGATGTGAGAGGGCATGTGAAAATTAAATCTGCTGACCCCGGAAAATATCCAAGTATTAAATTCAATTATTTGTCAACAGCCCAAGAAAGGAAAGAATGGGTGGAAGCGATAAAGTGTACTAGAAAACTTATCAATCAACCTGCGTTTGATGAATTAAGAGGTAAAGAACTGTCTCCGGGTCCTGGAATTGAAACCGATGAAGAAATATTGGATTTTGTAGCCCGAGAAGGAGAAAGTGCTTACCACCCAAGTTGTACGGCTAAAATGGGCTATGATAAAATGTCTGTTGTAGATTCGAATCTCAAAGTACATGGGTTAAACAACCTTTCGGTGGTAGATGCATCCATTATGCCATACATCACCAATGGCAATATCTACGCTCCGGTGCTAATGATTGCTGAAAAAGCTGCTGATATTTTGCTAGGCAACAGTCCTGAAGCCCCTCAAAAAGTCCCGTTTTACAAACACATTCCGGAAAAGAAACCTAATCATCATTCCAATTGATCAAAAATAAAAACCTATATATCGACGGTCGCTGGCAAGAAGCCTTATCCAAGGAGGTACGATCCATCTACAATCCATTTGACAAGCAAGTTCTCGCATCTGTAGCAGAAGGCGGTCAAGTTGACGCTAAAAAAGCCATCCTAAGTGCCAAATCTGCATTTAATTCCGGTGAATGGCGAAATTTCTCTGCCGTTGAACGCGGGAGAATGGTGTATGCATTGGGTGATCTGATTGAAGATAATAAGGAAGAATTAGCCAGATTAGAAACCCTAAATACAGGAAAGACCTATGTTGAAAGTATTTGGGATATGGACGATATTGCCGGAATATTTAGGTATTATGGTGGACTTGCAGACAAAAACGAAGGGGAAGGAATTGCAAGCCCAAATCCTAATTCACAAAGCAGGGTAATAAAAGAACCGATTGGGGTTGTAGGCATGATTTGTCCTTGGAATTATCCCCTTCTTCAAGCAGCATGGAAAATTGCCCCTGCTTTAGCTGCCGGCTGCACAATGGTCATCAAACCAAGTGAATTCACTCCACTAACAACCTTGCTTTGGACAGAACTCGCAGAAAAGGTCGGTTTTCCCAAAGGAGTTATTAATACAGTATTAGGTCCGGGACATAGTATAGGTGCTGAACTTGCCGAGAATCCGGATGTAGACATGATTTCCTTTACCGGTGGAGTGGTCACCGGAAAGAAAATCATGAAGGCTGCCGCAGGAAATGTTAAAAAAGTAGCACTTGAACTGGGAGGAAAAAATCCACATATTCTATTTGAAGATGGAGACTGGGAAACAGCCATTGATTTTATCTTGAATGGTGTTTTCTTCCATGCAGGTCAGATTTGCTCTGCAGGCACTAGGGTGATGGTGGCAACTCCAATCCACGATCAAGTAGTAAAGCACTTAGAGCAAAGGATTAAAAAAATTAAACTGGGAAATGGAATGGACAAAGAAACCCAAATGGGGCCTCTTATTTCTGATTCCCAACTAGAAAAGGTGTCTAACCATGTCAAAAATGCCATCGCAGAAGGGGCAAAATTGATTGCCGGTGGTAAGCAACCATCCTCCCCCGCCTTGGCCAATGGTTTTTTTTATGAGCCAACTTTATTAGTAGGCTGCACCAAAGAAATGGCAATAGTAAAAGAAGAAATCTTTGGACCTGTAATACATATTGAAAAATTTGACACCGAAGAGGAAGCCGTACAAAATGCCAATGATACCATATATGGTTTGTCGGCAGGGTTCTGGACCAGAGATGCTCAAAGAATGGAAAGGGTTTCTAAGGCCCTTCGCTTCGGAACTGTATGGGTCAATGACTTCAATGTTTATTTTGTTCAAGCTCCATGGGGAGGATATAAACAGTCCGGCCTAGGTAGAGAGTTGGGCCATACCGGATTAGAAGAATTTCAAGAAATCAAACACATCTATCAAAATTTCAACCCTTCGCCATTAAATTGGTTTGGAAATTAACCCAACAAAGCTATCGACACCAAGACCCTAGGAATCCTCATTACTGTTTTTTTTTACTTGATTATACTATATATTGGTTATTACGCCAGTAAAAAAGAATCAGGAGATCAAACTTCACAAGGCCTTTTATTAGCAGGAAGGAGAATGCCGGCATGGATCGGTATTTTCACCATGACAGCCACCTGGGTGGGTGGTGGTTATATCATTGGAACCAGTGAAGCTGTCTATGACAGTGCCAGAGGACTGGTATGGGCACAAGCTCCTTGGGGTTATGCACTTAGTCTTATCTTAGGCGGTTTGTTTTTTGCTAAAAAAATCAGAAGTTTTGGTTATACCACATTTATTGATGTTTTTGAACATAAGTATGGCAAAAAAACTGCAGCTATACTCTTTATTCCTGCCTTGATTGGGGAAGTATTTTGGAGTGCTGCCATTCTCGCTGCCTTAGGAATAACCTTCGCTACTATTTTTGAATTGGACCTAGAAACATCCATTCTTGTCTCAGCTAGTATTGCCATTGGTTACACAATGATGGGAGGATTATGGTCTGTTGCATATACAGATGTGGTCCAACTGATTTTTATAATTGTTGGACTTGGCATTTCCATACCTTTTGCCTTGGATAAGATTGGAGGAATTGAGGCTGCCCTTAATATTTATGACCAACAAATCACCAATGGTTTCAATTTATTCCCCAGCCTAAGCGCCTTCAGCGGAACCGATCCTGCTTGGGGGAATAGCATCTGGGTGTGGTTGGATTTTGCCTTGTTGTTAATAATGGGAGGTATTCCTTGGCAAGTTTATTTTCAAAGGGTTTTGTCTTCAAATTCAGACAAGTCCGCCATTAGATTATCTATTTTTGGAGGAATATGTTGTGCCTTAATGGCAATTCCCGCAATATTTATAGGAGTTGCCGGTGTAGGATTTGATTGGAGCCAATCCTCCTTGGGAGTAGCTCCGGAAGCCACGATGGTTTTACCCTACGTATTGCTAGAAATGACTCCCCCAATCATTGCCGCCTTAGGGCTGGGAGCCGTTGCGGCGGCAGTAATGTCATCAGTGGATTCTTCTATATTATCTGCTGCCTCTATGTTTACCTGGAATTTCTATAGGCCACTACTCAAACCTTCATGCTCTGACAAGGAAATTAAAAACTCCATACGTTTGGCCATTCTCGGAATTGGACTTATTTCTACTTGGCTTGCCCTCACGCTCCAAAGTGTTTACGAGCTTTGGTACCTATGCGCTGATCTTGTTTATGTGGTTTTATTTCCACAATTGGTAATGGCTTTGTATTTTAAAAAGGCAAATAAACGAGGAGCTATCGCAGGAATCATAGTCGGGATTTTTCTAAGATTTGGTGGTGGAGAACCAATATTTAGCATACCTCCATTTATCCCTTACCCTATGGAAGACCCAATTGACGGAATTCAATTTCCATTTAGAACTTTCTCTATGATTTGCAGTTTAATAAGTATACTTATTGTTTCCTTACTCTTCCCTATTAAAAAAACCAACTAAAATTTTATCTAATAAAAATGAACCGAAACATACAGCTATTTTTAATTTTATTTTTTGCTTTCACATTTACTTTTCATTCCAAAGCTCAGGTTCCTGTCATACTAGATGCAGACTTGGATTCTGATGTAGATGATGTAGGTGCTTTGGCGATGTTGCACACCTTGGAAAACCAGCAAAAGATCAAAATCCTCGGAGTGGTAGTTACTAGTGATGATAAAGATGCTGCCGGATGTGCTGCAGCCATTAACACTTATTACAATAGACCTGACATTCCAATAGGTGTTGAAAAAGGCATTGCATTGAGAAGCTTTTCCAAATACACAAAACAGTTGGCAACAAACTATCCTCACCCCTTAAAAAATGGCAAGCAGCCGGAAGATGCCACTCGGCTTTACAGAAGACTATTGGTCAATTCGCCAGACAACAGTGTGATTATCATTAGCATAGGACATCTTACGAATATTCGAAAATTACTTAATTCCAAAGCAGATCAAATAAGTCCTTTAAGCGGTAAGGAACTGATCCAAAAGAAAGTCAAAATATGGTCTTGTATGGGTGGAAAATTTCCTAATGGAAAAGAGGCCAACTTCTATCGACCAGACCCGGAGTCTACTCAAATTGCAGTGAAAAACTGGCCGGGAAAAGTGATTTTTTCCGGATGGGAAATAGGCAATAATATTATCACGGGAGCTGATTATTTAAAGCATGCATTAGACAGTGATCACCCTGTAAGCCTCGCGTATCAATTATTCAACGGGTACCAAGGAAGACAAAGCTGGGATCAAACTTCTATTCTGGTGGCCTTATCTGATAAGAAATATTGGAACCTGAGTCCAAAAGGAAATGTAATTGTATATGAAGATGGAAGTAACGCTTGGGAAGAAACGCCAGAGGGTTCACACCAGTACTTGATTGAATCTGTACCACCTACAGAAATCGCCAAAATAATTGATGCATTAATGGTGGGGATTTATAGGCCTGGTTTTTGATTGAATAATGGATGGGTTTTTGAACATCCATATTCGGTATTCTTCTTTATTCCGCATTATAAACCCAAACCATAAATTTTTAACATATGAAAGCATCAGATTTATTTGTAAAAGCACTTGAAAAGGAAGGTGTAGAATATATTTTTGGCCTTCCGGGTGAGGAAAATCTAGACATTCTAGAGTCGCTTACCCGCTCTAAAATCAAATTGATTTTAACCAGACATGAACAAGGTGCCGGTTTTATGGCGGCCACTTATGGTAGACTCACCGGAAAACCCGGGGTTTGCATGTCTACCCTAGGACCCGGAGCAACAAACTTATTCACTCCGGGAGCCTATGCTCAATTAGGAGCCATGCCTATGCTAATGATAACAGGCCAAAAACCAATAAAGAAAAGTAAGCAGGCTCGGTTTCAAATAATTGATGTAGTGGATATGATGCGGCCGATCACCAAGTACACCAAACAGATTGTTGATGGCAATGTAATCGCCTCCAATGTACGTGAGGCTTTTCGAATAGCTACTGAAGAAAGACCGGGTGCGGTACATTTAGAGCTCCCGGAAGACATTGCGCAAGAGAATGTAGAAGACCATGTATTTGAGGTTGTAGACTATATGTTGCCAAAATCTGATGATGAAGCCATCCGGGCAGCTGCCAAAATGATTGGGAATGCAAAAATGCCACTATTGCTAATCGGAGCTGGAGCCAATAGGAAGGTTACTTGTCAAGCCCTTGCCTCGTTTGTAGATACAACGGGAATCTATTTTTTCACTACGCAAATGGGCAAAGGGGTAATTGATGAAAGACATCCAAAATACCTGGGTACAGCGGCACTCTCCTCTCATGATTTTGTCCATGCTGCCATCGATGAATCGGATTTAATAATCAATGTTGGACATGACGTAATTGAAAAACCACCATTTTTCATGAAACAGGGAGGTAAAAAAGTTATTCATGTGAATTTTTCTCCTGCAGAAGTCGATCCCGTTTATTTCCCGCAACTAAACGTTGTTGGTGACATTACCGATTCTGTCGAAAAACTTGCCAAAGCAATAAAACCTTCAGAGAGCTGGAACTTTGATTTTTATAAAAAAGTAAAGACAGAAGTATCCGAACACTTGGGAAAATATTTTGAAGATGAACGCTTTCCTACCTTACCCCAGCGATTGGTAAATTTGTTAAGAAATAAACTAGGTGAAAAGGATGTAATAACCTTGGACAATGGGGTTTATAAAATTTGGTTTGCCAGAAACTATACTTGTTATCATCCCAATACTTTATTGCTTGACAATGCTTTGGCAACCATGGGTGCCGGCTTACCTTCAGCCATGTGTGTCAATTTACTATATCCTGATAAAAAAGTAGTCGCCATCTGTGGGGATGGTGGTTTTATGATGAACTCACAAGAGTTGGAAACTGCCGTACGCTTAGGGTTAAATATGGTAGTTATTATTTTGAATGATGAATCCTATGGAATGATCAAATGGAAGCAGGAAGATATGGGCTTTAAGGATTTTGGTTTAGACTTCAAAAATCCTGACTTTGTTCAATATGCAAATAGCTATGGAGCCCATGGCTACCGACCGGAAAGTGACAAGGATTTGCAGGAAATTCTTGACAAATCACTCAATAGCTCGGGAGTTCATGTTATTGACTTAAAGGTTGATTATTCTTTAAACCACCCGATTTTAAATGTAATGTTGAAAGAAAAAACATCTAAACTATGAATGACCAATTAAAAGTTTATGCACCTTTTGATAGAACACTTATAGGCACCTTGCCAATGGCAGATGTTGATGAGTTGGAGCAAAAAATAGCGACAGCACATGACTTATTTCAGGACAGGGATCAGTGGATTCCTGCCTACAAAAGAATTGCTATTTTAGAAAAAGCGAGAGCTTTGATGGAGGACAAAATAGAAGACTTAACCAAAATAGCTGCCCAAGAAGGGGGAAAACCCTATCAGGATTCTATGGTTGAGGTAAAAAGAGCCATAAATGGGCTAAAAATTGCTACAGAGGAAATCTCTCATATGAAAGGCGGACAAATCCCAATGGGAATTACTGAGTCTTCAATAAATAGATTGGCCTTTACCATTCGTGAGCCCATAGGGGTAGTTGCTTCTTTATCCGCCTTTAATCACCCCTTGAACCTAATTGTTCATCAAGTAATCACAGCTTTTGCTGCAGGATGTCCCGTAATCGTAAAACCGGCAAGTAAGACACCTTATTCTTGCATGGCACTTGTAGAAATTCTTAAAGAAGCAGGCGTTCCGGAAGGTTGGGTTCAGTCTATCCATTGTAGCAATGAACTTTCAGAAAAGTTAGTGGGAGATCCACGAATTAATTTTCTATCCTTTATTGGTTCTGCCAAAGTAGGCTGGTCATTGAAATCTAAAATGGCTCCGGGAACCAGATGTGCGCTAGAACATGGAGGTGCTGCCCCTGTAATTGTTGAAAAGGATTCGCCATATGAAGAAATGTTACCATTACTGGTTAAAGGTGGCTTTTACCATGCCGGCCAAGTATGTGTCTCTGTTCAAAAAGTCTTTGCCCATAATTCCATAGCAGAGAAACTTGCCAATGACATAGCAGCTGAAGCAAAAAAATTAAAAGTTGGTAACCCACTCTCAGAAGACACGGAGGTAGGTCCCCTCATTGAAACCGAAGAAGTTGATCGAGTCGATGAATGGGTAAAAGAAGCCATTTCCGGAGGTGCTAAACTATTATGCGGAGGCAAGAAAATCAGTGACACTTGTTATGAGCCTACCGTTTTACTTAATCCTTCAAATGAAGCCAAAATCTCCCAACAAGAAGTCTTTGGTCCCGTTGTTTGCGTTTATGCCTATGAGGAAAGAGAAGAAGCCATTGCTTTGGCAAACAGTCTGGAATTTCATTTTCAAGCAGCAGTGTTTACCAAGGATTTGGACATTGCCCTAGATACTGTCCAAAAATTAAATGCTACTGCAGTGATGGTAAATGACCATACAGCTTTTCGAGTAGATTGGATGCCTTTTGGAGGCCGAGATGCCTCAGGAGAAGGAATGGGAGGAATCCCCTACTCAATGCATGAAATGACTCGAGAAAAATTAATGGTTTTTAAGAGCAAGTACTTACCATAATCTTTCTCAGATTATCAATTTTTAAGCTTTCCAATAGTATTGGAAAGCTTTTTTTTTGCCCTAAGCAGGATTAGTTAATATTCTGGCCTAAACCCGAAATATGCAATAGACCTTCTATTACCTAATGGAATCCCTTCAAAAACAGTCCCATCGTTGTTATTTTCGACTTTTAATACCTACTGTCCCAAAAAGTGTGTCAGGGCCGAGAATTCCGATTACCTAATACGGATTAAAAAAGATTTTTTGTTTGAAAGTAAATAATATGATATTTTAGAGCAGGCACCATAATTAATACTCCATATGAACCCTGAGGTCAATTTTTATTTCAATAAATCCAAAAAATGGCAAAAAGAACTAAATTTATTAAGGAATATAATCCTTGAGTTCCCCCTTTCTGAAGAATTAAAATGGGGCGTGCCATGTTATACTTGGCCTTCGGATTCTACATCTAAAAGGAGTAATATCCTTTTAATCCATGAGTTTAAAGAATATTGTGCCCTATTGTTTTTTAAAGGAGTACTTTTAAAGGATCCGGATAAAAAACTTGTGCAGCAAACTGAGAATGTACAAGCAGCAAGACAATTGCGTTTCACCGGGGAAGATGAGATACGATCAATCTCCACTTATATCAAATCACTGATAAACGAAGGCATTTCTGTTGAAGAGGCTGGATTAAAGGTACCAAAAAGAGACACAAAATCTTATGAAATTGTTGAAGAGTTTCAACTAGCACTGGATAAGGACCAAGATTTACTGAAAGGTTTTCAAACCCTTTCTCCCGGAAGGCAAAGAGCTTATTTATTGTTTTTCTCGGCTGCAAAACAATCCAAAACAAGGCATTCCAGAATAGAAAAATATAGGGATAAAATACTTAAGGGCTTAGGAATGGATGATTGATTTGTATAGGTATTTTTTAAAGTCCAGATTTAGTCCCACCAATGCCCCTTTAATTATTCAAATTTCTTTAGAGAAGGTATAGAAGTTTAGAGCAAGAAGAAAAGTAATTAAGGATTATATAAAAAAGTTCAAAAGGTGAAAATAATGATGTATTTTTCAACCAGTTAACAATTTAAAGGAAGCTTTTGAGGGTTACCTATTTATTAAAGTAAAAAAATGAAGCCAAGACAATTCCTTATCATTGAGGTGACAGAACGAATTGGCAGCAGAATAAAATTGATCTAAAGCCATAAACATATTAACTAAAAAAATGGACAAGAAAATAGCTATCTTAAGGGGGATTAACGTGGGTGGTAAAAGGAAAATATTGATGGTTGACCTAAAATCCTTATTTGAAGATTTAGGGTATAGGGAGATTTCAACTTATATACAAAGTGGTAATGTTATCTTTAAATCAGCAGAAAAAGCAGATGAATTGAAAATTGCAAATAGCATTGAAAAGGCCATCGAGGAAAAATTTGGATTTGAGGTACCGGTAATAGTAAGAACAGCCGAAAATTTACAAAAAACATTAATGAATAATCCTTTTTCTAAAGGCGATCAAGAAGATATTTCCCCTCTACATATTACCTTCTTAGCTCAGGAGCCGGCAGAAGAAAATCTCATTAAAATAAAAGTCTTAGATTTTTCACCAGACAAATTTAAAATTGAGGGAAAGGATGTCTTTATATATTGTGAAGGGAAATACCATCAATCCAAATTGACCAATAACTTTTTTGAAAGTAAACTGAAAGTTAAAGCTACCACCAGAAATCTTAAAACCGTTAGGAAACTCTGCGAATTAAGTCAATAAATCAGCTAATTGAGAAAGAGTACCATTCATTTTCTTCTACTTAGCCAAATTTCAGCCTCCTAATTTTGAGGTGAACCTACCAAAAACAAAAAAAAGTAAATACACCCCTTCAAGATCAACCTTTTTCATTAAGAGATCATGACCTCCAATGAATCGTAAACTTCCAAAATATAAACCTTTACCTGACCATGAAAAAATTATTCTTTATTCTATTATTTGCATTCTCAATTTCAACCATTTATGCTCAGGAAATCATTTACGAACAGTTAACCAACCTGCCATATTATGGAGAGAAAGTTAGGAAAACAGATGGTTATTTATCAGATCGCTGTGTGTTGGACATCTATTATCCAAAAAACACCAAAGATTTTGCTACTATAGTCTGGTTTCATGGAGGAGGTATCACCGGAGGTGAAAAAGAGATTCCGGTAGCTTTAAAAGATCAAGGCTTTGCAATAATTGGCGTTAACTATCGATTATCTCCAAATGTAAAAGCCCCTGCCTACATCGAAGATGCTGCAGCTGCCATTGCATGGACATTCAATAACATTGCTGAGTATGGAGGAGATCCCACAAAAATATTCATTTCCGGACACAGTGCAGGGGGTTACTTGGCCAGTATGGTTGGTTTAGACAAGTCATACCTACAAACTCATGGAATTGATGCCAACAATATTGCCGGATTGATCCCTTTTAGCGGGCATGCTATTACTCATTTTACTGTCCGTAAAGAGCAGGGCATTCCGGGCGAGCAACCAACAATTGATAAATATGCTCCCTTATATCATGTCCGTGAAGATGCTCCTCCACTTTTACTCATTACAGGCGATCGAGAACTTGAACTTTTAGGGCGATATGAAGAAAATGCTTATCTAATGCGCATGATGAAAGTGGCGGGGCATAAGGAAACTGTACTCTACGAAATGGATGGATATGGACACGGAATGACACATCCTGCCTTTCCATTGCTTATCAAAGAAGTGAAAAGAATATTAGGAAATTAAGCCTAAAAAGGTTTTTACAAATCACTACAAATTATTGTATAAAAGCAAAGCTTATGGACCAATCACAAATTAAGGATATACCCGAATTGTATTCAAACATTCAATCCAAAGCCAAGGAGATTGGATTTACCATGCCTTCGGACCTTTACATAGGGAGCTTATTGAAAACCCTTATCTCATCCCGTAAAAATGCCAATATCTTAGAAATTGGCACTGGGGCCGGATTGTCTTTGGCGTGGATGTTGGAAGGTTTATCTGTGGGTTCATCCCTGACCAGCATAGATAATGATCCAACTTTGACTAAAATTGCAACTGACTTTTTTGGTGAAGATCCTAGGCTTTCTTTACTATGTGAAGATGGGGGGAAATGGATAGAAAATTATGAGGGACCACCATTTGATTTAATCTTTGCAGATGCCTGGCCTGGTAAATACAGCCATATCGATGAAACATTAGCCATGGTTAAACTTGGGGGATTTTATATCATTGATGACATGAACCCTCAAAAAAACTGGCCTTTTGGACATGCTGAAAAAGCAGAAAAGCTCGTTCAGATTCTAGAGGAAAGAAAAGATTTCAACCTTACAAAAATGAATTGGTCAACAGGTGTAATTCTTATGACCAAAATAAAATAAAAACCTTGCCTCACCTTTACTTAATAATATTCCAATTCAGGCTATCAATATTATTTTGGTATAATAGAGGCATTATAATTTGAAAATCGTAAATAGCATAAAAATTCACCCTTCATTCAATTAACCACATTCATACAATGGCCTTACCAAATATTTTCGATAAAAATGTCACCGATCAATTAATCACCAGGATCGATAAATTAAAAGCTGACAGCCAACCGGGATGGGGTAAAATGACTGCACCACAAATGCTTGCCCATTGCAACGTCACCTATGAAATGGTATACACAGACAAACATCCAAAGCCAAATTTCTTAATGAAATTTATTTTAAAGCTGTTTGTGAAAAATATTGTGGTAGGTGAAAAACCTTACAAACGCAACTCCCAAACAGCACCTGCTTTCCTAATCACTGATACCAGAGATTTTGAGAAAGAACGAAAGAGACTTATTGATTATCTGAATCAAACTCAGGCTTTGGGTGAAAAAAACTTTGATAATAAAGAATCCAATTCTTTTGGTAAGCTAAGCATAAAAGAGTGGAACAACATGTTTTACAAACACCTTGACCATCATTTGACACAATTCGGAGTATAGTGTTTGTGTCAGAAAACACATGGTTCTATCCTAAATTTTTTAATATCATTTTATTACCCTTGTTTCAAGACCAAAGAAAATAGCACATAATAAATTGGGAGATGTATAGTCACCAATGGACTAAATTGCAAAAATCCTTAAAAACCCACAATGCTTCTACCTAGGAATCAATCCATAAATAATACCCTGACTACGAAAAAACCAACGCTAAGTGAAACTAAATTCATCGATATAGTTTTAAATCCCACAAGCATAGGTTATTATCGTAGTTGAATTATAGATTGACCCTAAATTAACCAATATGCACCTTTTTAATTATAAGCGAAGGAACCTAGGTTCAGGTATCCACCTTTTAGGTGCAATTCTATTAATGGCAAGTGCTATGGTGCTCCTAAGTTCAGTATTTATTGAAGCAGCCGATGACCTACACAAGACCTTGTGGGTGGGCATTAGTGCTTTTTCTGCTGGACTTATCATTATCAATACTTACGAAGGAACGCTTATTGATTTGGAAAATAAAAACATCAAGGAATATTTCTCTTTTTGTGGGTTTAAATCCGGGAAATGGAATAAACTACCTGCTGTAAGAACCATTAAGCTGGTTCCCATTGAAGAAAAAACATCCAATACCCCTAATGGCATAAGTCCTACGATAAGTTCTATTAAATTCAGTTATCAAATAATAATTTCCTTTTTTCCGAACAATCTAATTTACACCTATTCCTACAACAGTAAATCCGAAGCCAAAAAAAAATATAAATTACTTTTAGATAACCTTTTAATAGATGAAATTAACGGATCCCTTTCTAAATAAAGCTTTAGGATAATGGCTTTTTTTACTGGTTAAATAATAAAATATACAGTAAACATGATAGGTAACGGTGTTGCTCTTGGTTATTAAATTCTCACCCTCCCATTTATTTTGTCCTTTCCTATAGAATCACTTTTGATGGGGGCAAATGAAGTTATTATTCTTTGTTTAAGAATGGGTTTTCAACCATGGTCTTTTGAAATATTTCTTCTAGCTCATCTTCTGTTAGGTCTCTTTCAAAAACAGCCAATCCCCCAATTTGTCCATTGAAAAAATTCCCCATGCCTCTGGAAAGCACCACAGCACCAACGGTAAAGTCGGAACCGTTGTCCCCCATTCCATCTTTAAATAAATAAGGGTTCTTAGAATGGACCAATCCATCTGGTAATCCTTCAAAACCTTTGGTATTTTTGATAGGCTCAGGAGCCCTTTTCTGAAAATCTCCATCCAAATAGGCCATTATGTATTTCCCATCATAACTAAAAGCAATAAAATGCCATTTACCCTTGGTAAGTTTTTGCTTACTAGCTGCATAATCACAACTGTAAGGAAAGGGAGGAGTAGGCCCTCCTGAATATGAAATATGACCACAAACTTGGGAGGCACCATTGTAATGCGGAAGGTCTACAAATAGCCCATACTGCCGTTTGCCACCGTCAGTATATTCGTTCCACATACCACCAACGAAGCCGGTTTTCCCTTCCCATTTGACCCATGCCATTACTGTTACGCCTTGGTTTTTACCATGTATATTTAAATCAGCAGTTTTCTCATGAGGCAAAGAAAAATATACTTCATTTTCCATATGCGCAGAATAGCCTGACAGGGGTCCTTCCGGCAAACGTTGAATCTCCCCGTTCATTTCCTTCAAGGGAAATTCTCCCTTTCCAAAGGCCTTCCTTACCATTCCCCCTTCCTCTTTAAAATCCCAAAGAGCAACAAGACCGTCCATTTCTTGAACAACAGCAAGATGATTGTCTTCCTTACAACTCATTAAAAAAAGTATGCCTATAAATAAATATAACACCGGTAAAAAACGCATCGCAATTATTTTTTTAATTTGATCAAATATAGCAAAGGGATGGTACACCACAAGGAGTACATTTTAATTATTGGTCATTACTTCCTCTTTTTCTCAAGACACCTTCTACAATAGAAATATTTGGAATAAAAAATTTCGATAATGTTTTATCTTTAAGAATTCAAATCCTACACAATATTATTTATATTGATCACTTGTATTGCTCTATTTATAACAAAATAACTTCTAATGGGAATTTTATAGTTATTGGCTTATCATAAGTTTAAAAAGAATCTAAAGCCATTATGGTGTGATAATCCCCAAAAGTATTTTTAAATCCCAATAAACCCACCTCATGCGTTTAACCTATCTTTTCATTTTTGTAATTTTCTTTGCATTCGCTTGCAGTCAAGAAAAAAAACAACAAGAATAATCAGGCTGTTGATACATCCAATGTACTCCAAATCTTGATGGACAACTCAGGCGAACAGTTGAAGATCTATAAAAAAACAAATCCTGATGAACCATTTTTGGTTCAAGAAGTAAAAGCACAATTCAGACCCTATATTCACCCCATAGTAGCTCCGGATGGAAAAGGAATTCTTACAGAAAAGAGTCCTGACCACCACCAACACCAAACAGGGATATATTGGGGATTCACAAGAGTAAACCAACGTGATTTTTTCCATAACCCGGGAGCGGATCATTGGAAAAAAGTGGCTGTGAACATTTTGGAAAATGAAGGTGAAAATGTTTCTTGGCAAACAGTATATGAAATGCTGGATAGTATAGGGAAGCCATTGATGACAGAAACTCAAACCTGGAGTCTAAAGGTGCAGGGGGAAGAATATTTACTGGATTTGGAGTGGCGTGGGTATGCCGTCCAAGACATAAACCTTGGAAAATACGATTATGGAGGACTTTTTATAAGAATGCCTTGGAAGGAAGGAATAGAGGCAGCCGTCACCAATACTGCCCGGCAAGTCAACGAAAAAGCAGAAGGAGAACATTCCATGTGGGTAAACGTGGGAATGCAGGTTGAAGGCAGAACAGACATGGCCAATATTGCAGTATTTGATCATCCTGATAACAAAGGCTATCCACAAAAATGGAGAGTAGATCAACAGTTTGGTCTTGGGCCTGCATATACACGTGATGGAGAGTGGAAAATCGATAGTGGGGCTACTCAAATAATTAAACATCGATTGTTGTTCTATACCAAAGCATTCAATGATGTGGAAATAACGGAGGCTTGGGCCACATATACCGGAAGAGAAGGGATGTACAATACTGCTTCTTTATGGCAAATGGCAAGAGACGAGGGCCGAAAAGCCAAGTTTTTAACTCCTGACAAGGCAGTTGAGGAAATGACTGTTAAACCTGGTTATAAAGTTAATGTTTTTGCTTCGGAGCCCATGATTACCCAGCCGATGGCTTTTTGCTGGGATGATAAAGGACGTCTATGGATTGCTGAAAACAAAGATTATGAATCTCGGCAACATGGCTTTTCAAACAATGGTAACAGCCGTATCCTGATACTAGAAGACACTGATGGTGATGGAACGGCAGATCGAAAAAAAGTATTTATGGATGGCTTGGCATTTCCTGCAGCATTGGCAGTGGGATTTGATGGAGTTTTTGTAGGCGCACCACCAAACCTTCTTTTCATTGCTGACAAAAACCAAGATGACAAAGCAGATGTAGAGAATATTGAAGTTTTACTTACCGGATGGGGAATAAGGGACCGCCATGAAACATTGAATAGTCTTCAATGGGGGCCGGATGGATGGCTTTATGGGCTTCAAGGCTTTGCTACACCTTCAAAAATCAGGAAACCTACAAAAGAAGAAAAAGCAAAGCTTTATTACCATAAAGATCCATTTCCGAAAGACCTACTTGAGGCTGATGGGGTGGACATTAATGGAGGTGTTTGGCGCTATCACCCCACCAAGCACAATTTTGAGGTAGTAGCTCATGGCTTTAGTAACCCTTGGGGAATTGATTACGATGCCAAGGGCCAACTCATCATGTCGGCCTGTGTAATTCCCCACCTTTGGCATGTGATACCGGGTGGAATTTATCATCGGCAAGGAGGACAACATTTTAACCCTTATGTTTATGAAGACATTAAAACAATTACCGACCATAGCCACCGGTCTGCCCATGGCGGAGCAAGGATTTATCAATCAGACGCTTTTCCTAGAGAGGAACAAGGGAAAGTATTTATGGCAAATATTCACGAACATGCTGTTTTATCCGACAGTTTAGTAATCAATGGATCAGGTTTTATTGGTAAGCATTCAGATAATTTCCTCATGGCAAACAATGCCCAATGGGTAGGTTTTAGTATGGAGATAGGCCCTGAGGGAGGACTTTATGTATTGGACTGGCATGATGCGGATATCTGTGGACAAGAAGTCCTTAATAGTGAAACAGGCCGGGTTTTCAGAATTATGCCTCAAAACAATCAGGCCAAAAATTGGGATGGAAGGTATACTGACCTCAACCTTCTTTCAGACCTAGAGCTCGTGGGCTTACAAAGAAGTGAAAGTGACTGGCATGCAAGAAGAGCCAGGGGAATTCTCCAAAAACGGGCCTATGATGGTTCAATTGAAACAGATGCCGTCACAGCATTGAAAGCACTATTCATAAATTCAAACCCAACTGATTTACGGTTAAGAGCCCTATGGACTATGCATCAAACCAATACTTTGGAGGGAATAACCTTGCTCTCCTCTTTGGATGACAAGGATCCTTATATTCGATCCTGGGCCGTTCAATTGATGTGTGAAAGCAAAAACCCTCAGCAAAGAGCCAAAGATATTTTGATACAGATGGCAAAATCAGATCCCTCCCCTATTGTTCGGCTGTATTTAGCTTCAGCCTTGCAAAGAGTTCCTGAGGACTGGAAATGGGAACTAGCTACTCATTTAATTTCTCGAAAAGAAGACCAAAACGATCACAATATTCCCAAACTCATATGGTTTGGAATTTTAGATTTAATAAAGAAGGATGAAAAAAGGTTCTTGGAATTGGCCCAGCGATCTGAAATACCGATGCTTACAAAAAACCTGGCAAGAAGGGCTGTAGATGGGGATGCATTAACCCAACTTGTCGATGCGATTACTTCCTCTTCCAAAAATCAACTATTGCTATTGGAAGGCATGATCAATGGAATGGAAGGAAGGACGGATTTAGTTGCTCCGGAAAATTGGAAAAGCTTGGAAAACCAATTGAAAAAAAACGGCGCTACAAAGGGCTTTGCTGAGGATATTGCGGCCTTATTTGGAGATGCTGAGGCCACCCAAAAAGCCTTGGCAAGTTTAACAAATAAAACCAATAACAAAGCAACAAAAATTAAGTCCATACAATTACTTGCTGAACGTCAAAAAAAGGAATTGATACCACTACTTTTCGGTCTTATAGCAGACGAAGATTTACAAGAAGAGGGGATCAAGGCGGTAGCAGCTTTTGATAATGAAAAATTAGGTAAGGCTTTGTTAGCCATGTACCCTCATACCAGTTCTGAAAATAAAATCAAGATTCTCCAAACCTTGGCTTCACGCCCAAGATATGGTAATCTTCTTCTAGATGAAATTAAAGCCGGGAACATCATGAAAAAGGAAATACCAGTCACCCTTGCCCGGCAACTTCATCGGGTGATTGGAAGTGGATTTGTGGAAGTTTGGGGGCCTATTGAACATGTACCCAATGACGAGGATGCCTATGAAAAATACCGCTCAATGGTAACAAACGATGCCTTAAAAAATGCAAATCTTAAAGCAGGAAAATCACTTTTCATGAATACTTGTGGTACATGTCACGAAATGTTTGGAGAGGGCGCAGATATTGGGCCAGATCTTACAGGATCCAATAGAGCAAATACAGATTACGTTTTATTGAATGTATTGGAGCCTAGTGCTGAGATTCAGGATGCCTATAAGTTGGTTGTCATCACCACTATGGGAGGACGAACCTACACCGGAAATATCGTTGGGGAAAACTCCCGACAAATCACTTTAAAAATTGCCGGACAGTCCCCTGTAAAGATCAGTAAATCAGCAATTCAGAGTAAGGAGATCACCAATGTATCATTGATGCCTCCGGGACTTTTTGAACCACTTACAAAGGAGGAGGTAATCAACTTAATGGCTTATTTAAAAAGCCAAAAAAAAATTGATTAGTAAAATCCATGGTTGATTTTTATCCTCAAACCTGCAGAATTGCTCAGCATATGTATCCATTTTGAGGATTGTGCTCCCCAATTTGGTTGGTCCCCTATAAAATACCCTAAGTCATAAGCAAATTGGTAATAAATGACCAAGTAAGGGTTGATTTCAAAATTCACCCCTATTTGAGGAGCGAGAATGGCCTTGGTATAAAGGTTAGTCGAACTTTCAGTGGAAATCACTACCTCCTGATCAGATTTTAAATGAATAAACTGAAATCCCATTTCTCCCCCTGAAAATAAAGAAATATGGTCATTGATAAAATAATCATAGCGAAACAAAGCTTTTGGTGACAAAAATTGCTGGTATGGATTTCCTGGAATTTCCTCGCTTTTGACTCTATAAACCTTAAAAAATTCAAAATTAAACCCATAACTAAATGAATGTGCAAGTCTATAATCATTTATATGGTGATTGAATCCAAAAGAATATCCTAAGGAAGGGTTGGCGACACCATTATTCTTACCCAATAAAACCTTTTTTGTCAGTCCTCCACTTAATTCTACCTGTTGGGCTTTAAGGTTGGTAATGCTTGAACCAATCAATAATACCAAAAAGAAAACCCTGTAAATGTCCATTTTGAAATTCAATTTCCTATTAGTCATAACAACATATTTTTCCTTGAAGCGAGTTTACCCCATTAGAAAAACAATAGTTATTCCACAATTGCTAGAAGCAATTTTTAAGTTTTTGATCCTAAAACCTTTCAACATTGGAATAAGATAAAGGTTTTATCTAGGGAGTGAAAGCTGCATATCTATTAAGCAAAACGCAATTTCCCTCGATATTATTCTAGGGTTTTTAGCGAAAACCAAAAAGCCCAATACGTTTTCTTTAATTAATCCGTGTAAATATCTCAAATGATTCGCTAACCTTAATTGGTCTACTATTGTATTGATATTAATCATCAATAGAAATAGCTATCTTTGTGCCAAAGATTTTTAATCCTTTGGCAGCAGACATAGACGGAAAATACATATGGCAACATGAGTTGGTTACCCTTCATTTAATGAAGGAGAAAGCCATTTGGTTAGAGCAAGAGAATGCCCTTTTATTGGCCGACACCCATTTTGGCAAAGCTGCTCATTTTAGAAAAGCCGGAATTCCTGTTCCCGAAAGTATTCATTTAGATGATTTCCATAGAATTAGTAACCTTTTGGATAAAACTGGTGCCTCCACAGTCATCTTTCTAGGTGATCTATTTCATAGTGAAAGCAATGAAAGTTGGTTTACTTTACTTGAATTTATTGAATTATTCCCTCAACTAAATTTTCATTTGGTAATGGGAAATCATGATATCTTGCCGGAAACTCTGTACCAGGGTAGCACTTTAAAAATACATAAGGGCAATTTATTACTTGGAAATTTAATATTAAGTCATGAGCCACAAAAAGGGCTGCAAAAAGGGTCATTGAATATTTGTGGGCATATTCATCCGGGAATTGTGATAAGAAAAAGTAGCATACAAAAATTCAGATTACCTGCGTTTTATTACAAAAACAACACCCTGATTATGCCGGCATTTGGTCAATTTACCGGCCTATATAGTATGGATTTAAATACAGCAGAATGTGTAATGGTGGCCACCCCTGAAAAGGTAATTCCAATCAAATTAAATAATAAGGTTGGTTAAGTAAATATACCTGATTAATTTTGACAAACACATAATTATGTGATGGCCAAATTTAAGAGAAAAAAGACGAGGCTGGGAAGTTATAAATTTGCCAGCGTATTATTCAGTATCACCCTATCTTTGCTGATGATGGGTATATTTGGGGTCATTGCCATTCAGGCAAAAAAACTCACCTCTATCATTCGTGAAAACATTGAGGTGCAGGTATTTCTTAACAAAGACCTACCGGAGACCTCTATTGATAAACTCATTGAGGAAATGAGGAAAAAGCCTTATGTCTTACAGAAAGAGGAGGCTCCTGTTTTGCACTTCACCAGTAAAGATGAAGCTGCAGAAGTTTTTCTCCAAGAGGTAGGAGAAGATTTCAACCAGTTTTTGGATGACAATCCCCTAAGAGATTCTTTCACCTTTTCTATAAATGAAGAGTTTCAAACATCCGAAAAAATTCAGCAGATTGTCACAGAAATAGAAGCTACCCCCGGAGTATTTGAAGTGACTTATATGCAAGATGTTGTTGCTTCAATCAACGAAAATCTGTTAAAAGTAGGGATAGTAATGGGGGCTTTAATCTTAATTTTACTGGTAACCGTTGTTATTTTAATTAGTAACACGATAAAGCTTGCTTTATTTTCACAACGCTTTTTAATCCGAAGCATGCAACTGGTAGGTGCTACCAAGGGTTTTATCAGAAGGCCTTTTTTATGGCGTGCCTTTTTATATGGAGCTTTAGGAGGTGTACTTTCCTCTGCCATAATATTTAGCCTTTTGGAATACGGTAAAAACTTTATCGAAGGTTTACAACTACTTTATGATATAGAATTGCTTGCCATGTTATTTGGTAGCTTAATCTTATTAGGGGCACTGATGTCTTGGATCAGCACCTACCGTTCTATCAACAAATACCTAAACATGTCACTGGACGAATTGTACTAAACATTATGAAAAATAATCCATTGCCTTTTTCGAAAAAAAATTATCAACTCATGCTTATAGGGATAGCCATTATCACTATTGGATTTGCCATTATAGGATTGGACAAAACCACTCATGGGTTTGGATTTATGGGGTTAACACTGGGCCCTATTGTTGTATTGTCAGGTTTTCTTTTTGAATTTTACGCTATTTTTTATAAAACCAAATAAATTAAAATGACCATTTTTGAAGCAATTATTTTGGGGATTGTTCAGGGCTTAACTGAATTTTTACCTGTATCCTCCAGTGGACATTTGGAAATAGCCGGTGCTCTTCTTGGAAGCAATTCCTTACCCGAGGAAAGTTTATTATTTACAGTAGTCGTCCATTTTGCAACGGCATTAAGCACAATTGTCGTATTTAGAAAGGATGTTGCAGAATTATTAACAGGACTTTTTCAATTTAAAAACAACGAAGAAACAATGTTTTCTTTGAAAGTTATTGTCTCTATGGTTCCTGCCGTAGTAGTCGGATTACTTTTTGAAGAGCAGTTGGAACAATTATTTGGAGGGAAGGTAGTATTTGTTGGTTTTATGTTATTGATCACCGCTCTCCTATTATACTTGGCCGACAAAGCAAAAAATACAGGCAAACCGGTTTCATTCATAAATGCTATCATTATAGGAATTGCTCAGGCTATTGCCATGCTTCCAGGTATTTCTCGTTCAGGGGCTACCATATCGACCTCAGTTTTATTGGGGATAGATAAAAATAGAGCAGCTAGATTTTCTTTTCTGATGGTGGTTCCCCTTATTCTAGGGAAAATAGGTAAAGATATTTTGTCAGGGGATTTGACTTACCAAAGTGATCAGTTTGGAAGTATGGTCATTGCTTTTTTGGCAGCTTTTATTGCAGGGCTAGCTGCTTGTACTTGGATGATCCAGTTGGTGAGAAAAAGTAAATTGAGGTACTTTTCAATTTATTGTGTTATTGTAGGAATACTGGCCATTTTAGCCGGAACATATTATTGATGGACAAACAACAAAAACCATATGGAGAAGTATTTCTTGTCAATAAGCCCTACCAATGGACTTCCTTTGATGTAGTTAAGAAGATTAGAAATACCCTCAAAATAAAAAAAGTAGGTCATGCAGGCACACTTGACCCCTTAGCCACCGGACTACTAATAGTTTGTGCAGGAAAGGAAACCAAAAACATTGAAAAATATCAAGCCCAAAAGAAAGAATATTCAGGCACATTTGTTTTGGGTAAAACGACTGAGTCATTTGATTTAGAACAGGAAGTCAAATCAGTTGCTGATCCCTTCCATTTAACCAGAGAAGATATTGAAAAGGCTGTAGCAAGTCTTACCGGTGATATCATGCAAATCCCTCCCAATCATTCTGCCATTAAAAAAGACGGGAAACGGGTTTATGAATCAGCAAGAAAAGGAATAACTGTAGTATTAGACCCCAGGCCGGTTACTGTAGAAATCTTTGAAATAACAGGTATAGAACTTCCGGAAATTCATTTCAGAATTGTATGCTCCAAAGGTACCTATATTAGAAGCTTAGCAAGAGATTTGGGAGACAAATTGGAGGTAGGTGCCTATATGTCAGCCCTCAGGCGAGATGCCATAGGGGAATTTAAACTTAAGAATGCTTGGCAACTAGAGCAATTGATAGAAAAAATCAAAAAAGAGCAAAATGAAAATTTATAAATCTCTTGCTGATTTTCCTGACATTCAACGGCCTGTAGTTACCATCGGTTCTTTCGATGGCGTTCACTTGGGTCATCAAAAAATTCTAAAAAGAATCAACAATATCGCAAAGTCCATTCATGGTGAATCCGTTTTGGTATCCTTTTGGCCACACCCTAGAATGGTGCTTTTTCCTGAATCCCATGGAATTCAATTGCTTTACAGTTTTGAGGAAAAGGCTGCACTTTTAGAGGAATTTGGTGTAGATCATCTTATTAGTATTCCTTTTACCAAAGAATTTTCGATGATGGAATCAAAGGATTTTATTGAAAACATTTTGGTCAAAAAAATAAAAACCAAAAAACTGGTCATTGGTTATGACCATAGGTTTGGTAGAGGAAGAGAGGGTAGTTTTGCCCACCTTCATGCAGAGCAAAACAAGTATAATTTTGATCTGGAAGAGATTCCTAGAGAGGATATTGATAATATTGGGATTAGTAGCACCAAAATAAGAAAAGCATTAAACTCAGGAAACATAGTCAAGGCAAATGAATTTTTAGGAAGGCCATACAACCTTCAAGGAAAAGTTATAGAAGGAGATAAAATTGGCAGAACCATAGGATTTCCCACTGCAAATATACAACTTAATGAGCCCAATAAATTGATCCCCATGGATGGTGCCTATCTTGTCAAGGTAATTATTGACAAGAAACAATATGAAGGAATGCTAAATATTGGCATGCGCCCTACGGTTTCCGGAGAACGAAAGAACATAGAAGTAAATATATTGAATTTTAATCGAGATATTTACGGCCAAACAATAAACCTAGAATTGTTAGAATTTTTAAGACCCGAAAAAAAATTTGAAAGCCTAGCAGCCCTAACCGAGCAATTAAAAATAGACCAGAAAAAAATGGTTGATTTTTTTTCGACGAAAAATAAAAGTACTAATGATAAATAAAGCTGTTAAAAACGGTGTTGAAGCTGTTTCTGATATTGAAAATGGTGCTGTTATATTAGTAGGAGGCTTTGGTCTTTGTGGTATTCCCGAAGCATGTATCAATGCGCTTCTCCAAACCGATTTAAAGGGGCTGACTTGTATCTCCAACAATGCCGGTGTTGATGATTTTGGCGTAGGTCTTCTAATCAAACAACGCATGCTGAGAAAATTAATCTCCAGTTATGTAGGGGAAAACCTTGAATTTGAAAAACAATTCACATCTGGATCCTTAGAGTTAGAGTTGATTCCTCAAGGGACTCTCGCCGAACGAATTAGAGCCGGTGGAGCAGGAATACCCGCATTCTATACCCCTGCCGGGATTGGCACTCATGTGGCCGATGGAAAAGAGGTCAGAGAGTTTGATGGTCGTTTGTTCTTATTGGAGCGATGGATTAAAGCAGATTATTCATTGATTAAAGCCTGGAAGGGAGATACTGCAGGTAACCTAATCTATAAGGGAACAGCTCGAAATTTCAACCCAATTATGGCCACCGCAGGTAAAATTACCATTGCAGAAGTAGAAGAATTGGTTCCTGCCGGTGAGTTGGATCCCAATCAAATTCATACACCTGGAATCTACGTTCAGCGTATATTTCAAGGTGATCATTATGAAAAAAGAATTGAAAATAAAACCGTTAGTAAATAATCTTTCATGCTAAGCAAAAAACAAATCGCTCAGAGGATCGCCAGTGAGATCAAAGACGGTCAATACATTTATCTTGGAATAGGAATCCCATCTTTGGTAGCCAATTATCTTCCCGAACAGTTACAAGTGGTTTTCCAATCTGAAAATGGTTTATTAGGGATAGGCCCATACCCTGAAAATGATAAAATGGACCCCGACCTAATCAATGCAAGCAAAGAAACCATATCCATGGTAAAAGGCTCATCACTGTTTGATTCAGCAGAAGCATTTGCCATGATAAGAGGTGGCCATATAGATCTTTCCATTTTAGGGGCATTGGAAGTGTCTGAAAATGGTGACATCAGCCATTGGAAAATTTCATCAGGGCTGATCAAAGGTGTGGGAGGAGCCTTAGATTTGGTGGCTTCCGGAGCTAAACTCTATATAGCCATGCACCATTGTCACAAGGATGGAAGGTCAAAATTACTGAAACAATGTAAACTGCCAATCACCGGAATTAAATGTGTCCAAAAGATATTTACTGACTTAGGGGTGTTTACAATATTGCCTGAGGGGGGCTTTAAGCTTTGTGAAAGAGCTCCTGGGGTAAGCATTGAAGAAATAAAAGCCAAAACTGAAGGTAGGCTCGTTGTAAAGGGAGAAATTAAGGAAATGGAATTGTTTGACAATGAATAGTGAAGCCCCTTTCCGATTTCTTTCTTAATTTTGCACGCATAAATAGAATAATAAAAAATGAAAAAATCTGAAATTAAGTTTACCGTTACTCTTGATGATAAAAATTTACCTAAGAGTATAGAATGGGACGCTACAGACAAGGAAAGTGAAGGGCAAGAATCAACAAGGAGTATTAGCTTGAATGTTTGGGATACACTTAATCAAAGTACGTTAAGAATCGACCTTTGGACTGAAGATATGTCCGTCGCTGAAATGAAAAGATTCTACATAGATATTTTGGGAGGTATGGGTCAAAATATCCTCAACAGTACAGGAGATGAATATTACTCGGAAGAAATTAAAGCACTTTGTGACCGTTTGGTAAAGCATGTAAATGAAGAGAACGCCAAACAAAAATAATTTACAAACCAAACCATTACAAGAACTAGGATAGGCCCTTGGGTTTATCCTAGTTCTTTTTTCAAACCTTATTGCTCCCAATACTTTTTTCCTGATTATGTAAAAGGGAAATCAATTGCATAATCCTAGTTAAAAATTGACTGAATACTGAGGAATTATTTTTTTCATTGCATTTCTCTCCAAGAATTACTTCGAATATATTGAGCCAAAATTCCATAAAGTAAAAATCGCTGGCAGGTACCCAACACAATAGTAATTGAAACACCCTATTATTTTACAAATATTATCGTAAATTAATAGAAACATTTGATTGGACAACATCACATTTCTATTACTTAAATCGGAAATGACTTATTTAAGGAATACTGAAGTTGAACAATAAAAGCACATAGTTTCTTTCATTTAACAACTAAACCCATAATGCCATGAATACAAACCAACCACAAAAGGGTTTTCGTTATTACTTCTTATTAATTGGGCTTTTGTTTTTTTCAATTAGTTTAACATTTGCTCAAGAAAATACTACGATAAGCGGTACAGTCAAAGACCAAGATACAGGTGAAACCTTAATAGGTGTGAATATACTTGTCAAAGGCAAGGTTTCCGGCACTATAACTGATGTAAATGGAAAATTTTCTATTACAGTAAACTCAGCTCCTCCGCTTACTTTAATTTTTTCTATGGTGGGCTTTGGGAGTCAGGAGGTAAATATCACATCAAGCAACCCTCCTCCTTTAGAGGTGGTCCTTGCTGAACAGACATTTCTGGGTCAAGAAGTGGTAGTATCAGCATCCCGGGTAGAGGAAAGCATCCTCCAATCGCCGGTTTCCATTGAAAAAATGGATATTTTGGACATTAGGGAAGCTCCCGGAGATTCATATTATAAAGCCATTTCAAATTTAAAGGGAGTAGATGTCACTAGTTCCTCCATTAATTTTCAAATATTAAATGCCAGAGGTTTTAACTCAACAGGAAACACTAGATTTGTTCAGCTCACAGATGGAATGGACACTCAAGCTCCTTCCTTAAATTTCCCAATTGGCAATCTCAATGGACCTTCTGAACTGGATGTGGAAAGTATCGAGTTTATCCCGGGCGCCTCCTCTGCCCTTTATGGGCCCAATGCTTTTAACGGTATGCTTTTGGTAAATAGCAAAAACCCATTTGAATACCAAGGCTTAAGTGCTTACTACAAGCAAGGAATTAACCATATAGGAACCAGTCCAGGAGAACCCGGTTCCCCTAAACCTATGTACGAAGGAGCCATAAGATACGCCAAGGCCTTCAATAACAAATGGGCTTTTAAAATCAGTGCATCATTTATGCAGGCTGAAGATTGGTATGGCAATAATTCAACAGATTTAAATGCCATATCCCAAGGAGACCTACCCTTCAACCCCGGAGCAAATTTAGTACATACTTTTGGAGATGAGGTTTCCAATAACATTGGTCTTTTAAGGAATGTAAGTGCCATACAACAACAAGCAAATCAATTAGGCTTAGGGGCTTATATTGGGAGTATTCCGGATCAGGTAGTTTCCAGAACCGGCTATCCGGAGAGAAACTTGGTTGATTATGGAGCAAGCAATTATAAAGTAAATGGCGCCCTCCATTACCGGATCTCCGACAATGCGGAGGTATTTTATTCTTTAAATTATGGTTCAGGAACCTCCATTTATACAGGAGCTCAAAGGTATTCATTAAATGAATTCTTTATCACCCAACATAAACTAGAACTTAAAGGGGATAATTATTTCGTTCGCAGTTATACAACTAGGGATAATTCGGGTAAATCCTATATTTCAGATTTGAATGGAATATTGATCAACGACACCTGGAAAGACAATTCAACATGGTTTGGTGAATATACGCTCAATTATTTAGGCGCGCTGGCCAATCAACAGGTGGCCCCCGGAAGCTTGGGCACTACAGCACAACAAGTAGCAGCGCACCAATTTGCCCGCCAGCAAGCGGATAATGGGAGGTATCTTCCCGGAAGTGCTGAGTTTAATACTACTGCTCAAAACATTAGTAGTGAATATATTCCCGGTGGCTCACTGTTTTACGACAGATCAAGAATGTACCTGACAGAAGGCCAGTATGATTTTAAAAACGAAATAGATTTCATGGATCTTCAGGTTGGTGCATCCTATCGAATATATGACCTTCGGTCAAATGGGACAATCTTTGCCGATGGGGATGGTAATGACATTACCATCAGCGAAATAGGCGGTTACGCACAAGCTACCAAACGTTTATTGAAAGAGAAATTAAAGTTAATAGGTTCATTGAGGTACGATAAAAATGAAAACTTTGAAGGGCAATTTAGTCCTAGGATTTCTACAGTATTCACCGAAAACAACCACAATTTCCGATTGTCCTATCAAACTGGTTTCAGAATGCCAACCACCCAAGCCCAACATATAGACTTGAATGTGATTTCTGCTCGGCTAATAGCCGGTTTACCCTACTATAGAGACAAATATCAGATTTTTGAAAATGGATATTCCTTAGCATCAGTTCTGGATTATACTGCGGCGGTGGCAGAAGGTGCTAGCCCAATCGGTTCCACTGCAACCGGTTTATTGGAGCCGGTAACCTCTCTTCCTGCCTTAAGGCCTGAAAAAGTTAAAGCCATAGAGGCCGGTTATAAAGGTTTGCTTATGGAAAACAGGTTATTGATTGATTTTGCTTATTATTACAATCGATACAACAATTTCATTTCTCAAACTGCAATTAGAAAAGCGCCGGGACCTGTTTACCCCGGTGCTGAACCAGGGTCGGATGAGGGTGCAATTAATGCCGTGAATGCACCAAGCCTTCTTACCCCGATAACAACTCCCGGACAGGAAAATACTTTTCAGACCTATACCAATATCGTGGACAGAGAAGTACGTGCACATGGCTTGGTTTTAGGTGTGAACTTTAATCTACCTGGAAATTACACTATAGGAGGAAATTACAATTATAATAAGCTATTGACAGCATTTGAGGCAGGATTCCTGTCTGAGTTTAATACTCCTGAACATAAAACCAATATTGTCTTTGGCAATAGAAAATTAACCGACAAGGTAGGGTTCAATTTAGCCTATAGATATCAATCCGCCTTTAGGTGGGAATCAAGCTTTGCCAGAGGAGATGTACCGGAAATACACAACCTAGATGCTCAGGTTTCTTATAAGGTTAAGTCAATGAAGTCAATCTTAAAATTAGGTGGATCCAATGTGCTTAATAACAGGTATTTCTTAAACTTTGGTGGACCAACCTCAGGAGCCATTTACTACCTATCCATCACTTTCGATGAACTATTAAACTAAACCAAGAAATCCATGAAACGATGTATTTTCCTTATCAATTATTTGGCCATTGGTTTATCATTTTCATGCCAATATGAGTTCCCGGAGCCCGAACAATTAAGCCCTGATTCGGGTCAGGCAGATTTCACAAAAATGGTGACGATAGGAAGTTCAATCACTGCCGGGGTGATGGATGCAGCATTGTACAATCGTTCTCAGCAAAACTCCTATGCCGTTATATTGGCCCAGCAAATGAAAGTAGCCGGAGGCGGGGAATTCAATGTTCCGGACATCAATGCAGAAAATGGAGACTTGATCCTTAGTGCCACAGGAGGAAACCTAGGGAGATTGATCCTTACCCTCAATCAAACCACCGGGAGCATCTTGCCTACACCTATAGTACCGGGAGATGCCCTAACGGCATTTTCTGGAGATAAAACCACATTAAACAATTTTGGTGTGAACGGTCTTTCTCTGGCAGCGGCCTTACTCCCGGCATCAGGTAACATTCAAGAACCATCAAACCCCTTGTTCAATCCATATTACGCTCGATTTGCCAGTGACCCCGGTAATTCAACTCCTATTGGAGATGCCGCATCAGCCTTGGCTAATGGTGGTACCTTCTTCGTATTTTGGTTGGGTAAAAATGATGTTTTACCTTACGCCCTAACCGGAGGTGCAATTCCTGAACTATTAACCAGTGAACAGGATTTCTCTCTTCGGTATCAAACTGCCTTAGGCACTATGTTACAAGCAAACCTAGAAGCAAAAGGAGCCATAGGTAATATACCAAACATCAATGAACTGCCTTATTTCAGTACTGTTGCTTGGAATGCATTACCCTTGGACAATACATTGGCTGTCCTAGCCAATAGTGTTTTTACAGACTATAACAATGGTCTCGACAATTTGGCAACTGCCGGTATGATTAGTGTTTCTGAAAGAGATCTAAGGAAAATAAATTTTACTGCAGGACAAAACGGATTTGTAATAGATGACAAAACTTTAACTGATCTATCAGAAATGGGTCTTCCTTCCATCAGACAAACCAATATTGAGGACAAGGTTGCCTTGACCACCGGACAAATTCTGGGGCTAAGCCCAGGGGAGGACCCAACTTTAATTTATGGGGTTACAGTGCCAATTGGGGACAGTTATATTCTTCTCCCTTCAGAACAAGAAATAATGGAGGAGAAAATAAATGCTTTCAATCAGATTATCACTACTACAATTTCAGCCAACGAGGACCGCTTGGTATTGGTAGATACAAAAAATCTTTTGGAAAGAATCGGTCAAAGTACAGAAACCGCAAATGGTATTGCTCTTTCCAATTCTATTTCCCCTCCCTATGGCGTCTTTTCTACTGATGGAGTTCATCCAAATGCACGTGGAAGTGCTGTGGTAGCCAACCATTTTATTGAAGCCATCAATGACAAATGGAATAGCACTATTCCTAAGGCCAATCCAAATGCTTATATTGGCAATGATTTGCCCCGTTAAATATCATGAAGACAGGTACCATTATATTGTCTGCCGGAAATTCCAGCAGATTAGGTAAACCAAAGCAACTAATTCCCTACAATGGGACTACCCTCTTGCAAAATATTGTTGACATAGCATTGGAGGCTACAAAGGGTCCTGTATTGCTGGTAGAAGGGGCCGGCACTTATCACCTTAAACCACATCCCAGGTTAATAAAGGTAGTGAATTATAATTGGGAAAGAGGTATGGGGAGTTCATTGAAGTTAGGTTTAAATACTTTAATAAATCAAGAAAAAATTACAAATGTCTTGGTGCTATTATCAGATCAACCTATGGTAAGTAAAACACTAATTCAAAGCCTAATCCTTAAGAAATCTGAAAATCACCAACCTATTGTTGCTTCATTTTATCAAAATATGCCGGGAGTACCAGCTATTTTTGATCAATCTGTTTTTCAGAAATTAAGGTCAATACCTGATAAAGTAGGTGCAAAAAAGCTACTGTTAAGCCATACCGAGCAACTTTCCTTGGTTAGGTTTGATGCAGGAAATATTGACATTGACAGTCCCGAAGATTTAAGGGCTTTAATAAATTCAGATTGGAAGCATTTTAAGGGGTAAATAGTAACCTATAAAATCAATCGCCACAAGTACCATTCAACTGGTCTATATAAAGTGGACCAAGGAAAACAGCACTTGTGGCGAATCTAGTTAAACCCGAAATATGCAATAGCCCTACTATTACCTGATGAAATCGCTTCAAAATCAACTATTATGTTGCTGGTTACTACCCTGCCTATTGGCAGATAGGTTCACCCCATAGCAATGTTAGGCCAAACCTCCTAAAAACCTGATTTTCTTGCGCTTTCAACCCGCACTGAGAATGGTCGGTAATACTACTGAATAAACCGGTTAAAAGAATTTAGATTAAGGTTACAGAAGCATCCAATAAGGAAGCTGCAGCTTCGTCAAGGTATATGCCACAATCTGGGTGATTTTGCAATATACTTGCCGGAAATTCAGGGCTAACTTCATTTTCAAGACATGCTTTTACTGCTTTGGCTTTTCTTTCATCCGGCACGGAGCATATGATTTTTTTAGCTTTCATGATCTGTTGAATAGACATACTAATTGCTTTTTCAGGTACATCTTCCAAAGTTGGGAACCAGCCTTCACCAAACTGTTGCTGGCGACAAGCAACATCAAGATCTACCACCAAATAAGGGGTCTCAATATCGAAATCAGCCGGTGGATCATTAAAAGCCAAATGGCCGTTTTCTCCTATTCCAACCATTGCTACATCTATAGGCGATTGACTTATAAGCTCATTTAGCCGGCTGGTCTCTTCCTTCGGGTCTTTTTCCCCATCAATCAAATGGTAAGCTTTCAATTGACCTACCTTATCTAAAAATCTTTCTTTCAAGTATTTTCTAAAGCTGGCAGGATGGGTAATTGGTAGCCCCAAATACTCATCCAAGTGAAACATTGTGACCTTGCTCCAATCGATCTCCTTATAGGTTAATATGGTTTCAATGGTTTCAAATTGACTAGTACCAGTAGCCAAAATTATATTTGCCTCCCCATTCTCTTTAATTGCTTCTAAAATAGCTTCAGCAGCATGGTCTCCTGCCAATTTACCCATTTCAGCCGGGTTTTTTCGATTATAAATCTTCATTTAATTTGGTGTTTTTAAAATGATAATGAATCGACCTTTTATCGCCAATTCATTTTTAGGTTAAATACAAATAGTTAAAAATTAATACAATATGTGATGCCTTCCATCAGGCTAAATTCTCCTATAACTTTGGGGTTAATAATCATCTTTAATCAATTTCTTTTGAAAGGTTTATTTTCATTTACTAAAATCAATATGACTTTGATTGTTTTTTTTATCTTAAAGAGTGGCGGCAATTATGCACCTACGCCCTGCATGTGGCCAATTATTCAACTCAGTTTTTAAACATTCCAATACTATTTTACCATATATAAATAAAATCGACCACTAATTTCCCCAAATTAATTATAACTAATGAAAATTAAATAGCTTTTTTATTTCATATATTTAGAATAAATTGGCACTTTAAGGTATTCAATTAACTCGTCCAATTTACTGAAAGTCTTTGTCATGACAAATACTCCCATCAATCAAAAAGAATCACCGTTAAGTACTCCCCCATCTTCCTCTCAACCGACATCTAAAAGACTACTCTCTATTGATGCATTAAGAGGTTTTGACATGTTATTAATTGCAGGAGCCGGAGCCTTTTTGGTATTATTAAAAGGTAAAACCGGTATTCCTGCCATAGACTGGATTGCCGGACAATTCTACCATCCTGCTTGGAATGGATTCTCATTTTATGACTTTATCTTTCCACTTTTCTTATTTATTGCCGGAGTTTCGTTAACGTTCTCATTAAATAAAGGAAGAAATCTTGGAATGTCCAAACCAACCCTTTATAAAAAAACATTTTCGAGGATGTTGGTGCTTATTCTCTTGGGTATTTTGTATAAAAATTCACCTGTGCCTATTTTTGAACCTTCCCAAATTAGGTATGGTAGTGTTTTGGGTCGTATAGGAATAGCTACGTTTGTAACCACTTTGGTTTATTTAAATTTTGATTTTTACAAAAGATTAGGAATTGCCATGGCTATCCTAGTGCTTTATTATGCCGCTTTATTTTTAATCCCTGTCCCCGGTTATGGGGCCGGAGATTTAAGTATTGAAGGGAATTTAGTAGGTTGGTTTGACCGCACTTTTATGCCGGGTATTTTAAAGCAAGAAATCTATGATGAATTGGGTCTCTTGACACAAATACCGGCACTCTGCCTAACAATCTTCGGTACATTAGCTGGAGAAATCCTTACTAAAGCCTGGTTAGACACTAAAAAAATAAAACAATTGGCTATCGCAGGAGTAATTAGCCTCACCCTGGGTTTGATTTGGGATTTACACTTCCCAATTAACAAGCACCTTTGGAGCAGTTCCTTTATACTATTGACTAGTGGAATGGCATTCCTGACTTTGCTATTGTTCTATGTCGTAATAGACGTATGGAAAATTAGAAAATGGGCATTTTTCTTTCAAGTGATCGGGCTTAATTCCTTGACCATTTACTTTGCCTTCAGCTTTATCAACTTTCGTTTCACAAGTGAAAAATTATTTGCAGGCTTATATGCCCCGCTTCCCGAAGAATGGCACCCTGTTTTTCAAGCCTTTGGAGCACTACTTCTGGTGTGGGTATTTTTGTACATCTTGTACCGTCTGAAAATTTTCGTAAAGGTTTAGTAAGGTTAAAGGTCGATTTCAGGTCTCACATTTAAAATTATAAATCCCCTTCTCTAACTGATCATCTTTTGAAGGAAGAGTTGGACGAAGGGGATTTTAATGACCTGATAAAATTTAATCGCTTATTTTATTTTTTGGGCGATGGCAGAAGCTATACGCATAAGGGCTTTTGTTTCTTTGTCATTAAACTCATACGGATCCTTTTTCGCAATACCTAAAGTACCATATAGTTTCCCTTCAACAATCATTGGAGCTGTAATGGCTCCTTCAACCTTTGTATCCTTTGCGCCGGGCCTAACGACCCCTGAATCATCTGTTTGAAGGTTACAAACTTGAACCGCCTCCATCCTTTCTGCTGCTATTCCTGCCATTCCTTTCCCAACCGGAATTGTACTCATTTTTGGCAATAAAAAATCAGGAATCCCCACTTGAGCTTGAAGTTCCAATAGTCCTGTATCTTGATTCAATACATGCAAGGTACCTGTCACACAATCAAATGCAGATAGCGTCTCTTCCAGCCAGGTCTGCCAGGCCAATTCTTTCGCTTTTATAATCTTTTGGGATAGGTCAGTCGTGGTTTCCATTATCAAATTAATTTCGTTTTCTATTTAAATATTTCAATTACAATTATAAACAAATCGTATTTAACCTTTAAGGTTATTTTTATAAATTCGAACGAATAAACGACTATGCCATGCAGCTTTTTTATGAAGAGGAGATTAACGGGGATGTATTTACTTTGGATTCACAGGAATCCAATCACTTAGGAAAGGTTCTAAGAAAAAACATCGGGGATACTGTCTTATTTACAAATGGTAAAGGGTCTTTATTTACCTGTCAAATTGAAGACAATAATCCTAAAAAATGCCGTCTTAAGATTGTAGAGCAACTCTTCACTCCCATGGAGAAATTCCACATCCATTTAGCCATTGCTCCCACCAAAAATATGGATCGAATGGAATGGATGCTTGAAAAAATCACAGAAATAGGTTTCAATGAAATCACATTTCTAAAAACTGCCCACATCGAAAGGTCGAGATTAAAATTAGACCGCCTGCAAAAAAAACTTGTATCAGCTTGTAAACAAAGTTTTAAAACCTGGTTACCGGATATAAATCCTATTGTTGACTACGAGAAGTTTATTACGAATCCGGCTTTCCATGCCCATGAAAGATTTATTGCTTATGTGGACAAAGACAATGATCAACACCTTATGAATCAAGCATCTATTGGTCAATCTTATCTTGTTTTAATTGGTCCTGAGGGAGATTTCAGTCCCGGGGAAATCTCACTAGCCATAGACAGTGGATTCAAGCCCAGCTCCTTAGGAAAGCACCGCTTAAGAACCGAAACTGCGGGTTTGGTCGCTGTTCATACTTTAAACTTATTGAATTTAGGGCAGTAATGTATTAAAGAATTTAAGGAATTAGGAGGAGTGGTTATTATCGTAATAAATCAAAGCACGATCTAGATCTTCAGGAACATCTATGGCTACAGCCTGATGATGGGTAGCCACCATTTTAATTCGAATACCATTTTCCAACAACCTTAATTGTTCAAGCATTTCAATATTTTCCAAGGTGGACTTTTCCCACTTGGTAAATGCCATCAATAATTCTTTTTTATACGCATAAATTCCTATATGTCGATAATATTGTGGTGAAGATGCATCATTCCTTTTATAAGGTATCGGAGAACGACTAAAGTAAAGTGAGAAACTTTCCTGATCTGTAACCACCTTAACAATATTTGGATTGTTTATTAAGCTCAGTTCGGATATTGGTGACATTAAAGATGCCACTTCCACCTTCTCATCTTTAAAGGCCTGAACCAAGTTTGAAAGGGATTCCCTGTCTTGAAAGGGCTCATCCCCCTGTACGTTAACAATAATATCAGCATTAATAGATGCAGCAGCCTCAGCAATCCTATCAGATCCACTTTCATGGTTCTTTTGGCTAAAAAACACTTTTCCTCCTTCATTTCTAACAGCTTCAGCGATTGACTCATGGTCTGTAACTACCATTACATCATCAAAAACATTGGTAGCTATGGTACTTAAATAAGTTCTTGCGATCAATGGCTTTCCTCTTAAATCTGCTAATAATTTTGCAGGAAAACGTGTGGCTCCAAACCTTGCGGGAATTAAGGCTATGGTCTTCATTTACTTCATTTACTAATTAAACTCTCACTGGTTATCAGCGTTTTACATTTTTATATTTCATAGATTTTGTCCGAAATCAATGAAATAAGAATTATATTAACAGCAAAGCTAAGCAATTTGAGAGCAATTAAGGGTAAAAAACAATATCTTTATTGAATGCCCAAAGCACTAACAAAATAATTTAGTCATGAAACACTGTTACAAACTTCTGGTCTTTTACACATTATTTTTGATGACCACAAACTGGGCTTTATCACAAGCCATTAATGGCTATGATAAGGCAGCCTATGACATTCCTATGCGAGATGGAGTTCACCTTCACACCATCGTCTATAGCCCCAAAGATTTATCGCAGCCCTATCCTATATTGATGCAAAGGACACCTTACAGCGCCGGCCCTTATGGTCCTGGAAATATGAAAAATAAGCTTGGCCCTTCTCAGTTTTTAATGAACGATGGCTATATATTTGTTTACCAGGATGTAAGAGGGCGGTGGATGTCGGAAGGATCCTATGACAACATGCGCCCTACCCTATCCAAATCAGAAAGAAATTCCAACCAAATAGACGAAAGCACAGACACCTATGATACCATAGAATGGTTGCTCGCCAATATCAAAAATCACAATGAAAAAGTAGGCTTATGGGGAATCAGCTATCCCGGATTTTATAGTGCTGCAGCCCTTCCCTTTGCCCATCCAAAACTGAAAGCCGTTTCCCCTCAAGCACCCATAGGGGATTTTTACTTTGATGATTTTCATCATAACGGTGCTTACTTATTAAGTTATTGGTTGGCCACTTCTGTTTTCGGCTACCAAAAAGACGGCCCTACACAGGAAGCATGGTATGGCATGGTGAATCCGGAAACAAATGACGGCTATCAGTTTTTTATGGATATGGGGCCATTAAAAAATGCCGATAAATGGTATGGTGAAGACAATTTTTTCTGGCAACAACTTAAAAACAATCCTGATTACAACGATTTCTGGCAAAAGAGAAGTATTATTCCTCACTTAAAAGAAGTGAAGCCTGCAGTTTTAACCGTTGGGGGCTGGTTTGATGCAGAAGATCTCTATGGACCACTTACAATTTATAAAACCATTGAAAAAAATAATCCTGAGACCTACAATACCATTGTCATGGGCCCTTGGTCCCATGGAGATTGGTCAAGGGAACCTGGATCACAGGTCATTTCAAATATTTATTTTGGTGATTCTATCTCCACATGGTATCAAAAAAATATAGAACGTGTTTTTTTCAATCATTTTCTAAAAGAATCCGAAAATAGCAATCTTGCCCTTCCTGAAGCCTACATGTTTGATACCGGAAAACATAAATGGGAAAAATTTGACGATTGGCCTCCTAAAGAAAGCCAATGGAAAAGCTTTTACTTTCAAGAGAAAGGAGAGTTAACTGAGGTAACACCTGAGGGAAATAGGTTTACTACCTATGTCTCAGACCCCTCTAATCCTGTCCCCTATAGTCAAGATATTAAACTAAACTTCACTCCGAGAAAATACATGGCCGATGACCAGCGATTTGCAGCCAGAAGACCGGACGTACTGACCTTTACGAGCGAAGTATTAAGTCAAGACATGACGCTTGCGGGGGAAGTCATGGCAAACTTAAAAGTTGCCACTTCTCAAACTGATGCTGATTGGGTAGTTAAAATCATCGATATATTTCCCGGAGATCAGCCAAATCATGCCTATGTTTTAGATGGGGTGGACATGGGCAATTACCACCTAATGGTTCGTTCAGAGGTAATTAGAGGGAGGTATAGAGAAAGTTTTGAGTTTCCTAAACCCTTTGTTCCTGATCAAATCACTGCTGTTGATTTCAGGTTACAAGATCTTTTCCATACTTTCAAAAAGGGGCATAAAATTCAAATACAAATACAAAGTACTTGGTTTCCCCTAATTGATCGAAATCCCCAAAAATATGTACAAAACATATTTGAAGCTGATGAAGCCGATTTTGTCAAAGCCACCCATAGGGTTTTTCATACAGAACAGTTTGCCAGCAAAATTGAAGTAATGGTTCTTCCTTAGAATTAGAATGGTTTAAAATTACTATTTGTAGCAGAAGATACACATTTCGGCAGTTGATTTTAACTATCTTTATCTTAAAATACAATTCAGCAAAAAAAAAAGGCAAATGCCAACTCTTTTATTAATTAATAAGAGAATAGTTATTCAACTAAAACGGAGGAAACCTATGAATATCAAGGAAAAAGAAATCGTGACCTTAAAAAGGTCTTTATTAATGGATACGGAAGAAAAGCTTAACAAGCAAGTGGAAATGGAAGGCAAATCTTCTGCCTACTACCTTTCCATGGCTTCATGGGCTGAAATGCAAGGATTTTCCAATTCTGCAAAATTTCTATATGACCATGCTGAGGAAGAAAGAGGCCATATGCTTAAATTATTTAGGTATATAAATGAAGCCGGTGGCCATGCCATTCAACCTGAGATTACAGATATCAGGCAACATTTCAATTCATTAAGAGAAGTGTTCGAATTGATACTAGAACATGAAATAGAAGTAACTAAATCCATAAACAATATTGTAGACCATTGTTTCAATGTTAAGGATTTTGCTACTTTTAGCTTTATGCAGTGGTATGTAACAGAACAGCGTGAAGAAGAAACCGTTGCCAGACGAGCTTTAGAAATTTTTGATATCATTGGCGAAGAAGGCGTTGGTTTATGGACCATCGACCAAGAAATGGGCAAATTGCATGCAACCAATGATTCAGAGGTTTAACCCGAATTCGAAATAGGTATACTTTTTCCTAGTTCGAATTTAAATAATTTAACTTACTCCTTGTCAAAAGCCATCAGTATTCTAAACTGGTGGCTTTATAATTTTAATATATGAGAGACAAATAATCTAGACCTTCGTTTTTATTTACACAATCAATAAACATTTAAAAAACTACACATTAAGTTATTTAAAGCAAATCCTCACTTTGCAGAAGCACAGCACCCATCTTTTCCATTTCACCGAAAGCATCTACGGTATCATTGGGAGCCAAATTGACTCCTTTTGTGGCATCTGTAATCAAAAAGGTCTGAAAACCTAAATCCAATGCATCCAATACGGTGAATTTTACACAGTAATCTGCTGCTAAACCGGTCACAAATACTTTTTCAATCTTATACCTTTTTAAATAATCCCCCAATCCGGTATGTTCTTTTCTACCATTATCAAAAAAGCCACTATAGGAATCAACTTTCGGATTGGTTCCCTTCTTAAAAACTTCACGCCAATTATGGTTTTCAAGCCCCTCATGAAATGCTGCTCCAAAAGATCCTTCAACACAATGTGAAGGCCATAAAATTTGCTCAAGACCGTTTAATATGATACTATCTCCCACTTTTTGGCCTTCATGGTTGCCGGCAAAACTTCCGTGAGTGGCAGGGTGCCAGTCTTGAGTTGCCACGATGAACTCAAATTTATCTTGGAGCTTATTGATCACAGGAATTACCTTATCCCCATTATTTACAGCTAGGGCTCCACCGGGCAAAAAGTCATTCTGTACGTCCACTATAATAAGGGCACTATTTTTTAGATCAACTGCCATTGTCCATAGATTTAGCTTTAAGCACCAATGCTGTCCTGAATTCATGTAGACTTGCCTCAAGGCCCACAGGATAAATATGAGGATTGATTAACCTTTTATGGGTTTTATCAAAGATGGCAAGCCTGTCTTGTGTCCTTTGCCGAATCTGCTGTATGCTAGGCCGCTCATATACCTTCTTCCCATTGACAAAAATTGGTTTAAGTAAAACCTCAGCCTCTGCATTCCCAACAGAGATTTTCTTTCTCCTTGTAGGATCAATAGGATCAATTATGGTCACTTTATCTCCCTGCTCCAAACCTTCAAGGTAAATCATATCGGCTATAGCCTTCCCATTGGCAGAATACCTAAGTACATTGTGGTGGCCGGGAATATTAATTTTTATGGATTGCTGAGATAGTTTTATTTTAGGGACCCAATCTCCATTTTTACTTTTTAATGCAGACAATTTATACACCGCTCCTAAAGCCGGTTGGTCATAGGCAGTCACCAACTTCGTACCTACCCCCCATACATCAATTGAAGCCTCCTGCATTTTTAGGGAGGTAATAATGTGCTCATCTAAATCATTACTGGCCACTATCTTTACCTCCGGAAAACCTGCTTCATTTAACATATTCCTAGCCAAGTTGCTGAAATAAGCTAAATCACCGGAATCAATTCTTATCCCTTTCAGTTCTTTGCCTATATCTTTCAGCTTTCCAGCAACTTCAATTGCATGCTTGACACCTTGAACAATATCGTAGGTATCTACAAGCAAAATGGTATTGTCCGGGAAAGTTTCAGCATAAGATTCAAATGCTGTTAATTCATTCTCAAATGACATAATCCAGCTATGTGCATGCGTACCTGACACAGGAATACCAAAAAGCTTTGCAGCCATCACATTTGAAGTGGAGGAACAGCCCCCAATATAGGAAGCCCTGCTTGCTGCAAGTGCTCCATCAATTCCCTGAGCCCTTCTCAAACCAAACTCCATCACTGGATCTCCATTGGCAGCTAAGACCATCCTAGCCGCTTTGGTAGCGATTAAAGTTTGAAAATTAATGATGTTTAATAAAGGTGTTTCTAAAAGCTGACACTGAATAAGTGGGCCTTTTACCCTTACCATGGGCATATTTGGAAAAACCACCTCTCCTTCTTCTACTGCATCAATGTCACAGCTGAAGGTCATGTTTTTTAAATAGTCGATAAATCCACTTTCAAAGACCTTTTGCCCTTTTTCGTCTTTCATTTCGGCCAAAAAAGCCAGATCATTGTCACCAAAGGTCATATTTCGACAATAATCAATGATATAATCTAATCCGGCAGCTATCGTAAATCCACTTTGGAAAGGGTTTTTCCTAAAAAATAGATTGAAGATAGCTTCTTCCTCTGCTTTTCCCGCTTTCCAATAAGCATAAGCCATGGTAAATTGGTAATAATCAGTTAGCAAAGTCAGAGAACTGTGGTAAAGGTCTTTGGTTATTTTCATAAAAGTGATGCTATAAATTTCAAATTTACAGGATTAAGCGGCTTAAACCATATTTTAAGCCATTATTTTGTCTCAGGCCTCCTCGCATACAAAAAGTTTAGGATCACACCGGTTAACACCAATAACATCCCTCCATAAGTATACAAATTATAGGTTTCTTCGAAGAGAACATATCCGAATCCGAGCGCAAAAATTATCCCTAAGTAATTTAAGTTAGACACCTTGGCTAAATTCGCATTTTGGTAAGCAATGGTCATAAAATACTGAGCAAGCTGTGATAAAACGCCTACCAATAAGAGATAAAACCAATCCCGGCCTTCCGGCTGTTTCCAGTACAATATGCTAATTATTCCTGCAATTGGAATGGTAACAAGTGGAAAATAAAACACTATGACCAATGGGTGTTCTGTATTTTTTAGTCTTCTTATCACATTATAGGCCAAGCCAGAAAACAAGGCTGAAGTAATACCAATAGCTAGAAACAGACCATTGATCCTCGGGTCAAAACCTTCAATCATTATCACTCCGGAAAAGGCAATGGCAAAAAACAAAAACTGTTTAGGTTTGACCTTTTCCTTTACAATGAAAATCCCTAAGATGCTAGTAAATATTGGACCTAAATATTGAATTGTGACAGCACTTGCTAAAGGAATGTTCTGTAAGGTATAGAAAAATGTAATCAAGCCTATAGAACCCACAATTCCTCTTATCACCAATAGCTTTTTATTATTCCCAAATACAGGTACGGACTGTTTTTTTAAGATAAGGTAACTAGCAATAAAACTAAATACAGATCGAAAAAGGATAATTTCAATGGCCGGAATATGGGGTAATGTTTTTACAACTACATTCATTAGTGCGAAAAAACACACAGCCAGCAACATGTGCTTTACACTTGAATTACTCAAAATAAACGCTTTAAATAGTGAATAAAAATTCCCCCAATAAAAGTCCTTTTTGTATAAATTGGTTCCTAGAAAAAGATAAAAGCAGGAAAAGAAAACTATTTCTATCAAAAATTGTTTGAGTAATAAAAAATATGGGATTAAGAAAAGGGCAAAAAGCACCGGACTTCACATTACCTTCTACTTCAGGTTCTGATTTTAAACTTTCAAGAGATTTTTTTGGTAAAGCTTGTGTAATATATTTTTATCCAAAAGATTTCACCGGAGGATGTACCGCCCAGGCCTGTGAATTTAGAGATCAATTTGAAGAATTCAGGGATTTGGATCTACCGATTATTGGGATCAGCAGAGATGATATGGAAACCCATCTTCGTTTCAAGAAATCAAATAATTTACCATTTGAATTACTTTCTGACACTTCAGGAGAGGTATGTAAAAAATACGATGCCTTAGTACCAATCATAGGCATACCAAAAAGAGTAACCTATCTGCTTGATAAAGGACACGTCATTCAAGATGAGTTTCAAGACATGTTCAATGCAAAAGCCCACATCCAAAAGATGCTTGAAAATTACTAATTATGCTATAAGTTTCGTAATCAACGTTGAAACATTTAAAAAAGGGAGGCTAAATGCCTCCCTTTTATCTGATTTTAGACTTTAGGTAATTTCCAACCGTTGTTGTAGTTGGCTTTGATTAACTTATTTGCCTTTGGGCTTGTAAACTGGCCTTTTTCTGCGTCCCAATAGATTTTCTCTCCTAATTTATAGGCTATATTTCCCATATGGGCATTGATTGCTGCGACAGAGCCGGTTTTAATACCACAATTAAGTAAAGTTGGGTCGTTGGCTTTTATGGCTTCCACAAAGTTTTTGCTATGCATCCTTTGGGCAGGCCACTCCGGTTTAATAAGTTCTAAGGCTTCAATTTTCTCCTTTTTCTTCCCATCTACATTCTCGGTTTCTGCAATGATCTTCCAGCCCCCTCTATTGACCACCAACGTACCATTGTTACCAATAAACGCGATACCCTCAGTGGTTCCGTAATTCCCTCCATCTATCCCGGTTGCATGCTCCCATAACATATTGAATCCATCGTATTCATAGACAGTTTGGAGAGTATCCGGAGTTTCTGAAGCGTCATCTGGATAAGCCAACTTGCCACCTGAAGCCATAACAGATTTTGGTGCGCTTACCCCCATGGCATAAAGGGCAATATCAATTTCATGCACTCCCCAATCTGTCATCAATCCTCCTGCATAATCCCAAAACCAACGGAAGTTAAAATGGAATCTATTGGCATTGAAAGGTCGATCAGGAGCGGGACCAAGCCACATTTTGTAATCCACACCTGCAGGAGGCTGGCTATTTGGCAATTGTGGAACGGGATTCATCCAGCCTTGATAGGCCCAGGTTTTGACTAACCTAATGTTCCCCAATTTCCCGGATTTAACCATATCGATGGCTTGTGCATATTGAGAGCCACTCCGTTGCCATTGTCCCACCTGTACCAATTTCCCATACCTATCTACCGCCTTGACCATAAGGTTACATTCTTCTATAGAGTTGGCTAGAGGCTTTTCTGTATAGGCATGTTTCCCTGCTGAAAGGCTGTCGATCAAATTCAGGCAATGCCAATGATCAGGTGTGCCAATAATTACTGCATCAATATCCGGATCCTCAAGCATCAGCCTGTAATCCTTGTATTGTTTAGGCCTTTTTCCTCGTAGTTTGTAAACATCTTCGGTGCGTTGGTCCAATACACTTTGGTCCACATCTGCCAATGCAACGCAGTTGACTTCAGGAATCCTCAAATGACTGTGCATATTTGACCAACCCATGCCTTTGCATCCAATTAAACCGAAATTAATTTGATCATTGGCGCCAATACGTTTAGACCGAGCGCTTAAATGTTCTGCAGATAATAGGTTGGGTAAAGTGGCCAAGCCTGCAGAAGTAAGGATTGATTTATGAATAAATTTTCTTCTGGAGTTCATCGTTAATTTTAATTTCTAGAATGGAAAATCAATCTAACTTTCTTGCCCATATATTTCTAAAACTAACGGGGTTGCCATGGTCCTGGATATGAAAAGGCAGCTCTTCCTCATGTTCCACATAATGTGGAATACCTATATATTGCGTAGGCCCATGAAGTGTTACATTGTTTTGTACAAGAATTCCGTTGTGTAAAACAGTAATCCTAGCGGGAGAAATTAACATACCTTTAGCATCAAACCTCGGAGCGGTAAAAATTACATCATACGTGTTCCATTCACCTGGAGGACGTGTTGCATTTACCAATGGTGGGTGTTGCTTGTAAATACTTGCTGCTTGCCCATTAGAATAGGTTTTGTTATCATAGGAGTCGAGAATTTGCAATTCATATTTTCCCATTAAGAAAAATCCTGAATTACCACGTCCCTGACCATCTCCTTTTACTTCGCTTGGTGAACGCCATTCAAGGTGAACTTGCACATCACCAAAAGTTTCTTTCGTTTTAATGCCTCCGGTTTTAGCCACAACCGTGAAAACACCGTCTTTAACTTCCCATTTGGGAAAACTCCCATCTTTCTCACTTACCCAAGCATCCAAACTACTGCCATTAAACAGTACAATAGCATCCGCCGGTGGCAAGTGGTTTTCATTCCCTGGCTTCACTGGCTGTACAACCGGCTCGTAAAACTCAGTAGCTTGAGGTGGCAATTTAATATCTTTTTCTTGGGCTGAAACAGAAAAAGCAACAGTAACGCCCAAGACTAAAAACAAAGAAAATAATTTAGATTTCATTGGTGTATTTTTGGTTTAAGAAAATGTGTTTCTCAAATTAAATGATTTGTAGGAGATAAACCCTAATTTATAGGCATAAATTTCTCTACTAGGGCGAATTCCCTACTTTAAAACGCTTAAAAATTCGATTAATAAATATCATTTTAAGCTACCTTAATCAATTAAGATTTCATTACAGGCCATATTATGATTACTTTTGTTTTGCTGAAGATTGCCACAAAAAGTGGTAATTAATCCCAGTATATTTTCATTCGTATTGATTATTATGAACAACCGACAGTTATTTTTATCACATTTGGCCCAAACAACTGATTTCCCTCTCTTGATAGAAATTGAGAAGGCAGAAGGTGTCTATATGTTTGGTCCTAATGGTGAAAAATACATGGACTTAATTTCTGGCATTGGTGTAAGCAATATCGGTCATCGCCACCCCAAAGTATTGGAAGCCATTCATAAACAATTGGACAAATACTTACACCTAATGGTTTATGGAGAATATGTACAACAACCTCAATCGCTTCTAGCTGAAGCCATTGTTAAAACATTACCGGACAGTCTTGACAATGTCTACTTGGTAAATAGTGGAAGCGAGGCCATTGAAGGTGCCATAAAACTGGCCAAAAGATTCAATAACCGAAGAGAAATAATTTCCTGCAATGATGCCTATCACGGTTCTTCTCATGGAGCATTGTCCGTGGGGGGGAATGAGTTATTCAAAAGAGCATATAGGCCTCTATTACCGGGTGTGAGAAACATCCAATACGGCGACCAGGAACAACTCAATCACATAAGCACAGAAACATCGGCAATAATCCTAGAAACCATTCAAGGTGAAGCAGGGATAAGGGTCGCTGACAAGTTGTATTTTAAGGCCCTTCGAGAAAAATGTAACCAAACCGGCACCCTTTTAATCTTGGATGAAGTACAGGCAGGATTCGGCAGGACTGGGAAATTCTGGGCTTTTGAACATTTCGGTATCGTTCCGGATATACTGGTTTGTGCCAAAGGCATGGGGGGAGGAATGCCTATAGGAGCCTTTATCGCTTCCAAAAAAATCATGGAAGTATTCAAAGAAAACCCACTTTTAGGCCATATCACAACATTTGGTGGTCATCCGGTAAGTGCAGCAGCTTCCCTAGCCACCATTCAAGTGATTTTAAAAGAAAACTTAATTGAAACAGTTGAAGAAAAAGCCAATTTATTTAGAAGCTTACTAAAACATCCTAAAATAAAGGAGATAAGAAACAAAGGCTTAATGATGGCCGTAGCTTTTGAATCATTTGAAATATTAAAACCGATCATTGACCGTTGCATTGAAGATGGAGTGATCACCGATTGGTTTTTATACTGCGACAATGCCATGAGAATAGCCCCTCCTTTGACCATAACAAATGAAGAAATTCACATCGCTTGTGAAAGTATTCTAAAAGCCATTGAGGAAGTTTAAAAAATAGTAATTAACTCTGTGCAGCGCTTTTTCTATTGAGAATTTTGAGGCACAAGAAATATTTTATCAAAAAATTCGTGACATTTAACATTTGTTTGACAAATATAGATGGAGAATGTACACCTTGCTAATAGACATAAATTTTAAATTTTACTTATTTTGCACGGAAATTGATAATCTAGGAATAGAACAATAAATAAATTAACCAATTGTATGATGATGATTCGCCATTTTTTATTCACCTTATTTTTATCCATAAGCTTTACCGTATCAGCTCAGGAACAAACCGCTCCCTCAACAGCAGAATTGGAGAATGGTACGATTGAAGAGCAATTTGAATATATTAAAAAGATTTCCACCAATTACCAAGAATACAAAGTCATAAAATTACGTTCACTGGAAAAATTGCAAAACAATATTCTAGATTCATTAAGTGGGTATATATCTACCATTCAGGAGTTGAAGGTTACCTTGCAAGAGAACAAAACCCAGATAAATGACTTGAATCAAAAACTGAGTACCACCAAAGCCGATTTTGACCGAGCGGTTGAAGAGAAGGACAGCTTCAGTATTTTTGGGATGTTATTGCACAAGAATTTTTACAATAATTTGGTTTGGGGCATTATCATTCTTTTGATTCTAACACTTGTTATTTCTTATTTTAGGTTTAAAAAAAGCCACCAAGTGACTGCAGAAACCCAACAAAGTTTAGAGGATCTTCGTGAAGAATTTGAATTACACAGAAGAAACACTTTGGAAAGGGAGAGAAAGCTCAATCGCCAATTAGTGGATGCTTTAAATAAGAAAGATTCATGAAAACTATTGCCATAGACATGGACGGGGTTTTGGCAGATGTCTATGCTCAATTTATAGAGATGCATTTTGCAGAAACCGGCGAGCGTCTTAGCCAAAAGGATATGATTGGTTTAACAGAGGGTGAGGCATTTCCGCACCTATTAAAACACGTAAACTCCAAAGGTTTTTTTGAGACAGCACCACTAATTACAGGGGCTAGGAAGGTGGTAGAAGAAATAGCTAAGGTTTACAAGGTCTTTATTGTTTCTGCTGCTACTGAATTCCCATTAAGTCTTGGTGAAAAACACTTGTGGTTAAGTAAACACTTTCCTTTTATTACCTGGCAACAAATGGTATTTTGTGGTTCAAAGGAAATCATCAATACTGACATCATGATAGATGATCACTTTAAGAACCTTGACTATTTCAAAGGGAAGACTTATTTATTTACCCAACCGCACAATGAAAATGCAAATCCAAAGAATCATGAAAGAGTCAATAGCTGGGAAGAACTGAAGGAGATTTTATTGTTAACCAAAGATTAATTTAATTCATAATTATTTTTCCAGTAGACCTACGTTGCACTCACGCTCAAATAGCCCCAAAGTCACCCAATTCTTTGCTTTACATTGGACACACTATTTTTTTCGACAGTTTAGGAAACCCTTTCACCTAATTCGGATAAAATAAATTGTTTAAGGATTGAATTAATCATTCTCAGCCCAATACCAAATAAAAAATCCATTCACAACTACCGGGAAACGATAAAGGCGAATGGATTTATAATATAGTCTAAGGCTTTAGTGCTCCATTTAAAGGTAGCAAATCAAAAAAACCCAGCTCATTTCAAAAGTTTTATATATCAATAAGCACAACGGCTTAAGTTGCCAATTTCACATCTATGGCACTTAAACCTTTGGGCGTTTTCTCGGTTTCAAAGGTTACTTGGTCATTTTCTCTGACATCATCAACCAATCCTTTTACATGGACAAATATACTATCCTGAGATTCAAGGTCTTTTATAAAGCCATAACCTTTAGATTCATTGAAAAAGGTAACTTTTCCTTTTCTTCTTAGATCTTCAGGATCAATTGGAGCTTGTTTAGATACACTTACCTCAATATCTTCTAGCTCAATTTTCTTTTTCTTAACAGTAGGATCCGGTGGGGTTGAAGTGATATTACCATCTTCGTCTACATAGGCTATCATGTCATCAAGATCTCCCCCTTTGTTGGAATTAGATTTCCTAGCTTCTTTTTTTTCTTCCTTCTCTTTCTTCTTCCTTAATCTTTTTTTCTCTTTTTCTTTTTTGTTAAAAGTTTCTTTCGATTTTGCCATAAATTATTTTTTGTTCTTTCGTTAGTTTTCTGCCGGCTATAAGACCAATAATCCAGTAAACACCAATTTAATCTTCCTAATTTTATTATTATTCGTAGCACTTGCGGAATGAAAAAATACGGGTCAATCCGGTACTTTCTATAAAATTAGCGGGTATTATTTCTCTGGGTAAGTACAAATTTGGCCAAAATAATGGATTATTCCTATTTCATACCATGAATATATTTTTAAAAGAAGGTCTAAACCCTACTTTAAGGTTATTTAACCTAAAAAATCGTTCCTTCTCCAACTACTCACTTAGAAAGTTCAGGGTTTCAGGAATATCAGAAATTAATAAGCTTACAGGTATTGCTTGAATCAATCCTCATAACCTAGCTCATGAATTACACCCATCCATCATTATAAATTGAATATTTATTGTACTTTTTGGCTTTAAAAGCCATTAGTTTATAACTTTATTACCTGACAATTTATTAATTCAAAAAACCAAAATTAAACAAAATCATTATTCAATGAAAAAACACGTTTTATTGTTACTTTTAATCGGACTGGTCTTCAGCCGATTTGTATCTGCTCAATCACAACAAGGAGACCTTATCAGGATTATGGTTAGCCCTTCATCAACTGATAAAATTTATGAAAAAGGAGATAACATATCATTTGATGTAGCCATTTATAAATTCGGACAGCTAGTAGAAGGGGCTGAAATTGAATATCAAATTGGTCCAGAAAAAATGGAACCTGTATTAACCGGTACCGAAATTTTAAAAAAAGGAACTATTACTTTGAAAGGTGGAAAACTAGATGTTCCCGGTTTTGTAAGGTGTCAAGTAACTTATAAAGAAAATGGAGAAACGTATACGAATACAGGAACAGCCGGAATTGCACCTTTAGAGATTCAGCCTACGACAAGCTTACCTGACGATTTCAAAGAATTTTGGGACAAGGGTAAAGCAGCTTTAAAAGACATTCCTTTGGAGCCTGTATTGACCTTAATCCCTGAAAGATCTACCCACCACACCAATGTTTACCATGTATCCTTTAAAAACATTAGTGGTGAAATATATGGCATCTTAACAAAACCAAAGAAACCGGGAAAATATCCTGCGATCCTGCATGTTCCCGGTGCCGGAATCAGACCTTACTATGGCGCCAATTTCAATCAAAATGTAATCTCACTTCAAATTGGCATTCATGGTATCCCTGTAAATTTATACAATTCATCACTGTACGATGATTTGAGAGCCGGTGCATTGGCTAACTATAACCGTATTTTCTTGGATGACAAAGACAAATATTACTACAAGCGTGTTTACCTAGGATGTGTTAGGGCTGTAGACTTCATCTTTGCTCAAGAAGAATTTGACGGCGAAAATATTGGTGTAATGGGTGGAAGTCAAGGTGGGGCTTTATCTATCATCACAGCCGGTTTAGATGAAAGAATTAAATATTTGGTAAGTTACTATCCTGCCCTTTCTGACCTGACGGGTTACCTTCATGGTAGGGCCGGTGGTTGGCCTCATTTATTTAGGGATGAATGGAGCAATCAGCCTGACAGAATTGAAACATCAAAATATTATGATGTGGTAAATTTTGCGCGATTTGTAAAAGTTCCCGGCTTTTATTCTTGGGGATTTAATGACAATGTTTGTCCTCCTACCTCCATGTATTCAGCTTACAATGTTGTTCCCGGAGAAAAAGAATTGTCCCTTTATCATGATGCGGCACACTGGCGTTATGCTGAACAAAGCAAAGAGGGCCATGAATGGTTAATTAAAAAAATTGGAGCCCAATAAGGAAGGTTTACCTAAAATATACAATAGCCTATCTATCACATAACTCGGGCTATAGTAATAAAAAAGCTTGAAAATCAATGATTTTCAAGCTTTTTTATTTTTCTCCTAAAAATAAAGATTACTTAAACCGGATTATGTAATAGGATTCGTGATGAGTGTTGCAATCGCAGGAAAATCAGGCTGTTTGGAGATTTTAGCATAGCACCGCTATGGTGAAATTGAAAACAGCAACGAAGTGGCTGATTTTAAGGCGATTTCAGCACGTAATAAATTGTCTATTGCATATTTCGGGTTTAACTTTCAGGCCAACTCGTTTCTATTCCTTGAGACCTTACAAAAGATTGAAATTCATTCAATAAACCACTGTTTTCCCGAATATTTTTGGGTTGCTCTTTTTTACTAATTGCAAAAGGCACCAACATACCTACAGCTTCTCCTATACTCCATTCAACCGGGTGTAAGCGGTAGCATCCATTCGTTATATGAGTGGTGCCAATATTTTTATTGGCCGGCAGAAGATTTTCTGTTTCTTGTGGAATCAATGCCCCTAAGGGTATCTGAAATGGCAAAGACCCAAAATCAATGTAATTGTCTCCCTCACAGCTAGGATGTAAATCAATATGATAATAACCTATTCCTACGCTGTCATGAAAGACTGCAGCCTTTAAATCCTTCCCTTCCAAGCCTGACACCTGCGCCCGCTGAGTAGCACCTACATGTTCCTCTAAAACAGTAAACAAACTTTTTATCCTTCTAGACTCCCTAACATAGGGGTATTTAGCTAAACCATCTTCTGTTCCCATCAGGTCATTCCTGAGCCTTAGACCTGGCCAACCTTTACCGCCGTCTGGACGAGGGGCCTCAGTTTGAAGCCAATAAAGCAAAGACAGGCTCTGTTGTTTTCCTGCATCAACATGTTTTTTAAAGGTTTCTTCACTTACGTCCACAATATTACCAGATACATAATCATTTTGAGGCCAGTTGACAAGGGTGGCATCTCCCTCGTAAAAGCCCGGTTGGTGATTTTTTTGCGCTATAATTTTCCTGTAAACCATCAAATTTAAGTTATTGCCAGTTTTACCACCTTCAGGATGAAAACCAAGGGCTTTTGGCTTTAAGTTTTTAGGGTTACTGTAATTTAGTTCTAGCATTTTACCTGCCCAAGGAGGGTTCATTTGAGGTTCAAAATTTCTCCAAAACTCGTAATCTGAAGGCTTAGGAATGATCCAATCTTCACCTTTTACATAATCCATAGCAAAGCATACTGTAAAGGCTTGGTTATTTTCCGGCCGGTGAGTCACTCCCGCATGAAACTCTCCGGTGTCTCCTTTCGCTTCACTTCCAGTGACATAAGCCGTACCTGTGAGAGGAAGCAAGTCTCCAAGTTCTGTAGCATCTACAAAATATTCGCCTTTCAATAAAGAAGTATTCCCTGTAATTAAATTTTTAGCTGTGAGTGATTGCACCCTTTTTCCATGGACTTTGGCAGTCTGTATCTTGTGCTGCTTAAGGATAATTAGTTTTCGAGAACTTTCATAGGAAGCAAACATTTCTTGCAAGACAAGATGACCAACCTTGGGTTCAAAACATAGTCTTGAAACCGAACCTCCACCGGGATTGAGCCTTTTATTTGATGCGGCTTCAGGTGTCAAAGGGTAACACCTTTTGTAATAATCTCTGATTTTCTCTCTAAAAACCCGGTACAATTCGGGGGCTCCATGTGTTTCTATCCATTGGTGTTCATCAGGGGGCACCCCTTGCTGAGACAATTGACCTCCCAACCAATCTGTCTCTTCGGTCATCACCACTGACAAACCATTTCTCAAAGCTGCAAATGCAGCTGAACAACCACCCAATCCACCTCCTGCAATGATCAGATCTGCTTTGAATACTTTTCCGCTTTCACTGATTCGAACCCTTTTTGCTTCTTGATGGGCATGTGCGGGTAAACCTGAAAGTGCAGCTGTGGCAATGGTTCCTCCTCCCATTACCACCTTGCCCATAAAGTTTCTTCTATTCATTATGTGATAATTTTTTACTTTGTATAAAATATCAATCCTGCTTTTTTATTGAGGGATACAATTCCCTCCCATTTCATTTAAGGTCTAAGGATGAACAATTGTTCATTGAATTTTTTCAAGACTTTTCCAAACTTGAAAAAGGCCACGGGGTACATGAAAACAACCTTTCCACTTTCCTCCCTTGAGGGGTAATTGGATTTTACCATACCTATCCAGATAGCCAAACCATTCTGCGGAATCGGGATCTTTGAAATGATCCCAAGTATACTCATGTACCTTATAAAACCATTGAAGACAATCATTATTGCCCGTAATGGCATAAGCTTTCGACAAAAACACCAAAGTTTCTAAGTGAACCCACCACAATTTTTGATTCCATTCTAACTTCTCTGAAGGATGACCCAAAATATCCAGAAAATAATAAATCCCTCCATATTCTTTATCCCAGCCATACTCCAAAGTTTTTAAGCCTATTGTGATGGCTTTCTGACACAACTCTTCATCCTTATACTTTTGACTCAAGTCCAGCATAAACCACATGGCCTCAATGGCATGTCCAGGACTTGTTAATCTTCCTTCATGAGAATTAGAAAAACTTCCATCTAAATTCACATTTTCCAAAATCAAGCCGGATTCCTTTTGATAAAATACCTCCATCACTTCATGAATTACCGAGGGAACCAATTCTTCAACTTTCTCCCTATCAAGCAATGACTCCATTTCAAGCGTTAAATTGCTTAAAATCATAGGTAAGGCAAAACTTTTTAAATCTCTTGTCCTGGGAAATGTTTTGTTGTAAATACCCTTTGGATTGTCTCGTCTTCTCAAAATATTTTCAAAGGTATTCACTGCTAAGGAAGCATAGGATTCATTCGGTTCCACCTTATTTAGGGCAGCAAAAGCCATGGCTGCAAAACAATCGGAAAATATGTTATAAGGTTGAATCAAAGGGCTTCCTTTTTGGTCTAATGAAAAATAAAAAGCACCATTATCATCCCTCCCGTGCATAATGAGGAATTCTGCCCCCTGTTTTGCCAAATTGAGCCATTCTTTTTTAGCCTCTACTTGGTCGTACATAATAGCAAACATCCATACCTGCCTGGCTTGTAGCCATACATATTTATCTGTATCATAGACTTCTCCCTGTCTGTTAAGACAAGTAAAAAAACCACCATATGCGTTATCAGGGCTATTCTTTTCCCAAAAAGGGATTACATTATTTAATAATTCATTTTTATATAAATCCAGGTATTGCTTCATTCCTTATCGTTTTTTATTTTTTTTTCTAACCAGTAGTTTTCTATTTCTTCCAAACTTTTGCCGGCTGTCTCCGGAATCTTTTTCCATATGATGTATAAATAGGGAAAGCACATCAAAGCAAAAAACATAAAAGTACCTGAAGGCCCAAAATTTTCCAAAAACCAAGGTGTCAATTGCCCAACCAAATAAGTGCCCAACCAAAGAGAAAATCCTGCAATAGACATGGCCAATCCTCGGATTTTATTGGGATACATTTCTGATAACAAAACAAAAATTACAGCAGAAATAGAAATGGCGGTAAAAAAGATATAGGCCAAAAACAACACCAACAAGAAAATCGATGGTAAGGCATAAATATCACTGCCATAAAAATAAAAACTAATTAATATCAGTGACAAGATCATTCCAGAAACACCAAAATAGACCAATTTTTTTCTCCCAACACGGTCAATGATTATTAAAGCCAATATGGTTGTCAAAACATTGACCAATCCAACCATCACCTGATAAAATAAAGCATCTCCCCCACTCAATCCAGATTGTTCAAAAATACTTGGCCCATAGTACAAAACAGCATTAACCCCCATAAATTGACCAAGAATTGCTATGGCCATTCCCAGGAGTACAGGTTTCAAAATCCCCGGATTTTTTAACAGCTTCCAATTGCTAACTCCAATTTGACCTGATTGCTCCATTACTTCTTGTACCTTTTGCTTTCCTGATTCGATAGAGCTGTATAACTTGGAAAAAACCTGTTCTGCTTTAAGTGTTTTATTGTTGATAACAAGCCATCTTGGACTCTCCGGTATCAACAATAAGATCAGGAAAAAAAGCAATGCAGGAACAGTTTCCATCCCTAACATTCCCCGCCAAACCTCCTCATTAAAAATTTTGTATAGGACCGTATCCATCTCAAATTGGTTACTTTCAGCAAAGTTCAACAACTGAAAATTCATTAAAAAAGCACCTAAAAACCCTATGGTAATCGCCAATTGATACAGGGAAACTAAGCTTCCCCTAATGGAGGAAGGAGCCACCTCAGAGATATACATAGGAGAAACTATGGACACCATGCCAATGCCAGCCCCTCCAATAATTCTATATACAATTAATCCATTGAAAGTACCTGCTAGTGCACAGCCAATGGCTGAAACTGAGAACAGTACTGCTGAGATAATCATTACTTTCTTCCTTCCATACTTATCAGCCAAACTGCCGGCAATGCTCACTCCCATAATTGAACCCAACAAAGCACAACCCACGTACCAACCCTGGGCAATAGCACCAAGGGAAAATTGCTCGGTCACCTCACTAATTGTCCCGGAAATTACAGCGGTATCATAGCCAAATAAAAAACCACCAATGGCAGCTACAAGAGACAAGAAAACTATATAATAATAAGTAGCTTTTACTTTTATCATTTAAAGGAGAATTATAAATAAGTGAACATGAAACATGCTTGAACTAATGATTAAAAATATCAGGTAATTCCCAATCAAATTTCCTATTGTAAGACAATTTACCTTCTGAAATCATCAAAGGTGAATCTACATTGTTGTGGTACAGTTGTCCGGTTCCTAAACCCTGAGGTATAGATACTTGAAAATTAGCAGTAAGTTGAGCAATCGCATTGAGCCCTATATTACTTTCCAATGCGGAGGTCATCCACCAGCCTGTACTGGTATTATTGGCAAGCTCAACCCATTCTCTTGTCGCTACTATTCCACCAAGCAAGGTTGGCTTAAGAATGATATATTGAGGAGCAATTGACTCCAATAATTCTAGTCTTTTCCCCCTTCCATAAACTCCTATTAGCTCTTCATCCAAGGCTATGGGAATGGGTGATTGTTTACATAACTTATTCATCTCTCGGAACAAACCTGGTTTTATCGGTTGCTCTATACTATGGATGTCATATTCATTTAATTTTGTGAGCCTATCGAGGGCATTTTCGGGCGTGAAAGCGCCATTGGCATCCACTCGGATCGTTATTTTATCCCTAGAAAAACGATCTCTAATCTTCCCCAAAATTTCACACTCTCGATCAAAATTAATCGCGCCAATTTTCATTTTTATACAATCAAAACCTTGTTCAAGTTTTTGATCAATTTGACGTTCCATAAATCCCTTATCCCCCATCCAAACCAAACCGTTTATTGGAAGAAATAAATTACCGTTGAAAAAATTATTTTGAAATATTTCCCGCTTGCCTCCATTTATTAAGTCTAACAAGGCTGTTTCGAGGGCAAATTGAATACTAGGATACTCAGAAAGTTGAAGCTCATCTATTTGCTTTAAAAGGAGCTCTTGATTGGCTTGGAATTTTATTTGCTCCACTCTTCTCAAAATCAAATTGGCCTTTTCTTGAAAGTCGGAAAAATCGTCTATGCTTAGGCCTTTTAATGGGCCGGCCTCTCCTATGCCTATTGACTCCGGAAATTGGTCTGAATGAACTTGAATAAAGTGGGTTAACTTATTTTTGAGTATTCCCCTACTGGTTCCTGCTTCAAACTTAAAATCTAAAGTATAAGCAATAATTGAGCATTTAACTGTAAATAATTTGGTCATTTCTCTTTTTAGCTATAGTCAAATATGGTTATTTTCTTCCAAAGGATAAAAAGAGACAATGCTTTAAGTAAGTAAATTGTCCGGATATTATGCTAATGGTCTTCGGAGCTATAGAATCCGAACAATATACCGTGGTATTGCTTTGAAAGGCCTATATTTGCACCGGTTTTATAAAGAATGTTGAACTTCGAGAATTATTACAAACATGCCCATCGAAAGTGTTCCAAAGTTGAAGGATTATTTCTATGATTTGCCTGAACAATTCATCGCCAAACACCCACTTGAATTTAGGGATAAATCTAAATTATTGCATTTTGAAAATGGCAAAATTAAACACGAAAAATTCTCGAACATTTCAGGTTTAATTCCTGCCAACAGTCATCTGGTATTTAACAATACCAAGGTAATTCCTGCCAGGCTCCACTTTCAAAAACCAACAGGAGCAAAAATTGAAATTTTCTTGCTCAATCCCATTCTCCCCGCAACTGTTATTCAACTAAGCATGGAAAGTACCGGCCCCGTTACTTGGAAATGCATGATTGGAAATCTTAAACGGTGGAAAGAAAATGAAGAATTATCCTCTCAAATAGTAATCGATTCGGTATGCTACTCTTTAAAAGCAAAATTGGTCAATAGAGAAAATAGGGAAGTTGAATTGAGCTGGAGTCCTGATGACAAGTCCTTTGCCTCCATAGTTGAGGCTAGTGGAGAAGTGCCGCTTCCTCCTTATTTAAACAGAGCAGCGGAGGATGCGGACAAAGTCCGGTATCAAACAGTCTATTCTGATAAAGAAGGAGCTGTGGCAGCACCAACAGCTGGACTGCACTTTACAGACCAAACCTTATTTGATTTAAAAGCAAAAGGTATTTCAATAGAATACCTTACCTTACATACCGGAGCAGGTACCTTTCAGCCTATCAAACATGACAATATCATAGAACATCCAATGCACAGTGAGCAAATGGTGTTTACCATAGAAAATATCGTCAATTTAATCGCTGCCAAAGGCAATATTATAGCAGTAGGAACAACCTCCATGCGTTCATTGGAAAGTTTGTATTGGTTTGGTGTCAATTTGTTGCTTGGAAAATCGAATGAGTTTCAGATTGAGAAACTGACCCCTTATCAAGAATATGCAAGGCTTCCAAACAAGGAAGAAAGCCTAGAAGCCATTCTTCAATGGATGCAAGCCAATCAGTTAAAGCAATTGATGGGATCCACGGAAATATTCATTTTTCCCGGCTACGAATTTAAACTGTGCAATGGTCTTGTGACCAACTTCCATCAGCCGGGATCTACATTAATACTTTTAGTGGCTGCTTTCACACATGGCAAATGGAGAGAAATCTATAGGGAAGCATTGGAGAATAACTACAGGTTTTTAAGCTATGGAGACAGCAGTTTATTATGGAACAATAAATTAGATTAAGTACCTTGTTCAGCGCATCTCTTATGATTAAAATATTTACCAGAATTTATATGTTAAATTTAAGAAGGGTTCTTTATTACGGTTTCTTCGTTTTTTTTATTAATAATACTATGGCCCAAGTGGACACGGTGAGTCACTATAGCCAGAGCCTAAAAAAAGAAATGCGATATGCCATTACATTTCCTGAAAGTTATAAAGAATCCGAGAAGAATTATCCGGTAGTCTACCTTTTACATGGTGCAGGGGGCAATTTTAGCAATTGGCACACAAGTGTTAAAAAGTCGGGCCTATTACCTGACTTAGCCAACCAATATGAAATGTTAATTGTAACACCTGAGGTGGGGCCTTTTAGTTATTATTACGATAGTCCTTTGATGGATACTGTTCGCTATTCTTCCTACATTGTCATTGACCTCATCAAGGAGATTGATGAAAATTACAGGACCATTGCTTCTCGAGAAGGAAGGGCTATCACAGGATTGTCCATGGGTGGCCATGGAGCAATTATGCTTAGTGCAGAAAACCCTGATTTATTCTATGCAGCAGGAAGCATGAGTGGAGTAATGAATATTGATACCGATCAATGGGATATTGACGAAGAAAGAAAAGAGTTAAGAAAAGAACAGCAATTAGAAATGCTGGGGAAAATCAACTATAAGGCACCTTTTAGCTCCTATACTGCCGTAGGCTTAATCGGAAAAATGAAGCAGAATGATGTCCGGATGATTATTGATTGTGGCACAAAAGATTTTCTTTTAAAAACAAACCGACAAATGCACCAACTTCTTTTAGCTGCAGGTGTTCCACATGATTATATCGAAAGACCCGGCGCTCACAATTGGGAGTATTGGACTGAAGCTATTCCATTCCACTTTCTATTTTTTAAGCAACAGCTAAAAAAACTCCATTAAATATATAGGAATGAAAATAGGCAATTACAAAAAATAAACCAGTTAGGATAAAAAGTTTTAATCGCAAGCAAATAAGACTGTTTAATAGTTATAGTAAAGCAATACCATCGTGAATTTGGAAATAGCCATTTAGCGGCTGATTGAGGTGACTTCAATAAATAATCGATGATTTTATTTCGACTCAAAACAACTTTTTAATTAACCGCTTGAAAAATGGCTCCCTGACCTTTTTTATTTCTTTTTTAAATTCCACTCCAAAAGATTTTTTAATCAAGGGAAAAACTTCCTTCACTTGGCTTTGATTAACCATGCCTTCTTTCATCCTTTCCATAAATTCATAGGCATTGCATTTCGCTTCCAAAATAGCTTCTATAAACCCAACTCTGAAAGGTAGACCCAAACATGATAGCCCCTTAACTAAAAAATCTGATTTCCCATATTGGATTCTAAATGAAACTTCTCCTCCGGGATGCTCCCAGTAAAAATTTTGGGTATCTTGACCACAATTAGGGGATATGTCCCCATATTTCCTCCATTCGAGTTCACTAAAAATGCATTGTGAATTATACCAAGAAGCCCCCATTTTAAATTCCCCTTGCGCAAAGCCTCGGTTCAAAAGCCTCGGAGATTGATTTAGGCCGAATGAATTAGCAGAATAGGAAACGAAATGATCCAGCTTAATGCCATTTGAATTTGATAGGCCGCCATTACTATCCATAGCTACCTGCAGAAGGGAGCCTACTGATGCAGTAATAATTGAATGGGCATGCAAGGTTTTGTTCTTTGAAGTTTTAATCTCTAGAAAGTCTTTATCGCTAATTAAGCTGTTGAATAATAATTGATCTTCATAAATTGATTCAACTCCTAAATACTTTAAATACTTCCCAATTAACCAAGCTTCTTCTTCCGGCAATTCCGTAAGCGCCAACCTTGCTCCATCGCATATGATGATTGGTACAATGCCAGAATGTAACAATTGAATGGCAATGGAAATAGCAAACATATCTTGACCTTCTATTAGCACCACTTCCTCATTATTCATCTTATAATCAGCCTGGTAATCTTCACTTAAAAGGGCACTTAAGCATTGCCTTTCATTAGAAAAAATCTTCCAAGGCTTTGCCTGCTCAATTAGTAAGTATTCATATTTCTGTTTTCCCCCTCTATGATTGATTACCCTCTGCACTTTATCAATTGACTCAATGGGGTAACTATTGAAAGTAAAAGTTATATTATCTACTTGCATGGCTATGCACTTATCAGATGAAGGAAGTGGATGCTTACCTTTCGCTTTTAGCAAAGCTTCCAATAAAAAAGGCCCGAGGTCTGATTTTTCGAACAATACAACATTTATTTCTCTATACTTACTTTGACACTTTAACAGGAAATCAATACTGGAAATGCCAATTGCAAGCAGTACTATATTAACTGTTTGTTTCTTATAATTTGGAGGGAATGTATTTTTCAACTTTATCTTTAATTAAAAAATCTCTTTAATCTAAAAATTAACACAGCCAACAATCAGGCCAAACAGATTTATCTTTGGATTCCAGTTTTCATGATCACCTTAGGATCTATTTTCTAGCATGAAATTGCACTTAAGTTTACGGGCAACAAATAGGTTTAACTTTAATTCCTTTTTGCAATTTAGAATGAAAAATAAAATAAGTTTAACTTTTTTTAAGTCAAAGAGTGTTCAATTCTAAAAATAAATTAAAGTTTTAAATCAAGATTTACTCTCAAATTATTGCAATAAGTAAATCTATCATGCCACTTTTAAGATTTGTTAACAATTATTTTTATAGCATCGAAAAAAAGCTAGTTTTAATTATAATAAAATATCCTATATTTCAGAAATTTTAATCACATTCATTGACCCATTAGATTCTTCCTTTAATGTTCAGAGCAATATTTATGGCAATTCTTTTAACAGGATCTTTTCAGGTTAAAGGTCAGGAATCTAAGTCAGAACTATTGGTAGGAAAGTATGAGGAGATCATACAATTTTTTCCTGAGATCAATACAGGTACACATTATATTGAAGAAAATAGGTCATTGGATGGACATCCTTTTTATCTATCTGCTAAAATGGATTTGGGTGCTATAACCATAGCAGAAAACCACTTCGAGAATGTGCCTTTACAATATGATATATGGGAGGATTGGGTCATATCATTTTCATCCGCATTTCATCAAAGGATGATTTTAAACCACTTGAAAATTGACAGCTTCAAATTGAATGACAGCTCTTATTTTGTCAAAAAAGAAAAACCGAATGATTTTTTGTTTCATAGAAACGGATTTTATAGAGAGATTGAGACAGGTGAAATCGGTTTATATGCCAAACACAGGAAACAAAAAAAGCAGGAAACCTCTACCATAGAACTTGTTAGAAGTTATGAGGAAGTGATCAAGTACTTTTTTGAAATTGAAGGAAAACTGGTGGAGGTGCCCAAAAAAAGTAAAATTTTTGAGACCTTAGGTATGGCTAAGAAAACTGCAAAAAAAGAGCTAAAAGCATTGGGTCTTAGGTATAAAAAAAATAGGGAAACTTATTTGAGAACTTTGGTGAATAAGTCGAATAACGTCCAACAATGATTAAGAAATTATTTAGGTTAACTAGTTTTCTTTGTTTGATATGCCTGCAATATACATTTGCACAAACACCAAGTGAGGAAAGAATTTCAGGGATTTTTTCGGGAATTTCTTTTGGTCAGTTTTCCCAAATGATTGAAAGCAAATCCGATTATCGCATGTTTTTCAAACCTTCAGATGTCGACAGTCTCATCATCAATGTCAATGCCTACGAAAGCACAATTGAGAATTTATTGAATGAAATTTTCAAAGGATCGGATCTCTTGTACGCGATCGACAATGAAAAAAGGATTTTCATTAGCCGGGGAACTTCATTGAATATGAAATTACCTATGGATTTTTTTGATATCAAATCCCCCTCCGGGAGTTTAATTCCGACCACTTCAATTCAAAAAGAAAGTAATGATCGGTCTTTTGCAAAAAACAGACTTTGGGAAATAGGTAATAATAATGATGCCCCGGGTGCAAAAGTGGCCGTATTAAAGGGAAAAATTACAAGCTTTGAGTCCGGAGAGCCAATTATTGGCGCCTTGATCTATACAACCGCACAGGATGCCAAGTCTATTTCAGATGAAGAAGGGAACTATACCATAACCTTAAGCAAAGGGCGCCATACGCTGGTTTTCCAAAATTTTGGAGCTTATCAGGAACAGCGGCAAGTTAATTTACGTGGAGATGGGGTTTTAAATGTTGCAATGGATGACAATATTATTTCATTGAATCAAGTTACTGTAACCTCTGAAAAATCTGCCAATATAGAACGTCCTGAAATGGGGCTTTCCTCCATCACCGTCCAATCATTAAAAAAATTACCTGCTGTATTAGGGGAGGTGGATGTGCTTCGAGCAATACTTACCTTACCGGGAGTAAAGACCGTTGGCGAGGCGAGTGCCGGATTTAATGTACGAGGAGGAGCAGCGGATCAAAACTTGATTTTATTCAATGGGGCAACAATTTACAACCCAACCCATCTTTTTGGGCTTTTTTCTGCATTCAACCCCGATATGGTAGAAAGCGTAGATTTATACAAGGCGGGAGTACCTGTAAAATTTGGTGGAAGATTATCTTCTGTGCTTGATATTCAGAGCAAGTTTGGCAATTCAGAAAAACTTAAGGGTGGCGGTGGCATTGGCCTAATGACCAGTCGCTTGTACTTGGAAGGCCCACTTTCTGAAAAAACAACCTTTGCTGTCGGGGGAAGAACGACTTATTCCAATTGGTTATTTGGATTGTTGGATGAAGATTCAGAATTCCGAAATAGCCGTGCTTCGTTTCATGATTTAAACCTAAACATGAAACACAAAATGAATGAAAACAATGAATTTACCCTTTCTGCTTATTGGAGTAAGGATGCCTTTAGATTTGATAAGGATACCGTATTCAATTATCAGAATTTAAACCTTAGTGCTTCCTGGACCCATTACTTCAGCGATCGCCTTGAAGGTAAATTTCACATAGGCCATGACCAATATACTTTTGACATTCAGAGTGAGCAAGATCCCCTAAATGCCTTTACATTTGGTTTTGGTATGGATCAAAGCAGTTGGAAAAACCACTTTACTTATGATTTAAACGACAAACATCAATTGAGTTTTGGCATGAATGCCATCTATTATAACCTCAACCCGGGTGAACAAGTACCCAAAGGAAGTGAATCAATACTTCTGCATGAACAAGTAAGCCGTGAAAAAGCATTGGAAACCTCTTTTTTCTTAGGGGATGAATATGAATTTAATCCAAAGCTAATGTTCAGTTATGGATTGAGATACGTTGTTTACAACTACTTGGGCCCAAATACGGTCAATGAATACCCAAGCAATTCTATAAAGACTGAAGAAACCAAAATAGGTGAAACATCTTATTCTTCAGGGGAAATAATTAACACTTACCAAGGTCCTGAGGTTAGATTTTCTGCACGATACGCTTTAGATAATTTCACTTCAATCAAGGCAGGATACAACAGTATGAGACAGCACTTACACATGCTTACCAATACTTCGGCAATTGCTCCTACAGATACTTGGAAGTTAAGCGACCCTCATTTAGCTCCTCAACTTGGAGATCAATGGGCCATTGGCTTTTTCAAAAATTTCCGTTCCAATATCATCGAAACTTCAGCAGAAATTTACTACCGAAAAATGAGAAATTTGGTAGATTTTAGAAGTGGGGCATCTTTAATCCTCAATGACAATATTGAACAAGATGTGATCAATACCCAAGGAAAGGCATATGGTATAGAACTAATGGCAAAAAAGACGGAAGGGAAATTGAATGGTTGGATAAGTTATACTTATTCAAGGTCTTTGTTCAGGACCAACCCTGAAGAGTTGGGCGAGATGGTCAATAGAGGAAAGTTTTATCCAAGCAATTTTGACCAACCTCATGATATTATGCTTGCAGGAAACTTTGAATTTACCAAACGGATAAATACTTCTATAAATGCCAATTACAGTACAGGCAGACCGATTACATTGCCTATTGCCAAATTTTATTACAATGGCTCAGAAAGAGTTTACTATTCTGACCGAAATGCTTACCGAATACCGGACTATTTCAGGGTAGACCTGTCTTTTAATATTGAAGGAAACCATAAAGTCAGAAAACTAGCCCATGCTTCTTGGTCAATGGGTGTTTATAATTTACTTGGTCGAGCAAATCCTTATTCGGTTTACTTTTCTCCTGAAAATGGAACCATACAAGGCTACAAGCTTTCAATATTTGCTAGACCTATTCCATTTATCACCTATAATTTTAAATTTTAATGAATACCAAAATAAATAAATCACAGTATCATGTGCTACTGGGTATTCTTTTACTCTTCTTTGGTTGTAGGGAGCCATTTTCTCCTGAACTAAAAGAGTTAAACGATAATATTTTGGTAGTAGAAGGTTTTATTGAAGTTGGAGGTGGTACTACAAGCATAAACTTAAGTTGGGCTTCAACCCTCTACAGCGATATACCTCAATTCTCTGTGCCGGGTGCTAGCCTTTTTCTTACCACTGATAATGGTGATAGTTGGGAGTTAGAATCCGATAATTTTGGCTCTTATATAACTGAGGAATATTTACCGGAAGATGAGATATATACCCTCAGCATTAATTTAAGCAATGGCGATAGTTACGTTTCTGATAAAATAGTCCCTATCGTTAGCCCTGATTTTAATATCACCTTTACTCAAGAGGATGGGGATGTTCAAATCTATAGCAATACGACAGGCAATGATGAAGCAGAATATTTTCTCTGGCAATATGAAGAGGCTTGGATATACCGTACTCCCCATACTTCTTTCTTTAACTACGACAAAGAAACTGGAGAAATGGTTGGCATACCCTTGGACCAATTGACCAATCGCTGTTATAATTTTGATCAATCAAGTAGAGTTATATTAGAGGTATCCTCTCGCTTTGAAGACAGCCGAATATTTCAAAAAGAATTACTAACCATTGATAGCCTATCTGAAAAATTAGGAATCCGTTATAGAATCAAAGCAAAGCAATATGCGATCAACAGCGAGGCCTATATTTTCTGGGAGGGAATCAGAAGAAATTCTGACGATATCGGTGGTATCTTTAGCCCTCTTCCCTCTGCGGTGGAAAGTAATATTCACTCAGTTAACAATCCGGATGAATCAGTGATCGGATACATTTCTGCAGGTAAATCCAAGGAGAAAATTCTCTACATCAATTCTAGTGATGTGGCGCCATGGAGGCCTTCAATCCAAGATTATTTCGGCTGCATAATCGATACGATTGCTCCACAGGATTATCAAGAAGTATTCGGTTTATTGAACTATATACCATTATATGAATATTGTGATGATTTACCTTGTGGAGGCTATTTTGCCTCTACAGAGGGCTGTACAGATTGTAGACTTAGAGGAGGAGTGCTTGAAAAACCAGACTATTGGGAAGATGAATAATCAATATTTTCATACCCGAACCCTTGTTTTATTGGGATTTTGCTTTAGCTACTGCTATTTAGGCATGGCCCAATCGACCGTCAGTCTTCCTGAAGAAGAAGTTTATGTTCAAGTCGTAAACCCTGTTTCTTTAACAGAGGATTACCTGTGGCTGGAGGTTTCAGTAGTCTCTGGAAATAAACCTAGCATTTCTAAGGTGATTTATATGGAGCTCTTGGATAGAAATGGAATATCTGTGGCTGGAGAACTCGCTAAGCTGGAAAATGGAAAAGTCAACTCCTATTTACAAATCCCCCCTGAACTTTCCTCAGACAATTACCTATTGCGGGTGTATACAAGAATTAGCCCTTATATTTCAGGTGAAAAGGGAGTTTTTCAATCCATGGTTTCAATTATAAATCCGCAAAAGCCACCGGTGATTGATTCTAGCCCCCAAACTGAAGTCAAAGACCTTCCCAGTTATCTAAATCCAGGGTATATAGATTTAAAAGACAGTCTGATAGAAGTATCTTTGCCCCTGCCTGGCGCCAGAGACATTTCAATTGTAATTAATAAAGCAAGTCCTTTGGACCATCTTGACGCCACGATTAATTTTAATGAAATGTATACTACCGGTACCAGTTCGAATCAAGACCTAATCCCGGAATTATACGGCCATATCGTCAAGGGTAAAATTCTAGAAAGTGTCATTGATACCACTGAAGTATTTTTCTTAACCCTCCATGGCCATCAATCCCATATGTTTGTAGACAAACCAAATGAAAAGGGAGATGTATATTTCGACACAGGAAATTTTTCTTACTTTGATTATGCCGTCATTCAATCTACGAGACCAGATGAACAGGTAAATTTCATACTATCTTCACCATTCTGGGAGGAAACACCCAATGAGAATTTCACTCTTCCTGTCTTGAAACTTAGTCCTAGAGACGAAGCATTTATTAAAGATAAGATTTTAGCCAGAGCTAGTCATCAATATTACCTGGCTCCCATTGAAATACCACTAGCTCCTCTACCTTTTCAATACATCACAGACTACAGTTATCAACTGGATGATTACAACCGTTTTGAGGATATGGCCACCACCATTAGAGAATATGTTCCCATGGTATTGGTACGCAGTCAAAACCGAAAAACAATTTTTAAAAACTTTAACATTCCTTATAACCTAGTATTTAAAGAAAGTCCCTTGCTAGTAATTGATGGAATGCCTGTATTTGACAGTGAAGCATTTGCTAATTTTAACCCAAAAGGTATCAAAAGTATGGACATCGTCAATCGGTACTTTTATATCAATGACTTAAGGTTTACAGGCATGGTAAACCTCAGCTCATATAAAAATGATTTTGGAGGTTTTGACCTGCCAAAGAATGCCTTGTTTATCACCTATAAAGGCTTGCAAAAACCTTATCAATTCTATGCGGGATCAGAAGCGACTAATAAGGGATCTTATTTCCCTGATTTCAGAAGTATTTTAACATGGCAATCCAACAAAGAAATTGATACCAATGGAATGCTCAATTTCACCTTCAAGCCTTCCCTTTTAAAAGGAAACTTCGAGCTGAAGGTTCGTTATAGAGCAGGTCAAAATAAGACTTTTAACACTGCCAACTATTTACTTAAACTGAACTGATAGAATAACTGATTTTTTTTGTTTAAATCACCTGTTGATTTGAAGGTAGTTTTCATCTCTGATACTGTCATTTCTATCGTACAAATAATTCCACTTTTTCATGTATTCATCTGCAGGAAGAAATTCATCATTGGTAGCCTTCAGCTTTTCATTCAGTAGGCCATCCAAATGATTTTTCAATTGAGAAAACTGGGGCATGTCTACCAAGTTATGCATCTGATAAGGATCTTTTTCATTGTCATAAAGCAACCAAGGTCCCAACAAATCTCTAACGTAAGTATATTTTTTTGTCCTTACCCCTCGATATTCTCTACCCCCATTTAAAAATTTCCATTCATGAAATGGAACCGGTAGCATGATTAGTGCAGCCTCATTTCCTAATTCGTCACCTGCCAACAATTTACTAGAAAAGTCTTTTCCTTCAATAGAGCCGAGTATTTCCAAATCACTTAATCCCAACAAGGTCGGTAATAAGTCTGGTGTATTAATTGGGTCATAAACATTCGTGCCTTTACCTAATTTTTCCGGATACCTAATGAGCAATGGGACTTTTATGGATTCATCCCAAGGCCTTTGTTTCTTCAACATTCCCTTGGACATGATCATATCTCCGTGTTCCGAAGTAAAAACAAAGATCGTATTGTCAGCAATCCCTGCTTGATCAATGGCTTTTAACAAATCACCGATAGCGTGATCTAAGGCTGTACAATGGGCATAGTAGTTGGCCAATACATTCCTTGCACTATCTTGAAATTCTGTAGGAACATTTGGCCTCACACTTAATGCTGAAGGCTCATACATATCCCGGTAAGCTTGTGGGGCTGTATGGTATGGGTCATGAGGAGGACCCCAGGACAATACCAATAGAAATGGGTTGTCCTTATTTTTATTGATGTAACTTATAGCACTGTCTGTTTGAGAAAAAGCATCATATCCTTCCCAGAATTGTTTTTGATTTTCTTCATCAAAATAATAAGAGTTGTTATAATTATGGGTTACTTCCCGGACTTTCCAGTAGTCAAAACCTTGCCTTCTTTCTTTAGGCACAGGTTGATTTCTAGCGCTAAAAGGTTCTTCCCCTCTTTCATGCCCATTTAAGTGCCATTTGCCAATATAGCCTGTCTCGTAGCCTGCCTCTTTATAAATCTTTGCTATAGTGGTAGCTTCTGTTGGGAAGGGTTTATCATTATAAAAAACCCCGTGTGTCAATGGATACTGCCCTGAAATAAAACTCCCTCGCCAAGGTGCACAAACAGCCATCACGGTAACTGCATTATGAAAAACAGTACTTTCTTTAGCCAAGCTATCCAGGTTAGGGGTAATTACGTCTTTATTCCCAAGAAACCCCACAGACTGGGCCCGCCATTGATCGGCTAAAACAAAAACAATATTAGGTGGGGATGAAGGATTTTCACTTATATGTTGTTCTGTTACTTTAGGTTTACATGAAAAATTTAAACCAAGAAGGCCACTTAAAAGGAATAGGGTAAATGTTCTCATTGGGCTTATATTAGGATGAAATTGAAATTTGGTGAAAATTACACTAAATTCAACAAGCTACCCAAAAAAATGGTCCTTTTGAAATTCACTTATTGCCTAAACATCTAATCTTAGTATAATTCTCTCCTTCACTTCCCTTGAATCAATCCCAAATCAAATTTTTTCTGCGCATCTTTTCTTTCAGGTTCTATTTCATCAAAAACATCTTTTCTCAAATCGCTTTGACTTTTCTTTTTATGCCATTGCTCATCCGCGAACAAAATAACCCCGGCCTCATAGGAATCAAGCAAATGGTCATAAGCTCCTCTTTTTGCCAGAAGTTTGACGAAAATAGGGGCCATTTCTATCATTACAAACAGAAGCATTATCATTAAGTTGGCCCAATAAACCGCAGTGTTTGCATTGGTAAGACTATCTAAGGCTTGAATACGTGCCGCCAGTCCGTTATTGGATGCTACTGATAGCATCTGGTGGTCCAATTCCAATTTCATTTGATCATCTAGTTGATCAATTTCCAACAGAATTGCTTGAATTTTCTCCCTATTTAAGGCTTGGGTTTGCAAAAAGTCTTGCTGAGCCTGATCCAATTGTTCTTCCTTTTTTTCAGCATTAATGCCAATTCCGGCTCTTCCGGTAGTACCTCCCGTTTTTACCCCAAAACGTTCATTGTCGTATTCAAGCTGTTTCTCATTTCTAAAATCCTCCTTACTTTTTATTTCAGCATTTAATCCATCAATTTGATCTTGAAGTTGTTGAATTTCAGGAAATCCGGCTTTAATTTGACCTTTACTTTCTCGGATTGTTTCCAAACGTTGCCTATCTAATTCCCTGTTAATCTCTTTTTCAAATATCTTCAGCTCCAACGGTTTAGCAATTACCAGTGCTATCAATACTGCCAATAATAATCTAGGAATGGCTTGTTTAAATTCCAGACTAAATTTATCCCGCTTTTTAAGGGTGGAAACAATGTACCTGTCTAAATTAAATATCATCAACATCCACAATACACCCACCGCTAAAACGGGCCATATATTGTCGAAAACAGTAAATAAAGCATAACCTACAGACAACCCTGCAAATATAGCTGTAAATAATACCGTTCCCCCTATACCTATAAATTGATGAATGGAGCCCGGGCAACGTTTAACCAACGGAAGGTAAGCCCCTGAGCAAAATATAAGGAAGCGTTCTATTTTATTCATAGAAAAGAGTATTTGGATAGTTTTACAACAGAATCACTATTCAAGTAGGCTGCCAGAAATAAAATTTCAATTCGAAATCGGGTAAAATTGAAGAAACAATCCACACATCCCTGTTTATCAATTAATTACTAAATAAAAAATAGGCTACTTTAGCATGTTTATCTGGAATCTATTAGTGAATCCAAAGCATAAAATGGGACAAAATAAAGAACTGTTCGCATGGTTTGTCCGCTTTTGTGACAATCAAATAATAAAATGATTTTAAAATCCACTTAAATCCAGTATTTTAGACAATAAAATCTATAACCAAATATGAAAAATTATAATTTCGCTTTCTTAGCTGTTTTACTTTTTATTTCTACCACAGTTTTTGCCCAAGACCCTACAAGATTTAAAGGACAGGTGGAGAAAATCCATCAAGACAATCCTATTCAGGAAAATTTGAATAGTATCGTTTTCACAGGTAGTTCTACCATAAGAATGTGGAAAAGCCTGCAGGAAGACTTTCCACAACACAATGTTATCAATGCAGGATTTGGTGGGTCTCAGGCTAGTGACTTGCTATACTATATTGATGAACTTATTTTGGATTATAAACCTACCAAAGTTTTTATTTATGAAGGAGACAATGACATTTCCTCAGGTAAGTCCACTGATGAAATACTAATGACCTTCAATCTGATTACAAGTAAAATCCATGAAGCATTGCCTGAAACAGAAATCGTTATCATCAGTCCAAAACCAAGTGTTGCACGATGGAAGCTTGCTGACCAGTACCTTGAGTTGAACAAAAAATTAAAAAAATTCACTAAAAGTGAAAAGTACATGAAATATGCTGATTTATGGAAGCCAATGCTTAATAAAGATAAAGAGCCTATGGATGACATCTTTATCAAAGATAACCTTCACATGAATGAAAAAGGTTATGCCATATGGGCAAAAACCATTAAAAAGTATTTATAATTAAGCCAATTACCTACATGAGGCACTCGAGTAACTGAGTTCTAACATTGTGAAAGAGATTAAAATTTAATTCCCCTTTACTATTGAATCGCTAGGCTATTCAATAGTAAAGGGGATTATTTTTTACTTAAAGATATTCTTTAACCCAAAGAACTGGCACCAGCAGAAAAGTAACCAATATAAATACAAGAGAGAATTTGGAAAATCGAAATCCCCTTGTTTTCTTTGCAATAAATTCAGGAAACTGATTTATAAAGAAGAGGCGAGAGATCAGGCTCTGTGAACCTCTGGCAACCTTCCAACCAAGGAAAGGTGCCAATACCTGCCCAATAAAGGGAACGATAAATTAGACAATATGACATTACACACAATCTCCACCTTTACTTTTCTAGACTTATTTTGCTGTTCTTCAATCTTACTGAAGAAGGGTAAAACACATGTACCCACCTTTAGATAATCTTCTTTTATGAATTATAAAAATTTTGAAACCCAAGCTGTAAGGATTGCTACTTCTTCCTCTGATCAGAGAGAACATTCCGCACCTCTGTACCTAAGTTCTAGTTTTGTTTTTGATTCAGCAGAACAAGCCAGACAAATGTTTGCAGACGAAATTGAAGGCAATATTTATTCAAGGTATGCCAACCCTAACACCAGTGACCTAATAGAAAAAGTATGTGCTGCCGAAGGCACCGAAAGTGGTATTACTACTGCTTCAGGTATGGCTGCTATGTTTGGCAGCATGGCTTCCCTCCTAAGACAAGGAGACCATGTTTTGGCTTCAAGATCATTGTTTGGTTCTACCCATCAACTCCTAACTCGAATATTTCCAAAATGGGGAATTTCCCATACTTATGGAGACATCTCAGATATAGATAAGTGGGAAGAACTGGTACAACCCAACACCAAGATGTTGTTCATAGAAACACCTTCTAATCCTGGTTTAGAGATTATTGACTTGGAGTACATTGCTAAATTCGCCAACGCCCATAATTTAGTACTCGTGGTCGACAATTGTTTCGCTACCCCTTATTTACAACAACCTGCAAAATGGGGAGCACATATTGTTACCCACAGCGCCACAAAATTCATAGATGGGCAAGGAAGGGTTTTAGGGGGGCTTATTCTAGGCAAAAAAGAATTGATCGATGAAGTGCAATTTTTTATGCGCCATACTGGACCATCTTTGTCCCCATTCAATGCATGGGTTTTAGCCAAAAGTATGGAAACACTGGCTGTTAGAATGGACAGGCATTGTGAAAATGCTTTAAAAATTGCTCAATATTTTGAAGGTAACCCGGAAGTGGAGGTAGTAAAATACCCATTTCTAGCCTCTCATCCACAGTTTCATCTCGCCAAAAAACAAATGAAACATGGAGGCGGTATAATCACGCTGACATTGAAGGGAGGGTTATCCCGAGCCAAGAAATTTATTGACCAATTGCAGATGATATCTGTCACAGCAAATCTAGGAGACACCCGTAGCATCGTGACGCATCCTGCCTCTACCACTCATAGCAAGCTATCTGAAGAAGAAAGAGAAAAAGTTGGTATACTAAATGGTTTGGTAAGGTTATCAGTAGGTTTGGAGCATGTCGATGACATCATCCTAGACATTGAAAGGGCTTTAGACCAGTCTAAGTAAAAAAATGACAAGGTTACAAATACAATATTTGTAACCTTGTCATTTAAAAAGACTTCAATGTTTTTACGACTATATGCTATTTATTCTTTTTCACTTCCTGCAACTTTTGCAATTTTCACCTCTTTGTCATTTTCCAATTGGGTGCTGACTACATAGTATGGACCTGTAATTACCTCTTGGTCTTCTACGAGTCCTTCTAGAACCTCAATGTTTTCAAAATCTGAAATCCCTGTTTTTATTTCCTGCACCTGAGCTTTATCCCCATTTTTCAAAAACACCAACTCTTTCATATTGCCTTTACCCTCACCTTCCTCAATAGTGTGACCTGCTCTTACGGTAACGGCAGCAATAGGAATAGCCAAAACACCTACTTTTTTATCCGTTATGATCTCAACACTCGCTGTCATACCCGGACGAAATGGGAAAGGGTTTTGGTTTGAAACCAAGTCTTTATAGGAATCATTCAGGATCCTAATCCTAACTTCAAACTCGGTAACAGCATCAGTACTTACCTTTTCGTTGGCTGAATTGGCTATGGCTGTTACAACCCCTGTAAATTTCTTACCTGTAGAGGCATAGGAATCCACTTCTATCAAAGTGGTATCATTCATACTAATCCTTACGATGTCATTTTCATTGACATTAACCCTCACCTCCATTTTAGATAAATCAGCAATCCGGAGCATCTCTGTACCGGCCATTTGAGCCGTTCCTACCACACGCTCTCCCTTTTCAACCAACAGATTGGAGACTATACCATCCGTTGGAGAATATACATTGGTTAGCCTCAAATTTTCTCCTGCTTCATCCACAGAAGCTTTGGCACTTTTGACAATAAACTCCGAAGCAATTACACTCTGTTTGGCCGCTTCAAGGTCATTTTCAGCTGTAAGGTATTCTGCTTTAATTTGTTCAAAATCAGCGTCTGATATCACCTTATCTTCATAAAGGGTTAAATTCCGCTCATAATTCAATTTAGATTGGTTGAATTGTGCTTCAGAGCGTTTTAAGCTAGCTTTTGACTGTGCTAAATTGGCCATTTGTTGGTTTAAATTGGCCTGTGCCCGATCCAATGCAGAAATAAAATTATCCGGCCTGATTTTGACCAATAAATCACCCAATTTAACTGAGTCACCTTCGTTAACGTTCAATTCAATAATTTCACCGGCAACATCAGGGCTCATTTTGACCTCAGTCTCGGGTTGAACTACACCGGAGGCACTCACTTTCTCCACAATGTCTTTTTTGCTAACCTTACCAATCTGTACTTCTAAAGGCTGCTCTCCTCCTACCCACCCGGCTTGTTTTCCTACTATCATTCCAATTACCAAGATTGCCAACACTCCTAGTAATATGTATATTATCTTTTTGGATTTTTTCTTTGCCATTGTTCTAATCTATTAGAGGGTAAGAGGATTTCCTAAATAAAAATCCAGGACTTTAACACTAAACACATATTGATATTTTGCAGTAACTAGGTCAGCTTCAGCATTGAATAAATTGTTTTGTGCAACCTGGAAGTCCACAGCATTTATGGCGCCTACTTCAAATCGTTGCTTGGCCATCCTAAAAGACTCTCCCAATGCTTCCACTCTTATCAATGAACTTTTATAGGATTGCTCTGCAGCATAAGCTGAAGTGTAGGCAGATTCAATATCCTGTCTTAAAAGATTTTTAGCTTCTATTTCCTGAATTTCACTCAGCCTTTTCTGTACTCTCGCTCTTTGCAAACTTGCCTTGTTTCGAAAATTGGAAAATACTGGAATACTTAATCCAATGTTTGCAGATTGAGAGAGGTTATTTTCAAATTGCTGCAAGAGTGGATCAGGCGTCATAAAGGTACTTTGATCCACATAATTTGAAAATACATTTGCACTAAGACTCAAACTTGGTGCAAAACTTCCCTTCGCTATTTTCACTCCATATTTAGCACTCTTAACTGCCAATGCTGCTGCTTGAATCTCAGGCAACCTCCCTTCTGCAATCGAATATACCTCAGCAACGCCTACCGTTCCTATCTCTAATCCTTCTACCCCTACCTCCGGAATAATTATACCAAAATTATCATCAAATGGCAATTGTAAGGATTGGGATAAATTTAACTTGGCTATTCGTAAATTATTTTGCGCGTTGATCACCTCTAACTCATTGGTAGCCCTTTGAGCTTCCAAGTCCAATTGATCTGCCCTGGGTAATGCTCCTGCTTTTACAAGGCTCTTAGTCCTTTCCAGCTGATCTGCACTTGTTTTCAATTGAGATTGTGCAATGTTCAATTGCTCCATTGAAAATGCCACATTTATGAAAAGGTTAATCGTATTAAGGGTAATGTCATTTCTACTTTTTTCAACATTCAAGCGGTTGACCTCCACGTTTAGTTTAGATTGCTTGATGCTATTCTGAACCCTTCCCCCTGAATAAATTGGCAAACTTGAGTTCCCAGATATATTAACATTTCCTATCCTTCTAGATTCAAAATCATTTGTTACCGGGTTAATGGATCTTCCCCAGCGAAAACCTGAGCTTGCTCCCATAGAGAAAGAAGGCAGCATCTGGCCTTTGGCTTCCATCAAATTGGCTTCAGAACTAATTAAGTTCATTTCTGCCCTTTTTAAATTTAGGTTATTTTCTAAGGCAGTTTCAACGCTTTGCTCCAAAGTCAATTTTCCAAGATTATCCTGAGAAAAAACCAATGTAGACAACCCTGACACTAACAGCAATAGCAGTATAATATGCTTTTTCATGAACTTTGGTATTTTATCTTTTTTTCAATCAAAAAGTTTATCTTTTTCATCATTAATCCTATAGATTTATCCAAACCAGCTTTTAACAAGCAAACCTAGTGCTAATTAGTCATTTACTTTCAAGTTTAAACCTTTCTCTTTAAAAATCACCTATAAATACCATTATTTAATTAATTTTAAGGAGAAAGTTACAATCAAAAAACCATTTTGTTCGTATATGAACAGTTCACTGTACAAAAATGAGACAGTTTTTTAAATTCAATTCGGAGAACTTTACTGAAATAGATGCCTTACCTCTTAATAGGGCCCTCCTATTTGGTGATGGGATCTTTGAAACAATGTGCTTTATCAATGGTCAATTCAGATTTCATGAAGACCATCAAAATCGAGCTGTTAAGGGACTCTTGAAATTAAAAATCCAAGGAGAACTAGATCTGGAGGACATAGCCAAAATGCTCAGTAAAACATACGGTACCACCGGAAAGCTAAGAGTAAGGTGGAACATTTATAGATCAGGAATCGGCAAGTATAGTCCTAGTGAAAATAATGCTTGTGAACACTTAATCGTTTCTGAATTTAATCCATCCCCTAAAACAAAAAGCACGGCCTATATTAGCCAAAAGGTTCATACCAATAAAACTGCATGGTCCGGAGTAAAAACTTTAAATGCCTTACCTTATGTTATGGCCAATATTGAGCGACAAGAAAAAGGCATGGCAGATGTAATTATATTAGATGAGGAGGGAAATGTTTCAGAAGCCGGTAGTTCCAATATTTTTTGGGTAAAAGGAGGCAAATATTATACCCCCAGTTTAGCGACCAATTGCATTGAAGGCGTTTCTAGGAAACAAATAATTTCCCGTTTAAAAAGTTTGGATAAGCCATGTGGAATAGGGAAATACAAACCCCATAGTTTACTTGAGGCAGATCAGGTTTTAGTTAGCAATGTAACCGGAATTTCTTACCTACTCAAAATTGAAGATAGAGATTTCAAACCAAATCCTGATCCTGACCTACTCTCACTTTTTGACCTTTGATAAGGACAAAGAAAAATTGAGAAGTCAAGTCTTAAACAGATACTTCCGCTTTTATTCTGGGATGAGGATCATAATTCAGCAATTCTATGTCTTCATATTTAAAAGAAAAAATATCCTTTATCTCAGGGTTTAATTTCAATTGTGGTAAGGGCCTGCATTCTCTGCTAAGCTGAAGTCGGGCCTGATCAAGATGGTTGTTATACAGGTGAGCATCTCCAAGGGTATGGATAAACTCCCCAACTTCAAGATCACATACCTGGGCGATCATAGCCAAAAACAAAGCATAAGAGGCAATATTAAAAGGCACTCCCAAAAACACATCTGCACTACGCTGGTACAATTGACAGGACAGTTTCCCATCAGCCACATAAAATTGAAACAAAAGGTGACAAGGAGGCAAGGCCATTTGATCCACATCAGCCACATTCCAGGCGCTAACGATTAGACGCCTGGAATTAGGGTTGGTTTTAATCTGATGAATTAAATTTTTAATTTGATCAATTTCTCCTCCATTCCCATCGGGCCAATGTCTCCACTGGTACCCATATACGGGGCCCAAATCACCATTTTCATCTGCCCATTCATCCCAAATTGAAACCTTATTATCTTTTAAGTATTTAATATTGGTATCACCTGATAAGAACCATAATAATTCATGAATAATGGATCGTGTATGACATTTTTTAGTAGTTACCAAAGGAAACCCTTTTGACAAATCATATCTCATTTGGTACCCAAAAACACTCAGTGTACCGGTACCTGTTCGATCGCCTTTTTTAATTCCATGATCCAATATGTGTGCTAATAATTGGTGATATTGTTGCATACTGAATTGCTTTAACTATAATGTTCTTGGTAATATTTTTGATAATCTCCCGAGGTCACGCTATCTAGCCATTTTTCATTTTCCAAATACCAATCTACTGTTTCTTCAATTCCAACTTCAAATGTAAGACTCGGTTTCCATCCCAATTCTTTGTTGATTTTATCAGCGTCAATCGCATACCGTTGATCGTGCCCTGCTCGGTCTTTCACAAAGGTAATTAATTGCGCTGAAGCTCCTTTATCTCTGCCTAGTTTTCTATCCATGATTTCGCATAAGAGCTTCACAATATCTATGTTTTTCCACTCATTAAAGCCTCCTATATTGTAGGTTTCATTCGTTTTCCCCTCATGAAAAACAAGGTCTATCGCTCTGGCATGATCTACCACAAACAACCAATCTCTAATGTTTTCACCTTTTCCGTAAACCGGCAAAGGCTTATTTTGTTTGATATTGTGGATACACAATGGAATTAGCTTTTCAGGAAATTGATTCGGACCATAGTTGTTGGAGCAGTTTGAAATGACTGTTTTTAAGCCATAAGTATTGGCATAAGCTCTTACAAAATGGTCTGAAGCAGCTTTGGAAGAAGAATAAGGGGATTGAGGGTCATAAGGTGTTGTTTCTAGAAAATAGCCGCCCTCATCCAAAGAGCCATAGACCTCATCTGTAGAAACATGATAAAAAAGATGATTCTCTTTATCCTGCCAGAAATTTTTGGCTGTATTCAACAAATTAACTGTTCCCATAACATTTGTCTTCACAAATGCGAGGGGATCGGTGATTGACCTATCCACATGAGATTCTGCTGCCAAATGAATCACGTCGGTAATTTGGTAGTCATTAAAAACTTCCTTTAAAAGTTCCTCGTTATTGATATCTGCCTTGGCAAAAACGTAATTTTTTTCTCCTTCAATGTCCTTTAAATTCTCCAAATTACCTGCATAGGTCAAACAATCCAAATTAACAATTCTGTAATTAGGATACTTTTTTACAAAAAGTCGGACAACATGAGAGCCAATAAAACCTGCTCCACCTGTAATCAAAATTGATTTTTCCATAATTAAAAGATATTATAATATGTATGTAAAAATTTTAAATTAAGCTTAACACAGATAAGCTGTCCTAAGCAGGGACAATTTCTATTCCAATTCCAACCATAAAATTTAAAAAAATTCAGGGGCCAAACACAGGAAAAACCCTTACAACCACTTTGGCTTTTTCTGTCGAGATAAATCAATCTTGTCTAAACCTTAAACTTCCCTAATAATTTTGCCAACCAACTAGTTTTATGTTCTTTTTCTTCAACATAATAACCATCCCCATAGCTATTTTTTCTCATATAGGAGTAATTGTACCCATAGCCATAATTATATCCACTAAAATCATAGGTATCCCCTCCGCTTTTTAAGCCGTTAAAAATGGCGTAAAAATTCCTTACTTGATCGTTGGCATAGAGATCATTGATCATCAAGAGGTGATTTTTATGGGTAAAATCATGTCTTACAATATAAAGATTTACATCGGAAAAACGCAATAAATCCATTGTTTCGGAAACCAATCCTACCGGTGGGCAATCCATGATAATGATATCAAAACTTTCTTCCAAATGGTCCAGAAGCTTGCCCATTTTATCTTTTAGCAGTAACTCAGCAGGATTAGGAGGTACCGCCCCGGAAGGAACCACATAGAGATTTTCATAGGGTGTTTCAACAATAATATCGGCTGCAGAATCTTTATCTACTAAATAAGTTGAAAGCCCTTTTTTATTGGATACACCCAAATATTTTGCCAGCTTAGGTTTTCGAAGATCAAGTCCCATTATACATGTCTTTTTCCCACTCAGGGCCATTGCGGAAGCAAGGTTAAGGCTAATGTATGTTTTCCCTTCTCCGGAAATACTTGAGGTCACTAAGATACGTTTACATTTTTTTTCACTTGCTATATAAAACAGAGCCGACCGAAGGGACCTAAATGATTCCGAAGCTAGGGACCGTGGATATTCCGCTACTAATAAATTGGTGTTCTTGTCACTGTACCCAATGGTTCCCAATAAGGGAATGCGCATTAGGCTTTTTAATTGGATCTGATCCATTACTCTATTGTTTAAGTAATGAAACAACACCAAAAAACCTAAAGGAAGAAAAAATCCTAGCCCGATAGCGTAAGTATAATTTTGAGTCTTTTTTGGAAAAATTAGAGTACCCCTTTTTGCTTGGTCCACTATACTGTTATCGGGTACATTAGATGCTTTAGCAATTCCAGCCTCTGCTCTCTTTTCAAGAAGATAAGTGTATAAATTTTCCCTCAACTTAAATTCTCTTAAGATATTGGTATAATCTGATTCTGCCTTTGGTAAATTAGAAAACTGTTTGTCAAAAGAGTTTAGTTTCTTCTGGTTTTCTTGTTTTCTACTTTCTGTATTGGCTATGAGGTTTTTAATGTTTTCAAATAGATTCTCTTTCAACCTATTGATCTGTTGATCTAGAACATTTACATCAGGGTGGGTTTCATTTACTAGAGAAAGTAATTTTCGTCGCTCCAGAGAAATTGTCACTAAGGAGCCAACCAATTCATTAAAAAGAGGATCATCAATACCGACTACGGAAGGGGCAACAATTTCCTCAAAAGAATCTGTTTTAGTTATCAAATAATTTTTAAGGGTATTGTAATAGGCCAATTCAAAGTCTATGGATTGGATGTTTGTTTCTAAAGCCTGTATACTATTCAGTACGCCACCGAACTCTGCATTCACATCCAGCATTTTATTGCTTACCTTAAATTGTTGCATTCTTCCTTCAACAGACTTCAAGGAATCTTCAACGATATACAACTGTTCCTCGATGAACTTCAAGGCATTTTCAGAAATTCGGTTCTTTTCTTTCAGGTCATATTCCAGAAAAGCGTCCATTAAGGCATTGATATAATCACTACCTTTTTCTACAATTTTAGTAACTGTACTGATTTCAAGCACCGTTCCATAATTGATAAGTGGCTTTACCTGAATGGCATTGGCGTACCGATCTACTAAAGAAGCCGGATTATGAAGTAAAAACTCATAAGTATCATATTGCCTTAAATCGTCAAGTAAATAAATTTTAAATTTTGCCTTTTCACCTATTATTTCTTCGCCAAAACCCAGCACTTTATTGAAAATATCTCTTTCCTCTTCCACGTATTGGTAGCTGGTAAAGAACCTATCAAAAAAAGTATTTTCTCCCGAAAGCAGCATAAATGTGGAATCAGAAAGGATGTTAATTCTGATTTTTTTATTGACAATCTGCGGGTAATTCCAATCCACTTCAACCTTTATAGGGCTATTTTTATAGAGTTCAATTTCTTTAATATTGGTTGATGCAAAATAACTTACATCAAAATGTAAGTTACTCAAAGCTTCGGAAGCCAGATTTTTTGAGGAAAATAATAATATATCATTGGTAAGATTCTCCCCTCCGGAAAAAATATTTGATCGATCAAGTATTCTAACCTCAGGGGATGCATTGCTTTTGATCATTACACTGCCTTTAACTTCATATCGCTCGACTGTATATCGATGAAAAAGAAATACAACAACCAACCCGATTGAAATACAAAGCAAATACAAAGGCCAATATCTAAAGTATTTGATTAAGTAATACTTGATATCTATTGGCTTTTCCTGCTCATCAAATTGAGAAAGATCTAGATTTTCCATAACTAAAAGAGCCCTGAGGTAATTCCATATAAAAACATCAATGCAGTAATAATGGACACCCCAAGTTGCAAGCTTCCCGTCAAATTCTCTCCTGAACCAATTTGTCTAATATTCATTGGTTGCAAATACAATATGTCATTGGGCTGAATAAAATAGTAAGGGGAAGCCAAAAGTTGTCTGTCATTCAAGTTAATTTGATGAATCTTGGTGCCTCCATCATACTGTCTTATTAAAAACAATTCATTCTTACGTGCCAAAATACTGGATTCACCTGCAATTGAAATGGCGTCAAAAATGGTGGCGCGGTTTTTTAGAATCATCTTTGGACCCACATTACTAAATTCTCCTAAGGTAGTAAATCTAATGCCTCCTATCCTAAGCTTAACCTGCACTTCATCTTTGAAATAAAACCCTATGGCCTCCTGAACCATATTCCGTGCTTCAATTTCTGTTAAACCGGCAATTTTTATAGGATCCAAATTTGGAATTTGAATGTATCCGTCTTTATCTATTGAATACCCCGAAAAATAAAAAATGTCCATGTTTCCATTTCCACCAGCTCTACTTGTCCTAACCGCATTCGCTCCTTGATACTGGAAAGCTTTAAGCAAGTCCTCATTAGAGGAAGCAAAATCAACATCTACAATATCATATGGCTGCAAAATATACTCGTATTCTACATCCGCAAAAGGAATAAATTCATCCAATTCAATGGGCTCATTTCCTTCTAAATTTTGAAGATAATTTATTCTCTTATTACTTATACAGGAAGTAATTGAAATAAAAATTAAAACCGGAAATACCAGTCTTTTCATGTAAAAACTTTTAATGATCACCTCCAAAATTAACTAAATATGAACGGTTTGAAAAAAAATGAGAATAATAAATTTAAAGTGCATTATTTATTATTCAACAAGCGATTATATGCATTAAAAATATTTTTCTGGATAGAATTTCTATCGAATTTTTCTACAACCCTCTGGTGTAGGTTTTCGGCATACCCCTGCATATCTGCTCTTTTTACGAATGCAAATTCCATGGCCTCTTTCAATGCCGAAACTAGTCCGACCTGATACACAAGAGCCGTCTTTTTATGCTTTACTAAATCAGTATTTCCCGGTATATCCGAACAGATGATAGGGCAACACATTGCTCCTGATTCCAAAAGTACATTGGGAAATCCTTCCCTATGAGAAGGGTGGATAAGGACATCACAAATGGCCAAATAATGTGCAACATGATCCGTCCATCGCACATGTACTATTCTTGGATGATCCTTTATCTGGTTGATGGTTTTGGGCTCAAGGGGATTCAAATCCTGTTCAAAGTCTCCCAATAAAATTAATTTTGACCGATTTACGATTTTTGATTGTACAAAAGCTTCCACTAGATCGGCAATCCCCTTGTCTTTAACTAGCCTACCAACTGTTAGCATTAAAAAATCATCCTCCCCGGGTACAATTCGCATGGTAGCGGCCACTAAATGATTTTCCTGTAAATTGTTCCTGTCAAAAACCTTTAGATCAACTCCATTAGAAGACCCTTCACCAATAATTTTCACCTTCTCCGGACGAACAAGTTTTTTACTTATAATAAAATCCTTTAAAGAATAGGAATTTGGCCATACTTCATCGGCAAAGCGGTAGGTGATTTTTTCAATGTCAGACAGTAGTTTTGCTTTCCTACCTTTTTCCACGATAAAAGGAAGCCCGGCTAAAGTATGAATTTTCACTGGCACTCCTGCCATCCACGCAGCAACCATTCCTAACAATCCGGCCTTTGGTGTATGGGTATGCACAATATCCGGTTTTTCCCGCTTAAACAGGCGAAACAATAACCACAAACAATAAATGTCTTTTAAGGGAGTAATTTTCCTGGTAAATGGGATGATTTCTTTCCTTATGCCTTTTTCATTTTTTGAAACATCATACCATTCTTTCCCTTCTGAACTAACCATAAGCACGTCATATCCTGCATTTGACATGAAACTCATTTGATTTTTTAATAATAATTTGAGAGAAATGGGAACAGTTGTGATCCTAATCAACTTTGGCATTCAGCTATTATTTAATTAAAAGGTCAAATATACCTATTAAATCGATGGAAAATTAAATATTCAACTCAGTTGTCTTCAATTTTTATTATTAATGAAACGAAAGGAATTTGTAAAAAGTGGTCAAACAATGTGATTTATTTTTAACGAGGATTTGTCCCTAGAAAGCCAAAATGCATAAGCCAATCAAACGAACACTTGTAGATAGCTGACATTCAAATATTTATACTTTTTAATATTATAAAGGACACTATCAATCAACTGTTATTCATATTTGACAACCGATTAGGCATTGCAATTGAACAAACCAATACTGAACAACAGTCAAAAGCAAATAAGAAACACCTATTTCACTTTGTAGATAAAGTCTAATTCTAAAAAATTCAGAGATTAAAGTGTCAATATTTGAGTAATGAGGAAATACAATTAGCTCCTTACTGTATTAAGTATTATCTATTCGTGCACAAACCCAAGTAGCTTCTGCTATAAGTGTATCTCGAACAGTGGCCATCCCGCTTTGTTTAATTATCTTATTGCTAATCCTTATGTTCTGAATGGTGTATTTAATTTCTTCATTGTAAGTGGCTCCTTTCAAAAACTGGACATGGTCCATACTTACCAAACCAAAAAAGCCCTCTGCAAGTCCAGCTTTTTTTATTCCTGCACCACCACATTGCGCCATAGATTCAATTAAAATCATACCTGGAATAAAATCAAAATCAGAAAAACTACCTGTGGCCATTTTGTCAATGGCTTTGTCAAAGGTTTTAATCCCGATGATTTGTTTCTCGTTTGCAGAAATAATTTTATCAACGAATAAAAAAGGAGATCGATGTGGTATTAGTTTTTCAATTGAAGCATCCATTTTTTTCAAATATTAAAGCTTACTGAATGGTTTTATGCCGCCAAAAAATCCTTTGGAAAAGCTTTACCAATTTAATTAATTTTAAACGGTTTAAGGCATAGCCCCTCACTTTACGTCGATGTAAATTATGAATGCTTCATAATTAGATAAATGCGCCAGGCTTTCTGATGATTACACCAACCTTCTATCTAAAATATATGCATCTTTAACCTACTGCTAAAGCTTATTTTTAAGCTTATAAAGAATGTTTTGATTTACCTAGGAACGCAGGGATTTGTCAAGAAAAAAGGGTGAGGAAACCCCACCCTTATTGAAAGCTTAATCGAAAATACTGATTTAATCAAACGCAGGATCTTGCACCAATGTAGGTGACCCATCTCTAAAGGATCTTTCAATTGCCTCTAATGGAACAGGGAAATATTCATGAACACCTTTGGTAAAGCTAGCATTGCTTAAATACGTTCTTTTGGTACCTTCCTCGTTAAGGTATTCATTCATCGTTTCTGCAGCAATTCCCCAACGTTGTAAATCAAAGAATCTATGTCCTTCCATCGCAAATTCCAACCTGGTTTCCATCCTTACAGCTTTTCTTGCCACATCTTGATCTGTCCACGGCATATCGTAGGTAGATATTACATAGTTGGCAGCAGGTTCTCCTTCCACAATCGTATAATCATTCCTTTCAGCACCTTGAATGGCTTTTGGTACAAAACCATCAGGATTAGCTGCTCTAGACCTGATCATATTAACAAGCTCCCTGGCCCTTTCAAGGTTACCAAGTTCAACTTCAGCCTCAGCCAGCCATAATATCACCATATCTAATCTCATAATTCTGTAATTATTGGCAGACAATCGGGGGTTAGACCCAATTCCGAAAAATTCCGGCTCCGCCACATGCTTAATTGGTGAATATGGCCCTGCATAATTTTGATCTCGGATAAAGTCACTGCCATGGATTTTATAACCTTTGTACAGAACATCTCTTCTTCCAACTGTATGATCTAGTCTCGGATCTAATGGACCTTCATAGGGTTGAAAAGGGTCATTCCAAGCCAAGCCTTGGTCATTGGGAACATCACTATCGTTGAAAGTATCTAACAGAGGAAGCCCATCCTCAGAGGTTTTATAAGCATTTACCAAGTTTTGAGAAGGTTGGTAGAACCCACAACAGCCCCAAGGATCTGTATAAGGATAATTCAATGTTGTTCCTTCATTGGCTGCAGCTGTAGTAGCACTTGAGATAGAAAATTGAATTTCAAAAATTGACTCTTCATTGTTTCTTCTTCCCACAAGAAAATTTTCTTCGAAAGTACTGGTCAATGAAAATGGCCCATTGTTTAAAATATCATCTAAAAGGGTCTTCGCTTCCGCTAACACCGTCGTATTTGCTTCTCCTGTGCTTTGATCCCATCCTTGGAACATCTTGGCTTTGGCAAGAAAAGCTTGAGCTGCCCATTTTGTAGGTCTCCCCACATCTGCTTGAGATTCAGGCAAGGTATTCATTGCCGCTTCAAAGTCAGCCTCAATATCGGGCCAAATCTCCCTATCATTTGGAACTTTACTACTTTCTAAATCTATTAAATCGAAAGTAGAGTCATCAATATAAGGAACTCTTCTCCACATTTTTCTGGCTTCCATATGGAAAAACCCTCTTAAAAACCTTGCTTCGGCAATTATCTGAGCACTTCTTTCCTCAGACACATCTTCGGCTTTTTTCAATGTGTTCAATACATCATTCGCCCGGGCTACTCCTTTATAAACTGCTCTCCATTTATTTCTTAGGTGAAGATTGGTAGGCTGAAAATCAAAAGCTTCCAAGAAAGACTGCTCCGGCTGATCACCAGCATCTGTTCCTTTGTAGGCGTCATCTGATACCACACCACCATATACCCAATTGTCTATGGTGCCATTCCATCCAGATTGTCCATCCAGTCCGTAACCATCTATCATTGCGTAAGCTCCCAACAAAAGCCCTTCTACGCCTTGTGCATTAGCCAAATCTACTGTACTGAACTGACCTTGGGGTACGGTTTCCAAAAACTCTTCCTGGCAGGAAGTAATGGACAACCCAAGTACTATTGCAGTAGCTATTTTTAAATATATTCGTTTCATTTGTTTGCTTCTTTATGTTATGATTGATTAAAACGTAACATTTACTCCCAAAATCAAATTTCTGGAAATAGGCATATAACCTCCATCAAATCCGACGGTATTGTTACTTCCTGTCTGAATCTCAGGATTTGTACCTGTATACTTTGTGATGGTAAACAGATTCTGACCTTGGAAATAAATAGAAGCCCTGCTCATACCTATGTTATTTAATAAGGCTTCAGACAAATTATAAGTCAACTGTACATTCCTCATTCTAAAATAAGAACCATCTTCTACAAAATAACTGGATGGCCGACTACTCACTTGATCATTAATATCCATTATTGGGAAAGTACCGGTAGGATTACTTGGCTGCCAAGCATCATACAATGCTGTTTTTGATTTATTTCCTTGGAATGTATTGAAATCCGTCCAGTAATTGATATAATTAAAAATATCGTTTCCAACAGATCCATTACCAAAGATTGCCAGATCCCAATTTTTATACCCTAGGTTTAAATTAATTCCATAAACAAAATCCGGATGAGGGTTTCCAATGATGGTCCTATCTGCATCAGTAATTACACCATCTTCGTTCACGTCCTGAACCTTGAATTTACCAACGGCATTGTAGTTACCGTAAGCAGGATGTGCATCTACCTCTTCTTGGGTTTGAAAAATACCTAAGTTATTGTAACCAAAGAAAGAAGATATAGGATATCCTGATTGGGTAATTGTTACTGAAGGTACTCTAGTGGAAGTCCCAAACAACACATTGTCTTCATTCTCCGCCAAATTATCAACATTGTTTCTGTACATGGAGAAGTTAGCAGAAACGCCATAACTTAATTCTCCTCCCATAGCAGTGTCATCAAGCCCCAAATTTAAGTCAATCCCTTTATTGGTCATTTGACCTACATTAAAGAAAGGCGCGGTGGCATCTCCATGTCCATAATTAATGGGAGTTTGAAATAACATATCTGAAGTTACCCTGTTCCAAAGGTCTAATTCGAAGAAATATTTCCCATCCATCAACTCTATATCCAAGCCAATATTATTAGAAGTAGTGGTCTCCCACCTTGCATTTGGATTTCCAAAGCGCTGTGCATCAAAACCTAGAGAAGGGGTGGTGGTTGAACCATCAATAGGATAGCCTGCATTGAAAATATTTGACCTATAGGTTGTATATGCATTGTAATCACCGATCAATTGGTTACCGGTTTTACCCCAACCATACCTCAATTTCATGTCAGACACAATTGGCAAAGCCTCAGCCACTGCTGCTTCATCCGATAATCTCCATCCTAAACTAAATGCAGGGAATGTTGCATTTCTGGATGCAGCCAAAAATCTAGAAGACCCATCATTTCTCAAAATAAACTGAACGAGATATTTACCATCGTAAGAATAGTTCAGCTTACCGAACTGGGAATAAAGTCGATAATCACTCTCTACTCTACCAAAGTTGGTAGCTGTATTGGGATCTCCTAAGTCTAGATAGGAAATAATAGGGTTGGTTTCGAAAGCAAACCTTTGTCTGGAAGCCCCAAAAATTTCACCAAACTCTTTAATCGACTCTAAACCCAAATATGCATCAAATGCATGTACATCATTGAAGGTTTTAGTATAACTTACCGTATTGGTCCATACCCATTGGTAAGAATACGAATTTTCGGCAGTAGAACTATTGACAAAATTGCCCTCCACATATTCTGGCTGTGGTCTACCTATATAACGGGCCCTTCTATTGTTAGCGTCCACACCAAAACTTGATCTAACATTGATATTATCTGTGATATCAATCTGGGCATAAATATTTCCAAACACCCTCAATTCTAGATTCCTATTGTCTTTGGCTCTTTCCAAGAATGCCACTGGATTATAATTATTACCCAAATTGGCCCCTCTACTTCCCGCGAAGTTGCCCATGATGTCATACACAGGCAAAAGTGGGTGTTGAAGCGAGGAACTAAATACTGCATTTTGCTCTTCATTGTTACCTCTTGACCCATTACCAAAACCACCTTTTCTATTACCGACTGTTACGGAAAGGTTTTCTCCAATCGTTAATCTATTTTTAAGTGTTTTAAACTCTGTATTGGCTCTTAGGGAATATCGGTCATATCCTATATCATTTACCACACCGTCTTGACTGAAATAATTCAAGGACAAGGCATACCTACCATTTTCCGTTCCTCCATTGGCTGTCACTTGATAACTCTGTATAGGCGCAGATCTTGTGGTCTCAGCCCACCAATCTGTATCAGAGGCCCTGGTAATGGGGTAAATATTTCCCGGCTCTAATGCATATAAACTTGGATCAACTCCCGGATCTCCCTCCATGGCTCCACTTGGGAACACATAATCAGGAATACTTACTTCACCATTTGGCCCCCACGAATACTGTCCATGCGTGGGCGTACTTCCCGGGTTACCATAGATATTGGCCAAATAAAGATACTCACCTAACTCTTCTGCATTCAAAGGGTCCGGACCTCTATCGGAAGTTTGCATACCATAATAGGCATTGAAAGAAACACTAGGCTTCCCTACTTTACCTCTCTTTGTAGTGATGATGATCACACCGTTCGCAGCCCTTGAACCATAAATTGATGCAGCTGAGGCATCTTTAAGAATTTGAATTGATTCAATATCATTGGGGTTTAAATTCCCCTGACTTTGTGTGGGTACACCATCTATTACATACAAGGGGTCATTGTTGTTAATTGTTCCAAACCCCCTAATACGAACTGTAGCTCCACCTCCCGGTGTTGCATCGTTAATAATGGTCACACCTGCTGCCCTACCCTGTAACTGTTGGGCAAAGGTTGTGGCAGGAATAGCTAGTAATTCTTCAGAATCGACTGAAGTAACGGCGCCGGTAATCTCTCTACGAGATTGGGAGCCGTAACCTGTTACAACCACTTCATCCAAACCACTTAAACCTTGTTCTAAAGATACATCGACGGTAGTCCTACTGCCAACGATTTCCTCCACATTATTAAACCCCAAAAATGAAAACACCAAGGTGGATTCTTGATTGGCTACTGAAATTGTATAATTTCCATCTAGGTCTGTTACAGTACCATTTGATGTGCCTTTGACTAATACGGCTGCACCGGGAAGGGGATCCCCTAGGTCATCCGTGACTGTACCCGAAACCTCTATCTGTGCCAAGGCAAAGCTCGTACTCACAAACAAAGACAACAGTACCAAACTGCATAACTTGTAAATTTTTAACATAAGTAAATTTTAGGTTTAGTATAAATTAATTGATATAAATTAAGAGCACACTGTATAAACAAGGCTCAAACGATTTAACCGATTAAGGCCAACATTGTTTAACTTATAAAGTATTTTCCTTTGAAAAATAAAGCGGATACCAGCTCTCTGAATGCAAGCTGGTTCCTAGAAATTCTAAAGGACTAACTGAGGCAATTGGTAGTACTGGCATAATGGGTTATATTTATCTGTTAATAATTATCTATTATGAAAAATACTTACAAAAAAAATAATTAATCAAACGACTTAAGCAAAAATATGATTTTTTAATTTAAGGAAAAAAAAATTGAGAGAATTATTTGAAATTGATTTAAATCTGCAAATAGATCACTAAATCAAATCGAATACCATATCAATAAAACGAGACTGTAATCTCAACTCTGTCTAAGCTTGGAATTTAGTTTTAAATTTTATAAGTATAAGACATGAGTACACAAGAAAAAGAAAGCCTAAAAGAAAAAGCATTAAGACAATTTAAAAACGGAGAGCCCCTATTTGGTAAAGATGGAGCGTTTGCCCCCATGCTGAAAGAGTTTCTCGAAGAAGCTCTTGAAGCGGAGATGGAAGGTCATCTTAGCAGCGATGAATCTGGCCGTGAGGCTGGAAATAAGCGTAATGGTAAGGGTAGGAAGACTGTCAAGAGCAGTCATGGTGAAGTTGATATCGAGACACCTCAAGATCGCCATAGTAGCTTCCAGCCCCAGATTATTGAAAAGCGACAACGTATCCTGGCAGACAACCTGGAGAAGCAAATCATTGCTATGTACGGTTTAGGTAACAGCCTACGGGATATTCAGGATCATATTTCTGAGATGTACGATACGGAGATATCCACCCATGTTCTCAGCGAGATCACTGACCGGGTTGTACCAAAGGTAAAGCAGTGGCAGAGCCGTCCTCTGGATTCGGTATATTGTATTGTTTGGCTTGATGCGATGCATTTTAAGGTCCGGGAAGAGGGAAAGGTCCAACACAAGGCGCTGTACAATGTGTTGGGTATCAACAAGGAAGGCAGGAAGGAGATCTTAGGAATGTATATTTCTGAAAGCGAAGGAGCCAATTTCTGGCTACAGGTACTTACAGACCTAAATAATCGTGGTGTCAAAGACATCTTAATAGCCTGTACCGACAACTTGACCGGCTTTACTCAGGCCATTCATTCAATTTTCCCAAAAGCCGACATCCAACTCTGTGTGGTCCACCAGATCCGTAATAGCCTCAAGTATGTGGCCAGTAAAGAGCAAAAGGTCTTTATGAAGGATCTAAAATTGGTCTACCAGGCTGATACTAAAGATCAGGCAGAAACAGCTCTATTGGACTTGGAGGAAAAATGGGGAAAGAAATATCCAGTGGTGATTCGTTCCTGGAATGATAACTGGGACCGATTGAGTACCTACTTTGAGTATAGTCAGCCCATAAGACGACTGATCTATACCACAAATACCGTAGAAGGCTTTCACAGACAAGTACGGAAGGTAACCAAGACCAAAGGAGCCTTTACCTCTGATATGGCCTTAATGAAGCTTGTATATCTGGTCACTAGGCGGATTGAGAAAAAGTGGACATCACCTTTGCAGAATTGGGGCTTGACAGTCCAGCAATTAGCTATTAGATTTGAGGGACGATTAGAACTGGATCTGAACACAGAGACCTAAAAAAATAGTGAATCTTCCCTTCGGGGGGCTAGCCCCCCGAAGGGAAGCCAGACAGAGTTGAGCTAACACTCCCAATAAAACTTTTTCACTATAAAACATTACTATTCCCTTTTATTAAAATTTAAAAACAACACTAAATTTTGTTTAAAATGGTTAAACCAAATTTACCTTTAAAAAAAGTATATTAATTATATATTTCAAACCAACCAATTACAACATTTTTTTACGTTAATTAAAAAAGCGATAACTTGATATTATATTTAATTATTTCAACTAATATTACTAATGTTAAATAAAACTTTTATAGATGATTTTTAATTTTAACATAGAAAAACTTTACGGTAAGGTAAACGTAAATAAAATTTTATTGATTGAGTCAAATTTAAAATTTATTGGGTTCCTAACCTGAACACTTTCCTTTGTTTCATTTATTTTAGTCTATCAAGCAAGGGATTCTATAATAGGTTTTCAACTGACAACAAAATTCACCCTTATTGGTTGTCATAAGTCTCCTTTCACCTAGGCAACAAAACGCATTTACTTCTGCATAAAAAGCAACCTGCAAAAGTTACAACTGCCACAATCAAAAATCTATTTTTTTCTAAAGTAAAAACTTTATATTTACCAAATAATCACACATCCCACACCAATAAACCCAATTTTCAAGAAATTGTTAAGACATTTCTCATATTGTTTAAACCCCTCTACCTTGATTAAGGTGTGGATAGTCTTTTTCACGATAACAGGCTGCAACACCCAAGAGAAAAATGAACCCTCACCTGCCCTTTCACCTCAAGAAGCACTTAAAAAATTTGAATTTAATGAAGATCTCACCGTCCAGCTTGTGGCAGCTGAACCCTTAATTGAAGACCCTGTTTTTACAAGTTTTGATGAAGAGGGAAGGCTTTGGGTAGTTGAGATGCGAGGTTTTATGAATACCATAGACGGGCATAATGAACAAGCACCAAATGGCAGGATTTCAATCTTGGAAGATATAAATGGTGACGGGGAAATGGACAAAAAAACCATTTATCTAGATAGCCTAATCTTACCCAGAGCACTTGCCATTGTAAGCAACGGTGCCCTGGTGGCGGAAAATATGGCGCTTTGGTGGACACAAGACCTGGATGGTGATTTAGTAGCAGATACCAAAGTATTGGTAGACCCTGATTATGCAGGAAGCAATTTACCCGAACATGCCGGTAACGGTTTATTGAGAGGAATTGACAATTGGTATTATAATGCAAAATCTCGGTTTCGTTACAAACTTAAAGATCAAAGATGGATCAAAGACAGCACCGAATTTCGTGGTCAATGGGGGATTAGCCAGGATAATTATGGCAGGCTGTATTACAATTACAATTGGTCTCCTTTGCATGCAGATCTAGTTCCCCCTAACTATTTTAATAGAAACCTTAACCATAGCAGTACCTCAGGGATCGATCAAGGTCTTACCTCAGATCGAGAAATTTTTCCGGTCAGAGAAAATTTAGCGATCAACAGAGGTTATATTCCCGGAACACTGGATAAAAGAAACAGACTAAAGGAATTCACATCAGCATGTTCTCCTTTTTACTATAGAGGTGACGGGCTACCATCACAATATTCAGAAAACGTCTTTATCTGTGAACCTTCCGGAAATTTGATTAAAAGGAATGGCATCAAGGATAATGAGATCTTTATCCAAACCAGCTCACCTGATCAAGGCCGGTCAGTGATTGCTTCACGAGATGAGCGCTTTAGACCTGTTAGTTTGACTTCAGGCCCTGATGGCGCCTTGTATATTACCGACATGTACCGTGGCCTGATCCAACATGCCGCCTATATCTCCTCCTATTTAAAAGCAATCACAATTAATAGAAAGCTTGAATTGCCGACACATTATGGCAGAATATGGCGATTAACCGAAAAAAACCAAGGAAACAGATCCGTGCAAAAACTATCTGAACTAAAACACCATGAACTAGTTCAAAAGCTGAAACATCCAAACGGCTGGCACAGGGATATGGCACAAAGGCTGTTGGTAGAAAAAAAAGACAAAAACACAGTAAAAATATTAGAAGAACTTGCCTTAGATAACAAGTATCCATTGGCTCAAATCCATGCTTTGTGGACTTTAGAAGGGATGGGAAAATTAGATGCTAAGGTGATCATTTCCCTTTTGGAGATAGATAATTCTAAAAACCCTCAAGTTACCATCCATGCCCTACGCCTTGCAGAACAGTTTTCTTCAGAAAATTCAGTTTACAAAGAGGTTCTAGAAAATAGCCTGTTTAAAATAGTAAGGAGTAAAAATTCGGCAATAAGCCTCCAATTGGTCTTGAGTTCAGGCAATTTTTCTCCAAAGTTTAATTTTAAGGTGCTGTTGGTTGTTTTGGAACCAATGATTGATGAGCCTATATTTAGGGATGCGGCCCTCAGTAGTTTGTATGATCATGAATTTTCTTTTTTGCAGTTACTATTGGAACAAAAAACATGGCAAAACGAAGGGAGCTCAAGAGCTATTTTTATCGAAATGCTGGCTACAGCCATCTGCAACAAATATGAGCCATCGGAAATGCGAAAATTGGTAAAAATCTTAGATAATAGCCCGCCCTCTCAAGACTGGAAATCATTGGCTATCTTTAGAGGGATGACAGTCGCTTCTTCTCATCATAAAAGTCCCCTCATTCGACTTCCCAAAGCGCCCCTATTCACAACCACTACTGAATTTGAAAAAAGTGATTTAAACATCAACCAATTAAATCAATTGTTTGACTGGCCTGGTAAAAATAATAAAGTAGACAGTCTTAAAGCCAGCTTCAACTTGTCAAATAGCGAAAAAATATCCTTTGCTAAAGGAAGACAGCTCTATGTTAGTACTTGTGCAGGTTGTCACGGAGAAGATGGTGAAGGCGTAAATAGAATGGGTCCACCATTAAACAATTCTGAGTGGGTTACAGGATCTGAAAAGCGACTTGCCATGATTTTAATCCATGGGTTAGAAGGGCCATTAACGGTCAATGGAGTCCAATACCAAAGCCCTGAAATTTTGCCCATAATGCCTTCCATGGCTAGTCTAGACAATGGCAGAATAGCAAATATCCTTACTTATATCAGGAATGAATGGAATAATAATGCACCGGCTGTAAAGAGTGGTACAGTTGCAGAATTAAGACTTTCAACCCAAGGCCGGGTCTTGCCATGGAAACCGGAAGACCTTTTAAAATATGAGCCACCGGTAAACCCGCTGAACAAACCTTAAAAATCATGAAGGCAAACACCGTACATACAACAGTCCCTAATTATTCAAGTGAGCGTCGCAATTTCATAAAAACTGCAAGCGTGGGGTTATTGGCCATGAGCATCCCTGGCTTTCCTAATATTTTCGAGAGGGAAAAATTGGGTATTGTCGTTCATTCTTATGGAAAAAGATGGCATTCTTCTTATCAAAGTAGCCTTTACCCGGGCTTTAAAAATGCCAGTGAATTGCTAAACCATTGCCATAAAATCGGTGCAGGAGGAATCCAGGTTGGAGTTAAAGATTGGTCAACTGATTTCTCCAAAAAAATAAGAGATCAAAGAGAAAAGTTCGGCATGTACCTTGAAGGTTCCATTGGAATGCCTAGAAAAGAAATTGATCTATTGGGTTTTGAGAAGCAACTCATCTTGGCGAAGGAGGCCGGTGTTAAGGTTTTGAGAACCGTAAGTTTAGGACCTAGAAGATATGAAGCGCTTCATACAGAAGAAGATTTTATAGCGTTCAAAACCGAAGCCACAAGGATGCTAGCAAAAGTTGCCCCTATTTTAAGCAAACATAAAATCAAATTGGCGATTGAAAATCACAAAGATTGGCGCTCCGATGAATTGGTCCACTTGGTGAAAAATATATCAAGTGAATGGATTGGAGTTACCTTGGACTTTGGAAATAGCATTGCTTTAATGGAGCTACCTGAACATACACTCCAACTTTTGGCTCCCTATGTTTTCACTACGCATGTCAAAGACATGGCAGTGGCTCCCTACGAAAAAGGATTTCTATTGTCTGAAGTACCATTAGGGAAAGGTTGCTTAGCACTAAAACAGATTGTAGACACTTGCAAAAAGCACAACCCATCAATCACTTTTAATCTCGAGATGATTACAAGAAACCCGCTACAAATTCCTTGCTTGACACCTGATTATTGGACCACACTCCAGCAGGTGACAGCCTCCGAATTGGCAAAAATGCTAACTTGGGTAAATTCTAGAAAAGAAAGGCTTCCATATATCAATGCTTTAGAACCTGAAGCATTATTAGCCAAAGAGGAATACAATGTACGGACTTCATTGTCATACAGTAATGAAAATTTTAACCTATAAATTGAATATTATGTTAGACAGCTTACCAGGAATTAAATTATTTGATCTCAGTAAAAAAACAGCCATTGTCACTGGAGGATCTAAAGGTTTAGGCCTTGCCATGGCGGCAGGGCTTGCCTCTGCCGGAGCAAATCTATTAATTGTGAATAGAAATGAAAAAGACGGCTTTATTATAGCTGAAAAGATTGCGAAAACCTATGGTGTAAAAGCGCTGGCTTTTGCTGCTGACATTTCCAAAGAGGAACAAACCGATGCAATGGCCGCTTTTGCCATGGAAAATTTTGGCAGCATTGATATTTTGATAAACAGTGCCGGTATAAACATTAGAGGGGCGATTGATGAGGTAAGCTTGGAGGATTTTAACAAAGTAATGGAAGTAAATGTCACTGGTTCTTGGCTTTGTAGCCGCTCCGTTATCCCCCATATGAAAGCTCAAAAATCAGGAAAAATAATAAATTTAGCCAGTACTTTGGGTCTTGTAGGTTTGGCCAATCGGACGCCTTACACTTCAAGTAAAGGTGCTGTGGTCCAAATGACCCGTGCATTGGGGATTGAGTTGGCACCATTTGATATTAAGGTTAATGCCATCTGCCCGGGGCCATTTCTCACAGAAATGAATATCCCTGTTGCCGATGATCCTGCTACCAAGGAGTTTATTATTGGTGCCACAGCCTTGGGAAGATGGGGAGAACTCAAAGAAATTCAAGGGGCCGCAATTTTCTTAGCAAGTGAAGCAGCCAATTATATGACGGGATCTCTCCTTACCGTAGACGGTGGTTGGACAGCTAAATAGCGTTTAAAAAAAACTTTCGAATACTTATGCCAATAGAGAAGCCATAAGGAATATAATTACCATAGAAGTAATAGACAGAATAAGGGTACCTAAGCTGTGGGATTGGTAGCCTTGCTTGATATTCATTCCGGATAATTGGGTCATGGCCCAGAAAAAGCTATCATTGGCATGGGAGACGGCGATGGCCCCAGCCCCTGTAGCCAAGACTGTAAATACGCGCATTACCTCAGAATCCAAACCCAAGGTGGGCATTAAAGGAACCATTATAGATGCTGTCGTCACCAAAGCTACAGTTGAGGAACCCTGGGCAGATTTCAAGGCAAAGGCCATAGCAAAAGGAAGGAATAAACTCCAATGGCCAGTACTCATCAATCCACTAATCTGATCAGCAATTCCTGAATTTTGTAGCATTTTACCAAAAACTCCACCAGCACCTGTGATGAGTATCACAGGTGCCCCTATCAATAATGCTTCACCAAACCAACCCGAAGAAGACAATATCTTTTTGTCCAACTTTTCCGGCAAACTAAAGGCCAAAAATGCACCTAAAAGTAAGGCAATTATTGGGTTCCCAATAAATAAAATAAGGGCAGTTAGGTGGTTTTCCCCAAAGGGTTTGGTAGGATAAGCTGCAATCGAGGACAAAATTATTAACAACAATGGGATTACAATTGGCATAAAAGACTTGCCCAGTGATGGGCTTTTCCCGGAATAACCTAATTTATCCACCTTAGCAAAGGCCGGTTCTAAATGAATATTTGAGACCCAATACTTACAAAAATAGTAGCAGGGTATCAATCCCAAAGCACTGATAATCGCACCAAATAAAATTATTCGCCCTAAATCTGCCTCCAAGATACCTGCCGCAGCTATAGGTCCTGGAGTGGGTGGAACCAATGAATGCGTGGCAGTTATCCCCAACGTTAAGGCAACTGTTGTAGCAGCATAAGGCAATTTCCCTTTAAAGGAAAGTGATTTATTGATTGGGTTCAACATGATAAAAGCACTGTCGCCAAACACAGGAATTGAAGAAATGTATCCGGTAATCATCATCCCAAGCATCACTGATTTTTCGCCTACCCAAGACAGTACCTTTTTTGCAATAACAAAAGCACCTCCGGATTTTTCAAGAAAAGTCCCTATAATTACTCCAAAAAGGATCAGTAGACCTATTCTTCCCAAGACACCTCCAAACCCCTCGGTAATTGAGCTAATAATCAGTGCATTGGGCATACCTGCCAATAACCCATATAATATGGCCCCGGTGAATAAAGCGAGAAAAGGATGAATTTCAAATTTAATGATCGCGACTACGACAATGACCAACACCAATAGAATCAAAATAAAGATTAACATACAGCAATATTTGGGTTTATTTTACCTACCAAATAAAGCATTTTTATCTATATTTTAACTGAATTTATATTTTTTTATAAAATATTATTCCATTACATAATCATAAAACTCAATTAATGCATCCTTTTTATGGATTGAATTTTAACCGGGTTTACAAGGTATTGATCCACTTCCTCTCCTGATTGGATTTCTTTTACCAGCTCCATCCCCTTTGTAACCTTTCCAAATGCTGCAAATCCATAACCATCCGGATTTCTCTTTCCATTATGGTCCAATTCAGGCTGTGCATTTATACAAATAAAAAAGGAACTTTGGGCACTATTAGGTCCTAACCTAGCCATAGAAATGGTTCCATCAACATGCTTAATTCCTGTTTTTTGGCTTGTTTCTATTGGTATTGGAGCTAATAATAAACTATCAGGCACATTTCCACCTTGAATCACTTCTATCCTAATCTCTCTATCCGCTTCGTTTTTCGGTGTACAAACCCTAAAAAAGCTAGAATTGGTATAAAGTTCTTTCTCCACGTAGGCTCGGAAATTCTCTACAGTTATTGGGGCTTGCTCCGGATAAACTACGAGCTCAATTTCACCAATTTCTGTCTCTATTAAGTACTTCTCAATTTCCTGTGCAGGTATGGAATTACTGATGATAAATAATAAGAGGCAGCTGATAATTTTATTCATGGTACAAATTATTTTGTTGATTTAAACCCGAAATAAGCAAGGGATCCTTTGGTACTAATGGATGGGTAAGACAGTTAACCAAATTACCATTTCCATCAATTAACAAAAAATTCAAACCCTTTACAAACCATTTTTACTCCCTAACAAAAAATATCTGTATCTCACATTTCACCTAGAAGAGAAACATAACTTTTATAAGGAAATTCAATAATTAACAGAATAAAAATATTCAAAAACCTATTTTAAAAACTATTTTTTGAGTATTTTACCATTACACAAGTAAAAAAACACCTACTAATTAAAACAAACTAATTATGTTTGAGGAGTACATTGGAGTCATTAAAATGTTTGCAGGCAATTTCACTCCCAGAGGCTACGCGCCTTGTGATGGAAGAATAATGTCAATCAAGGACAATCAATCTTTATTTTCAATTTTAGGCAATATGTATGGCGGAGATGGCAAAACTACTTTCGCCTTACCGGATTTAAGAGGAAGAATGCCGGTGGGGAGTGGACCCGGACCGGGACTTAGTCCAAAAAAGACCGGTGAAAAAGGTGGTCAGGAAACCTGCCAATTAAAGGAACAAAACTTGCCTTCACATTCTCATTCATTGTTATCAAATTCTGTAAAAGCCAATTCCAATAATCCTGAAGGCAATTATTTGGCCTTAAGCCAAGTGAAAGTCAACCGATTCAGACCTCCTTATGCAGTACAGTCCTATGCTGAGACCTCAAACAGCCTGATGAATGAAAAATCAATAAGCGAAACTGGTGCCAACGAACCATTTGAGCAAATGCCACCCTATTTAAGTATCAATTTCATCATCTGTATACAGGGATATTATCCGGCAAGAACATGATGTTTCATTACTCACAATGAGTAATATCACTGTCTAGGAGTTCTGTAGCATGGGCTGTTGGTAGTCCAAGCTTGGGACTCAGGTAAGGTATCCCCCAACCCATACCTCTTAAAACGAATAGAACCCCCATAAACATAACAAAATATGGCATTGCTTTATTCATTTTCATTCTGAAACTTAAGGAGAAAATATCTTTTGAAAACATTAGCAAAATCATCACAGGAAAAGTCCCCAATCCAAAAACGAACATATAAGCCATTCCATAAACCGGGCTTTGTAAGGCCAAAGAAGCCACCAAAGCCATATACACCATCCCGCAAGGAAGGAAGCCATTCAATAATCCGCTTAGAAAAAATGCTTTACTGCCACCTCTTCTAATTGATTTACCCAATTGAGATTTAAGCTTTATCAATGATTTTGAAAATGCAGATCCGGTTATCCATTTTTCTGACTCTTTGTAAAAAAACGCCAAGCCAATAATGGTCAAACCCAAAATTATGGAAACCCATTGCTGTACTCCTGCCAGCGATAGAGAAAACCCCAGCAAACCTACCAGTCCACCCAAAACGGAATAAGTAACAGCCCTTCCCGAGTTATAAAGTAATTTATTGAACAAATACTTACTCCTATCTTTACCTGCTAAGGCCAAAGCTATTGGCCCACACATACCCACGCAATGAAACGAGCCTAGCATCCCCCATATAAAGGCTGTCCAAATCATTTATATATCTATTTTCTTCTCTTCAAAAAAGGCTACCCCTCCTGCTTCCCAGGTCATCTTCACCTTCCAATAGCCCGGCTCTAAATCGTCCAGTTTTAAAACACTGAAATCGGCATCCTTAATTTCAACCTGTATTTTTTTATCCATTCTCGCATCAGAAGGTCTAAATAAGTGCAACTCTCCTTTGGCTCCGATAGGCAATTTGAATTGTAGTGTTTTACTTACCGGATCATATTGCAAAACCTTCCCTTCAATAGCTTGGGTATTATTCACCCTATCTATATGTTCCTGGTATTTTATCTCTTCCGCATAATAATTCTCAGTAACCAAATGAATATCATCTTGCCTCACACAAATGGTTACCAAAGTGACCATCAAGCCTATAAAAACAAGTAATAATAACAAAATTCCATTTCCCCAATTCATATCGTATTCTTTAAATGATTGTCATTCAGCAACAGGCCCCATAAAACTGGTAGAAATTCGGTCAATGGTTTCTCCATTTTGCTGAAGCAAAAGCTCCACATTTTGCTGAGGTACTTTCATGTCTTTCTGATTCTTAACCAGAAAAAACCTACCCTCAAACTTGGATTGTCCTTCAAGGTGCCAATCGGTATGCCCCACTTTTTCCAGAGTAAATGTTGGGTCATTTGGAACCAAAGTGACTTCCTGCTCATCAAAGGTCTTATTGATTAACGTAACTTCATATAGATTACTGATTTGCGCCCCCTCTCTGGCTTGGTAGGTCATTCCTCTAAACCTAGTCACAGTAGCGCCTAAATCATCTCTGGTAGCTAACAAAGCCACAAATCCTACAATTAGCAAAAGCAGTATACCGGAGTAGGCTTTCACTCTTCCGGTTAATAATTTTGATGTACCTGTCAAAATACTGTTTTCTGAAGCATACCTGATCAACCCCTTGGGACGATCAACTTTTTCCATAACATCATCACAGGCATCCATACAAGCTGTACAGTTGACACACTCCATTTGTATACCATTTCTGATATCTATTCCCGTAGGGCAAACTTGCACACACAATGTACAATCAATACAATCTCCAACAGGCTTTTCTTCAACCTTTTTCTTTCTAATGGGGGCTCTTGGCTCACCTCGTTTATAATCATATGTCACATTGATGGATTGATTGTCCAGCAACACACCTTGTAGACGTCCATAGGGACAAACCACTATACATGCCTGTTCTCTAAACCATGAAAAAACAAAAAGAAAGATTCCGGTAAAAGCTAGCAAGCCAAAAAAACCAGCCAAATTATCTACTGGAGAGGAGGTAACTATTTCTTTTACTTCATCAACACCTATAAGATAAGCCATAACCGTATGGGAAATAAGCAGGGAAATCAAAACGAAAATAAACATTTTGATGGACTTCTTTCTTATTTTTTCTGCATTCCATGGCATGGCATCCAATTTTCTTTGCTGGCTGGCATCCCCTTCTATCCAATACTCTATTTTACGAAATACCATTTCCATAAAGAGTGTTTGTGGACAAGCCCATCCGCAAAACACCCTTCCGAAAACCACCGTAAATAGGATAATGAAAACAAAGAAAATCAACAATAAAAAAATCAGCAAATGGGTATCTTGTGGCCAAAAAACAGCTCCAAAAATAATGAATTTCCGTTCAAAAACATTGAACAGTAACCAAGGACGACCGTCTACTTTAATGAAAGGCCCTGCAAATAAAATCCCCAGTAATAGCCAAGAAAAATAGGTCCTGTATTGATAGAATTTTCCGGAAACCTTCTTGGGGAAAACCCAATGTCTTTTTCCATCCTGATTCACAGTACCAAGCGCATCCCTGAACTTATCCGGATTTAGATTTTCATTTCTTACAGCCATGATTCTTTTATTTATGATAGAGGTCGGGTCTGAAAGCCTCAAACCCGACCTTTTGGCTTTATTCTACAGGTTCTACACCCAGTTCTTCCTCACCCAAAGCATCTACCGGTTCTTCGATAGTGGGTTCATATTTTTCTCCTTGAGGATCTTTTGGATTGGCAGGAGAAGTTCCTTGAAGGGACAAAATATAACTTGAAACCTGCTGCATTTGCTCAGGGCTTAATTGATCTTGCCATGGAATCATCCCTTTTTCTACTACTCCATATTTGACCACAGTAAAGACACTTTTTATATCTCCTCCATGCAACCAATACTCATCGGTTAGATTAGGCCCTACACCACCTCCACCATCCATTGCATGACAAGCCGCACAGTTGCCGGTAAATAATTCTTTTCCGGCTTCCAGAGTAGGCGTAGAAGTATCCAATTCTACATTGGTCTCATCAATGGAAGTTAGCATCATGGCACCTCGAGCCTCCGCCTCTAGAGCCGCCTCCTCCAGAGATGCCTCATATTCTTCAATTTGTGTTTTCCCTATACCCAATACGGTATAATTCAAAAAATAAACTACCGCAGAAAAAATGGTCAGGTAAAACACATATTTTAACCATGGGGGCATGAAATTGTCTAATTCCACAATACCATCGTAACTATGGTCAAGCTGTATATCTTTTTCTTCAGCTATTGGCTTCATTTTACCCACCACATATTTCGTCTTGAATGACTCCCACCAGGAAGGCTCAGCTGCCAAGGCAGGGTTTTCTTTTCTCAAGATTGTCATTAGGAAAGACAACATATAAACCATCACGCCCACAATGATAACAATGACAAGCAATACGATGGTAATTATGGCTAGTAATAGAATGGTATTGCTATCCATCTGTTGCATTTGAGCCAAAAAGCTAGATTCTGCTTCTTGCGCAAAGCCGGGCACTGCCATCAACAAACACATCAGGGTGACTCCAATCAGTTTAAAGTTTTTCATTCGACTTATCGTTTTGAGGTTCATCATTGAGTGGCATTTCTTTCATGTGGTCCACATAAGTTTTATCTACTTTTAAGACCCACCAAAACATTCCGATAAAGAAAATTACAAATATCAATAAGGAAATGATTGGGTAGATCTCAATATTCTCCATTGAGCTTAAAATATTTTTTTTCATTTCTTTCTAGTTTATTCGTTTCCGGATCCACCTTTTTTAATATCAGTTCCTAATCGCTGCAGATAAGCAATCAATGCTACAATTTCTGTATCCGGTAAAACTTCGATTCCTGATTCCTTTAAATTTCCCGCAATTTTCTGGGCCTGGCTTTGAAGGTCCTGCAAAGCCCTCTCATCATAGCCTTCCTCATAAGGAACGCCCAATTTCTGCATGGTCCGGATTTTCGCACCAATATTGCTATGATCCATAATATTAGTAGTCATCCATGGATATGGTGGCATCAAGGATCCCGGCGACATGCTTCTTGGATCTACCATGTGGTGATAGTGCCAACTGTCCGGGTATTTTCCTCCGACCCTATGTAAATCCGGACCGGTACGTTTAGACCCCCATAAAAATGGTCGATCATAAACATATTCACCTGCTTTGGAGTATTCCCCATAACGCTCAGTTTCAAACCTAAATGGTCGGATCATTTGAGAGTGACAACCCACACAGCCATTGGAAATATACAAATCTCTTCCTTGCAATTCCAGCGGGGTATAAGGTGCTACACTACTGATGGTAGGCACATTAGACTTCACCAATATGGTGGGGATTATCTCAACAACACCACCTATAAGGATGGCTACTGTGGCCAATATGGTAAAAAAGACAGGTTTTCTTTCCCAGGCTCTGTGCCAAAATTCGTTCTTTTCTTCCACATGTTTGGCCAATGCCGGAGCCTCATCTTCCTCTTCTTCCAAGAAAGATCCTGCAGCAGCAGTTTTGATCAAATTGTATACCATCAATATGGCACCACTTAGGTAAAGTAAGCCACCGAAGGCCCGCAACATGTACATGGGTACAATCTGAATAACGGTTTCCAAGAAGTTAGGATAGGCCAAACGACCTGTATCTGCAAATTCTTTCCACATTAAACTTTGGGTAAGTGCTGCTACATACATTGGCAAAGCATAAAACAATATCCCCAAAGTTCCCAACCAGAAGTGGGTATTGGCCAATTTAACTGAGAATAGTTTGGTTCTCCACATTCTTGGCCATAACCAATACAGCATGGAGAAAGTTAGAAATCCATTCCATCCCAATCCACCAATATGCACGTGAGCAACAATCCAATCAGTATAGTGCGCAATGGCATTTACACTTTTAATAGATAGCAAAGGACCTTCAAAAGTAGCCATACCATAAGCCGTAACGGCTACTACCATAAACTTCAAGACCGGATCCACTCTAACCTTATCCCATGCCCCTCTAAGCGTAAGCAGTCCATTAACCATACCACCCCAACTTGGAGCTAATAGCATGATAGAAAATGCAACACCTAAAACCTGAGCCCATTCGGGCAATGCGGTATACAATAGGTGATGAGGACCGGCCCATATATAAAGGAAAATTAGGGACCAGAAGTGAACTATAGATAGTTTGTAAGAAAAAACCGGTCTATTGGCAGCTTTCGGCAGGTAATAGTACATTAAACCCAGAAAAGGTGTGGTTAAGAAAAATGCTACGGCATTGTGTCCATACCACCATTGCACCAATGCATCTTGCACACCGGCATAAGCCGAATAACTTTTCATGAAAGATACCGGTAAAGCAAGTGAGTTAAAAATATGCAGCACTGCTACAGTTACAAATGAAGCCAGATAAAACCAAATGGCTACATACATGTGTTTTTCACGTCGCTTGATCAATGTACCAATCATATTGGCACCAAATGCCACCCAAATTACGGCAATGGCAATATCTATCGGCCATTCTAGCTCTGCATACTCCTTGGATGAAGTTAATCCCAATGGGAGTGTAATTACTGCAGAAAGAATAATGGCTTGCCATCCCCAAAAGTGGATCCAACTTAGGGTTTTATTCCACATAGGAGCCTTTAGCAAACGAGGCATGGAATAATAAACGCCGGCAAAAATGGCATTACCTACAAAGGCAAAGATTACCGCATTCGTATGAAGGGGCCTTATTCGCCCAAAGGTCGTATACGGATTGCCTAAATTTGCTTCGGGCAAGAATAGCTGGGTGGCAGCAAGCAAGCCTATCAGCATTCCGGCCAAGCCCCATATCATGGTGGCTGCGCCGAAGAATTTTACGATCTTGTTATCGTAACTAAACTTTTCAAGTGTCGTTCCTGACATATCACTTCTTTTTTTTAGGTGGTTTTTTATTCGCTTTACTTTTCGTTTTTTGGTCAAATAGTATTCTGATTGCCGGGGTATGTTGGTCATCAAACTGGCCACCTTTCATCGCTTTGAAAAAAAGCCATAAAAAGCCTCCTGCCATGATCAAACTTATACCTATCAGAACAAATATCACTTCCATAGAATCATCTCCTTATCATTTAATCCTTTTCTGTACGCTTCAAAATTGGTGGCAATTGTTGTAAACAAAACCACAGAAATACTGCTTGCAGGCATCAACACAGCGCATAAAACCGGACTCACCAATCCCTGAACTGCGAAAAAGATTCCTACCGCATTGTAGGTAAAACTCAAACCAAAGCTGGCTTTGATAATCTTCCGTCCCGTTTTAGCGAAATCTAGATACTGTGGCAAATAACTCAGCTTTTCTCCATCAAGGATTGCATCACTCGCAGGACTGAAATGAGAGATGTTATCTGTAACGGCAACCCCAACCTCGCTTGCCTTTAGTGCCCCTGCATCATTGAGTCCATCACCTACCATCAAAACATGTTTGCCTTTATCTTGCATGTTTCGGATGTGTGCCAATTTACTCTTAGGAGATTGCTGAAAATGCATTGAGACTTTCTCTCCCAATACTTTGTTCAAATATTGCTCTTCATGATTATGATCTCCGGAAAGTAAATGGACTTCAAAGGAATTTGCTAAATCAGGAACCATTTTCTCTACCCCATCCCGAACACTACTGGCAATTCGGAATACACCCCAATGCATCCCATCAATCACCAAATGCACCTCATTGCCTTTCATACTAGCATTATCAATAGACCCCACACCTAAAAATAATGCAGAGCCTAAACTTATAGTCTTGGACTTATACTTAGCTTGCAATCCTTTTCCCGGGATTTCCTCCACATCATTTAAAATCACCGGATCAATGTTTCCAATCCACTGATTGATACTGTTGCTTAGCGGATGCACAGAGTAGTTCACTAATGCTTTAATCATTCGCTTTGATTCCTCTGTAAGATTTTCACCTTGGTAATTAACTTTTGCCTTAGATGGAGCTGTAAGGGTACCCGTCTTATCAAATACAAGACTGTCTATTCCAGCAATTTTTTCTATTACTTGAGTATTCTTCAGGTAAAACCCACCCTTACCGAAAATTCGCATCACATTGCCTAATGTAAATGGTGTAGACATGGCCAAAGCACATGGACAAGTAATAATTAAAACAGAGGTAAAAGCCCTTACACCAATGGAAACATCACTAAAACTCCAGTAAATCAATGCTCCAAATGCTATAAAAAGTACAGTGAAAGTAAATTTCCCACTTATTCGGTTAGCCAAAGAGGCCAAAGAATCTTTTTGTTCTTCTTTCGAGAATGCATCATGATTCCATAGATCGGTTAAATAGCCCTGAGAAGGGGATTTTTGCACGGCAAGCATGATAGCTCCACCTTTCTGCCTACCTCCTGCATATATTAGCTCCCCTTTTTTCACAGGTACAGGTATTTCTTCACCGGTTACAAAACTGTAATCAATTGAAGCTTCTGTATCTAGCAAAATGCTATCGGCAGGCACCAGCTCTTCGTTTCTTACTTTAACAATATCACCTACATTTAATTTGGTTAAAGGAATTACCACTTCAAGCCCCTTAACCATTTTGGTAATCGCTATAGGAAAATAAGCTTTGTAATCTCGATCAAAGGAAAGGGTATCAAATGTTTTTTGTTGGTAATATTTACCCACCAATAGGAAAAATAATAATCCCCCGAGGGTATCCAAATAACCTTCTTGCCCAGAAACAAAAATCTCGAACAGACTATAAGTAAATAAACTTATGATCCCCAATGCAATGGGTACATCCATATTAACAGAACGATTTCTGACGGCCAACCAAGCAGAGCGGAAATAATCTGTTGCAGAGTAAAATACAACAGGAAGCGCCAATATAATATTCAAATAATTGAAAAGATGATTGAAACCATTGCCCAACAATTCTGTCTCAGAAAAGTATTCCGGCAAACTAAAAAACATCATGTTACCAAAACAGAATCCGGCTACTGCCAATTGGTAAATTAGTTTTTTAGCGCTTTTCAAACCTCTTTCCTCTCCTAAATCGGAAAGGTTAATCCTAGGTTCATAACCTATACGAGAAACTAATTTAACTATTGACTTTAAACTGGTCTCTTTGGATGAAAATTTAATTTGAACTTTCTTTTTAATGAAATCTACCCTAGAATATGAAACTCCCGGATCAAGTTTGTATAAGTTTTCGAGAAGCCATATACAAGATGCACAATGGATCATGGGCATTGTAAAAGTGACATGGGTTTGTTCATCATCCTTAAAATCAATCAGTTTGTTGATTACATCCTCATCATCCAAATAATCAAATCTATTGTCTCTAATTTCTTGCTTTTTCTGATTGGTGCCGGGCGTAACTTCTATATCGTAATAATCACATAGATTATTGTCATTCAAAACCTCATATACAGTGAGACAACCTGTGCAACAAAAATTCTTTTCGTTACGAACAAATAACTCATCCTCACAGTGTTCACCGCAGTGATAACAACTGATAATTTTGGATTTCTCTGTTTTAATTGGCATCTCTTGCATTTTCGGACAAGTTAATCCTTTAATTTAACTAAAAACATGATGAATATCATTAAAAACAATAAATCATAAAGCCAAATAGAATGACAATTTATCGTACCACAGCCCTCCTTTATAAAAGTGAAAAAGCACTTTTGCCAAGTCAGACTGATTATTTTTGGTGGTTACTAATAGTGTTTTCTGGTGCTTGACTGCGTAAGACCAAAAATCTCCTATCCTATTGAAATTGAACTTAATAAATGAGGTTTCAGCAGTATAGTTAGCCACGTCTTGAATAATTTCTTGCTCCTCCTTCAATTTTGACTTAGGGATGAAAGCTGGTGAAATTATAGTTGCTTTACTATCCCTTAAGTTTTCTGAAAACAAGTGGAGAAAATGTTTGATAATTTTCGTTGATGCGGGTGTCCCATCATAATGAAATAGGAGCCTATCAAAAGACAATTCTTTATCAAACAATAACACCGGAATATCACAGGGTTCTTTTTCTAAAGGACTTGGTTGATCCAAACCATGCAGCCAATCAAGGATTCTAGGCAGATGGGCAGTATAAAGTACCGGATTAGCATTTATTTGCAACCCTTTATTATCTGACTCAATCCCCAAATTAAGATTAAACCCTTCAGGCAAAGGTATTTCCTGATAGGAAGTGATTAATTCACTTGGGAAGGAAAATTGTGTATCTAGCTTGGCTTGCATATTCCTTTTATTTTCTACAAAGCTAATCCCCAGCTACCAAAGCGAACTTGACTATAAGAAGGTATAAACATGATAAAAGTCATGTTCTGAAAAGTTTGGTAGGCAAACAGTAAAACCAATTGCCTCACTATCTAAGGAAGACAAATTCTTTTTACCTACAATTAGTAGTGAAGCAATAGACAAATGAGATCCATGAACCGATAAATAATACTTTTTATTAAAAACCAGAGTTTGTGATTGCTCTAATATGATCAATACCAATAGCCCAACATTCAGAAGCCTGAGGCAACCCCAAGACCCCATCAATTGGAAAAAGCCTTCAAGTAGAATTTAAAGCTAAATATTAAGCGAAACCTTAAAAAAAAGATTATCTATCAAAATTTTTATCATCTACCCTATATTAATAATAGGAACATTTACATAAAATTTATATTAATATAAAATATTAAAGATTTTTAGTTTTTTTTTAATTACTTTTTTAAAATAATATAAGTTTTATGTTTTATAAATATTATATTGACCTCCTGAAGCATGAACCGTATTTTATTTTGACGGTAAAGGTCCAAATTTACTTTTCCACAAGTCGAACAATAAAACTCACAAGCAAAATTTCACACTTTGACCAAATAATAATAAAATCATAATCCGTTCACTTATATTTAACCCTTTCAACAGTATGAAAAAAAGAAAACCCTTTAAGTATTATTGGCTTCCCCTTTATTGTATGCTCCCATTGGTGCTGCCATTGGGGCCAGTCAGTCCCGTGGAAGCCAAAACAGAATTTTCAGCAGCCAAAACCGTGCTTGTTGTAGATGTAACCATTTCTGGTAAGGTTACCGATGAAAGTGGAGAACCTATTCCAGGGGTAACCGTGTCAGTTCCTGGCACCAGTATAGGCACAGCCACCGATATCGATGGCAATTATACCATCTCAGTACCTGAAGCGTCCACATTGGTTTTCTCTTTCATTGGTTTCAATTCAAAATCTATTGAGATAGGTGATCAAAGTATCGTGAATGTGGCATTGGAAGAAAGTATTTCATCCTTAAATGAAGTGGTTGTCGTCGGGTACGGTACTCAGAAAAAAGTAAATGTTATCGGTTCTGTCACTACTGTTGGTGCCGAGGAAATTTCTGCCGCTCCTGTTGGCGCGGTCTCCAATGCACTTGCAGGTCGTCTTCCGGGCGGTATTTTCATGCAAAGTAGTGGGGAACCCGGGAAAGACCAGGCCAACATACGAATTAGAGGTAATGCTACCTTAGGCAATAACTCCCCTTTAGTAGTAATAGATGGCATAATAGGCAGAGACCTTAACTCCCTTCACCCAAATGACATTGAAAGCATAACGGTACTAAAAGATGCATCCGCAGGCATCTACGGTGCCAGAGCTGCCAATGGAGTAATATTAGTAACCACAAAAAGAGGAAGCAAAGACACCCCTACTCGGATAACCTATGGTTTTTATAAAGGATGGTTATCTCCAACAAAGTTACCGGAGATGGCAGATGCAGCCACATATGCTACCATGATTCGAGAAAACCAGTCATACCGGGGAGTAGATGAATCCAACATGCTTTTTTCTATGGAAGACATCGAAAAATACAGATCAGGAGCTTACCCGTGGACCCATCCCAATACCGATTGGAACGAAGTAGCCTTAAGGGATTTCAGTAATACGAACCACCACAATTTATCTGTAACAGGTGGCGGAGAAAAAGTGAGTTATTTCACCTCCTTTGGTACCCAGTCAGATGATGGTATTTACACCAACTCTAACACCTCCTACAAAAGGTACAATCTAAGGGCAAATGTTGATTTCAAAATCAATGAATACCTGGATTTGGGAGTTGATATATCTGGTATTCAGGAAAACAGAATGTATTCAGGTATGTCAACTTCCAGTATGTTCCAGACAATTCGAAGGATGTATCCAACCAATCATGCCGTTTATCCAAATAGTTTACCGGGTCCTGATATTGAGTTTGGTTATCAGCCTATGGTTATGGCATCAGATCAAACCGGGTTTGATGATGACAAAAGGTTTAGAAGCAATAATATCTTCTCAGCAAATCTTAGGATCCCATGGGTTGAAGGGTTGTCGGCCAGTAGTTATTTTGCCTATGACCTTTATTTTCAAAAGAGAAAATTGTTTCAAAAGCCTTTCACCTTGTACAGTATGAATGAAGAAGCCTATTTGGCCGCCGGCAATACCGGAGTTGAAGATGGTTCAGAATTTATCATCGGTAGTCAAAAAGGCCCACCGGAGCCTAGGCTAACAGATTATTCGAATTATTCGAACACCAGTACTTTTAATTTTAAAATAGATTATACCAAAACCTTGAATGATGTTCATAATATAGATGCCTTTATGGCCTATGAGCAAAATGAAGGTTTTCAAGAAAATTTTAATGCATACCGGAGGTATTTTGTATCTGATCAACTTCCTTACCTCTTTGCAGGGGGTGATGCAGAAAAGGACAATGCCGGATCGGTAAGTTTTGGGGCCAGACAAAACTATTTTGGCAGAATTAGCTACAATTTCAAAGAGATCTATTTGTTCCAATTTAGTTTTAGAAGAGATGGATCAGTGAATTTCTCAAAAGAAGCGGGACGTTGGGGTAATTTCCCCTCTGTTTTGGCAGGCTGGAGACCATCAGAATATGATTGGTGGAAAAATAATTTGGGCCTAATCGATCAATTCAAATTAAAAGCCAGCTGGGGTCAAATGGGTAATGATCTGGTTTCACCTTTCCAGTATTTGGCCAGCTACGGATTTGTCCAAGGACTAGCCTTGGGTGACAGTAAAACTTATCTGCCCGGTTTGAGACAACAAGGGATTCCCAATCCTAATATAACTTGGGAAAAAGCAAGTATTTTCAACTTAGGCTGGGAGTCCTTATTATTTGACACCAAATTAGGCTTTGACGCAGATTTTTTCTACGAAAGAAGAAGTGATATTTTAGTGCAGAGAGATGTTTCCATTCCTCGGTTTGTAGGTTTCTCGTTACCTGACGAAAACTTTGGCATTGTAGACAATTACGGAGTTGAAGTAGTCATGAGCTACGATGATCAAAAAGGGGATATTGGTTATGGTGTTTCTGGTAACTTTGCCTTTGCAAGAAACAGAATCATAGAGTCGGATGAACCGGAACGTCCCGTTCCTTGGCAAGTGAGAACAGGGCATCCCCAAGGAGCATTACTCCTTTACAAGTCTATCGGCATTTTTCGAGACGAGGAGCAGGTAAATTCAATGCCACACATTGCAGGGGCTCGGCCCGGAGACATTATTATAGAAGATTATGACAATGATGGTGAAATCACCACTGATGACCGACAGTTATTTCCTTTAACGACCACCCCTGAAATCACCTTTGGCCTGAACCTTAATTTTTCTTATAAAAACTGGGAGTTAACAGCCCTTGTGCAAGGTCATGGCAACGCCATTCGTGCAATCTATGATGACTTGCGTTCCGGTACTGCCGGCAATTATTTTCAATATGATGCAGAAGACAGGTGGACACCGGAAAATATCGATGCTACAAAACCTCGGGCCTACCAATGGCTAGAAGAGTATTGGAGAAATGACCAAATCACGGATTATAACTATGCCAATGTTTCCTATGCCAGATTAAAAAATCTACAAATCACCTATAACGTACCAAGACCAGTCCTTGACATGGTAGGTATTGAGTCAGCCAAAGTTTATACCTCCGGGCAAAACCTATGGTTAATTTATTCGGGAAATGATATCATGGACCCCGAAGTAAGTGGAATGGGAGCCTACCCTATTATGCGGGTGATTTCTGTTGGTGCTCAAATCTCCTTTTAATTGAAAAAAAAATACGTTATGAAAAGATATATTAATAAACTGACACTATTTGTAGCCTTGTTGTTTGGATGCTTCTCCTGCAACGATGACTTACTGGACAGATCGCCCCTGGACAGTTATTCAGACCCAGTAGTTTGGTCGGATATCAATCTGGTGAAATACTACCTTAACGATCTATACAACAGCGTGGAATATGGATGGAACCAGCGAAGCCATGGTTACCAAACCGGCCTGTTTGTAGGGGAAACCACCATGACAAAAGGAGCACAGCTTACAGATTATGGACGAGGAACAATAAGCGCTGGGAACCCGGGCATTGACAGGGGACATCTAACTTGGCAGCATTATGCCAATATTCATAAGCTTAATTTGTTTCTTAGTCAGATTGATGCCCTACCTGAAGCTTATCCTGAATCTGAAAGGGCCAATATTCAGGCCGAAGTCGACATTCTAAAAGGTGAAGCTACATTTCTCAGGGCTGTATTTTACAGCGATATTTGTAGGTCCTACGGCGGGGTTCCTTTATTGGATACCCCTGCTGAATTAGGCGAAGACTTCTCCGGTTACTTGCGTAGTTCCTTTGAAGAAACCATAGCCTTTATTGTTAAGGACTGCGATACCGCAGCCGATTTACTGTTGCTCAAAAGTGAAATGGAAATGGGCAGAGCGACCAAGGAAACCGCAATGGCACTCAAGTCCAGAATGCTTTTATTTGCCGCTAGTGATTTAACGGCAGATGGAACTGCAGCAAATAAATATGTTGGTTATGAAAACCCAAACAGACAAGCACTATGGATTGCTGCCAGAGATGCTGCAAAAGATTTAATAGACTTGGGAACAGTTTCTTTAGAAGATTTTGGGGCTCCTGATCAGGAGGCTGCAGCTTATAATTATTTTGCTTTATTTAAAGCCAGAGATTTGTCTAGCCCTGAAGTTATTTGGGGAAAAATGCACAGAGCAGATGATGGTCCCAGGATCAATACCAACTTAAGAAATGGCCTAAACGGTTTATCTTGCCATGGAAACAATGCCCCTTATGGAAATTTTGTAGACAGCTACCAAATGGCTGATGGCACTGATTTCTTTGAGCACTTTAACTTCAATGCGAACGATGAATACATCAATGTGTCATCGGACTTTACAGATGAAAACCCATACAAGCATAGAGAGCCTAGATTCTATGGAAGTATCCTATATGACAGTGCAGTTTTCCAACCCAGGTTTGAAGATTTAGCACAAATTGACCCCCTTGGGATCTATGAAAGAAGAACAAGAACAGTAATTGAAAACGGTGTTGTCGTAAGCGAGCGATTCGGATTGGATACCAGACAAGGTCCAATTTCTCCTTCCAATGGAAATTATACCGGATATGTGATGAAAAAATTCATGGATGATGAGATCATAGGCAGAGACATGGCCAACGAAAATATCTTTGTATGGATCCGTTATCCAGAAATTCTCTTGAATTATGCAGAAGCTTCACTGGAACTAGGAGATACAGAAACGGCTACAACCTATATCAACAAGGTAAGAAATAGGGTAGCATTACCTGATTTTACCGGTGACATTATGGAAGCCTTAATGTATGAACGTAAGATAGAGTTCTTTTCTGAAAATGTAGGCTGGTATGATATCCGAAGGTGGAAACTGTTGGAAGAAAATTTTGCTCCTGACCTTTATGGGGTAGACATCAAAGAGGTCACAGAAGATGGGGTCATTACCACAACTTGGAGGAAAATATCTGCAGCACCTAAAAGGAACTTTTCGGAAAAACTCTATTGGGTACCCATAGAACAAGACGAACTAAACAGAGCTCCGCAATTGTTACAAAATCCGGGTTATTGAAGATTATAAATCTTAATGCAATTACCTTGGCTTAAGCTAAAGGAAAATAAAAGTTTGAGGCGTAAAGAGGGAGCAAATAACTAATGCTTCACCTTTACGCCCTATATTTGTATAGAAAATAAATTATTTTCCACGAATTTGACAAAGTGAATTTCAACAAAAATTAATTACCATTAATTATATAAACCTGACTATCAGCATCATCCAAATTGAAAAAAGAAAACAAACTACCACCTCCCCATTTATTAAAAGAAGGCTTCCATTATTATTATGAAGGCGGTCTTATGGTTTTCACCGAAGATTATCATTTGCAAAGAGGCAATTGCTGTGGTAACAATTGCAGGCATTGTCCTTATCCTAAAAGACAGCAGAAAGAAAATTAATTCAACTTATTTAAAGGTTCCCAGCTCCTCCACAGCATAACCTGTTGGATAAGTCTTTCGTTTGCGCCCTGTTCCTAACAAGGGCCTATTTCTTTCCGGAAGCCATTTTAATAATTTACTACGAATGACCATTGTTTGCTGTACCGTTTTAATTAGCCAGTCAGCCGGTTTATTATACCCCATTGCTTTTCTAAGGGGAGCATCCATCAAACACAAAGCTACCGGCCTTCCCAAAGAAAATAACCAGCTAGGCAAATAGAATCCAAGCAAAAGGTCAAGTGTTTTGTTACCTACCAATGCATTTGCTTTATGAAACTTAAAGTGTTCTTGCTCATAGACTAAATTAAAAGCCTCGAAATCTGTGAGATTCTTAGGCATGTCGGTTATGTGCATCCGCTCCCCCAACCTTAGGTAATTATTAAGAATGGCTTCTTTTTCTGCAGCAGAAAAAGGTCTCCACCCCCATTTATCCATCCAACGTATTGGCTCAAAAATAAAAGTAGAAAGCACATACAGGTAATCTCTATTGGCTATTTTATACCTACCATGCATATTGTTTATACGCCCAATTGCCTTTGTCCCTCGGTCGCTATCCATGCCATTTTCAAGGATCTCATACAGGAGCAACTCAGTATCATCATACCTCTTCCGCGTATGTATAATAAATTCACTCGTTGCAACAAGTAAACGAGAAACAGAAGGAACTGCAAAAGTTCTAAACAAGGCAAATTCAAGCGCCTTCTCCATGTCCCAAGGAAAACAATGAAAAGTAAGGAGAAAACAAATTTTCTCGCAATGTTCAACGGGATCTAACGCTTTTATTTGGTGTGTAAAAGGTTTATTAGTCATCAGTTTTAAATGTACAATTATGGACTGATTTCTAAAAATAAATTATTCTAAATCTGCCATACACCAATGAATAAGAGCAAAGGATGAACCATTTCAACATTTACTCTTATTCATTATTAATCAACACTACCTAGAAAAAAACAAGCGGGTAATGTAAATCCCCTTCCCATCATCTGCTCCTGCATTGCTCTCCACTCCACTTGCTACATATGTCAGTTTCCAGCCTTTTGCCAACATGGCATTAATTTTTGAAGCGATGACTGCATCATTTGATGCGATGTTCTGGAAGTTAATTCCGGTCATACTAAAAAAATTGAGTAATTTCGTTTCCTCCAATTCATCCACCTTAATATCTGACCTTTTAATTTCTTTCTGATTACTTTTTTTACCATCCGTTCTATCCGTGGTATATTCTTCATAATTATTATCAGTCTGGCTGTCAATAATACGGGACCTTCCAATTCCCATTGGCACAATAGATTCTACCACTGTAACGATTTTAAACTCTTGTTGAGCTTTAGCTTCCATATAAATTAACCCTACCATTACCAATAGGGTGAACATGCTCTTTTTGATCATTTTAAAATAGTTTAAATGTTAAATTTTGTGTAAATATTAAAAACTAGACGGAATTAGATTTAGGAATGTTGTTGTTTCTCCTAATAAAAACAAAGGATTCATTCATATAGAGGAATAGAATCAAAAAATCGTAATGTTTTGTAATAGAAACCTCCTGACATTCCTTATTTGAAAAACATCTAATTTTTTATAATTTAACCTACTAAACTTCCTTTAAATGTATTTTTCTATCACTTCCCTCTTATTTATTCTTTTGCAGGTGAACCTTTCACATTTCCCGCTAAAAAAAGAATCCTATTCAATTATTGAAACCGAAACAGGGGATACGCTCTCTCTGACTTCTTTAGTGGACAAACTAACTAATGCAGAGGTGATAATCTTTGGCGAAGAACATAATGACAGCGTTGGTCATGTGCTGCAATACGAATTGTACAAAGGCTTGCTAGAAAAGAACAGCTCCATCACCCTTAGCATGGAAATGTTTGAGAGGGATGTGCAGCTTGTAATGGATGAATACCTCGAAGGTTTGATAACAGAAAAGAAGCTTCTAGAGGAAGGCAAAGTTTGGAGCAACTACTCAGCTTATGCTCCATTGGTAAATTTGGCCAAAGAAAAGAAACAGCAGGTGATTGCAGCCAATGTTCCCGGCCGGTATGCAAACATGGTAAGCAGAAAAGGACTGGCCTCTTTAAACCAACTCCAGCGAAAGGCCCGCCACTTGTTTGCAAAAATTAAAACTCCTGAACCTGAAGACCCTTACCTGCTCAAGTTTAATAAGGCCATGGGGGCTCACGCACATAGAATGGGACCATCGGTTTTTCATGCTCAATTACTCCGGGATGCTACCATGGCGGAAAGCATCTTCAAAAATTGGCGGAAAGATAAAAAAACAAAAATACTACACCTCACTGGTAGATTCCATAGTGATGAGAGATTAGGAACCGTTGCTGAGTTAAAAAGAATGAAACCGAGATTAAGGGTAAAAACAATTTCATGCTTTGTTAATGATGAAAAACTAACCAAAGAAATGGAGCTTGCTGATTTTATCATCCTCACGAAACAACTTAATCCGAAATAAAACCAAAGATTGATTTAAGGGAAAAGCAAATGAATTAAAACCATTGGTCATAAAATAGATCAAGTGTCGGGTAAATGTCGGGTTAAATTCACCGCAGATACAGGCTGATTTAATATTTTTTAGCAGATCTTGCAAAGGAAACCAAACGAAGAATATCTCATGCAACAACCGGAATTAGGAAAAAAAATCCTTGAATTAAGAAAAGCGAATGGACTAACTCAGGAAGATTTGGTTGCCCGTTGCAATATCAATGTGCGCACAATCCAACGCATCGAAGCAGGTGAAGTAACACCTAGGTCACACACTATTCGATCCATCTTTGCAGCGTTGGACATAGACTTCGATCAAATACAAACAAGTGCTCCTCCTCTCCCCTCTAAGAATGCAGCACAATGGTTTCTCTTTGCATTCCTTGGTGGATTGATCTATTTCATATTGGCCTTTTGGGAAGCTTTTATGGACTATCAGTTAAGCACTTCTCAGGTAATAAATCTTTCACCATGGAAGTACACGATGCTTAAATTAAGCATAATGGTATTCTATTCACTATTTATGCTTGGATTTTATCAAATGGGGCTTATTTGGAAAAACAGTTGGATTAAACCGGCTTCCTTACTTGCCATCGCAGCAATTGTGGTTTGCATTGCAGTTGACCTCTACATGTTTTACAACATTGATACAGATCCATTGCCGCTAATGGCAGCACAAGCCATAACCTTCGGAAGTATTTACACAATTTTTGGATTTGGACTTTTTAAGTACAAAAACGAATTTGGCAACTTGGCAATTGGTGCAGGGATTGCTGCCACTTTCACGGGCTTGTTATTTATTTCGGTAGTTTTGGCGTTGGTCGGTTTGGTAACCCTCGCAATTAGTGAAATTCTCCTGCTAATTGTATTATACAGTGCCTTTGACAAGATAAAAAATCAACAAGCACAGTGATACAATCTCACTCAAAAACGATCAATACCATTACCAATGATCGCTAATCCGATAAAAGCAGATAAAAAGTAAAGCCATTCATTCATAAAGTACCGAAACCGTTCAAACGGCTTAAAACAAACTTAAGCTTTGGCTTTCTAAAAAAACAAGTGTGACAGCGCCAACTGTCACACCTTTAAATTTCTCTGGCTATTTTACTTCAACTTTGTCCAGAAGCTTGGCACATCAGTCTGCACCATAGTAGCACCTTTATTAAGCCATTCTCGGGCCCATTCTTGGTCAGGATTGGTTAGCATTTCCCTGTCCACATCTCCAAGAGCATTAATCCAAAGCCTTACACCATACTTCTTAGCTTTTGCAACTGTTTTAGGGGTATAAAAACTTGGGTCAATATGCACAGCCCTAGGGTTAAATTTCTTAACCGCTTTTTTTATCTCTTTTGTTTTGTAGGTTCTTGGCATTATAAAAGCATCCGGAAGCTTTGTTTGAAATGCCGCCAATACATCCCAGTCTGAATCGAAAAATAACAATTCATCAACAACATCCATGGCTTTAACCACCTCCAACACTTCTTCAACTTTATCCGTTTTCATATCCATATCCACCATGATTCGTCCTTTGGTAACTTTTAGTGCTTCTTCTAGGGTTGGGATTTTCTCAAGGGTAGCTTCTCCTTTATGAAGTAAATTTAACGTCTGTAAGTACCTATAATCCAAAGTTTCAATATCTCCGGTACCGGTTGTTGTTCTATCTACTGTTTGATCATGCATCAAAACCACTACACCATCAGCAGTCACTCTAATGTCAAGCTCAATAATATCTACTCCCATACGGATAGCTTCTTCTATGGCAACAATACTATTTTCAGGGAAATTTTGATTGGCCGCCCGGTGAGCAATTACCATCAATTCTTCAGTTTTAAGAAACTTTTCCTTGATTTCATCGACTTGCGCCTGACCAAATTGGACAAACAGAAAAAGGAAAAATAATGGTGCTAAAATTCTTTTTGTTATTAAATGCATTTGCTGTATAATTCTTGTGTAAAGTATCACTAAGCTATACTTTCAAAAGTTGAAGAAGGCCATTAAGATTATAGAAATTACCCCCTGTGCTTTGTTAAATTTAAATCAACTGAATGTTAAACCCGAAATATGCAATAGACAATCTATTATCTGCTGAAATCGCTTTAAAATCGGCCACTTCGTTGCTGCTTTCAATTTCACCATAGCGGTGCTATGCTAAAATCTCCAAACAACCTGATTTTCTTGCGATTACAACATTTCCTGTAAACACGGGACCGGCTTCACCCCTGACTATTGTCTGGGTGGAGAAACCCTATTACATAATCCGTGTAAAAATAAGAAGAGTAGCTTCCGATTTTTAAGGAATCCAAACGCAGTTATTGTTCTCAAAATCGGCTAGCGTAGGGTTAAAAGCATTCAATTGCGCAACATAGGTATCAGTCTTATCTTTCTTTTCAATATAATTTACCAAGGCACAAAAATCAATGAGTGAGTCGTTAGAATAAATCCTTATATCTCTAGATTTATTTAAGTTCTCTAAGCCTTTTAAGCTTGCTAGGTTGATATTATTTGTTATCAGTATTTGTTGGGCTTCCTGCAATTGCTCCAAACCATGGAGGTTGGATAAAGACCTGTTATCAAATAATACAAACTGCTCTTTTAAGGAAGTCAATGCTTTTAAACCGGCCAAGGAACCCAATTGATCATTGTCTTTGATGGAAAGAATTTTTGTAACCGAACTCAAGTTATCCAATCCAGTCAATTCCTTCAACTCGAGGTTACTTTCTATTTCAAGAAAACTCACCTCCTCAATATTCTCTAATCCTTTTAAAGATTGGAGACCATCATTGTAACGGATAATTAGTCCGGAAACTTGTTGGAGATTCTTCAGCAATGTTAAATCTTCCACATTACTGGTATAATGGATGGCCAAAACACCATTTATCGTAGAATATCCTTTTTCAGCAATATTCTTAAGGTCAGAGAGGGACCTGACTTCCAGATCACCATCATATACAACCGGCTGAGAAGGCTCTTCTTCATCAGAGCAGGAAAGAAAAAAGAATAAAGATGTTAGCAGAAATATATTCCTCATAATATGGAGTCTTAGGTGACAAATTAAAAGATTTTATGCCTTAGGACAAAAATGCTAGTTAAATCCAGCCAAGATTCGCTCATCTATACCTTATCAATTCCACCGCATTAGCCTAACTTTCTCGCAAAATTTTTTCCATCTTTTTCCCTTTAGCCAATTCATCTACAAGCTTATCCAACCACCTTACTTGCTGGGTCAAAGGGTTTGTGATCTCCTCCACACGATAGCCACAAATCACTCCTTTAATCTTGTCAGCATTGGGATTTAGTTTGGCTTTCTGAAAAAAATGATCAAAAGTAGCTTGGTTTGTAATAAGCTCTTGAAGTTCCTTCTCATTAAATCCTGTTAACCATTCAATTACCTGATGTAATTCTTTTTTTGTTCTTCCCTTCCTCTCTATTTTTGTAACATAGTGTGGATAGACTGAGGCGAATGTCATTGTAGCAAACCGCTCATCGTGGTGACTTGTGTCTTTCATAGAATTTTGGGATTTATGGTTTTGTGAAAGATATTCCTGCTTTTAAATTTTTCAAGATGATATACCATTGGCAAAGCTTCAAAACGAGATTGAATAGCTATCGAAATGCTATAGGTTTTAACTCTTGGGCTGCACATTCAGCAATCTCTTGTACTCGCTTTTCTCTGGTAGCCGGTCGCTTGGCCATTGCAATCCATATTAACAAACTTTTCCTAATTGATATACTTTGACTATCAAAAAAGTCTCTTGACTCCGGAAACTTCTTGAATTCCTTAGCTAAATCCAAAGGTACTTCCAATGATTCCGCAGCATCTAACCTGGCCCATGAACCATTCTTTTTGGCAATTTCAACAGCCTTTATCCCTGCTTCTGCCATCCGTCCATCTTTTAATAGTGCTTCAATTTTATCTTTATTTGTTTTCGACCAAATACTGTTTGCTTTTCTTTTACAAAAGTATTGCCTGTATTTTTCATTGTCAATGGTTTTTTTCAGGCTGTCTATCCAACCAAATCGCAAAGCCTCATCCACCGATTCACTCCAGGTCAAATTCGGCCGTGATGAACTTTTTTTATAAATAATAAGCCAGATACCCTTTGCTGTATTGTGATTGCGAGCTAACCAATCGCCCCACTCGTCTTTGTCTAATGGACAGAAATCTTCTATTACAACTTTAGCCATTGTTTTAATTCATTCTTTTAACTATTTGCAATTTTCTTGCATACAATCTTCCAAAATATTTGCCCCGGCTTACCTTTTATACTATTCGAAGGTTCAATTATTTTCTCTGAATCTTGTAAACCAAAGTCTCCAAATTCATCCTTTACAGCGTCTAAGTTATAAAAAAACAATTCAACACCATGAGGTGTCAAAAATCGGTTCTTGTCAATTATCGCTCCTTTCCCAAAAGCATGGTCATCAGTAGATATAGCCACAAAAACCATCAAGCCTCCGGGGTCAAGCTGACGGTAACAATCGGCTATTAGTTTGGCCCGCTCTTTCTTATCAAGTAAATGGATCAATGCATAGCAAAAGATCCCGTCGTAAGTTTCCTTGTCAAAAGGCATGTCGCTTACCGTTCCGAGGTGCACCTTTATTTGGTTTCCATATTCCCTTCTGGCGATAGCAATTGCAGTTTCTGAAATTTCTATTCCTGTCACCTCAAAGCCCTCATCCATAAAAGGCTTCGCATTCCTCCCATAGCCAAAGCCGGGAACAAGGATTTTTTTCAGTCCTTGCCTTTTAAATAGTTCCACAGTTTCAAAAGCAGCATCTGCAGGGCTGAACCCCCACATGGCTTGCTTGTCTTTAAAGTTCTCTTCCCAAAATTCCGTCATGGTTTTACATTCTCACCATAATTCATGGCATTGCTTTTCAATTTATAAATTTTACAATTGGCATTTCCTATATCGTTTAATTTAATGTGTCGCTCCTTAGGAGCTGATGATATAAATACCTGAACCTTATGCTACAAAGGTAAAACTCCTTCGGAGCTTTAAAATAGATTAATAACTTACCAATCGGTTCATGAACAATTTTATTTTTTTAAGAAAGGGAAAAATTAATAAAGGAAAATCACGATGCTCCAGCGGAGCAATATTTTTGTAGCCAATTGTACCACCTATAATCAGGAGATCCGGAGGAGCGGCATCTCGTTCCAACCATTTAAAAATGTATGGGTCTTCTGAAACCTGAAACCTAATTAACGATTTTTGGTTCCTTACTGCAAAAACCTATTGTATTAAAATTTGAGTGTAGGTATTCGCCATATCGTTTAATTTAATGTGCCGCTCCTAGGGAGCTGATGATATAAACACCTGAATCTTATGCTGCAAAGGTAAAACTCCTTCGGAGCTTTGAATATAAGTAATTCTGAATCTACAAAAGTTTCAACTCTATCGAATCAAATCAAACCATATTGAAACCAATTCAAAATTACCTGAAATAAATGAGGCAATTACATTCAAAACAAAAAAAAGCCAGACCAATTTAAATTGGAAGATATTACCTTTTAAATCTTTAATAGACAGATCTCTTATCAAATCCTCTTCCTTTTGTTTTAATATTCAATAGGTACTCTTGAACTCCCCCATCAAAGTCAAGCACATTTAGTCCTTCTTTGAAATTTCATAAGCTCCCTTATTCTTACACTTAATTAAGCCTAAAATTTTGGCGCGGGTAATGGCTTTATCTCTAACATCGGAAATACTTTGATGAAAGGGGATCATGCCATTTTCATAACATTCAGCCAAAATCAAATTAATTTCATCTTCAATTTGTTTTTCCATAATCTCATCTCGTAAAATATTAAAGCCAATAATTTAGAAAATTCTTAAGACAATAGTTTAATTAAATTTACGGATATTAATTTGAAAACCTTAATGCTCCAGAGGAGCAATATTTTTGTAGCATATTGTACTGTTTATGATCAGGAGCTCCAGAGGAGCGGCACCACATTCCAACCAATCAAACGTGTATTGGTCTTCTAAACCCTGAAACCTAATTAGAAATTCTCGGTTTCGTACTGCAATGACGTACTGTATTAAAATTTAGGTATCGCTCCTATGGAGCTGATGATAATTCAAAAACTTAGGGCTACAAAAATGAAACTCCTACGGAGCTTTAATATGCTCCAGAGGAGCGGTTCCTCATCCCAACCAATCAAATAAGTATTGATCTTCAAAAGAAACTTCGAATTCTTTCAAAAATGTCATATACTCTTCTCTAAATGATGTTCGTTTATGATGTTCTGGCTGATTATAAATATAATTCACCACCGCGTCTAACTGGCTTTTCCCATAGCTAAATGCACCATAACCTTCTTGCCAATTAAATTTCATTTTCCTATGTTCATTAACCCATTTTGTGGTATTTGATTTAATATCCCTAGCTAAATCTGAAATTGACTGTGAAGGGTTTAAGCCTACCAATATATGGCAATGGTCAGGCATAAAATAAATGGCCAACATTTTGTGTCTTTTGTTAGATATTATCCCCGAAATGTATTTTTCCATTGGAACCCTGAAACTCTCTTTAATTATTGATTCGCGATTTTTTACAGCAAAAACGTACTGTATCAAAATTTGGGTATAGGTATTCGCCATGCCGTTAAAATTTAGGTACCGCTCCTAGTGAGCTGGTAATAATTCAAAAATCCAGTGCAACAAAAATAAAACTCCTACGGAGCTTAACCACAACATAATCCATTGTAAATAATATAATTAAACCTAAGAAATAAAACAAATTCGATCGTGTATTGATAGCTAAGTAAACCAAGTTTGTGTTTTTCAATTGCTCTCTATGGAGTAATAATACAAACTTTAATTTACTCAAATCTAGAAACAAATCCTTTTTGCCCTGCATTTTTCAATTGAGAATTAAAATGCTCCAGCGGAGCAATATATTTGTAGCATAATCTATCGGTTATCATTTGAAGCTCCAGAGGAGTGGCACATTGCAACCTTTCAAAAATGTATTGGTCATCAAAAGAAACATTGAATAACTATAATCACCTACACGTAAAAAACCCTTTGCATCTTACCTCCTATTTCCTTTATTTGGGAAAATAACTGTAAATTGCTTGCAATAAACACATTGGCCAGATTAGGCCTGGCCATCGTATCAAAATAACTCCTTACACGTGAAACAAATTCTCCTGACCCTCAGCTTTTACCTGGTATTTACCGGAATTATCATAGCACAAAGCAGCTACCGCCCTGATCTCTTTTTTAGGGAAGATTGGAAAGAAACACCCGCAGAAATACCTGTCAACCAAAACCATGTGCAAAATGAAAATTTAACCGTACAATTATATGGACCGGGAAAAGATGTTATCAAAAAAAGCAACCATGAAAAACCCGTAGACGATCCTTTCTATATCTGGTCAGGTTTATGCGAGGGCAACTGGATGCTAAGCCTTAAACACCGCCAACAAAACGTAGACCTTACAGGTTTTGCCAAAGTGAAATTTCGCTCCAAACAAGTAGGGCTAAGAGAACTTAGAATTTCCCTGAAACTGGCTGATGGAAAGTGGCTGGTAAGTGACCAATCTGCCGGCGCCTCTAAAGACTGGCGCATCTGGGAATTTAATATACAGGACATCAACTGGCACCACCTGGACCCTACAGGCATAGTAGCCATAGGTCCGGCAACTGATCCAGATTTATCGAATGTGGAAGAAATAGGCTTTACCGATTTAATGCCCGGAGGACAATCCAAAGCTTGCTCAAGACTGGACTGGATAGAAGTTCATGGTCGACCGGTGATAAGGTAATTCTTGACTTAAGCTTACACCCAATATCATAGGAGAATCGTCATTCCGAGACCTAACATTTTCGAAATGCAGCAATCCAACGACAATACCCAATGTTGCACCTCAGTGGGGTGCAATATTTGTAGCCCTGGGAAAGCCGACGAAGGAGATGCGACCAGTTTTTGACATTTCGCTCACGATAAACATTTGTGCACCTTCCTCGTATTTATTTCGATTTTCGGTACCAATCTTCCCATGTTCAAGTTCGATTAGCTCATCAAATGTCTTTATATTATTATAGTCTTTCATTATTTTTTTTATCAAAATACTGACGCATTAACCTACTTGCTTTGTCTATTTCTTTTTTCGGTGTTTTCTGGGTCTTTTTCTAGAACATTAGAAAGGATCACTGATTGCATCAATTAAAATAAGAAAATTTAGGGAATAAATCACCAATAGAATAAAGATAAAAAAGCAGCTTAATGGCTATTTTAATAGATAAATCCTGTGTTGGAAATACCCAGTATTGTCTTAACTGAGTTAAAAATTCCCCTACTAACCTCCTGGAATCAATTCATTTTGTTTATATTATTAACCAGTAAATGTTAATTATATAAACAAAATGCACCTTAACTGCCACAGTTACTACAGCTTCAAGTACGGCACTCTCTCTGTTGAGGAGCTCGTATTGGAAGCAAAAAAGCAAAAACTTGATGCCCTGGCCCTGACAGATATCAATAGCTGTTCAGGGGTATTTCCTTTTATTCGAGAAGCCCAAAAAAATGGCATTCACCCGGTCATAGGAATAGATTTTCGCAATGGCAGCAAGCAGCAATTTATCGGTTTGGCCAAAAATCAGGAAGGTTTTTATGAACTGAACAAGTACCTTTCCCACCACCTGATGAACAAATTGCCTTTTCCCGAAAGGGCACCGGTATTCGATCACAGTGTGGTAATCTACCCTTTTACTGAAACTTTCTTTGCCCTGAAGGAGAATGAATACCTTGGCATACATCCTTCGCAACTCAATCGGCTTCCTTACAGCCCATGGGCCAAATACAAAGAACGCCTGGTGCTTTTGCAACCGGTTTCCTTTGCCAGCAAAACGGCCTTTAATGCTCATCGCCTGCTGCGGGCCATGGATGGCAACACCCTGCTCAGCAAACTCCCCCTTAGCGAACAGGGAGATCCCACAGATCGGTTTTATGACTATGCCGATATGGTTGGGCGTTGCGAAGGACACAGTTACCTGATTTATAATTCTCAAAAGCTTCTGGAACAATGCCAGTTTTCTTTTTACTTTCAGGCTGTGAAAAATCGGCGGGATATTCTGGGATCTGACTGGGAAGACTTTGATTACCTGCGACAGGAAACTTACAAAGGCGCCCTTCGCCGCTATGGCAGCTTAGATGAGACCAAAGAAAAACGCATTATAAAAGAGCTGGAGATTATCCAACAAAAAGGATTCGTTTCTTACTTCCTGATCAATTATGACATTGTCAATTTTGCACAGCACAAAAACTTCTTCTATGTAGGCCGGGGCAGTGGGGCCAACAGTATCGTGGCTTATTGCCTGGCCATCACAGATGTGGACCCCATTGAACTAGATCTGTATTTCGAACGTTTCATCAACCTTTACCGGGAAAACCCTCCAGATTTTGACCTTGATTTTTCCTGGAAAGACCGGGATGAAATCACCCGCTATATATTCGACACCTATAACCAACCCAAACAGGACCATGTCTGTCTGCTGGCTACTTTTAACACCTTCCAATACAATTCCGTACTGAGGGAACTGGGAAAGGTCTTTGGCCTACCCAAATCGGAAATAGAATCCCTGATCTACTATGGTGACAAGCTAGACAGCAGCAATTACATTCCCGACCAATACGGCAAACTGATTTATCAATATGCCAAAGTGATCCGCAATATGCCCTCTCATTTAAGCATCCATGCCGGAGGAATACTGATTTCCCACAAGCCCATCCATTATTACACCGCTACCGAGTTGCCACCGAAGGGCTTTGCTACTTCCCAGTTTGACATGCATGTGGCTGAAGACATAGGCTTGCATAAATTCGACATTCTCAGCCAAAGAGGCCTTGGACATATCAAAAGTGCATTGGAGCTGATCCATACAAATCAGGGAAAAACAGTGGATATCCGTCAGGTAGCTGCATTTAAGAAAGACCCTGCCATCAAAGCACATCTTCGTGAAGGCCGTACCATCGGGGCATTCTATGTAGAATCTCCCGCCATGCGTATGTTGCTGGCCAAAATGAAAGCCGATGAATACCTGGAGTTGGTAGCGGCCAGTTCCATCATTCGTCCTGGTGTGGCTCGTTCGGGTATGATGCGGGAATACATTCTGAGACATGTAAATCCCGCCCGTAGGGAAAGGGCCCATCCTGTATTGAAAGACATCATGCCTGAAACTTACGGCATCATGGTCTATCAGGAAGATGTGATCAAAGTGGCTCACCATTTTGCCGGACTCACACTGAGTGAAGCGGATGTGCTCCGAAGGGGAATGAGTGGCAAGTCCCGCTCAAAAGGAGCCTTACAAAGAGTCAAAGAGCGTTTCTTTAGCAATTGTCAAGAAATGGGCAGGGATGCAACAGTCACCGGAGAAGTATGGCATCAGATCGAGAGTTTTGCCGGATACTCCTTTGCCAAAGGGCATTCGGCCTCTTTTGCTGTGGAAAGCTATCAAAGCCTTTACCTGAAGGCACATTATCCTCTGGAATTTATGGTGGCTGTTATCAATAATTTTGGTGGTTTTTACCATACAGAATTTTACATACACGAGCTGCGAATGAATGGGGCTGATGTACAGGCCCCACACCTGAATGAAAGCGATTATTTCACCAATATCAAGGGAAAAACCGTTTACCTGGGATTTGTACACATGAAATACCTGCAACAGGAAACGTCCAATAAACTATTGGCTGAAAGGCAAAAGGCTGGCCCCTATGCTGGACTGACTGACTTTATCTCTAGGGTAGATATCAGTCTGGAGCAAGTGCTGATTCTGATCCGAATCGGTTGCTTTCGTTTTACAGGGAAGAGCAAACAAGAGAGTTTATGGGAAGCCCATTTTATCATGCACCGCAAAAAAAGCCCTGTTGGTGGAAGTCAGCGTTTATTTGCCAATGCGGGCTTTCGCGAGCTAAAGGCGCCCGTGCTGGAAGATTTGGACCTGAGACAGGAGATTATCGATCAACTGGAGATTCTGGAATTCCCGTTAATCAGCCCTTTCCACTTGGTGAAAGATCAGAAAACTTCGGGAATCGCCGCATTGGAAATGAAGCAATTTCTCGGCAAACGTGTGCAACTTATAGGCTATCTCGTTACAGTCAAATATACCCGTACCGTTAAAGGAGATGTGATGAATTTTGGTACTTTTATAGACAAGGACGGGCACTGGATAGACACGGTCCATTTCCCTCCGGTAGTTAAAAAAACACCCCTAAAAGGGCGGGGCATTTACCTTATTAAAGGCAAGGTAACCGAGGAATTTGATTTTTACAGCATAGAAGTAAGTAGCTGCGAAAGAATGGCCTACTGGAATGCAGAGGATTGACAAAAGAAAAAAGAGGAGGGTAATCATTTCAATACAAGACGTCCCAAGGAAATGCGCCGATAATATTTGATCATTCACTTTAAAAACGAATAAAACCCTTATTGAAATAAAAAATCTACCAAATTTTAATTAACTTAATAGTCGAACTATTAAGTTATGAGAAAAACAATTCTACTGCAACTCTGCTTGATCAATTGCCTCTTTTCATGTGGGTCCAAGGTTAGTGACACCCATTCTGTCACTTCCTACGCTTTAGAAATAGTAGATTCTGTACAGGTGGATTTCTAGGAAACCTGCAACTTTATGCCGTTCATTCTACAAAGGATTTGTTCCTTTTCCATGAATTCCAGCAAAATAAATTCATCCTCACAGATAAAAAAGGGGAGGTTATTTCCTCCTTCGATCAACCTGGGGATGCTCCCAGCTCCTATGGCAACACCGCTTGTGCAGCTACTTTTGTCGGTGACAGTATTGTCGTCATGGGTCAACAAAAGGTGGTAATTTATGATCTTAATTTTGATTTTATCAAAAGTCATCAAAAACCCTATGCGGGAAAAGGAATGCTTTACTCCGGCTATAACCATTTACAAAACACCTATATAGATGATGAAATAAATTTGGTTGCCTTTACAGGCGGACCTCAACATCCTGCGGCTACAAATCAGGAAGCCTATTACAACCATTTCAACACCTTTGACCTTATCAGCCTTGATTCAGGAGGCTTTGTACCCATTACTCCCCTGCATCCCAAAAGCAGGTACAAACAGGGTAAGGCTTTTAATTTTATCAGGCCACTATTTCAGGTGAATGAAGACAAGATTCATTTTATTTTTGCCTCAGACACCTTATTTCATACCCATGACCTGAGCAAAGCGGAAAATGGATTAACCGTGGAAGGTATCCCATTTGATGATTTTATCCTTAATCCGGGATACCCATTTGGGGGAAGTGAAGATTACGACACTCCTAAGCCTAGGAAAGGTGAAGTAAAAAGCTATTTTAAGGTGGATGAGAAAGACCTGATCCTTTACCAGTCCGGTCTATCTCTTGAAAACACCCCACTCCGAGGAACTACTTCCCGAGAGGAATGGAACAAAATCAACGCTCGACTAAACCCCTTAAAATTTCTGGTAAGAGAAGCTGAAGGGGAATACAGCAAAGTAGGCCTCTGTACCACCAATTTTACCCCTACACATGTAGATGGTAAAAATCGGTTGTGGGCGCGACAGCATGTTGAGCTTTTGGATCAGGAGCCTGAATTCTATACCATCTATCAGGTAGCATTGGTCCCGCAGTAGAAGTCATTGCTGGAAATAGCTAGAGAATTAATAGCCCCAAAAAGGGTACTTAGTGACGATATAGTAGATTTAGGCCTATTATAACTCGAAATCAGGTTGCTAGCACTGGTTATAAACAGATTTTTTGATTTTAAATGATATTTTTACAAATCACATCCAAAAAGTCGGATAAGATCCAATCGATGAATTTTGGAACCGCTAGCGATGTGAAATACATCATCCAATAATCTCAAAAAGACAATCACTATGCGAGTAATTTTTCTTTCCGCAATTTTTTTGGTCTGCTTAAGTATGATTGCAGAAGCTCAAAATTCAGTAATGAATGATAGCCATATAAGGGTAAAACCAAATAATGGGATTAATGAAAGTTTAATTGACAGAGATAGGGCCGGGATCATGCTTTCATCAAGAGCTAAAGGAGAGTCATTGCAAAATATCGATACTGAATTAGGTATAGTAATTTCTCCTCCAGCAGGCAGACTGGCAATTGTGGCGGATGGCAATTCCCCCGACCCGGATGATCTTGGTGGAACAGCTGTGAGTTTGGCATTGTTGCGGTCAGCTGGATTAACAGACAGGTTGGTGCATTACTCTCACAGTTGTGATTTGGTTAGAGGGGTAAGAATTTCTGAAAGGGCTGAAAGGGAGCGGCACTATTTGATGCAAGTAGCCTGCGATATTACAGCCCGCAGATGGGGAGGATATGATTCTCTGGTGTTTTTCGATGCCCTTTGGCAACAAGAGGAAACTGTCAATGATCTAGCTAAAGCCATAAATGAATCTTCGGCCGAAAACCCATTGTGGATCATTGAAGCAGGTGAGCCTGACATTATAGCTCTCGCTTTAGAGGCTTCCGATAACGGTAAACACCAATTCGTAAAAGTGATTACCCATCATCCGGCGAATGACAATGCAGGAGATTTTTATACCTGGAAACAGGTATTGGATTTTGGGGTTGAAGAAGTTCGTATTCCAGACCAAAATATAAACCTAAAGGTGGATTTAGCACAATGGGATTGGGCCAAAAATCACCCTGATCCTAGAATTCAGTGGGTATGGATGCTTGGAAAAATAGCAGAAGTAGATGATGTCGTCAAATTTCAAAAAGGTAAATGGGATTGCTCTGATGCAGGCATGGTGCTGTATTGGATTACTGGAGCAACTGATGGAGGCATGAAATCAGGAACAGTAGAAAATGTAAAAAGTATATTATTGAATTATATTAAAATCAATCCGATGGCAGGTTAAAATTTGAATTAATATTTCTTTCCAAACTGTAAGTACTCTATAAACCAAGCCCAATTCTACTTCGAATTGAGCTTGGTATTATTCGGTTAGCTTACTCTTGTGTTATTGTCAATTACTTACAGCGATAGGTTTTACTTCTACATTGGTCGAATCAAGAACATTTACTTCATAGCCCAAATTGATATCAAGGTTTCCAGAAGTTTCCATAAAGGCAGCTGCACCCTCCCTACTTACCTGCGTTTCCCACGCGTATAAACGTCTCAAATTAGGCAAACCTGCAAGGTGGGCAAGTCCTGCATCTGTAATATTTGTACCATACAGGTTGAGTGACTCCAGGTAAGTCAGCCCCTCCAGATTTGCCAGCCCGGAATCTGTTACTGCTGTTTTTTCTGCCCTTAGTCTTGTAAGGTTTTTTAATTTCCCTACTTCCCTAAGTCCTTTATCAGACAGTTGGGTATCTTTTACATCTAACCAAGTAATTTGTTCAGGAAAATCAGTTGCTAATCTAGCAAGAATAGCATCTACTGAATCTTTTCTATACAAAGTCACTTGCAACCAATTGTCTTCATTGGAAAGCCGTTTGATAGCAATGCCTTCATTCACGTATGCATTTAATTTTTCTTCCTCAATGGCTGAGGTACCTTCTGCCAGTAAAATTTCAACAGCGGATTTATTTGCATTGGGATCAGACAATGTAAGCAATACATTTTTCACTTCGTCATCCGCCTTAAGTTCAGCTACTTTCTTATCAAATGACGCTCCTTCATTGATCCACCATTCCAGCAAAAGCACTTGATCATCGGTTAGCTGCGATTTTCCTTTGGGAGGCATATGGTCATCATGGTTTTCTTCCAGGTGAACCCTTTTGATCATCTCACTTTCTGCTGCACTTCCAGGTTCAAAAATGGCACCATTTTCTCCACCTTTCATGAGTGCTTCAGGTGTGTGCATTTGAAGGTCTCCCTTCTTTTTGCTGGCATTGTGACAGGAATTGCAACGCTGCTCCATGATGGGATGAATGATGTCTACATACACCACTGCCTCATCCAGATTTTCAATTAATTTAGGCCCTTTTTCTTCCACAGGTATCCCGGCCAACTTTTTCATGGTGTCGGGCATGTACTGAGTAAGGTAAGTAGATCCATGTGTTAGTGATCCACCGTAATGTCCTGCTCCAGCAAGGAGCAACATCATGACTGACAGTGTCCCAATGTAGGCCCTTTGAATGGTTATTGAGGGATTTTTATCCCTTTTGAAGTGTAAACCCCAAGCTGCAAAAGCAAAAACCACCAATAAAATCCCTGCCCATTTGTGAATAAACAGCAGGTCTTCCCCATAATCTCCGGCTTGGGCCAACATTAAGCCCAACACAGCGGTGAGTAGCGCAGTCAATGCGCCAAGGGCCAAAACAAACCCTACAGCTGGTTTCAGATAAGAAAACTGATCTCTACGGGATAGAATCTCCATTAGAAATCCCAAGGCTAAAAAACCAATGGGTAAGTGTAAAAACAGGGGGTGAAACCTGCCAAAGAAAATAATAATATCTGCGCCTTGTTCCATTTAATTTATGCGATAACTTTACTAACTACTTTACCGGACACGTCCGTTAATCTAAAATCTCTTCCCTGTGCAAAATAGGTGAACTTTTCATGGTCCATCCCCATTAAATGCAGGATGGTAGCCTGCAAATCATGGACATGTACTTTATCTTGGATACCATAATAACCTATTTCGTCGGTTTCTCCAAGGGTAAAACCACCTTTTACACCTCCACCTGCCATCCAAACGGGGAAGGCCTCTGTATGGTGATCTCTGCCTTTAAATGGCCATTCCTTTCCTCCCCTATTTTCTTGCATTGGCGTCCTCCCAAATTCTCCTCCCCAAACAACCAGAGTATCATCCAACAAACCTCTCTGTTTCAAATCTTTGACCAAGGCTGTCATTGCTTTATCAATAGGCTTACATTTAATTGGCAGGCCGGTGTCCAAAGCTTCTCTCTCCGCTACGCCATGCATGTCCCAACCCCAATCAAACAATTGAACAAAACGAACGCCCTTTTCAATCAGCCTTCTGGCTAGCAAACAATTATTGGCAAAAGAAGTTTTGCCGGGCTCAGTCCCATACATTTCATGAATATACTCAGGTTCATCTTTGATATCCATTACCTCCGGAACAGAGGTTTGCATGCGATAAGCCATTTCATATTGAGAGATTCTGGTCAGGGTCTCAGGATCTCCAAATTCTTTGTATTCTTTCTCATTGATCTGGTTGATGGCATCAATGGTTTTTTTTCTAAGGTGGCCATCTATACCTGAAGGATTGGAAACATATAATACCGGATCACCTTCAGAACGACATTGCACGCCTTGGTAGACAGAGGGTAAAAATCCACTTCCCCATACCGATTTCCCGGCATCAGGCGTATTACCCCCAGAGACCAACACCATAAATCCCGGTAAATCTTCATTTTCAGAGCCTAAGCCATAAGTAACCCAACTTCCCATACTTGGGCGACCAAGCCGAGGTGATCCTGTTTGCAAAAGCAATTGTGCAGGGGCATGGTTAAATTGATCTGTGTGCATGGTTTTGATCAATGTCACATCATCCACTATTGTTGAAAAATGTGGCAAATTATCAGAAATCATCATCCCTGAATTCCCTCTTGGAGAGAATTCAGCCTGAGGTCCTAACATTTTAGGTACACCTTGAATAAAAGCAAATTTCTTCCCTTCCAAAAGAGACTGTGGACAATCTTTTCCATCCAATTTTGCCAACTCAGGTTTGTAATCAAACAGCTCCAATTGTGAAGGAGCTCCGGCCATGTGTAGGTAAATGATTCGCTTGGCACTGGGTGCAAAATGAGGAACCTGTTTGCGAACAAAAGCTTCTATATCTGCCTGAGTATTGGTAGAATTGCTTCTTCCACAACCTAACAAACTTCCCAAAGCAATCCCACCCAAGCCTGTGGTACACTGCTTGATAAAGTGTCTTCTAGTCCGGCTTTGCAATTCCCTATATTGATATTCACTTGTTAAATCAATTCTTTTACTCATGATTTCATCAGAAATTCGTCCAAATTCATTACGACATTGGCCACAACTGTAAACACTGCCAATTTTTTATCCTCTTCCCCAGTTAATTTACAAATCTCTTCGGGGCTGTTTTCAAAATAAACTTCAGTTTGATGGTACACCTCTTTTAAGTCTTCCAGTTTCTCTTCACTTATTCCCCTTAACATAGCTAAACTATATATTAAGGAAAGTTGCCCCGCTACATCAGCTGATCCATTTTCCAACACCCTTCTACCAAGAGCTATTGCAGCATCCAGATAAACCGGATCATTTAGGGTAACCAAAGCTTGGAGGGGTGTATTGGTCGCTATTCTTTTTGGCAAACAAAACTCTCGGCTGGGTGCATCAAAGGATATTATGGATGGGTAAGGACTGGTTCTTCTCCAAAATGTATACAATGCTCTTCTGTATTTATCATCTCCCTTGCTAGTTTCCCATTTTGTCCCACTGTAGACCACCTGCCAAATTCCTTCCGGCTGTTCAGGCATCACACTTTTTCCGAGCTTTTTTTTACTTAACAACCCGGATACTGCCAGTGATTGATCCCTTACTTGCTCAGCATTTAATCTCAATCGAGGACCTCTAGCCAGCCACTCGTTTAACGGATCTAACTCTTTGGCTTCTTGGGTATAATGGGATGACTGCCTGTAGGTAGCTGACATGACAATTTCTTTCATCAATTTTTTCATGTCCCATTTAAGGTCCTCCCTAAACTTGATCGCCAGCCAATCAAGTAATTCAGGGTGTGTAGGAGAAAATCCTTGAGAACCAAAATCTTCCAAAGAGGACACAATCCCTCTACCAAAAAACTGTTCCCAAATTCGGTTTACCATGACCCTAGCCGTTAGTGGATTTTCCTCGCTAAACATCCATTTTGCCAAACCCATACGGTTTTCATCATACTTATCAAAAGGATTCCAGATCTCAGGAACACCAACTTTTACCTCTTCTCCGGGCACCATCCAACTCCCTTTCTCAAATACCCTAGAAATCCTTTGGTGATTAATCGGCAGATCAACCATTACCGGAGTTGTTTCCTTCTCTTTTTCAGAATTAAAAAGCGCATACATAGCCTGTTCAATTTCTGGGTAATTTTCTTTATCCTCACCCGGTAAAGCGTGATGTAACATCAACCATTCAAAGGTGCTTGTTTGCACTACCTCATCTTTCCCTTCCCAAACGAGGTATAGATCATGTTTTCCTTTTATGGGTTTTATGGGCAATGTGATTACCTCATTGAGGTAATAGGTCACCTCCTTATTTTCTTCCTCATTAAATTCCTTTTTGAACCTTGCCTTTACCTTCCACACTCCTATTTCTGTACCATTGATACTATCTAGACGAAAACTAAGCTTTCCCTCATTTCCATTGGTTCTCGCCTTAAACACCAATCGATTTTCCCCTTCAAATGAAAGTCCTTTAGTGAAAGCATAAACTTTCTCATCCACCTTGAAAGTAGCCGTTCCCTGAATGGGAAGACCTTTGTCCATTTGATAAAAATAATGTGCATATAGTTTGGGCACGCCAAGCCTAAGCAGTTGAGTGTAATACTTGCCCTTTCTTCCGTCATCACCATGTTCATTCGCCCAATTTTTAATCTGAGCTAATTTCTCTAGATCATCTTCCTCCTTATAAGTTATCAATACAGGTGACTCACTGGGAACATCAGCATCTGCTGATTGATTAAAAAATGCCATACTACGGTAATAATCTTCGTGGCGAATAGGATCATAAGGATGGCTATGACATTGGACACATTCCATGGTGGTTCCTTGTAAAACTGTCCATGTGGCATTCACCCTATCTAATACAGCCGCCACCCGAAATTCTTCATTGTCTGTGCCCCCCTCATCATTGTTCATGGTATTGCGGTGAAAAGCTGTAGCAATAAAATCTTGGTCAGCAGCATCCGGTTTTAAATCTCCCGCCAATTGGTCCATTACAAATTGATCATATGGAATATTCTTATTGAATGCATTTATAAGCCAATCGCGGTATTTCCAGATTTCCCTTGGCCGATCTGCCTCATATCCTTTTGAATCCGCGTACCTGGCCAAGTCCATCCACATGGCAGCCCATCGCTCACCATAAGCAGGTGAAGCCAATAAGCTGTCCACAGCCTTTTCATATGCATTATCGGAACTGTCATTAAGAAAAGCTTGCATTTCCTCAAGGCTTGGGGGCAATCCTGTAATATCCAAGCTAAGCCTTCTTAATAAAGACTGTTTGTCCGAAATAGGGTTAGGACTAAGTTGTTTTTCTTCCAACTTTGCCTTTATGAAATGATCTATTTCATTATTTGCCCATTTTTCATCAGAAGTAGGAACTTCAGGATTTTCAGGAGCTTTATAGGCCCAATGATCTTCCCATTGTGCACCTTGATTGATCCAGCGAGAAAACAACGCAACCTCTTCATCAGTAAGCGGTTCCTCCTCCAGAGGCATGCGGTATTCAGGATCTCTATGGGTAATTCTTTGAATGAGCTCACTTTTCTTGACATTCCCCGGAACGATAGCCCTTTCTCCTGATTCATTGACTTCCAATGCTTCCTCTTCAAATAATAAACTGAAGCCCCCGGAGCGTTTCACCCCACCATGACATGCAATGCATTTATTATTTATTATAGGTCGAATATCACGATTGAAATCGACCCTTTCTCCCAACATTACCCGGGGAATAAATTTATGTTTATTTTCTAAGGGTACTACGCGAACAACCCACCAAACTAACCCTAAAATAAATGCAGATGATACTACTATTAATACTTTTTTTTGATTGATCATAATTATGGTTTTGGCCAATCCGCCTAATCACCAAACAAAGTAAAGAAAAACATGCTCAATTCAAATATAAGATTTAAGGAAAGGTAATATCCAAGAATTATTAAGGCACAAAAAAAGGTAAGCGCCGAACACTTACCTTTACCAAAAAGAAGATTAAAAAGTTCACCAACTAATCTTTCAGTACCTTGGCTTTTAAACTTGCTAAATGCTTTAAATAGGTGTCTTGTATATATTCCCAACTTTTTTCTTCCATTACTTGATCGCTTGCAATGAATTTATTTTTAACTGAAAGAACTGTTTTTTCACCATCACTATTTAATTCTGAATGTCGAAACTCATTCCGTTCACATGACAAGCATATAAACAATAACAATAGAACATCCGGTAGGAACAATAATTTACTTTTCATTTCGATCAAATAAGATTGGGTTTATAGACACTACGTATTCTTTTTTTCCTTTGTCCTGAAAAAATGACTTTTTTTTAAAAAAATATTGTAAACCATACATAACTTTTAAAAGTAAGGGTTGCAGCATTTTTAAGAATAGAAGAACATTAACTATTTTCGCTGTATTCTGGGAAAGAAAAAGTCTGCCGGCAATTATAAACGGGCAGACTTTCTTGATTTATTTCACTGACTTTGTGATGCAAAATCTTTTATTTCAGCATTGGATTTGCCCTTTTGCAAAATTGAATGGCTAGTCCCCAAGGGTCTCTCATCATTAGTAATCGGGTACCGTCTTCTAAAGTATCGTCACTTACAAGGACAGCACCAGCTTTTTGTAACCTTTCCTTTTCTTCTTCCGGGTTTTCAGAAACGAAAGCCAAGTGTACCATTAAAGGATCCTGATTCGCATAATCCAAAATTTCAGCAGCAGGATTATTGTACAGTTCTATCATTGCTTTGCCACTGTCATCCGATAAAAATATCATGTATGGGGAAGTAGTCATTTTCTTTACCACCTTCATACCCAAGTGTTCCTCATACCAATCCGATACTTCAAGAGGATGTTTTACATTAAAAGCGATGTGTTCAATTTTCATGCGTTCTTAATTTAATATGAAACGATTTGTCTAAACTCGTTTAATTTTGCTCACAAAAAACCCCTCCATGGATCGCGAAATCTTTATGGAGGGGAAAATTAAAAATATCTTTAATAAATTATTTATAAATTTTTCTGGGCAAAATTGATTCTAGACTTTTACTTGTAACAAATGTAAAAAATTATTTGAATGAATAAGTCTAAAATTCATTTTTCAATAAAATAATATAGTACGGGGATTTATTATCTGCTTGAAACCCTTCATTATCCCAACCGTAATTTTTCTCTGGGCAAAAGTGATGTTAAAAATTCAGTAATCGGCAAACCAAATTTAAAAGCCTCTATACCCGTTTACATTGGCCATATGCTATAGATTCACCAAAGAAGCCCTCTTGATTTTGGCTTTACTTTACATTAATAGTAAATTGCTTAAGCAAACGCTCCCCAAAACATAGGGGATAATAACTTTAAATTGTCTTTAAACTCAAACATCAATGAAAAAAAAATTGAAGTGGGGAGTACTTAGTACTGCCAAAATCGCCAGAGAAAAGGTCATTCCTGCAATGGCAAACAGTGATTTGTATGAGGTTTACGGCATTGCATCCAGAAACCTGGAAAGGGCACAAGAAACTGCAAAAAGTCTGGGAATACCACAGGCTTATGGCTCTTATGAAGACCTTATCAATGATCCGGAAATAGATGTCATTTACAACCCCCTGCCAAATGACATGCATGTACCGCTGACGCTAAAGTGTATTGAAGCAGGAAAACATGTGCTTTGTGAAAAACCATTTGCATTGAATCACGAGGAGATCGACGGACTAATCGCTGCAAGAGATAAATACAATGTAAAAGTTGGTGAGGCTTTTATGGTGGCCTCAAATCCTCAGTGGATTAAAGCCAGAGAATTGGTGAAAAGCGGTTACTTGGGTAAAATAAAAGCTGTTCAAGGATTTTTCAGTTATTTTAATGATGACAAAGACAATATCAGGAATATAGAGGAAATGGGAGGCGGAGGCGTTTGGGACATTGGGTGCTATCCTGTTTTTACCTCCAGGTTTGTTTTAGAAAAAGAACCGGGAAGATTGGTTTCAATGCTGGAATATGATCCTCAGTTTGGAACCGATAAAGTAGGCTCCGTTCTATTAGATTTTCATGAAATCCAAATGACATTTACGATAAGTACCCAATTGACTGCTTATCAGCGCATGCTGTTTTTCGGTGAGAAAAAAATATTGGAGGTAAGGATTCCTTTCAATGCGCCATTGGATCAACCCAATGAAATATATATCCATGAAGGGGACTTTTCTAAAGACAATGCAGAAAAGATTATTCTTCCGGTGAGTAACCAATATACAGAACAAGCCATTGATTTCTCCAAGGCAATTTTGGAAGATACCGAGGTGCCGGTCACCTTGGAAAACACCAAGGCCAACACCAAGGTTTTACAAGCCATATTTGAATCTGACAGCACCGAAAAATGGGTGAATATTAATTGATTGTCAATCAATATTGAAATCCATTATATAGTTTGATGGACTACAAAAAGTAGACTGGTTAGGTAAAAGACCAATCTACTTTTTGTAGTTTTTTTTTATGATTTTTACCTGGTATCAAATAAATACGCCCCTGCATTTTTCAAAGCAGAGGCGTAATAAATATTTGATTGAATTCCTTAGATTGCTGAACAATCAAGAGGTATATACATACATTTGTAGTTCTAATTATTCATTGACTTTAGTGTCAGAAACCACGCGCTTTTCACTGCTCAGGTAACTTCCTACAGCAGAAATTCCAAGAATTATAAATAACAATAAGTCTAAACGATAACCAAAATACATGCTTGGAATAATCCCTCCTAAAGAAAGTAAGAATATGGCCAATCCACCTAAAGATAAATAAATCATTACAGGGGAAATTTTTCTATCACTTAAAATTCCCAATAAAATCATTGGTCCCATAATTCCTGTTCCGGCAAAACTCACCCTAGCAAGCAATACCAACTGATCGAAGACGATTATTGAGAAGATAAAAGCAATGGTAGAGAAAACGAATATTCCTATTTTTGTCCGTTTCATAATTACTTTCTCTGCACCTGTAAGCAATCCCCTCAACTCAGAACCCATGGCAAAAATCATGGCATTGGTAGTGGATAACCCGGCAGCAATCAGTCCTATAATGGCTAAAGCGGCAACAGCCTCATGCTGATCTTTTAGAAAAGCATTGGCAAAGAACTCATCTCTATCTAATTCTCCATAAAGGTCTGCTCCATACATGCCGATAAAAACCGTAGGAAGAATCACCAATATAGCAAATGCTCCCAATGAAACCGCCATCAACTTCATCGTATTCATGCTTTTCATTACCACAATTCTGGTAGTAAACTGAGGCTGAGTAACGGGTATCATCAAAATCGCTATAAGCGATGCAAGTAGAAACTGTGGAGTTAACAAACCTTGAGGGCCAGGGGTTGAAAGTAGTTCTTCTTTTACTGTGCCTACTTTTTCGAACATTGGTCCAATTCCTCCAAAATGATCTAAGCAAACCCATCCGATGATCCAAATCACTGCTAATAATAGCACACCTTGAATGGCATCACTAAAGATTATTGCTTTTAATCCTCCGATCTCACTATAAGTCAACATGATCAAAACAATACCCAAGGACCATCCCCATGCCGGCAATGATTCCGGGAAAGCTGCATCCATAAATATGGCAATTCCTTGAATTTGAATCCCTACATAAGGAATCAAAAACAAAAAGGCGCTAAGAAAAAAGGTGTATCCTGCTAATTTGTTGTCGTAACAACGTGAAATCAGCCCTGACACCCCTCTAAACTCCATTCCTCTAACTTTTTTACGAATTTCGTAACCAAACCATAGCAATACAAACACCATGGCACCATCCGAAACCGCTAGAAAAATCCATGCCCCTATTCCGTTAATTCGGAAGAAGTCAGGCATTCCCAAAAAGGTAAACGTACTAAAAAGTGCTGCTGCAAATGTCAGCACCCCCAGAGAAAGGCCAATATTTCCACCGGCCATCATAAATTCTTCAGATGATCTCCCTTTCTTATAAGACTTGAGAGAAGCAAATACCAGCATACCTGCGTATATCAGACCAAAAACCCAAACCCAGAAAATCATAAATCGTCCTCCTCGTTTTGCATGCCCGGATGAACTCTAGTACCGATAAAGGTAATTACAACCAATAATACGGTAATAATTAAACTTGTCCATAGACTGTAAGGAACGCCTCCCAACATGGGTTTGGCTACCCCTTGAGGAATAATAAGGGGCGTATAGGTAATGATGCATAAGAAAACTGCTGCGAAGCAACATATTCTCCAGTATAATTTCTTTTTTTCCATTTGAATTGGGTTTAATATCTTGAATTGACAATATACAATTGTTGGTTGATTCTGCGCAAATATTTATATAAAAGGCCAAATGGCCGGAGTAAGCTCCGACCATTTGGTACTATTTACAATCTAGGCAAAGTCAAACCTCCATCTACCATGATCACTTGACCTGTAGAATACGGAAAATCACCCTTAGCTAAGGCTGTTACCGCCAAACCTACGTCTTCCGGCAATCCCCATCTTGGCTGGACCATCAGTCCTTCACCAATTAGTTTGTCGTATTTTTCTTTCACACCTGAAGTCATATCGGTAGCGATTACTCCAGGTCTAACTTCAAATACAGGAATATTGTATTCACCAAGTCTTACAGCGAACAATTGGGTGGCCATACTCATTCCGGCTTTGGCAACACAATATTCACCTCGGTTTACTGAAGCGACAGTGGCAGAAATTGAAGAAACATTGATAATTGAACCTGTAAAATCTTCTGCTTTACCTTTCTGCTCAATCATCCAGTTTGCGGCTAACTGCGACAGGAAATAAGCTGAGTTTAGGTTGGTTTTCAATACATAATCGAAGCTCTCTTCTGTGGCTTCCAAAATGTCTTTTCTTTCCTTTGGCGCTACACCTGCATTGTTTACCAAAACATTCAAGCGACCATAATGGGCGTTGATTTTGTCCATGATTCCTTGTCTCTCTTCAGCACTCCCTACATCTCCCCTGCAATAGACAACATCAGCTCCCAAAGCCTTCAATTCTTCAAGACTTGAAAGTACATCCTCTTCCTTTCGCATGCCGTTGATGGCAAGATCAAAATTTTGTTTGGCCAGGCATTTAGCAATTCCCAAACCAATTCCACGGGATCCCCCCGTGACTAAGGCTACTTTTTTCATGGGTTTGTTAAATTATAGTTCCGGGATGTCTAACCAAGCTCTTTTCTCCCAGCTTTCTAAGCCTTTTTCAGCCAATTGTACACCTCTTGCACCTTCTTTCATGTCCCAAGGGAAAGGGGAATCAGTAACAATATGCTTCAAGAATAACTCCCACTGTACTTTAAATGCATTGTCCATAGGCTCTTGCTCCGGCACCTTAGACCAACCTTCGTAAAATTCAATTGGCTGAGGAATATCAGGGTTCCAAACCGGTTTTGGGGTATTACCATAATGCTGAATGTAACATTCCCTCAAGCCGGCTACTGCAGAACCTTTGGTTCCATCCACTTGTACTGTAAGCAAATCATCTCTTCTTACCCTAACCGTCCAAGATGAATTGAACTGGGCAATGATATCACCTTCCAATTCAAATGTCGCATAGGCGGCATCATCTGCAGTACATTTGTAAGGTTTACCTTGCTCATCTACACGCTCTTTGATGTGAGTAGCTCCCATACAAGATACTGCCTTCACTTTACCGAAAATATTGTCCAAAACATATCTCCAGTGACAAAGCATATCTACAATGATTCCCCCATCATCTTCTTTTCGATAATTCCAAGAAGGTCTTTGTGCAGGAATGGTCTGCCCTTCAAATACCCAGTAACCAAACTCACCTCTTACGGAAAGAATCTCACCAAAAAATCCATTTTCTATTAACCTTTGAAGCTTTCTTAACCCTGGCAGCCATAACTTATCCTGCACTACCCCATTTTTCACACCGGCTTCTTTACAGATTTTATGCAATTCCAAAGCAGTTTCAGTATCAACAGCCACAGGTTTTTCACAATAAATATGCTTACCTGCTTTCACCGCTTGTTTTACAGCATCAGCTCTTCTGCCTGTAGTTTGGGCATCAAAGTAAACACTGTATTGGTCATCATTCATAACACTGTCCAAATCCGTAGTGTATTTGGAAACACCTGAACGCTTGCTTAAAGCTTTTAATTTGTCTTCATTTCTTCCCACCAATACCGGGTCAGGCATAATGGTATCTCCATTGTCTAATTTTACCCCACCTTGTTTAATAATTTCTGCGATACTACGCATCAAATGTTGGTTGGTGCCCATCCTTCCGGTGACACCGTTCATGATAATTCCTACCTTGTGTTCCATTTCTATATTTTTTTAACTCTTATAATAACTTTCAACAATCTTGTCTAAAAACTCTTTTTGATCTCCTGCCCAATGTCTGTCAGAAAAAATTTCAACTTCATTGAACCCCGAAAAACCGGCTTCCTCTGCCCATCCTCTGATGGTAGGGATATCTATACAACCTTCTCCCATTAAACCCCTGTCATTCAAGAAGTCTACGGTTGGACACATCCAGTCACAAATGTGAAAAGCATATAGATTGTCATTGCGCCCACATCTTAATAATTCTTCTCGTAAGTCAGGATCCCACCACAGGTGGTAAACATCAGCGGCAACACCAACATGATCCGAACCTATGGCTTCTGCCATATCATTGGCCTGTCCCATGGTATTTACAGCCGATCTGGTATCTGCATACATGGGATGCAAAGGTTCGATTGCCAGTTTTACTCCATGTTCAATGGCAAAAGGCAATACCTTTTCAATCCCATCTTTAATTTGTTCACGAGACTTTACCAAAGATTGCCCTGGATCAGCACCACATACCAATACGATCATGGGTGCACCCAATGCAGCAGCCTCTTCAATAGCCTTTAAATTATCTTGGATGGCCTGTTCTCGGGTTTTTGAAGAAACTGAAGGGAAAAAACCTCCCCTCACCAAGGAAACGATCTCTAACCCATGACTTCTTAGTCTCTCTCCGGAAGCTGCAATATCTCTACCCCCCAGGTATTGACGCCATACGGAAATACCTTTTACTCCTACCCTTTCGTAGTTTTCAGCGGCTTCTTCCAAGCTCCAAGGCTTTGTAGTAATGGTGTGTACACAAAGCTTACTTAAATCTTTTATAGGTTTCGCACTCATGACAGACAATTAAAGAAAGTATAATAAGTATCCTTGTCTATGATGCGTTGTACATACAATGCCAGCTCTCTTGCATGATAATCCCCCCACATGCTGGATTCATTACAAGCAATTTTTTGGCCTGCAGGTACATTGTCCCATCCGTTTGGTTCATGATAAATAGAATGCAAAAGCAAACCTTGATGATTTTTATCAGTGCTAAGGTAGGGCTCATCTAACAAAGTTTTTAGGACGGTAAGGCCTGCTTGCCAGTATGTATTTCCTTTTTTCTCATCCCCGTTTTTCTTTAGGTAATGACCTAGTCTCAATAATCCCTGAGCACCAATAGCAGCAGCAGAACTATCTACCGGCTCGAAGTCATTGTAAGGGTCAGCAGGACGAGAAAGGTAATCCCCTAACTTATGAAGATTAGGTGCTCCAGTATCCCAATAAGGGATGCCGTCTGTAGGTGTATGCTCGATGTAAAAATCGCAAGATGCTGTGGCTGCTTTTAACAAAAATGCTTTAATTTCTGCAGGATCTCCATAGGCTTTTAATGAAGTTTCCGATAGCGTCTCTATGTATTCTAACTCTTCAGCAAAACCACACATGGCCCAAGCCAACCCACGCGTCCAAGTAGAGAATCCTGTATATCCTTGCTGAGAATTAGGGCAACGATAATTACCATCATTGGTATTAAAAACACTCTCATGAGCAGTTCTACCCCATAGATCATACCGGTCTCTACCTTCACCATAATACACAGAATAATCGGCTGTCGCTTTGGCATGTTGCAAACCTCTCACAAGAAGATTGACTTTCTTGTCATTCTCTTCTTGAAGCACATGTCCCAAGCTATGGCTAAGCATCAAAATCCTTACGGTTCTGATGGTATCCACAAAGAGTGAATGAGGGCCATTGAAGGAATACATAAATCCACCATCTTTGATGGGAGACCATCGGCTGGCTTGCACAGCACCTGAAATCTTCAATGCCAATTCATAATAATTCTTTTCCCATTCAACATAAGGAATTTTTTCCTCCACCATTAGTCTCAATAAATTACCATAGGTACTGACATTGTTGAAACCATGGTCATGTACCCCTGTGTGGCTAATGTGAGGGGCCATATACTGATGCGTTTTTAGCTTTCCTTTTTCCAGAAAGCTTTTCTCACCTGTAGCATCAAACTGCAAGATGGAAGAGCCAAACTGGAAACCTTGTGTCCATTCGGTCCAACCTCTGGTTGCATATTTTCCATCTACTGTAAAAACAGGGGAACCTTGGTTTTGGGGGTATTCCTTTTCAATTGCGGAGATTTTCTCAGCAGAGAGTTGCCAAAATTTATCCAGAGCAGATTTTAGATCTTTAGCTTGGATTTCAGAATCAATTGCAATCATAAATTTAATGGGTTTAAGTTTATTTTGGAATTGAGATTTGTACCTTTAAAATTCAGTATTATAATCTGATTTCTAAAACGTCAAATCATGCACTTTTTGTTTAAGATGATAAAGATATCTTAAAATTTATCAAGTATAAAGGCATTATTCACTCTATTGCTGGTACTTTTCGTTTTCTACCCACCTAAACTCTGATGGGGAAACCCCTGTTTTCTTTTTAAAAATTCTGCTAAAATAGGATGGATCAGGGTAATTCAGTTCATAAGCAATTTCCTTATTCGAAAGGTCCGTATAGATAAGATACCGTTTGGCTTGAAGCATTAGACGCTCCAAAATCACCTCTCCGGCAGTCATACCGGTTATTTTTTTCACATGTTTGTTTAAAACACTAGGCGAAAGCTTCATTCGATCTGCAAAATCCTGAACCTGATGTACTTGCTTAAAATTATGTTCAACGAGGGCATTGAATTGTTGAACCAAAACAAAATCCGGATCCAATGTATTATTTTTGTCAGCAAAATACCTAAGGTAATATTGCTTGCATTTGATCAGAAAAATTTGAAGGTAATTATTTAGAATGGCCGTGGTAAAGCTGTTCCATTTTTTGTATTCTTTTCCAATCGCCTCAATCAAATCTAAAAGTTCCTTAAAATCCTCTTCATTTAAGTTAAGAATTGGGACCAAAGTAGGGTTATTGAAATAAGGAAGTTGAAAAAGAAATTCTTCATTTTTCGTATCTAAGGCATAAAATTCTCTAGAAAAAACCATAAGGTAACCATGGTAATCATTTTCTCTACTTATTTTATGTACTTGTCCGGGGGTTAGAAAATGTACACTTCGCGAATGGATGCTATGGCTATTGAAATCAATCTCATGCTTCCCTGCTCCGTTTACAAAAACACATATCTCATAGTATTTATGTCGATGAGGTCTATCAGTCTCATGAGGGTAGGTACTATTTTGAATGGTTTTTCCTTGAACTTCATAAATTTGGAACGCCCTTTTGTTGGTGATTTTGGGCATCTCATACGTCTTGATAGGCTCCTGCATGTCAATCGTTGCGTTAAAACTCTAAGGTAATCAAAAAAATAAAATGTATTTTTCAAAAATCGTTAATAAGCGAGCTTAAAACAATACAATTTTTATCAATACAATAACCATGAAACCTTAAAATTAAATATAATGTATTAATTAAGTATTTTCATTATCATATTTTTAATTTTAATAGGTTTGTTTTACCTTTGAAATATCAGACAGAGACAAAAGGTCTTTGGGTAGTAAAGGGAAGCTTT